>ERZ778023.101-NODE-101-length-235223-cov-55.131544_pt1 | contig 235223 bp, 248 predicted proteins | sample MGYA00375753_ERZ778023 | MGnify/ENA primary metagenome ERZ778023 (study PRJEB29350, sample SAMN05389822) | bioreactor metagenome | isolation source: Ammonium sulfate bioreactor | place: South Africa: University of Cape Town | collected 2014-04-04 ... | reverse complement strand
GAGTGTGGCTCAGCCCGGTAGAGCACTGCGTTCGGGACGCAGGGGTCGCAGGTTCGAATCCTGCCACTCCGACCATCATTTCGGTCGATTCCCGCCCTTTTGGATCGAAATAACCCCAATCCGGTACCAACCTTGCGGCGATCCGATCCTTGATCGGCGTCAGCGTTGCTATGCCACACGGGGCGCGTGCGCGCACCCGAATTTGGCCACTCCAGCCGGCATTTTCCCGCCCACGGGCAGTTTCGGGCCAGCCATGGAACTTCCGGGCCCCGCTCGCGTTTGGCTTTTCGGCTTTGGCGACGTTGGATTTCACAGTGCAAGGAATGGTCGAGGGGGCTCGGACCACGATGTCAGTCGATCTTCCCCGTCTCTGCGTTCGGGAAGGTGGCTGATTTGCCCAATGCAACCCCCGAAAGCAGGGTTCTCAGTCTGCTCGACATCGAGCGGACGATATTGCGGCGGGTGGCGGCAGGCGAGGGACTAACCGAAACGCTGGCGGATTTGGTGCGGGCCATCGCAACATTGGTCGGCGACGACGCGCAGTGCGGGTTGTTTTTCGTCAACGCCGAGGACGATGGGCTCACCGCCGCGACAGACGACCTGTCGCCGGCCATTGCCGCGCTGGAGCTCAATGCCGATCGTGCGGGGGTATCGCCCGCCAGACAGGCCATCCGTCAACGTCGATCGATCTATCTCGAGGATGTCGCGGAGTGGGCGGGCCTCGATGCTTTTGGTGCTGTACCTCGGGCCGCATGGTCAGCGCCGGTGCTGGCGCTCGACGGTCACATCCTCGGCGCGCTGGTGCTTTACTTCCCCGTGCCGAACCGTCCGGGCTCCGACGGCAACGAACTTCTCGCGCTCGCCGCCAACAGCGTTGCGCTCGCCATCGAACGGTCGAATTCCGACCGGGCGTTGCGTGACCGCGAGGCTGAACTGGCGCGCGTGCAGGAGATCGGCCGCGTCGGCGGCGTCGAAGTCGATCTGCGCAATGGCCTTCGTAACCGCCGCTCGCCGGAATATCTCGCGATCCACGGCCTGCCGCCCGAAGCGATGGGGGAGACGCACGAAGACTGGGTCCGGCGTATCCATCCGGACGACCGCGAACTCACCGAGAAAGCTTTCTTCAAGGCCATCGCCGACGGCACTGAGGAATATTCGTCCGAGTATCGCATCATCCGGCCAAGCGATGGCGAGACGCGCTGGATCTCGGTCAAGGCCCGCATCGAGCGCGATGCCGCGGGGCAGGCTTTGCGGCTGGTCGGCGCGCATATCGATATTACCGATCGCATGCTGGCGCAGCAGACGCTTTACGAGAGCGAACAGCGGTTTCGGCTGATCGCCGACAGCGCGCCGGTTCCGATCTGGGTGTCGCGCCTCGATGGCAAGCGTGCCTTTGCCAACCAGGCGTATCTCGATTTTCTGGGCCTGAGTTACGACGCGGCGCTGGTGTTCGACTGGCGTAAGATCCTGCACCCGGACGATCTGCCCCGTATCCTGCAGGAGCAGATTGCCGGGGAGTCGTCGCTGAAGCCGTTTGCCCTGGAGGCACGCTATCTGCGCGCCGACGGCAAATGGCGCTGGATCCGTTCGGAATCGCAACCACGCTGGGATGCCTCGGGTCGTCACGCCGGTTTCATCGGTGTGGCGCATGACATCACCTCCGGCAAAGCGGCGGAGGACGATTTGCGGCGGCTCAACGAGACGCTGGCCATCGAGGTCGCTAAGCGCACCCGCGAGCGCGACCGGATCTGGAACGTCTCCCGCGACCTGTTGCTGGTGCTCGACCAGCAGGGCAGCTGGCTCAGCGTCAATCCGGCTTGGAGCGAGGTGGTGGGCTGGAGCGCCGACCAGTTGCTGGGGCCGACCCAGCTCGATCACGAGCATCTGTCGCCGTTGCAGAAAGCGCGCAAGTCCCTCACGCGTCTGGCAGCCAATGAGCATTCCGGCCGTTTCGAGAGTGCGTTTCCCGCCGAGGATGGCGGCGAGCGCTGGATCTCCTGGACCTCGGTGCTCGACGACAGGCTGATCTATGCGGTGGGCCGCGACATTTCAGCGGAAAAGCACGCGCAGCAGGCGTTGCGCGCGGCGGAAGATCAGTTGCGTCAGGCGCAGAAGATGGAGGCGGTCGGCCAACTCACCGGCGGCATCGCCCACGACTTCAACAATCTGCTCACCGGCATCATCGGCGGCCTCGAACTCGTCAAGCGGCGCATCGCGGCGAAGCGTTTCGACGATGTCGATCGCTTCATCGATCCGGCGGTCAATTCGGCGCACCGAGCGGCCGCGTTGACGCACCGGCTGCTGGCCTTCTCGCGGCAACAATCGCTCGACTTCAAGCCGATCGATGTCGCCCAGCTGATCCTGTCGATGGAAGACATGCTGCGGCGAACACTCGGCAGTCACGTCAAACTCACCATCGTCGCCGATCCGGACATATGGATCGCCGAGGTGGACCATAACCAGCTCGAGAATGCGGTGCTCAATCTGGTTATCAATGCGCGCGACGCCATGCCCGATGGCGGCGAACTGGCGATCGAGATCCGCAATCGGACGATCGTCACGGCCGAGCGCGATGTTGCCGCCGGAGACTACGTCACCATCGCGGTGCGCGATCAGGGCGTCGGCATGACGCCGTCGCAGGTCGAGCGCGCGTTCGATCCGTTCTTCACCACCAAGCCGATCGGGCAGGGCACAGGCCTCGGTCTGTCGATGGTCTACGGCTTCGCCAAGCAGTCGCGCGGTCACATCTGGATCGACAGCCGGATCGGCGAGGGCACCATGGTGACCGTATTCCTGCCGCGCAGCGGGCGCCCGGCTGCGCCCGCGGCCGAGCCGCCACCTGCCACGGTCGAACCGGCCGCGACCGGCGAGACCATCCTCGTCGTTGAGGACGAGGCTGCGGTGCGTCTTGTCGTCGCGACGGCGCTGTCCGAGCTGGGCTACCGCACGATCGAGGCGCATGATGCGCCGGCGGCGCTGGCGCTGCTGGAGCGGTCGCCAAACATCGATCTGCTGATCACCGATATCGGCCTGCCGGGCATGAACGGCAGGCAACTGGCCGAGCAGGCGCAGGCGCGGCGGCCGGACCTGAAGGTGCTGTTCATGAGCGGCTACGCCGAAAAAGTAGCCGCGGGTGCCGAACTGTGGAGCGACACCACGGACCTCATCACCAAGCCCTTCGCGGTCGACAGCTTTGCCGCCAAAGTGCGCGATATCCTGCAGCGCTGAGCTTTGTTGCTGCATGGCGGAATTAATACTTTAACGAGAGAGGTCCGGCGTTTAGGTTACGCCCGGCGCAACCGCGCGTTGGCAGGGCATGCACGATCTTATTCGCGATATCACACTGAGCATTCTGTTCGCCTGGATGTTCGGGCTGCTGGCGCATTTCTTCCGGCAGCCGCTGATCCTCGCCTATCTCGTCGGCGGGTTCATCATCGGGCCGTTCGGAATCGGCTGGGTCAGGTCGGATCAATCCATTGCGACCATCTCCGAACTCGGCCTGATCTTCATGCTGTTCATGATCGGGCTGGAAATCGACCTGAAGAAGATCGTGCGCGCCGGTCGCGTCATCCTGTTCGCCGGCGCCGGGCAGTTGATCGGCGGCTGCCTCCTCGGCTTGCTGTTCTTCATGGCGATCGGGCTGGGACTGGGGGCGGGACGTTTCGATGCCCTTTACCTCTGCATCGCCTGCGCCCTGAGCAGCACGGTCATCATCGTCAAGGTGCTGTACGAGAAGCGCGAGCTCGATACTTTGCCGGGGCGCATCACGCTCGGCGTGCTGGTGCTGCAGGATATCTTCGCCATTCTGTTTCTGGCGGTGCAGCCCAGCCTCAGCGAACTCCAGGTCAGCGTCATCCTGCTGTCCATCGTGCGCGTCGGCGTGCTGGTCGCGACCGCCTGGATTCTCAGCCGCTACGTCTTGCCGAAGCTGTTTCACTCCATCGCACGCCGGCCCGAGCTGGTGTTGCTTGGCGCGCTGGCGTGGTGCTTTCTGATCGGCGAGGTCGCCGAGCGGTTGCACTTGTCGCGCGAGATGGGGTCGCTGGTGGCCGGCGTGTCGCTCTCCACCTTTCCTTATGCACTGGACGTGACCGCCAAAGTCACCACGTTGCGGGACTTCTTCATCACCCTGTTCTTCGTCGCGCTCGGCATGACCATTCCGGTGCCGAGCAGTTCGGTGATGGGTCTGGCGCTGGTGATCGCCGTGTTCACCGTGGTGAGCCGGCTGCTCACGACCTTCCTGCCGCTCTATCTGCTGCGGCAGGGGCTGCGCGCCAGCCTGCTGCCGGCGATCAATCTGGCGCAGATCAGCGAGTTCTCGCTGGTGGTGATTCAAACCGGCGTTGCCGCCAAGCATCTCACCACGGAAACCGCCAACGCCGCGTCTTTCGCCTTCGTCATTCTCGCCGTGCTGTCGACATTTGCGATTTCGCGCAGCGACCAGATCACCCGCGCTACCATCCCGGTGCTCAAGCGCCTCGGCTTACGCGATCTCGATCACGGCGGCGAGGTTGCGGCCGATCACGCCCAAGGCCATGGCGTCGCGCGGCGCATCGTCATTCTCGGCTTCTTCCGCGCCGCCAGCGCGCTGCTGAGCGAGATCGAGCGGCAGGACAAATCGCTGCTCGACCATATCACCGTGGTCGATTTCAACCCCAACGTGTTCCGCAATCTTGCGGATCGCGGAGTGCACGTCATCTATGGTGACATCAGCAATGTCGATACGCTGGTGCATGCCGGAATCGGCGGTGCCGAGATCATCATTCTCAGCGTGCCCGATGCGCTGCTCAAGGGGGCCGATAACGAGAAGCTGGTGCGCCACGTGCGGACGTTGAATGAAACCGCGAAGATCGTGGCCACCGCCGACATGCTGGCCACCGTCGCCGACCTGTATATGGCGGGCGCCGACTATGTGACGGTGCCGCGCGTGACCGATGCGCAGGAGCTGTTCAAGGTAATCGACGCCGTGGACAAGGGCCTGTTGAGCGAGAAGCGCAGCGAAATCGATCTTCTCCTGGCCGAGCGCCGCGAAGTGCTTCCTTAAGCTAAATTCCGGGTCATGGCATACGCCTGGCAGGGAGTTGCACAGCAGCACGCTCTGCGCCATATCATCATCACCAGCTCCGAGGTTTGCGTTCAATGGCTCACTCCATTCCCGAAGTTTTGCAGGCATTCGCCAATGGCGAGATCGTCGTCGTGACCGATGACGACGATCGCGAGGGGGAGGGCGATCTGATCGTCGCGGCCTCGCTTTGCACCGCCGAGAAGATGGCCTTCATCATTCGGCACACGTCGGGCATCGTCTGCGCGCCGATCACCACCGAGGATGCGCGGCGGCTGCGGCTCGATCCGATGGTGGCGCACAACGATTCCAACCACACCACCGCATTCACGGTGTCGATCGACTACAAGCCCGATGGCGGCACGGGCATTTCCGCCGACGAGCGCGCCTCGTGCTGCCGTGCGCTGGCTAATCCCAACGCGGGTGCTAATGATTTCGCGCGGCCCGGCCATATCTTTCCGCTGATCGCGCGCGACGGTGGCGTGCTGCTGCGCTCCGGGCATACCGAGGCTGCCGTCGACCTCTGCAAGCTGGCGGGCTTGCCGCCGGTCGGCGTCATCAGCGAGCTGATGAATGACGACGGCACCGTGACCAAGGGCGAGCAGGTGGCGCGCTTCGCCGCCACGCACAAGCTCAAGCATGTCACCATTGCCGATATGATCGCCTACCGGCAGGCGCGCGAGAAGCTGATCGAGCGCGTCTCGACGTTCACGGTGGATAGCCCGATCGGCGTGCTGCAAGGCTACGCCTATCGGTCGCCGTTCGACAGCATTGCCCACGCGGCTTTCGTCTATGGCAACCTTGGCGACGGCAAGAACGTGCTGACGCGCTTTCACAAGCCGAATATCGTCCGCGATATTTTCACCGGCTCGGAGCGCATGCAGGCGGTGCTGAATCATTTCAAGAAATGCGGCAGCGGCGTGCTGGTCTATCTGCGCGATGGCGCGGCGGGCGTGCCGGTAGCGCCGATCGATCAGCCCAAATCGGCCGAAGCCGACCGCAATCGGCAATGGCGCGAAGTCGGCGTCGGCGCGCAGATCCTGCGCGATCTGGGCGTCACATCGATCCGCCACCTGACATCGTCGGCGCATGACTACAAGGGCTTGTCCGGTTTCGGCATCGAGATCGTTTCCAACGAACACCTTGAAGGCCAATAGTCAAAGATTTAACCTGCCGTCGCCGCATGTGCCTGCGCGGCAGCGATCTGAAAGGAACTGCCATGAGTGCGCGTGCGCAAGCCAAGGACAAGCCGGCTCCGGTGAGTTTCAAGTGGGACGATGCGTTCCTGCTCGACGATCAGCTCACCGAAGACGAGCGGATGATCCGCGACACCGCACGCGCCTATGCACAGGACAAGCTGTTGCCGCGGGTGACCAAGGCCTATCTCGAGGAGAAGACCGATCGCGAGATCTTCAACGAGATGGGTGAGCTCGGCCTGATCGGCGTCACGCTGCCGGAGGAATATGGCTGCGCCAACGCCAGCTACGTGGCTTATGGCTTGGTGGCGCGCGAGATCGAGCGGGTCGATTCCGGCTATCGGTCGATGAACTCGGTGCAGTCGTCGCTGGTGATGTATCCGATCTACGCTTACGGCGACGACAACCAGCGCAAGAAGTACCTGCCGAAACTGGCGAGCGGCGAGTGGGTCGGCTGCTTCGGTCTCACCGAGCCGGATGCCGGCTCCGATCCCGGCGGCATGAAGACGCGCGCCGAGAAGGTCGCGGACGGCTATCGGCTGACCGGTTCCAAGATGTGGATTTCCAACGCGCCGATCGCCGACGTGTTCGTGGTGTGGGCCAAGTCGGCCGCGCACGACAACCAGATCCGCGGCTTCATTCTCGAGAAGGACATGAAGGGCCTCTCGGCGCCGAAGGTCGGCGGCAAGCTGTCGCTGCGCGCCTCGATCACCGGCGAGATCGTCATGGATGGCGTCGTGGTGCCGGAAGAAAATCTGCTGCCCAACGTTTCGGGTCTCAAGGGGCCGTTCGGCTGCCTCAACCGCGCGCGCTACGGCATCTCGTGGGGCGCGATGGGTGCGGCGGAAGATTGCATGCATCGCGCGCGGCAGTACACGCTGGACCGCAAGCAGTTCAATCGGCCGCTGGCGGCGACGCAACTGGTGCAGAAGAAATTGGCCGACATGGAAACCGAGATCGCGCTCGGCCTGCAAGGTTCGCTGCGCGTCGGCCGCTTGATGGACGAAGGCAAGATGGCGCCGGAGATGATCTCGATCATGAAGCGCAACAATTGCGGCAAGGCGCTCGACATCGCCCGCATGGCGCGCGACATGCACGGCGGCAACGGCATCCAGATCGAGTATCACGTGATGCGCCACGCCCAGAACCTCGAAACCGTCAACACTTACGAGGGCACGCACGACGTTCATGCGCTGATCCTCGGCCGCGCCATCACCGGCATTCAGGCGTTTTCGTGAGTCGATGAATGCCGTCATCCTGAGGAGCCGCGCGTTTGCGCGGCGTCTCGAAGGATGGCGCCAATCGAATGTCATCCTTCGAGGCTCGCATGCGCTCGCACCTCAGGATGACGACAGCCCCGGACTTCGCCATGACCGACCGCGATAACGAAGACATCCCGTTCAACCGCCATTTTCCGCTCAAGCCCGGCGTCGTCGAGGAAGTCGTGCCCGGCGTGCGGCGCGTGTTGTGCGACAATCCCTCGCCGATGACGATGAGCGGCACGGTGAGTTACATCGTCGGTCGCGGCAAGGTGGCGATCATCGATCCCGGTCCGGATGACGAAGCCCACGCCAAGGCGCTGCTCGATGCGGTGCGCGGCGAAACCGTGACGCATATTCTGGTCACCCACACCCATCGCGACCATTCGCCGAACGCCGCGCGGATCAAGGCGGCCACCGGCGCGCCGATCTATGCCGAAGGCGAGCATCGCGCGGCCCGGCCGTATTACGACAGCGAGAAGATGTCGTCGGAGGCCGGCGCCGACCGCGATTTCAAGCCAGATATCACGGTGCGAGACGGCGAGATCATTTCGGGCTCCGGTTGGGCGCTCGAAGTGGTGGCGACGCCGGGCCACACCGCCAACCATATTGCTTTCGCGTGGCCGGAGCGCGGCGTCAATTTCGTCGGCGATCACGTCATGGGGTGGTCGAGCTCGGTCGTCGTGCCGCCCGATGGTTCGATGATCGAGTACATGGCGTCGCTGCACAAACTCGCCGCGCGCGACGAGCAACTTTACTTCTCCGGGCATGGTCCGGAGGTTCCCGATGCGCCGCGGTTCGCGCGCTTCCTGATCCGGCACCGGCAGGCCCGCGAAGCTTCGATCCTGCACCGGCTGGCAAAAGGCGAAACCGATATCCCGACCATGGTGCGCGCGATCTATATCGGCATCGATCCGCGTCTCGCCGGTGCCGCCGGCTATTCCGTGCTGGCGCATCTGGAGGATCTCGTCGCGCGCGGCATCGTCATCACCGATGGCGATCCGGTGATCGGCGGCAGCTATCGGCTGGCGTGACCATTGATGCGCGCGCCACTCCGTGTCGCGTAGCTTGACGATATCGACGGGTTTATTTCTTCGCGCCCTTGGCCTGAACCTTGGCCGGGGGCGGCGGCCGTTTCGGCGCGACGTTGTCGTCGGCAACACCGTTGAGGTCTTCGATCAGGCTGGCGATCCGTGCGGCGTTGCTGCCGAGATCGCTTTCGAAATAGCGCGACGACGAGCGGATATCGACGCGGGAGCCGGTGCCGTCCGGCAAGACGCGGATCGCCACGTCTTCGCGGAAACCCATCACCGGCGTGCGCGCCACCGCTTCGATATGGCCTTCGCGGCGTGGCGGCTGCGGCGGCCTGGCGTCGACGATGCGCCACTTCCGCCGCGTCACGAAACGCAGCGTCGCGTCGTAGGCGCGCTGCACCGGCACATCGAGCTGCACCGGCTCGATATTGGGATAGGCGGTGCGTTGCTGCTCGGCGGAATAGAGGCCGGCATAGACCGCGGTGTTGCTGCCCTCGCTGGCGCGCAGCCGCGCCAGCGCATCGAAGCGCGGCGGATCGATGGGATCGGTGGTGATGTCGTAGATCGCCGGCGACTGGTGATACTTGTAGGCAAGGTAGGCCGGATAGGCCAACACCAGCACGTTGATTGACAGCGCGGCCAGAATGCGGCCCATGCCGCGCGAGCCATTCTGCCAGATCGCCGCGAAAGCCGCGAACGACACGAGAATGGACAGACCGGCGCAGGCCAGTGCGCCGAAGAATGTCGCCAGTGCCGGACGCACTTCGAGGAATCCGAAGCGGACGATGATCACCGACACGATGGCCGTCACCGCCGCAAACACCGCCAGCCGCCGCGCCCAGGTTGCGAGCGCCGAATACGGCTCGGATTGATAGGGGGCAAAAAATCTGCGCGTCATCAAGGTGTCCAGTGGCGGCGGTAAATGACTTAGTGGAGCGGATTTGACACTCGCTGCCCACCTTACCGCGGGTCTGGGAGGCGAATGTCAAATCCAAAGCCCCACTAGAAGTCAATACTTGCTAGTGGTCCTTAGATTCTAACCTTTGCGAAAGGCCTGCTGAGACGCTGTGCAAATGCTAGAATCGGACCACTAGCGCATTTCTCGCGGCGGCGAAACGCCAGTCTCGGCGCGCGTCAGCGCCGGCGGCTGAAACGTGGGGCGTTGCGCCCGAAAAAATGCCCGGGCCGATTGGCCCGGGCATTGTCTTGATGGCATCGTTGCGGACTAGGCTGCCGCAGTCGGCAGGCTGTAATCCTTGAACTGATCGCGCAGCGACGTCTTGAGGATCTTGCCGGTCGCCGTGTGGGGGATCGCGTTCACGAAGGCGACGTCGTCCGGCATCCACCACTTGGCGATCTTGCCGTCCATGTATTGGAGGATTTCCTCGCGCGTCGCGGTCTGGCCTTCCTTCAACTGCACGATCAGCAACGGCCGCTCGTCCCACTTCGGATGGTGCACGCCGATCACCGCGGCTTCCGCCACCTTGGGATGTCCGACCGCGAGGTTCTCCAGATCGATCGACGAGATCCATTCGCCACCGGACTTGATGACGTCCTTGGAGCGGTCGGTGATCCGCATGTAACCGTACTTGTCGATGGTGGCGACGTCGCCGGTGTCGAAGTAGCCGTTCTCGTCGAGAATTTTGGTGTCGACGCGATAGTACGATCCCGCGATCGCCGGGCCCCTCACCTTGAGGCGGCCGAAGGTCTTGCCGTCCCACGGCAACTCCTTGCCGGCGTCGTCGGTGATCTTCATCTCGACCATGAACGGCGCGTAGCCCTGCATCTGCAGCACGTCGAGCTTGGCGTCGCCGGTCAAATTGGCGAACTGGGCCTGCAGCGAGCCGACGGTGCCCAGCGGAGACATTTCAGTCATGCCCCAGGCGTGACGCACTTCGATGCCCATGTCGTCGAACGCCTTGATCATCGATCGCGGCATCGCCGAGCCGCCGCAGATCACCACCTTGAGGTTCGGCAGGCTGAGCTTGTTCTTCTCCATGTGCTGCAACAGCATCAGCCATACCGTCGGCACGCCGGCGGTGTAGGTGACCTTTTCGGTGTCGAGCAGTTCATAGACAGAAGCGCCGTCGAGTTTGGCACCCGGCATCACCAGCTTGGTGCCCATCGCCGGACCGGAGAAGGCGATGCCCCAGCTATTGGCATGGAACAATGGCACCACCGGCAGCATTGTATCCTTCGATGTCGCGCCGAGCGCGTCGCCGTTGTTGGCCATCATGGAATGCAGCACGTTGGAGCGATGCGAGTACAACACACCCTTCGGATCGCCGGTCGTGCCGGAGGTGTAGCACATCGCCGCCGCGGTATTTTCGTCGAATTCCTTCCATTGAAAATTGCCGTCGACTTCGGCGATCCAGTCCTCGTAAGCGACCGCGTTCTTGAGCGTCGTCTGCGGCATGTGGGCTTTATCGGTGAACACGATATAGCGCTCGACGCTGGGCAGGTTAGCTGCGATCTTTTCGAGGATCGGGATGAAGGTCAGGTCGGTCATCACAATGCGGTCCTCCGCATGGTTGATGATCCAGGCGATCTGATCGGGAAACAGCCGTGGATTGACGGTATGACAGATGGCGCCGATGCCCATGATGCCGTACCAGGCTTCGAGATGGCGCCAGGTGTTCCAGGCAATGGTGGCGACGCGGTCGCCGAGCTTGATGCCGTCGCGATCCAGCCGCTGCGCAACCTTGAGCGCGCGGGCGCGAATCTCGCGGTAGTTGGTCCGGTGGATGGGGCCCTCGACCGACCGCGTCACGACTTCACGATCGCCATGCACACGCGCGGCATGATCGATGATCCGGTGAGTCAGCATAGGCCAGTCTTGCATCAACCCGCGCATTCGAATTTCCTCCTGAAGACGTCTCTTACGTACATTGCATCCCCCTTGCGGGGATTGGCATGAAGTCTAGCGCGCAGCGGCCTGTCCGCAAATGGTCTTGTCGTCTAAATGCCTGCGGCCAAAGGCCAATGGCGGTTTTCCTCGTGGCGATTTGCGGCGCGTGGACGGGGCTGGCCGAGGCCCGGACGGCCGTCGATACCGGGGCGGTGATCGCGGCCCGGACGCCGCCGCGCGGAGCTTCGCCGGCTTTGGTGCCGCTGCCGCGTCCACGACCGGCCGACGCGTCGTCCCGTGAGGATCAGCCGGCCGATAACGCGCAGCCGGCCGATGCGGCCGAGACCAAGCCCGAAACGGCGGCGGAGCCGCCACCGCCCAGCGCCTGCCGGCTCGCGCTCACCGACGCCATCGCCATCGCGCCGAGCATTCCGCCGATCAAGGGACCGGGGGCGTGCGGCGGCGACGACCTGGTGCGGCTCGAAGCGGTGGTGCTGCCGGATCGCAGCCGCGTCGCGGTGAAGCCCGCGGCGGTTCTTCGCTGCACCATGGCAAGCGCGATTGCCGACTGGATTCGCTCCGACATGGCGCCGCTTGCGGCCGGTCTTGCGACGCGGCTGAGCGAACTCGATAACTTCGACTCGTTCGAATGCCGCGGGCGCAATCGCGTCGCCAACGCCAAACTGTCCGAACACGGCCGCGCGAATGCGCTCGACGTGCGCGGTCTCAAGCTGGCCAACGGTCAGTCGCTGTCGCTGACCGCTCGCGATGTCGCGCGTGACCTGCGGGAGAAGGTGCTGGGATCGGTCTGCGGGCGCTTCAGCACCGTGCTGGGGCCGGGGTCGGATGGCTATCACGAAGATCACATCCATCTCGATCTGGCCGAACGCCGCAACGGCTATCGCATCTGCCAATGGGCGGTCTACGAGCCGATGCCGGAGATTGCGCCGTTGTTGCCTGCGCCGCGTCCCGACGATGCGCCGCCTCGCGAAGTGGCGAGCGAGAGCGATGAGCCCGCGCCAGATCGAAGCGCCAAGGAGGTCGAACAATTGAAGGTGCAGCCGGTGGCGCCGCCTGCGGTGTCGTTGTCGCCTGTACCCATGGCCAAGCAGCCGGCGGATGTCGCCAAACGGGCCGGGGGGAAACCCGCAGCCGCCAAGCCTGCCGCCACGAAATCAGGTGCCGCGAAAGCCGCGGGCAACAAGCCGAATGCAGCGCAGCCCGAGCCGGCCAAACCTGAAGAGGCTGAATCCGCAGCAGGGCCATCGCCATCGAACGCGGCTGCATCCGACGCAGCCAAGCCGCAATCGCGTACGGCAACGTTGCCGCCGCCGACATCGCTGGGGCCTGCAACGTCGGGCAAGGCTGTCGCCACGGCGAAGTCCCATGCCGCACGCCCGAAGTCGGCACGCAAGACGTCCCGCAAGGGGCAGGCCGATCTGCCGGTATTGTTGCGGCGCATGTTCGATTGATGGGCCGTCGCAAGCACCATCAAAAAAGCGCCGGATGATCCGGCGCTTTTTCATTTCAATCCGATGTCTCCCGCGGCGCTAGCCGCCTTGCAGCGCCAGTTGCGGCTTGTAGGGCGAGTCGCCGTGCTTGGGTTCGAGCACCACCACCAGCGTTCCCGGCTTGACGCGGTTGTAAAGGTCGATGACGTCTTCGTTCAGCATGCGGATGCAGCCCGAGGAGATCGACGCGCCGATATATTCCGGCTGGTTGGTGCCGTGGATGCGGAACAACGTGTCCTTGTTGCCCTGATAGAGGTAGAGCGCACGCGCGCCGAGTGGGTTGTCTGGGCCGCCGGCCACGCGCGCCGGAAGGCCTTCGATGCGCTTGTGAATGTCGGCGGTCGGAATCCAGTCCGGCCATTCGCGCATGTTGCCGACACGGGCGACGCCGGAGAACGCCAGCGCTTCCTCGCCGACGGTAACGCCGTAGCGGATCGCCTTGCCGTTATCCAGCACGTAGTAGAGATAGTGATTGTCGGAATCGACCATGATCGAGCCCGGCGCTTCCTTGCGATGATAATCGACAATGGCGCGGCGGTAGGGCTCCGGCACCGGCGTGTTGACGTAGCGGATCTTGGCCATCAGTTCCTTGTCGCGCGGCTTGAACTGATTGGTGTTCGAAGCCTCGAACTGCGTGGCGGTCTGGCACCCTGCCAGCATCAGGCCGACGGCGAGAAGTCCCAGCTTGGTGAGTAGCGACATCAACGTGGTCCAATCTGCTTGACGGAGATGGATTGCCGCTCTGTTGCGCGACAACGTGCTTCAGTTCGATCCGGCGGGGCCGGTGGTCGAGCGCTGAGCAATCCAGCGCTCTTATTGCCAAATCGTTAACGTCAGTAATTCCCGTTGAGCGAGCCGCCTTGCAGCGCCAGCTTCGGATTGTAGGGCGAGTCGCCGTGCTTCGGTTCGAGCACCACGACGACCGTGCCGAGATTGACGCGATTGTACAGATCGATGACGTCCTCGTTAGTCATGCGGATGCAGCCCGAGGAAATCGACGAACCGATGTATTCCGGCTGGTTGGTGCCGTGAATGCGGAACAGCGTGTCCTTGCCGTTGGCATAGAGGTAGAGCGCGCGCGATCCCATGGGATTGTCCGGGCCGGGCGCGACGTATTTCGGAACGCCGAGGCGCTCGATCTCGCCGGGCGTCGGGTGCCAGGCTGGCCACTCTGTCTTGCTGCCGACCTTGGCGATGCCGGACCACGCCATGGCTTCCTCGCCTACGGTGATGCCGTAACGGATCGCCTTGCCGCCATCGAGCACGTAGTAGAGATAATGGTTGTCGGAATCGACCATGATCGAACCCGGCGCTTCCTTGCGGTGGTAGTCGACGATGGCGCGGCGGTAGGGTTCGGCAACCGGGGTATTGACGTAGCTGACCTTGGCAAGCAGCTCCTTGTCATGGGGTTTGAAGTTACTGGTGTTGGTCGCCTCGAAGTGGGTCGCTGTCGTCTCGACGCAGCCCGACAGCATCAATCCCGCGGCCACGATGGCCAGTTTTACAAGCGACGACATCACCCGATCCAAACCCGATTAAAATAGCTAAAACGGCGCATCTGGGCGCCTAACCAAAGCGACAATCGCCACGATTCTGGTGAACTTTATTATCTCCGAAACCGGCCACAATTCCAGCACTTAGAGGCCTCCTTTGCTCTGCAACATGGCGGTTGTGGCATTTTTGCCGCAAACCTGCCGTGGCCGCCGCCACATCGAGCAGACCTCGCACGCGACGCCTCCTCTGACATGTCGCTGTCATGGTTGGCGTGCAGACGGTCGCAGCGCCGTCGCAGCGCGATGAAATGCTTGCCCGAATCGAAGAGATCGGCGCACTCAATGGCATCGCCCGCGACAATCCGCTGCCTCGAGCCTGTCCCAGTATCCGTCCGGAGTGTCCCCATGCTGACGATATTCGCGCCGTCCGGCACCGCCCTGAAGCGCGTTGAAGGGGTGGACCCGGACGTGCTGCATGACAGTGCGGTGTGGGTGGACATGGTCAATCCGACTCCGGAGGAAGATCGCGCCGTTGAGCGCCTGGTCGGCATCGCGGTTCCGACTCGCGAAGAGATGCAGGAGATCGAGATTTCCAGCCGGCTCTATGTCGAGAACGGCGGCCGCTACATGACGGCGATTGTGATGTGCGGTTCGGATTCCGATACGCCGCGCACCACGCCGGTCACGTTCATTCTATCCGGGCACCGGCTCGTGACGGTGCGTTATGACATGCCGAAGCCGTTCGCGCTGGTGGAGAACAAACTCGGACGCAGTTCATCCGCCGGTCTCAATGGCGAAGGCGTGCTGCTCGAATTGCTCGAAGCGGTGGTCGATCGCTGCGCCGATATTCTCGAGCGTGCCGGCGCCGACGTCGACTCGGTCAGCCGCGCCATCTTCGAACCCGAGGGGTCGGCGCGCACCGGCCACGCCAAACGCTATTCCGATATTCTGATCGCCATCGGCCGCAAGGGCGACCTCACATCCAAGGTGCGCGAGAGTCTTGTGTCGATCGGCCGCGTCGTCACCTTCGTCATCGCCGAAGCCGACAACGTGAAGTGGTCGAAGGAGATGCGCGCGCAACTCAAGACGTTGCAACGCGACGTCGCTTCGCTGTCGGATCACGCATCCTATCTGTCCAACAAGATCACCTTTGTGCTCGACGCGATGCTCGGCGTCGTCAATCTCGAGCAGAACAACATCATCAAGCTGTTCTCGGTGATGGCGGTGGTGTTGATGCCGCCGACGCTGATCGCATCGATCTACGGCATGAACTTCCGGGCGATGCCGGAACTGGAATGGCCGCACGGTTATCCGGCGGCGCTGATCGCCATGCTGTTCGCTGCGATCGGGCCGTACATGTTCTTCAAATGGAAGAAGTGGCTGTAAGACTTTGGTCGGCGATCCGCGCTGTGGCCGCTGCCGATGCGCCATTGCCGGTTGTGATCTTCATTTGTCATTCAGGATGAACGGTTCGTTGCACCTGCGCGCGATGAATCAAGAATCCGCTTGAGACATGCGGGTTTCCTGCATTTCTCGCGGCGGCTGGAACCCGCCACAATTCCAATGGTAAAATTTGAGCGTTGCGCTGAACGATTGAGCTAAGGGTTTCTGCGATAAGCCTCACAGCCAAGTGAGGACCCCATGCTACAAAAAATTGCCACCCGCGGACGCAACGTGATCGATTTCTCCGCCTATCGGCAACGGACACATTCCGCGACTCCTCAGGCGTTGATCCCCAGCCCGAATTATTGTTCGCATTGCGGAGCCTGGCTTGCTGAAGGCGAGTCCGAAGACGAATGTTCCAGCCTCGATGCTGGCAACGGTTTCCGCGCCACCTGCGTGTGACACAAAATTCACCATCCGGTGACGACGATGCACGACATCGTCGTTGCCTGACGGGCAACGCGGCCGGCTAACATCCACTTTTGCGGAATGCGCGCTAGACGTGCTGGCCGCCGTTGATGTGGATTTCCGCGCCGTTGACGTAAGACGACGTTTCCGAACACAGCACGTAGATGATCTTCGCCACTTCGTCCGGCGTGCCGAGCCGGCGCAGCGGAATCTGGCTTTCGACGATTTTCTCGGTGCCCGGTGACAGGATCGCGGTGTCGATCTCGCCCGGCGCGATGGCATTGACGCGAATGCCGAAGCGGCCGAAGTCCGAAGCCATCTCGCGGGTCAGCGCCGCCAGCGCGGCTTTCGATGTCGCATAGGCCGCGCCTGCGAATGGATGCACACGCGAGCCGGCAATCGAGGTGACGTTCACCACCGATCCCTTGGCCGCCTTCAGCTCGTTCAGCAGGCCCCGCGCCATCATGATCGGCGCGAAGAAGTTGACGCGAAACACGTGGCTCCAGGTGTCGATGTCGGTATCGATCGAACTGAGGCGGCCGCCGCCGTCGGCTTTCGGCGAGATCGCGGCGTTGTTGACCAGCGCATGCAAGGAGTCGCCTTCGAGCCGTTCGCGGATCTCCTCGATGGCACGCTGCGTATCGTCGTGATCGGCGAGATCGACCTGGACATGATCTTCCGGCCCGGCGCCCCACGGGCACTCTTCGGGAAACGGATGCCGCGAGCAGGTCAGCACGCGCCAGCCTGCACTGGAGAAGCGGATCACCGTCGCGTGGCCGATACCGCGGCTTGCGCCGGTCAGCAGCATGGTCCGGCGGGGCGCATTGCTGGTGGGGTTGGTCATGAACGGTTCTCTCGGTTCTGGTCAGGTGCGGCGGCGTGCCGGACATCCAAGACCAGTGGGGTCACAGGTCTTGCAGGAGCAGGATCGTAAGGACGCGGAGAGCTGGGGCACATCGAGCCACGACGACCATCACTCTACGGATATAGTCGAGTCTTGGTCCATGCCATGTCGGGAGCGGTACGGTCGAATGCAATGCGGTCGTGCAGCCGGAATGGCCGGTCGTGCCAGAATTCGATATGCATCGGCGTGATGCGCCAGCCGCTCCAGCCCGGCGGCCGTGGCACGTCGCCGATGATGTGCTTGGCCGCAACCTTGGCGATGGCCTGCTCGAAGGCGAAGCGGCTTTCCAGCGGCTGCGATTGCTTGCTGGCCCAGGCGCCGATCTGCGCCTGCTTCGGCCGGGTCGCGAAATAGGCATCGGCCTCGGCCTCGGTCACCGGCGTCACCGGGCCGCGCACGCGCACCTGCCGGCGCAGCGATTTCCAGTGAAACAGCAGCGCCGCCTTGGGATTGCCGGCAAGCTCGCGGCCCTTCTGGCTGGCGAGATGGCTGTAGAACACGAAGCCGTCGGTATCATAGCCCTTCATCAGCACCATGCGCACGTCGGGCAGGCCGCTGGCATCGACCGTCGCCAGCGCCATGGCGTTGGGATCGTTCGGCTCGCTGCGCTCCGCTTCGGCAAACCATTCGGCGAACAGCGCAAATGGATTCTCCGCTTCGGTGAAATCACCAGACGTTAACTGGCTTTGGTGTTTGATGGTGGTGGTATCGGTCATGTTTGGAGTTCCGAATTGCGTCGGCCTGCTGCCCAGAGCCCATTACGGTCCTTATACCGGCCATGCTTATATAAGGCACCGTTGCGCGTTGGCCTATCGGCCATGCGCCCGATGGGTGTGCTGATGACAGCAATTCTAATCGGCCTGCCGCTCGGCGGCTGCAGCGTCTCCAAGCTCGACAGCCTGTTTGCCCAGAAAGATGCGGGCCCTGACGTGCAGGACGTGACCGGGTCGATCCCGTTGACGCCCTCCCACAAGGCCCGCCCGACCGATGCTGACCTGGCCTTCGCCCGGACCGCGGCGTCGGATGTGCTGACCCGGGGCGGCAAGGATTTTAGCCAGCCCTGGCAGAATCCGTCGACCGGCGCGCGCGGCTCGGTGACGCCGCTGGCCAGCGCCTATTCGTCGGAGGGGCGCACGTGCCGGGATTTTCTGGCAAGCTATGTCAACGGGACGTCGGAAAGCTGGTTGCAGGGCGCCGGTTGCCGGGTAGAGGGCGGCCGTTGGGAAATTCGGACGTTGCGGCCCTGGAAGGAAAGCTGAGCGGGCCATCCAATCAGGCCCGTTGCAAAAATGCCACGAAGACCCCAGATGTAAACGAGGTGGGCGGGCAGCCCATAGTTTGAATTCCCGAAGGAGACGAGACGGATGCGCGACCCCTATGAGGTCTTGGGGGTGCAGCGGAGCGCCAGCGCCGCGGCGATCAAGAGCGCTTATCGCAAGCTTGCGAAGAAGCATCACCCCGACGCCAACAAGAACGATCCAAAGGCTGCCGAGCGTTTTGCCGAGGTGAACTCCGCTAACGAGATCATCGGCGACGAAGCCAAGCGCAAGCAGTTCGACCGGGGCGAGATCGACGCCGAGGGCAAGCCGCGCTTTCAGGGTTTCCCTGGAGGCGGCGCGGGTCCGCGCGGTGCGCCGGGTGGCCCCGGTTTCGAGAATTTCACCTTCCGCACCGGCGGACGCGGCGGTCAGGCTGGCTTCGGCGGCGGTGGCGCGGGGTTCGAGGATATCCTCAACAGCATGTTCGGCGGCGCGGCGGCAGGTGCCGCGCGCGGTGGCCGTGGCGGCGCGCAGACTTTCGAGTTCGATGGCGGCGGCTTCGGCGCGCCTGATCTCGATCTCAACGTCGCGATGACGGTGACGCTGGAGGAGGCGGCCAAGGGCGCGGAGAAACGCGTCCGGCTGCCGAGCGGCAAGGAACTCAACGTCAAGATTCCGGCAGGCGTTACCACCGGTCAGCAGATCCGCCTCAAGGGCCAGGGCGAGAGCGTGCCCGGTCATCGTCCCGGCGATCTGATGATCACGGTAACCGTCGCGCCGCATGCGTTCTTCAAGGTCGACGGCAACGATCTGCGGCTCGAACTGCCGATCACGCTGTATGAAGCCGTGCTCGGCGGCAAGGTGCGGGTGCCGACGCTGGGCGGTGCGGTCGAACTGTCGATCCCGAAGAACACTTCGAGCGGACGGACTTTCCGGCTCAAGGGCAAGGGGCTGCCGAAAGGCGCCGGTGCTTCCGGCGACCTGTTCGTCACCACGCGCATCATGCTGCCGGACGGCCACGACGCCGAACTGGAAGCGCTGATGCACAAGTGGCGCGACGGCCACCCCTACAATCCGCGCAGCGATCTGGGGTAATACAATCCGCCGTCACCCTGAGGCGTCATTGCGAGCCAACGGGTCCGGCTTCGCCGGACCGATGACAGGCTCCGCGAGGCAATCCAGTCTTTCTGCGATGATTCTGGATTGCTTCGTCGCTGACGTTCCTCGCAATGACGAGCGATGTAACGATTGCGCCAACGCCCGAACTTCAGCCGCCGTTCTTCTCGGTCTGGTCGTAGACCGCGCGCGCGACCTGCTGCAGCCGCGCCTTGTTGTCGTCAGGACCGGACAGCACATAGCCGACGCCGCGATCCGCCCAGTACAACGCGCCGTCATTGGCGCGCGTGGCATAGCGCATCTGCGTGGTCGGCGTCGCCGCCCGCGAGGTGTAAAGCGTGAAGCGTTCGCCGGTCGGGCTCTCATACATCAGGAACGCTGCGGGCGCCTGCGGTCCGGGCAACAGGCGGCCACCGACCAGCTTCAACCCTGCGGCGTCAAGCTCCGGTGCCTTGATGGTGTAGCCGACGCGCTTCGACAGCCACTGCTGCATGTGCGCGCGCTCCGACGCCTCGACCTCGACCGGATGACGTACCTCGACGACATAGAGCCGGTGGGCCTGCAGCGCATCGACGGTGAAGCTGCGGAACGATGACGGCGAGGCCGCCGCGCCATGCGCCAGCCAGCCCGCGCCGCCGCCGGCGATGAAGGCCAGCAGCGTTGCGGCGATGGCGCCATACATCCACTTGCGCGGCTGCCGCACCAGTTGCTCGATCTCCAGTCGCTTCGGCACCGCTTCGTCGGCGACGGAATCATAGCGGGCGTGCAGCGCCTCGCTCATCGCGCGCCATGCCTTGACCTGCTCGGCATCATCCGGATGCGTCGCCAGCCATGCCTCGACATCGCTGCGGCGCTCCGCGGGCAATTCGTTATCGACATAGGCGTGCAGTTCGTCTTCGGTGACGGGAATGTTCGGTTCAGTCATGGCTGCTCTTCTTCGCTCAATTCATTTCACGCGGCGCAGCGCCGGGCGCTCGCCTTCGATCACGGCTTTGACGTGGGCACGGGCGCGCGCGAGTCGCGACATCACGGTGCCGATCGGAACGCCTTGAATATCGGCGACTTCGCGATAGCTGAGGCCTTCGAGCGTCACCAACAATAACACCGAACGCTGCTCTTCGGCGAGCGTGGCCAGTGCGCGGGCGATGTCACGGCTCTCGGCCTCGGTACCGCTGGCCTCTGTGGCAGTGTCGAGCAGCGGCGTCAGCACCGGCTTGCGCGCCAGCGAGCGCCGTCGATTGCGATTGAGATTGGTCAGAATGGTGTAGAGCCAGCTGCGCAGATCGCCGCCATGAAACAGCCGCTCCGAGCGCAGCGCCCGCACCAGCGTATCCTGCACCAGATCGTCGGCGATGTCGGCATCGCGCGCCAGGGCTCGCGCATAACGGCGCAGCGCCGGGATCATGGCTTCGACACTCTCGTGGAACGCGTTCATTGGGCCGCCATCACGGAAAAGACTTTCAGTGAATAGAACACCCTGATGACACGACTATTCCAGCGATAACCGGAAGCCAGCAAAACAGAGCCATTTCAAGGTAAAATTTGGCTTTGCCCAGCGCTGGCGCTGGTGTACCCGAAGGGCTGGCGACGGGTGATCCAACGACCCATAGGATACAGAATGGTGCAGAATTCAGGCCTGATGCAGGGCAAACGCGGGGTTATCCTCGGCGTGGCCAATAACCGGTCGATTGCCTGGGGCATCGCCAAGGCATGCCGGGCGCAGGGCGCCGAAATTGCGCTGACCTGGCAGGGCGATGCGCTGAAGAAGCGCGTCGAGCCGCTGGCGGCGGAGCTCGGCGGTATCGTGCTCGGCCATTGCGATGTCACCGATCCGGCGACCATCGATGCGGTGTTCGACGAGCTGAAGGCCAAGTGGGGCAAGATCGATTTCGTCGTGCACGCTATCGCGTTCTCCGACAAGGACCAGCTCGACGGCCGCTATCTCGAAACCACGGCGGATAACTTCAGCAAGACCATGCTGATCTCGTGCTATTCGCTCACCGCGATCGCGCAGCGCGCCGAGAAGCTCATGACCGATGGCGGGTCGATCCTGACGCTGACCTATTACGGCGCCGAGAAGTGGATGCCGCATTACAACGTCATGGGTGTCGCCAAGGCGGCGCTGGAAGCCAGCGTGCGTTATCTCGCGGCCGATCTCGGCGAGAAGAACATCCGCGTCAACGCGGTGTCGGCGGGACCGATCAAGACGCTGGCGGCGTCCGGCATCGGCGACTTCCGCTACATCCTGAAATGGAACGAATATAATGCGCCGATGCGCCGCACCGTCACGATCGAGGAAGTCGGCGACAGCGCCATGTATTTTCTCTCCGACCTGTCGCGCGGCGTCACCGGCGAAGTGCATCACGTCGATTCCGGTTACCACGTTGTCGGCATGAAGCGCCCCGACGCGCCGGACATCACGCTGGCGAAGGAATAATCCTGCGCGTCATCCTGAGGTGCGCGCCAACTTGGCGCGCCTCGAAGGATGATGTTCATTGTCGCCGCCGTCGCCCTTCGAGGCTCGCGAGTGCTCGCACCTCAGGGTGACGGCTTGCTATCCTATCAGAGTCGTTCAGTCTTATGCCCATTCCCACCATCTACTACATCCGTCACGGCGAAACGGCGTGGAATGCCGCGGGCCGCTTTCAGGGCTCGCAGGACATTCCGCTCAACGATCTCGGTCGCGAGCAGGCGGCGCATGCCGGCGAAATTCTCGTCGACCTGTTTGCGCGGGACGAGCGCCGGGCGTCGTCGCTGGCTTTCGTCGCCAGTCCGCTGGAGCGTGCGCGTCACACCATGGAGCTGGTGCGCGGCGAACTGCAATTGCCGCCGGATGGCTTCGCGCTCGACGATCGGTTGCGCGAAATCGGCTACGGCCACTGGGAAGGTTCGACGCTGCAGCAGCAGCAGGAGTCGCACCCGGAGATTTTCGCCACGCGCCAGATCGATAAATGGGGCGTGCCGCCGCCGGGCGGCGAGAGCTACGCCTCGGTGACGCTGCGCATGCGCGACTGGTGCGAGTCGCTGAAGACCGACACTGTCGCGGTGGCCCATGGCGGCACCGCGCGGGCGCTGATGGTGGCGCTCGATGTCGCGACGCCGGCCACCGCCGCCGACCTGACCATCGAGCAGGGCGCGGTCTATGTGTTCCGCGACGGCAAGATCGCGAAGTATAGTTAAGAACACTAATGAGGCGTCATTGGCGCCTCTGTTGACGGGATCTCTGCTCTCTTTCCCTCTCCCCTTGCGGGAGAGGGTGCCTGAGCGGAGCGAAGGCGGGTGAGGGGTGTTCAACTCACCGACCCCTCACCCGGCTCGATCTCGTTACACGCGATCTCGCCACCCTCTCCCGCAAGGGGAGAGGGGGAGGGCGCCGACGCAGGTTGCGATTTTCGTAACATATCGCTACGAGAACTAGCGAGTTTGGCTAGTTTTGGTATCTCATGTCCTTCAACACCTTCGGCCATCTGTTCCGCGTCACCACCTTTGGCGAAAGTCACGGGGTTGCGATCGGCTGCGTGGTCGACGGCTGCCCGCCGCGGATTCCGCTGACGGCGGAGGAAATCCAGCGCGACCTCGATCGCCGCCGTCCGGGCCAATCGCGTTTCACCACGCAGCGGCAGGAGCCGGATCAGGTCAAGATTTTGTCCGGCGTCATGGCGCATCCGGACACCGGCGAGCAGGTCACCACCGGCACGCCGATCGCGCTCTTGATCGAGAATACCGACCAGCGCTCGAAGGACTATTCCGACATCAAGGACAAGTTTCGTCCCGGCCATGCCGACTTCACCTACAACGCCAAATATGGCCTGCGCGATTTTCGCGGCGGCGGCCGTTCCTCGGCGCGCGAGACCGCGATGCGCGTGGCGGCCGGCGCGGTGGCGCGCAAGGTGGTGCCCGGCATGGTGGTGCGCGCCGCGCTGGTGCAGATGGGGCCGCACAAGATCAATCGCGACAACTGGGATTGGGATGAGGTCGCGCGCAATCCGTTCTTCTGTCCCGACAAGGACAAGGCGGCGTTCTTCGAGGATTACCTCGACGGCATCCGCAAGAGCGGTTCGTCGATCGGCGCGGTGATCGAGGTGGTGGCCGAAGGCGTTCCGGCCGGTCTCGGCGCGCCCATCTACGCCAAGCTCGACGGCGATCTCGCGGGCGCGTTGATGAGCATCAACGCGGTGAAGGGCGTCGAGATCGGCGCCGGCTTCGAGGCCGCGGCGCTGTCCGGCGAGGACAACGCCGACGAGATGCGCATGGGTAATAACGGCGTCACCTTCCTGTCGAATCACGCCGGCGGCGTGCTTGGCGGCATCTCCACCGGCCAGCCGGTGGTGGCGCGCTTCGCCGTGAAGCCGACCTCGTCGATCCTGTCGCCGCGCCGCACCGTCGACCGCAACGGCGGCGAGACCGACATCTTCACCAAGGGCCGCCACGATCCCTGCGTCGGCATCCGCGCCGTGCCGGTCGGCGAAGCGATGATGGCCTGCGTGCTGGCCGACCACTTCCTGCGCCATCGCGGGCAGGTCGGCTGAAGCGGCCGTTTCGCGATCACCATAGGTCGCTACTTCCCCACCAGCAGGTCGGCAGCCCGGCGCGTAGCTGCAATGTTGCCGCATGAAAGGCTGGAACCGGCCCGGCGCAACCGCTATCGATGGCTTGCCACAACGGTGAGCCGACGACATGCAGCCAGACCATTTGAGGGAGATTTCCGACTGGATTTCGGCCGGCGAGCGCAATGGCGTGGCCGCCGAAGACATGATGCAGGAACTCTGCGAGCGGCTGGTCGCGGCGGGCCTGCCGCTGGGCCGGGTCGGCGTGTTCGTCCGCACCCTGCATCCGCAGATGTTCGGCCAGAGCTTCACCTGGCGGCCGGGCCAGGGCGTCACCGTGTTTGCCGCGCCCTACGGCATCGAGGATAGCGAGGATTTCCGCACCAGTCCGCTGGCGCTGGTCTATGCCACCGGGCAGGAGGTGCGCCGCCGCCACGCCGAGATTGAGGCCGACCGGATTTCGAGTTTCTTCATCGATGCCCGCGCCGAAGGCATCACCGATTATATCGCGCTGCCGCTGCGGTTCCTCAGCGGCGAGGTTCACGCCATCAGCTGGACGACGACGGCCCCCGGCGGGTTCAGCGAAGACCAGATCGACGGCCTGCGCGCGCTGATGGCGCCGATTGCCCGCGTCATCGAGATCGTGCGTCTCGAGCGCATCGCCGGTGCGCTGCTCGATACCTATGTCGGCAATCGCGCCGGGCAACGCATCCTCGCCGGGCAGATCCGGCGCGGCCATACCGAGTCGATGACCGCCGCCATCTGGCTGTCGGACCTGCGCGGCTTCACCCGCCTGTCGGACATGTTGCCTCCGAACGCCGTGGTCGACGTGCTGAACCTGTACTTCGATTGCCAGGTCGAGCCGATCAAGCAGCATGGCGGCGAGGTGCTGAAATTCATGGGCGACGGTCTGCTCGCGGTGTTTCCGGTGGCCGAAGGCGGCGCCGACACCGCGGAGGTCTGTCATCGCGTGCTGGCGGCGGCGCGCGCCTGCCGCGAACGGGTGGCGGCGATGAGCTACACCCACGACGGGCAGATCCTCGATGGCTTTCGCTTCGGCCTCGCGCTGCATGTCGGCGATGTGCTGTACGGCAATATCGGCGGCGGCGACCGGCTCGATTTCACCTGCATCGGCCCGGCGGTGAACCTCGCGGCGCGGCTGGAAAAGATCGCCAGCGACACCAATCGCACCATCATTGCATCGGAAGTGTTCGCGGCAGCGGCGCCGCAGCACTGGACCAACCTCGGCGAGTTTCCGATTGCCGGCTTCCGGCGCGCCGAGCGCGTCTATGGTCTCGCCGACGAGACATCGTCCCTGCGCAAATAGGGCAACCGAGACGCTATTCCTCGGGCTCGGTGGTGAACAGCAGCGGATAGCCCTTGGCGCGGCCGGCGTCGGTGGCGCGCGTCGCCTTGGTCTCGGCGACGTCCTTGGTGAATACCGCGACGACGCAAACGCCGCGCTGGTGCGCCGTGATCATGACCTTGTGCGCGTGATCCTCGGTCATGCGGAATTCCGCCTTGAGCACGCTGACGACGAATTCGCGGGGCGTGTAGTCGTCGTTGACGAGAATGACCTTGTGCAGGCGCGGCCGCTCGGTCTGCGGCCGGACCTTGGTCCTCGTCTTGGTGCTCGGTTTGGCCGTGGTTCCGGTCATGGTCATCGGCGGTTTCAATGACGATGGCCAAGACTAGCGCGTTTTGCCGGTTCGGGCAGGCTTTGTTGGCAGGTCCGCAACAGCCAAAATGCCGGCCGGCACGGCTCTTCCACCTTTTCCCGCCGTAATTTGCGTGTCACCATTATCGCGTCAAACGACGGGAGGGCCGCAATGCGCTGGTGTGTCTCGATCGGAGCGATGGTCATCGCCGGCATGATGAGCGGCGACGTGGCAAGTTTCGCCGCGCCCGGCGGCGCCTCCCGCATTGCCGACAGCAAGCCGCGTGAAGCGGTCGTCGATGTCGAACTGGTGCTGGCGGTCGACGTGTCCTATTCGATGGACATGGACGAACTCGCGGTGCAGCGCGAGGGCTACGCCCAGGCCATCGTGTCGAAGGATTTTCTGCAGACGCTGAAATCGGGACCGAACGGCAAGATCGCCATCACCTATTTCGAATGGGCGGCCTCGACCGACCAGAAGATCATTATTCCGTGGCGCATCATCGACGGTCCGGAATCCGCCGATGCGGTCGCCGCCGAGATTATGAGGACGCCGGTGCGGCGCGCGTCGCGGACTTCGATTTCCGGCGCGATCAATTTTGCCATGCCGCTGTTCGAGCAGAACGAGTATCGCGGGCTGCGCCGCGTCATCGATATTTCCGGCGACGGTCCCAACAACAACGGCATGCCGGTGACCTTGGCGCGCGACGCCGCGCTGGAGAAGGGCATCGTCATCAACGGTCTGCCGATCATGGTGAAGGAGCCGTCCTACTCGACGATGGATATCGAGAACCTCGATAAGTATTACGAGGATTGCGTCATTGGCGGACCGGGCTCGTTCGTCGTGGCGATCAAGCAGCGCGAGAAATTCCGCGAAGCCATCCATACCAAGCTGGTGATGGAGGTTGCAGGGCGCGTGCCGGAGCATCGCGTGGTGCCGGCCGCCGACAAGGAGCCGCGGGTGTCGTGCATGATCGGCGAGAAGATCTGGCAGGAACGCTGGGGGCAGTGACGCTACAATGCAAGCATGTTGCGTTGCATTGAAGCGCAGTCCGGAACGGCGGCGTAGCCTTGAGGCGAACCCGAGCCGGGTATAGCATCGCTTGGCGCGCGAACGTTTATCAAAGCGTTCGTTCTGCCCATGAGACTCGTTTGGGTCATTTCAAATATTTCAATTTCAGAGGAGGAGTCGGTCATGACTGTTATTCCTTCTGCCCTCGGCGGCGCGAGCATCGCCCTGGTACTCTGCTGTTTAGCTTCTCCAGCTCCAGCCGCCGACGACAATGCCATGACGATCGTCAACGCATTCACGGCCAAATACGAGCAAGCCGTCGCATCGAAAGATGCCGCGAAACTCGCTGAGCTTTTCACCCAGGATGCTGTGTTTCAGAATCCGGCGGGCGTCTTCAAGGGAAGGGCCGCGATACAGCAGTATCGCGAGGGTGGTTTCAAGGCGGGGGTCGAGAAAGAGGATATCTCGATTGCAGGCGCGGAAAAATCCGGCGATATCATCTACGACTATGGCGACACCACCATTCACATCAATTCGAAATCCGGACCGAAGGAACTCAAGGCGCACTGGGGCGCGGTCCTGACAAAGCGCGATAACGACTGGAAGTTGACGTTGCTGACGGCAACTCCGGTGCCGCCGCCGAAATCGCAATAGTCGTCATTCAAGCGAAGGCAGATTGTCGCGCGCGGGCTTGCCCCGCGCGCTGCCGGCATCGTGCACGATCCGCGAAAGGATCTTGCCGGAATGTCCGGGATGGTGAGGCTGGCAGAAATAGCAGTCAAACAAACAGAAACGCGTCATGGCCGGGCTCGTCCCGGCCATCCACGTCTTACTTGTCGCGATGCTGTTGAGACGTGGATGGCCGGAATAAATCCGGCCATGACGAACTTGATGTCTCCTCGCTGAGTTAACGCTCAGGATGACGGTGAGACTTTCCATCCACTATCGTTGATGGAAGTGAGAGCGGGTTGTTCCGTCACCCTGAGGTGCGAGCTACTTGCGGCGAGCATCGAAGGGCGACGTCCGCCATCCTTCGAGGCTCGGCAACTCTCATCCTGAGGAGCGCTCCGCAGGAGCGCGTCTCGAAGGATGCGGCCGAATCCGTTGCGGCCTCATGGTTCGAGACGCGCGGCTGCGCCACGCTCCTCACCATGAGGAGTTCGCGCTCCTCACCACGAGGTCTTCGAGCACCTCACACCTTCGCTTCCAGCACCAGATTGAACGGCGTCTCGGCGGCGCGGCGGACGCGCGAGAAGCCGGCCTGCTTCGCCACCTCGGTGAGGCGCGCTTCGCCGGCCTGCGCGCCGAGCGCGAGCCCGACCTCCTGCGCCATCGATGCCGGTGTGCAGATCATCGTCGAAGCCGCATAGAACAGCCGGCCCACCGGATTCATGTTGTCTTCGAGCCTGTCCCTGGCCATCGGCTCGACAAGCATCACGGTGCCGTCCTTGGCCAACGTCTCCTTGACATGCGCCAGCGCGCCGACCGGATCGCCCATGTCGTGCAGGCAATCGAAGAAGCACACCAGATCGAAATTGCCGGCCGGGAATGTCTTGGCGGTCGCCACCGCAAACGAAACGCGGTCGCCGAGGCCTTCGCTCTGCGCCGCAGCTTGCGCGGCGGTGATCGAACCGGGATGCGCATCGAAACCGAAGAACTGCGATTTCGGATAGGCCCGCGCCATCAGCAGCGTCGAGACGCCGTGACCGCAACCGACATCGGCCACCTTGGCGCCGCGCTCCAGCTTGGCGACCATGCCTTCCAGCGCGGGCAGCCACTCCTGCACCAGATGATGTTTGTAGGTGGTGCGGAAGAATCGCGCGGTGCCGCAGAACAGGCATTCGGTGCGCTCGTTCCAGCCGACGCCCTTGCCGCTCTTGAAGGCGTCGGAAACTTTCGGCTCGTCGAGCATCAAGGCGGCCATCATGTCGCCGATCGCGCCCATGAAGACCGGGCTGTCTTCGTCGGCGAACACCATCGCCTGTTCGGGCAGCATCGAAAATTTCTTGCTCTGGGTGTCGTATTCGACATAACCGGACGCCGCCTGCGCCGACAGCCATTCGCGCACGTAGCGTTCGGTGGTGCCGGTCGCTTTGGCGAGTTCGGCGGAGGTCATCGGGCCTTTTTCGGCCAGCGTCTTGTAGAGTCCGAGCCGGTCGCCGGTGCGGATCAACGCCGCGTTGGCGGCGGCCCCGACATCGCCCAGCATCTTGCCCATGAAAAGATTCAGCTTGTCCATATCGACGGTCGTGGTTGCGTCCATGAAAGCCTCCTGTGAAGGTTCATTTCCAGCAATGACGTTCTGAAAGCCGACGCTCAAAGCCTTGCTCGACATCGTGTGTCGAAGGTGGCGGCACAGTCGCGGGAGGTTGCGTCGATCGGCGCGCGGTGGTCTGCCGTCGCGCCGCGCAAGGCGCTCTCGTCCGCGTCGCGGATGTTATGCTCTGGCGTAGGTCAACGCGCCAGAGCCGAGGTTCAACGCGGTCGTAAAAATCTCGCGACCAGTTCCACGTGCGGCGTGTGGCGGAATTGATCCACGGGCGTCACGCTGTCGATCCTGTAGCCGTTGTCGAGCAGAATGCGCGCATCGCGTGCGAAGGTGGTGGGGTTGCACGACACCGCAACGATGACGGGAATCTTGCTGGCGGCCAACTGCCGCGTCTGCGCTTCGGCGCCCTGACGCGGCGGATCGAACACCGCGACATCGAACTCGCGCAACTGCTGCGGCAGCAATGGCCGCCGGAACAGATCGCAGACCTCGGCCTTCAGCGGCTTCAGCCCATGGGCGGAAGCCGCCGCCTTTTGCAGCGCACCGATTGCGCCGGCATCGCTGTCGTAGGCCTCGACGCGCGCCTTGGCGGCGAGGCGCAGCGCGAACGGCCCGACGCCGCAGAACAGATCGACGATGCGCTTGGCCTTGCCGCAATGCTGCATCACTAGCGCGGCGAGCGCCTCTTCGCCGGCGACGGTCGCTTGCAGGAACGAGCCGGGCGGCAGTACCACCTTGGCGGCGCCAATCTCGATCGCCGGCGGCGTGCGCATCAGCACCAGTTCGCCGTGGCGTGTCAGCCGCGCCAGCTTGTAGCGTTCGGCGACTTTCGACAGCGCGGTGATGGCTGTGGTCGGCAACGGACCGGAGCCGCGCACGTCGACGTCGAGTCCGTTGTTGGCGGCGGTGATCTGGATATCGAGCGGCTTGTTGACCGGCTTCAGCACCTCGGCCAGTGCGCGCGCGGCATCGAGTGCGCCATGCAGCGCCGGATCGAGAATCGGGCAGGCGTCGATCGGCACAACGGCATGACTGTTCGGCGCGGTGAAGCCGACCGGCACGCTGCCGTCCGCATCTCGGCGCGCATGGACCACGAGGCGGCGGCGACCGGCGCCGTGCGCATCGATCAGGGCATCGACAGGGCAATCGATTCCGGCGCGCGCCAGTACATCGACGACAAGCTGGCGTTTCCAAGCCTGATAATACTCAGGTTGCCAGTGCTGGATGGCGCAGCCGCCGCACCGGCCGAAGTGATTGCAGAACGGCGCGATCCGCTCCGTGCTGGCGTTCACGACGCGCAGCAATTGCAGGCGATCCGCCTGGCCGGAGAGCGGCGCGGCTTCGACGGTTTCTCCGGCGAGCGTGTAGGGCACGAATCGCGTCTGGCCATTGACCAATGCGACACCGTCGCCGCGCTGGCCGACATGATCGATCCGTAACGTTTCAGCCACGGTGCGCGCCGATGAAGAATTCGACATTGCCGTCGCCACCGGCGATGCTCGACGGAAATACTTTGATGCCGGTGCAGCCGAGCGATGCGGCGAAGGCCGCGATGTCGTCGCACACCGCCTGATGCACCGTGGCGTCGCGCACGATGCCTTTCTTGATCGCGGCGCGAGGCGCTTCGAACTGCGGCTTGATCAGTGCCAGCAGATGCATCGGTGCCGCCGCCAGCGACAGCGCCACCGGCAGCACATGCTTGAGCGAGATGAAACTGGTGTCGATCGTCACGATGTCGGGCCGCTGCGGCAGGCGCTTGCCGTCATAAGCGCGGATGTCGGTTGCTTCCATCGAGACGATGCGCGGATGGCCCTGCAGGCTTGGATGCAACTGGCCGTGGCCGACATCGACGGCGAACACCAGTGCCGCGCCCTGGCTGAGCAGCACCTCGGTGAAGCCGCCGGTCGATGCGCCGATATCGAGGCAGACATGATCTTCAATGTCGATGGGATATTGCTCGAGTGCACCGGCCAGCTTGACGCCGCCGCGCGACACCCACGGATGCGCGGGCGTTGCCGCGATGGCCGCCTTGTCAGCAATGGTTTCGGAAGGTTTGCGCACCACTTTGCCATCCGCGGTGACGAGACCCGCGGCGATGGCGGCTTGCGCCCGCGCCCGGCTCTCGAACAGGCCGCGCTCCACCAGCAGCAGATCGGCACGTTTGCCGGCAGTCATCGCCCGGCCGGACGCGCTTACGCGCCGGCCAGCTTGATGGTGTCGGTCTTGGCGTCCTTGCCCAACACCTCGAACACCTTGGCGACGATGCCCTTGGCGTCGAGCTTCGCGTAGGCGTACATCGCCGCCGGCGTATCGTGGTCGATGAATTCGTCGGGCAACACCATCGAACGGAAGCGCAGCATGCCGTTATCGAGCGCGCCGTGCTCGGACAAGGTCTGCATGACATGCGAGCCGAAGCCGCCGACCGAGCCTTCCTCGACGGTGATGAGGATTTCGTGCTCGCGGGCGAGCTTGAGCACCAGTTCGACGTCGAGCGGCTTCATGAAGCGCGCATCGGCGATGGTGGTGGAGAGGCCGTGCGCGGCGAGTTCGTCGGCGGCCTTCTCGCATTCGGCGAGCCGGGTGCCGAACGACAGCAGCGCCACCTTGTTGCCCTGGCGCACGATGCGGCCCTTGCCGATTTCGAGCGGAATGCCGACCTCCGGCATCTCGACGCCGCGGCCTTCGCCGCGCGGATAGCGAACCGCGCTGGGGCGGTCGTTGATCGCCACCTGCGTCGCGACCATGTGCACCAGTTCGGCCTCGTCGGAGGCGGCCATGATGACGAAGTTCGGCAGGCAGCCGAGATAGGCGTTGTCGAACGATCCCGCATGCGTCGCGCCGTCGGCGCCGACCAGGCCGGCGCGATCGATGGCGAAGCGCACCGGCAGGTTCTGGATGGCGACGTCGTGGACCACCTGATCGTAACCGCGCTGCAGGAAGGTCGAATAGATGGCGCAGAACGGCTTGTAGCCCTCGGTCGCGAGACCGGCGGCGAACGTCACCGCATGCTGCTCGGCGATGCCGACATCGAAGGTGCGATCCGGGAACGCCTTGTTGAAGATATCAACGCCGGTGCCGGACGGCATCGCCGCGGTGATGGCGACGATCTTGTCGTCGCGCTGCGCTTCCTTGACCAGCGATTGGCCGAACACGTTCTGATAGGCCGGCGCATTCGGCTTGGCCTTGGTCTGTGTGCCGGTGGCGACGTCGAACTTGGCGACGGCGTGCAGCTTGTCGGCGGACGCTTCCGCCGGGCCGTAGCCTTTGCCCTTCTGCGTCACGACATGAACCAGGATCGGTCCGTTCTCCATGTCGCGGACGTTCTTGAGCACCGGCAGCAGGTGGTCGAGATTGTGGCCGTCGATCGGGCCGACGTAATAGAAGCCGAGTTCCTCGAACAGCGTGCCGCCGCCGACCATGAAGCCGCGCGAATATTCCTCCACGCGTTCGGCGCGATCGGCCAGTACTTTGGGCAGGTGCTTGCTAAGTTGCTTGCCAGCTTCGCGCAGCGAACGATAGGTCTTGCCGGAATACAGACGCGACAGATAGGCCGACATGGCGCCGACCGGCGGCGCAATCGACATGTCGTTGTCGTTGAGGATGACGATCAGCCGCGAATTCATCGCGCCGGCATTGTTCATCGCCTCATAGGCCATGCCCGCCGACATCGCGCCGTCGCCGATCACCGCGATGACATTGTTCTTGCCGCCGGAGAGGTCGCGCGCCACGGCCATGCCGAGACCGGCAGAGATCGAGGTCGAGGAATGCGCTGCGCCGAACGGATCGTAGTCGCTCTCGGTGCGCTTGGTGAAACCGGACAGCCCACCGCCGGTGCGCAGCGTGCGGATGCGGTCGCGGCGGCCGGTGAGGATCTTGTGCGGATAGGCCTGATGGCCGACGTCCCAGATCAGGCGGTCGCGCGGCGTGTCGAATATGTAGTGGATCGCGGTGGTCAGCTCGACGACGCCGAGACCGGCGCCGAAGTGGCCGCCCGTCACTGACACGGCGTCGATCGTCTCCTGGCGCAGCTCGTCGGCAACCTGCCGCACCTGCTCGACCTTGAGCTTGCGCAGGTCGTCGGGGGTGCGAATGGTATCGAGGAGCGGCGTTTTACTAAAGCTGGTCACGGCGAGATTCCAATTTGCATGTCAGGCGAGCGGTCGGACAGATATAGGGATTGCGCCACACTGGCGCATCCGGAACCCTGCATCTTTCCGACGCTTCCTGATCGGGGAAGCCTATTTGAGAGCCTAAGTGGCGCTCCGAGCAAGAACTGTGATGTAAATCACTCTGGCGGCAATGCCGTCGTTCATTGTTTTCGTTGCTATTTCAATCGTTTATCAAAGACAGAGCGCAACGAAAAGACATTGCTGTCAGAGCATATTGCGCCAGACCTTACACCAAAGCCCCCTCCAAAGCCAACTTGCGGCATCCCGATGGGTCAGCCGAACCTCCCTTACGGTTCAAAATGCGCCGGATTCAACCATTCAGCAGGGGTGATTGTTCCGCATCGGCTTTGGCCCGGCGATCCGCCCCGGCTGAAGGCCGAGGGGCGGTGGCTTGGTCGGCACGGAGCGCGGCCAGTGTCTGGTCCGGATTGCGGGCGCGGTCGATCAGGCCGATCGGCCCGCAGACGATCATGAAGAAGTCGTAGCCGTGCGGCCGCTCATTGGCCATCACGAACTGGAAATGCACCCGGAAAAACTGCCAGCGGAAGCTGCGATAGTGCTTGGGGTCGATGATCTCGCGAAACCGCACCGGCATGATCACCGGGTTGCGCCGCGCCGGGCCGGCATCGATGCCATGCCCGGCGATCGGATCGAACGGATAGAAGTTCATCACGTCCTTGCGCGACTGACAGTCGATCCAGTCGATGGAGGGTTCGACGGCCAGTTGGCGTATGCGCTGACGGAATGGCTCCGACACCGGCAGGAAACCGACGATCGGCAGGTTGCCGCCGATGGTCAGCAGCGCGACGCGCGCCTTGCGCCGCCCCAGCGAGGGATCCAGCTGCAGCGCTTGCGCAACGATCTCGACACCGAGGAACGAGCCCGAGCTGTGGCCGACGATGATGATCTCATCGGCGTCGCTGTGTTGCGCCACCTCGACCAGATGCTGGGCGAACCGGACGATGCGCGCATCCCAATCCGGCCGCTGCCGGTTGGCGAACTTCCAGGTGAAGTAGGTGTCGGACATCAGATAGAGCGCGTATGTCCGGCTCTCGGTGTATTTCAGCAACGCCCACAACGCGGCGAAGAACGTCGCGAGACCTGCAACGATCGCAACCGGACTGGGAGCGCCAAGCGCGCCGAGGATGGCGCCAGCGACATAGGCCGCGCCGGCCGACCAGATCATTTCGTTGAGCAGCACGAAATGCGGGTAGGTGATGAAGGTGGCGAAGCGCCAATGCGCGCGCCAGAACCGCGCGAGGATGCCGTTGAAGATCAGCCACCAGTAGATTGCCGTGGCGCGCAGCACGGTGCGCCACATCGGCGCACCGAGGTCGTGCTGAATCAGGTCTTCCCAGCGCAGAAAATCGTAGCTGGTTTGCGTCCGCCATCCGTCGGCTTCGGTTTCGATGCGCCACGAGGCCATCGAGCCATCCGCGGAACTCTGGGGCCGGCTGATGGTCGATGCGATGCCGTGCAGGCGGTCGGACTTGCGCAGTTCGGTGCGGAACATGCGGTAGTATTGGGCCAATCCGCGCGGATCGAAGCCCTGCACATAGATGATATGTCGGCGTTGCACCCGCACCGTGTCCAGTCCCCCGAAATAGAACGTTGATTATAGCAGGCTGGGCCGCGCGCCAAAGGGCGATTCCGCCGCAGAGATGCAGCGAACGCGGCGTTCGGAGCGGATCAGGACAGCATAGGGCACCAAGATGGTGCGGCGCTGCGGCAGTCTCACTGCACGTCCAGCGGTTCGGTTCCGGTCGGCTGGCCGTTGGCATCGGTGGTGATCTTGTCGACGCGCGCTTCGGCCTGGCGCAGCAGTTCCTCGCAGCGCCGTTTCAGCGCTTCGCCACGCTCGTAGATGTTGACGGATTCCTCCAGCGCGACCTTGCCGTCCTCGAGCCGCTTGACGATGGATTCGAGTTCCTCGAGCGCGCGTTCGAAACTCAGCTTCTTGACGTCGGCATTAGTGTTGTCAGCCATATTCATGTCCCTGCGGCGCATCTGGTGCGCAAATTCGTAAGCATGTGTGCGAGCGGATTGTGGCGGGAATTCATGCGCCCATCAAAGCGGTGACGTGGGCTGCGACGGATTCCTTGAGGCCCTGCAGATCATAGCCGCCTTCGAGCACCGACACCACCTTGCCGCCGGCGCTTGCATCGGCGACGTCCATCAACTTGCGGGTCACCCAGCCAAAATCGGTCGCATCGAGTTCGAGCGTCGCCAACGGATCGCGGCGATGCGCATCGAATCCCGCCGAGATGATGACGAGTTCGGGCGCGAACTTCTGCAATTGCGGCAGAATGAGATTGTTGAAGGCCGCCTGGAATTTGACGCTGCCGTCGCCGGATGCCAACGGCGCATTGACGATGGTGTCGTGCTCACCGCGTTCGGAGGTCGCACCGGTGCCGGGAAACAGTGGCATCTGATGCGTGGAGCAATACATCACCGTCGAGTCCGCCCAGAAGATATCCTGCGTGCCGTTGCCGTGATGAACGTCGAAATCGACGATCGCGACACGGCCGATGCCGTGCTTGCGCTGAGCGTGGCGCGCGGCAATGGCGACGTTGTCGAAGAAGCAGAAGCCCATCGGCTTGCTGATCTCGGCATGATGGCCCGGTGGACGCACTGCAACGAACGCATTGTCGCAAGTGCCGCTCAACACTGCATCGGTTGCCGCCACCGCGCCGCCGACGCCGCGCATCACCGCTTCCCACGTGCCCGGCGACATCGAGGTGTCGCCGTCGATGTAGACGAGGCCGCTGCTCGGGGCGATGTGGCGCAATTCGTCGATGTAGTGATCGTTGTGGCACAGCGCGACGGTTTCAAGCGAGCCCTCCGGCGCCAGCATCCGCGTCAGCGGCAGGAACTGATCGGTGCTGAGCGCCTGATCGATGGCGCGGAGCCGGTCCGGGCGTTCCGGATGGCCGGGCGGGGTCAGATGATCGAGCCCCGACGGATGCGTGACGAGCAGTGTGGTCATTCAAGAGTCCGGCGCGCGGCATGCGCGAGAGTGAGGAGGCCGAATACTAGTGACTTATCGCCAGTTGCGAAAGGGTGAAGGTTCGGACCGAGCAGGCTTGAAGCAACCTGGGAATGAAGCAATGAGGCCGTCATGGTCGGGCTTGTCCCGGCCATCCACGTTTTTTTGATTGCGAGGCTGTGAAGACGTGGATGGCCGGAATGAATCCGACCATGACGAACTCACTGCCTCGATTCATCGAACTGTTTCTGGTTGACTTTGAGGTGCGCGCTCGTGCCGCCGCGAAGGCTGACTTCACGAATGGCTTGCACAATGACTTGGCGCCGTCGCCCTTCGAGGCTCGCTTGCACTCGCACTTCAGGCTGACGGCAGTTCAGCAAGAAGGATGGGGGCAGGATTAATCGGCCATGACAGGCAGCGGAGTTGCGCCTCACGTAGCGGAGCATTCCGGTCGCGCCTAATCGCGGACCTAGTTGATCCGCGCGATCCGGTTCGTCGGCGGCGGTGTGACCGGGCTGTTGCTGCGGAAATAATCGTACAGTGCATCGACATCGTATATGCCGATCTGTGCCGTGACACCGTCCTTGAGTGTGGCGAAACCGTCGCCACCGACCGCGAGAAAGCTGTTCACCGTCACACGGTAGGTCGCCGCTGGCTCGATGCGCTGGCCATTGAGCGTCATGCGCTCGGCCAGCACGCGCTCGCCGAACGGCCGCGCATTGTCCCAAACATAACTGAAGCCGTGCGACACCTGCAGGATGCGGGGCCGCGCCGGATCGATCCACTGCTGTTCCAGCACGGCCTTGATCTGCGCGCCGGTGAGCGTCAGCGTCACCAACTGATTGCGGAACGGTTGCGCCGAAAACACATCGCCGTAGGTCACGTCGTTATCCGGGCGCTTGGTGATCGGCGCGCGAACGCCTCCCGGATTGGTGAAGGCGATCACCGCGCCGCCTTTGTCCGCGGCACGGGTTGCCGCCAATTGCGCATCGGCGACGATGTCGCCGAGCACGCTTTCCCCGGCGTCGTTCGGCGTGCGCGACAATGTTGCGGTCGCCGTCCCGGCGACACGCGCGGCGATGGGACCGGCGAGCCGTTCATATTCCGCCAGCAGTTTGCTCTGGACGGAATCCTTGGCATAGAAGTCGGGGCGCACGATCAGATTGTCGGCCTTGGCGCTGACGATATCCCGCGTGCCGCGATCGAGCATGAGATCGATCCTGGTGACCAGCGTGCCGTATTTATCGCCGCTGGTGACCAGCCGTCCGTCGATCTCGCAGGTGTAAGCCTGATGCGTGTGGCCGCTGACGACGACATCGACAGCCTTGTCGAATTTATTGACGATATCGACGATGGGGCCGGAGATGCCGGGGCAGGCGTTGTAGTCGCCGGTCGGAAATCCGCCTTCGTGGATCAACACGACGATGGCCTCGACGCCTTGCGCCTTCAACTGCGGCACCAGCGCATTGACGGTATCGGCTTCGTCGTGGAACTCGAGTCCGGCAACGCCGACCGGCGATACCAGCCGCGGCGTGTTCTTCAACGTCAGGCCGATGAAGCCGATCGGGATGCCCTCGAATTGCCTGATCGCGTAGGGCGGCAACAACGTCTTGCCGCTGCTTTTCTCAATCGTGCTGGCGGCGAGGTATCGGAATTGCGCGCCGCGAAACGGATGCGGTCCCTGGCATCCATCGATCGGGTGACAGCCGCCGTTCTGCATGCGCAGCAATTCGTCCTTGCCTTCATCGAACTCGTGATTGCCGACCGCCGCGATATCCATGCCCATCATCGACAAGGATTCGATGGTCGGCTCATCGTGAAACATCGCCGACAGGAACGGACTGGCGCCGATCAGATCGCCCGCGGCAACGAACACGGAGTTCGGCTGAGCGGCGCGTAGTTGCTTGACCAATGTCGCCATGTGCTCGACGCCGCCGGCCGGTACCCGAATTTTCCGCGCCGCGTCCTTGGGATCGTCGATCCGGATGCCGTCGGGCGGCGGTTGCAGGTTGCCGTGCAGGTCGTTGATCGCCAGCACGGTGACATGAACCGGCGCAGCGGTTTCCGCCTGCGCGTGCGGTGCTGCGCCAACTGCGAAGGCGAGGGCAAGCATCGCTGCGGCAATCGGCCGATGGGAATCTATCGCGAGGGCCTTGCGCATGTGCGAATGCGGCTCACGCCCTCTTGCGTGCGAAGAAGGCCTTGAAGGCGTTGACCGCTTCCTCGGACCGCATCCGTTCGCCGAACAGGGCGCTCTCCTGATTGATCCGCTGGATCAACTGCTCCGGCGGCAGCTTCAGCAGCTTGCGCGAAATGGCGACGGCTTCGGCGGGGAGGGCGCAGATTTCACGCGCGACCTTGCGCGCCTCGGCTTCGGTGTGTCCCGGCGCGACGATGGTATTGACGAAGCCGGCTTCGCGCGCCTCGGTGGCATTCATCGTGCGGCCCATCACCAGTGTCGCAAAGGCGCGCTGATGCCCCATGGTCAACGGCATCAACAGGCTCGATGCGCCTTCCGGCACCAGCCCGAGGTGAATGAACGGTGTCGAGAAAGTCGCGGTGGGACTAGCCAATACGTAATCGCAATGGAATAGCATGGTGGTGCCGACACCGATGGCGATGCCATCCACTGCGGCGATGATCGGCTTGGCATTGTTCGCCAGCGCGTGCAGAAACGTGATGGCGTTCGAAGCGCGCGGTTGATCGCCGCTTGCGGTGCCGTCCTTGAGAAAATCCTCGAGGTCGTTGCCGGCGGTGAACACGCCCGAGCCGCCGGTGATGATGATGCAGCGGATCGCCGCGTTGTCCTGCGCGCTGTTGATGGCCTCGCTCATGGCGAGGTACATGTCCTGCGTGAGCGCGTTCTTCTTTTGCGGCCGGCGCAGTGTGATCACCCGCGTGGCGTCTTCGTCGGTGACAATCAAGTGGCCGGTCATGCATGCTCTCCCGCAATCGGAGCGCGCGACCGGCGCCCCACGGGTGTCATCCTACAGCATCCGCGGTTTGGTCAAAGGCCGACAGCAGCGGGGTGCACCGGCAAATTTGCCGGTCGATCCGGGCGCTGCCCTTGCGGCAAGCCGCCACGGGTTTGCCGCAACGTTGCCGCAAGGCTTTTTGGGTGTGTTCAGGCCAGCAGGACGTCGTCGGCGCCGATCACCGCATCGGCTCCGTCGATCACCGTGCGCTCCAGTGCACCGGCTTGAACGCTGACGTTCTCGGCGAAGAAGCGCGCCAGCGTCACGTAGCGCCTGGCATCGCCGAGTTGTTCGCCGAGATCGCGAGCCGACAGTGCTTCCTGCGCCAGCATGCAGCCGCCTAGCGTCGAACCGAACAACCGCAGATAGGGTGTCGCTCCGGCCAGCGCTTCGTTCGGCGCGGTGCCGAGCCGTTCCAGCAACCAGCGACTGCTGCGTTCGAGCGAGCCGAGCGCATCGCGCAGCTTCGCGCCCGTGCTGCCGAATGCCGGATCGTTCGACGCCTCGACTTTCTTGACGATAACTGACAACTCGTCGAGCAGCGCCCACACCGAAGCGCCGCCGTTGACGCCGAGCTTGCGCGTCACCAGATCGATCGACTGGATGCCATTGGTGCCTTCATAGATCGCGGTGATGCGCGCGTCGCGATAGTGCTGCGCGGCACCGGTTTCTTCGATGAAGCCCATGCCGCCGTGAATCTGCACGCCGAGCGAGGTGACTTCGTTGCCGATGTCGGTCGAAAAAGCCTTGGCGATCGGCGTCAGCAGCGCGGCGCGCGCGGCGGCGTCGCTGCGCACCTTGGCATCCGTGGCACGCACCGAGACGTCGAGCGCAACCGCCGTCGCGTAACAGATGGTGCGTGCGGCCGCCGTCATCGCGCGCATCTGCATCAGCATACGCTTGACGTCGGGATGCACGATAATGGCATCTGAGCCGTTGCCCTTCGCGCCTATAGCGCGGCCCTGTTTGCGATCCTGCGCGTAAGCTAGCGCTTGCTGATAAGCGCGATCGGCGATGCCGACACCTTCGAGGCCGACGCCGAGCCGTGCCTGATTCATCATCGTGAACATGCATTGCATGCCGCGATTTTCTTCGCCGATCAGATAGCCGATGGCGCCGCCATGGTCGCCCATCGTCATGGTGCAGGTCGGCGAGGCATGAATGCCGAGCTTGTGTTCGACACCGCTCGGATAGATATCGTTGCGTGCGCCGAGTGAGCCATCGGCGTTGACGAGAAATTTCGGAATCAGAAACAGTGAAATGCCCTTGGTGCCGGCGGGCGCATCCGGCAAGCGTGCGAGCACGAAATGCACGATGTTATCGGTCATATCGTGATCGCCATAGGTGATGAAGATCTTGGTGCCGCTGATGCGGTAGCTGCCATCGGCGGCACGTTCGGCGCGGCTGCGCAGCGCGCCGACATCCGAACCCGCCTGCGGCTCGGTTAGTTGCATGGTGCCAGTCCACTCGCCCGAGATCAGCTTGCCCAGGTAGATCTTCTTCAGGTCGTCGCTGCCGTGCGCATCGAGCGCTTCGATGGCGCTCAGCGTCAGCAGCGGGCACAGTCCGAAGGCGATGTTCGAGGCGCTCCAGATTTCGGTGCAAACGGCATTGATCGCGAGCGGCAGACCTTGGCCGCCGAACGCCTCAGCGCCTGAGACCGCATTCCAGCCGGCGGCGATCCAGCGCTGGTAAGCGTCGGGCCAGCCCGGCGCTGTCGTCACCTTGCTGTCGGTGAGTTTGACGCCGTTCTGGTCCCCGACCTTGTTCAGCGGCGCCAGCACATCGGTTGCAAAGCGGCCGGCTTCTTCCAGCACGGCGGCGGCAATGTCGCTGTCGTAGTCACCGTAGTGACCGGCCTTGATGGCTGCCTGAAGCCCGGCACCATAATTGAGGGCGAGCAGCATGTCGTTGATGGGGGCACGGTAGGTCATGACAGTCATCTCACGTTGGCTGGCGTGGTCGCTGATGCTGTCTTCCCATGAAAGCCGATGGCCCTCAACTCTCAAAAATGACCGAAATTGTGCTTCTGGAACAGGGCGGACGGTTGAACTCAGGGGGTTCTCTGTATAGAGAGACCGTCGAAGCGGAATGGGCACGGCACGCGCGCGACCCGATCCGCATTTTGGGGCGTCGCCAAGTGGTAAGGCAGGGGATTTTGATTCCCCCATGCGGAGGTTCGAATCCTCCCGCCCCAGCCAGCGATCCGCTTAACCCATTGAAATCATACGAGCCGACTTGGATGATCCGGGTCGCTCGGAGGCAATTGTAGCACACGCCTGTAGCACAGGAGTGTGCACAGTGCGCACAGTTCAGCATGTGTTTCGACGTGGTGGCGTCTATTGGTGGCGACGCCGTATTGCGAAAATCTCCAGCGAGAGGTTTCGTCAACCTATTGCCGTCAGTTTGAAGACGCGTGAGCTCGCGACAGCGCGCAGGCTCGCCGCTCATCTCACGCTCGCAAGCGAGCAAATCATCGGGCAAGAGGCGTCGAACATGCTGTCCAAGCAGCAGGTCAAATCTTTGCTCACGGTTGCCGTGAGCGATCACCTGCACAAGCTGAGCAGAATTGCAGCGATGGAACTCGCCGATGGGTTCAGTGCAGCCGATGGACGCCGTCTCGACCTTCTGACGGGATGGGCTCTGCGTCTGAAAGCTGCGCGGGGTGAAGATGCCACGGTCAGCGCCAGCGACCATGAGGCCATTCTTGCGGGCGGACTCACGGAAGAGGATTTTCCCGACATCGACAAAACGATCGTCTCACTTCGTCGGGAGAGGATGACAACACCTCGAGCGAAAATCCTCGAGATGCTTGCCGATTGCGGTGCGTCGCAAACGTCAGGTGATATCGCGCAGGCTCAGGCTCTCGTGGATCGCGGACAGGCGGCTGCGTTGATGGCAGTCGATCGACGCTGGTCCGGGCAGTATGATGAGGATGACCAGTTGGTGAAGCAAATCCTGGCCCGTGAAGCTCAGGATCATACGCGCCATCAGGTGGAAGATGTGCAAGTCGTTGCGAAGCCTGCCGACGTGACGCCACCTCAAGCCAGCGAACAGATTACTGTCCCTCCGCCAGCGGTGGTTCCGGAACCGATCGCAGGGGAGTCGGTTTCAATTCTCGCACTGACCGAACGGCTGATCAGCGAGAAAGCGCAGCTGAAGGAATGGCGAAAGAAAACGCAGGATCAGGTTCGTGCCGGGGCGCAATTGTTCGTCAAGATGCTGGGAGCCGATGACGTTGCGCTGATCAGTCAGGCGCGTATCGCCGATTATCGAACGCTGTTGCTTAATTTGCCAAAGACCTACGGTAAGAATCCCAAGGATTTCGACCGGCCACTGGAGGAATTGCTCGACCGGGCCAGGACATTGCCACCGGAAAAAGTTGGACGTCAGGGATCGACGCTGAACCGGTACCTGACCCAACTCAAGTCGGTCATCGAGTATATCGAAGGCAATGGGATTGGACTCAACGACTACAAGGGGATGCAGCGCCTTCGTGCACGCACCGAAATGCGTGCCCGGGATGAGAGGGTGCCGTTCAGCGCCGCAGATGTGCGCGGATTCTTCGCGCAACCGCCATGGACGGGATGCCGAGGCGAGAGGAGCCGGCTTGAACCTGGCTCGGTCATTATTCACGACGCGTTGTACTGGGTGCCGCTCCTCGCCAAGGCGACGCTGGCCCGCCGTGAAGAACTGTGCGGACTCGACGTCGAAGACATCGTGAATACCGGCGGTATTCCGTTTGTCAGCCTTCGTTTCAGCGATCATCGTCTTTTGAAAAATCAACAATCGGTGCGCCGGATTCCGTTGACGAAGGAAATGATCAGACTGGGGTTATTGGAATATCGCGATGCAATTAAGGCACTGGGGTATCAATTGCTGTTCCCGGAGCTTGAGGCAGCCAGTGACAAGACGCCATTCGGGGATGTCTTTCATGGTAACTGGATCAAGGTTCAGACCGCTGTCGTGAAGGATGCCGATGTGCAACGAAAGTCATTCCACTCCTTCCGGAAGATGAGCGCCGCTGAATTGAAAGACGCCGGCGTCGTGTCCGAATTGCGCGCCGATATTCTCGGCCATGGTGGGCACAACATCACGGAAGAGCGGTACGCATCGGCAGCCAAACTACAGCAGATGTTGAGGGCGCTGAACAAGCTTCCTGACTATACAAGCAAGCTTGAGAAAGCCCCCATCAGGCTTTTGAGAAATGTTCTCGAACACAAGCCGCGCCCATCGGCGCGCCCCCGCCGCCGCCAGTGAGGTCGCGGGTGGTGTCCGTGCGGTTTATTCGCTGGCATGTGCCTTATGGCGCCCTTGACCCGGCGTCATTCCCATCGTGGTGGTGAATACTCCCCGGAAAGCAGCAACGAACTGAGGGCCGACCAGATCGGCGACGCCTGCGTATGAACCTGGGCTTCTTCAATTCGTTTGCGGCAAGGCTCATTCGAATGTCGGTCAGCAGGTCGGAGGCTGAGTATCCCAACTTGTCGGCGGACAACCATAGGCGGATAGATGCGAGTTGGACGAAGGCAAGGTAGTTTCCTGCAAGCCTGTCGTAGCGCGTCGCCACCCGACGGCACTGCTTGATCCTGTTGAAGAACCGTTCGACGAGGTTGCGAGCGCGATAGAGGTACGGGCTAAAGCAGATCGGATCGCTGCGATTGCTTTTCGGCGGGATGTTGGCCCACGCGCCCTTCTTCATGGCAAGCTCCCTAATCCAGTCGGCGTCATAGCCACGGTCGGCAAGCAGCATTGATCCGGATTTGAGACGAGACAACAGTTTTCTGGCAAGTCGAACGTCGTGCGCCTCGCCGAGGCTCAACGCAAAGCGGACCTATTATGCTCACGTTGAGTTTTGTCGTTCATGACCCGTTGCGGACATCCCACGGCTGCATCTCGCGATACGTCTTCCGCCGTTTCCAATCGCAACTTGACGTGCATCAATGTGCAGACCGCTAGATACGGTTCATTCTTATTAAATTGCGCGGAGCGCGGGCTGCTGTCATGCCGAGCTACTCTGGAGAAGGTAATGTTACTAGCGCACATTGGCGGTGGAATCGCGCGATTGGCATTGTGTGCGGCAGTCGCGGTCTGCCTATGGACAGCCTCATCCGGAACTGGCCTTGCACAGGACGTCCGGCCAAACATCGTTCTCATCGTCGCGGACGATGCCGGCTATGCGGACTTCGGAAGTTTTGGCAGCGAAATCCGCACGCCCAATATCGATGCCTTGGCCTCTGTCGGCGTTCGGTTCACCCAATTCGCAGTAAGTGCGACGTGTTCGCCGTCCCGTTCGATGTTGCTCAGCGGTACAGATAGCCACATCGCTGGACTTGGTAACATGGCTGAGTTCACAGCCGCGAATCAGAAGGGAAAGCCTGGGTACGAGGGTTTCCTCACCGATCGCGTTGCTACAGTCGCTTCGATACTGAAGGACGCCGGCTACAAAACTTACATGGCCGGGAAGTGGCACATGGGCGAGGAGCCAGAGCATTGGCCCGCGGCCCGCGGCTTCACGCGCGATCTCACACTTATCCCGGGCGGCGGCAGCCATTTCGACGACATGTGGGCGCGAAGGGCGAGCGGCAGCTCTATACGCAAAATGGAAAGATCATCCAGGCGCTTCGTCATGGGTTTCATTCGAGTGAAGATTATTCATCGGCAGTCATCAACGACATTGAAGAGAACCGCGGGGATGGCAAACCATTCTTTGCATATCTCGCATTTCAGGCTCCTCACGACCCCTTCCAGCTCCCTGCTGAATGGCTGGATAAATACAAAGGCCGCTACGATCAGGGCTATGACGTTACCCGCGCGGCTCGTTTAGATCGGATGACGAAGCTTGGCATCCTCGGTCAAAAGCCTACGGTTTTTCCGCGACTCGCGAATATTCCGGCTTGGGACACTCTATCCAATGATGAGCGACGGCAGTCGGCGCGCCGAATGGAGCTTTATGCAGCCATGGTCGAACACATGGATGCAAACATCGGAAAGGTCGTTGAGTATCTCAAAGCGAAAAACCTTTATGACAATACTCTCATAATCCTCCTATCTGACAACGGCCCCGAGGGCACTTTGTGGAACATGGGCGCGCCCTGGGACAACAGCAAGTTTGACGACTGGGGCAAGAAGGGTACCTTCATCCAATACGGCGCGGCTTGGGCTCAAGTCAGCGCAGGTCCGTTTCGCATGTTCAAAGGATTTCTCTCGGAAGGTGGCATTCGCGCTCCCCTAATTATCTCGGGACGTGGCGTCAATGGAAGCGGTCGGATTTCTGATGCTGTCACGCATGTCATGGATATTCCGGCAACGATCTTGAACGCCGCGAGCGTGGCGCACCCTGCCAAATACAACTGCAAAGAGGTCGCTCCGTTACAAGGGAAGTCTCTTTCTGCGATTCTGGATAACTCCCGCACCTCGGTTCGCGGTCAATCGGATTGGCTGGGCTGGGAGATCTTCGGTCACCGTGCCATTCGTCAGAACAATTGGAAATTGCTCTGGCTTTGTGAGCCGCACGGACCCGGTAAATGGCAGCTGTATGACCTGAAAGCTGATCCCGGCGAGATGAACGATCTCGCCACCGCCCAGCCAAAAATCAGGGATCAGTTGGTTCGACACTGGGCCGAGTATGAGAAGGCAAATAATGTAATTTTGCCAAATAGCTCGCCGGTCTGTGCGAAGGGGAAGTAAGCGCTGGCGAAATGACCTACATCTACAACATCGAGTGGATCCAGTGCTGGGCGGATAAGAAGGCCTATTTGAAGAAGCTGTGGAAGGTCGCAAGGCGGCCGTGTTGAAGAGCAGTCTGTCCGATTGAGAAGACTTGCGAAAGAACAGGGTGCAGACGCTCGGATGTTGCAGAGCCACCGAGACTAACCGCAGCCATTGATGGTGCAAGCATCAAGATCAAGATCAAGGGTAGACCTACTAGGGCTCTCACTTTGCATTTAAACTGGTACCAACATTAGCCTTTTGCTGCGTGGGAAACTTGCATTGCCTTAGTGGTCGCACGTTACTCAAAGGGTGCTACATGCCAAAGCGTGCGAAATGGCTCTTGTCTTCGACTCTCTTGATTTCGATATTTGTCTTTGGCACAGCGTTCGCCCCTTTCAGTTTGGCCAACGACGCCGCGACGCCGCCGGCCGTCAAGGAGGAAATGTGGGTACTTTCTTTGCCGATCCCCATGCTCGCATATGTCGCGCGGCCACTCGGCAACGGCCCATTTCCGCTTGTGGTCATGAACCACGGCGAGTCATCCGATGCCACCGCGCGAGGTTTCTTTCCAAAGGTCGAGTTTAAGGATGCGGCGCTTTGGTTCGCTCGTCGTGGCTATTTCGTAGTTTCTCCAATTCGCCCTGGCTTCGGAATCACCGCAGTCGATCTACCCAGCGAAGGACACCATAGCATCTATTTAGGCGACATCGGCAAATGTACCGATGTAAATTTCCGCGACCCAGGAATAGCCATCGCAACCAGCGTGCAATGGGTGATCGATTACATGATCAAAGAACGCATCGCGTTACCAAAGGGCGTCGTTGTGGTCGGGCAGTCCGGTGGTGGCTGGGGATCGCTTGCTCTTTCCAGCAAGAACCCAAACGCCGTGCGGGCCATCATCAATTTCGCTGGCGGTCGAGGTGGACACGTTGATGGCAAGCCGCATAACAATTGTGCGCCTGATAAACTGGTCGAAGCGGCTGGTGAGTTTGGCCGCGCCGCGAGAACTCCAACGCTTTGGATTTATACCCAGAATGATAGTTACTTCGGTCCCGCCTTATCCCAGCGAATGTACGATGCTTACAAAGGCGGAGGTGGCAATGTTGAATTCCACCTTCTGCCGGCATTCGGTGGCGATGGGCACTTCTTTGTGGATTCCCCCGATGCAATTCCGATCTGGGCACCAATTGTCACGCAGTTTCTGAACGCAAACAAATAAAAGGTGTCGAAACAAAGGGAGTTCGCATGGGCACACGAAGATTGCTGGACTTTTTCATCGGGGTTTTTGCTGGAGTCATTTTATTGGGATCACCGGCATCTGGACAACATGGGATGCCGCCCGGAGGCACTCTGAGCGTCGAGAAGATTCCTGAAACAAAAGCGTGGCCGCGTGGACAGCGTGAATTGACCAATGTGAATTATACCCCATGGCGCAAATTGTGCTTCGAGCAGTCCAATGCGAAAACAGTCTGCCGCACCACGATTAGCGCCAGCACGCAAGAAACCGGAACGGAAATAATTCGGATAGATCTTGTTCAGGACAAAGATGGTCCGGGCGCGCTCTTACAAGTCATCGTCCTGCCGGGGCAACTATTAATTGCTGGCGTTAGTTTCACCGTAGATGAAAACGAGACAATAAAGCTTCCGTTCAATTGGTGTTTTGCAAATGCATGCATAGCTGCGGTCCCAGTCGATCCTCGTTTTATTCAGACCTTGAAAACCGGTCGGAAGGTAAAGTTGGAGACAGTAGACCCAGCGCTATTGACAGTCACTGCAACACTCCCCCTCGATAAATTTGGGGGCGTAAACGAAGGGCCGGCGACACAGATGTTTGGGGAAAGTTTGGAAAGCAAATGAGTTGGCGAGGCGCGAAGCGCAAGCACTCTGTAGCGGGTGTTATTCCGCTAGACTCGATGCCGACTAAAGCCCGACAATTCCTTAGCCTTGTCTATTTTTTCGAGCGATGCAGACTGCTGTGGCGCGGTTCGACGTAGACTCCCGGCTTTAGTTTCCGACATGCGCTGTTCGCTATCGTGGTAACGGCCGCTGTCTGTGCCGCCGCATTCTTCGCGATCCACTTTGTGACCTTGCTGCATTGAGGAACGAATCCTGCCGCCCCGGCTTAAATCGGAGCCGGCCCCGATTCCACTGCCATCGAGGTCCGCCAACACAAGCGAGAGGCACATGACCGACGACAAATCCAAGGTTGGCCAGCAGGACCGCAGCCGCATCAATATGAATGAAGACTACGAGGTCAAATAATGGATCAATCACCTCGGGGTGAGCCGCGAAGAACTCGAAAAGGCCATCGGCAAAGTAGGCAACTCCGCCGCGGCGGTTCGGAAGGAATTGGGGAAATAGGTCAAGGCCAGACTAGCTCTCGATTTAGCGTTTTGGAGTAACTGCGTATGAGTAGGTCCGGTTGGACACCATCGATTGTGCCGAACGGCGTCGATCAGAATAGCTATCTCGTAGAGGATTGCCTTGGCCGTAACGGTTGCGTTTGGCGCGAAGCCGACAGCGAGCAGACCAATCTCGAGACGGTCATCACTGACCTGATGTCGGGGCAATATGGCGATTCGCAGCGTGTCATCGCGTTCAACACCGCCGAGGGTTGGTCGGAAGACGTCTCGGAGGATGTCGCCCGCGAGATTCAGCGCCGCTCAGATCTTGCGTCCGAGGATCCGTCGTCAACGTTGGATAGAACGATGCCAACGCCTATTCGTTCAATAACATCACGGCGAGACCGAATGCAGACGGATCGTTCACGATCCAGTTCGGCGGTTGCCAGAAGGAAACCGCGAACTGCCTTCCGATCATGGCGGGCTGGAACTATACCGTGAGACTATACCGACCTCGCAAGGAAATCATCGACGCAACTTGGAAATTCCCGGACGCCCAGCCGGCGAACTGAAGGGTCGGAGAAGGTCCGGTTGTGGCCCTTCTCGGAAGTCCGACAACGTCCGCTTTCGCGCCGCTGTTGGAGGACAAGCGGACATCACGCGCGCCTACTCTTAGCAGCAGATTTTATGAGTACGCACCCTAGCTTGCCGTAATATTTTACGTCGATGGTCTCCGCCGGCGATCGAAACCGGTCGTGCAGGACGCCATAGAGGCCGTGTTTTGGGCTGAAAAAGCTCGGGAGTCGCTCACGGTCGCGACCTCAGCGGTCGCGCGTGCGGTGCTGAAGCTGGCGCCCTAAGGGAGCAAGACTCGTCACTTGCCGGTGGCCGTTGCGAAGAGCCTTTAGTTCCCAGGATTTGAAGTCGGGCCCCTCCTTGGCAGGGCATCATAGAAAGGGCAGTGCGTGAAAGTACTTGTTGTTGAAGATGAGCTAATCCTCCTGATCTACGTGCAAGATGCCTTGGAGCGCGCTGGCCACGAAGTGTTTACGGCTTCGTCGGCTGATCAAGCGATCAAGATCCTCGATCGCCATCCTATCGAGATCCTGATGACCGACATCGATCTGCCGGGCTCAATGGACGGCTTAAAATTGGCTGCGGCGGTTCGCGATAGATGGCCTCCGGTAAACATCGTCGTGATGTCCGGAAATCAGACTCCGGCCGCGGATGAAATGCCCGCGAGGGCACGTTTCCTTTCAAAGCCAGCGCTGTCAGGGAACATTCTACACGCCGTGCGCCCTTGGTAACTACGCCTGCCGACGTCCCGGCTGATGGATTACCTCCGGCGCCAATCCGTGCTTTTCCCCGGTCATCTTACCCGGGCCGAGACGCGGTTCTTCGTTGCGGTGAATCGCTTGCGACATCGCCATATAGGCAAACATCACCGGATCGCGACTCGCTTGGCCTCGGAATATGCAAAGGCCGTGCTGCCTTCTGCCGATGTTCTGTGCAGTGCGAGGCAATCTGACCGACCTGCTCAAAGCTCAGCCCCTTGCATTGGGCGCCGTCGGATTGGCGATAGGTGCCGGCATCGCCGCGGCTTTGCCGAATACCGACATCGAAAAATCATACCTTCGCGAATCCAGCGAGACCTTGAGGAACAAGGCTTCCGAAATCGCAGACCAGCAGATCGAGAAGGCGACCACTGTTGCGACGGCTGTCGTCGAAACCGTGGCGGACGAAGCATGCAAGCAAGGTCTCACGATCGATGACGCGAAGGAGGCGATGGATGACCTTTCAGACAGGGTAGGCCGCGTGGTCGACGCGGCGGGAAAGAGTGTGTCGGAAGCCGCGGCGGTTCCTATAAGGAGTACGGCGCGACGATTGCAAGTCGGTCAATGGTCAAAACTGCCCAGAGCTGCACCGGCGGCATCGAGTGCGCGTCTTACCACGCCGAACGCCTTCTTCGAATCAGTTCTACTTGCGGGTATCTCATATCGTCCGATGAGCTTGGCACCGGTACATCCGTAAATCACGGGGGAGAAATCCGACGCGGGTTGGCATCGCACGGAATTCATCAATACCGGCATAGTTAATAACAGTCTCAGTGCTGGGCTTAGGCAATTCAAAAACCGGTTGGTGTTGGCTTAATTTCGGCTTTGGGTTTGCAAAAAAGACCTAGATGTTCAAGGTCTCGCGTCCTTGGAGTTGGAGTCTATGAACTGCAGGACTCCAAGTACGACAAGTGCAAGAACCGTAGCCAGAACTGCAATCTGCCAGAATCCTAAACCAACGGCTAAGCCGATGCAGCCCGCCAACCACATACCTGCGCCAGTCGTCAGGCCGTGAACTTCGCCTTTTGCGAAAAAGATGAGGCCCGCCGCCAGAAACGCGACACCGGCAGTTGTTGCTTCCACTAGACGGATTGGATCAATTCTAATCTCGTGTCCATCGAAGACGTCGACGTGAGTTATCTCGATAGTGAGAATTGCAATCGCGGCGGTCGATAAACATACAAGTATGTGAGTGCGGAGGCCCGCAGGGCGGTTACGCCATTCGCGCTCAATACCGACCAACGAGCCGAGTACGGCTGCTAGCATGAGTCGAGCAGCAATCACGCTGAACGGAAGCCATGTTGTATGGCCGAACCGGCCGAGAAAGTCATCCATACGGTGGAGAACGCCTGCGACCAATGTAATGTTCCCGAAATGACACGTGAACACGCTCGCGGGTCGAGGTGGATGGTGTTGTTTCTGTTGAGGGCGGTGGTCCTTGGCAGGTAGCCCAGCGGGACTACGTCGTCGACGCACTAGTCCTTGCGTTTGGAGGCGGCGATCTTGTCCCGGATGCGTACCGAGGTGACCTCCCGCGAACTGGCAAAAGATCGCAGCACGTTGAGGGTCAGACGTCCCATCGAGGTGGTGGTATTGAAGTGCTGGGACACGGACAAGAACGATACACCGGGGGAGTCGAACAGTTCGCCAATCTTGGCGGAGTCGGCCAGCGATCACGTTAGACGATCTACTTTATAGACGACAATGACATTCATTCCTGATGTCGGCCAGAAGTTGCTGGAGGGCAGGCCGGTCGGTTGAGCCGCCGGAGAAGCCGCCGTCGTCATAGCGCGTTCGAATCAATGGTCCAGCCGGCTGCGGATCTAGGCCTGCGCCGCATCGAATTGGGCATCTAGTGAGTTGAACTCCTGCTCTAGCCCCGGCGTCGGTCGAGACCGGGCATAGATAGCGCAACAAACGACTTGGCTGGGTGCAGCAGTAAAACGCGCTCATCGCGTTACAGGTGGTGGGGTCCTCGCACTATTGGTGTCCCGGTGTCGTCGACGATTGAACCTCGGTGGCACAGTCGGCGTTGACCAGGGGCGCATCCAACGCATGAATCACGAGAGCCGCATGGAGTCCATTGAAGCTTATCTGGAGCGGAAATACCGCGAAATCGGATTGATCAACGATTCTCTGAGAGAACCGCGACAGCTGTCTCGCCCACGTTCGGTGGAGGAAGTCATCGCGGCGAAGTTTCAACTGACCGCCGCATTGCGCGCGGACCATGAACTCCAGGACTGGAACGCGACCGAGACGGCTTGGTCAGCCGCGGCGCGGCCAAAGAGCGGGCAATTCGTATTTAGATACGATTACCAGCGTGCAGATCTACATGTTAGCGGGCCATCTTTCTATGGTTTAGAGTGCGACCGTGCGCGCGAAACGATCTATACATCCTCCGGAATGGCTGCAATTTCGGCGTTGCTGCTGGCGTCCCTGCCGATCTTTGCCAGAGCAGACGTTCTAGCGCTGCCTGGTTCTTACGGTGAAACGCTGGAGCTAGTGGAGCGCTTTGTCCCGAACCGTCAGATTGTTTCCCTGGCGCTGCCGCTCCCAGATTCGCTTGGCCGCGGTGATGCGCCCAGAATCTTTCTGCTGGATTCTTGCGTATCTGCCCGGGCGTTTGAGTCTGTCTTGCATTGTGACGGGTCTGCGCTTGATCTGCTGATGTTCGACACCACCTGCTTCTCTGGAAGCTCGGGGCGTATCCGGCGCGTTCTGCGCTGGGCGCGACGATACCGAATCCCGACCGTCTTGGTGCGCAGTCATAACAAGCTCGACACCCTGGGATCGGAATACGGGAGGCTCGGCTCTGCGGTTTTCGTCGATTGGCAAGAGGCGAGAGCAGACTCAAATCCCTCGGTTCTCGAACGTTTGGCTGAGGAAACCCGCAATGCCGTCCGGCTACTCGGGAGCGCGGCGCTGCCTGCGCATTTCCCGCCCTATGTCGGAAGCAAAAAATACTGGGCACTCACGAGGGGGCGCATCGCAGCCATCTTGTGCAATAGCCGCTTTGCGACCCGACGTTTTGCGCGCGAGCTCCCCATTCTTGCGGCCGAGCTCCACTTCGTTCATGGCCTCTATGTGACGCTCCGTTCCAGGCGACCGCTTGATGAGGTCGATGCTCGGCGAGTGGCCGAGGCCATGAGCGGCGAGTTGCGTAAGACTTATCCCATCCGACATGCCGGAAGTTTCGGTTTTGACTTCGCCGCGACCGAGTGGTTTCACGACGCCACTTCGGAGCAATACAGCGTTCGGGTGGCCGTGCCCGACTTGCCGACAGCGTTATGGAATGATCTCGTGACGGCGATCGGCAAGTGGTGGGTTCAAAACAATCGATAAGTCCGGCTGGCAACTTCGGGAACGACCCGCACCCTAGACTTCTGTAAAGGGTGTGGTGAGCGAGTCCAGCAGCAGGTAGCGAGTCCGTTTGAGCGGGTCCAAGGACGGAGGTTGCTGCCAAGCGACTTCCGCACGGTGCCGACTTCCGGCAAATTGAATGACGTTTGCGACTTTCGCCCTCCAACCCTAACCCGAGGCGCGCTAAATGCTGGTTGAAGGTCCGCGCGAGTAGAGCGAGGGGGTTATCGCAAAACCCCTCCACTCGCCTATCAGGCCGGCAACCGTGAAGGCATGCAGAGATCAGAGATGCTGATCGCGGATTGCGTGATCGGCGGCTTCCGCTATGCGGAAAGAAAGCTTCGGTAGGCTCTATAAGCGAGGCCGGAGCCCGGCTTTGATCACACCGTCGTCCTTGTGACCGAACTTTTTGATATCGCCGGCGCGTCCTCAAGGATGGCCGACATTGCATATTCTTCTTCCAAAGACGGCCGACCATTGGGTACGGAAGTCTAATACTGCCGGGATTTTCGGCGGTCGGTCGGCGCTTGATCGCATGACGTCCGGCAATGTCGCAGACCTCTATGTCGTCGCCAGTATCTGGATGCGCAGCGCGGTTGATGACGGACATCCCGATAGCAAAGATCGAATGGCGCCCCTGCTTCCGGATCGCGCCCGAGCCGGTTTCCACCCGTCAATCTCTTTGAAGCTGTCGCCGATCCTGCCGACCTTGAGGCAGTCTTTCAGATTGAGGCGATGACTAATGACAGGCTGCGCGAGGAGGCGGGGGACACTCTCCTCTTGGCACCCGAGGACAGAGTGTCCGGACCGGGTAGCACGTCGATTATGGCTGCGTTCGCCCACCTCAATCCGGACGGGGATCGCTTTACGAACGGAACGTATGGCGTTTTCTATGCCGGGCGTACGATCGAGAGGGCTATTGCCGAAACACGCTACCATCGCGTTCGCTTCCTGCAGGCAACCAGCGAGCCCGCTCTGGAAGGCGACATGCGGGTCTATGCCGTCGATCTTAATGCCGATCTGCATGACCTCCGAGCAATGTGCGAAAGTCATGCAGCCACTACCACCCAACAGCTATGCGGTGTCGGCGTCACGCTCGACACAAGCAGCACAAACACATGACAGTCGAGCTACGGGTCATCCAAGATCGACATTAATCGACGATGGCAACAGCTTCGCTCTCGACACTCCGGATCTCCAACGCCGCGAATGGCCGCGCGCTGCCGCCGAAGACTAAACTACAGTGGGTGCAGGTGCATCACGAATACACGGCTGCAACCCGGATCTGGCCTTCGTTGCGCAGGACCTGCAACGATACATCGGTGCCATGGCGGCGCAGCATCAGATCGACGGCCGAGTGGCCCAACCGCAGATTTCGCAGCGTCACCTCATCGAGGAACTGTGGAAGCCGCGGGTTACGCAGCAGGATCTCGTGCTGGTCCGGATCGAATTCGAGCCCAAGCGAAGCTTGGAGGAGCAGCAGCGGAGTGCCTGCCGCCCAGGCTTGTGGCGAACACGCGACCGGATAAAGCGTGGGTCCGCGCTCACGGCCGCGCTGGAAGCCGCAATAGAGCTCAGGCAGGCGCCGCAAATCCATGTAGCTTGCGGCATCGAACAGGCCCTTAAACACACGGTCGATCGCGTCCTTGTGCCCATAGCGCGCAAACCCTGCCGCGATGAGCGAGTTGTCGTGCGGCCAAACCGACCCGTTGTGATAGGACATCGGGTTGTAGCGGCGCTCCTCGCGCGCCACGGTACGAATGCCCCATCCGGAAAAGAAGGACGGCCGCATCAGGTCGCGCATCACGGCTGCGGCGCGCTCCGGTGCGGCGATGCCGCTGAACAGCACGTGACCGGCATTCGAAGTCCGAACGCGGCAAGGCTGCTTCTGGCCGTCGAGGGCGAGCGCGTAGGTTCCGATGTCATCGCACCAGAACGCGGATTCGAACTGGAGCGCGAGCCGGGTCGCCTGGGCATCCAGCGCGTCGCCTCGCGCGTGCTTGCCAAGCCGGCGTGCGGCGCGCGCCACCAGGCGCTTTGCCGCGAAGACATAGCCCTGCACCTCGCAAAGGGCGATGGGGCCGCGCGCAAGCGAACCGTCGGCGTGGAAAATCGCGTCTTGGGAATCCTTCCAGCCCTGATTGACCAGACCCATGTCGTCGGCGCGCTGATATTCGACGAAGCCGTCACGGTCGGAGTCACCCGGCCCGTCGATCCAGCCCAGCGCCGCTTCGATATAGGGCCACAATTCGTGCAGGGTTTCGACGTCGCCGGTGTGCTCGGTATAGAGCCCCGCCAGCATGACGAACAGCGGTGTCGCATCCACGCTGCCATAATAGAGGCCGAACGGAATCTCGTGCAGCGCGGCCATCTCACCGTTGCGCATTTCGTGGAGAATTTTCCCGGGCTCGGCGTCGGCGCGGGTATCGAACTGCTTCGCCTGGTGAGCGGCTAGCCGTCGGAGCACACCCTTGGCGATACGGGGATCGCACCAGAGCATCTGCAAGGCGGTGACGATTCCGTCGCGACCGAACGTAGTCGAATACCACGGAATGCCGGCATAAGGATAAGGACCTTCAGCCGTCGTTGTCGTGAGCATGGCGAGGTCTGCCATGGATCGGCATAACACCTCGTTGAAGATGGTGTTGGAAGTGGTGACGGTTGCCATGCCGCGACTTGCGGTCTTGTGCTCCTGGAATGCCGCTCGCAAGCCCTTTCGAAAGGGAACCGAATGGTGGTCAACGCTATTGTTGGTGCAGTCCACCGTGACGAAAATCGAGTAGCTGCCGCGCGGCGGCAAACTAAATTCATAAGAAGCGGTCGCGGAAGAGAGTTGCGTTGGCGATGGCTCGAATAGAAGCGCGGTATGCCGCCGTTTGTCGTCGAGCCCCCGGTTGATCAATGTAACCTTGGCATTCCCGGAAACCTCCGAGATCGTTACGCCTCGCCGCGCGCGCTGCAAGCCGCGCACCTCGAACAGGTCTGCGAAATCGCTGGAGAAGTCGAACGTCAGCGGGACATTGATCTCGCGGTCGGAGTGGTTCTGCAATCGAAGCCGATGATAAACCGCACCTCGCCAGACAAACAGCGTGCGAACGATATGCAGCATATCCTTCGGCAGGATGAGATTGCCATTGAGGTAAATATCCGGGTTGGTCAGGTCGACGGTCAAGATGGAATTGTCGTCGCGGACATTCGAGCCCAGCAACAACAGTTGCATTCCGTCCAGCAGCATCTCGAGGCGCGAAAGGTGGCGGGTGTCCTGAAAGAAGATGCCGTCAGGTCCGCCCGCCGTCGCTCCGATGTCGGCATGACTATCCAGCACCGCGAAACAGTCGCCGTATTTGAGCGTGCGGCGCGGACGGGTGGAGGACCCGGTCGCCGGGATGTAGAAAGGTGTCTCCGGAAGTTCTTCGAACAGCGTGGCAGTGGTCTGTTGCTTAAACAAGGCTAGACCTCAGGATGTTCGTATCGAGTCCGCCTACCGGATGAGGCGCGACATCCCCCCTTATGTTGTCAGGGGTATGCGATGCGTCGATCAGCGAGCGATAAACCGCGATATAGTCCTCGGCCATGCGTGTCGCGGTGAAACGCTGCTCGAAGCGCTGGCGCACTTTTTTCCGGTCGAGCGCCATGACTTGCGGCAAGGCCGCGATCGCTTCGTCGACGGTATCTACCATGATGCCGGTAACACCATTGTCAATGATTTCCGGCGCCGACCCGCGCCGAAACGCCAGGACCGGCGTGCCGCATGCCATCGCCTCGATCATGGAGAGGCCGAACGGTTCCGGCCAGTCGATGGGAAAGATGAGTGCGCGCGCATCGCTGAGGAACCGGGTTTTCCGCTGCTCGTTGATCTCGCCGATGAACTCGACGCCGGGTTGATGAAGCAGCGGCTCGATCTGGCTTCGGAAGTAAGCCTCGTCGGTGCGGTCCACCTTGGCCGCGATCTTGAGCGTTATGCCGAGGGCGCGGGCGATCCGGATCGCACGATCCGGACGCTTTTCCGGCGAGATGCGGCCGAGGAAAGCAACATAGTCGCCACCCGGTCCGGCCACGGGGCGATGAAGGTTGATCGGAATGCCGTGATAGATCGTCGCTGCGAAATTTGCACGCGGGACGGGACGGCGCTGATCGTTCGAAATCGATATCAGCGGCATATCGTCGAACCCCAGATAGAGCGGCAGCAAATCCGGGAGATCCTGCCTCCCATGCAACGTCGTGATCGTGCGGGTCGCTATCGGTCGGAACAGCGGGAAGTGAAACTGGTCGATGTGGAAATGCAGGACGTCGAACTCGCTGGCGATGCGCCTCACGCGATCAAGCATGAGCATGTAATAGGGAATCGTGTCGCGGACATTGACATCGAGCCGCAATGCGTGCGGAACGCAGGGCACGAGTTCGGCTGCCGTGATCGAATCGCCGCTCGCAAACAAGGTCACATCGTGACCGAGCGCAACCAGTTCATCGCTGAGATAGGAAACGATTCGCTCGGTTCCACCGTAAAGACGGGGAGGCACGCTCTCCATCAAGGGCGCAATCTGGGCAATTTTCATTGGGAGCTTTCCATCCGGCCAGAAAACTCAACCGTCGTACCCGATTACGGTTCCATCGAACTATCGCACCTGTTCGTGATCCGCCATGCTTGACGCACTTGACGCAGGGCAGACTCGGACCTCTCTTTTCTCCCGACACTGAATTCGCATCGGCACGGCCCTGGGACTTGTGGTGTACGGGCGACAGGTCGGGCGGAGGCGTGAACAAGCCTCCCGCTTTGCGCAAGATGCGATCGTTGCTCACATGCTGGGGGGCTCGTTTTTGGCAGAACGAAAGTCAGCTTGTCTCGATCGCAACTTATGCAGCAAGCATATCAGTGCGGTGTCGGTTGATCGCTGACCCTTCCCTTTCATCAGGGCCAGTGCGGCGAATCCTTCACGCCGTAGTTGCTGCTCCCATTCAATTGCTGCAAAGAATGCATTGATTTCAATCTGCCCAGCATTTACTGCCTCGCAGTAGTGCACGTCACCTGTCTGAAGTTTAATGAATCCGACGCATCTTTGCCAAGCTTCGGCAATGCCGCGAACACACGGACCCGGTACATGTGATTATCCGAAAATGGAGAAAGCAATGAATATCTTCGCCCCAGAGCAGATTACCAAAATGAAAGCCGCTCTTGCGCAAGCCACTGAGAGCACAATGCCGGACACTGCGACCCAGGCATTGATGGCCGAATGCATCTTGCAATCTGCTGCGAGCGGGGTTCGATCACAAGAAGAGTTTCGCAATGTAGCCGCCGAAGCGGCCAAGAACAAAGCCACGTAGCGGTTGAAGTTTGACTGAGTGTTCAATCTTGAGGCGCGCTCAGGCGGGTACCGATCGAAAACCAATAAAGTCTGCTACGAAGTGAATTTGAGTGCGGGGGCATGGAGCCGGGTCTCTCGATTGATGTGGCGCACTAGGTGGCGATCACGTGTCAGTCGACTTATCTTCCCAATATCCGCTTCAATGTCGTTCTCGACATCGCGCTTAAAGGAGAAAAATTTAACTCGAGCGGATATCTATGTAACGCAGACATTTCATTTGATTACGAAAAAACGATCAAAGCCGCTCATAGAGTTCGGCCAAGCAAATCATTGGATCAAGTGCCCCCGGCATGAATTCACCCGCCGGTTGTTGTTATTGTTGTACTCCGTGACGTAGCGGTTCGCGAATGCGTCCGGCATGCCCTTCCTTTAAATAAAAGCATGCCATCCGAGCCGGCGCGGGCCTGCTAGGCGGCGGTGATAATGCAACAGAGAGCGTGGCTGCGATCGCAAGGGCGTTTAAGCCGTAGCATGGGCGCGATACTGACTAATGGTCCTCCCTCGGCTTGGCCGACTCCGGCAAACCTCTCAGCGGCCGCGCTGAGGGCATCGGCATGCTGATCGTGAGGATCAAAGCGAGCAATGAAACAGATTTCGACCGCGCATGGTCGCGGGGCATCCGATCCAGCCTAGACCGGTGATCACCACAACCAGACCCGCTATGTGCCAAAGGGGCATTCGTGAAGCCGCCAGCTTGGAGGGGTTTGACTTAACGACATTCCGCTTCCGTTGGGAAGTTAAAGGTGCACCTATTCAAACTCTGCACCGGGGCTACCCGACTAACATGGTGGAATGGAACGAACCCGTCGCATCGGGATTTCTTTAATCCTTGGGGCCCCGGCGCGAGGAACCAACGATGCCTATCGGGAGCTCGCTAGAGCTCAAAGAGATCCTCCGGTTAGAGCGGCGCATCGATGAGTTGACGGCAGCGGAGCGTCAATTGCAATTGCTCATCGAGTTGCTCCGTGATTTCCGTCCCGTGGTCTTGAAGAGAAGCCCGTCCAGCGGCAGCCTACCGTGCGATCGGATAGGGGGACGTGCCGGTCGCACCGTCCAAGCGCGCCGCTGAGCGCCACTGCTGGGTCGTTAATTCACGGGGTCGGGCGCGATGATACAGATCAAGTCCACGAGGCGATTTGGTCCCGCGACATGGCCAATCAAACTCCCGACCGACATGAAAAGGTTGCGGGCGGCGGCGTCGAACGCCTCGATGCCCTGTTTATCGTGAATGCGGCAAAGCGCTAGAACGGCGTCCTCGGTGATGGGCGAGAGCTGCGGCATGACGTCGGTCCACTCCGATTGAGGATCATCAGCCCGCGACGACTGGCACAACCGGGAGAGCGCCGCAAGTCGCATTCTAGGATTATGGGAATTCAAATTATGGCTGAGCCGCAGCCTTTACTTTCATCGGAATGCAAGTGAGCTAGACGCTTGACACCGAGCGCAAGTTTGACGCGCTTGCGGTTGGACACGGGGCGAGAGTCTGAATTGACATCGAGCGCAAGGGGCGGCCCAGCACTGCATTGCGTCAATCGTGTCACCACCGTGTTCGGAACCTTCTGGTTTTCGCAGGGTTGGCTTTAGCTAGTTAAACAAGGGAGGTCAGTATGAAGAAGCTTATCGTTTGTGGTTCCCTCGCCGTGTTCGCTCTCGGTATGCAGGCTGCTAGCGCTGCGGAATATTACATCGTTCGAGATACAACGACGAAGAAGTGCACGGTTGTTGAAACCAAGCCGACGACAACCACGACCACGGTTGTTGGCGACACCGTTTTCAAGACGAAGAGCGAAGCCGAAGCTGGCATAAAGACCACCAAAGTTTGCACCGAGCAGTGATCGCTTCGAGACGTTTGCAGTCCGTCGTTAGGATGCCGATCGGAAGGGCCGCCCAGAATCAGTTCTGGGCGGCAATTTTTTTCGATGATTGTCTTTCTGCAATCAGGATTGGTTCCGCACGGAAACTTCATAAGATTTCATACGTTGGCCAATGTCAGCAACGAAGGAGCGTCAAATGATGAAATCAGCCCTAGCCCTCTTGGCCACTGCGGCCATGCTTTTCGCCGTTCCCGCCATGGCACAACAGACCACTGCGCCGGGTCAACGAATGCAAGAGAAAGGCAGTGTGAAGGGAACAACCGGCGCGTCAGGGTACGCGCCCGGACAAAAGATGCAGAAGAAGGGTTCCGTCAAAGGGACGACTGGGGCGTCGGGCTATGCGCCCGGTCACGCCGACGACACCAAGTCCGGCATCAAGACGCGCTAAATACTTTAGCGCCGCAGCGGGCCTCAGCATAATCCGCTGAGGCCCTTTTCTTGGCCGCGACAAACCACCACCGCCGGACCTGTCCAATTGGATGGGTTTTTCTAACTCTGCAGCAAGGCTGCGCGGTTACCTCAGTGGTAGGATATCGCGATGCGGAAATCGAAAGATCAGGGCGGGCGTGAATACGAACGGATGGATTTTCGCCGACCGGCCTTCGTCGTTCTTCAGCCTAACGGCCCATGGCTGGAGTGTATGGTCCTCGATATCTCATCAGGCGGAGCGCGTCTTGAAGTTGGGGCCGCCCCGTTCCGAAAATGTTCATGTTGATCTTGACGCGGAACGGAGCGGTGCGCCGCACATGCCTCACCACGGGGCGGAACGGTCCGGTGCTGGACGCGCGCTTTGTTAGTCTAAAGGAGATTCGACGCGCTCTGACGCTGCAAGAGGACGTTGATCCGCGGACGCAAAAAATGCCGAGTTCATATGAGGCGGTGGACTAGCCGGAAAGCGCGCCGCTGTCCCGCGCAGCGATACTTCGTAGTCGCTAGAAAATGTTCACGTCTTTTATCCAAGTCGCTTGCCGGTTAGCTTGCTGATCAGGTGCGCCTTGCCGCATTCGGGGCAGTCTGCCGGATCATAGGCGTGCGGGTCGCAACAATGGATCGACTCGCGCTTTACACCGACGCGATTAAAGATGCCGCGCGGAAAGAACAACGCTTGCTGCCAGCACATATTGCCGCAGCCGCTTGAGTTGTGACGTTTCGTTACTAGATACTATTCATGCTCTAGCCCTTATCTTCCAGCGACTGTCGACTAGCCGAAGACATAGAGCATAATCCATAGCTCCGAGAAGACGAACGCTGTCACGATGCTTGTTAGCGTCGATACGGCGCAAGATCATGCGAGGTGTAGTGATGATGTTGATCAGCGTGGGCGCAATCCTCCTAGCTTGGGCGGCCTTTATATGGTTCTACGACCCCGATGATCTTCGGCGCGCGCGCCCATATCGCTTGACGTCACGGTCGCGCCGTGAGCCACCGTATTACTAGGAGTTAAATCATGATTAGTGGATCGCAGTGCCGCGCGGCTCGCGCGCTCGTGGAAATCTCGCGCCCAATGCTTTCGAGGCGTTCAGGAGTCGATCTTCGCGTCATCGAACACTTTGAGAATATGACAGGGCGCCCGAAGATGTATGAGATTGAGGAGATCAGGAACGCTCTGGAAGAGCTTGGGGCATTCTTCATTCCCGAGAACGGGTCAGGGTGTGGTGTGCGCTTGAAGTTTAGCGACATCGAGGCAGCGCAGATTGCGCGCCTAGAGTGCGAAGGCGGCATCGTTGCCAATGATCGCGTGCCATGAGTAAAATGTCGCTCATCAGATGAGCGACGCGGCAGATCACGGATGTACTGACTGCTGCAAAGTCCCGCCAGTGATGGCGGGACTTTTTCATGCAAGGTCATCCGCCGACTCGCGACACGCCTCTGGCGACGCTGATCATCGAAGCTAGAGCACGAGCTGGCGGACAGAAAACGGGGCGACCTAAACAAGCGGGCGGATGTACCTCGCCAACGGATTGCCGGACGGTCAAAATCGAGTTCACATGCGGCGGCTAACCGCGCGGATTGAGCAGGTGTGACGGATAACGTGTCACAATTGCTGTCTGCACCGCGACGTTTTTTCCGAAACTCGTTTCATTGCTTCTTAATTGAGGAATTTCTGAGCTGGTTGACTTGGGCTTTGATGATCGGATGATGGTCCATCACGCCCCGGTCCGCTTTCTTGGATTGCATCCGTTTCGCGCCATCCCGGTCGCGATCCTGACGTCGCGTGGTACGATACGAACGCGCAAGCAGCCGGGAATTGGGGTCAACGGTATCAGCCCGGCGGGCCTGCTTTGTGGATTGAATGGGGCCTCGTTACGGTCGGCCTTCACTGCATCGCGGGCGGCTGCGGACACTATGCCAAGGCTGAGCTTGTCGATCTCCCGCAGGACCGAACGTGGACCGACATTGGTCAGCGTCTGATTTGCGAGGCATGTGGCGCGGTCGGATCAGTCAGTATTGAGCCGCATTGGCACACCAGGTCGAAGCGATGGCGTTGATAACGCTACGAGGGGCAGGTGAGCCATGTGCAACCTCTATTCGATGACCAAAAATCAGGACGCCATTCGCCGCCTCTTCAAGGTCACGCGGGACGACACCGGCAATCTGCCATCGTTCCCGGCGATCTTTCCGGACAATGAAGCGCCGGTGATCCACGCGGCGGGTGGCGAGCGCGAACTGACGATGATGCGCTGGGGCTTCCCGCCGCCACCGAAGGGCTATCTGCCGGTGACCAATATCCGGAACGTGTCGAGCCCATTCTGGCGATCATGGATGAAACCGCAGTATCGATGCTTGGTGCCTGCGACCAGCTTTGCGGAATACGCGCCGCGACCCGATCCGGCGACCGGCAAAAAAGATATCGTCTGGTTTGCGCTTGATCGATCGCGCCTGCTGTTTACCTTCGCAGGGCTGTGGCGACCGTGGACCGGTGCGCGCGGCACCAAGTCCAAGCCGGTCCAAGGCGACCATCTGCTGTTTTCGTTTCTCACCACCGAGCCGAATGCCGTCGTCAAACCGGTCCATCCGAAGGCGATGCCGGTGATCTTGATGGAGGACGATTGGGAAACCTGGCTCACGGCCGATGCGCCGGACGCGTTGAAGCTGCAGCAGCCATGGCCGGATGATGAATTGATGATCGTGGCGCGCGGCACCGACAAGAAAGACGGCGATGATCTGCCGCCACCCGAAGATGAATACGGCGGCGGCGATATCGCCTCGCTCCAAGCTGAGCCGTCAACCGATGACGATCGGCCGCTCGATTAGCTCAGAAGAAAACCGGGCAACACTCTTGGGGGGAGTGTCACCCGGCACAACCGATACTTTTAGCGGTGCACGAGTTAATGATCACAATGAGCGAACGTTCCAGCCCTGCAACTTTTTCGACCAATGCGAGTTGTATTCTGCGTGCAAGGAGGCGTGCATATGCAGACGGCAATCGAAAAAGTGATGGAAACTTTCTGCATGATGCGCCCGTTAACCGCATCGCAGACGGCCAGCGTCCGAGCCGATCTCGCTAAATTTCTCGCCAAGCAACCCGAGAGCGATGAGCACGACCTGACCATCGCGGGGCTACGTTACTTACGGCGGACGACCGCGCTCCCGCTGCGCAAAGCGCCCTCGCGCCGTTGGAAGTGATGATGCCCCTCGCAAGATACTTCGCGGTCGTAGGTTCGCTATTGGCTATCGGTCTGTGGTTTAGCGCTAGCTATGTTGAACCCTCACCGTCGCTGCCGGAGTCGAGCTTGGAAAGCACACTTCGCTCGATGGCTAGCCGATCGGACCGGACCCCGCGTTAGATCGGTCGGTGAAAAGTTTATCGTTCGTAGTCGATCGAAAAAGTAGATAGACAGAATGTGAGTGGTCAGGAACAAGGCGAAAGAGCGCGACATGAGTGATCGACCATACGCCCGCCTTGAAATCGGACGCGCGCTGTTCGCCATTGGTGTGACCCTCATCGTATTCGGGGCGACCTATTTCGCCATTCGGTATTTTGTCTGGTGACGCGCCTTGCGTTCCGCGGATGTCCAAAATCAACTTAATCGTTTGATTGCGGGCGGATGTCCTTCGCCAACGACACGGTAGCCCCGGCCGCAAGGTCCGGACTTTTCGCATGTTCAACAACCATCATCAGCCTTTGTGGTTGCCCCCTTTGCGCCCTCCGCCTGCTGAGCAGCAGTAGGTTGCCCTTCCGTCTGCTTTTGTACGTCTTGCGGGGAGGTGGCTCCGCCTGCTGTAGCGCGGTTCATGGTGCTGGTTGGTGGGTGCTCGGGCGTTGATGCCGAGCCCGTCGTCATCTGTCCGGTGTGGCCGGGGGTCGGTCCAGAGCCTGCATCCTTGGCGGTAGTGGCGTTGCAGGGCCCAGCTTCCGCAATACCTGCATTCAAAGCGATCGCTATGCATCCGATAACAATGAAAGGTGTACTTCGCATTTTATCCTCCTGCAGATATTCTTCTCATCAACAGGATGTTTCTCGCCGCGTTCCGACGGCACCGTTCACGGTTTATGTCGGCGGGGAACAAAGCGCGCTTGTCGAACTTGAATCCGGTAGTGTTGCGTTCCCGGAGTACCCCATGGCCCCGCGCGCCAATTGGAAGGGCTACCTGCGTCTGTCCCTCGTTAGTTGTCCGGTCGCTCTGTATCCGGCGACGTCCGATGCGGAAAAGATCACTTTCAATCAGATCAACCGGAAAACCGGCCACCGCATCAAATACCTCAAGGTCGATGCCGAGACCGGCGACGAGGTTGACGCCGACGACATCATGAAGGGCTACAAGGTCGATACGGATACCTATATCGAGATCGGAAAAGACGATCTTGAAGGCATCGCGCTTGAAAGCACGCGCACTATCGACATCGACGAATTCGTCCCGAAATCCGAAATCGATCCGCGCTACCTGATCCGGCCATACTACCTGACGCCCGACGGCAAGGTGGGCCACGATGCTTATGCGGTGATCCGCGAGACCATCCGCAGCATGAACATGGTGGCGATCGGTAGGCTTGTGCTGACCAATCGTGAGCACATCATCGCACTTGAACCGCTCGACAAGGGCCTCATGGGCACGCTGCTGCGCTATCCCTACGAGGTGCGCGATCAGGGCGAATACTTCGACGATATTCGGGATGTGAAGATCACCAAGGACATGCTCGATCTGGCCAAGCATATCGTCCAGCAGAAGACCGCCGACTTTGAGCCCGGCAAGTTCGAAGATCGATATGAGACGGCCTTGACCGAGTTAATCAATCAGAAGCGCAACGGCCGCACCATCGCTGCCAAACCGCGACCGCGCGGCGACAACGTAGTCGATTTGATGGATGCACTTAAGCGCAGTCTTGCGGGGGAGAGGAAGGGCGCCGCGCCGCCAAAAGCCGCCAAGGGTAAACGCCGCAAAACCGCGCCGGGCCAAAAGGAGATGCTGTTGCCGATCGCGGGCTCAGGCAGTGCTGCGAAGGATCAGGCCAAAAAGCCGGGTAAGTCCACCGGGCGGCAGCGGAAGGCGGGATAGGCCATGGCCGGGAAGCTGGTCGCACTCGATGACGATACGCTGCACCGGCTGCAGGAGCTTGGCCGCAATCGCATGGCGACGTTTCAGGAGCTTGCCGACGAGGCTTTCGCCGATCTGCTCAAGAAACATAACGTGCCGATCGATCTCAAGGATGCTTTACGGAAAAGCGTCAAGGCGGCTGAGCGTGCTTCCGCACCGCCGAAGCCCCATCCGCGTCGCGCCCGACGGCCGCGCCATGGTGGCAACCAATGAAACGCCCTCGTGGTCTGGCTGACAGGATGCGCGGCCGACGCTATCGGCAGAAACTCGGTGACGGCTTCAGTCGTGAGACCTTCACACTGCCGCTCGAAGAGGCGCGGCAAAAGGCAAGGGAGCTACTCGACCGCTATCCGGCTGCAGCCTACATGACGCAAGTTGAGAGCTGGCGCGAATTACCGGATGGTCAAATCGAGTTCACCATGCGGCGGTTGCCGAACGCCGATTGAGTTACCGCTGGAACTTACTCATCCTGCCGAAGTTAGAGTTTCGGCCGCGTAGGAGTAACGTTTATGCGTAAGCCATGGACCCCTTCGATCGTCCCGGCAGACGGCAACGATCAAACGGTTTACCTTGTGCTCGATTGCCTTGGCCGAAATGGCTGTGTGTGGCGCGAAACCGACGCCGGGCACGCTGATCTTGAGACGGTCATCAGCGATCTGATGACCGGCCACTACAGCGACCCGAACCGCGTGGTGGCCTTCAATACCGCCGAGCATTGGTCGCGGGATGTCTCCGAGGATGTGGCGCTGGAAATCGAACGCCGCGCCGATTTGGCCAACGAAGATATCTCATCAACACTCGATGATTTTATGGACCGCTTTCGCCGCAATGATCATCAGTTCACGTTGAGGCTGGCATCGCCATGAGCTTGCGTGGTTTACGGTATCGTCGATTGGCGCTGGCGGCACGTGACCCGGACACTGCGCGATTGCTACTGCGGCTCGCCGATGAGGCCGATCGCGAGGGGGCCAGTCACCGCTGACCGGGTTGGTGAGCAATCTGCGCGACTATGCTGGCGAGGTTTCTTCCCATTCAGCGGATAGCGGTGCGTCGATTTCGCAAACAATTCCGGTTGGGTCAAAAGTGATTTGAGCCTTGCCTTGAAGTTCGCCGGCCAGCACCCGCTCGATCAACTGCGAACCGAACCCTTTTCGGCTTGGCGGCCTCACTTCCGGGCCATTCTGCTCCTGCCAACGGAAGATGAGCCCGGTAGAGCTATCATGTTTGATGCTCCACTTGATAAACACTCGCCCGGTGGGGACCGAAAGCGCGCCGTATTTGGCGGCGTTGGTCGCCAATTCATGGAGCGCCAGTCTGAGCGCCAAGGCGGATTTTGGTGAAAGCCGCAGGTCCGGCCCGTCGGTTTCAAATCGTTGGCGTCCGTGCATGGTCAGCAGTTGAGCAACGACGTCCTTCAGCTTCGCACTCTCCCAATTGTCCCGGGTGATTAGGTCGTGGCCGTTCGACAACGCCAGCAGACGCGCCTCGAACTTTCGGAAATCGTCACTCTCGCTTCCATGGCCCCGAAAGCTCTGCCGCGCGATCGCCAGCACGGTCGAAAGATTGTTCTTCAGCCTGTGCTTCATTTCACGCAGCAGTGTGTCGTTGAGCCGTTCGGCTGCCTTGCGCTCGCTGATGTCGCGGGCGATTTTCGAGGCGCCGATGACATGGCCGTCACTGTTCCTGATCGGCGAAACCGTGAGGGATATGTCGGCTAGACTGCCGTCTTTCCTTCGCCGAATTGTCTCGAAATGCTCAACGCGCTCGCCGTTGCGAATCCGCGCCAGTATATCAGGTTCTTCGTCCTGGCGATCGTCCGGGATCAATAGCGTGAGGGACTTGCCGATAACCTCTTGCGCCGAATAGCCGAAAAGCCGTTGGGCGCCGATGTTCCAGCTTGTGATGATTCCATCGAGGTTCTTGCTGATGATCGCATCGTCGGACGATTCGACGATCGCGGCGAGTCGTGCGCTCGCCAGCTCCGCTCGTTTGCGGTCACTGATGTCAACCGCGACGCCCGGCATTCGCCAGGGCTTCCCGGTCTCGTCGTAAAGACACTGGCCGTGGACATCGAGCCACTGGATTTTCCCGTCTCGGTTTACGACACGATATTCGAGAATGCATTTTTCGCCTGTTACAATCGCCTGCTGAATTGCGTCGCTCACTCGCTTAACGTCGTCCGGATGAATACTGGCGAGATAGTCGGCGAGGGGAGCACCGTTCTCACCCTTCTGCGGGTCCAACGAGAACATCGCCGCAAAGCGAGCATCGGAATAGACCGTATCCGTACGCAGGTCCGTATCGAACGTCCCGATCATGCCCGCAGCTTGGAGTGCGTAGGAGAGGCGTTCTTCCGTCTGCGCCAATGCCTGTTCGGCGGCAATCCGCTGTGTTGTTTCCTCGACGATGCACAGCACGCCGTCGACGGTGCCGGAAGCGTCGTGGACCGGTGAGTAGGAGATATTGAAGTAAGCCGTTTCCGGATAACCGCGCCGCTCGATGTAGAAGGGGCGGTCCTTGGCGGATACCGTTTCGCCCGTGATTAGGACCTGCTTCAGCAGCGGTTCAAGGTCATCCCACAACTCGGCCCAATTTTCCCGCGCCGGACGTCCGAGCGCCCTGGGATGCTTGTCGCCGATGCTCGGCCTGTAGGTGTCGTTGTACAGGGCGACGAAGTCCGGACCCCAAAACAGCACGATCTGTGCTTTTGCAGGCAGCATTAGCCCGACAGCAGACTTCAGATGCGCAGGCCATTCCGCGATGGGCCCCAGGCTGGTCTTGGACCAGTCGAGTGCTCGAATGAGTTCTCCCATTTCGCCACCGCGAAATGGGAAGGTCGCGCTACTGCTTCCCGGGCTTTCCCGATTTTTGTTGGGCACGGCTTGCAACGGTCTCAATTGGATGGCGGCAACTTTACATGATTACTGCCAGATTGAAACGCCGAAGCGGGACCGTTTAGCTTTTCCACGCCGGCGCCTTACGCGCTTGAGGAACGAGATCATCCCAAAAGCTCTAGATGAGGGTGATGGCCGGCAATCTCGCTATTGCGAGATTGCGTCTTGGCGGGAGCTGTCATCATCGCGTTCCGGGAACCGGAAATCGGGTGGATCTCAATGGCGAGGAGAACGAGATGCAGAGCAACTTCTGAATGACAGCAACTGTCAACGGACGTTTGTCGTCATTCCGGCGATGAAGTGCAGACCCATGGAAACGTTCATCGAGGCCAAAGGCATCAGTGCGGCGCCACTCCCCGCGATCGGTATGTTCAGCGATGTCTGCCGCATCTGTTGCCGACGGTAGTGGTGATCCTCACCTTCAATGGATGGTGGACGGCGGCATCGGCATCGTTACCAAGGCGGTGGAGGCCATGGGCCTGCCGCCGATCAACTGGTTCGAAAGCCCCGGCGCGGCTACCAGCCCGCAGCTTAAATGTGGAATCGCCAAAAACGGGATTCCACAGAGTTTGCGCTTCGGCCGGTGGGTATGCGCAACTTCCTGGCGGCTGTTCTTCTAGGGTTAGGGCTTTTAAGCCTTTGAATAACCTCTCTTTACCCAGTGCCAACTGCGGCTACTTGGACTAGATTCTCCAGCGCGGTATGTGCCGTTAAAAGAACTTTAAGCACTATTAGGTTGCTTTGAAAGCACGCATCTTGAAATTCCCTCGGGATCATATTATATGCTTTAAAAAGCACCATAACCATTTTAAGGTGTTTTTGAAGGCACATGGCGAACAAGAATCCACTCTTACAATCTCCGCCCTATCCAGTCGAACAGGCCCTCAAGCGTCTGGGCGAGAACCTGCGCGTCGCCCGCATCCGGCGCGAACTCACGATCAAAGAGGCCGCCGAGAAAATTGGGACCGGGCGCCGCGCCGTCATGGAGGCTGAGAAGGGAAAGGCTTCAACAGCCTCAGGCGTCTACGCCGCTTTGCTGTGGGCTTATGACCTACTTGGCCCCTTAAGCAATCTCGCCAATCCGGCGACCGACGAACAAGGGCTGATGCTGGCGTCGGCCAAGGAGAAGACACGCGTGCGCAAGAGTAAGGGGTTGAGCGGTGATTTCTAAACCTTCTACCACCGAATGTTTCGTCTACATTACCCTGCCTGGCGAAACGTCGGCGGTGACGGCGGGGAAGTTCGTGTTGAGCAACGACGCGCTCGGGCGGTTCGTCTACCGCAGCAAATATCTCGAAGATCCGCGCGCGGTTGAAATCGATCCTGTCGAACTCAAGTTATCCAAGCGCACCTACGAAACCGCCTTGCTCAATGGCGTGTTCGGGGCGCTGCGTGACGCCGGACCCGACTACTGGGGCCGGCGCGTCATCGAAAAGCACGCAGGCAAGGCGCAACTCGGCGAACTCGATTACTTGCTGGAATCAGCAGACGACCGTGCGGGCGCGCTCGGCTTCGGACTCAATACCGAGCCTCCCTCGCCCAAACGCAAATTCAACCAGGTGATCGATCTGGAGAAACTGCAAACGTTGGCGGATGCTTTGGTCAAGGACGACCTGCCCAACGACCCGCAGGCGCAGCAGGTGCAGGATCTGATGCTGCTCGGCACTTCGATGGGCGGAGCGCGTCCCAAGGCCGTCGTGCAGGCCGACGGCGCGCTGTGGGTGGCTAAATTTAACCGGGCGGACGATCGCTGGAACAACACGCGCGTCGAGTTTGCCATGCTGCGACTCGCTCGCGAATGCGGCCTCGCTACAGCCGAAAGCCGCATTGAGACGGTGGGCGGCAAGGATGTTCTTCTCGTCAAACGCTTCGACCGGGAGAGGACAAACAAAGGCTACACACGCGCGCGCATGGTCAGTGGTCTGACCATTCTGCGCTCTGACGAAGCACCGGAGGCGCGCCAGAACTGGTCCTATATTATTATGGTCGAAGAGATGCGCCGCATCGTTGAGGAACCCAAGAAGGACGCCAAGGAACTCTTCCGCCGCGTCTGCTTCAACGCGCTGATTTCCAATATCGACGATCATCCGCGTAATCACGCGATCATCGCCAAGGAGAAGAACTGGAAGCTTTCTCCGGCATACGACCTCACGCCCTCGACGCCCGTAAGCTTGGAACGCCGTTATCTCGCGCTCGATTGCGGTGATCAGGGGCGCTACGCCAATGAGAAGAACATCCTCTCGCAGCACACACGGTTTCTGCTCGAACGCGCCGAAGCCGAGAAGATCGTTAACGACATGAAGGCTCAGGTAGAAGCGGCGTGGTACGACACTACGCGCGCCAGCGGCGTCTCAGAGAAAGACGCCGAGAGAATCCGCGATGCTTTCGTCTATCCGGGTTTTTCCCTCTGAAGGGCGGGTCCGCTGGGGCCACTAGTTTTCGGCCACCTCCAGAAGAGATCTCCGGCATAGTCGGAACCCCGAATTCCTTATGGAATAAGGGATGCCGACGAAGGTGGAGTTGAAATTCCACACTTAAGCTAAGGGCTGGGGCGCGGCTATGGCCTCGACCATTCTGGTGAGTCTGGATTGGACCCCGTTCGTCACCACGGTTTCCTCGCTGCGTTGCAGATCGTACCGCAGTCGCTCTACGAGGCCGCGTCCGCACGACGTCCGCAGACTTCGTAAGTGCACCGTGAGTTCCTCACATTCGCATGTCACATAGTTCGCGTCGATGCGGCCGCAAACCTATCCATAAGGATGCGTTTGTAAGCGTGTAAACGATGCCCCCTCGCATACGAGCGACATGATACAAAGTCAGCCCAAAGTAACGTTGGGACGCCAGCGGCGCCGCGCGGTCCAATGGGTGTTTCAATGCTCGATCGATATCGTCCTGCCGTGTGAAGACAACAACTCGTGCTCAGCGGGTACGGCGCCAACATGCACGACGGTCACCTGAATGAGCTGACCCTCGTGATCATTAAACTTCATCTGATCGCCGATGCGAAGACCTAGGAGTGCGGCACCTCGTAACGACAATACGGATAGATGAATTCGCTGATTGCTGAAGTCGTCCGGACATAACAACAACTTCCTTTCTGGGTGCGGTTCATCTCCCACGCGAAAGGTAACCCAGTCGTTGAGCTGAACAATATCTGATGGCACTTCCGCGTCGTCACATACATAGGCGCGCTCGACCTCGGACATCAGAAAGGAACCGACAGGATGTCGATCTCTCAAAGCGTCTGCAACAAGATCCCGTAACCGCAGGTAATCCTGCGGCGACAGGATGAGTGGAGGTAGAATTCCACGCATGACGATCTCCTTTATAAATGGGATTGGTCAAAGGATCACACCACTCGTGACGATAGCCTGGTTCCTGAAGTGTTTTGCTGCTTGCTGCGCTAACTCATAGGCCAAGTCACGGGTGTAGTTTGCGTGACAATTCAGGATCTCCATCTGGACCTGACGATAGTTCTCTAGTGCGCTCAGGGCTTCAGAATGTGTTGTCGCATGGCTGAGTCGAACCATGCATTCCAGGGATCCCAACGCGCTGGTCGAGGCTAGCGTCAAATGGCGAATGTGGCAGCTGAGAAGACTGCTTGCCACTCCCCAACCAATTGCACCCGGGCTTCGCTGCATATCCGGCGTGAGCCGTACAGCTTCAATTATTGCTTCTCCTTCGCCCGAGCCATGAGAGAATCACAGCATCTCGATAGCTCTAGCAGGACATTTTCCGATCTAACAAGTGATGGTTTGTTCGCTGACAGCCGATGGCGAGAACCGCCGTGATTATTCTGAGGGAAGTGGATTGACCCGGACGGCCTTAAACCGGCCGGGATAAGCGGCGCGTTTTAAGGTGACCCGCCCAACAATAAAGAATGCGGTATCGCGCAACAGAAATGACCATTGGGTATAGTTGGTATATTGCCGCGCGTATTCAAGTTGGATGTAACAAAGCGCGCCGTTTTGCCGCTCTCCAGCGGCTCGTAGCGTAGACGAAGTACGATTGTGATTTCAAATTTGATAGCTTCGGTGCGGAAATCGAAGATCGCAGCGGACGCTAATACGAATGGATCGATTTTCGCCGACCGGCCGTACTGTTCTCCAGCCTGATAGTCCGTGGGTGCTAAAAATGTTCACTTGGCCAAGCCACTGCAAACCCCCCAATGGTCGCGAGGGTGTGCCGGCGTTGCCGCCCATCCGCGACATACTTAGCAATACCCTGTCACAGTGGATCGACCGTGCGATATGGCTGCGTATGCTGCGAAAATCTTCGGTCCCCCGCCATGCCATAGAAGTTTGGCGTCTTTCCCAAGGAGATGGCCCTGCGTTCTTTTCGGATCCGGGCATCGCCACCGAAGCAGCCATGATGATTCCGGATGCCCGGACGTACAAAAGCACCAAAAAATTGAAGACGCTAGGTCGTCATTATCGCAGGCGTCGAGGACCGGCTGACATCGACACGCAGTCGGCTCAACTGCATTCGGACATATTCCAAAGCAGGGTCCAACGAACTGCTGGAAACGGCTATATGATCCAGCACACCGCCACGGATCGGGTGATGTCGACGATACGGAAGTCGCTGACGTCCTGGAATTCACACTATAGCAGAATAAGTCAGATCGATGCCCATCGAATGCAATTTCTTCGGTCGTTGGCAATGATCAGCTGGTTCGCGTCACGCAACAACGGGTCTTGCGTGGTGGTACGGATCCCATCGAGGCGGCTTGATCTTGATGAGGATAATACTGTGATTGCGTATGGTGCTCTAGTCGCATTATGCAGAATCAGCCTGCCATTTGACTATTATCAGTGTCGATCTCCAGTAACCGTTCAAGAGTAGGGCCGTGATTTAAGACCGCTACCGTTTCAGCCGGAGTGAGATACCCCACCGCTTCCTCGAAATACCTGGCATCGTCAATCTTGGCGCGCGCAACAGCGAGTTGCGCGTTGACCTGCCCGCGGATGCGAGGGGAGTGTATTGCGATTGAATCCAGGTGATGTTTCCTAAGATCTTTGTCGGCACGCAGCTCGAACAGCGGATTTCCCGACGCGTCGCCAGGTGTTGCAGCGAACTCTCTTGCCCGGATCAAGATGCGAGGAGGATGGATTTCCTCTGGCGTGGCGAGGAGTCGCCCAGGCTCGGATCTGGTCGACGTAGCCAATCCGATCGGGATCGCTAACAATAGGCCAAGGACGACAGGGGACATCCAGAGCGTAAGGGGCAGAGAGATTGCATAGGCGCTTGCACCCATACCGACGCCAAGAACCGTTGGTAGGGCGTACCTTCGATACAGTTCGCGTCGAGGAACGGCGCCATCGTCGCGACGCTGCACCTGCCAGCCTGCATCATTCCCCAGCAGTATCTCGATGACAGCGGTCGACTGGAACACCATCATGATGGGTGCGATCAACGCGGAGAGAAGTGTCTCAACAATGATTCCTATGAAAGTTCGCAAACCGCCTCCGAACTGCCGACGGCTACGGTTCTGTGTCAGAAGCAGAAGGAAAGCGAGAATTTTCGGCAGGAGCAGAAGGCCGACGGTGCCACCAAACACCCATGCGGCGAGCACAGGATCTTGTGCCGGCCAGGCGGGAAATAGCGAGAAGCCTTTCGGAAAATATTCGGGGCGAACAAACTGCGCCTGTAACGAGATCAGGATACCGAGAACCAGGAAGAGCAGCCACAGCGGGGCGGTTAGATAGGAGCCGATCCCTGTCATGAGATGCAATCGTGATATCCAGTGCAATCCGCTCGCTGGAAGAACAGCCAAATGCTGCAGGTTGCCCTGACACCAGCGTCGATCTCGGGCGGCGAAATCAAGCAGGGAAGGCGGGGATTCTTCAAAACTTCCTCCGAGCGTAGGCGCCATATGGATTCCCCAGCCCGCGCGCCGCATCAGTGCCGCTTCGATAAAATCATGGCTGAGGATGTGCCCGCCGAACGGCTTGCGGCCGCGTAATTCCGGTAAGCCCGCATGGTGCGCGAAGGCTTGCACCCGTATAATTGCATTGTGGCCCCAGTAATTTCCCTCCGAACCGTGCCACCATGCGATGCCGGCGGCGATCAGCGGACCATAAAGGCGACCGGCAAACTGTTGCAGTCGCGCGAACAAGGTCCGGGCGTTCACCACGATCGGCAAGGTCTGAATAAGGGCGACGTTGGGATGCTTCTCCATCGCCGCAGTCAGTCGCACGATTGTGTCGCCGGTCATAAGACTGTCAGCGTCGAGGATGATCATGTGATCGTAACGTCCGCCGAACCGTGTGACCCAGTCGGAGATGTTGCCAGACTTTCGGGCGATGTTGTCCGCGCGATGCCGGTAAAACAATCTTGCGTCATCGCAGTCCCGGCGCAATTGCAAAAAGCATTTCTCTTCGGTGATCCAGATTTCGGGATTCGTGGTGTCGCTCAACACGTACCAGTCGAACTGCGCACCGGCCCCGGTTTCCGCGACGGATTCGTGGATCGCACGCAACCGCGCCATGATTTGATGCGGGTCCTCATTATAAGTTGGCAGCAATATCGCGTTTCTGCTGAGGACTGCCGGCAAGCATCCGTCCGGCTGTATATGCAGTGTCTCTTTGGCCCGGAACAGCAGCACCGCGAAACCGGCAAGGGCGGACAAGAACGAGAAAGCGATCCATGCGAACAGCAGCGCATAAAGCGCCAAGATCATTCCTTCGAGAAAGGTGACGCCCCCAACCTGTAGTACCTCGTACATCTCGGTGCTGCCGGCCAAAGTGAGGACCGCCGCACCGCTCAAGATAAAGGCCCGTCGTAGGGGCATCATACGCTGTGCAAATGTCGGACGTCGGTCGGGGGGAGGAGACTCCCAAAGCTCCGACGGCGGCATTACGAGGGGATTCTCGTTTGGCAGGAATCCTTGAATCCGCTCCTCAAGGACGGTCGACAGATGGGAAGGCATTAGGGCGCCCATCGGTAAACCCAGATTTCCGACAAGGCCTGGTCATTCTGCATCAGCGTCGCGCGCAATTCGATCGGCGTTTTGTCCTTGACCGAGACTTCGAAGCTCAAGCGCCATCCGCCGGTTTCCGGATTGGGTTGTGTGACGACGTTCTTGATCTCGGCTTTTTCGGCGGTTACGACGCCTTTGACTTGCTTGGGATCGACGGCTTTCAACTCATCGCCAATGAGGTCGAGCACAAAGATCTTCGTCCCTTCGCCTCGCGCGCCGACGCCGGTCCGGGAGAAGCGGGCCAATGTGTGGGCCTTCGGCGCATCCGGCCCCCAATGAATCCGGTAGATGAAATTGTGCTCCGTCTTGGCTTGCAGAGGAGCTTTTGGCAGCCAAAAGCCAGCGATGTTATCGTGGATCTCTTCTTTTGTGGGTATTTCGATCAGTTGCACGGAGCCTTCGCCCCAGTCTCCGATAGGCTCGACCCAAAGACTTGGTCGTTTTTCAAATCGGGATTCAATATCCTGATAGGCAGAAAAGCTCTTTTCCCGCTGCATCAGGCCGAACCCCCGCGGGTTCAGGTCGGAAAATGTACTGATCTGGAGATCGCGGGGATTACTGAGCGGGCGCCAAAGCTGCTCGCCCCTGCCGTTGAAAATGGCCAAGCCGTCAGAATCGTGGACCGACGGGCGGAAGTCATCGACGTCGACCCGGTCATTCGGTCCGAAAAAGAACATGCTTGTCATCGGCGCCAGGCCGGCATGATCCAAGTCAAGCCGCGGAAAGAGCGCCATCTCCACGTCAAACAACGTGGTCGCGCCCGGCCTAACCGTGAAGCGGTATGAGGCTGTGGCGCTTTTGCTGTCCAGCAAGGCATGAATAACGATCGACGTCGCATTTGGTGCTGGCTTTTCGATCCAGAATATTTTGAAGAGCGGAAATTCTTCGCCCTTGGCTTCACCTGTATTGATCGACAGGCCGCGCGCCGAAAGTCCGTAGGTCTCTCCTTTGGCTACGGCGCGAAAATAGCTTGCGCCGAGGAAAACGCAGACCTCATCAAAGTAGTCGGGCCGATTCATTGGCGCATGAATCCGGAAGCCCGCGAAACCGAGGTCAATGTTCGAAGGTGGCGCAGGCGTATCCCCGAACGAAAAATAGTCAGGACGATATGCGATCTTGGCCGCGCGACCATCGACGACCTCAAATATGTCGACGCGATTCTTATAGAAAAATCCCCGGTGGAAGAACTGTACTTGAAAAGGCAATTTTTCGCTGCGCCACAGCGCTTGGTCCGGCAGGAATCGAATGGCGCGGTAGTGGTCGTAATCCAAATCCTTCAGCGAATCCGGCAGTTTCTCGTCCGGCGGTTGATAGGCCTTGCTGGCGATATCGCGAGCCAACTGGCGCACATAGGAGGGACCGAACGGAACCGTTGCGGGTTGTGCCGACACTTCACCGCCGAGTGACAGGAATGGTAAAGCGACTGACGCTTGGACAAAATTTCGCCGATTCAAGAATAACTCCAGCTCTCTCTTTTGGGGCCTATTGCAGAACCGATTAACCATCTCTTGGTTCCCGCTATAAAAGCATCGCGCAACATCAGAATGGCTTGCCTGATTTCGGTGGTAATTGTTCATAATCGAGGCTCGAACCGGCTCTTCGATAGAGGAGGCAAGTCAGACGCGACCGGCATTGGTGCGGCGCGTAGAAGCGGCACCGTCGGAGCTCGCCGGAATTGCGGAGGCTGGGCGGACGCGGCATCAGCTGACTTTGAGCCGGGCAAATTCGAAGATCGCTATGAGACCGCTCTCACAGAACTGATCAATGAGAAGCGCAATGGCCGCACCGTTGCCGCTAGGCCGTGCCCTCGTGGCGACAACGTCGTGAATCTTATGGATGCTCTCAAGCGCAGCCCTGCCGGTGGTCAGAAGAGCGAACTGCCGAAGGCCGCTAAGAGCAAGAGGCGCAATCTCCCAGTCAAAAAGAAATGCTGCTGCCGATCGCCGGATCGGGGATTGGGCGAAAAGCCAAGCAAAGAGACCGAGCCGAGCCACCACGCGACGTAGAGCGGGATAGGCCATGGCAGGAAAATTGGTCGCGTTCGACGACGACGCACTACATCGGAGCTTGGCCGCAACCGCATGGCGACCTTCCAGGAGCTTGCAGACGAGGCCTTCTCCGATTTGCCTAAGAAGCATAATGTTCCCATCGATCTGAAAGACGCCCTGCGCAAGAGCGTCAGGGCGGCCGAGAAAGCTTCTGCGCCTTCGCCGAAGGCTCATCCGCGCCGCGCTTCTAAGCGTCGACATCAAGGGCGATGACGATGACCATGGCACCCCGCGACCTGGCGAACAGAATGCGCAGCTACCGCGATTCACACAAAATCGACGATGGCTTTTCGCGGGAGACGTTTCAATTGCCCCTCGATAAGGCCCGTCAGAAAGCGTGGGAAATTTTCGATCGCTATCCGCGTGCGGCAAACATGACGAAGGTCGAACGGTGGCGCAGGCTCTCCGACAACCGAATACAAACTGGTCCGGCTTTTATGTCGCGCCATGGGTGGTTACGGCTGGTCCTCAGTGGCCTAGTTTGATTGGCAGCGGCCTAAGTTGAATATTGAACGAATCGTGGATGTGATAGTTGATCGCGATCATCGCCTGATCCTTGGCTTCTATCGATGAATGAGAGCACTTAACGCTCCCGCCCTATTCAGCGGGAGGCGTGCATGTGCGGGAAATGCGAACTCATCGACAGGGAAATCGTCCAGCTTCGCTCGCTTGCGGGCCCCGGCATGGATTCACTCAGTCGCGGGTGTTATGCGCGTCGCTATTGAATCCTTGCAGGCCGAAAAAGCGGCGTTCAAGTGCGATACCAAGAAATAAGGCCGCCTCAGTGGGCGGCCTCATTTCAAATTGCAGGCCGAAAATTCGCCTAACGTGACCTTCGTACTCGCGTCATGCTGGCCTTTTAAGGACAAGGATGGCGGTTGCCGTCATAACCCAAATAGGTTCCGGACGCGGGATCGTACGACTTGAACCGGTTCATACAGTAGCTGACCGTATCGCCAGCGGCGGCGTTGCTGTTCGCGATAGCGCTGCCGATGATCGCACCAGCCGCGAAACCTCCAATGGCTGGGGCCCAGCCATACCCGGAATGCCGGTGGTGCCAATGGCCTCCGTGCCAGCGGTTATGATGGCCTCGCCACTGAACATCAGTGATGCCGTCGAGCGCTTCCGTCTGCGCGCCGGCCGCCATCCCGAGCGAGAGAGGGGCTGCACTCGAAGCTGCCGTCGATCCGATCAGAAGGGCTGCAGTCAGCGAAGCAACAACTGCTCTGTTCATATAATTCTCCTCTTTTCGCGGGTTGCATAGGCCAACGGTCTGCAACGGCGAGAGTTCAAAAAATTACCCATATTTAATGGGGACAGTCAGATCGAGTCCTATCCCGTACTCTTCGCTCGAACGGATCCGACTGCGGTCTCGCGACGCCGCTAGTCTGATCGTCCGCCTTCGCTTCTTCGCTGCGGTTTGAATAGCGCGAACATCAGACGCCCGCGATATCGAATTCACGATGAACCGGTGTACTAGCGAACGGGCGAGGCCGGTGGCGCTCTTAACTCACTGCGGCGCTTGCCTGGTTAGCCTTCTGTTCAGTTTCTTCAACGGCTCTATCGCCCGCTTTTTCGGCCAAGGCACGTCGCTCGCACTTCATTCGTATTTCGTCCAACTCTTCGTCGGTTAGATGTTCAATGCCTACGAAGGAGTTATGCGCGGTGCTCACGCGGATCAGCTCATCAAGCTTCACCTGAATAGCTGCGCTGTCTCGATTTTAAGCTTCACCTGAATAGCTGCGCTGTCTCGATTTTGCGAATTCTGAATCAGAAACACCATGAGGAAGGTAACAATCGTCGTTCCAGTATTGATGACGAGCTGCCAAGTGTCCGAATAATGAAAAAGAGGGCCGGAAACGGCCCATACGATTACGATCAATGCGGCCACCATAAAAGCGGATGCCCGCCCGGCAGCCTTGGATGTTTGGTTAGCGAGATCGCCAAACAGTTTCGACAAATCGCTCGTTGCGCTTTTGTTGTCCAAAACCTACTGCCCATATCATCCGTCAACGGCGTGCCGTGCCATTTCGTAGGACGTGCGTCGTTGACTACCTCAATTAATCCTCGAAGCCAGAACTGGTTCCAGAGGGAATGCCGGCGCTCAAACCGGCCAAGCAAAGTGAGATTCTGGCGGATAGCTGCTCGGAACGCAGTCGCGCCCGGCGAATTATCGAATCGGGAGGACACCATGAGCAAAGAAAACAGTAAGCCCGATAAAGCCGGTGGCGAAAACATGAAGCAGACCAATGAGCCGTGGAAGCAGCCGGTGGAGAAAGAGCAGAACCCTGGTAAGCTGTCGCCAGAAGATCTGGAACGTTGGCAACGAACCGATACGCATTAGCGTCGACCTGCCTTTGACCGCGAGATTCTAGTTGGCTTTCGGCAGTGACCGGCTACGTTCGTGAAAGGTGGTCCGGTCGGACAGGCTTTTCCTTGTTATCATCCCAGACTTGATCCTTAGGCTGCGGCGTCGGACCGGATCCCCCGTTCTGACCGCCGTGTTTCCCGCCCATATCCTGTGAACCTTCCAAGTCATTCTCTCTCGGCATGGCGTGCGCTCCATCTTGTAGGTCGATTTCTGTATTTCAAGACATGACTATCTAACCCCGGACGGGTGATCCTACTTAAACCCCGGCAGCGCATTGTGTTCCAACCATCTCGTAGTCTTGCGTTTGGAACGGTCGGCGAGAGTAAATGTTGTTCGGGAAAGGTGCGGGTCCTCATGACAGATTATTCGAAACCTCCTTATCCTCCACAGCAACAATCGATGCCCGGTTACACGGACCGAATGAAGCCAGCACCGGATCACGGTGAGGCCACTTACGCCGGTTCCGGACGACTAACTGGAAAGCGCGCAGTCATAACAGGAGGCGACAGCGGGATCGGACGTGCGGTTGCGCTCGCGTATGCCAGAGAGGGCGCTGACATTCTGATTTCTTATCTCGAAGAAGATGAAGACGCGCGCGTCACGGCAAATCTCGTCGAAAGTGAAAAGCGCAACGCCATCTTGGTAAAGGGAGACATACAGCACTCGGGTCACTGTAAAGCTATTGTCGAGAAAGCTGTCTCTGAACTCGGTGGAATTGATATCCTGGTGAACAATGCGGCCCACCAGGCGACCTTCAAAAACCTTGAGGATATTTCGGACGAAGAGTGGGACCTGACGTTCCGCGTGAACATCCATGCGATGTTTTATCTCACGCGGGCCGCGGTTCCGCATATGAGGCCTGGCTCGTCGATCATCAACACAGCCTCTATCAACTCCGATGATCCCAATCCAATTCTGCTTCCTTATGCGACGACGAAAGGGGCGATCCATAATTTTACAGCCGGACTCGCGCAATTGCTTGCGGAGAAGGGCATTCGGGTCAACGCGGTGGCGCCGGGGCCGATTTGGACGCCGCTGATTCCATCGACGATGCCTGCAAAAATGGTGGAAAATTTTGGCAAGAACACGCCGATGAAACGAGCGGGCCAGCCGGCGGAGCTTGCGACGGCCTACGTAATGCTTGCCGATCCTCTCTCCAGCTACGTTTCGGGTGCAACGATCGCGGTAACTGGCGGTCGGCCCTTCCTCTAGGAGTGCCGTGCGATGAGTACAAGTCAGAAGGGAAGTGGACAATTGAATGATGCCGAGCCGCGTCTGAGCGAGGATGACATTCAGCGGGAGGAGTTAGGCCCGAGAGGTGTTCGAGGGCAGCCAGATCCTGCAAAGATGGTGCCACAGCAGGAGAAGAACACGCCGAAGGCGATCGATCCGGGCCATACGAGTTAGGCTGCGGAGCAGACAGAGGGAGTTAAAGATGGGACTTGCTAACTATGCGATCACGTCGGTTAACGGCAGGTGGAGCATTCTGCACGACGGCGAAGTGGAGGGCGAATACATCACTAAGGAGGCCGCGTTCGAGGCTGCAGTGGCTGCGGCTTCGCTAGCGATTCGTGAGGGCCACGAGGTGCACGTCAGCGCGCCTGGCGTCACGCGAGCCAACCCTACAGGCACGCCGGGTTGACTAGGATCGCCGCGGCCAGCGCTTAAACGCGCTTCCCTTAGGCGCCATGCGCCTATGGCGATGAGAAGCCATACGGCACTCGCTCCGGCGAATGCGACGCTCGCCCTGGAGGAGGACAGAGCGAGGAATGCGGCGGCGAAACCTATCATTGCGAGGCTGCCGAGAGCGGCACCGGCGGCATCGAGTGCGGCGGCTTCCCTGCCGCGACGAGTGCCTTCTCCACCTGCTTCCCGTTTCCGGCGAATTTCATGCCGTTCGATGAGCGTCGCACTTGCGCAGAAGATCGCAGGCAGCGCCAGAAACAAGCCGCCGATTGAAGCACCCCAGAGCGAACTAATGATCCCCGTGAGGACGGTGACGGCGCCTCCCAGTACGAAGCGGATGAGGAATTCATACCAGCGGCTGTCGGACAGCGACGAGAGCGAAATATGAACTCGCATCGCCTATACCCCTGCTACGACTTGCAAGCCAAGGGCAACGATCAGCCAGACCGGAAGTGCGACAAGCGTCGCAGTCAGCGCGCCAGTCTTTAGGTGCATGAGGATCTGGCAAACGATTGCGCTATAGCACGCTAAGGCGACTCCGCCGAACATCATGGCGTTCGCTTGAATTCCGGCATACGCGCCCCCATGCTGAAACCAGGCGATGCCGAGGGTTACGAGGGCGACGGAAGGAGCCGCTCCGAACAGTCCGGCGAAACTCTTGGGCCGGACGATATCGCCAATGATGGCGAAGAGCGAAACAAGCAGGCCGCCGGCAAAGAACCTTAATATATACTCGGTCACATCGCCCGCCCGTTGGTGGTGACATTGCGGAGATTCTTGTCAGGATATCCGGTGAAGCGCCGGACAATGCGCTCGATGACAATCCCGATGGTGAAGCCCGCCACGACGTCCGATACCCAATGCGCGAGGATCGCGATCCGCGTTGCGGACAGCCCGAGCGCCACAGCCAAGATCGGAAATTTGTATCGCGGGGATAACACCGACGCCGCCGAAGCTAAGGCACCCATATGGACCGCATGACCGGACGGAAAGGCGTCCATACTGCGGCCGGATATCGGGATGCCATTGAGGTGGCCTTTCAATGTTTTTCGATCGGCCGGACCTGCTCAAACGTTGTTTTCAAAACGTGCGGAACCGCCGCAGATACTGCAGTTACGATAAGGAGATGTCCGGCGGCAGCGCGAAGTGGTGAGCGAAAGAACACCGCTGCTGTCCAAGCCGCTGCCGCGCCCCCCAGCAACAGATGTTCGTCGGCACCCCATGTCAACGTCTTCTCGATGTCTTCGGGGACCGGGCGTGCCCTAGCGGCAATCTGTTGGGCAACGCGCCGATCGAACGACGTCGGCCGGATGCGAACCAGTCCCATTCCTTTTGCCTCTTCCTCACATTCGCTGCTGGCGCGTGGGACACGTGGGCCGGAACACCCAAACCGAGCAAGCAGCTTCGGTTCGGTCGGCTCCGGGCGCACGCCTTGTCAACCTCCGGAGCCCGCCGATGCCACCCGGCCGCCCAAAGATAGGGTGGCGGACCCCGGAGGGGGAAGGGGCCGAGGTCCGCCGTCGCTCGCACGCCCGACAGGGCATCGATTCAAGCCGAGCGAGTAGGATTCGTTCCTAGTTAAGCGACATCAAAAACTGTAAACCAAAGAACGTCGCCGCACTGCCGCAGTGACGACGATGGCAAACAGCGCGTGGCGAAGATTGAAGGTGGATAGTTTCGATCTGGCAAAGTTTCCGGAAGGCCGACTACCGAGGAAAGTGGCAATTACCCACCGCATCGCGCCCTTCCATGCACAACGGTGTAAAAATTGGCGGACCCCTTCGGGCAGGGGGTGGCCGCGGTCCGCCAAGTGTCCCCGGAGTTTAGAGGGACTACAACTCAAGATGGCGGCCTCAATAAAGTTCCAAATAGGTAAAGAAAAACCCGCCGATTCCGGCGGGTCGGTCCGGGTTTGGTTCGGATTGTGCCGTGAGGCACGCGGCTTAACCTCCTGACCGGTGGGATGTTCCGCTTCTGAAACAAACCAACCCAGCGCTCAGGCGTGGTTTTTTAGGTCTCTGCTATCACCGGATAGATCACCGGAATTGATCAACGCGCGCATTTCCTCGGCCATTGCTTTATAGCTCTCGGCGAGCGTGAGAAACGTTCGCCGCTTGGCAGCAATCGTCGTCAGCTGGGCGATCATCTCGCAGTCAGCCGCGTCGATGACAAGCTTTTCCAATCGGTGTTGTGCGTCCCGCATGTGCTTATCCGTCTCGTAAGACCCGGTGACGTCAGCGATTGACTGATGTCGCGAGCGGTGTCGAGCTGACGGAGCGTGCGTTCGATCTGATCCCGCTCCTCGGGATGTGCGACGTTTTTCAATACATGCTCAAGCTCGGCTTTCCGAGCCCCTAGACGTCCGTCAGCGGTGTTGGAATCGTGCTCTAAGATCAGTGGAACAGCAACCGGTATATTTTTGCTTTTCTACGGAACGATCGGTTTGGTCGGCGAGATGCGCGTGCCGGAACGATCGATGTACAGCCAAGCGATTGCAAGGGCGTAGTCGCAACCGACTACTACGATCCATTCTCACTTCGCTATCGTCAGATGGATGATCCGGATTCGAATCCTCATTCTGCCGCCCGCTGCCCGGGATTGTCTTCGAACTGGAGTCCTGCGCTCGTTTCTTGTCTGTCGGCTGTTCCTGGCGCTTCTCGTCCAGATCAATACCGTGATGAGGCTTTGTCATCGACTGGCTCCCGCTTGAACGGTCTAACTACTGCACTCGGTTGTTGTTCCGATCTTCTCAGCCCAAGTTCTGCGGCGCTTATACCGGTACGCGATATCTGGTCGCATCGGTGGACTACGTCGACATCAACGCGATTCCCGAGGCCGCCATCAATCCAGCGGTTGATCGTGATCGGTCGACGGCTCGCGCTGGACCGCGACGAAATCCCCGCCGCCGTAGTCTTCCTCGGGTTCCGGCTGCGCGTCGCGTCGATACCGTCTTTCTTTGAACTTCCGCGGGCGACGATCATCAGCTCATCGTCGGGCCATGGCCACTGCAGCCTCAAGGCTTCCGGTGCCTCGGCATTCAGCCATATGTCCTAGTCGTCTTCCATGAGGATCACCGGCATTGCCTTGGGAGGGATCGGATTCACCACAGCATTCGGCTCGGTGGTCAGGAACGAATAGAGTAGATGCTCGCCCGTGACCGGCTTCGCCTTGGTGCCGCGAGTGCCGGTCCGCGGCCGCCAAAAGGCCGGCGAAAGCGAACAGCCGCCGCGATCGATCCAGCGCAAACCAGACGATTTCCTTTTTGCCGGTAGCCGGGTTGGGTTGCGGCGCATATTCCGAAAAGCTGGTCGCGGGCACGAGGCAGCGATAAACCGGTCGCATCCATAAGCGCCAGAACGGGCTCGCCACGTTCCGGACGTTGGTCACCGGCAGATTGCTTTCGGTGGCGGCGGGAAGCCGCAGCGCATAATGGTCAGCGTTCGCCCATCGTCACCGCCGCCGATCACCACCGGAGCTTCATTATCCGGAAAGATGGCCGGGAACGACGGCAGGTTGCCGGTATCGTCCCGCGTCAACTTGAACAAGCGGCGAATGGCGTCCTGATTTTTGGTCATCGAATAAAGGTTGCACATCGCGGTTAGCTCTTCATCTCTCGCCGGGCCACCACGTCGAGGGCGGGTGTGCCGCTGAAATTGGGCGTTTCCGCAGCGCAATAAGATGGCTTCGCTTGAATGGGAATCGTCGAACCTGTGAGCAGTCCTTGCAGCGCATCGCGCGTTCCAGTTCGTGGATAGGCGTTACATCCTTTCGGCGCCGAATGATCGTGAGATCCACCGTGGAATGATTCTCGCAGCCGAGACACTTCACTTCAAGATAGCGGTATCCGGCATTGAGCGCATCGGCCATCATGGGCGAGGGCTGTGCTGGCCCCTGAAAGCCCAGCATGCGATCGTTCCACGCTTCGCATGCCAGCCGATCGGCTTTTATGCGCGCGTCACGCGCGCGCTCTGCCGAGGCGCGGACGCTGGCAGCACAGATGGTTTCTCTCGACTTTGTGCCCATACCGGTACGTTAGGCGAGCGGCACAGAACCCGGCAAGCCGCTAGGTTCTCCTGCGTCGACATTGGCTCAATCGTCTCTTTTCGTTTTTGCCGGCGACATTTACCGCCGAACATTGGAACCCCTCGCCGATCGCGATCGTCGCACCGTCGAGGGCGGAGGATGGACCTCAAGGCCGTTCCCGCGCGTTTAGCCGTCCGAGGAGCGTGCGCCATTGATGAAGTTCTTGTCCGAATGGTTTGATCGGATCGACCAGGATATCATCCCGGTGTCAGTAGATGCCGGCTTGGCCGTCGCCACGTCGTTGCTGATTGTGATGCTGCTCCAGGCGATGGTCCCTTCCGTATGAGCGCGTCCCGCTTTCTAGCCATCTCCACCGGCTTCATCCTCATCGCCGTGGCCGCCGGCTACACGTTGCGCGATATGGTCGCGGCCTATTGAAGCGAGCGTCGGCTCATGGTTGATCGCGCTGTGATTGTCATCGTGATCAGCTTCGCGACCTGAAGCGTGCTGGTGTTTCGCAAGCGCCAACCGAAACGCTAATGCGCGTGCGTGATTTTTGTTTTATTGAGATCGCCAGCCAGCCTCATTCAGGCGTTCTGCCGCGAGCCGGCCTGAATATAGCTGATGCACCATGCATCGCAATTCGCCGGCTACTCCAACAAATCGCGTCCGGTTCCTTGTTGACCAGGATGCGCCGCGGTCGTTCGCAGCCTCCAATGACCGCGATTGAGAAAAGTAAGATTCGTTTCGACCGACGGGAACAATAGGTTTCATCCAAGAGTTCAGGCTTTTGACACGTGCCCAAGGGACCTCGATCATGCAGCAGACCTCTACTCCATCTCTCGGAGACCTCAAGCGGGAGACCGAGCAAACCCGCGCGAGTCTCACCGAGACCGTTGAACTGCTTCGAACCAGCGTTTCGGACACCGCGAGCGACATACGTCAGCGCCTGAGCCCTCAATCGATCAAGGCCGAGGTCTCAGGCTATGTTCGGTCCCGGGGGGAGCGTCTGGCAGAAGACGTCACCGCCGCCGCACGCCGCAATCCGATGCAGGCCGTGGCAGTGGGCGCCGCAATCGCCTATCCGCTTGTGAGGCTCGCTCGAGCGATTCCGATGCCAGTACTGATGATCGGGGCAGGACTGTTTTTTGCAGGCTCCAAGACCGGGCAGTCGGCGCTTCATAAGGCCGCCGGTGTTGCATCGGACGTCTCCGACGAGGTGCGCCGGCGCGGCCATGATTTCTCCGCTCAGGTCGGAGCTTCCGTTGCGACCGCACGGGACACCGCGACGGAAGCTGTCGGCAGGGCCGGAGAAATGTTGTCAACCGCAACCGAGAACTTAGGGAAGTCGGCAAACTCTGCAGGCGCCGCGATTGACGCCCAGACGGATGCGCTTCGAGACAAGGCCACCTTCATTGCCGATACCGTAACAGCGCGGGGGCGCGATTTAGCTGGCAACGTGATTGATCTTGCGGGTGCGGCCAACAAGCGCATTCGCGACCTCGCGTCCGAGACTAACTCGGCGGCGCAGAACACGATGGCGTCAACGCGGGAAAGCGCGCTCGAAACGGGAAAACAGCTTCGGAATAAGGCTTTCACGGCATCGGATCGCGTTGGCAAAACCGCATTCGAAACTATCGAGCAGAACCCGCTTCTAGTCGCGGGTGTTGGATTGCTTCTGGGAGGGCTGGTAGCCAGCGCCCTGCCGCGCAGTGATCTTGAAGATAATCTTGTCGGCGAGGCCAGCGAGGCCGCCAAAAATTCAGCGCGGGATGCAGCATCCCGCGGCTTTGATGCGGCAAAAGATGCCGCCGGTGAAATATTCGAGAGCGTGGCCCGGCAGGCGGGCGCCGAGGGCCTCACAGTAGACAGCCTTGAAACGGCTGCCAAGGATCTCGGGCAACGCGTCCGGCATGTTGCCGACGCTGCGGTCACGACCGCGTTCGATCCCGAAAGCACGTCCACATTATCAGTCGGCGGAGGAAAAACATGATTGAAACAATCGGGACGGCGGAACAGCCCGGGTCATCAAAACAGGGCGCGGAACGTGCGAAGTTCGATGACGCTGCGGCCGCCACCAAGAGTATAGCGGATCAAGCGCTGTCGGCCGGGCAGGACCTTGCAGACAAGGCAAAGGATTTTGCCGGTAGTTCGGTTGGGGCGCTCAAAGGTCATGCTGCTGATTTTAAAGACGCTGCGAAGGATGTGGCCTCGCAAGCAACCGACAAACTAAAGGAGGCCGTAGACGACAAGAAATCATCCGGAGCGGATTATATCGGAAGCCTTGCCGGAACGATGCGACGTGCAGCGCGCGAATTCGACTCCGAACTGCCTATCGCCGCTACATATATTCGCAAGGCGGCCATACAGGTCGAAGGCGTCTCCGAAGGTATCCGAAACGGCAATCTCAACGATCTTGTGCAAAACGCGCAGTCCTTTGCGCGCCGACAGCCAACGGCGTTCCTTGGGATTGCTGTGCTCGTCGGGTTTGGTGCGGTGCGCTTCCTGAAAAGCTCCGCCGAAACCGTATCTCAGACCGACAACACGTCGGGCTCACATAGCTCAACAAGTCAAGGTTATCGCGATGACTTCACCAAGTGAACGTTCGATCCCTGAACTCTTTGGCGACGCCATGGCGCAGCTTGCCAAACTTGTCGGCAACGAGTTCGCACTTGCCCGAGCTGAGATGGCAGAAAAAGCAGGTCAGGCGGGCCGCGCTGCGGCGATGATCGCGGCGGGAGCGGTCGTGATGATACCAGCACTCGTCCTGCTGCTATTTGCAGCGGTATCAGTTCTAATCCGAAGCGGAATTTCGGAGCCGGTGGCATATCTTTGCGCTGGTGGGGGTGCTGTGGTGTTGGCTGGCATTTTGATCGCGGTCGGGCTCAACCGTTTGTCGGGTGATGCCATGAAGCCATCGATCACCCTGCAGCAGGTTGAAAAAGACAAGATGGCCGCCCAGGAGTTGGTGCGATGAACGATAAATCCGGAAGCGCGGTAAATTTCGCGAATGATCTTCGGGATGCCGCTGCTCGCAATCCCGTTTCAGCGGCCCTGATAGGCATGGGCGTTCTGTGGATGTTGACAGGAGGGCGGACGCCGGAAGCCGTCGGGAAGGCTTTCCGCAGCGCTCGTGATAAAATTCCTGACGCTATGGAAGCCGCGGTCGAGAGTGCCGGTGCCGCTCGCGGTAACGTCGGCGAATATCGGCGCGCGATTCCGGATCCTGGGGCTGCATTCGACACGGTCCGGGAAAACCTCGCCGAGCTCTTTCGCGCCCAGCCCCTCGCCTTGGGAGTCATCGGTCTCGCTATTGGCGCCGGCATGGCGGCGGCATTGCCGAAATCCGACATTGAAGACAGTTTCCTAGGCGAACCGAGTGAGACCGTAAAGGACCGAGCCTGGGAAATTGCCAGTGAACAGGTTGAGAAGGTGACGACTCTCGCTAATGACGTGATCGATGCGACCTCCGCGGAGGCACGAAAGCACGGGCTGACACTTGATGATGCCAAAGCTGCAACGACTGACATTTCCGGGCGCGTCGGACGCGTCATCGATGCCGTCAAAAGCGGCGTGAATGAGAAGCAGTTGTAAGTTTCATAATCGCAAGGAGAGTGAAATGAACGGATTGATTTATCTGGTAGGCTTAGTGGTGGTTATCCTCGCTGTACTCTCCTTTTTTGGATTGCGTTGATATGACAGTCTCCATGGATGCCCTCGTGCCGACGAGAGAGGTGCCAGCACGTTACGCCAATTGGACGCCGATCATCCTCGGCGCTCTTATTGCGACGGCGCTTTCGACAATTCTATTGGCGTTTGGCGCGTCCATAGGACTTGGCGTATCTTCGGCTGCGCCAACCTGGCGTGATGCGTCTGCTGCTCTTGCGATATTGTCCGGACTTTACCTTATTATTCAGGGGGCCCTGAGCTTCGGCGTCGGCGGTTACATTGCGGGTCGAACGCGACTGGCACCCATCACAACAGACGTAGCCGAGACCGAACACCGTGATGGTCTTCACGGACTCGCAGCTTGGGCACTGGCGGTCGTTTTGGGGACGCTCGTAGCTGGGTTGGTCGGTAGCATTTCATTGACCCGATCAAATGCCCCCCTTCCGGCGACCCAGACGAGTGCTGCGGAGCCACTTCTAAGCTATGAGCTTGACCGTCTGTTTCGGCCGGCTCGACGCGCTGCCAATCTCGATCTTGCACCCGAACGCGCCGAAGCCGGTCGGATCCTCTTAACTGCGTCGAGTCACTCCGGTATGGCCAATGATGATCGCAGCTACCTCGGACAAATGGTGGCTACGACAACTGGCCTTACGGCGCCGGAAGCCGAAAAGCGTACCGATACAGCTATCGCAAACGCTAGGGTGGCGATTGCTCGCTCCCGCCGCAGTACTGTCATTCTCGCTTTTTCGGTCGCCACGGCTCTTCTCCTGGGCGCCGTGATCGCCTGGGCTGCGGCAACAGTCGGAGGGCGGCATCGTGATGGCTCGCCAATGCCGCGTTGGCTCGCTAGGGCATAGACGGCGTCGCAGCGATGTTTTCTTATACCTACGAGTTGCATAAGTCCCGGCCCTTTCCTCGCATCTCGGCCCCAAAAAATCAGAAAACGTCTTGTCACATGCTTTATGTCAGTATTTGGAAACCGCCGAGCGCAAGCGCGATCGAGTCAAGGGTTACCTAGAGGTCACTCCTGGGAAAACCTAGCTGACGTCGCTGCATAGTGTGGGCTTGCGACCGAGTGTGGCATCCACCTTAATCGATATCCTGGGCATTGGTGCATTGGCTAAGGTGATGCCAAGATGAGACCATCAATAGAAGCTGAAAGAAATGCCGCATGCTCGTTCCCATCTGAAGGGGAAGGTGCCAACTATACGTCGCCCATATTGCGCTTCTCACGTCATCCAGGCGCCCTGCTGACGTTCGAGAAGGCCCTCATTTTCAAGTAGTTCAACGGCTTGGCAGCGGTTGAATGAAATTGGTGCTTAGCGGCAATCAACTCCGGCGAGATAGAAAGTCGCGAGACATCTAACCACGCGCGGACGTTTATCGGAGTTTCCACATAAGTCATGAGTTGCTCTGGCCTCTTACTTTATCTTAAGGCGTGAGATTTTCCGCCCGCACCGCCTTCAAGTCACCGTCCGTAACACCCGCAATTGACATGTGCCGCCTATCTACATCCGGTGGATTCTAGACAGCTCACAAAAGCGTACGAGACAACATCGCAACCTATGCACAACTATGGCGCTTCCTGACAAACAACGGCGCCAGGCCCGCATCTTCACCAAGTCCGCCGCGTCGTCTGCGCAATGTGCCATCGCAACGATCACGGCCCGCATCACGCGCATCTATGAAGAGGGGCGAGGGCGGCCGATGTCCTCGATTGCGCGTGGCCAGACACATCGAGGCTGAAACCCGCCTGTTAGAAGATGCCGACGCCGCAAATCTTGAGTGTAATGCCTCCGGTTGGAAATGCCCACGGCCTCGACGGCCTGCTTGGCGCGGTAGACGATGTTGTTCAGTTTGTCATTCGGTGTACTTGATGGAAACGTACTGAATCCTCTATCGCTGTGGTGGACGAGTCCGCCGCGATCAAGCGACTTCAGCTTCTCAGCCACTCCCGTTGGGACCCCGCTCGCTTGCCGCTGTCGACCTCCGCCTTCTTCACCCATCCAGCAGAGTATGCCGGAACAGCCAATCTTGGGAGCTATTGCCTCTATCGCCGCCCAGCGGGACAAATGCTCGCTGCCTTGATCCAAAACCATTCGAACCGCACGGGCCTGAACCTCCGGTGAAAACTTGTTGGTCGTTTTGCCTGTCATGGCTCCATCCTCTTAGGAGTTGGAGCCTCCGGCAAACGGGGCGCGGTTCGAATCCGACTCTACTGTCGTTTGTCATACGGAGGCAGGCTTAGTGCGATGCAATCCAACGTGCATTCGTCATAGAGCCGGATAATGTCGGTCAATTTTGACTTCTCGCGGGTCGACAGCAAGGCTGCCGCGGGATGCCGCTCGAGCAATTTGATGACCCGATGAGCACTGTTCTCGATCCGGCTACCCAGCATTTGCTGAAGCGTTCGAAATGACGAGATGCGATCCTCCAGATCTTTCCCGGAAAACCTTTCGTCCAGCCACTTCCTGAAATGCGCCGGAAACGCTCGTCTGATGTTTGGTGGTTCGCTTCGGGAATGGGCTAGCACAGCGCGTCCAATGGTCTCGGCTAGAGGCGGGGGCACGGAGTTTGCAAGCATCTGATTGAAATTCGCTATCCCTATGCCCCTCCAATTCCAGTCGGGCGGGAATCCCTGAATGAGTGACCACTGCTTCCGCGTCGGAACAGGTAGCTTATGCACGTTCTTAACGTCGTTACGGTGAAGTTGATAGTTCTTAGGAGGCCGATTGGGAGCAGTGTGCGTCATGGTTGGCGCAGGGCGCTCAACACTGCGCGTGCCCTGACTTCCTGCGCCGGGAGGTCCGAACCAATATAGCTTGCCACGCTTACCGTATTTCCTTCCAAACCTTAGCCCTAACACGTCTTTGACCGTGAGCTGGGATTTGGCGGCGGCCACATCCAGGTGTTCGCCAAGAAAATCGTCGTCCTCGCCGAGACATCCAACCATGATCAGCCGCTTCCTTGCTGTGGCCGCACCATAAAGACTGGCGTCCAACACGCGCTCGGTGATCCCGTATTCGGCTTTGCGGAAAATCACCATCGCGCGCGTGTAAGCATCGGACTTCAATATGCTCGGGACATTCTCCATGATGAAATACCGGGGCTTTGCCAACCCGACAGTAATCGCGAAGCCGACAGTTCCCGCCGCTCGCAGCGATTCCTTGGCATATCGGTTAGCTTTGGAGAATTCCTGACACGGTGGTCCGCCGGCGATCACATCCGGACGCAGTTGAATGATTTCTGGGACGACGAGCGTCAGGTCGCTAAGATCGCGTAACACGGTCCTTGAGGGCAACGGAATCATCTTCATCTCGCCGGAATCAAGGACCACGGTCGCTTCGTTCAGCTCATCCAACCTGATCCGATGCAGCTTCTTGTGCAGCTTCCGGACATTGAACTTATGAACATTCAGGGCCTCCGGCCAGTTATCGTAAGCTCTTTTGATGGTCATCCCGGCCTTCGTCAGCCCGTAGCCCATCCCTCCCGCACCGCAGAACAACTCAACTACACGCATTGCATCAACATTCCTCGCGAGAAACTGGATGCAGAGTCTTAGCCAGATGTCTGTTGACAAATTCTTGTTGCTCGAAGCGGCAATACCCCTCGCTTTTCGGTCGCCGCGAATCCCCATAGATCCACGAACTTGTTGAAGCGAGTGCGTTGTTCCTGCAGATCGCCGGCGACTGCCTCGAACGCCGTGATGAGCACCCGCGTGACCCGCCGAAACGGCGAACATCGAAAGGCAGCGTCAGCGACAAGAGCCGAACGCAATCCCGCAGGCTGCAAAGCAGCGGCAGGTCGCGGGCGGTCGAGTTTGGCCGACAGCGTGAGACCGGCCTCGGCGTCGCGCGTCCTGGCCCATGCCGTGGCTGATGGCAGGTTTGTGCAGAGTTGATCGATGTTGGCGGCGAGGCGGAGTTCGATGGCGCCGGCGCGGTCTTTCACGAGCATTGCGTAGCGCAATATCCGCCGCGGCGCCGAGGGTGACAGCATCCGGATCGACGGGGGCGGCGCGCGCAGCGTCATGGCCGTTGAGCGCATCGTCATCGTCAAACGCGTGGCAGTCATCATCGCCGCCGATCAATCGCCGTTCTCCGGCCAGCCGTCATCATCGTCGCGTTCGTCGAAGGTCATCATTGCGGAAGTCAGGATCCGGTCGTGGTCGTCGCCGGGCCGGCCGAGAGCGTAGAATCGGGACAAGGTCCTCACCCACATGCCGCCGGGATCGGCGAACCACAATTGCGAAGTGACGATCGTGCGCGAGCCCAGCCGGGGATGACCGGTCACCTGGCCGACCAGGTGGAGACCAATCGGCGTGACCAGGGGAACGTAGAGATCGAGCACCGGCGCGGTGGTCAGGCGGTCGGTGACGAAGGCGTCGTCGTGGGCAAGCTTTGCGCAATCGTCGGCGAGCATCTGCAGCCGCGCGGCGAAATCCGGGGTGATGTTGCGCGCGTCGAGAAACGGAAAGGTTTTGGTCAGCATGCTCGCTCCGAAGCGATAGCGGGGGAAATGGAGAAGAACGGGAAGGCGAACTGCGCGGCCGAGTCCAGATGGGGACGAAATGCGTGCGACTGCGCAGCTCTGACAATTCCGAGAAGCGATCGACCTCAGCGCCAAACGTCAGAGCGCTATTTGATCCGCGATGCGCGATGGCCGCACCAATGATCGTTATGCCGTCGCGGTTTCTGGACTTGCCGATATCCATCTGCGTCCGCGCGGGATCGCGCAGGGATCCAGTCCTGCCTGATCTTCCGCCGATGCTTGGTCGGCTCCTGACCGATCCCTGCCAATGCAGGGCGAAGACGGAAGACCAGGTGAAAAAACGATGACCCATCCTGTCGGCGTGGACGACGGATCCTGTCCGCTCGGATCTTGCTGAAAGGAATTTCCGCGCAGAACAGCGTCTGTGTGAAGATCATGAGTGAACTGTGCAGCCATGAAGTCCTCGACCGTTGGTCCATGGCGACGCGGACGTCGCGGAGCGTTGGTCCCATGTTTCAACGTTCTTGCGCCGTCACGCCCCGCCGCAGTGTCGCCGCGCCACAACACGGTCCTCTCGGACCATGGCCGTCGTGACCCTGAGCGTCGCCGCACGTGGATCCACAATCGTATCGCGTTGTGAGAGGCGTTATCTCGCTGTAGATCAAGGCTCATGCCGTGCCCCGCCAACCTGCTGTGGAATGCACGATTGGAAGGATCATCGGTCGCGCCGACGTGGACGACGGACCTCCAGGAAATCACGGGTGAGCAGCGCGCCGATGGAATCCTCGCCCGCTGGTCCATGGCGGCGCCGGCGTCGCGGACCGTAGGTCCCATGTTCCAGCGCTCCGGCGTCGTCACGCCCCGCTGCAGTGTCGCCTCGCCACAAGATTGTCCTCTCGGATCATGAGCGTCGTGATCGAGGGTGGCGTTGCCGCACAGGAACAGTGATCGTCTCACGCCGCGGCGGGCGTCATCGCGGTGCGGATCAAAAGTCATCGGCATGCTCCGCCATCATCCCCACATACGCCTCGGCACCGGCCATCGTGGCCGTGGCGAAAGCACGGCAGTGCGCCATCAAGTCCGGGTCGCGCCAAATCGGCCGCTCGTCGATCAGGTTCAGCAAGCTGGCATTGTCAAGGAAGGGAACATCGATCATGAGTTTGGATGGTTCGCCTGGCAGCAAATCGCGTTCCGGATCGCAATCGCGCAGCAGACTGCCCAGCAGAGTCCGCTGGCCGACGCGCTGGTCGTCCGGGGCAATCGTCGCCAGCAGCACCGGCGCTGAGAAACTACGATAGCGCTGCACGTGCTGGACGTGAGTGAACCCACGCACGGCCGCGTCGATCTCGAGCGCGGAAGCCCGCACCGGCAACAGGATCAAGGCGGCCTCGTGCACCGTGGCGGCATTGAGCGCCCGCTCATGGCAGCAGAGATCGATAACGACGTCGGCGTCGTCGTCACCCACCTCCGCCTCGGCGAGACGATGCACCGCGATTATGAAGCGATCGTCGTTTTGGTGGATCATCGCCGTCGTCCCGGCATTGAGCTCGGCCGGCAGAACGTAGGGCATCGGCAGCATGAGCGTGCAACACGGCAGCGGCAGCGTGCTCTCGATCGGATCGAGCATCGCAACGGCGCCGTCATAAGTCTGTCGAATCAGCAAAACCTTGCGGCCGTGCAGATGCAGGCCGGCGGCCAGCAGGGCGGCGGTCAGGCTGCGGCCGCCGCCGCCATTCAATCCGCCGATGAGATGCATCTGGACGGTCATTGCAGTCGCCGTCCGTTACGCCGCACGGCCATAGGAGGGCCGAGGGGCGTTTGCCGGCTCAGGCTCCGCCTCGCAGGCGGCGCGCAGCCGCGCGGTGGCGCGGGACAGGCGTGAGTAGACGGTACCAAGCGGCAGATCCAGCTGCGCGGCGATCGCGTCTTGCGGCAGACCATCGACGCGGGCCAGCCAGATGATCCGCTGATCGACGGCGGGCAGCTTGCGCAGCGCGGTGATCACGTCGTCGAGGTGAAGCGGCTGCTCCTGGGTGGCCGCCACCGGAAACTCCATGAATTCCGTATCGCCTTCCGCGGTATCATCCAGCCCGGACAGCGGAACGGAGGTGCGGACATGGGCGCGGCGACGCGCATTACGGATGTGACCGTCGAGAATAGCGAGCAGCCAACCAGCAAGGTTGTCGTCTTCAAAACGGTGTCCAATCTGCATTGCCGTCACGAACGTATCCTGTACAAAATCCTCGGGCGTTCCGATCTCGGTGCGGCGGCCGATCAGGAACGCGGCCTGGCGGCGTAAGGCAGGGCGCAGCGCGACAATACGGTTGATGAAATCGGGGGCAGCCTGAGCGGGGCCACTCGGATCGAGGCAGGTCGAAACGCGGGCAGTGGAAACACGAGCAGTCTTGGCAACCATCACAAACTCCTTACCGGCGGCGATGGCAACCTGGCAGGATCCAGACGGCTTGTCTAGGATCTAATTCCTAAAATTGTGAACCGCCCCCTCACGCGTCAGGGCCGGTCAACATTCGGTCGAAAGTCGGCGGGGCAGGCTGCATTGATCCGGACACGAGGCAGACCCTCAGCGATTATTCCGGATCGCCTGATGGATGTCTTCGATCGGTCGAAATCCGGCTTTCGGAAAGCGAAATCCGAACCTGCGGAGGCGATTCAGTCGCTAACGCCGTTTGACGGAGTAACGGGGGCGAACAAGTTCCACGGCCTTCGGATCAATCGTCGTTGCCCTGATGCAGATGTGGTTTGCGCTGGAAGTGCCAGCCGTCCTCGTAACGGGCGATCAACTGATCGATGCGGCGGCGGGCGGCATCCCGCTCGAAACCTTGCTGGACCAACCGCTTCACGACGGTCTCGGCCCACTTGCCGAGATCGCCGTCGCGACCAACCCTCAGCAGCTTGTTAATGATCCAATACAACGCCACCCGCGCGACGTCGTCCCGGCTCGGTTTGCGCAGCTTCTTTTGCTGCTGACGATAGCGACGCTGCTGTGCGGCCGCATGGGTGCGTCGTCGCGGACTTGTTGGTCTGCTCATAATGCCCTCTCTGATGTGCCGATGATGCCGTCATCATCGCGCGCTTCGAGCATGCGGCGCCCGCCTGCAAGGAACAAAGCGCCGCTGATGATGCCATCCGGCGACATCGATTTTATCTGCGGCGTGGCAACGACACCGGAAGGCGGAAATGCTCCCGGGTCGTCTCGCGACCTCCTGCGTCCGGAAATGCGATTCAATCGGCAACGCCGTTATCACGGCAACGGCGTTGCATGTTGCAACGCCTGCAGCGGAGACCGTCGACCGGGAGGAACGTGACGTCATCGCGCGTCGCGGCCCGTGTCGCTGCGCACGTCCATCAGATCTGCCGACAAGGCCTTGCGATCACAACATCGTCGCTGCCGTAACGGCGGGATCCACTGAATCGGAAATATCGAACTCTGCAACGGCACTACCAAACTTTGAATCGCCTGCATGAAATTCTGCAACGTCATTCTCGAAACCTGAATCGAAAATGCGCAACTGCTATTGTGTTCCGGGCAACCTCCTACACTGTCCCCGCGAGGCGCTTGCCGCTGTCGGAAACACCAAACCCCTCTTAATACGGTAAGAAGCATGTCGATCACGGGAGGGCGTCCGACAGCCAATTCAAGCTGAGGCTACGGCCCCGCCAAACTTTATAAGGCAGCGTTACTGCTACGTCGGGCGGCGACCCATCGATCGGCGATCGCGGAATCAAGGTTGCACGGCTTGAGGCTGCGACGTCCCATTGAGGTCGCGATTGCATCACAGATCCAAATTCGAACAAACTCCTCGGCAGTCGACAGGCTTTGCTCGATGCCGCACAGGCTAACGAGGTTTAGGGAGACGGTGGACGTCGGCCCCTTGATCTGGAAGTCCGCCGCTGGCTGGATTGGACTGGTCAGCTTTGGGAGGATGCCCGCATAGTCGGGAAACAGCATCTCTCACGTCGGGCCAATAGCGGGCCATTTGACGGCGGTTGATGCGACCAGCGAGATCCATGGTAAGGTAGACACCGAGGCTACGGTCGAAACGCCCGTAAACTTTGGTCGCGCTCCGTTGCTCTTATGGGGACAGGTGGCGACTGCGACTTGGAGGACGACCAGACCTGTCCATAAACAGGAGATTCTCATGCTCCCCTTCATCGCCCGCATCGTCGAGAATGTTCTCGGGGAGAATGGACAGACGTCCGAGGTCTGCCAAACCATGGTCGAGTTGGAAGCTAGGAACGCTCGCGAGGCCGATCAGAAGGCCAAGGCGGTTTTGCGAGATCCACGCCACGCATGACTGGTCTCTCCATGCGGATCGCCTGAACGTCGATCCGGCCGATTTCCCATCGTAATCCCGCTTGGCGAAAGCTACAGGAACGTGCGCCGTCCGAGGCTGTTTCCAAGGTGGGTGAATTTGGAGTCCAGGTATGGCGAAGGCATTCACACGCTCATCGCTTGTTGCGCGATCACTATGATCCGACCGTCGGTCGCGGCCGATGCCATGAACGGCAAGGACATCGCAAAGCGCTGGTGCGCGAGTTGCCATCTGGTGGAGAACGGGCAGACCAGCGGCACCGATCAAGCGCCGCCATTTTCACCTATCTTGCAAGGATGCCGGACTTCGACCAGAACAAGCTTGCGTTTCTGCTGCTGCTTCCTCGTCCAAATATGCCGAACCTGTCGCTGAACCGAGCAGAGGTCGCGGACCTGACGGACTACACGGGGACTACCGGCACGTCGGGGTACGCGCCCGGACAAAAAATGCAGAAGAAGGGTTCCGTGAAAGGGACAACCGGTGCATCAGGCTATGCGCCCGGTCACGCCGATGACACGAAATCCGGGACGAAGTCGCGATAAGAGTTTTAGCGCCGCAGCGGGCCTCAGCCTGATGCGCTGAGGCCTTTTTCTTGGCCGCGACAAAGCACACTGTGTTTAATTGGGAGTGCGCAAAATCCTTCGTCGCTGGAAAATGTTCACATCTTTTTGGCCCAGTCGTCTCCGGACATTGCACCGGATCATAGGCGTACGGATCGCAACACGCATCGTCCAGCAGGTAGGGAAATTGCATGTGCGTATAAGGGCACTCGGTGAGCACTTGGACATGCAGCTTGATGGATCATCGATCGGCGGCGGCGTTGATACAGGTCAACCGGAAAGGGAATCTTTCAGCTACAAAGTGCTCCATCGTGACACTTGCCTATCGCCCGCCGAAAGTCGGGTTTCTCGGGGTTGCGATTGCCGTTTAGGACGACTCGCGCTTTGATGGACAGATGAGACCCGATCCTGCTCCGGTCCGCTTTCTTGGATTGCATCCGTTTCGGGCCATTCCGGCTGCGATCCTGACTTCGCGCGGTAAGATACGAACGCGCAAGCGGCCGGGGAATTGGGGTCAACGGTATCAACCCGGCGGGCCTGCTTTGTGGATTGACTGGGGCCTCGTGTCGGTCGGCCTTCACTGCATCGCGGGCGGCTGCGGACACTATGCGCAAGTTCGGCTTGTCGATTTTCCGCAGGATCGAACGTGGTCCGAAATTGGTCCGCGCCTGACTTGCGAGGCATGCGGAGCGGTCGGATCGGTCAATATCGAGCCGCATTGGCACACTAGGTCAAAGCAATGGCGATTACGACCCTCCTCCGAACTCGGATCAGCGCTCGCTCATCTTCGCAAGCACGATCTCGACACCGCTGCGGTCGAACTCCTGCTTTCTCGGAAACGAGGGCAACTGGAAGGGCTTGGCATATCCGGAACGCGGAAAGTTCCCGATCGCCGTTCCGGAAGACGAAGATCTAGTGAAAGCCGTCGAGAAATTTTTCGATCGCGAACTGGCAGGATGCAATTACGCAGATTTCGATCCGTGCGTCGTGTTCTTCTTCACGATGACGACGAGGCAAGCTTAATTTCCCAAGCTCTTGCCACTGGTGGGAAGCAAATTTAACAGGCTCTTACGTCTCCTCTCTGTCGTGAATCGCAGCATCGGTGCTGAAAGCTTCCAGGCCCCTATGCCCGAAAGCTCTTAAGCGCGAATGAGTCGGGTGCCCTAACAGATCGTTGACGATCGCGCTTCGAGTTGTTTGACGGTATTCCCGCGATAGGTGCCCTCGCGCGTGAACGTGCCGACATTTGCCTCAAGAACGACCGTTTCGTTGCACGGCCGTCCGCGCCATTCGGTCGCGCGCCAACGATAGCTGCCGTGGTCGATCACCTCGCTGGGACCGAGAACGCCGTCGGGTTGATAGCAAGACGCGGGATCGGAAACCTGCGTTTCACCATGGATCCGAAATCCGTAACGCGAGCCCGCCGTTGCCGCGGTCACCGTCGCGGTAAACCATCCATCGTCCAATCGCCGCATCTCGTGAGGCGCGTCCAGAATCACATCGACGCGCTTCGCGGCTGGTGCCCACAACCGAAAGGTTACGCCGTCGCATACGAGCGCGGCACCGAATTTCGCGGGGATCATGAAGCTCTCGGCGAGTGGGGTGCGGGCTCTGTCGTTACAGATCCCTGAATGAGGACCAATGCTCTGATCGGCCGATGGTTCCCGTGCATGGATCGCAGCCCATGGACCGTTTCGGAACGCTCGCTTTCCAGAAACGTTCGAAACAGGTGTACCGGAGCCGCCCGTGTCAGTCCAAGGGAGGGACGCAATGCGTAGCGTAGGTGATTTTGTCGTTGAGAGGCTTTCATCGTGGAAAGTCGACACGGTTTTCGGCTATCCGGGAGATGGTATCAACGGCGTGTTCGGCGCGCTGAACCGCTCGGCCGGACTCATCGAGTTCATTCAGGCGCGCCACGAGGAGATGGCGGCGTTCATGGCCTCCGCTTACGCCAAGTTCAGCGGACGGCTCGGCGTGTGCATCGCGACGTCGGGGCCGGGCGCCTCGCATCTGGTGACCGGACTGTACGACGCGCTGCTCGATCATCAGCCGGTGTTGGCCATCGTCGGTCAGCAGGCGCGCAACGCCCTTGGCGGACACTATCAGCAGGAGCTGGATCTGGTCTCGATGTTGAAGGATGTCGCGGGCGCTTATGTCCAACAGGCGTCGTCACCGGCCCAGGTTCGGCATCTCATCGATCGGGCGATCCGGATCGCGCTGGCGCGGCGTACCGTCACCGCCGTCATCTTGCCGAACGATTTGCAGGAGGAGAGCTACGAGGACCCGCCGCGCCTACACGGAACGCTGCATTCGGGCGTCGGGTTCGCGGCGCCGCGCATGGTGCCGCACGACGACGATCTCGCGCGCGCCGCCGATGTCCTCAATGCAGGGAAAAAGATCGCGATCCTCGTCGGCGCCGGCGCGTTGGGGGCCGCGGAGGAAGTGGTTGCGGCCGCCGACCGGCTGTCCGCGGGTTGCGCCAAGGCGCTGCTCGGCAAGGCGGTGCTGCCCGACGATCTGCCCTGGGTGACCGGATCGATCGGCCTTCTCGGCACGCGACCGAGCTACGACATGATGATGGGCTGCGATACGTTGCTGATGATCGGATCCGGCTTTCCCTATTCGGAGTTTCTGCCGGCGGAAGGGCAGGTGCGCGGCGTCCAGATCGATGTCGATCCGGCCATGCTGTCGCTGCGCTATCCCATGGACGTGAACCTGTGCGGCGATGCCGCAGAAACCCTCCGATTGTTGCTGCCGAAACTGGAGCAGAAGCCGCATGGCGACTGGCGCAAGACGATCGAGAACAATATGCGGGAATGGTGGGATGTCCTTGCGGATCGCGCCCATCAACCGGCCGCTCCGGTCAACCCCCAGCGCGTCACTTGGGAGTTGTCGCCCCGCCTGCCGGATGATGCGATCGTGACCAGCGACTCCGGTTCGTGCGCCAACTGGTATGCGCGCGACCTGAAGATGCGCGCGGGCATGATGGCGTCGCTCTCCGGCGGCCTTGCCTCGATGGGCGCCGCCGTGCCCTACGCGATCGCCGCGAAGTTCGTGCATTCGGCGCGACCGGTGATTGCGCTCGTCGGAGACGGTGCGATGCAGATGAACAACATGGCGGAACTGATCACGGTCGCGAAGTACTGGCGCTCCTGGCAGGATCCGCGCTGGATCGTCTGCGTTTTCAACAACGAGGACCTCAATCAGGTCACTTGGGAGCAGCGGGTGCTGGAAGGCGATCCGAAGTTCGAATCCTCGCAAAAGATTCCCGACGTGTCGTACCATCGCTTCGCCGAACTGATTGGCTTGCGCGGCATTTTCGTGGACGATCCGGAACGGATGGGTCCGGCTTGGGACGAGGCGTTGGCGAGCAACGTTCCGGTCGTGCTCGAGGTGAAGACCGATCCGGAAGTCCCGCCGTTACCGCCGCACATCACGATGCAGCAGGCGCGCAACTTCAGTCTCGCCTTGCTGAAGGGCGATCCGAACGAGCGCAGGACGTTCTCCGGCGCGGTGCGGCAGGCATTGGCATCCGTACTGCCGTCGGAAAAATGAGGAGCCGCGCGGAGGGAGCGATGCGACGGCCATTCGACGTTCGCGGGACAGCCCGCGCGGGCTTGCTGGCGCTTCCTTTGATCTGCACGTCGACTATTTCGGCGGAAGCTGCGTTGTTGAGCAAGGATCTCGCCGGCGTGGCGGCGTCGCCGAAGCCGGGCGTGCGCCTGCCGCTGGACATTTTGCTGAAGGATGGCGAGACGTCCGCGGCACTCGGCCAATGGCTCAAAGGAAAGCCCGGCGTGTGGATCGTCGCAGACTTCACCTGCCGTTCGCTCTGCAGTCCGCTTCTGCGAACCATGACCGACGTGCTCGGCAAAACCGGGCTCGTGCCGGGGAAGGATTTCAACGTGCGCGTGCTCGGACTCGATCCGAAAGACAGCGCGGCCGACGCGGCGGCTATGAAATCGGCACAAGTCGGAACCTCCGGTCCGATCGCGGAGCACACACGCATGCTGCGCGGAACCGCCGCGGACATCGGGAGGGTCACAGCGGCGTTCGGATTCATCTCCGTCTACGATCCGGCGCTCGACCAATATGCCCATCCGGCAGCCGTATTCACGGTGACGGCCGATGGCCGCGTCAGCCACGCGCTGTCGGGTCTCGCGCTTGATCCTGCCGACCTGAGGCTTGCGATCGTCGAGGCAGGCGGCGGCCGGATCGGGAGCGTCGTCGATCGGGTGCGTCTGCTATGCTACGGCTTCGATCCCAGCCATGGGTTCTACAATCTGGCGATCGGGCGCGCGCTCTCGATCGGCGGCGGCGTCACGGTCGCGCTGCTGGCGGGATTTCTGGGATTCATGTTCAGGCGCGAGCGGCGGGCGCATTGAGATATCCGTCTGCGTCGCTAAATTTTCGCGCAACCACGAGGACAAATGCGCTCGCTATGAACAGCAGCGCGGCGATTGTCGCGAAGGGTAACAGGACGACGTTGAGATCGTGAATCTCCGGAAAGGCGAGCAGGGCGGCCTCGACGTCGCGCAGTATCAATGTCGCGGCGCATATTGAGAATAACCACCGCCGGTCGCGGCGCACATAGGCGGAGAGGAGCAGGAGGAACGGGGCGACGAATTGGCCGAGCGCGAGAAGGGCCGTCACGTATTGCCAGCCGCCCCGCGTGCGATCGAGATACCATGTCACCTCGTCGGGAATGTTTCCGGCCCAGATCACGATGTACTGCATCGCGTGGAGGTAGCCCCACAGCAGCAGCGTGCCGAGAAACAATCCGCCATAGCCGCGGGTGGAACGAATGCGCCGGGCGGACAGCAGCCCGAACCCGACAACGAACGGCAGCGACGACATAAGCGTGAAGCTAAGAAAAAGCAGCCCGTAGATCGATGAGTGAAAGTCCGCGTTGAGCGACTCGAGCCAATCGATCCCGGCCAGCGAGATCGTCAACGATGCGACGATGAGGGTGATCGATGCCGCGCGGTTCATGCGTGCGGAATTTCCCCATGCGCGTGCGAGCAAAGCGGCGAGTACGGACCAGATCGCGAAGTAGGCGATCGTCCGCAGCGCGAATGCCCATGGCGCCAGATAGGCTGCCTTGAATGCGGGAACGTCGGCACCCGCCGCGACCGGATACAGTAGCGATTGTCCGAGCAGGACCGGAACGAAAAGTGCGCCGCAGAGAGGCAACGCCGCCGTTGTCGCGATGAGGACAGGATGCAGATCGTCGGTCCATGCGCGGCGGACAAGATACGTCGTCGCCAGGATCAGCAATCCGCCGATCGGGATCGCTGCAAGCGTGATCCAGCCGATCAGATAGGCCGCCAACGTCGTGTGCGGGTCGATCATCGCGCCGAGACACAGACAAGCAAGCGTTGCAATCCCGAAGATCGTCGCGCGGAGGCGGATCGTACTCATTCCCCGGCCTCCAGCTTTGTCTTTTCCTCATCGGGGACGTCGGACAGCGCGGCGTGGCGGCTCAGTTGCAATGCGCGGATATAGGCGACGATGGCCCAGCGATCCCGCGGCGGCACCCGCATGGCGTAGGAGTACATCGCGCCATAGCCCTTGGTGATGACATCGAAGAAATGCTGGTCGTCGGCCGCGAGCAGCCGCGGATCGTAGAAGCTGGTCGGATGCGGCATCCCGCGCTGGACGATGCGGCCATTGCCTTGGCCGGTTCGACCATGGCAGGGCGAGCAATAAATGTCGAAGCGCTCCTGTCCGCGCGCCAGCAATGCGGAGGTGAGCGGAGGCTTTTGCCGGATTGCCTGTTCGCGCGCGGCGTCGTCCTGCGCCACCGTGCCCGCGGGCGGCGTCCGCATTGTGCCGCCGCCGAACTGCGGCATTGCGGAATAGGAGGGCCCGGTCGGTTGCTCCTCCATGTTCTGGTCGCATCCGGCTAGCAGCATCGCCAATAACAGTACGGAGATAGCGGCTGCGGCTTTCACGACCGCACCAACGCGATGCTGATCGCGCCAAGATCGCGCAGGAGGCGGGCGGTATTTTCCCGATCGAACTGGCGGTCCTCGGCCTTGATGCAGAGAAAGAAGCGATCCTTGCTCGCCAGATGAAACCGAGGCGCATTGAAGATCGGATAGTTCAGACGGGGCAGGCGGTTCAAAGCCAACAGCCCGACGAAAAGGAACAGCACGGCGAACAGGATCGTCAGCTCGAAAATCACCACCGCGTAGGCCGACAACGGATAGAGCGGGCGGCCGCCGACATTGAGCGGATAGGCGTAGCTGACGAAGGCTTGCATGCCGAAGGCGAGCAGGAAGCCAAAAATGCCGCCCGCCAAACCGAGCCACGCCGGCCGGGAATCCCTGAGGCGCATGACGCGCGCGAGCCGCGGGAGCGGAAACGGCGTGAAGGCGTCGATATTCCGATAGCCTGCCTGGCGGACCAGCCGCGCGGCGTGAACGATCGCGTCTTCGGAGGCGAACTCGGCCACGAAACCATATGGCATGTCAGCCATCGCGCGTCTCCTGTTCGTCAAGAAGCGTCTTCTCGGTTTCGAAGATCGAGATCACCGGAATGAACCGGATCGCCAGCAGGAACGGCACCAGGAAAAGGCCGATGGTGCCGACATAGGTCGACCAATCCCAGAACGTCGGCGTGTAGTGACTCCACGACGAGACCAGAAAATCGCGGTAGAGCGTGGTCACCAGGATCATGTAGCGTTCCAGCCACATGCCGATGATCACTGAAACGGAGATCAGCAGTAGCGCCCAACCGGTTCGCCGCACTTGCCGCCACCACAGCAGTTGCAGCGGCACGAAGTTGAAGAACACCGCGCCCCAATAGAGCCAGGCATAAGCGCCCGTGGTGCGGTTGAGCAGTGTTTGCAGGTCGTGGGGATTGCCGCTGTAGAGTGCGTCGACGACTTCGAACACATAGCCGTATCCTGTCATCAGTCCGGTCGCGAGCAACACCTTGCCGAGCACGTCGAGGTGCTTGCGTGTCACGAGGTTTTTCAGATCGAACATCGCGCGCAGCGCCACCGCGATGACGGAGACGACGGCAAAGCCCGAGAACGCCGCGCCGAGCACGAAGTAGGGCGGGAATAGCGTCGAGTGCCAGCCCGGCAACTGACTGGCGGCGAACAGCAGCGAGATTTCGCTGTGTACGGAGACGACAAGCGGCACCGCGATGGCCGCCATGATCCGGTAGGTCCGCGACCAGCGGTGCCAGTGGATCGTCGAGCCGCGCCAGCCCAGCGCGAGGATGCCGAAGAACACCTGCCAGCCGCGCCGCCTCGCGCGATCGCGTGCGTTGGCGAGGTCGGGGATCAGGCCGGTGTACCAGAACAGCACCGAAACGCTCAGATAAGTCAGCACCGCCCAGATGTCCCATTCCAGCGGACTGCGGAATTGCGGCCAGACGTCCATCGTCGCCGGATAGGGAAACATCCAGTAGAGATACCAGGGGCGGCCGAGATGAATCACTGGATAGATGCCGGCGCAAACCACGGCGAACAGCGTCATGGTTTCGGCGAAGCGATTGAGCGAATTGCGCCACTCGCTGCCGGTGAGTAACAGGAGCGCCGAAATCAGCGTCCCGGCATGGCCGATGCCGAGCCACCAGACATAGTTGTGAATTGCGAAGGCCCAGGTGACCGGGACGTTAAGGCCCCATATCCCCACGCCGCGGGTGAACAGTTCGACCACCGAGACGATGAACAACGCCAGCAGCGCGATCGCGACGGCCATTGCGATCCACCATTGCCGCCGTGCCGGGAAATGCAGCGGAATGCCGGTGAGTTGGCTGCTGACATCACCGATGCTCTGATCGGTTGGAAGGATATCCGTTGCCGAGGCCGTCATGTCCGGTGGTCCTCGCTATCGGGCCCGTCATTCCACTTGGCCAGGTAGGTCGTGCGCGGCCGTGTCCCCAGTTCCTCAAGCAAGGCATAGTGGCGGCCGCTTCGGCGCAGCTTTGAGACTTCCGAATTGGGGTCGTTGATGTCTCCGAACACGATCGCGTGGGTCGGGCATGCGGCCTGACAGGCGGTCACGACATCGCCGTCGCGCAGGTCGCGATTGTCCTTGTCGGCCGCGACGTGCGCCGCTTGAATGCGCTGGGTGCAATAGGTGCATTTCTCCATTACGCCGCGCGAGCGCAACGTGACATCGGGATTGTGAGCCGGTTCGGCCGGCGCCTCCGGCGTATTGCGATAGTCGAGGTAATTGAAGCGCCGTACCTTGTAGGGGCAAAAACTCGAGCAGGTCCGCGTGCCGATGCAGCGGTTGTAGACCATCTGGTTGACGCCCTCGGGGCTATGCGTGGTGGCATGAACCGGGCAGCCCGTTTCGCACGGCGCATCCTCGCACTGCATGCAAGGCACCGGCTGGAAATAGCTGCGCGGATTTTCGACGTCGCCTTGGTAATAGCGCGCGATCCGCAGCCAGTGCATCTCACGGCCCATCTCCACCTGCGTCTTGCCGACGACGGCGACGTTGTTCTCCGCCGTGCAGGCCGCGACGCAGGCGTTGCAGCCGATGCAGGAGTCGATATCGATCACCATGCCCCAGGCGTGTTTCGCTGACGGCTTGGGCGGGTAGAGGCTGGGTTGCGGCGATGGGGCAGGCAGCGTCGGAGAGGTTGCGCTCACCTCCCGAACCAGATCGAAGCCTTCCATCCGGTGATGCAACTGGGTGACCGCGAGGGTGTCATTGCGGTCGCGCTTTCGCACGAAGCCTTTCGTCAGCCACGGCGTCGCGGCCGGGCGAACGCTGTATGCATTGTAGCCGACGCCGTTGCCGACACGGCCGGCCTGTTCGCGGCCATGGCCGAGCCAGAGGCCGATCGTGTTGTCGGCCTGGCCCGGCATGATCCAGGCGGGGCCCGAGAGTTTGCGACCGTCGATGTCGACCTCAAGCACGTCGCCGTTTTCGACGTCGAGGTCGCGCGCCCATGTCGGCGAAACGGCGATGACGTTCCCCCATGTCAGCGTTGAAAGCGGTTTCGGCAGTTCCTGGAGCCAGCCGAGATTGGCGTAGCGGCCGTCCCACAAGGTCGGGTCGAGGCGAAATACGATGTCCGCTCCGTCGGCATCGGAAGCTGCCGGTGCGATCCGGCCCGAAGCGGGTTTCGCCTGAATCTCGGGGATGCCTTCTGCGACAAAACCGTCGCGCAAGGCTTTCGTCCATCTCGCGTCGAAGGATTCGCCAAATGTTTCTCGCCAGGTCGTCTTGACGGAGAGATCGGCAGCTTCATCCCGGCCAAGCATCATGGCCATTAACTGGTGACGCGATCTGACGTCGTAAAACGGTGTCATCACCGGCTGGATGATGGTGGCCGTGCCGTCCACCGCGCGCGCGTCGCTCCAGCTTTCCAGATCGTGGGTCAGCGGTAGCTGATAAGTGCATCGATGGCCGGTCTCGTCGCGGTAGAGGCCGAGGTGAATTGAAGTCTTCACCTTCGATAGTGCGCGGGCGAAATCGAGCGAGCCGGGCGCGGTGTAAACCGGATTGGCATTAAGGATTACCAGCGTATCCACCTGGCCCGCATTCATGTCGGTGACGAGTTCGTCGAGGGATGCCGTGGCGATGCCGGGATCGGCAATCGGCTGGCTCAGTTTCAGCGTCCGGCCCGGCGCACCGAGGGCCTCGTTGATTTGGGCCGCCCAACGCGCCGCCTCTAAACCGGTCCCGAGCCCCGCCGTCACTAGCGCGCGGCATTTCGCGGCGTTGATCGCCGCAACGGCGCGCATCAGCCAGCGGCGTTCCTCCGCGGGGAGGTCGGTGGCCGATGCCCCCGTGACACCAAGCTGAGCCGCGAGGGCTTCCATGAGACGCGGCATGCGGGACGGCGAGGCGCGCAGGCGATGCGACGCAACCGCGCCGGTCGCCGCCGGAATGCTTTCCGCGCAATGGAGATGGATGTCGGGCACGTCACCGCGACGGCGCGCCTGCGCCCATTTGATCGCGTTCAAAAGCTGGCGCGGGCCGGGACCGAGAAAGTCGTCATCGAAGCTGACGACCACGACGCAGGCATCGAGCTGGTAGTGCAAATCTAGCGGTTGGCCGTAGGCCGCGATCGCGGCGGCAGTCCGCTCCCGCTCGCCCGAGGCATCATGAACATGCAGGCGCGCGGCCGGAAACTGCGACTGGAATTCCTTGATCTGCCGTATCAAGGTTGGAGAGGTCGTTTGCGACAGCAGCAGGCGGAGCCGCTTGCCGCCGTCGGTCCGCCATTCCCGGCGTTGCTCCGAGAACATCGCGCCGACGTCGATCCATGTAACGGGCTCGCCGGTGCGGGTCGGGCTCTGCGCGCGATCCGGATCGTAGAGCTGAAGTACGGCGGCCTGCATGAACACGTCGCTGCGTCCTTGCGTGGCCGGATGTCCGGGAAGTCCGTCGAGCTTGGTCGGGCGGCCATCGTAAGTCGTCGCCAGCACCGGCTGGGCGTATCCGTCCAGTGTGACGGCGGTTGCGTAATAGCGCGGCACGCCGGGCAGGGCGGCTTCCGGCTGGTCCACATAAGGAATGCCGGCGACGAACGAACTTTTCTCGCATCCGGTCAATCCGGCGAGAGCGAAGGATGCGGCCATGATCTTGAGAAAGTCGCGGCGTGCGGTCGGCGGAAAACTCGCGGCAACGGGAAACTCCGCCGCGATTTTTTCGGCGAAGGCCGGATCCCCTGCCAGTTCCTCGATGCTGGTCCATTGTTTCGGCAACGTCGTCATCGGTGGCACACGTAGCAATGAGTGAGTTCGCCGGATCGGATTCCGACATGGGCGGCGATCCTGGCACCGAGATCGCGCGGGTTGCCCGCGGGCTTCCAGGTCATATCGGTAATTCGGTCGGCCGGGCGAAGGTTCGGCGTCGGATCGCGATGGCAGTCGAGGCAGAATTGCATCGTGAAGGCGTGGGCGCGATAGGTGAGCGGCATGGTGTCGATGCGGCCGTGACAGGTGACGCAGCCGACGCCCTTCGCGATGTGAATGTCGTGGCGGAAGAAAACGTAGTCCGGCAGCTTCGCGACGCGGACCCAACGCAGCGGCTTGTTCTCGGCGAGGCTTTGGCGGACGGGCGCGAGCATCGCCGCGTTGGTCCATATCTGGGAGTGGCAGGTCATGCAGGTCATGGTCGGCGGCAGTCCGGCTTTCGGACCTCGCTCCGCGTCCGCGTGGCAATATCGGCAGTCGATTCCCAATTCTCCGACATGATGGCGGTGGCTGAAGGGCACCGGTTGATGCGGTGCATTATCGGTCGATGTGACATAAGCCGACCTCGCAAGCCCGATCGCTCCGACGACGCTCCCGCCGCAGACCGAGAGAAATCCCACCACGGCAAGCCGTAGCCAGGTATCGGCCGTGGGCGAGAATATCTGGGTCATTCTGTCGTCTCGGCATTCCAACCGCTCGGAAGCCGTTGCGTTCCGAACAAGGAACAACCCGCGCTGGCTCGCATTGTTAGGTCGCAGGACATTGATATGACCGAACGGGTTGATTTCGAGCGCACGGACGTGCCGCCAGGCTTGCTGGCGAAGCTGGCGGCGGGCATCGCCGCCTTCGTGATCGCTGTGCCGCTCGTCATGCCGTTGATCTATCCGCAAACGCGGCAATCAAGAACGCCCCGCGTGCCCCGCATCGCGGCGGGGGCGGTGGTGCTTGAGGTGAATCCCCGCGCGCGGCTCGCGCAGCTCGAACAGGCGGATTCGGCCGCGCGCGATCGCTACGGCTGGATCGATCGCGATCACGGCCTTGTGCAAATTCCGGTCGCGCGCGCCATGGAGCTATTGGCGCAGCATGGTTTGCCGGGCTGGCCCGCGGGGTCATCTGAAAAAGATCAGTTGCAGGACGGATCCCGTCACTGACGCGGAGCAGGGAGCGGATGTGGCGACAGTGGATTCCATTCTGGCACGAAGGGGTCTCGCCTTACGGAGGGGACGTCGATCTTCTGTTCGCGGGGCTTCTTGTCGCCAGCTCCCTGGTTCTCGGGCTTCTGCTGTTCCTGATTTTTCTGTTCTGCATCCACTACCGCGCCGGAAACGATGTCGATCGCGAAAACCACGAGGCCAAGAGCTGGCGTTGGGAGATCGGCTGGACGGCCGCGTCGCTCGTGGCGTTTCTCGGCCTCTTCGTCTGGGGCGCGGCGATCTTCCTTAAAATCTACCAGACGCCGGGGGATGACCTGTCGGTGTTCGTGGTCGCGCAGCAATGGATGTGGAAGGTGCAGCATCCCGGAGGGCAGGCCGAGATCAACGCCCTGCACATGCCGATCAATCGCCCGGTCAATCTGGTGATGGCGTCGCAGGATGTCATTCACAGCTTCTTCATTCCGGCGCTCCGCCTCAAGCATGACGTGGTTCCGGGGCGCTACCAGAGCATCGAGATCGAGGCCAGGCGTCCGGGCCATTATCACCTGTTCTGCGCCGAATATTGCGGAACGGATCATGCGCGCATGCTGGGCGAGGTCGTCGCGATGCGTCCCGCCGATTATGCCGCGTGGCTGGCGCAGCAGGCGCCATCGAGCCCGTTGGCGCGGCAGGGAGGCGCGTTGTTCCGCCAGCTTGGCTGCTCGGGTTGCCACGAGGGATCGACCAGCGTCCACGCGCCGCGACTGGAAGGCTTGTACGGAAAGCCCGTTCCCTTGTCGGACGGCAGCACCGTGATCGCCGACGACAAATACCTGCGCGATTCCATCCTGCTGCCACGCAGCCAGATCGCGGCGGGCTACGAGCCCGTGATGCCTTCGTTCGAGGGGCGGATCGACGAGGCGCAACTGTTGCAACTGGTTGCCTACATCAAGTCGCTCGCGCCGGTGAAGCCATGACGGAGAAGAACTATCTCACGGACGATTATCGTCTCGTCTCCTGGTTCACCACGACGGACCACAAGCGAATTGCGATCCTGTACTTTGCCACGCTGATTGTCTTCTTCTTCATCGGCGGCGCAGCCGCGACGCTGATCCGGCTCGAACTGGCGACACCCGGGCCGGACGTCGTCAGCGCCGACACCTACAATCGGCTGTTCACCATGCACGGCATCATCATGGTGTGGTTTTTCCTGATCCCGTCGATTCCGAACACATTGGGGAATTTCATCGTCCCGCTGATGATCGGCGCGCGCGATCTCGCATTTCCCCGGCTTAATCTGGCGAGCTGGTATCTGTTCGTGCTCGGCGGATGCATCACGCTTTATGCGATCTTCATGGGCGGGGTCGACACCGGATGGACGCTCTACACGCCGTTCTCGACGCTGTATTCGAATAGTTACGTTTCGGTCGCGGTCACGGGCATCTTCATCGCCGGGTTCTCGTCGATCCTCACCGGCTTGAACTTCATCGTCACGATCCACAAGCTGCGCGCGCCGGGTTTGACCTGGTACCGCCTGCCGCTGTTCATCTGGACGTTGTATGCGACCTCGGTGATCCTCGTGTTAGCGACGCCGGTGCTCGCGATCACGCTGGTGCTGCTGGCGATGGAGCGCCTGTTCGGCGTCGGCATCTTCGATCCGCGGATCGGCGGCGATCCGCTGCTGTTTCAGCACCTGTTCTGGTTCTACTCGCATCCGGCGGTCTACATCATGATCTTGCCGGGCATGGGGGTTGTGAACGAACTGATCGCGTGTTACGCGCGCAAGAAAATCTTCGGTTACAAGTTTGTGGCATGGGCCAGCCTCGCCATCGCGGCAGCGGGCTTTCTCGTCTGGGGCCACCACATGTTCGTGTCCGGCCAGTCGTTGACCGCGAGCCTGGTGTTCTCGTTCATGAGTTTCATCGTCGCCGTACCCTCGGCGATCAAGGTCTTCAACTGGACCGCAACCTTGCACAAGGGAACGATCCGGTTCGACGCGCCGATGCTCTACGCGCTGGCGTTCGTCGGCCTGTTCACAATCGGAGGATTGACCGGACTGTTCCTGGCCTGCCTGGCGTTCGACGTCTACGCGACGGACACTTATTTCGTAATCGCGCATTTCCATTACATTATGGTCGGCGGCATGGTGACGGCCTATTTCGGCGGACTCCATTACTGGTGGCCGAAGATCACCGGCCGGATGTATCCGGAATACTGGGCGCGCGGGGCCGCGATCCTGATCTTCTTCGGCTTCAACCTGACCTTCTTTCCGCAGTTCATTCTCGGCGCCGAGGGAATGCCGCGGCGCTATCACGTCTACGCGCCGGAATTTCAGGTCTGGAATGTGCTGTCGTCCGGCGGCGCGTCCATTCTCGCTGTCGCCTACTTGCTGCCGATGTTCTATCTCGGATTCTCGTTGTTCTTTGGGGCGCGCGCACCAGCCAATCCGTGGGGCGCCACGGGACTGGAATGGCGGACATCGTCGCCGCCGCCCCGGCTGAATTTCGACCAGCAACCGGTGGTGACCGAAGACCCGTACGACTACGCGCACGCCCCGGAACCGCAACATGTCTGATACGCCGGACATCGCCGAGCATCTGGCGACCCGCGCGCAGCGCGACGACGTGCTTGAACTTGGGATGTGGACGTTCCTGTCGACGGAAGTGCTCCTGTTCGGCGGGTTAATCCTCAGCTATTTCGTCTATCGCCATGCGGACCCGCAGGCGTTTCTCGCGGCGGGCCGCGAGACCCGGATCGTCATCGGAACAATCAACACGGCTCTGCTGCTCACATCGAGCTTTTGCGTGGCGGCGGCGCTTCAGGCGGCGGAGCAGGGAGAACGTCACGCGACCCGCGCCTTGCTTGGGATCGCGATCCTGCTGGGGTTGAGCTTTCTCGGATTGAAGGGCCTCGAATACGTCGAGGAGTATCGCGAATATCTCGTTCCCGGCATCGACTTCGCGCGGACGGGGGAGAATGCGCACGGGATCGAACTGTTCTTCATCTTCTATTTCATCGCGACGCTGCTTCACGGAATTCATGTGGCGTGCGGGATCGGCGTGCTGGCGGTTTTCGCCGCGCTGGCCACGGCCACGAGGGCGAGTTCGCGCTATGTCGCGGGACTGAGAACGGCCGCGCTCTATTGGCACTTCGTCGATCTGGTCTGGATCTTTCTGTTTGCCCTGATCTATCTGCCGGGACGAAACTCATGAGCGGGATCCGTCGTCCGAAATCAAGGATTTGGCGTCCGTCTACCGACCTGGTTCTCTGCTGGATCGGCCTGTTGACGTTGCTTGGGCTGACCGTCACGCTTTCCTATCAGCCACTGGCGTCGTTCAATTTCCCGGTCGCCATGACGATCGCGGCGATCAAGGCCGGGCTGGTCGCGGCGATTTTCATGGAGCTTCGGCATCGCTCCGGCGTCGTCTGCGCCTTCGCCGCCGCCGGCTTCTTCTGGCTGGCGATCTTGTTGTGGCTCGGCCTGATGGATTTCCTGACGCGAGTATGAAGCCTCATACCGTTCCGAGTATCTCGTCTAACGCAGTTTCGTCTAGATGGAATCAACAACTCGTCATGGCCGGGCTCGTCCCGGCCATCTAGGTCTTAGACCTTGAGAGGCCTTAAGACGTGGATGCCCGGCACAAAGGCGAGCGTAAGCGACGCCGTTCTTCGAACGGCTAAGGCCGGGCATGACGGATCGGATGTTTCCGTCAAAACGCAAAACCCTCTAGCGCGACTGCGCCAGCGACGTCCGTTGCTTGGCGACCGTCGCAGCGGAAACCGCCGGCGCGGCGTTGCCCCAACTGTTGCGGATGTAAGTCAGGACGGCGGCGACCTGATCGTTGTCGAGCCGCCAATCGAACGCTGGCATGGCGGGCGCGGTCGGCGCGGAATTCGTTGCGACGGCGCGCGATCCCTCGAGCACGACGCGGCCGAGCGTCGTCGGATCGTCCGATTGCACGACCGCGGTGCCGGCGAGACGGGGGAAGAGTTGCGCGCTGCCCTGACCGTTATCCTGATGGCACGGTGCGCAGGCGTCCTTGTAGATCTCGGCTCCGACCTTCATCGTCGGGTTGTCGGCGGCGATGGGCGTTGGCCTGTCGGTTCCGCCCTGGCCTGTGCCCAGCAGGTAGGTTGCGATCGCGGCGACGTCCGCATCCTTCATCTGCGATGTCGAGTGCGTCACGGCTTCGGCCATCGGCCCGGAGGCGAGCGTGTCGTTGTTGGCGCCGGTTTTCAGATAGTGGACGAGGTCATCCTTGGACCAGCGGCCGATGCCGTTGTGCTTATTGGCGGTGATGTTGGGCGCGAACCAGCCTTGCAGCGTCGCGCCGGTGAGCGGCGCGCCGGTCTTGTCGCCGCCCAATGCCGTCTTCGGCGTATGGCAAGCGCCGCAATGGCCCGGACCTTGGACGAGATATGCGCCGCGATTCCATTCCGCGGACTGGTGCGGATCGGCAACGAAGCGTCCCGGCGTGAAGTTGAGCCAATTCCAGACCATCATCGCGAGGCGAATGTTGAAGGGAAACGGCAACTGGTTGGCATTCACCCTGTTGTGCACCGGCGTCACGGTGTTGAGATAGGCGCGGATCGCCAGAATGTCGTCGCGCGACATCTTCGTGTAGGCCGTATAGGGCATCGCGGGATAAAGCCGGGTGCCATTGCGGCCGCGCCCGTCCTGCAGCGCGGAGACGAATTCGTCGTCGCTCCAGTTGCCGATGCCGGTATCGGTGTCGGGCGTGATGTTCGGCGCGATTAGCGTTCCGAACGGGGTTTGCAAAGCGACGCCCCCGGCGAACGGCTTGCCGCCCGCAGTGGTGTGACATCCCGCGCAATCGCTCAGCGTCGTCAGGTAATGTCCACGCTCGATGCAGCTGAAATCCTGCGTCGCTCCCTGTGCGTGCGCGCAGGCGATGAATGCGAACGACGTAACGGCGAATGTCAGCGAACGATACATGGCTCTACATCAACGGACCGGGATTTTTCAGATAACGCTGGGTGATCGCATCCGCGGTCCAGAACGCCAGCGCGCCGACCGTGTTCGTGGGGTTGTAGCCGTGGTTCTGCGGAAAAACGGACGCGCCTCCCGGGACGAAGAGGTTGTGCACATCCCAGCTCTGGCCATACCGATTGAGGACGCTGGTTTGCGGATCGTCACCCATCACCGTGCCGCCGGTGTTGTGGGTGGTTTGATAAATCGTGCTGTCATACGGACCCTTGCGCGGATGCGCCTGCATTTCCGTCGGATTCATTGCTTTGGCGATCTCCGCCAGACGCTCCGTGAGAAAGGCCGACATCTTCAGCTCGTTCTCATGGAAATCGAACGTCATCCGCATCAACGGTCGTCCGAGGCGATCCTTGTAGGTCGGATCGAGATCGAGCCAGCAGTCGCGATAGCTGTAGGAGCTGCCGTGCGTCGAAAGGCTGTAGGCGTGCTGATAAGTTTCGGCGGTCGCTTTCTTCCATGCCGCGCCCCACTTCGGCGTGCCTTTCGGCACCGGGCGGGTCTGGATCGGGCGCCCGTTGGTCTGTCCCGCGCCCATGTAACCGCCGCCGACGAAGCCGAGGTTGGTGTGATCGAAATTGTCGCCGTTGTAGTCGTCGATGATCATGCCGTGAGCGCCGGTGGCGATGAACGGATTGAGCACCTTGTCTTTCAGAATCACGCTGACGCTCGATGTGGTCTGGTACGCATAGTTGCGGCCCACCACGCCCTGGCCGCTGACCGGATCGTAAGGTTTTCCGATCCCGGAAATCAGCATCAGTTGCACGTTAAACAGCGCGAACGCGCATAACAACACGATGTCCGCGGGCTGCTCCCATTCCTTTCCTGACGTATCGACATAGGTGACGCCGGTCGCGCGCTTGCCGGTTGAATCGAGATTTATCTTGAGAACTTCGGACTCGGTCTGCGCGGTAAAATTCGGAACGCGCAGCAAGGCAGGCAGCACACAGGTCTGCGGACTTGCCTTGGAATAGTTGCCGCAGCCGAAGCGTTCGCAGAAACCGCAGTAGCTGCATTGACCCATCCGAATGCCGAGCGGATTGGTATAGGCTTCGCTCAGATTGGAGGCTGGCTGGGGAAATGGTGAGTGGCCGAGTTTGCGCGCGGCTTCGGCAAACAGCGTGGCGCCGAGGCCTTGTTTCAACGGGGGCGTAGGATATTCGGCCGAGCGCCAGCCCTCGAACGGATTGCCACCGTCCTGCTTTACGCCTTTGAGATTGCCGGCCTTTCCCGAAGTGCCGCAGAGCTTCTCGAAGCGATCGTAATAAGGCTCGAGTTCGTCGTAGCTAACCGGCCAATCCTGGATCGTCATATCGTCGGGCAGTATGTTTGCGCCGTAGCGTTCGGTGAGATGGCTGCGCAGCCGAAAATCGGTCGGCAGAAAGCGCCAGGTCTGGCCATTCCAGTGAATTCCGGCGCCGCCTACGCCGTTGCCGGGGAGAAAGCCCGCAAAGTTCCGGATCGGCAACGCGATTTGATCTGCCTTGTTGCGGAACGTTAGGGTTTCCTGCGCGGGACGCAGAAACAGATCCAGCCGAACGGCGTAGCGCAATTCATCCTGCGCATAAGCGGGCGGAAAGTTGGTTGCGGTGTCGCGCCACGGTCCGCGCTCGATCGCCACCACGTCGAGGCCCGCCTTGGCGAGATGATAGCTGAGGATAGACCCCGTCCATCCCAGTCCAATCACCACAACATTCTTGGAGGGCAGTTTCCGCGCCATTCTTCTATCCTTTCGACACCCAGTCCGTCCTCCCCATAATGCTCACCGGAGGCAGCGGATAACGCTCGTTGTGGCGCTCGACCCAATCGCGATAGTCGTACCGCGCACCGGGGAAGCCGACCAATTTCCAGCCCGCCATGTCGCGATTGCCGCCATAAATTGGATCGGCAAAGAATCCCTGTTGAGTGTCCTGCAGGAGCATCGCGAAGAACGCCTTCGCGTCGATATCCTTCAGCTTGATCGATCCGTCCTCCAGCGTAGACAAAAGTTTGTCCTGATCGACAGTGGACAATTCGCGCAGTGTTTTCCCGCTCTGGGATTGGCGAATGTGATCCGCGAGCGCCTTCAATCCAGCGCGATAGCGGCCCCCAGGGGAGTCCGGATTTTGATATCCCTGCGTCGACGAGCCAGGCATGAATGGTGGAAGCGTATAAAGGCCATCGCTGCGGCCGTAGGGTCCGGCCAATTGTCGGTCGATGAACACTGCGCAGCCGGCATCCTTACCGCCGGGGCCGCCATCGTCCGGCGGAATCAGACGATCGACGATGGCCTCCATGGTTGCGGCTTCATCGCTTGTGAAGAAAGCCCATGGGCCAGGGCGCACCTGCGCGGGAGGATCGGCGGCACCGGGCGCCCATGGCATTCCCTGATGGAAGGTTCGCCCATGAACGACGGACGCCGTTGTCGTCACCAAGATGGCTGCGGAAGTGAGAAATGTCCGACGTGATAAAAGTGGAACCTTCGAGTCCATCATGCGGCTCCAAGGAGGATGCTCTTGTGGGCAAGGCTCTCTCAGCGATTATGCAACGCCAACGAGGTAAGATCTGCTGCGACGAATTGTTCCAGCTCAGCCAAACAAAGGGAGGCCCCAGTTTGCCGCATCAATAGCTAGCAAGGTCAGTTCGTAGGACCGCAGGTGGCGATCAGCTTGGATGTAGCATGCGCCGGAATGTCTGGATTGCGTGTCACCAATCACTTTGCGATGCGTGTACGATTTTTAACGTGTAGTTTTGAGCGATCAGGCGTTTAATTGGCGGTGAGCTGGGGAGGAGGTGCTCCATGTCTCGAACTGCGCAAACGTCAAGTCGGCGTCGGGAGTCCGTTCTTAACGTCTACAGCCTGGCCTTCGCGGCCTTCTTATTTATATCGCCTTGGCTTTTTTCTTATTCACATGAGCGGGCCAAAATTGATCTTTGGATCAGTGGTCTGGCCGTCGTGATCATTGCAGTTGCGGCCATCGTTGCCTATGCAAACTGGAAGGAATGGTTGAAGTTTCTTCTAGGCGTTTGGCTCATTGTCTCACCATGGATCTTAGGTTTTGCTCATACCAAAGCGATGCACGTGAGCATCGCCGTCGGAATTGGCATTGCATTCGTTTCCTTGGTTGAACTTTTGGTTGTATACGATGCCGCAACAGATCGTTTGCCGTCGCAATAGAAAATAGATTGCTTGCGGGTCTTATTGCGGTTGCCATAAGGCGTCAACGTGCTGAAAGTAAAAGCTCCCCAAGGTCATGACCTTCCGATCGTATTTTGGATTTAGTCTTGGGATGCGCGTCGCTGAACGGATGGACGCTCAAATCTCTGGCACAGGTTCTCGGCGTCGTCTTGCTTGCCTTGGCTGTCGGCCGGCGCGGAAATCACGCGTGCGGGTGTCGGGAGATCGGTTTGATGTCCGGTGTATTGGTTGCTTTCGCAGCGGACGCGCGAAAGGCGTTTTGGGCGAGCGCGGCGTACGGCGTCCAGTGTATCGCTCTTATGCGATCGTCTAAGTCGCCTGGTGCCGTCGTGGCCATGGCCAGCGACCCGCTGAGTTCGTCCGGATTGATCGCTTATGCTCTGAGAGTTCGGCTAATTCAGTTTGCAGGTCGAACCGCCGCCTGTAGAGACCAAGGGCGTATGGCTCTCGTCGGACGAACTGCAGATTGCATCGCATGCCACAATCAATCGGTAACGAGATCGACCGCCGACAGGACTGACGACAGCACGCAAATGTCATTTTCCGAACCGGTCACGATAACTGTATCGATGCGGCGTTCTCTCAGGAGCGGATGCAGTCGGCCGCATGCGAATGTCGAATACTGCTTTCGGTCAAAGACTTCCGAAGGCGGTGCGTATCGTTGAAGCGCCGGAACGAGATCGATCAGCGACGTATCCATGCTATTTCGCGTTAAGTTGCTCCATTTCCGATAGTAGGCGCCCACATCCCGGCAGGCTCGTCGGGCGAACGCGGTGGAACAAACCTGGTAAAGAGCGTACGCGCAGGCTCGTGTTCAACCAGTCGCACCACGTTCGGCAGAACGCGCTTCATCCACGGCGTCGGCCACGGACCTCCTTCCGCAAACAGCCGCTGCATGTCGATGCATAGGTGGACGGCGCTTGGGCCCAACACCGCTTTCAGGTTACCCATAGATCACCCCTTCGATGCCGCCTTTGATGCCATTCGTACCCAAGCCGGATAGGCGAGCCATGCCCCTACGAAAGCAAAACGATGCGACTGCGATAAGACCGGAGGTAAGACTGCATTCCGTGATCTTGAAGAGGACGACTGCGATGTCGGCCGCAATTGTTGCTGCGAGGGGGCACGATGCGAGGATCACGAGTCTCGATCCGATACGGTAGAATTGGACGTCGTCGTCGCCGGATTCCAATGGAGGGCTGCCGGAGTCATCAGAAGCGTCACGGCTAGCGCGATCGCGCAGAGATCGACGACGTGGATGTACTGGTAGGAGATGGGAAGTACGTGAAACGACTTGGTCAGGGTCGCCACGAACTGGAAACCCAATAAGGCCTGCCCTCCCGGCAAGAGCACCCGCGCCTCGGCGAGCATCTGTTCAATCTTGGTCTTCAATGGCGTGCGCTGGTCGTCGGCGGTCGCGATCGGCCTTCTTGGATGGCGCAGGACAAAACCGATGCCGTAGAGCAGGGTGAACCCCGTCAGTATAAAGCGAGACTGAACATTGCGCTGGCAGTCGGACCGAATACGCGTTCAAGTGAAACAAACGAGGCGGCTCCTAACCCCAGCGTAAACGGAAGCAAGCTTGCTCCAGCAAACCAGGTCGCCGTGCGTATTGCGCCAACCCGGCTTTCTCCACAGAACTCGATTTGATGGTGGAGCGATGGCGCGATCAGAAGGCATAAGCTGACCATGGGGAGCACCAAGCCACTACCGTGTATCCAGCGGCTGACGTCCGGAATGCTTGCGAACATCTCCTGGAAGATAGCATGGAACTGAAAGCCGAACAGAACTTTTGTACCAACGATGAGGAGGCGGGACTCGTCGAGCGCGAGCTTGAGCTTTCGTTCGGTGAGTGTCGTCATGGTGGGGTGACCGAGGCCATGTTTCCTTTGCCGGAGCGAGCATCTGCGAAAGCGTCACTTCGATGCTTAATACTTCGGCAGATCCATGACGTCGGCCTGCTTGAGGGTCTCCGCGATTTTGCCGTTCGGCAGAGCCAGCGGATTGTCGAAATCTTGATCCCAGGCCATCAGCTAAGAGGATTCAATTCTGGGGGCGACGGCAGGTTCCGCGAGACATAAACCGTGAACGAGAGTGTCGGAACGTGAAGACGATCTTCCGGTTGAAAGGACCAACAATCGTTGCGAGATGAAATGCGAAAAACCCTTCTCGTTGCCATCGGTTGCGTAGCGGTGGCTTTAAGCGCCGGGATTGCGCAAGCCGGTCCATGCAACACTGCTGCGGCCAACGCCGGCTCCGGTCCGACCACAGGCCATACAGGTCAGATGACGACGGGCGCTGCAACGACCCCCGAGCACCCGCCAACGAGTACGATGAATCGCGCTACAGCAGGCGGAGCCACATCTTCGCAAGATGTGCAAAGGCAGACGCACGGTCGACCTACTGCCGCTCAGCAAGCGGAGGGGCAAAGAGATCCGCAGCAAAACCTGGCAACGATTGCTGACGTACGGCTGACGCTGCACGTTCGCCGGACGGGGTTGGGCTGGTAAATGGAACGATCCGAAAGGGAGCGGCTTGGTGGAGGATGAGTGATGAAGAGAAACAAGAAACGAACCGACACCAATCCTTTTGATCTTGATTGGCGTTCTTCTGCTGGTCGCAATGGCGGCGTGGTTTATGTTTGGCTGAGGCGTCTCAGCCACTGATATAGATGAGATCAGGGACCATGATAGGTTCCTAGTTAAGCAAACAGACGCCTCTCGCTAATGATCAATGCGGCCTCCGCGGAGGCAAGGAAGCAGGGTTGGCAGTGATGATGCCAAAGCTGCGACGACGGAAATTTCAGGGCGTGTCGGACGACACCAGCTCGCGCATGCTTGAACAGAATTTCGAATCGGGCGGAGTTGAACTCCGCACCCCGTCTGACGATGTTGAGCGTTTGCCGCAGGCGCGATCGATGAAGCGCATAAACAGATGATGCGCGAACAATGAAAAAGACGGTCAGCATAACTGACCGCCTTAGGGGATCGAAGGATTACGCGGCTTTCTGATTGAGCTTACTCAGCGCCATGGTATTGAGCTTGCTATCTGTCGCTTTCTCTTCGTCCAAATTTTCCTGCAGGACAGAGGCACAATCGCTACGTCCAAGCATTTTTGCCCACGCGATGAGCGTGCCGTATCGTGTTATCTCGTAGTGTTCGACGGCTTGGGCTGCGGCAATAAGAGCCGCGTCGAGAACGCTCTTGTCGGCAACCTCGCCGGCGACTTCTCTTGCCTCTTCCAATATCCCATCTATCGCCGGGCAGTCCACTCCGCTTACTTCAACTCCATGCATCTGGAAAACCTTTTGTAAGCGATCGATCTGATTGTTCGTCTCCGCAAGATGAATTTCAAATCCGTTCTTAAGTGCAGCGTCTGTCGCGCTCGAGATCATGTCCGGAAGATTTCTCACGATTTGCTGCTCCGCATAATAAATGTCGCGCAGTGTATGAACGAATAAATCGTCGAGGGTTTGGATATCTTTGCTAAAGAAGCCCATGCTTTCCTCCTGCTTATTGTGGTGTTGAGATAAACCTGTCGTGCAGCGAGCGTTCCTTGGGAGAATGACACGACAAGCGCGGCAGCCGGGAAGTGCATCGCCCGTCGGCATCTATCGGCTTGGTTTCTACGCAGAGCGGGGGAAGATTAGAATTCGAATTGCTTCTGCCAGAAGTAGAAGTAGAAAAGAGCCCGGACTTAGCCGGGCTCCTTGGAGGGACTATCGCCGCGGATCTTTTTTACCCGGCTGGTCCGTCGAGCTGGGCGTCATTGTATTCTTCGAACTTCTGGCGCTACCAGCACCTTGTCCCCCGCGATCCGAATTTACGTTGCCGCCCCCACCCGCGCCAGCCCCAGCACCGCCGCCAGCGCCCGCACCGGCTCCACCCGCACCGGCCCCGGCACCACCAGCGCCGCCTGCGCCACCACCGCCAGCGCCTTGGGCAAACGATGCCTGAACCGCGCCAAGTGCCAGACCAGCGGCGAGTACCGTCATTACGATGAGTTTTTTCATACTTTGCTCCCGTTAGGTTTTTCAGTGATGAGTTAAGTACTGGCGAAAAGAGAACGTTCCGGAGCGGCGCTTGAGAATCCTATACGGTCCGCTTTTGAAGCAGCTTAGAGCGGGCCTGCCAAATTGAGTGATCGTCGACACAATCCCGCTCCGCCGGGCTGTCTACTTGGCGTCACCGGATAGATCTCCGGAGTTGATCAGAGTTCGCAGATCGTCCGCCATTGCTTTCTAAGGCTGAGCTCGCTCAAAGGTGATTCCTCGTCGGCTGGGCGATCATCTCAAATCGGCCACCGAATGGACGAATTCGTCCGAGATGCGTCATCTATTTATCTTGGGCTTCGCAAGAACAAGCGGGCTGAAGACCTGACGCGCGAAAGGGAAGGTAAACGGCTAATAAAAAAACGCGGGCCTCGCTCCAGAGATCGCGAGCATATTGCACCCCGTCGACGCCGCCGTCAGTTCTTTGCCGGCTACCGGGTTTCCGACCTCTCGATGGCCCTTCGCAGGTCGTCAGCGTTACTTCTAGATAATGGAGCTCAACTGGGTTCTTGCGCAGAGAATTGGCCCCCTGAAAATCTTTAGCGGGCCACCTCGTCTACTTCCGGTTCTTGTCGAGGGCCTGTGCCATTTCAAGGTGGTGTTTCAGGGTCGGTAGGGTCTTTCCCGCCCATTCCTTGAGTTGCGGGTTGTCGCCGCCGTTTGCGTAGCGCTCGAACAGCGCAACTGCGTCCTTGTGAGCACTTACCTGCATCGGGTCGTACTCTGCGGCGAAATGCTCAGCCTTTGCATCCTTTAGCTTGGCGATCTTCTTCTGCGATGCGTCATCGAGAGCGGCAGGGATTGCGGCTTTAAGATTGTCGGGGACTATTGATTTCAGTTTGGTGCTGGTCTTGGTGTGGTCCGCCAGCACCATTTCCGCGAACTTTTTCTCGTCCGCATTTCCTTTCTGCTGCGCGATTTTAGCCGTCTCGATTTCCCTCATATCGCTCATGGCGGCGTCCTTGATGAAGTCTTCGGTCTTGGGGGCAATGCCGAGAACCGAATTGACGCCGGTCTTCTCACCGATCGACTGGGCATAACAGGGCGCTGCGAACACCGCGACGAATACGAACGCAAGAATGGCTTTTTTCATGTGGTTCCTCGCAAACGTGAGCTTTCCCTCCAACCCTTCGGAATGAACATAGTTCCTGAACACCGTGAAGACGGTTCTCGGATGAAACATGGCTCCCGTCGTTGATTATCGTGCATTCAAATAGGAACACCTCGGGGCTAAAAAACCAAGAAGCTTCAGGACTTATTTCACGATCGCTGACGATTTTTTTCCTGTGGCCAAGGGGGCGCGCGGTTCGATTGCCTGCCCGAATGCTTCGAGGAGTCTTACCAAACCGCTGCAACACGGGTGGAACAGCAAAGATAGATGCGCGATCATAATGGAACTAGCGTGACCTCAATCCGTTCCCCTGCAATGGACCGATGGCCTGGACGTCTTTTGACGAAGGCTGGAACGTGGGCGGCTAGGCCCGCGGCCTTTGCCTTCGTTGCCGGCTACGCCGTCTTATGGCTTGTGTTCGACCGCTCTTCGTTGGATTGGCACGGCGCAGCAACATTAGTCACTCTTAGCATCGCGCTTGTGATTCAACGCTCCGAACACAGGGACACGCAAGCGCTCCAGGCTAAACTGGACGAATTGCTTCGCGTTCACAACGCCGCTCGGGATGAGTTAACGCAGGTCGACGAAAAGGAGCCAGAGGAAATTGAGAACAGTCGTGAAGATGACCGCAAGCAACTAGCCGGTGCCGAAGACCGTAACGAAGCTTGATGCGTGGGACACTCGTTGATACCGCGGAACGCCCAGCGCACTGCGAGCTGGGCTGATTTTCGGCTCCGTTTAGCCGATTTCGCCAAAGACTGCGCCATTTAATGTTGATGTCTAATCTCACCGGACTGAACCGGCCCAAATCGCAGCTACTTCGCTGATGCAGATTTCCCATTCGAGTTGTCGCCGCTCACCCGCCAAACGGTGTTTCCAACGTCATCGGCAACGAGCAGCGCGCCGGATTTATCCACGGCAAGCCCCACCGGTCTTCCACGAGCCTCTTCGTCCTTGTTCAAGAACCCGGTGACGACGTCCTGAGGCTTGCCGTTTGGCTTTCCATCGCTGAAGGGGATGAAGATCACCTTATAGCCACTTAAATTCGGCCGATTCCAGCTCCCGTGCTCGCCGACGAACGCTCCGCCGCGATACGTTTGAGGAAGGTTATTGGCAGTATAAAATGTCATCCCGAGCGGCGCCACGTGCGAACTCAGCGCGTAATCGGGTGGAATGGCTTTCGCCACGAGGTCAGGCCGTTGCGGCTGCACGCGCGGGTCGACATGCTGGCCATAATAGCTGTATGGCCAGCCGTAGAACGCGCCCTCTTTAACCGATGTCATATAATCCGGCACCAGATCAGGGCCGAGCTCGTCGCGCTCATTGACGACGGCCCATAGCGCACCGCTTTGCGGTTCAAAGCTCAACCCATTGGGGTTGCGGAGTCCGCTTGCAAAGACGCGAAACCGCCCGCTCGCACGATCGACTTCCAGAATGTCGGCGCGATTCTTCTCGGCCTCCATCCCGTTTTCGGTGATGTTGCTATTGGAGCCGACACCAACATAGAGTTTCGAACCATCCGGGCTGGCGACAAGGCTCTTGGTCCAGTGATGATCGATCGGCCCGCCCGGCAGCGGCGTCAACGTTTCTCCGGGCACCGTAATTTTGGTCTCTCCGGTCTGGTACGGATATTTGACGATGGCATCGGTATTGGCGACGTAAAGGTCGTGGCCAACCAGTGCCACACCGAACGGCGAATTCAGATGATCGAGGAACAACGACTGCATATCGGGTACGCCATCCCCGTTGCTGTCGCGAAGCAGCGTGATGCGGTTGCTGGGTCCCGTCTTGCCGCCGGAGGTCGCCCAAGATTCGATGAACCCCATAATGATTTCTTTTGGACGCTTGATCGAGGCAGCCTTCGGCGCCTTGGTTTCGACGACCAGAATGTCGCCATTCGGAAGCACATACGGCGAGCGTGGATGCTGAAGCCCGGTCGCCATCGCTTGAATCTTCATTCCCTTGGGTACCACCGGGGTTTCGCCCTGTTTCCAGCCCACGACCTTGGCGATGTGCATGGGAGGCAGCAGATATTGCTGAAGATCGGGTAGTTTTGGATTTTGGCCCATCTCGGCGTTCGGATCGCCACCGCGGTCGTTGCAGCCAGCGAGAAGGAGTATGGAGCTAAACGCCAACGCGAGACGCAGAGAGTACGATACGCTGATCATCGGCTAACTCCTACCTTGTGGCGATAGACGAGAGCCCGTCCAAGCCAGCCCGTGACCGGAAGGATCAAGACGGTTACAACGGAGAGGACGAGCCCCGTCGGGACGACCGACGTCCAGGCATCTCGCGTGTGAACGAGGGTGTTGAAAAAGGCGAGGATCACGACGATAAGGTTGCCGAGCAAGTGAGGCCAGGCCGGCGCTAACGAGCGGATCAAGCGGTTGCCAAGAAAATCAGTGAGACCCGTTAGCGCGGCCAGCACGCCAAAGATCAAACCCACGATCAGCAGCCAGGATGAAAAATCCGCCCACATTATTTCGGCGGTCATCCAATATGTGATGTCCGTAACAAGCGCTCCGATGAAGCAAACGATCGGAATCGGAACCAGCATCGGATGGATTGGATGACCTGCCACCTGTGCGGTGGAGCTTATCATTTCTTTGGTCATGCGCGCCTCATGGTTACGCTGGAAGTCCACCCCTCAACGGGATGTACTTGCGCGAGTTCCGGCTTGTGGAGATCACGTCGTCGAAATGAAGGTCGGGGAGGCAGTACCATACGCCCCGGGGCCGGACCAGTCGCTACTGCGCAGACGTATTGGCTATCGCAGTCGAACCGCTAAACGCCTGCAAGCCAGCACGGCAAATCGGCTCAACGATGATCTGCTCAACAGCGTGATACTGGGGAACATTCCCGGCGCGTGAACGTATTTTGTTAGGGCGCAAACAACGCTACAGGCCCACCATGTCCAGCACCGAAAACCGCGAACAAAAAGCAGAATCCCACCATGCCGAGCGAGAAGGCATGCCCTCCGGCTCAGGGGGATGGGGCTCGCTCGCGGAAGTGACAAGTATTCTGAATCAAAAAGACATCTTCCTCCTAGGCAGCGAAATCCTGCTGAAACAGAATAAGCCGGACGGCTACATGTGCGTGAGCTGCTCGTGGGCAAAGCCAGCTGAGCCTCACAATTTCGAGTTCTGTGAAAATGGCGCCAAGGCCACCGCGTGGGAAATAACCTCCAAGACAACCACGCCTCAATTTTTCGCCGATCATACGATCAGTGAATTGCGCCAATGGTCCGATCACTCACTGGAGGAACAGGGTCGCCTGACGCATCCGATGCGGTACGACGCCGCGAGCGACAAATACATGCCTGTTAGTTGGGTTGAGGCGTTTGCCGAAATCGGCGCTGAGCTCAAGCAACTCGATCCGAAATCGGTGGTGATGTACAGCTCCGGACGGGCTTCGCTGGAAACGAGCTACATGTTCCAATTGTTTGGCCGCATGTATGGCACCAACAACTTTCCAGACAGTTCAAATATGTGCCACGAATCGACCTCCGTGGCACTTCCAGCCGTGCTCGGCGTTCCCGTCGGCACCGTCAGACTGGAAGATTTCGAGACGACGGATTGCATCTTCTTCTTCGGTCACAACACGCCGACCAATGCACCGCGGATGCTTCATTCGCTGCAGGCCGCGGTCAAGCGCGGTATCCCGATCGTCACATTCAATCCATTACAGGAGCGTGGATTCGACCGTTTTACCAATCCGCAGAGTCCGGTACAGATGATTACCCGCGGCACGCGGATAGCGTCGCAATTCTGTCAGGTCAAGGCCGGCGGCGACATCGCCACCATACTGGGAATTTGCAAGGCGATAGTCGAGACGGACGACGCAGCGAAGCGGGCGGGTGGTTCGCGAATTCTCGACATCGATTTCATCAACGAGCATACCCACGGGTTCAAGGAGTTCGCTGCCTTTTGCCGTGCTCAGAATTGGACGGACCTCGAAGCGGCTTCGGGTCTGAGCCAAAATGAGATGAATCAAGTTGCCGAAACCTATATCGGCTCAAACGCGGTGATATGCAATTACGGCATGGGCGTCACTCAGCATGAAAACGGTGTCGAAACGGTCAAGATGATCGTGAACCTCCTGCTGCTGCGGGGGAATATCGGCAAACCGGGCTCCGGAATTTGTCCCATCCGCGGTCACTCCAACGTGCAGGGGCAGCGCACGGTCGGCATTACCGAGAAGACAAAATTGGTACCGATGGACAAGCTGAAGGAGCTTTATGGCTTTCAGCCACCAGAAGAAGACGGACTCACCACCGTTGACGCTTGTCAGGGCATTATCGATGGTAAGGTGAACGGTTTTGTCAGCCTCGGCGGCAACTTTGTGCGCGCCATTCCGGATCGCGGCGTTATGGAGAAGGCATGGACGAAGCTGCGCTTGTCAGTTCAAATCTTGACCAAACTGAACCGCAGCGCCCTAATTCCCGGCGAGATGACCTATCTCCTGCCCTGCCTGGGGCGCATCGAGATTGACACCCAGGCGACGGGGCCGCAGGCCGTTTCGATGGAAGATTCCACTGCTTGCATTCATGGCTCGCGCGGCCGGCGGAAACCTGTAGGCGAGCATGTCCGATCCGAGCCCTTCATCGTCGCCGGGTTGGCGAAAGCAACGCTGCCGCCAAATCCAAATGTCGATTGGGATGAATGGGTCAGTGATTACTCGTTGGTGCGGGAGGCTATCGAGGCGACCTATCCAGACCAGTTCACGGACTTCAACCAACGTCTCTTTACACCAGGCGGGTTTCCCCGACCATTAGCGGCACGTGAACGGAAGTGGAAGACGCCGAATGGCAAGGCGAATTTTACCGTGCCGGAAAGCTTCTCAAAGCGCAGGGAAGACGGCGAGGGTGTCTATCGGTTGATAACGGTGCGCGCCGACGGGCAGTTTAATACAACTATCTATAGCGAAGATGATCGGTTTCGTGGCGTGAAAGGTGGCCGCAATGTCATTCTGATGAACGGGGCAGATATGGTTAAGCTGGACCTCCGCGATGGCGACCGCGTCAAATTATTCGCTGCGGCAGACGACGGCGTGCGGCGCGAGTACGGCGACCTCCAGGTTATGACTTACGCCGTGCCCGAACGTTGCATTGTTGGATATTACCCCGAATGCAATGTGCTGATCCCGCTCGGGCATTACGCAAAAGAAAGCAAAGTGCCTGCATCAAAATCCATTCCGGTTCGGATTGCGTTGCAGCAGAGAGGTCCACAAGGCGGGTGAGGCGGCGTACGCCGGATGCTCATTTTGCTCCGCAACCAGCACTGCGGCGGCGTGCGTGTGGGCCTAGAACGTCCTTCATTGAGATGTCCCGTTTACGCGGCATTGCACGGCGATTCCGTTCTCCAGCCTCAAGACCAATAAGGATGGCACCCGACGTTCCTCGCATCATCGGTCAATGCGCTTCGGTCCGCAAAAGCATCAACCTGCCGGGCAACAGCCGACGCCGCGACGCGTTCGACGCTATCCGCGCCCAAACCGCACGAGTGCTTGCCCTGTCAACTATGCCGTTATGCGCTGCCTTCCTGCATTGTAGTTCGCGCTGCCATCTCATCAGGCAGCCCTCGATGCTTAATTCCAGATCACGTCGCGCCGGATTTGAGGATTGCGACAGCGATTTGCGGGTCCAAAAGCCAATGGCAGCGCGGGGGCGCTGTTTCAGAACTCGTCAATCTCGCAGACTTTCCTTAGTGGAAGCGACGCGCCTTTACGCGCGCGGACGAGGAGTATAAGTTCGCGCAATGCGTCCGATCTAATATCTCCCTTGGTCTTTCACCAAGATGGCAGGAGTTTTGCAATGATCGGTTGGTGCCCAGAGCATTCCAACGAAATTTACCCGATCGGTGTCGTCCCAGGAACGCATCGTGGCGGCCAAGGCCAAATGCGCAAATTCAGGTTTGACGCGTAGTCGCATCCGATGGACCGACTCGAATTCCTGGGTGATTATTTCGCTTCAGTAGTTTCGACTTAAAATTCGTCTATGCATCCGCGAAACGCGCAGCGATCTCGTCGGTGCGTCGAATGGAATCGCGGATAACGTTGGCTTCTGCCTCGAACTCGAGCGTCTTGACCGCCCACGTTTCAGCAATTCCGGGTCCGGCCGGCCGTTTTCGCTTGCGCCTCCAGTTTTCTGGCGAGAGCGATGCGTTCGTCAACGGCTCTCAAGGCGCTGCCAAAGGCCCGCTTCAGATTGTCGTCTAGTGCAAGGCTCTAATCTCTGCCGAATAAGTATGACCAACATGACATCGGTAACGCACGACCTCGCCTTCCTCGATTTCCCACATTACGCCGTGGCAATCCGGACAGGCGAGTACGGATCGTCGACCGATGCCGTCCATTTCGTTCATGCTGCCGCGTCCACCGCTTGCGATATTCAGTTCATATTCAACGTTGCTGGCGACGGGTACCGCTTGACCGGCGGGTCGCCGCGCCAGTGTCTCAAACAGCGCCGGCATGCTCGCGAGGCTGACAAGATGATCGGACTTCGAACGGATCAAGGCTGTTGCGGGCATCTCCGCAAAGGCAGCGTGGTTGGGGTTGGGGTCCTGCACCACGGTGACGCCGCCGGATTGCTTCAGCGCCGACGAGCCAGCGGCGCCGTCCCCTAGCGTTCCGGTAAGGATTGCACCAACCGTCCTTGGACCACAGCAGAGAGCTGCTGACCGGAATAGAACCCGGAAGAATAGAGGGAGTTAACCTCGCGCCTAATCCCGGACGCGCGGCTCGGCCGTCGACCGTCGTCGCGCCTCGCGCCGAGCGTGATCGTTTATAAGGACAGCCACTGGAAGGTCGGCGAAGAGGTCGTCGATCCTGAACGATGTGCCATGTTTCGCTAGAGCTCCAAAGACGCTGCCCCATCGACAGTTCTCTGTTAATCCGACAATCGATGCATCCCTGACCCGGCCTCGGCCGGGATGCAAGCAGACCGCGACTACGATCGCGGCGCCACCTTCACGGCGAACGAACGCGCAGACCCGCGCAGCATCCGCACCGGCCACGGTAAGCGGCTGATAGTCCCCGCTTACAAACAGGTGCGGGACTTCTTCGCGAAGCTGTAAAAGCTTATGAGTGATCCACTGCTTGAGTTCGCCATTTTGCCAGCCTAACCATAGGTCGGGTAGGGCGCTCCCGGCGCTAAGCGTTTTCATTTGGTTGGCGAAATCGACAGCTCGCCGGTTGTCCGGGTCCATCAGACTGAAAGCCCATTTCTCGGCGCCCTGATAGATGTCCGGCACTCCCGGAGATGTCATCTTCAGAACAAGTTGGACGATACTGTTATGCCAGCCCAAGTGACCGATTCGCTCCGCGAAAATAACGAACGATTCTAAAAAGAGGTTCTTGCGTGAAACATCCAGTGCGCGCCGAACAAAAGCGAGCGTAGCCTCTTCATACTCCGAGTTAGGACTCTTCCATGTTGTGTGTAACCGGGCTTCACGCAGGGCCTTGATCATGGCCGCTTCCAATCGGACGCGAAACGACTCAAGGATCGGTGCGTCGGGGATCACGCCCGTGACAAGTTCCGAGGGCCAACTACCAACTAGCATTTGGTAGAAAGCGTATTCATCGTTTTTGTCAGGAGCGAGAGAAGCGCCGTTCTGCTCATATCCAGTTCGCAAAATTCGATGCCACACTTCGATAAGTCTGGTCCATTCCTCGGCGACCTCTGCCAACACGGCAAGTCGGGCGCGAACGTCTTCGCCGCGTTTCGTATCGTGAGTGGACGACGCTAGCATTGTATACGGCATATGGCGCGCGCGTTCGGCATTCGCTTGGTGAAAGGCTGCGATACTGACGCCGAACTTCTGCGGCTGGCCGCCGACTTCATTCAGGGCTAGCAGTCGATTGTAACGATAGAAAGCGGTGTCTTCGAGACCCTTCGCCATGACCGGACCGCTGTATTGCTGGAAACGCATGACGGCGTTGAATACCAAGGTGCGGCTATAGCCGCTGTTTGGTCCACGAACGAGGTCGCCCGTGAGCAAAAGGTGCAGGAAGCCGAAGACGCCGGAATGGAGATCCGGCTCGTTTCTGCGCGCTCGCGCAAAGGCCCATTCGATATTCCTCCGATCGTCGTGCTCGGCCCCTTCCTGATCGACGTAAGTGCGATAGACCGGAAAACAGGCGACGATTTCACGCATACTGCGGCGGAGGATATTGTCAGTGAAGTCAGCGGTGTGCGGGTTCGACCGCGCGATCTGTCCTGCTAAGCGTGCCAGCACGTTCAGTTCGCTCGCCAGTTCGTTGTCCATGATCTGCAGCTTGCATTGCCTCACAATATCCTCGAATGAGCCCTCGCTGCCGGTGAAAGCCGAATAGATTGAGGTCATCGCCTCTTCGCCCGAAGCGTCGATCAGCAGGCCGGTTGCCAAATTGGCGAATTCGTATCCGGTCGTGCCATCGACATTCCAGTTTTCCCTCAGGCGTTCGTGCGGGGCCAGGATTTTCTCGACGAGGAGATAGAACGGGCGCGAGGCCTGCTCGCGAAGGCGATGGCAGTAGGTTTTCGGATCAAGTAGGCCATCGATGTGATCAAGGCGAACGCCATCGATTGTTCTATTAGCTAGCAGCGCCAGAACGAAGCCATGGGCTCGATCGAACAGCTCTGGAATCTCCATGCGGATGCCGGCTAAATCGTTGACATTGAAAAAGCGGCGATAGTTGATGTCATCCGCGGCGACGCGGAAGTGAGCTGGTCGCCAAAATTGCCGGCCGATCAGTGCCTCGAGGCGGCGCCATGTCTCGAATTCGCCGGGCGCGCCGTTGATCGTGACCATGCGACGATCGATGGCACATCGCACTTCGCTGTCGTTTCGATAGAGGTTCGCCAGCTCAGATTTCAGTAGTCCTGCTCGATTGCTCACTTGACGCTGCCGCCCGTCGAGATTGGCGAACATATCGCCGAGTCGCTCCAGATCGAGATGATCGTTCCCGAGAATGTAGCCGTAGTGATAGGGGCAGATCGGCAGCTTGTGGATGTCGTAGGCCCAGACGGCAAAGCTGCCGTCGTCCGGATCGAAGCGCAAAAGCAGGTCGCCGGATTCGAGTACCCGGCCATAGTGATCGCCGAGGAAGGGCACCAACAGTTTGTCACGGAGGTAAAGATGGTCGGATCGCCAATCGATGTCGAACCATGACGCAAATTCGGAGTGTGGTCCCCATTCAAGCACATCCAGCCACCAGGGGTTGTCGGCACCGCCCACGCCCATATGGTTCGGGACGAAATCAATGATCAGTCCCAGGCCGTGGGCCTTGAACGCAGATATCATCTCCCGAAAGTCCGCGTCCGAACCTAATTCAGGATTGAGTTCGGTGTGGCTGACAACGTCATAGCCATGGGTGCTGCCCGGCCGCGCTTTCAAGAATGGTGACGCGTAGACGTGGCTCACCCCCAGCTTCGCGAGGTAAGGTGCGATCGCGGCCGCATCGATGAAACCGAACGCTTTGGTGAACTGCAACCGGTAGGTCGCGCGCGGGATAGGCCTGTTATCTTCGGTGCGCAGACCGCGGTTGACCGGCTCAGTCATCGAACGTCCATACGACGCCCCAAGGGGCGAGATGCGACGCCACCAGCCCGGCTGACCACAGCTTACGGCTGGATAAGGCGATTGAATGCTGGAAGGGACGGGGCGACAGGTTGGCGATCAAATTCAGCCGGGCGCCATGATTCAGCGTCCAGTTCACCATAACGACGTTTGTATCGAGCGCCACATATCGTCCCGCATGTGGGCCGATTTCCCTCAGGCGAGGAACGATTTCGCGGTGCCGGATGGCGATCAGCTCGCGATACAGTCGGGCCCATTCGGCGTGATAGGGCTCACTGACTCGGGACCAGTTCAGCTTCGATGCAAGAAAAGTTTGCCTGGACGTGGGATCTGGAATCCGATCGCGCATCGCGGGATCACGGAACTCGGGAAATTTTGCAAACTCATTTCGGCGGCCTTCGCGAACTGCTTTTGCAAGATCCGGTCCGAAATCGCAGAAGAACTGAAAAGGTGTCGATGCAGCGAATTCCTCGCCCATGAAAATCATCGGGACTTGTGGGAGCAGGAGATAGATCGCTGCGATCGCGCGGACTGCATCGCTCGGCGCAAGCGAGGTCAGTCGGTCGCCGAACGCGCGGTTTCCGATTTGGTCATGATTCTGAATGAAGGCGACAAATGAAGTCGGCGAAAGCCTCCCGCTCGGATGTCCGCGCGTATCGTTCCGGTAGGTCATGAATTCGCCCTGAAAGGCGAAGCCTTCGGCGAGCGAGCGGCCCAGTTTGTCCGTGTCATTTTTATAGTCGAGATAATATCCGGTTTCTTCCCCGGTCGCGGCGACATGCAGAACATGATGAATGTCGTCGTTCCATTGAGCGGTGTAATGGACCGGTTGCCCCGATGGGCTTTGTTGAAGTCGCCGCGGGTCGTTATCCTCATTTTCAAGAATGAGGTGAATCGGTCGCGCTAGCCCGAGCTGGCGAACACGCGTAGCGACGTCATCCAGGATATGCACGCCGCTGTCGTCATGAATGTTGTGAACGGCGTCCAATCGCAGACCATCGAAATGAAATTCCTCGATCCAATACGCGGCATTGTCCACGGCGAACGCTCGAACCATGCTCGAGCCTGCGGCGTCGTAATTGACCGCAGCGCCCCATGGAGTGTTGTGGTGCTCGGTGAAGATCGGCGCGTAAAGCGGGAGGTAATTCCCTTCAGGTCCAAAGTGATTATAGACGACATCGAGAAACACCATGATGTTTCTGGCATGCGCCGCATCGATAAGCGCCTTCAGGTCCTCGGGACGACCGTAAGACGAGTCGGGCGCAAACAGAAGCACGCCGTCATATCCCCAATTGCGCTCACCCGGGAAATCTGCGACCGGCATGATTTCGATCGCGGTGATGCCAAGTTCGACTAGCCAATCGAACCGCTTGATCGCGCTCAAGAATGTTCCGCGTGGCGTAAACGTCCCCACGTGAAGCTCATATATGACAGCTTCCTCCCAAGGGCGGCCCCTCCACCCCTGATCGTTCCATGCGTAGCAAGCGGGATCGATGACTTCGCTGGGTCCATGAACGTCGAATGGCTGAAACCGGGATGCGGGATCAGGGACCCTCTGGCCGTCGGCGAGGCGGTATTGATAAAGTGTGCTGGCTTTCGCATGAGGCACAAAGATCTCGTGCCATCCATCTAGGATTGGATGCAATACGAAGCTCTGTCGTTCGATGACGATTGAGACTGTCTCTTGTCGGGGAGCCCAAAGGCGAAAATGGACCCCATCGGCGGACACGGTGGTCCCAAATTGGCTTGTTTGTATGGACGGTTGGATGCGCTTCATAAAACTCCGAGAGAAAGCTTACTGACTCTGACAGAACGATCGGCTGCGATCCGCGTTCCCGGAGATTTCGTAAAGATGGTCTGAAAAGGCGTCTGTTTGCCTTTCGAGAGATGGCGGTGCGAGCGATACAGGTCTCGCGTCATTCTGCTGACGTGGCTTGCGTAGAATTGCATTTGCGCTTGATAGGCAGACCTCGGGGTGAAAACGACCTCGCCAAGAATCGTAGTATCAGCCCGAAGTGCGATCAGAACGCGGGCCAAGATTTATTTCGTCGAAAACCGCCGGCCCGTCCAGTATTCATCGATCCAAAGTCAGTCATGGCTTCATGACCACTTTAATGCATCCATCCTGCTTGGCGCGGAATGTCTTGTAGAGCTCAGGGCCTTCCTCGAGTGTCGCCCGATGGGTGATGACGAACGACGGATCAATCTCGCCCTTCTCGATACGATGGAGGAGCTGAGGCAAATAGTGCTGGACCGGCGTCTGAGCCATGCGGAAAGTGAGTCCGCGGTTGATGGCGGATCCCATCGGAATCTTATCCGGTAGTCCGCCGTACACACCGACTATCGACACAGTGCCAAAGTTACGACAGCAGTGGATCGCTTGCCGCAGAACATGCGGACGGTCCGTTCCCATGAGCGTCGCGACCTTGATGCGGTCGACGACGGCGTCGAAGCCGGAGCCTAGATCAGGCTCGGTGCCGACGGCATCTATGCAAGCGTCCGCACCGCGGCCATTGGTCAGTTCTTGGATTCGATCGTAGATGTCCTCTTTGTTGAAGTCCAAAGTGATAGCGCCGGAGGCTTGCGCCCAGGCAATACGCTCGGCAACAGTATCGATGGCGATCACTCGATCTGCTCCCAAGAGGAATGCGCTCTTGATAGCGAACTGACCAACGGGGCAGCATCCCCAGATTGCCACGGTTTCGCCGCCCTTTAGATTGCAAAAATCCGCGGCCATGAAGCCTGTAGGGAAGATATCTGAGAGGAAGAGCACCTGTTCGTCGCTTAAACTATAAGGCACCTTGATTGGACCGACGTCAGCGTAGGGAACGCGGAGGTACTCGGCCTGGCCGCCGGCGTAACCGCCCAGCATGTGCGAATAGCCAAACAGGCCTGCCGGGGAGTGCCCCCAGAGCTTCTCGGCTACCGCGAGAAGAACCCCTTCTTGCAGAAGAAGCATTCCCCGCAGGAGATCCTAAAGGGAACCACGACGCGGTCGCCCACCTTGAGCTTGTTGTTTTCGGAACCAACTTCGACTACCTCGCCCATAGTCTCGTGGCCGAGGACATCGCCCTTTTCCATTGTGGGCATGACGCCGTCGAACAAATGTAGGTCCGAGCCGCAGATGGCGCAGGCGGTGACCTTGATGATCGCGTCGCGACCGTGCTCGATCTTCGGGTCAGGCACTGTGTCGCATCGAATGTCGTTCTTGCCGTGCCAAGTAGCGCTCGCATCCCAAATCCCCGTACCGCAAGTGTGTCGGGACACGCCAGGGAAAATCGGTTCCTTGGTTTGTGAAACGCACCCAAAAAAGATTAAATGAGAAGACCTGCAAGGAGATTATGGGAACTTGCCGAACTTTGGCGTTTGTCACTGGCAGGCAAATTGCTTCAGTCGGAATCTGTCGATGCGCTGCGCAAAGGGAGAGCGCGGGATGCCGCCTGATGGTCCGTACGACGGCTTCCGCATGGTCGCGACCACCTCGGCGGCAAGGTCACGCTCTAGAGCAGCGGATCGCCCTCAGCCACATCAGGTCGCCAAAGCGCTCGAGATGGTAAATGGCGACGCCGTTACTGACGGCGAACTCGCGGCACTCGATGCGAACGGTGTCTCGCATTTAGCGGAACGCGCTCCGCAGTAAAGCCACGCTCCAATATTGCGGATTCGATCTTATGTTTCTTGTATCAGGGCCAGCTTCATCAGCAGCGATCGAACCTATGGGGCCCGCCGGGTCTGGCGGGAGCTGCTTGCCGCGGGCATTGATTGCGGTCTGCATCGAGTCAAGCGCCTGATGCGCCTGCAAGCTCTACGGGCCAGGCCGCGACGACGGCGTCTGCCAAAAAACGATAGTGATCGGCAGATTACGAACGTGCCGTCAAATTTGCTGGACCGGCAATCTGCGGCCGACGAACCAGAAGTGGATTGCAGACTTCACCTACATCTGGACAGCGGAGGGCTGGCCCTATGTGTCGGCGGTGATCGATCTGTTCTTGCGCCGGGTGGTCGGCTGGTCGATGAGCGCCGGCATGACGGCTCAGTTGGTCGCGGATGCGTTGCTGATGGCGATCTGGCGCCGTGGCAAGCCAAATGCCTTGCTGCACCACTCCGATCAGGGGAGCCAATACAGCAGTGAGCAGTTCCAACGGCTGATGGCCGATAGCGGCATCGTGTGCAGCATGAGCCGATCCGGCAACGTCTGGGACAATGCCGCGATGGAGAGCTTCTTCTCGTCGCTGAAAACCGAACGCACGGCGCGCAAGAACTATCGAACGAGAAACGAGGCCAAGGCAGACGTGTTCGACTACATCGAGTGGTTCTACGCACGACCCGACGTCATTCGACAATCGGATCCCTCAGCCCGGTTGAGTTCGAACTAAAGCTGGGTTTGGCTTAGCTTCCTGTCCACTAAACCGGCAGCAGCTCACTTCTTAGACGGAACATAAGTTGCACTGGCAAATTATCGTTGATCCTTCGTGAGCCAGCCCCGAGGTCATAATGTATCATCACGTTAAAAAGCTTATGTACACCGTCCGCGTCGACGAACCCGACCCACACTTTGGAAATATGCTGCTGGAGCAGTTTGGCGGCGCTAACGGGGAGTTGGCGGCAGCGATGCAGTATTCTATCCAGGGCCTCAATTGCGAAGACGCCGAACGGAAAGACCTGCTGATGGATATCGGCACGGAAGAGCTCAGCCACCTTGAGGTCGTCGGCACCCTTGCTCGCCTCCATCTCAAGCCGACCAAATTCGATCGCGAGAAGGCGGAGGCGGATCCACTCATCGCCATCGCCGGCGGTGGTGGCGTCAATTTATTCAACTCGCAGGGTAATCCCTGGACGGCCGATTACCTCAAAATCACAGGGGAGCTTGACGTCGACCTTCGAAGCAATATCGCGGCCGAAGCCCGTGCCAAGATCGTATATGAGCGGTTGATTAATTTCAGCGATGATGCAGGTACCAAGGACGCGCTGCAATTTCTCATGACACGCGAGATCACCCACATGAAGGCCTTTGCCGCGGCGCTCGAAAGCATGGAAAAGCCAGCGTTCTCAATCGGAAAGATTTCGCCCACACCGGGACTCGTGAATCAATTCTTCAACGATTCAACCGGCGTCGGGGATGACGGAGAGATAGATACGAGAGGTCCGTGGAACGAAGGCGGCGACTGGGAATTCGTGTCTTCACCCGCGTTAGCAGCCGATCACCAGACAGAGCCTCAGACTAAGGTCGAGAGTTCTCCTCCCACCGCGCCTGAAGGCATTAGTGAGCTGCTACTCGACGAACTAAGGGATATCCTTCATGCCGAGAAACAACTCGTCAAAGCTCTTCCGAAAATGGCGAAGGCCGCGCGGTTCGATCGCTTGCGCGAATGCTTCGAGGAACATCTTATCGAAACCGAAGCCCAGATCGAACGGATTAACGAGTGCTTCTCGCTTTTAGGCGAAACCGCGCGTGCCACGTCCTGCAAGGGAATGATGGGCCTTGTCGAGGAAGGCCAGGAAGTAATGAAGGAAGGTGAAAAAAAAGAAGACGCTGTCGCTGACCTAGCACTTATCGGAGCCGCGCAGCGCGTGGAACATTACGAAATATCGGGCTACACGACCGCGAAAAACCTGGCGCAGCAGTTACGTCACAGCGCCATCGTGGCTCTGCTGGCCAAGTCGCTAGCGGAAGAGGAAAACGCCGACATGCTGCTCAATCAGATTTCGCGCAGCCTGATGTCGGTCGCCAAAATGCCCGACGCTATCGAACAGACCGCCGCGCGGTAATAGTTGGAATTAGGGCCGCCCACCAAGGCGGCTCTTCTTGTCCCGAGAGTTCGCGAGCCTTGTGGATCAACCCGACGACCGTGACGTCGATCCAGGCGAGTTCCCGCCAACGCGCAGCACATGATGTTCAGGCCTTGCGAAAAGGGCATCGTTACCGGAACGAATGCGAGCGCGTCCGGTTAATCTGGCAGCCCGCCGTTTCTACACGGCGCCTGTCGCGGATAGCCAAAGACCGAGAGGTCCGCTCTACAACAAGCGCACGCAGGGATAGCCAAAGGCAAAAGCCCGCCCGCAAGGCGGGCTTTTTCTCACTAATGATACGATCCTGGTGCGCGCGATGCACTGTTTCGAAGCCTTCCATTCATGCATGCGAAGTCATGGAACCTGCCGCCTCCATTCGAATTAAGTCCGCCTATCGATTTGGAGAAGGGCAATGAACGCCCGGGCTTTGCGCTACAAACAGCTGGCATTTAAATCGACCGACGCGAAAACAGCTCAGCTCCTGCGGATGCTTGCAGACGAAGCAGAGAGGGGCGTTTTGGTGACTACCGATAGGTTGAAAGTTAAGCCGCCGACGCCGACTATCGAGCAGGGAAGGCCGGCGGGATCAAATTGCACGTCTTTGGCGGACTGGTCGCGCTTCGGCTTGACTTGAAGCTGCCGCGTTAGAGTTCGCTTTTGCTTTGCGGTCGATCGGGGTCGGATAATCGCGTTGATGGAAACGGAGCTCCGATCTCGCGAGCCTTGGCTTTGATTTTAACGATAGAGCTTCGAAAAATGACCGCGGCCCGCGCCGGCGAACCGCCAGTACGCGCGAGACGAAACCTGTAGGGACCCTTACGCCTACGAGCCCGTGGATTGCCTGGAATGCGTCAAGGTGCACTTGATAAATAAGCGGACAGGCAAAAGGGCTTGGACAACCGGATCGTTAAGCGCGCCACACCACCTGGCATGGTCGGCTCAGGCCGCCCGTTGTCACTAACAAGGTGAAGTTGGCCGGATGCCGATAGGGCTGACGAATTGCAGCGCGGCACCTTGGCGTGACAGATTATGCACGACACAGTCGATCGAGCCGCCGCAATCGTTGAGGACGATTTGCTCGTGGCAACCGAGATGGAGGCGACTGTGCGATGCCGGTTTTATGTTCGTCGCCATCGCTACGATTGGCAAAGAAGCGCTGCGACTAGCACAGACGGAAACTCTCATCTTGGGTCATGGAAATTAGAATTGCCGGCGAGCGCGACGGAATTGATACGGCGGTCGAACTTTTCCGTTCACAGGGAATCCGGTGCATTTTCGCGAGCGCGGACCCAACCCGCCTTTACCAATCAAAAACCAGGAATTTTATTCAAAGCTAAAGGATGGCGTGACACCATTCGGATATTTAATGGTTCATCCCATGTATGAACGCAGTTTAAAAGAGCCCACTCCCCATTGCGCCCAATGCAATGTAAAGCTGGTCTGGGCCTGTATCGAAGCGGCAGATGATGGGTCTGAAGTGAGGACCTATGAATGCAAGATATGTCCTGAAATTCAGCAGTACAAGAAGATTCAGCAGTTAAGCGACGTCTGGTGGTCTCCTGTTGATGTTGGAGCAGAACGTAGAGCACTGCAAGAAATGTAAACGCCCCAACCTGGGCATTGGTAATGTTATGTTAGTTCACTTACTCGCCGACAGCGTTACGGTGGTTGGTTCGATTCGTTCGATTCTGGAACCGCAGTTCAAGGTTCATTGGTCCCTGCTCCACGACAACAGCGCTGATATGATGCGGCCTCACGCGATGATCGTCGCAGTTGAATTGCACAACGTTGAAAAAATAGAAACTTTGAGGGAAAGACTCGCATCTTTCGACCGCTCGAAGAAGCGAATTTTTTTGCTGCCAACCAAAACCCATCGCAGCATAGCTCAGGCTTATGCGCTAGGGGCTACGGGGATCTTATCATTTCCGGCCGACAAGCAGGATCTTACGGGTGAATTAATCGATCGGTCTCAGCCCCCCGCTTCTAGTCCGTCGCAAGCCTCAGCGTTTGCCGGGGCTGCACTATTGAAGTCAATGTTTTCCGCGGCGACGAGTGGACAAGCACCCGATGTCAAGGGTGTGGAATCTACGGGACCGCAGATCGTTGACAGTATCGCAGCTGATGGATTGTCAAGCTGGCTAGATGCCGTGCGCAACTACCATAGAGGTACTTACCAGCACTGTCTCCTCGTAACTGGTCTTGCCACCGATTTTGGACTGAGTCTGGGCATGAATAGCAGTGATGTTGATCGCCTCTATAGGGTTGCGATGTTTCACGACATTGGAAAGTCGCGCATTCCGTTGAAGATTCTAGACAAACCGAGTCGCCTTGATAGCCGAGAGCGGCAGATCATTGAGACCCACCCAACTGCCGGATTCGATATTCTATCGAGTAATCTGCATATTTCGGCTGAGACACTTGATGCAGTCCAGCATCACCATGAGTATCTGGACGGTAGCGGCTACCCGCACGGCCTGATGGGACGCAGTATTCCGGATATTGTGCGAATGCTGACGATCGCTGACGTGTTTGCCGCTCTAATTGAGCGTCGCCCTTACAAAGAGACGATGTCTCGAGAATGTGCCTACGAGATCGTATGCAGTATGGCGGGAAAACTCGAGCTGTCCCTGGTTAAGGCGTTCAAAGCAGTTGCGCTTCACAGATAATAAGCGATGAGCAATGCCGATGAGGACACTAGGCTCTAAACCAGATCACGCTGGCTTGCCGCCTAGTCCTTGACCATCGGTCCTGCTGACGCGCGGGACTGCTCCTGGTGTTTCTTGGCTGAAGTTGTCCGAATAGAGTGTGTTCTCATGGCCGGGCTGCGCTGACCCGAGGCACCACAACCGACGAGGACAAGCCGCCATCGGAAAGAGCTCCGCTCTATTTCCAGACTGAATGCTCGCTTGCCAAGCGCAAGCGAGCACTAGCTCTGGGGTCAACGGTTTCCGTAGAGCGATCTTTCCTTACGAACCTCTTCCGCCGAAAATGGCGCAGCAGAAGCGTCGTAAGAATTCCAGCCAGTCTGCTGCCATGCACTTCGACGCTTTTGAAGGTTGACGGCAGATCGATCTAGAATTGCATCTAATCGCGCCCGGTCAGCATCCGGAACTCGGGCCGAGACCAGGGTGCCACCGCGGCGCACGCCCTCCGCGTAGGTGTCGGCGTCTTCCTTCGAAATGCCCGCTTCGGTCAGCGCACCAATCAGACCGCCAGTTGCAGCACCGGCAGCCGCGCCAAGAGCGGTTGCCGCCAACCAGCCGGCTGCTACAACCGGACCAATGCCCGGGATAGCCAGTAGACCGAGACCAGCGAGGAGTCCTGCGGCTCCTCCAACCCCCGCGCCGATACCCGCCCCTGCGCCCGCCCCCTCGGCACGGTCATCAACGCCGTCGCGATCACGGTCGACCTTGTCGGTCGAATACCAGTTGTCCGAGTTGTTGGCGACGATGCTGATGTCGGAATGCGGAACGCCCGCAGCTTCCAAGTCAGAAACCGCGCGTTGTCCATCACTATAGGAATCGTAAAGCCGCGAAATAGTAACCGTCATATGTTTATTCCTCGCTAGATTACTTGGCGCTGTTGACGTTGCCCTGGAAGTCGACGCTCACATTGACCGCAGCGCCTCCCTTCGATGCTCGTCCACGCCAGACGCCGTTGTCGTCCTTTTTCAAACCGGTGACGTTGGAATAGCCCGCATTCTCGATCCGGCTCTTTGCCTGACCTTCTGTGAAGCTATTTCTGCCGGCGACAGGTTTATCGGAATTCTTGGTATCGGGACTGTTCACGGCGTTATTGTTAGGCCGCGACTGCGCAGGTTGGGCTTGCGCAGCGGCGCAGGACAACGCAACCGCGACGCAGGTGGCGAGAAGGATACTTGTTTTCATTTGACACTCTTGGTTGGGGTTCAGGCCGCACCAACTTCCGGTCAAAGCGATTGTTCCATTCGCTGTGAGCGCTCGCCCAACGCGCCACTGAACATTCTAGGCAGGCGGACCTCGCTCGGGGCAGCCGCCAATGGCCCTTGGCGCGGTATACCTTGCTGGGAAAGACCATTAGGACGAATACTCTGTGCCAGCTGCAGCTTTATTTCCCAATTCGATAAGTCATATGACAGGAGAAACTCATGTCACCTTCAAAAACTCACAGTAAGGACGGCGGGCAAGCATCCAAACTTTTCAGTGAAATTGCTAACCGCGCGTCCCAGGGGGCCGGGAGAGCGCTCACGTTCGTCATTGCCGTAGGCACCGTGATCGTTTGGGCGGCCACGGGTCCGGTATTTCATTATTCCGATACCTGGCAGCTGGTGATCAACACCGGCACGACGATCGTGACCTTCTTGATGGTCTTCCTCATCCAGAACTCGCAAAACCGCGACAGTGCCGCGATCCAGGTCAAGCTCGACGAACTGATCCGCGTCAGCGAGGCGCACAATTCCTTTGTCGGCATCGAGCATTTGACGGACGAGGAACTTGAGGAGATTCGTTCGAAATGCGAGCGGCGCGCCAAGGCGGAGAAGGACGGCGAAGCACTTGTCGAAAAGACGAGCGAGCGGGCTGAAAAAGCGGCCGAGCGAGCTACCCAATAAGCTCCGACTAGAGCAGAGAGATGAACGTACTGTGCCTGCCGAATGTCGATGGTCGTAGGATCGCGGCCGAGGTCGCCAATGCTGCGTCGTATCTGCGCTGGAGCCCTAGTGCTCGCCGGAACTTCGCTCGCTTGCTCGTATTGGGGTTGCTCGACGACCCGAAACCAGATGACCGGTTCAGCGAAGCGGCGGCGACACACGAATGACGATCATTGGCGAGGAGTACGTCTTCTGGAACGAGACTTATTACGCGGAGACCTTTGACTTCCGAGGCCGCGTCAACCTCCGTCGTTACGATGAATGCTCCTTTATTAAATGCACCATATTCATCGATGAAGGCACGGAGGAGCTAGCCTTTACCGGCTGTACGTTTCAAAACTGCAACGTTGATCGGATTGAGCAGGACGAGTGGCGCCGAATAATTTCGAAAGGCAATCTGTTCGATCGGCCGCTCGATGAAAAACGTCAAGAGTTCGACGATCAGCTGGCAGCAGCTCTCCGGAATCGGGATAAGCGATAGCTCCCTTATTTAGTCGGCCGACGCCCGGTCCGCGGATTCAACGGTCCCTTAGGTTTCCTAACCAGCCCCTCCGGCAGGACAGGCTCTGTGCCAGGTAACGCCTCTGCCCGCACTTCTGCACCATGTTGGGCTGCCTCATGCGGCGTTGTGCGATCGCGGACCTGATGCGGTTGCGGAAGGCCTTCGCGGGTTATCGGATCGTAAGCGCCGCTGCGCAAATCTCTGTTGTCTGTATGGTGTTTACTCATCGCGCGCGTCTCTTTGCGGGCTTAGATGTTCGATTGTATGGCGAGCGATTGGCGGGCTTCAGAGAGATACCCTCGCGCTGCGCCTTGCTGCGAATGGCTGCCGGCGGCCGCTGGAGCTTTAAGCTCATCACACCTGTCGGTGTGTTGCCCTTCGCGAGCGAGCGCAACTCGCGGACTTCCTCGGTTGTCCACGGCTCTCGGGACCGCCGCTTGTATTTCGGGTTGGCCTTGCGCGGGCCCTTCTTGCCAATAGGGGATCCGGGTCGCTTCCAAAGTGCTTGCGCCATGTTTCGCCTCCGTTCCACTCGTTTGAACGAGGAAATCAGCAGGTTTGTTCCAGCGACGGCATTTTCTGCGAGCTGGCCTCTCGGCAAAAGCACAGTGGTCCATTGGCAGACGGGATCGAGGGTGGAGTGGGCTGGCACTCGACCGCGATGGCTACTCTGCCCAACCAACCAGTTGATTGATCTTATTTGCACCGAGGGTCGGCATCCTACCGGCTACCCCGTCCGACGCGCGCCAGATTGGCTCAGATGCTCTGCTGTTTTTGCCTTGCCCGACGCTTCCGCATTACCTTAATTTTGTGACGTAAGTCATGGATTTCATACAGGCCTACGTGGAGTTGATTATTGATTTCTTGCAGTTGCTCACGATCGCTATTTTGGTTCTCGTTGCATCGATATCTGCGGGGCTTTATCTAGCATTGCTGGATACGCCACTTGTCCCACGCGACATTCCCCGCGCCCCTGCGCCATTAAGAACCTATTAGATGGAATGATTCGTTTATAACATCGTCCAAGGGTTTAGACAGATGATTGAGTGGACTGAGATTTTGCGCGAACAAGGGGAAATTACGCAGCATCTGATGAAAGCCTGCCGAGTGCTCTGTCCAGTCCAAATTTAACGGAAGATCGAGCGACTGAAATTTATCATATGCTTGTCGATGGAGTTCACACTTTGTCTGCGATCTTTGATCAGATGACCGACGACAACATAACAGGTGAAATGTACGAATTTGCTGAACTGCTTATCCCGTTCGCTCCGGCAGTAACCATATCTAGCGGTATCGATCGACTCTTTGGCAGGGCCGTGTTGAGATTCGCGGATGGCGCGAGAAGCGTTCTTTCCGACCCGCTGGAAATATGACAAGCCGCCGTCGATCGAGCGGTTCATGGCGGATTTCCACGACGATTACGCTTGCGCCGAGCACCTTGCCCGCAAGCGATGGCCCGACGGCTTCGTCTGCCCGCACTGCGGATCGAAGAAAGGCTGGCCACTGGAGGCCAAGCCGTGGGTCTGGGAATGCGCCGGAAAGGGCGATAATCCGATCTGTCGACGCCAGACCTCGGTGATCGCCGGCACCGTGATGCATGGTACCACCTGCCGCTCCGGACATGGTTCATCGCCGCGTATCTGGCGGCGACGCATTCCAATTCAATCTCGGCGCTCCAACTCCAGGCCAAGCTCGGTCTGGGATCGTACAAGACCGCTTGGCTGCTGCTGCACAAGCTGCGCCGGGCGATGGTCAATCCGGATCGCACTCCGCTGCAGGGCGACGTCGAGATCGATGAGAGCAGCATCCCGTATCGCCCCCTCGACGATCCGTTCGAGGGCGGTCACGGCAAGAGCCTGGTCGGCAAAATCTTCATCATCGGCGCGGTCGAGAAACGTGAAGGCCGCACCTCCGGCCGCATCAGGCTGGCCAAACTCACCGAGGACAAACGCCGCTACATCCAGCCGTTCGTCATCGCCAACACGGCACCGGGATGTGCCATCTACACCGACGCCAACAAATCGTATATCGGCATTCCCGATCGGAAGCATTTCCCGAAGAACCTGAGTGAGAAGAACGCACTTCCGGCCCACATCAGCTTCGAACGCATTCACCGCGTCTTTTCGAACCTCAAGCGTTGGGGTCTTGGGACGTTCCATGGTTTCCGGGATAAGCACCTCGACGCCTATCTCCATGAGTTCGAATTTCGTTGGAATCGCCGACGTCGTTTCCGGTCGACGCTGGATACGCTGCTCGGCATCGGGCAATCGCTGCCGCGGACGACCTATCGGGACATCGTCGGCGACACCAGCGAGTGGCGGCAACACCATAAGCGACGGATTCTGGCGATGGTTTCTCCAGAACGACGCGAGGCTGCCAAGTATCTCGCCAGGGCCAAGAAGATCGACATTCTCGATGCGGTCGATCTGGTCGGACCCGTCGGATCGGCACGATCGCACAAGAGGCGTCTATCGGAACGACCAGTGCTGGCCCCGCGCAGACGCGGCGAAGAACGGTTCACCGCACGCTATCGTCATCCGCTGAGTCCGCCGATGATTGAGATGGCGCACGCCGCGAGCGCTTGAGCCTGCCCCGAATTCTCTCTTGCATTCTGGCCCAGCTTGTAATACACGGTATTACAATGATGGAGAGCTTTGATGAGCAAATCCCCACTTTCCGAGCCATTGACGCTTCGACTTCCGCTCGCCGTCCTGGAAGACATCGAGAAGATCGCGGCTGCCTCTGATCGCGCGAGGAGTTGGGTGATTGTGCGGGCGTTGAAGCTTTACCTCGCCGGAGAAGGTTCCGACATCCTTGCGATCATTAAAGGACGTGAACAGATCGCCACCGGCGATGTCCATGACATGGACGATGTGATCCGGGAAATCGAAGCCATCGTGAACTCGAAGGCGGCTTGATGAAAGTCAGGCTGTCCGGAGCAGCACGCACGTATCTTCTGCACGAAGCCAGCTATCTCACCGAAAGAAGCCCAGCGGCAGGTGCTGCCTTTCTTAGGGACATCCGTTCTGTTCGCCAGCGCATCGGCAAATATCCTGAGATTGGATTCAAGCCCTTCCCAGCGAGGGAGAGCCGACGTCTCGTCGTTGGCGACTACCTGATCGACTACGAACCAGGACCGGACGGCATCGAAATCACCTCCATCCGCCATAGCCGTCAGTCTGATGTGGCGCTCAATCTGGACGACGATTTCGACTACGAAGCCGATGACGGCGAAACCAACGACTCCAAGCCCTAACCATCACCGCCGCCGCCGTACGCGGCGTTTATCGATGTGCATAAGCCCATCCTTTATCTTGCTGCGGTGAGACGCACCTCCATGAATCCTACAATCTGTGGCCTTGTCGCCCTCCGGAGGAGGGAATGGCATCGTCATGCCCTATGTGTGGTGTATCCCTGAGCAAACGGGATAAGCAGTTTTGCTGATCATCTCGATAGCGTATGGGACATTTTCATTCTCGACGTGCGCAACAAAATCTCATCAATGCGTGCATACTAGTCTCTCTCTTTAATTCGATGGACGATCAGTTGATCCGTAAAAATTCTACCCATCAGCGGCAAGCTTTCTTTGTGTATAAAAGTCTACAAAAAGCCGATCTTCCGATGGAAATGGGTTGCAGGCGGTGAGAGCCCACTATTTCCAGCGGCTTGCCGGTTTCGACACCACTGTTTCATGACTTTGGAAAGTCACGCATTCCGTTCAAGATTCTAGACAAACCGAGTCGCTGTCTTGATAGTCGTGAGCGGCAAATCATTTAAGACCTAACCGACTGCCTATCGAGTAATCTGGGGCGCCAGGACAAATTGGTCAACGGGGCAACCTTGGCCAGTATCCTCGCCAGCTCGGCGAAATGTCTGCCCGAGTCTGTAAGACGTCCGTGAGGAGCGCCGCCACGGGCTGGTTGAGCCTCGCACGCCCCTTGATGCAAACAGTACCCGGGCGCATAGTGCATTAGCGCAAGAGTAAAGGCGCAAACGGCGTTGCGGGGCACCCCGTCGCGATGAATGGCTAAAGTGGGGGCAGGAGGTGTCCATGCATCCAATCTACGAACCGCGATCGCAGTCCGAGCAAATACGATTGCAGCGACGGCTAGAGCAATTGACGGGGGCAGCGGCGCAGCTGCAATCACTCATCAAGCTCATGCGCGAAATCGGTCCCACGGGAACGAGCGAAAGTGCTGCAACTGAGTGCCCTGCACTTGGTGATGTTGAGCCGTGCGAGCGGCTAACTCTAAAGCGAACCTCGCACGTGCGTCTTGTTGAGAGGTCCCAGAAATTTGACGCCCTATAAAGAATGTTTGATCCAATTTCTCTGTGAGAATTTTTCTCTAGTCATTCCGGAGATTGATCATGAATCTCAAAGGAATTGCAGCACGTGTTCGCCGAGGTGATCTCCAATACGCGCTAGGTCGGTTTAAATCCGTTCGGTCGGTATACGGCGGAGTGCGGCGTGTGACCGACTCGTTTCCAAGACGAAAAACAGCACCGCCGCCCCGACAATCGAGGTTATTCCCACACACCGACATTCATCGGGCTATTGGCCAGATTCGGGACGAGGCTGTATTCATCGGTTTGAATTTGCCAGCCGAAATCGTGGCGCAGATCGATGCGTTCGCCAGAACAGAACCTCTGCATGCGATCTATGATCCTAACGGCGCAACGTTTCTTTACTTCGATGTAGTCCGAGGGAAAACTGCGGATGGACGGCTGATACCCGTGGCTGGCATCCGAGACCCTGCTCGCTGCACCGCAGTTCAGGCCGTCGTGAACGATCCCGTATTGCGGAGCATCGTGCTGGGTTACCTCGGGCATGAGCCGAGGCAGATACTGACTATTCTTGATTGGACGTTCGCCTCAGATATGACGGACGAAGAACGTCGGCGACTAAAGCACCATGTGATCGATTATCACTATGACGTCGGCGGATTCAATTTTGTGTACGCGAGTTTCTATATCACCGATACGGATCGGTACTCAGGCGCACACGTGATGATGAAACGTTCTCACAACAAGAAGCCGCTGCGAATGCTGTTAGGCTCGGCCCAAGCCAGCGAGGCTGCGGTGCGGCGACAGTTTGGTATCGAGAACGAGATCACCATTGAAGGTCCTGCCGGTACCGGTTTCGTCCAAGATACGTCGTGCTTTCACCACGCGACGGCTCCAAGCCGAGGCGACCGGCTGATGCTTGCAGTGCGGTTCATCAATTAGGACCGCAGCTCTTTCCTGTGAATGCTCAGAATCACACCAGCGACTTGCGGGTCCGAAAAGCCAATGGCCAGTGTTGCTGGGTTTCGGGACGCTGTATGCTGAAGCCCAGCGACGTGAAGGCGATCGCATTAGATCCTCCAATAGTCGCCGTTCGTACGGGATGGCTGGCTACTAGCTTCATCGACAAGTGCGACGGTCTTGTCTGCGGGTGGCGCGAGGATTGACGTAGCAGTCTGCCAATCGGGCGTAAGCAGACGCCTTGCATTGCCGGTAGCTGCTGTAGCTGCAGTCACCGGGGAAGTCGTACCCGGGGGGATACCAGGCAGAATCGATAGTCGCGCGCCCGTCAAGTTACTGTCGGACAGAAGCTTCACTTCGGAAGCACCGTCGCCAAGCGGCGTTTTGAACCAGACGAATATTTGCGCCAAGCGGTTTGTCCCCCGGACTCGCCGAGCATATTCGGTCTCGATGAAATTGATATTGTTGTTACCGGCGTTTCGAATGGTGGCGAGTTTCTATCAGGCAGCGGCTTCGCTCGGCTAGGCGCCGCCGTTGACGCTGAGCATCGTCTTTAGCCGAATGAGCGACGACTGATTTCTAAAGATGATGGCTGCTCTGCCGATTGAAGAGCTACCGCCGCCGGCGCCAATGAGTGCCTTTCCCGATTTTCTTACCTGCTCCGAGACGCGGCTCTTCATTTCGGTTGATGGCTTGCGACATGGCCATTCTGGCGAACGTCAGTGGCCCGCGACCCTCGGCTGCTTCCACCAGACGTTCCATGGCGGTTTCCCACTTCGGGTGCTGCTGTTCGGAGTTCGGCAGGCCCATCACGTACTGCGCCGTGTTGCGCAGCGTCGTGGCTGTCTTGCCGTTCGGCAGTGCGACGGGCTCGTCCAGCTTCTGATCCCAGGAGATCAGGCCAGCCGCAGCGCCAATTGCCGATCCGGGCCGGTGTAGCGCTCAATGAAGCGATCCAGCGTGGACGACGGGTCTTCATAAGCCAGATCGGCGCGACGCTGGATCTCGCGCGCGACGTCTTCCGAGACGTCCTCCGACCAGCGTTCGGCAGTGTTGAACGCGACGACGCGCTAAGGATTGTATACTGGCCGGACATGAGATCGGCGATGACGGTCTCGAGGTCAGCTTGCTCGCAGTCAGCTTCGCGCCAGACGCAGCCTTGGCGCTCTAAACAATCCTCTACCAGGTACACAGTCTGGTCGGCGCCGTTAGGTACGATCGAAGGCGTCCAGCTTGACTTACGCATACGCAGAACTCCACGCCACAGCATGGGATTCAAGTCCGACAATTGAAGCTGGTTCCGATGGAAGGCGCGGCATGTTGCAACGATATCGCGACAATCTGAATCGGACGTGGCCGTCTTTCCTCGATCCTAACCGTCCGGGCCGCAATGCGACTCCAAGCCACCCCATGATACGCTGAACCCCGTGCCAGGCAGGAGCGCCAGCGCGCGGGCTGACAGTCGCTAACAGGAGGAATACTTGAAGCAGTCCATTCGCTATTTGGATCGGATCCGGCCGCATACTGAAGAGTCCGTCCGATCTTGTGAGCACGGTGTGGAGCAGGGGGGGAGCGTTGAGGTGAGCGGTGGTGGACTAGCGACGTAATGGTGTCAGCTGTGGGCGTGACGCAGCGCGCATGCCATGGCATTTGCCGTGCTACAAACCATTGTGAATTGTAGCACGCAGCTGTATCACATAAGCAAATAAGGCGTGTTTTTTTTGCCTTGATTTGCAGTGTGTTAGCAGACCTCGCTCACGGGAGGTTCGAATCCTCCCGCCCCAGCCATCCAGTTTCATCTCCCTTAGAAGTTCGAGATGACCGAGAGGACAGGTCCACGTGTGGCGGCCTTTGCCTTAGGCGGCTGTGGTTTCTGTGCCCCTGGTCGGCGTCTTGCTGGCCCCAAATACGGGACGGGCTCGGATGGAGGCGAGCAGGTATTCCCGATTTGCGCTGCGTGCAGCCCGAGACCGGCACGACCACTGCACGAGCCTTGTTTGTCGACACTCGTCACGTTGCAAAAAGTCTTTTACAGGAATCAACGGGGCAAAATCCCTCTATGACGCGAAGATATCGTCGATCTGCATGTGCTGAGGCAAACCGTCATTCGGCGGTGGACGCTACCGTAGAGAGCTGAGCCGGCGTCGAGGGCTCTTTTGATTGCCAATTCATTCAACCACCTAAAGCTTTCCGTACCGGCTGACTGCAAAACGGCGCTTAGAAAGAGATTTCACTGCGAATCCTCATCATCTATTCTCACACGGCCTCGCGCGGAGAGGCGGGCGACCGGCAAATGCCAGCCGTATCTGATTGCCAGGAAGCGAAGGCCGAAGCAGAGAGTTCCGCCGGTCAAAGCTGAGACCCCATAGGGAAACTCGAGCAGATGACCTATGACCATGATCGAAGCGCCGGCCAGCGCGGCGACTGCATATAGGTCCGAGCGTAGCACCTGCGGTATCTCCATTAGGAGAACGTCGCGCATCATGCCGCCGCCGATGCCTGTCAACATCCCCAGAATAGCTGACATAGTCGGGCTCAGTCCAAACTCGATCGCCTTTTGTGCACCTGCAATGGCGAAGAACGACAGTCCCACCGCGTCGAATAGAAGCACTGGACTGCGCAACCTGTCGACGCCCGCATACGAGAAGAAGGTGATGAGCCCGGCCAGTATCGAAACCAGCAAATAGTGGCCATTGGTCAGGGCCGCCGGTGGCACGGCGCCTATGAGCAGGTCGCGGGTAATCCCGCCGAAATTGCCGGCGATGAAGGACAGAACAAGGATACCGAAAATGTCGAGCCGGCGATTAACCGCGGCAACGGCCCCGCTGATCGCGAAAACGAAGGTACCGCCCAGGTCAAGTATCTGCGTGAAGGTTTCGATGGTGATCATGACGGCTCCCTTAAAGCTAACCTGTCGAGCCGAAACGCACGAACCATCACCGCGGCAAATCCAGGGAATTCGGCACTACGAGGCCGCGTACGGCCAGTGAAAGAGCATTCATCCAATCAATAAATCAAGCTTTGCCAAGCCAAGCTAGCGCGTCGACGACCAGCGCTTCGACCCCGGTCTCGATCGTCGGATGCAGAACCGGCGCGAACTGCGGACTGTGATTGACCGGCAACTCGTTCAGTCTGCCTGCCGCCTTGGCCTCGGCATACGTCTTGGGGTCGGTGCCACCCACAAACCAATACACCGAGGGTACGCGCCAGGCGGTACCGAAGCAGCCGAAATCTTCGCTGGCTGGCGCCGGGCCCGTATGCCTCACGCGGTTAACAGAAAAATAGCTACGAAAAGCCTCGGCGATGCGGTTGCTTGCGCTTTCGTCGTTGACGTTGAGCGGGTAGCGGTCAAGTGGCGTGATCTCCGGATCGCGCGGCGCTCCGGAAGCTTGAGCCTCGGCGTTCACGATCCGCTTGATCGCCGCAAGCACATGCTCGCGCACTCCGGCGTCAAACGTCCGCACGTTGAGTTTGATGACGGCATCGTCGGGAATGACGTTCTCCTTGGTACCGGCCTGCAACACGCCGACGGTAATCACCGCTGCGTCTGTTGCGGCGACCTCGCGAGATACGATGGTCTGCAGCCGCAAATCGACGGAGGCCGCCATGACGACGGGATCGACGCTAGCTTGCGGCATCGAGCCATGCGCGCCGTGCCCGGAGAAAAAGCCCGTGCCGAGACACCGGTCAGCAAATTTGTATTTCAGGACCATTTGGCGATCTTGAAATGAAAAAGTGACGGATCGCTGGAGGCTATAGAATGTTGAGGGGGACCTTCAGGAAGCGGGTGCCGCTTGCATCGGGAGCGGGAAGTTGGCCGGCTTTCATGTTAACTTGCAGCGAAGGAATAATCAGCCGGGGCATGTCCAACGTTCGGTCGCGGGCTTGACGGGTCGCAACGAATTCATCCTCCGTGATGCCGTCTCGTGCATGTATGTTGTGCGCACGCTGTTCGGCGACCGTCGTTTCCCAACGTATGTCGCGGCCATTCGGACCATAGTCGTGGCACATGAAGAGGCGCGTTTCGGCTGGCAGTGAGAGTATCCGCCGGATGGAGCGGTAAAGCGTACGGGCATCACCGCCGGGGAAATCGGCGCGTGCCGTGCCGCCGTCCGGCATGAACAACGTGTCGCCGACGAAGACGGCGTCGCCAATGACGTGCGTCATGCAGGCCGGCGTGTGGCCTGGGGTATGAAGGGCAGTCGCCTTGATGGTGCCAATCTGGTAGATGTCGCCATCCTTGAACAACCGATCAAACTGGCTACCGTCGCGTCGAAACTCTGTGCCTTCGTTGAAAACCTTGCCAAACGTTTGCTGCACCACGTCGATCCGTTCGCCAATGCCGATTTTGCCGCCGAGCTTGCCTTGGATGTAGGGCGCACCCGAAAGATGATCGGCATGAACATGAGTTTCGATCAACCAGCGGAGTTCGAGGCCGTGTTGCTCGATAAAGGCGATAATTTTGTCCGCAGACTTATAAGTAATGCGTCCCGCAGCGTAGTCGATATCCATGACGGCATCGATCACCGCGCAGGCGTTCGAGGTAGGGTCCTTGACCACATAGCTTACGGTGTTCGTCAAAGCGTCGAAGAACGGTGTGACCTCCGGCTTGACGGAAAGATCGACGATACGCGATGTGTCAGACATTGCAATTCCTCCAGACACGCCATTCGCGCATATGGTTTCGCCACAGCATCTATCCGGTGCTCCTGTCACAATTCGAACAGCCGCAGTTCGACTAGGCAATATCCGCAACGACTTTCTTGAGCAATTCCCGCACTTGGGTGGCGACTTTGCCAAGCTTCGGATTCTCGATCGCGCTCATCGAGGCCACCGGATCCACAGCGGAAATCTCTACCGTCCCTCCATCGTGTTGCTGCACGATCACATTACAGGGCAGCATCGTTCCGATCTTGTCCTCAAGCGAGAGCGCTTCGTAGGCGAGCTTTGGGTTACATGCTCCGAGGATCATGTAAGGGCGGAAATCGACTCCGATCTTGGTGTGCAAGGTATCTTTCACGTTGATCTGTGTCAGGACTCCAAAGCCGTTTCTCTTCAACGCGTCGGTCGTGGCTGCAACGGCGTCATCAAACGGCAAGTTGATGGTTTTCGAGAAGTGATAGGTCATTGGGCCTCCTTCAGCGGAGGCACGAATTGCTCCACCGCTGGTTTGAACGAGAGTGTGCGCCTGAGTTATGAAAACGCGCAGCCGTCTCGCAGGCCAAGCTTCTTGAAAATGATCGCAGCGGGACAGAAGCCGGTGATTGAGGCCTGAAACATGTTCAGCCCGGCAAACGCGGAGAGCAAGTACCAGTAGGAACTTACTGTGTAGCCGAGCGCGAGACCGAGTAGAACGACAAGTCCTGCGAACATCAATACTGCTTTATCTACGTTCATGGTGTTCTCCTTTCGGTTTGATAAATATTACGGCCGGGCCAGGCCGGCCTTCGTCCAAGCAACGATTCGCTGCGCATCCATCGCGCCAGAGGTGCGGGCAATCTCGCGACCGCTGCGCATCAACAGAAGAGTGGGGATGCCGCTGATACCGAGGCGCGACGAAAGCGCAGGCGCGTTGTCGGAATTCAGCTTTAACAGGCGAACATCGGGTTCGAGTTCGGCGGCGGCACGTTCGAACATCGGCGCCATGGCGCGACATGGGCCGCACCACGGCGCCCAGACGTCGACCAACAGCGGAATATCGCTGTTCGCCACGTGGCGACCGAAGCCGGCTTCATCGACCTCGACCGGATGACCGCTAAAAATCGGCTGGTGGCACGATCCGCAACGTGCCGCCGCGGGTGCCCGTTCAGGGGGCAACCGGTTGGTCTTTCCACAATTTGCGCAGACGACCCGCCGACCATCGTTCATGTGCCTGTCTTGACCTCCTTGATTTTCGCGATGTTGAGCCTGTCGAGCAGGAAACGCTCGTAGAATGGCTCGCTTTCGCCGCGCCGGATTTTGCGCAGGAAGTACTTCTCGAAGGCGATTTTGGCGAGGTGCACCCATTCGCCCTTCGATGACCAGTTGACGTTGCGGGGCGGAATCTGCGGCTGCGCGAGGAAGGCGACACCTGAGTCGCCGAAATCCGCCAGGCAGATCGCGTTCCAGGTCGGCTGCGCCGATGGCGCCTGGCCTCTCAGTAATGCGCCGATATTCATCGCTGTGGCCGTGACCATCGATTCGATCATGAAGCCGGTTTTCGGCACGCCTACCGGAACCGGCGTTGCACCGACAGGTGCGATTGCCACGCAGACGCCGATGCCGAAAACGTTCGGGAACGCTGGGTTGCGCTGGTGCTTGTCGACGAAAACGAATCCGCGCGGGTTGGTCAGCTTCTCGATGCCGCGCACGGCGTCCACGCCGCGGAAAGCCGGCAGCATCATCGAATAGGCAAACGGCAATTCGTGGGTGGTGCGGACCGATCCGTCGTCCGCGACCTCCTCGACGGTCATTATCCCAGGGGCGACGCTCTTGACGCGCGCACTGGTGATCCATTTGACGTGCTTCTCACGCATCTCGCTTTCAAGCAGGCCCTTGGTATCGCCGACGCCATCAAGGCCGAGATGTCCGATGTAGGGTTCTGAGGTGACAAAGGTCATCGGCACGCGATCGCGCAGCTTGCGGCGACGCAACTCGGTCTCCAAGATGAACAGGAATTCGTAGGCAGGCCCGAAGCAGGACGCGCCCTGAACGGCGCCGATGACCACCGGTCCCGGGTTTTCCGCGAGCCTCTCGAAGGCGTCCTTGGCGTGTGTGGCGTGATCGACGTGACAGATCGATTGGGTATGGCCATCGGGACCGAGTCCGGGAATTTCATCGAAGGCAAGGTCCGGCCCGGTCGCGATCACCAGGTAATCGTAGTCGATCGCGCTGCCGTCCGCGAGACTGATGCGGTCGTCTTGCGGATGCACGCGTTGCGCGCCCTGCGTCAGCAGGCGGACGCCCTTGCGCTTCATGATGTCGACGAGATCGATCTCAATGTCGCTGCGCTTGCGCCAGCCGATCGCGACCCAGGGGTTGGATGGGACGAAATGGTAGATCGGTCCCTGCGAAATCACGGTCAGGCGATCCTCCGGACGCAATTGCGGCAGTAACTCGAAAGCCATCAAGGTCCCGCTCAGGCCGGCTCCGATAACAACAACTTCCGCCATGTCCGTCTCCGCTGCGTTTACCGGTGCAGCCGCACCGACTCATTTGTGCCAGCTGCGAGTACCTGCCTTGACTATATATTCAATATTTCGTATATACGCAAGTATGAAAATTGATAGCAAGATAATGGAAGCGGCAGCCGATCAGGCCAGTGATCTCTTGAAGGCGCTATCCAACAGGCATCGTCTGTTGATCATCTGCCAGTTGATTGATGGAGAGCGCTCGGTTGGCGATCTCGCGCAGTTCCTGGACCTTCGTGACTCGACAGTATCCCAGCATCTGGCGCTCCTTCGCAAAGATGGGCTCGTGTCTGCGCGTCGTGACGCCCAGACGATCTATTACTCAATCGCCAGCGATCCCGCGCGCGAAGTCTTGAAGACGCTCTATCAAGTCTACTGTGCATCCGCGAAACCGGGGCAACCCAAGCGAAAGCTATAGTGTCGACGTGCCGACAACTTGAGGCAGGTCAATGTGGCTGCGCCAATGTCAGCGAGAAGTCGCAGGCTCGGTGCAGCTATGCGGCACGTACCGTCAGATGGATGGAAGATGTTTAGATTGGTGATACTTGGAATGCTTGCCGCGAGCGCGTTCGCTGCGCCTGTGGCCGCGGCCGAAACTCTCACGGTTGCGTCACGCGCGGTGACCGACGAAAAGGCGGTGTTCGCCACCGTTGAGAGCATCAGTGTTGTGCCGGCGCGTGGACGCATTGGAGGCGTCGTCGTTCAGCTCAATGTACGGGAAGGCGATTCTGTCACGAGCGGCCAGGCGATCGCGGCGATTGGAGACGAAAAGCTCGCATTGCAGATGAAGGCGCTCGACGCGCAGATCGACGCGTTGCAGGCGCAATCGAGCCAGGCGCAAGTCGATTTCACCCGTATCGAGGGTTTGGTGGAGCGTGGCACGCTGCCCCGCGTTAAGCTCGACGAGGCCAGGACCGCACTCAACGTTGCCGAAAACGGGCTACGGGCGCGGACCGCCGAGCGTGCCGTCATCCAGCAGCAACTCAGTGAGGGACAGGTGCTTGCCCCCGCCGGCGGGCGCGTCCTGAAAAAGTTGGTAGCAGTCGGTTCAGTCGTGCTGCCCGGCGATCCGGTTGCGATGATCGCGCAGCAAAATTTCAAGCTCCGGCTGCGGGTGCCGGAGCGCCATGCCCGTTTTCTCAAAGCCGGCGACAAGGTTCGTGTCGATGGTGCCGAGTTCGGCGAGCAGATATCAAAGACCGGTGTGATCGACTTGGTCTATCCGCAGATCGAAGATGGCCGCGTCATCGCCGATGCTACCGTGGAGAACCTCGGTGAATATTTTGTTGGCGACCGGCTCCGAGTCTGGATCTCGGGAGGCACGCGGACGGCGTTCGTGATCCCGTCAGACTATGTGACGACTCGTTTTGGTGTTGATTACGTCCACCTGACTCAAGGGGACCGGATGCTCGACGTACCCGTGCAACGTGGGCGTGACCTGCCCAGTGCCGAGCTTCCCAATGGCCTCGAAATACTGTCCGGCATTCGTGCTGGCGACAAGCTGGTGCACCCGTGAATCTCGGCCTCTCCGGACGATTGACGCAGGCGACCATCAGATCGCCGCTGACGCCGCTGTTCCTGCTGGCATCGCTGATGCTTGGACTGATCGCCGTCATGGTCATTCCGCGCGAGGAAGAACCGCAGATCAGTGTTCCCATGGTCGACATCCGCGTCAACGCCGACGGACTGCGGGGACCGGATGCGGTCGAACTCGTCACCAAGCCGCTCGAAGCCATCGTCAAAGGCATCGACGGCGTGGAGCACGTCTACAGCCAGACTGAAGACGATCGGGTGATGGTGACAGCGCGCTTCCTGGTCGGAACCAGATCCGACGAAGCGATCCTGCGCGTCCATGAAAAACTTCGCGCCAATCTCGATAGAATTCCAATCGGCATTCCGGAGCCGCTGGTTATCGGACGCGGGATCAACGACGTGGCGGTAACCGTCCTCACTTTGTCTCCGAAGCCGGAAGCGGCGAGGCGCTGGACCGACACGAGCCTGTATGAACTGGCTGACAAGCTGCGGACCGAACTGACCAAGGTCGATAATGTAGGATTGAGCTATATCTCCGGAGGCGCCGCCCCCCAGATCCGCGTCGAGCCAGATCCGGAGAAGCTGTCGCTCTTCGGCGTTACGCTTCAACAGCTGGTCGCCAAGGTCAAGGACGCCAATCGTTCATTCCTGGCAGGCGACGTTCGCGACGGCGGCATCGTTCGCAATGTCGCGGCCGGACAGACCCTGTCGGGAATTCCCGATGTCGGGCTGCTCCTGATTACGACGCGGGACGGGCGGCCCGTTTACGTCAAAGATGTCGCGTCGGTTGTCATCGGGCCGAGCGCGGCTGAGCACCGCGTCTGGAACGACGCGCGCGACGGCAAGGGCAACTGGGAGCGCGTGCCTGCGGTCAGCCTTGCCCTGGCCAAGCGCGCGGGCGCCAACGCAGTGCTCGTCGCAGAGGACATTTCGCATCGCCTCGATGGGCTGAAACAGCGACTGATCCCCGACGATGTTGAGGTCACGGTCACCCGCGACTATGGCGAGACCGCCAACGAAAAGGCCAACGAACTGCTGTTTCACCTTGGTCTGGCGACGATTTCGATCGTGGCGCTGATCGCAATTGCGATCGGCTGGCGTGAGGCACTGGTGACGCTGGTCGTCATCCCCACCACGATCTTGCTGACGCTGTTCGCAGCCAATCTGATGGGCTACACGATCAATCGTGTCAGCCTGTTCGCGCTGATATTCTCGATCGGAATCCTCGTCGACGACGCGATCGTCGTGGTCGAGAACATTGCCCGCCACTGGGGGATGAAGGACGGCAGGCCGCGCCTGCAGGCTACGATCGAAGCTGTCGCCGAGGTCGGAAATCCGACCGTCGTTGCGACGTTGACGGTGGTTGCTGCGCTGTTGCCGATGCTGTTCGTATCCGGCTTGATGGGCCCCTACATGGCGCCGATCCCGGCCAACGCCTCCGCGGCCATGCTGTTTTCGTTTGTCGTTGCTATGGTGGTGGCACCTTGGCTGATGTTGCGGCTGGCGCCTCGCGAAGGTGCCGCAGGTTCGGATCATGCCGCTCACGACGAAGGCCTACTCGGCCGCATCTACCGGCGTTTCGCGGCCCCGATCGTACGCAGCAAGCGATCATCCTGGATATTCCTGATTGCCGTCGGTGTCGCAACGCTGTTGTCGATGATGCTGTTTGTGACCAAATCGGTGACCGTTAAGCTCTTGCCGTTCGACAACAAGTCTGAAATCGCCGTCATGGTCGATACGCCCGAAGGCGCAAGCCTTGAGGACACCGAACGGGTGCTGTTTCAGGCTGCCGATATCGCGCGCGGATTGCCCGAGATCATGTCGGTGCAGTCCTATGCCGGCACGCCGGCGCCGTTCAATTTCAACGGGCTCGTGCGTCACTATTACCTGCGTGAACGGCCTGAACTGGGTGAGCTGCAGGTCAACCTCGTCGCGCGTGGGGAGCGCAAGCGCGCCAGCCACGATATTGCGCTCGACCTTCGACAGCGTCTCAAGGTGGTTCGCATCCCCGCCGGCACCAGCATTAAGGTTGTCGAAGTGCCACCCGGTCCGCCGGTGCTGGCGACATTGCTAGCCGAAGTTTATGGACCCGATGCGGCGACCCGCAGGGCGATCACCGGTGAGCTGAAGAAAATCTTTTCGGAAGTACCGTTCATCGTCGACATCGACGATTCGATTGGCGAGAAGCGGCCGCGGCTGCGATTGTCGATCGATCAGGATCGACTTGAGTTCTTCGGCGTGGAACAGCGCGACGTCTACGACACCATTCAGACGCTGTTCCGCGGCGTACCGATCGGCTATTCGCACCGTGGCGAAGACCGTAATCCGATCGAAATCGCGGTCCGGCTGCCGAAGCGCGATCTCGCCTGGACGGAGGCGCTGGCTTCGACGCCAGTGCCGGCCAATACGCTGCCCGGTAGCAAGACAGTTGTCGAACTCGGACAGGTCGTCAAGGCGACCGTCGAGCAGGGCTCGCCGGCGATCTTTCGGCGCGACGGAAGGTTTGCAGACCTGGTGATGGCCGAGCTCGCGGGCCGCTTCGAGGCGCCGCTCTATGGCATGCTGGAGGTCGCCAAGCGCGTCGATGCCCACGACTGGGGCGCGCTACCCAAGCCCGTCATCAGCATGCATGGGCAGCCAACCGACGAATCGCACCCCACACTATTGTGGGACGGAGAATGGGAAATCACCTATGTGACGTTCCGTGACATGGGCGCGGCGTTCGCCGCCGCTATCCTCGGGATCTACGTGTTGGTGGTGGCCCAGTTCCGCAGCTTCAAACTTCCGTTGGTCATCCTGACGCCGATCCCACTGACGCTGATCGGAATACTGATTGGCCATTGGTTGCTGGGCGCACCGTTCACCGCCACGTCGATGATCGGGTTCATCGCGCTGGCGGGCATCATCGTCCGCAATTCGATCTTGCTGGTTGACTTCATCCGGCACAGCGGCGGGCAGGGCAAAGCCCTGCGCGACGTGGTGCTCGAAGCCGGCGCGGTGCGCTTCAAACCAATCCTGCTCACGGCACTTGCGGCGATGATCGGTGCGGCGACCATCCTGCTCGATCCGATCTTCCAGGGCTTAGCGATCTCGCTGCTGTTTGGGCTCGCGTCGTCGACGCTTCTGACGGTCCTCGTCATTCCCGCGATTTACATAGCCTTGCGCGAACGACCTCAGAACGTGTCTTAAGATTGCGTCCTTGGCCCGCCACCTGGTTCTTCCCTCGTTGCAAATTGGGGGCGGGCGGATCGCATCGGGCATCAACAAAGCAGCGTGCGAGAATGCAAGCGTCTGCCCAAAGAACCTCGGGAAAGCCAGCGTTAATGACGCTTGAGCCCCGACGCCTCGTGAGAATTTGCTCTGTACGATAACCCATGACGGCTCAAGGGCGTGCATCAGGCGCAAGCGTCGTTGGGTTCACCCCAACAGTCCTGCCTTGCGCAAGCCATCGAGGAAGTGATCGCGATCGGCAGAATTCCTGTACCTCTCTGCTCGTTTGCGAACGAGTTCGCGAGCATTCGCTGGCAGAATTGCCTTGCTCGCGTTCAACTCCCAGTACCGCTGCCTGATAAACTCCTCCCCTTCCGATCGTGCTTCGCAAGCTCACCGGTCTGGCAGGTCTCAAGCTGTGCGACCATCATGTCGTTTGTCCCCTTCATTGACATAGCGGATGTGCGATTTCTTGCTCGCAAGCCGTACTCAGAATTCTTGGAATGGCGAGATCCCCGTATGACACGTTATTTGCAGGGGACTAAAGATGAGACGGGTGCGATCGGCACTGGGTGGCCAGCCAGGCTGTGTCTCGCATCCAAGCGATCCGAGACGACCGAGAGCAACGACCCATGCGTGACGACCGTGCTGTCGACAGCGACGGTCTCTGGGCTCTCTCACTCAAGTCTGCTTCCTCGAATAAGGGCGGTCTCGCGTCAAGAGCGCGAGAGGAGGGAAGAGCCCACAAGTCAGGAATTTTGCCTCGAATGAATCCGGCCGCTGACCCACGCCAGACGTCAAGCCGGTTCACGAACCTCGAAATCGATCAGATCAGTCGAAACGATCTCGTCGGGCTTGCCGCTGCACCAATGAATAAATGCCGTCAGGTCAGTCGATATGCCGCCATGCAAGGCGCCGGGCGCATTGAACATGAAAGTGCCTTCGGGCGCGGTGATGCGGCCTTGGGTGTCGTAATAAGCTCCCTTCAGCAGGTAGACTTCCTCACCCAGTTCTGGTGCTCGGCCGACGATCTTCCACGCTTTGCCGGGCGGTGCTATGAAGCGCGCGATGATTGTCAATCCGTGTTCATCTCGGCGAAGCACGCGGCGGAAGCGGCCATATTCGCGCCCATCAGTCCATTTGATGTTGTAGCTAGCTGGCTCCCAGGGACTGTCGTTCGGTCCGATTTGAAGCGATTTGGAATGCATCCTTGGCTTTCCTTGCAGAGGGGAGCCTGGCCGGCGATGTTTGGCTCGCCTGACCAGGCCTGGTGTTGTGTCGGTCAGAGTTGTGTCGGTGGCAATCGAACGATGAGTCCCTCCATCGATGGTTGAAGGATGATCTGGCAAGCGAGCCGACTGTTTGAGTTTCGTGGCGCAGCCACATGCTCAAGCATCTGCGCTTCCATATCGCGGATCGCGGGAACGTCGGGCGTTGATGCTTCGTCAACGTAGACATGACACGTTGCGCAACAACAAGCGCCGCCACATTCCCCTAGGACGCCGTCGATGTCATTGTTGACGGCTGCGCGCATCAATGACTCGCCAGCCGGCACATCGACGGTAATAGGGGTGCCGGACGGTTCAACGAAAGTAACTTGCGGCATTTGCTTCCCTTGTGACGCCAGATCACTTGGGCATACTGGGAGTTTCCATGATAGGGTCAAACGCGTTTTTTTCCTGACATCATAAGATAACCTGATGCATATCAGTCTGCGCCAGCTCCGGGCCTTCATCGCTACAGTGGACACCGGCAGCTTCACGCTTGCCGCTCGCAGGCTCAACCTGAGCCAATCAGCGGTAAGCATGGTTATTCGCCAGTTGGAATCGGAAGTCGGCCTCGACCTGTTCAGCCGTGAACGCAAGCGCGTGGTCCTGACCGAGATGGGCCTGCAGCTGGTCCCGATCGCCCGGCGCATGATGGATGACCTCGATCGCATATCGCAGCGCGCGTCTGACGTGAGACAGCTGCAACGAGGCTCTCTTCGTGTCGCGGTGCCGGAAGTGATGGCATGCACGTTGATACCGCCCGTACTGGCCGCCTTCTACCGGCGGCACCCAGCCATCTCGATCAAGTTGCTCGACACGACGCTCGACGATATTCCGGCGGCGGTATCGCGTGGCACGGTGGAATTCGGAATTGGGCCAGATCGGCCGAGTGATCCGGGAGTAGAACGGACCTTCTTTCGTAACGTGCCAATTCGACTCGTTTGCGGTCTATCGCATCGCGTTGCCCGCCGACGTTCGATTAGATGGAGCGAAACGCGCAACGATCCGTGGATTTACTATCCCAGCACGTTTGGCGACGATATCAGAACCGCGCTCTGGCAGCAGGGGCGGACACAGCGGCTCGAAGATGCAACCGTAGTCGAACATCTGCCCACGGCTCTCGCCCTGGCGGGCGAGGGAGTCGGCATTACGACTGCACCCGACTATGCGCGTGCTTTGCAGAAGAATTTTCGCGTCCGTTTCATTCCCTTGGTCGAGCCGCTGATCGAGCGGGCCTTTTATATTTACCAGCGCAACGGGAAGGCACTGTCACCGGCGGCCCGTACTTTCCTCGCGTTGCTATTAAAGACGGGAGCGTACTCGCGTTCGTAGAACGCGCTGGATGGCATTCGATATGGCGCGATGGGGCGCAGTGCAGCCCGGTCCTGCCTTTGCTCCTACGTTCCGCCGTCTTTCTTCCACGGAATCACGGCCCGTTGCAGCCGTTGCAATAATAGCTGGAAGCAATACCCCAGGAACGCCACCACGATTAGTCCGACATACATATTGCGGACCTCGAATACCTGCCAGGACTGCCAGATGATGTAGCCGACACCGACCTGGGTGCCAAAATTTTCGGCGATGACGACCACGATCAATGCCATGCCGAGGCCAAGTTGCAGGCCGGTGAATATGAACGGGAGGGCTCCGGGAATCGCGATAGTCCAGTAAGTCTGCCAGCGGCTTGCTTTGAAGTTTGATGCGACGTCGAGATAGATCTTGTCGATGTTGACGACGCCAGCCAAGGTGCTGAAGAAGACTTGGAAGAATACAGCAATTGCGACGATGACCCATTTCGAGGCGTCGCCGATGCCGAAGATCATCATCACCAGCGGGAATAGTGCGATCTTCGGGATTGGATAGAGTGCAGAGATGGCAGGTTGTATGAACGTCCGAAGGACAGGTGACAGTCCCAGCAGCACGCCGAAGACCAGGCCAGGGATTGCACCCAGTAAGGTGCCAATGGCGACGCGTGAAACCGTCCATGCAATATGAACGAAGATCTCACCCGATCGGATCATGCTGACCAGTTCGACGATCACCGATGATGGTGTCGGAAAGAAACGCGCATCAAGCAGCTGCACGCGGACAAGCATTTCCCAGACCAGCAAGATGACGATCGGGGAGGCGATTGAGGCAAATGCGTCCGAACGCAGCAGGCGCTGTAACGACGTGCTCCCCTTTGGAGGATCCGCGGAAATGCGAACTGTGTCGTTGGATGAAACGATCATTGACCTGCGACCTCCTCACGAAGCAGCGTCCAGATTTCACGGCCCATTCTCCCGAACGCGGGATCGGCCTTCAAATCGTAAACCCGCCGCGGTCTTGGGAAATCCACCTTGAACTCGGCCTTCAGTCGGCCGGGGCGGGCAGACATCACGAGCACACGATCGCTCAACACTAGAGCTTCATCGATCGAATGAGTGATGAACACGACAGTTTTTCGGGTTTCGCTCCAGATTCGGAGCAACTCTTCTTGCAACAATGCCTTGTTCTGCTCGTCGAGTGCGGCAAAAGGTTCGTCCATCAGCAGGATCTCGGGATCGTTGGAAAAAGCGCGCGCGACGCTCGCGCGCTGCTTCATTCCTCCTGAAAGTTGATGGGGATAGGCATCGGCAAAGCGTTCGAGGCCGGCGAGTTTGATAAAATGGGTGACGACCTTGTTGATCTGGGTATCGTCAACTCCCCGCAGGCGAAGTCCGTATGCCACGTTGTCGCGTATGGTCATCCAGGGAAAGATCGATGATTCCTGAAAAATCATCGAACTGAGAGGAGCCGATGGATCGTCACGGGCTATCAGGACTTCACCTTGGGTCGGCGCTTCCAGTTCGGCAAGGATGCGGAGAAGTGTTGTCTTGCCGCAGCCGGAGGGACCGACGATGCAAATAAACTCTCCAGCTGTTACATCCAGGTTGACCTTCGTCAGTGCCGTCACCTCGGTCTGTCCAAGTGAGAATGTCTTGCCAAGATCGCGGATGCGAATCTTGCTCACGGAATCCCTGGATGCTGCAAAGACTGCGTTGTCAGTAAGCACGAGACTGAACTCCGGTCAGATCAAGCGGATGAAGAAGGGCGCCTGGAACTGAGGCGCGCTCGAATTGTTACGGTGTATCTGCGTGGAATTCCAATGGTGGCTGGTGGAGCAATGGTTAGCCATGGGATTGCACCGATCCGTTGAAACGATTGAGCCGGAAACCATCTATTGGCGTTGTAGTCGTGCCATCCAGCATCAGTTCGGTGATCAACTCGCCCGTCACCAACGAATGCGTAACGCCGACAAAATCGTGGCCGGTAGCAACGAGGAAATTGTCCAGCCGGTCAGATCCGCCGATAATAAACTCCCCGTCGGGTGTGCGTGGTCTTACCCCCGCCCAACTTCGCAGAACGGAGAGGTTCGACAGGGCGGGAACCAGATCGACACACCGTCGCGCAATATCGTGGATGTTCTCTGAACGTGCGGTCACGTCGAATCCGGCATACTCGCTCGTACCTCCGCAGAGAATTTGTCCGTGCGGAGTCGGCCGGATATTGGTGCCGCCGGTCTGTTGTGGGCCGGGTTTGTGCAACGACGCGATGCCATGACGCACAAGTCCCGCCGGAGCGTTGAGCAACATGATCTGGCCCTTGCGCGGGACAACAGGAATCTCGACCCCTGCCATTTGTCCAATCGAGGCGCACCATGCGCCGGCGGCGTTGACCACCCACTGAGCGCTGTAGTCGCGTCCACCCGCCTGAATACCGGTTGCGCGACCTCCGGCGACATGAACCCCAGTAACTGGCGTGTGAGTGAAAATCGATGCGCCGAGACGCTTGGCGGCGCGTGCCAAGCCATACGTGAGCTTGATCGGCATCGCGTTGCCGCCGATCGGGCTCCATGCAGCTCCAATGACGCGTGGCGAAAGGTTAGGTTCGACGTCCCTGATCTCGGCCTGATCGAGCAGCCGGATTTCGATGCCCCGCTTCTGAAGACGGTCTACGAAATCGTGCATATAGCCAAGATCATCTTCGGAGTTGGCTACGATGATCCGGCCAGTGGTATCGAGCTCGATATCCTCGCCTGTTTCGTGAACGAAGTCGATGAAGCGCTGATCATTCCGCAAGCCGCTTTCGAGCGGCAGCAGATGCGACCAAACCCAGATCGAACGCAATCCCATTGACGCCCCTGACGCGCCTCCCGCCAGCGGACCGCTTTCAAACAGGCCGACCGACATGCCGCGCTTCGCAGCATGATAGGCAATCGAGGTGCCGATGACGCCGCCGCCGATCACCGCGACGTCGAAACCTGAAGCGTTGATCATTCGACCGGCTCCTGCTTGAGCAGTGCCGCCAAAGGAATCGGTTTGACGGGGGGGCGCGGTGTGAACGGCATGATGCTGCTCGGAGTTCGGCCGGTGAGGCGGGCGACAACTTCGACCAGCGTCGGACCGCAGATTCGTGCCTGACACATGCCCATACCGACGCGCAAACCCGGTTTGAGTTCGGTGAGAGAAACGGCACCCCTTTCGACGGCCTGTCGACAATCCCCCAACGAGGCTTCTTCACATCGGCAAATGACGGTGTCGTCGGTCATCCGCTCGAACAGACCTGCCCGGGGCGCGGAGAGGCCATCAAGGACCGCCCGGAACCGGTTCAATTGCCGTAAGCGCTTGAGCGGCGCGGCGGTCAATCGCCGAAAAGCAACATCGTCGATTTTTCTTAGTCGCCATGCCGCGCGTAAGCCTGCAATGCGACCTTCCTCAATTGCGACGAGCGAGCCTGCAACGCCGCTGCCATCGCCGGCGACGAATACGGATGGAATGCTGGATTCCATGTAGTCGTCGTGTGTCGGCACCCAGCCGCCAAGTTGAGCGTCGTAACGATGATCGCAGCCGATCAACCTCGACAGCTCAGTCGAGGGTACCAACCCGTAGCCGAGACATATCGTGTCGACCTCGATGACGCGCTCTGTGCCTTTGATGCTTCGCCAATCACGATCGACGCGACCGATCACGGCGGATTCGACGTGATCGGAGCCTCTCGCTTCGATCAGGGTCCAGCCCCGCATGAGCGGAATATTGCGACGAACAAGATTCGTCACGTAACCGATACCGTCGGACAACAGTTCCCATGGCCCAAGCGCGAGCGCTGCCAATTCGTGCAAGCGCGGGCGCGCGAGCTCCAGGACGGCAACGACCGTGGCGCCAGCCTCTGCGAGCTGATTGGCGAGGACCAGGTTGAGTGGTCCCGTGCCAGCAAGCAGAATTCGACGTCCTGCCAGCACGCGCTGGCTCTTCAACATGGTCTGAACGCCTCCGGATGTAAAAACGCCTGGCAAGGTCCAGCCGGGCAGCGGCACAGGACGATCGTAAGCACCGGTCGCCAGCAGAATCGCGTCGCTGGTGATGTCCCACGATCGATCTGTGCGGCAACAGGAAAGCGTGCTCGACGTCGCATTCCACACAGTGATGCCGCTTTCGATGCAAATCTCTGCCTCGCGCACCGCATCCAGCAGCTTGCGGCCGCGCGCGAAATCACGCCCCAGACGGTTCTTGTCGGCGATCTGGAATGCGGCTGGAGGCTGACGGAATATCTGACCGCCAGGCCGTTCGTTCTCGTCGATAACGACGACGTTCACGCCAGCGGCCTTGGCTTGCAGCGCCGCGCTCAGGCCTGCTGGCCCTGCGCCGACGATCGCGAGCTCGACGTGTCTCGTTGTCATCGCTTACTCGCCGATGCCTTGTTGTGTTTTGACGATCATTCCCGCGCGCACGGGTGTCATACATGCGCGCGTATTGGAGACGCCGTCGATGATCATTCGGCATTCCTGACAAACACCGATTCCGCAGTACAACGAACGAGGTTCGTTACGCTTCGTGGTGTAGCGCAGGATCCGCCGGTCGATTGCAATCAGCGCTGCGGCGACGGTCTCACCCTCGTAGGCCACGATGCTTTCGCCATCCACGGTGATGCGGATTTGCTGACCTCGCTGGATGCCACGGTCGATTCGTGTTGAGATTGTCATCGTTACGTGCGGTCCACCATGATCCGACCGCGCAGGATGATCTGCTCGATGCGGCGTTTATCCTGCAGGAGTGTGATGTCGGTTAACGGGTCGCCATTGACCAGAAGCAGGTCTGCCGAAAAGCCTGCCGCGATCCGTCCGGTTTCATCGCCCAGCCCGATGGTCGCGGCAGCAGCGCTGGTCGCAGCTATCAGCATCTGTTCGGGGGTATAGCCGAGCCCTACCATCAACGCCAATTCACCGGCGTTGTTGCCGTGCGGCGCATGCCGGCCGGCGGAGTCTGTTCCATATGCGATGCGTACCCCGGCCTCGCGAGCCATGCGGACAGTGGCTTTCGCTGCCTCGTATCCCGGGCCACACTTTTCCAGCCAGCGCGGCGGAAGGTTGAGTTCGCGCCCGCGCGTTACCACACCATGGAAGAACGACAGTGTCGGTATCAGAACGGCTTTGCTTCGCAACAGCATTTGGAGGGCATCGGCGTCCATGAAAGTGCCGTGCTCAAGCGTATCGATATCAGCACCGAGTGCGCGCTTGATGCCTGCATTCCCCTGCGCGTGACAGGCAACGTGGCGCATTAGATTGTGCGCCTCGTCGCAAATCGCAGCGACTTCGGCTTCGCTGTAGGTAACCCAATCCGAATCGTCTCCTTCCGAGCCAATGCCACCGGTCGTCGCGATCTTGATGAAATCGACGCCGGCGCGGACGTGACGACGAACTGCTTGGCGCACCGCCGCCTCACCGTCTGCGGTGTCTTCTGGTTGCCGCGGAAAAACGAGCGGCCGCATCAGATCGAAATGGCCGCCCGTCATATCGACGTAGCCGCCAGCGAGAATGCGTGGACCGTCGATGAGTCCACGGTCGATGGCTTGCCGGAGCGCAACGGACGCATACGTTCCCATGTTGCGGAGCGTCGTGAAACCAGCCTCAAGGGTAAGTCTGGCGTTGTACGCTGCATAAAATGCTATCAGCGTTTCCGGAGTCCGCACCAAATATCCGGTGCGGTCCGGTACCGCCGGACTTTCAAGATGAACGTGGGTATCGATCAACCCTGGCATCACCAAGCGGTCGCCCGCCCTGATCCGGCGCGCGTCCGGGGCGACCGGGCCGTCGCCGACCCAGGCGACCCGGCCGCCATCAAGGTAGATATCGACGCGCTCGCGCAGCAACGCATGCCCGTCAAAGCAGCGAGCGCCTTCGATGAGTATCGGGCCGACCGGATGCGTCACTTGTATGTCCCGAGTTTACCGATCGCGGCATCGATATACTTCGTATTCACGACCTTCTGGATGTCGATCGGCGCCTTCATCCTGCCTTCCTGAAGGAACCATTGCATATCGCCTTCCATGCCTTTCACGTTCAGCGATCCATTTGGATTCAAGCCGGGCAGAGCCATCTTGTCGTAGAGTGCAGCATTCTTCACGGTCGTGTTCTTGACCAATATCTCGATCAATTCCGTGCGCGGGATCTTACCTTTGAGAGCATCGTTGTAGAATCTCACGCCCTTCAGGTAAGCGGTCATGAATCGTACGCCGACGTCATTTCGCTTGGTCATCCCGGGGCCGTAGAGCAGCGTAGCGTATTGTTGCGAGGGGTAGACCTCATCGGTCCGCTTCCATACCGTCGCAACACCCTTGTCGACGGCGAGCGTCACCAGCGGTTCGATCAGAATGCCGACATCAATGTTGCCTGTCCCAAGGCTCGTCATGATGTCCGGAAAAGCCATGGAGACAATCTTCAGTTCGCTTTCCTTGACGCCCGCGGGTGCAAGGAGATGGTGAACGGTTGCTTCGTTGGCCGCGCCGGCGAGATAGCCCGTCGCTGCAAGCGTTTTCCCGCGAAGATCTTCCGGCTTGCTGATCTTGCCCGCGAGATCCTTCCGCACCATGAAGGCCAGATAACCGTGACCCGGAAGCGTGCTGCCCTTGTCCGCAACGATCTCGATCGGCACGCCTTGCCGGATCGCATTGTAGATGCTGGCCGAGGGTGATCCGCCGGATACATCTAGGTCGCCGCTCGCCAGAGCGGTCGTTACGGTCGACGCCGAACTGACCTGCTGCAGTTCGACGCTAAGTCCCTGCTCCGCGAAATATCCCTTTTCCTGAGCGATATAGATCCCGGCATCGGAAATTGACTGGAATACGCCGACGCGGACGGCGTCTGCTGCCGTGGCAGCCTCACATCCAAAGATTGCGAGCGCGGTTGCAAGCGCAACCCGCAAGCGTCTGCTGTTGGCAAAAGCCATGGACGATCCCCCTGATTGAACCCAATGATCGATGTCTCAGTGGGGTCTTGACGCCCCATGACGGAAAGCATGTCGCTCAAGTGTTGTCGTGTCAACACTTTTGTGTTTATGCTCGGCTAATGTGCATTGTGCTCTGTCTTGCTGGAAGTGCGAGCGAAACATGGGGGGAGCGTTGCGGGTAAAATCGAACGTCAAGAACTGGATCAAGCCAGGCGTCGATGGTGCGAATCTTGAAGTTGATGACTTTCTCAGCATGCGCATCACCAATTTGAGCGCGTTGCTGCTTCGCATAAGCACGAGACGCTATCTCGTCGAGCACGAAATAAGTCTGCCCGAGTGGCGCGTCCTTACCATGCTCGTTCGCTACGGATCGGGAACGACTCGTGCGCTTCGCGATGCCTCCAAGATGGACAAAGGGCAGATGAGTCGGGCCTTGCTCGGCCTGGAACGTCGCAAGCTGGTGCAACGGCGCGCCGACGCAACTCATGAGCTAAGGCATGTCCTTCAGATTTCGGACAAAGGCTTGGAACTTTATCGGCAGATCATGCCGCAGGCACGTCGCGCGCAAGTCGCATTGCTTCAGCATCTCACGATTGAAGAGCGCAAGACGCTCGACTCCGTCATCAACAAACTCAAGGCCGTGGCTGAATCCGAGATCGAAGACTGACGATGAATCAACTGGCAATTATTGGAGCAATGCCATGATGGCGGGAGAAATTTCGGAACTGAAAGACGTCATTCAGCGGATCGACGGAGGGCCGCGAATGAGCATGGGCGTTCGGCACAAAGACACGGTTTATTTCGCCGTTACGCCGCAAGCGCCTTATGATGGCAATCTGAGCGCCGCCGAGCAATGCAGGCAGTTGTTTCAGAAGGCTCAGGGGCGCCTGGATGTCCTCGGAAGCAGCCGGTCGAACCTGTTATTCGTTGCCATCGTTCTTGCGGACATGTCAGATCTCGATGAGGTCAACGCCGTTTGGGATAGCTGGATCGATCAGAAGAATCCTCCGGCGCGAGCTTGCTTCGAGGCATCGCTTACGCAACCGTCGCTGAAGCTTGAGATGATCATGATTGCGGCGGTGAACGACTCGGAATAGCGGTGCAGTGACGTCGTCCGCCGGATTGAGGTCCGGCGGCCGTCGTGCGTTATGCTGGGAACGCGCAACGCGCGAGGCTCATTCGCGCGATGCAAGCGCCTGACGCAGGGAGCGGATCAAGCCGTTCGGCTCGATGTCGTGGAGTATGAGGATCAGGCGAGACGTTCGATCGCTGTCAGGCCACGCATTCAGCTCGACAGGAGGGTGAAAAACCCGTTGAACACCGTGAATCACGACCGGTCGAGTTCTCCCCTCGATGTTGAGTATTCCTTTGATGCGTAACAAATCGTCGCCATAGGCTGCGATTGCTTGTTCGAGCCAGGCACTAAATGGAGCGAGGGATATAGGCGTGGTTAGTCGCACCGCAGCGGTTGCAATGCGATCATGATCGTGGTGCGCAGAATGGCCGTCGTGACTTGGTCGCATCGCACGATGCGACAGTTCGGACCAACCCGTCATCTCGCCGACGATTGGATCATCAAGCCGATGCCAAAGCGCCTCGTTGTTTGATTGACCTTTTTCTACCCGTAAGAGTCGCGCGATTGGATTGATGACGGATATTCGCGACATCAGCCGTTCGACGGCATCGGTCGGTGCAAGGTCCGTCTTGCTGACCAGTATGGTATCTGCCAATGCGGCCTGCCGAACCGCAACTTCGTGCCTATCCAACGTGGTCCATCCGTTGACAGCGTCGACCAGGGTGATGACCCGGTTCAGCGTGAAGCCAAGACGGACGGCACGGTTGTCGAACAGTTCGTGGATGATGGGAGCAGGTTCAGCGAGCCCCGTGGTTTCGATCAATACGTTGCGAAACGGCGGGACCGTTCCGCTGCGACGCTGGCGATGCAGGTTTTCCAATGTCTCGACGAGGCTTCCGTCCAGCGTGCAACAAATGCAGCCACTCTCCAAAAGGACCGGTTTCTGCGAATTGCTTTCCATGAGCTGATGGTCGAGGCCGATCTCGCCGAATTCATTGACGATGACCGCGGCATCCTTCAGAGCGGGGTCGCGCAAAAGTTCACGCATTAGCGTGGTTTTTCCGCTTCCAAGGAATCCAGTGACGAGCGACACGGTCGAAAAGTCTGGGCTTGTCATCGTGCGGTATAGCCTTTCGCGAATTGAGCTGGCCGCTCGCGTGGATTCACGCTCAAAGACTTTACTGAAAGGGGGCAGATCAGAGAACAGTACAATTTTCGGACTTACAGCTGCGCAAGTTCGATAGAGCGCAGCTGGAAGCTTGACCGGGCGAACCGTCGCGCCAACAATGGAACAGAGAAAGCAACGCTGGAGAACGGGCTTGCCCCATATCGTCTGCCACTATTCGGCCGGTCAAGAGATGCCGCCGGTTCGCACCATTCTGAAGGAACTTCATCGTATCGCGGCTTCGACCGGCGTGGTGCGGGCCGAAGACCTCAAGAGTCGGGCCCAGGCATTCAGCGATTACCTGATTGCTGGAGAAGAAAGGTCGTTCTTTCACGTGTCTTTGTACTTGCTTGCCGGTAGAAGCGGACCGCAAAAAGAACGGCTAAGCGTAGAATTGAGAGCTGGGCTGGTCGCGTTGTTGCCAGGTACGCACAGCATCAGCGTCGATATTCGGGATATGGATCCCGACGCGTACAAGAAGCGTCTGTTGCCAACCTAAACCAGCAAAGGCCGCGCTGCTGCGGACATCTCCTTGAGGAGCGGCAGGAATCGATCGATCATTTCTCCCGTGGTTACGCGATCGACATGGGCGCCGATATTCGCGGCGGCAACGATGCCGCCATCATGCCGGTAGATGGGAACTGAGATTGATCTGAACCCTGGCTCCGCCTCGCGATCCACAAGTGAATAGCCCTTGCTACGATCGGTAATGATGGCCGCCAATACCAATGACTTGTCTGTGTTGGTTTCAGGCGTGAGCATTTTCAGGTCCATGCCCGCGATGGCCGCTGCAAGCTCGTCATTGGAGAGCCTTCCTAGCAATACGCGACCGACCGATGTGCAGAAAGCTGGAAGCCGATAGCCGATATCGATGCCTGTCGAGAATACTCGCGTCGGGCTTGCTCGAGCGATGAACACGACTTCGCTGCCATCAAGGACAGCGAGCGAACAAACTTCCTTGGCCTGGGCGGAAACGTCGTCCATCAGCGGCTGCATGATTGTGCTGATTTGATTGGAACTGAGGTAGGCAGCCGCTAAAGTGAGAATGCGTGGGGTAAGAGAAAAGAGCCTTTCGTCACCGACGACGAAACCTGATTTTTGTAGCGTCATCAATATCCGTCGGGCAGTTGCGCGAGGCAAGTCGCACGCCTTGGCGATATCGCTGAGCGTCATTGGGCGATGATGCGCACCAAACGACTGGATGACGCGTAACCCTCGGTCCAGGCTCTCGATGAACTCTGGCCCTTCGCGTCTGGCTTGTTGCTCTTCCGGAGTACGTTTGATTTTAGGCATGCCGCGGGAGTCGTCCAAAGCTGCTAGGGCTCAATTTTGAATCAGAGAGAACCACAATTCGCATTATGATGCATTAGTCTCACTCGCAAGCCCCATCAGCGACCTGAAATCGAACGAGGGATCAGCAACTTGCTCAGGGGAAGGCGTCAGGCGGCCAGCTAGTAATTTTCGAGCGGCCATTTGATCGCCGGACCGATCGAGGCTGTCGACTGCGACTAGTCTTCCGCCCTTGTAATAGAATAGCGAAAATTTCCCTTCTTCGATTGAGCCACGAACAGCGTGCGCGTCAAAGCCGGCAGAGATGCCTGCAATCTGGAGCTTCGACGCATACTGGTCCGACCAGAATCGCGGGACGCTCACATATGGACTGCTTCGCCCCGCAATCGCCAAGCCGGCAGCCTTGCCCTGATCTTGTGCGTGCTGGACCGATTCGAGCCGCAACCATCCTTCAGCGAAAACATTGTCGTGAATCGTGCAGTCGCCGGCGGCATAGATCCGCGGATCGCTGGTTTGAGCGCAGTCGTCGACGACAATCCCGTCGCGGCAGAGCAACTGCGCTGCCTCAGCAATCCGAGAGTTGGCAAGCCCTCCAATTCCGACGACAACGAGATCAGCGCCGATACGACATGTCTGGCCGCAATTCACCGAAACGACTTTCCCATTCCGTCCTTCGATCGACACCAGATTCTCGCCAAGTCTGACATCCACGCCGTGCTTGCGGTGCATGGCTAGCAGGAATTCTGAGACGATGGGGGAAACGGCACGCATCAGCAATCGCGGACCGCTCTCGATCAGTGTAACTCTCTTGCCGAGTTGTGAGGCCGACGCCGCGACCTCGAGGCCGATGAACCCTCCGCCGACGATAACAATCTCCGCAGCTTCTTGAAGGCGCGACCTCAGTTCGATGGCATCGTCCATCGATCGGAGATAACAGACGCCGTCGAGATCCGCGCCAGGGGCTGACAGGCGCCGAGCGCACGATCCCGTAGCGATCAGGAGTTTACCGAAAGTCAACGTCGCGCGGTCACTGAGGAGAACTCTTTGCGCGTCGCGGTCGATTTCAGTGGCGCGAATGCCGAGCAGGAGGTCGATCTTCCTGGAAGTGAAAAACGCGCTATTGCGCAGCGTCAGGGCCGCCTCGTTCTGTCGGCCGAGAAGGAATTCCTTGGAGAGAGGAGGGCGTTGATAGGGCAGCCACGTTTCGTCTGATATAACGCTGATGGTTTCGCAGTATCCGGCATCGCGCGCGGAGAGCACTGCCTGAATTCCGGCGTAAGATGCACCGATGACGACCAACCCGCTCATGCTTGGCTCTCGGGTATGTGGACGACGAGCGTATCGATGGCCAGCGGCGCTTTGATCTGGCAGCTCAATCGGCTGTTTGGTCTTCGCAATCCGGTGATCGTACCGAGCAGTTCGAGTTCGTCAGCCGTTGGGGCGGGAATGTTGCCGTACTGACTTTCTTCCACGTAGACATGACAGGTAGCGCAATCGAGGCAGCCGCCGCACTCGCCATCGATGCCGCGAATGCCATTGCGCACCGCCGTTATCATCACGCTCGCCCCCGACTCCATTGCAAGCGCCGCGGCGGCGCCGTCCGGCTGGACAAACTTAACGTGCATCTATTCCTCCTTTCACAACGTTCATTGAAAGAACATTAGTTCGATATTCGAACAAATCAACCGTCCGTCCCTGGGTGCGGCGGCTGTAAAGTAGGACATGCTGCGTCGCAGGATCGATTGGCACTTGCATCCATTCAAATCTCAATGCAATCTAACTGTAATGAACGTTTGTTCGACTATCGAACATAAAATTTCGCCGCGACGAGTCGAGGCGGAATGCGCTTCGACGAATTTGAGCTTCCGAAGGCGGTGCGCGTTGTGCCGGATGCAGGGCGAGACTCGAGGGAGGATTTGGTCATGATGAGTCAACAGCAGAACGATTTGATTACCCGGACCGGTCCCGCGGATCCCGCAGGCAAATTGATGCGAATGTATTGGCAGCCGGCCGCCCTCGTTGACGAATTGGAGGGTGACAGGCCCATTCGCCCTGTGAAGTTGCTCGGCGAGAGCCTTGTGCTCTTTCGTGACGAGAACGGTCGTTATGGGCTGATCGAACGTCACTGTCCGCATCGCGGCGCAGATCTGGCGTTCGGCCGATTGGAGGATGGCGGACTGCGATGCTCGTTTCATGGTTGGCTGTTCGATGTAGAAGGCCAATGCTTGGAGACCCCGGCCGAACCTGCCGGTTCATCGCTCTGCAAGAACGTCAAGCAGCGTGCTTATCCAGTGGTCGCCAAGGGCGGCATCCTCTGGGCATATCTCGGCGATGGCGAGCCGCCTGCATTTCCGGAGATTGACTGTTTCATCGCTCCGGAGGCTTACACTTTTGCTTTCAAGGGGCTGATCGGCTGCAACTGGCTTCAAGCGCTCGAAGTCGGGATCGACCCTGCGCACGCCTCTTTTCTTCATCGCTTTTTCGAGGACGAAGATCCGGCAGCTTCCTATGGAAAGCAATTTCGTGGCGCGTCGGCCAACAGCGAGATTCCGATTACGAAGGTTCTGCGCGAGTATGACAACCCGATCATTAATGTCGAACAGACGGAGTACGGCCTACGGCTAGTCGCCCTGCGCGAAATCGATAGCGAGCGGACTCATGTTCGCGTTACGAATCAGCTCTTCCCGCATGCGTTTGTCATCCCAATGAGCAATGACATGACCATCACGCAGTGGCACGTGCCGGTCGATGACGAGAACTGCTACTGGTATGCGATCTTCACAAGCTACGGAGCGCCCGTGGACAAAAAGAAGATGCGCGACCAGCGTCTCGAGCTTTATGAACTGCCCGACTATCGTTCGCGCAAGAACAAGTCGAATGACTATGGATTCGATCCGCACGAGCAGGCGACTGCGACCTACACGGGAATGGGGACCGACATCAACGTTCACGATCAGTGGGCCGTCGAATCGATGGGGCCGATACAGGATAGAACCCGCGAGCATCTGGGTCAGTCCGACAAGGCGATCATTCAGTATCGCCGCCTGCTCCGGCAGGAAATCGAGAAGGTTGCAGGTGGCGCAAAGCCATTTATGTTCCTTGATGAAGCAAACGCGCGCAGCATCCAGGGGCCGGCTACGATGGATGGCCTCGGACCAACCAGGGGCTGGGAGATGTTTTGGATGGAGGTCGACGTCAAGCGCCGAAGAGGGGCGCCATGGGCTGCGCCCGTGCCGGCCGAGATTGCCCGCAAGGCTCCCCACTTGACTGCCGCCGAGTGAACGGCTCGACGCATCATGTCAGAGGGGGAATTGACCTTGAGCTTCGTCAAGCAGCACGGTCTCTGGTCGGAAGAACAGCGGGAGGCGGCTAGTCGTCTCCGGCGTATCGTCGAAGAAAGAGGGCTCGAGACGATCCGTTTATCATTTCCGGATCAGCACGGCATCCTGCGCGGCAAAACGTTGATAGCCAGCGAAGCGCTTAGGTCGCTCGAAAGCGGCTGCACGATCACGACGACGATGCTGGCAAAAGACACGTCGCACAAGACTGTCTTTCCGGTATTCACGGCGGGCGGCGGCTTCGGCATGAGCGAAATGCAGGGCGCTGCCGATGTCCTCATGATTCCTGATCCGACGACGTTCAAGGTGCTCCCCTGGGCGCCGACGACCGGGTGGTTGCTGTGTGATCTTCATTTTGCGGATGGGCGGCAAGTGCCGTTCGCGACGCGTGGATTCTACAAATCCGTGCTGGCAGATCTGGCCCAGCGTGGATTTCACTTCATGGCTGGGCTCGAGATCGAGTTCCACATCTTCAAACTGACTGACGCGAAGATGCATCCAACGCATGCGGGGCAACCGGGTGAGCCCCCAGACGTGACATTGCTTTCGCATGGCTACCAGTATCTCACCGAGCAACGCTATGACCAGATGGAGCCGGTGCTTGAGCTCATCAGGCAGGATGTCATGGCGCTCGGTCTTCCGCTGCGTTCGATGGAAATCGAATATGGACCCAGTCAGGCCGAATTTACGTTTCAGCCGACCATCGGACTTGTTCCGGCTGATACGATGATACTGTTCCGGGCGGCGGTGAAGCAGGTCGCGAGGCGTAACGGGTATCATGCGACGTTCATGTGCCGGCCAAAAATCCCGAACGTTGTTTCCTCCGGCTGGCATCTGCATCAGTCGCTGGTGTCGATCGGCAGCGGCGAGAATGCTTTTATGTCGAAGGCTGCAGATGAATTGCTGTCGCCCTTGGGCAAAAGCTATCTCGCCGGATTGCTTGACCATGCACGTGCGGCAACCGTGTTCACGACTCCGACAATCAACGGTTACAAGAGGTATCGCTCTTATTCGCTCGCTCCGGATCGGGCGATATGGGGGCGCGACAATAGGGGGGTCATGCTACGCGTTCTCGGTGGGCCAAACGATCAGGCGACGCGGCTGGAGAATCGCGTGGGTGAGCCCGCGGCCAACCCCTATCTCTATATGGCGTCGCAAGTCCTGTCCGGGATGGATGGCGTCGATCGGTCGCTCGATCCCGGACCCTCGGCCGATACGCCCTACGAAACCAAGGCAAATCTGCTTCCCAAGTCGTTGAGGGAAGCCGTTTTCGCTCTCCGCGATGATCCGTTTTTCCGCAAGGCGATGGGGGCGGAACTGGTCGATTACTACGTCTACATCAAGAATGCGGAGATAGATCGCTTCCAGGCTGAAGTCAGTGAATGGGAGCAACGCGAATACTTCGAGATGTTCTGATCGCCTCGCGGATATCATGCTGGCGGGGGAATAGGTTGCTGGCTCATCCCTGACCGATGTGAAATGCCGGTAACGGTACTGTCTGGTCAGGCCGTTGCTAGTGTTCGCGCAGGCTGAGGATGTAGGCGACCACTTCATCGATCTCGAAGTCGAGCAGTCGTGGATTGGGCATGCGTCCTGACTGACCCATGTCGCGATGGGTGGACCGAAGGTAGGTTCGCAACGAGTCGCCCGTTGTCGAGGTTCGCGCAGCGATTTCCGCGAAAGAGGGGCCGGGGTTGCGAAGGATAGGGACTTTGTACCTGTCAGATACGACGTGACAAGGGCTGCAAGCCATTTCCGCGAAATTACGCCCCGCAGACACCAGATCGGATTGCGCATCGACAGGCCCCGACCAGCCCGTGAGGCAGATCATGAGAAAGCCAAGGATTTGCCAACGCCATTTCATCGCAAAGTCCGTTGCGGAGTGTGATGCCGCCGCTCGTTCCAATTACCCAGCTAGTTAAACAGCAATTTGATCACGCTCTGAATTTCGCACGAACCCGCCGCTATGAATCCCTCGTAGCAAGTTTCTCCACGAGCTGCGGCCTTGAGAATGGCTTCGGCCAGATACGCTTTCGTTCCAAGCGTCGCATATTGTTCAGGCACGAGTGTCATGACCTGCTCCAATGCCGATCGCATAGTCATGACGATATCCGGGTCGAACTGGGGCATATCACTATCCACTGGCCCGGGCCGGCACATCCAACACGCGGTACCGAGATTTCCGCTCCCGGCGGGACGTCAGTTTGATCGAGATCAATTCGTTACTGAAGTTTAATGCCGCTCCGTTGATTGTTCTCAATTGTCGGACTCTTGCGCCTCCTAGATTGAGCGCGGAGGCCCATCATGCCCAGATACATTTTACGAGCTTTCGTGACTGGCATCGTCGCTATCGCTATCGTTCCTTCGGAATCCATCGCAGCCGACATCGTTCCTAATTTCAACATCACGGCAAACTGCAAGGCCGAGCTTGCAGGCGGATCAAGTATTGGCGAGACGCTCGATTCATGCATCAACGATGAACGGCAGGCGAAAGATCAGTTGACTCAGGCGTGGGGGACATATTCGACGACCGACAAGAATGCTTGCATCAAGGAAACGAGCATGGATGGCAAGCCGAGCTATGTTGAGCTTCAAACCTGTCTCGAGATGGCAATCGAGTCGAATGCACGTCACGGCAGCAAGAAATGACAATTGATGACTTTAAGGCGGCTTATTCCTCTACCAAGGGGGAATGGCTCGAGCCACAAGTCCGTCGATCCAATGGAGCGCTGCAGTCGAGTGACCTCCGGAGGCAATCTCGGTCGGCGTGGATGCGGATCACTGCTTCTCCAGCCATGCCGCGGCGCGCAGCATCTCGAGATCCTTGAAACGTGGGGCAACGACCTGAAGGCCGATCGGCAAGCCGAGTTTTCCGTGTAGTTTCGGCAACGTGATGCACGGCGCGTGAAGAAGCGTCCAGAAGGCGTTCATCGCTGAATTCCCGGTTGTCGCATACCCGAGCGGCGCTTCGCCGGTCGCAGCGAGCGTGAGAAGGGCGGTGCGCCTGCCGACGATTGCTGGCAATTGCTGACGGCATTGGTCGCCCAGTTCAATCGCGGCTTCGTATTCTGGGATCGTGATATCCGACGCACGTTCGAATCCTGAGAGAAAGTCGTCGCTCAGCTCATTGCGATGATGGATGTATTCGGTGAGAAAGCCGTGTCGCATTTCGAAGTCGTGGATCAGTTTTGCCGCCGCGGGGAGCGCATTGAACGAAGCGGGAAGTTCGATGTCTTCAATAACGTGTCCCTTTTCGCGCAAGCCTGTGATGTAGTTCTGTATCGCCGATCGCGCATCGTCATCTGCCAGCCACCAGCTCGGACCCTTGCAGAACGCCAACTGCGGTGGTGAATCCGAGACAGTGTTGTCTGCACTGTCCGCATGATTGGCGAGCACACGATAGACATGGGCGGCGTCGGCGACGTTGGTCGCGAAAATGCCGACAGTATCCAAGGAATCCGCCAAAGCGCGAATTCCGACGCGGCTTACACGCTCGTAGCTCGGCTTGAATCCCACGATGCCGCAATAGGACGCAGGACGGATGACCGATCCCAGGGTTTGCGTGCCGACCGCTACCGGCACCATTCCCGCTGCGACTGCTGCGGCTGAACCGCTCGAGGAGCCGCCGGGAGTGTGCGCGAGATTTCTCGGGTTACGCGTGCGTGACGGTGGCCAGGCCGCGAATTCCGTCGACACGGTCTTGCCGAGGACGACCGCGCCGTTGGACCGCAAGCGGGAAACGACTGAACAATCCGCAATCGGACGGTGGCCGCGATAGATGGGCGAGCCGTACCCGGTCGGCATGTCGGCGGTATTATGGTTGTCTTTGACGCCGACGATCCAGCCATGCATTGCCATTCCGGCCTGTGTCCGGTCGCTTTGTGCCGCTGCCTGCAATGCAGCCGCGCCGTCGAGGAATTCCCACGCGTGAATATCCGGCTCCGTTTGCGCGATGCGATCCAGGCACGTTTGGGTTTTCTCGACAGCAGTGATCGTTAATGGCTGGCTCATCTCGGTCTCAAGCTGGGGCGTTTTCGGCATCGGCATGCTAAGCCTCCGACCATTCCGGCCACGGCCGTGCGCTCTCGAAGGCGGCAGCGACCGCAAGGACTGTGGCATCGGCAAACCGGCGACCGACGATTTGTAGTCCGACCGGCAGACCGTTCGCACTTCTGCCGGCCGGAACGGAAATCGCTGGCTGTCCGGTGAGATTGAAGGGGGGGCAAAACGGCGACCAACCGTAGAAGGAAACGGCGCGTCCTGCGACCTTGCCAGGCGTTTCGAGGCCAAGCGGAAATGGGGAGCAGGCGACCGTCGGTGTGATTAGCAAGTCGCAGTCGTCGAAGGTTGCGCGAACGTTTTGCCACCAGTCGTTCCGGCTGATGCACGCCTTGTAATAGGCGTCCGCCGGCAAATTCTTGCCCTCAATGATGAAGTCGCGCAGGGTCGGTTCGATCTGATCGCTGCGGTCCTGCAGAAACGCGGCTAGCCGATCGGCGGCGCCGGTGACAAAAAGAGTCCGCCAGAATTCGATCGGCGACGGCCAATCGAGCTTCCGCTCGACGACTTCGTGATTCATGTCGACAAATACTGCGACGGCCTTGCGGCAGACGGCGACAATTTCGTCGTCGACTGATTCCGCGAATCCGAGATCTGGCGCGAAGATAATTTTGAGTGGCTGTGACGCATTTTGTGGATCGTCGTATTTCCATCCGCATGTCGGGAGTGAGTAGGGGTCGCGAGGGTCGGGTTGAGCGATTGTGTCCAGCGTTGCGATGATGTTGTCGACGCTGCGGGCAATTGGCCCGATGTGTTGCAAGCTCCAGTTGGCGCCGGTCGGATAATTCGGGACGCGACCATAAGAGGGCTTGAAACCGACTGTGCCGGTGAAGGCCGCTGGAATTCGAAGCGATCCGCCACCATCGGTTCCGATATTGATTGGCGCGAGCCGGGCGCAAGCAGCAACGGCAGTGCCACCGCTCGAGCCGCCTGCGGTCACTGCCGCATCCCAGGGATTGGGCGTGGCGCTGAACAGCAGGTTTTGCGTCGCGCCCATCCATCCGAACGCCGGCGTGTTGGTTTTGCCGAGCAAGATCGCGCCGGCGCGGTTCAGCGTGGCGACCACGGCGGCATCTTCGGTCGGCACGAAATCGGCAAACAGCGGCGAGCCGAATGTCGTGCGGATGCCGGCGGTCGGCAGCGTGTCCTTGACTGAGAAGGGAATGCCGAACAACGGCGGCAGCGACTCTTTGTCGCTCGTTCGCAACCGATCTTCCGCCCGCCGCGCTGCATGTCGCGCGGCCTCCGCCGTCACGAGAACGAAGGCGTTGAGCGAGGGATTAAGCCGTTCGATGCGCTCAAGGAAGGCGTCGACGACGTCAATGGGCGATAGCGATCCGTCGCGGTAGTGGGTGGCAATGCTGCGCACATCGAGGCGACAGATCTGATCATCCATTGAACGCACTCAGCCTAAAAATTCGGTCTTGACGGTTCTAATTTGCCGTGGTCAGTTCTTTTTTGCAAACTGAAATGTCAGTTTATAAGAAACTGGTGTGAAATTGACATTACAACCAATCCGTAGCTCCGTCGAAAGCGGTCCGATGCGCAACACGGCGTACGATCGGATGCTCGACGCCATCATTTTTGGGGAACTTCAGCCGGGCTCTTCAGTCGACGAGAAGTTCCTGGCGGAGCATTTCGAGCTGGGCGTCGCCGCAGTGCGCGACGCGTTATTGCGGTTGTCGCTGGAAGGAATCGTCGAGCGTCAGCCACGCATCGGCACGCGGATTACCGACCTCGGCCTCCGGGAAATGCAGGATGTATTCGAGGCGCGTGTGCTGATCGAGGGCGGCTGCGCATCGCTGGCCGCAGAACGCGCCACCGCCGAGAATATCACCGCGATGAGGACTGCCCTCGATGGGTTCGAGGATGTGATCGAGAAGCGCGACTTCCGCACGCTGGTCCATATGGACCAGCACTTTCATCGCGCGCTCGCGGCGGCAACGCACAATCGCCAGATCGAACAGAAGGTCGTCCAGCTCCACGATGCGGCGTGCCGGTTCTGGTATTTCGGGCTGCATCGGATGGACCCCAGTACGGTGCTTGCCGATATCGCTGCGCATCTCGATGTGGTCGCGGCGATCGAGCAGCGCGACCCGGCGGCAGCGGCAACGGCGATGCGCGCGGTGCTTGGGCATTTCCCGGAAACCGTTCGGAATTTCTTTTCAACCAGCTCAATACCAATCGCATAGGGAGTGGTTTTGGATGACTGAAGCAACGCTGCGCGGCGGGAGTGAAGCGGACCGCAAGACGATCCTGGACAAGCACCAGAAGTATCTTGAAGCCAATGCCGATTTCGACTGGGTAACGTTGCGCGACCAACTATGGAGCGCGTCGCCGGATGCCACATTCTTCAATCTGAACGGTCATACCTACCGTGGTCGAGATCAGTGGATTGCGCTCTGGAAGTTTTATAAAGGGCAACTCACCACGGGCTTCTGGACACCGTATGAGATTGGCGGCGTCGTGGGCGCCGACATGGCCACGGTCTGGTGTCATCGCAAGACCAAGGCGGCCTGGGTTGGCTCCGATCCGCGTCCTGACGGAAGCGCGCACGACGACCGGCAGTTCGTATCCCGCTCGACCATGGTTTTCCAGAAGGAAGATGGCGATTGGCGGGTCATTCACGTCCACTTCTCCGAGCATGCGACCACGGCAAGGCCTGGCGGAATTTGAGGTAAATCGTTCTCGCCAACCCGATCTATCGAATGACGTTATCGACTGCCCAACACATGGAGTAGATGATGAAGAATCGACGACCGGCTTCCAGGCATCTATCCCGGCTCATCGCATCTGTTGCAGCCGTTGCTTCCCTTGCTATTGCGGCGCCGACTGGCGCTGCCGCGCAGCAGCCCGTCAAGGTCGGCGTGGTGCTGCCACTCACCAGCGTGCTGGCGGCCTATGGCAAACCCTATCAGGACGCCATGCAGATGGCTGTCGACGAGGCCAACAAGACCGGTGGCATCAACGGCCGCCAGATCGAGCTGGTTGTCGAAGACAGTCAGGCCTCCAATACGGTGGCCATCAATGCGCTGAACAAGGTCATGCAGTCGGATCCGGTTGCCGTTTTTGGCCCGGCATTGGGGACGCAAATCCTTGCGTTGATGCCGATGACCGAGCGGGACAAGATCACGCTGATCGGTGGTCCGAGCACGCGTCGGGTATCGCAGCAGGGCGCCAAGTACTTCTTCCGCAATTCCCCGCACGATGCGATCTCCAAGGAGAACACGACGCGTTTTCTGGTCGACGATCTCGGCAAAAAGAAAATCGGCATCATGCACGTCGGTAATGAGTGGGGTTATTCCGGCCGTGATAACGTGACGGAGTTTCTCGACAAACTCTACAAGCTCAAGCCGGTCTCGATTGCCTCCTATCAGCCGACCGACAAGGATTTGACTGCGCAAATCCTGCAGATGCAGCGCGACGGTGCCGACGCCATCGTGATTCAAGGGCACCCCGTCGACGAAGCATTGGCCATGCGGCAGACCAAGCAGCTCAACGTCAACGTTCCGGTGATTGGTTCGGGGTCGTTGTGCTTCGCTTATCTGCGCAACCTTGTCGATCCGGCCGATATTGCGGGGCGCTATTGTGAAGCGCCGGGACCGCTGCCATCGCTGAGCAAAGACAAGAGCGTGGTTGATTTCGTCGCAGCGTACAAGGCAAAGACGGGCTTCGCTCCCGAAATCTATACGCTTCAATATTACGACAGCATGGGAATGCTGATCGAGGTCATGCGTAAATACGGTGTCGATCGAGAGAAGATTCGCGAAGGCATGAGCCAGCTCTCCTACAAGGGGTTAGCGGGAACCTACAAGGCCGACGAGGAGGGCAATCTCCGTCATGACTCGGTCATCATGGAGTTCATGCCCGACCGCACCGTCAAGGTCATTCGCGAGAAGCGGCAATCTTGATCGATTGATCCGGCACTTCGAAAGGTGCGCGCATGGCACAAGTGTTTGCGACCGGACTGGCGATGGGCTGTATCTATGCCCTGGTGGGGCTCAGCTTCATCCTGATCTACAATGCGACGCACGGTCTCAACTTCGCGCACGGCGAACTCGTGATGTTGAGCGCATTCGTTTTCTACTCGGCGATCAGTACGGGAGCTCCCTATTGGGCTGCCGTACTGATGACCTTCATTGCGATGGCGCTGTTCGGTGCGGTCTATCAGCGGTTGCTTTTCTTCCCTTTGCGCGACAGGCCGATGCTTGCCTTCGTCATCGCGACGATCGGATTCTCGATCTTCGCTCGCAATCTAGCCTTGCTGGTATGGGGTCCGAACCCGCTGCGCGTACCTTCGGCGTTCGGCAGCAGCTCAGTGGACCTCATGGGCGTTGTGCTCGCGCCCGAGCAGTTATTCATCGTCGCAGTCACAATATGTGTCCTGATTGCGCAATATGCCGTGTTCTTTCACACCGATCTCGGGCGACGGCTGCGCGCCACGGCGCAGAACGTCGAGATGGCGCAATTGATGGGGATCCGTCCGAACCGAATGATCGCCATCACCTTTGTCGTCTCTGCAGTGCTGTGCGGCATTGCGGGGGTGCTCGTCGCGCCGATCTTTTTGGTCGATACGGATATCGGTCTCAACCTGATTCTCAAGGCTTTCATCGCCGTCATCATCGGCGGTTTCGGTAGTGTGCCAGGTGCGGTGGTCGGCGGAATTGTCGTTGGTCTCCTGGAGATCCTCGTCGCCGTATTCATTTCCTCGGTCTACAAGGACTCGATCTGCTTTGCGCTGCTGATCTTCCTGTTGATCGCATTTCCGCAGGGAATATTTGGCGAACGCGTCGCGGAAAAGGCCTGAATCATGCGCCGTCCCGCGATCCTCCTGCTGTTGTTCGTCATCGCGCTCGCAGTGCCGCTGGTTGTCAGCTCGAACTACTATCTGCGGCTCGTCAATCTGGCTCTGATCTTCGGGCTGCTGGCCGTCAGTCTCAATGTTGTTCTCGGCTACGCCGGCCAGCTTTCGCTGGGACACGCCGGATTGTTCGGGATCGGAGCGTATGTCACCGCGCTCATGACTGCCGGACACAGCGGTACGTTGTTCTGGCCTGCGTTTGTGTTGTCCGGACTGGTGACCGGCGCCGTGGGGTTGCTGATCGGCTTCCCGGCGCTGCGCCTCAAAGGGCACTATCTTGCGCTGGCAACGCTCGGTTTCGGCGAGATCATGCGCAACCTTTTCTTCAATTGGCGCGAGGTGACGCATGGCATGGACGGTATCGGCAACATTCCGCCACCGTCGCTCGGCTTCTTCGCGTTCACCGGAGATACACGGTTCTATTATCTCGGGCTGCTGATGCTGGCGGTCGCGATGTTGCTGGTCCATCGGCTGGAGCGATCCAAATACGGTCGCATGCTCGCGGCAATTCGTGATGCAGAGCTGGCGGCCGGAGTGGTGGGCGTCAATGTTCCCCGTTTGAAGGTGACGGCCTTCTTCATCAGCGCGGTCCTGGCCGGTTGTGCCGGCTCACTCTATGCGCACCTCACCAGTTTCATCAGCCCTGACGTGTTTGTATTCGACGTCAGCGCACAAGTTCTCAGTATGGTACTGATCGGCGGCATCGGCACGACATGGGGCCCGGTGCTCGGCGCCGTGGTGCTGACGTTCCTGCCGGAAATGCTGCGCGTCTCGAAGTCCTATTATCAACTGATTTATGGCGCGGGCATCGCCGCCATGATCATCTTCTTTCCAGGCGGTTTGCTGGGAATGGCGCGGGCGTGCTGGCGTCTGCTCGTTGCGAAAAAAGCTCCCGAAGACGTGCTTTACGCCAGCACTGAGCCGTCGACACCGCCGGCCGATGCGATGTCGCCACTTCCGCAAAGCCGCACCGGCAGCTCAGCCTTGCTGGTTGCGGAAGGCGTGACCATGCGGTTTGGCGGATTGGTTGCGCTCAAGGACCTCGCGCTGGACGTCCGCGAGGGAGAGATTCATGCCCTGATCGGTCCGAACGGATCGGGGAAATCGACATTTATCAACGTCGCAAGCGGAATCTATACGCCGACAAGCGGACGCATCGCTTTCGCAAATGAATCGATCGTCGGCCGCAAGCCCTGGCTGATTGCCGGTCTTGGACTGGCGCGTACGTTCCAGAACCTGCGATTGTTCCAAAGCCTGTCGGTCATCGAAAACGTATTGGTCGGCTGCCGCACGAGCGACGCGGCCGGCTGGTTCGGGGTCCTGGCATCGACGGCCAAGGCGAAGTCGGAGGGCATCGAACTGCAGCGTATGGCGGAAGAGGCCCTGAATTTTGTGGGTCTGGCTCAATTTCGCGACCGGCCTATTCGCACGCTCCCGCACGAGCAGCAGCGGATCGTCGAAGTTGCTCGCGCAATTGCGATGCGGCCGCGCCTGATCATGCTGGACGAGCCCGCCGCAGGCATGAACCCGGCGGAGGTCGATCGGCTGATCGAACGCATCAGGCGACTACGTGATGCCGGCATGACGATCCTGCTCGTCGAACACAATATGCCGCTAGTGATGAAGGTCGCTGACCGAATTACCGTTCTCAATCATGGGCGGAAGATAGCGGAAGGTGATCCATCGTCGATCCGGGACAATCCCGAAGTTATCGAGGCGTATCTCGGCCACAGCACGCGTAAGAGGCTTTTGCAGCATGCCGCTTCTTGAGCTCAACGGATTGCGTGCGGCGTATAGCGACGTCGTCGAGGTGCTGCACGGCATCGACCTCACCGTCGGCGCTGGCGAACTGGTGACGTTGATCGGCTCGAACGGGGCCGGCAAGACGACCACCCTCAAGGCGATCATGGGTATGGCGCGCACACAGGCCGGCCAGATCTCTTTTGAAGGCGAGAGTATTGTCGGTTGCCATACGACAGATATTGCCACGCGCGGTTTGTCGATGGTGCCGGAGGGACGAGGCGTATTTCCCGGGCTGAGCGTCTACGACAATTTGAGGGTTGCTGCGACGCCGTGGATCAAGCGTGGCATGAGCCTGACGCGTGAATTCGATCTGGTATTCGATCTGTTTCCGGTATTGGCGGAGCGTCGCAAGCAACTCGCCTGGTCGCTGTCCGGTGGCCAGCAGCAAATGCTCGCGATCGGCAGAGCCCTGGTCGCGCGTCCGAAATTGATGCTGCTCGACGAGCCATCGCTCGGATTGGCTCCGAACCTCGTCGAGCAGGTGTTCAATATTCTGGTCAAGATCAATCGAGAGGGCGTTGCGATCCTGCTGGTGGAGCAGAATGCGTTCATGGCGCTGGAGGTCAGTCATCGTGGCTATGTCATCGAGCGCGGCAAAGTGACCATCGAAGGTTCGGCCGAAATGCTCTTGAATGATAACCGCGTTAAGACGGCCTATCTGGGAGGTTGACATGACGAAGATACCGGCGATTGGCATGCGACTGCACGGGGGAATGGCGCCCCGGCCGAGCATCGAACTCGCGGCGGCAGCGGATCGTCACGGTTTCGCGTCGGTGTGGTTCGCGGAGAATCCGTTCAATCGCGGAGTCCTGCCGGCGGTGTCAGGCGCGGTGTTGGCGACCAAGCGCATCAAGGTCGGTATTGGTGTCTTCAATCCCTACAATCGCCATCCCACGCTGATCGCCATGGAGATCGGTGCGCTCGACGAATTGGCGGAAGGGCGCGCTGCGCTGTCGCTCGGCTCGGGAATCGGAGATCGCGTCACCAGGATGGGCCTGTCTTATGAGAAGCCGCTTGCCGCCGTGCGTGATGCTGTCAATATCGTACGTGGCATGATGAAGGGTGAGACGGTCACGTATGAAGGAACCGTCTTTTCGGTATCGAAGGTCAAGATGGAATATGTTCCACCACGTCCGCAGATGCCGATCTATGTAGCCGCGATGGGCGATCAGGCGCTGCGGCTATGCGGGCAGATCGGCGATGGCCTCATGATCTCCAACATGTGCCCGCCCGGATATACCGAGCGCGCGTTGCAGGTCCTGCAAGAGGGTGCCGACAAGGCCGGCCGGCCACGCCCCAAGGACGTCGTGCAGTATGTATTGTGTTCAGTGAACAAGGATCGTGCGCTAGCCCGTGCTGCCGTGCGCAAGACAATTGCCGAGATGCTGCCTGCATACTGGAGCATGGGCGCGCGCTGGCCGGCGGTCCGGGAAGCCATGTATGGAAAAAGTGGAATTCCGGAGAATGAGTTTGTTGCTGCCATTGAACGGCTGCAGGCGGGCGAAGATCCGCAAATCGTGCTCGATGATCGCTTCGTCGATGCATACGCCATTGCCGGAACGGTCGAAGATTGCCTGGAAGGCGCTGCCCGTTTTGGCGCCGTCAATGTGACCGAGTTGGTCGTGACGTTGGTCGGGAAAGTCCCGACGGACGAAATGGCTCTTCTTGGTCCTGCACTGCGTCCGAACTCATGAAGGTGTCCTGCACCGTCAATGGTGAGCGCGTCGAAGCCGACGTGCCGTCGCGATTGCTGTTGTCGGATTTCCTGCGTCACGAACTGCGGCTGACGGGAACCAATGTCGGTTGCGAGATGGGCGTGTGCGGAGCGTGTACTGTTATCGTCAACGATGAGCCCGTCCGTTCCTGCCTGATGTTCGCGGTTCAAGCAGACGGTGCGACCGTTGGGACAATCGAGGGGCTGGATAGCGACGGCCGGCTTACGCCGATCCAACGTGCGTTTCATGAACGTCACGCCTTGCAATGCGGTTTCTGTACGCCAGGCATCCTGATGACGCTTGCGGCGCTCGAGTTGCGCAATGCAATGCCAAAAACCGAGACCGACGTGCGCGAAGCGCTGTCCGGAAACATTTGTCGATGCACTGGCTATCAGAACATCGTCGATGCCGTTCTTGAGAGTGCCCCATGAAACCCGCCGCATTTGCGTTTCATCAGGCGCAAAGCGTTGGCGAGGCCGTCGGATTGCTCGCGCAATTGGGCGGAGAGGCAAGGCCGATCGCTGGTGGGCAGAGCCTGGTTCCAGCGATGAACCTGCGGATGGCGACGCCGGATGCGCTGGTCGATATCAGCCGTATCCCCGAGTTGCAGGGCTGGCGGAAAATCGGAGATCGTATTCACATCGGAGCCGCGACCACGCAGGCGGCGCTGTTGCGCGAGAAGGATCTCGCTGAGCATCTTCCGCTGCTGATGGCGGCCTTGCCGAACATTGGACATGTCCAGACCCGGAGCCGGGGTACGATTGGCGGCAGCCTGGTTCATGCGGATCCCTCGGCGGAGATCGCGTTGGTCGCGGCGACGCTCGAAGCCGAGCTTGTACTGCGCAATGTGTCGGGCGAGCGGCGCCTGAGCACACGCGACTTTCAGCTTGGCGCACTGACGACAGCCCTCGAACCAGGAGAGTTGCTGGTTGAGATCGTGATGCCCGTAGCCGATGCCGGTACGCGTTGCGCCTTTCGCGAACTCGCGCGTCGTCATGGCGATTTTGCGCTGGTTGCCGTCGCGGCGCAAATTGCCGGTGATCGTCTTTCGATTGCGGTGGGTGGGCTCGAGGAAGTGCCAAGGCGCTGCGACAAGCTGATCGAGAAACTGAAGGAGGCAAATAACGCGAGCGCAGCGATCGACGAGGCGATCCGGATCGAACTCGGCGATGTTGTCGCACTCTCGGATATCCACGCCAGCGGTAGCTATCGCCAACATCTTGCTGCGGTGCTGCTGAAGGACTGTCTGCTGGAGATACTGCCGTGACGGATGGTGCTTCCTCCCCGGATCGTTACTTGCGCAAGGAGGACGCGCGGCTGCTGCGTGGGCGAGGCCGGTTCGTCGATAACCTGCATCTGGATCGCATGGTTCACGGCACCTTCATCCGCAGCCAGATGGCACATGCAAGAATTGCCGGAATTGATGCCTCTGCCGCGCTCGCGGCCGGAGCGCTTGCTGTCATTACGGCGGCCGACTTGCCGTTCGTGGATAAGCCATGGGTGACGCGGTATTGGCATGAAGCGATCCGCAACGGATTGCCGGGCTTTCTGGCGCGCGACCGCGTGCGCTATGTTGGAGAGCCGATTGCTTTCGTGGTTGCAGCGGATCGTTATATTGCCGAAGATCTCGCCGCGCTGGTCGAGATCGAACTGGAGCCGCTAGTGGCATTCGGATCGCCGGCGGCGGCACTTGCCGCCGGTGCGCCGCGATTGCACGACGATTGGGTCGATAACATTGCGGCAGCTTTCAGCGCCAGCCACGGCCAGGCCGATGACGCGATGGCCAAGGCGACGCATCGGGTCTCGCGCCGCTTCAGTTTCGCGCGACAGACGCCGTTGGCGTTGGAAGGGCGTGGTGTTGTTGCTGAATACGACCGGGACCAAGCGAGTCTTACCGTCTGGATGTCGACGCAGGCGCACTACAATGTACGCCAGAATCTCGCCAGCATTCTTGATGTGCCTGAATATCAGGTTCGGGTGATTGCCGAAGACGTTGGTGGCGGATTCGGCGCGAAGTCACGTTGTTATCCGGAAGAGATCGTGGTGGCCCATGCCGCGCGGTTGCTGCAGCGGCCGGTCAAATGGATCGAAGATCGTTTCGAAAATCTGCAGGCGACCACACATTCGCGTGCGATCGATGTCGATCTTGAACTCGGCTGCGATGCCGCAGGGCGCTTCGTCGCTCTCAAGGCCGACGTCGTCACCGATGTCGGTGCCTACATTCACAACAGCGGCATCATGACGTCGGAAGTTGTGCCGGCACATATCGCTAATAGCTACAAGATTGCCAACGTGAAGGTCGACGTCCGTTGCGTCGGCACCAACAAGACGCCGATCGCGACCTATCGCGGCGCTGGTCAGCCGGAAGCGGCGTTTCCAATCGAGTGCCTGATCGATGTTCTCGCCAAGGATATCGGCATTCCCGCGCTCGCGTTACGTCAGCTCAATCTGATCGAGCCGTCCGATCTGCCATTTCTGTCCGGAGCGACATTGGCGACGCTCCCCGTCCGCTTCGAAAGCGGAGACTTCCCGGCATTGCTGGCGAAAGCGGTTGAAGGCACCGGTTACGATGAATCGGTCGATGTCTTGGCGGACGGTCGTCGCGAGGCTTGGGGGATGGCGTGCGGCATTGAGGCTGGTGGGCTGGTGAATTTCGAGTCGGCGTTGATTCGCGTCGATACGGCCGGCAACGTGATTGTGTTTTCCGGCATGACAACGCAGGGGCAAGGCCAACTCACCACCTATGCGCAGGTCTGCGCGGAAGCGTTGGGCGTCGATTTCGAGCGTATTCAGGTGCGAATGGGCGACACCCAGTTGGTCTCGTTTGGGCGTGGGGCATTCGCCAGCAGGGGGGCAGTGTTCGGCGCGAGCGCTGTTCATCGTGCCGCGCTCGCGTTGCGCAGCAAGGCTCTGGGTTATGCGGCGACGTTGCTTCAGTCCACCGAGGCAGAATTGACGATTGTCGATGGCGTGGTGCGGCGTGCGACTGGTGAGGACACCGGCCTCGACCTTGGCAAGATCGCCCGTGCGGTAATGCCCGGCGGAGCTTTGTTCGATGGAGAGGGGGCGCTTGAGGCTCAGCATGTCTTTAAGGCGGACCAACCTCTGACCTATGGAATGTCGGTCCATGTGGCGCGGGTTTGCCTCGACCCGAGAACCGGCTTTTTCAGTCTTCGCGATTATCTGGTGGCACATGACGCGGGACGAAGCTTGAATTCGATGATTGTCGAAGGACAGGTGATTGGCGGCGCTGTCGATGGCATCGGCGGCGCTCTGTTCTCGGAACTGATCTATGACGAAGAGGGCCAACTATTGACAGGTTCGCTGGCGGACTATCTGGTGGCTACTGCACCAGAGGTCCCGCGTATTCGGCTTGCCCATATGGAAACCCGCGCCGGAACCAATCCCCTCGGCGTCCGAGGCGTCGGCGAGGCTGGCGTGATTCCGGCGGCACCTGCAATTGCCAACGCGCTGGCTCGCGCCATCGATCCTTTTCGCAACGGCCATGAAGTGCCGTTGTTCACGCTGCCATTGAAACAGGAGCGCGTGCATCAGGCTGTCCTTGCGGCGAGAGCTCGGTCCGGAGAGACCAAATGAAGCCACTCGATCCTGGCGATGCGAGGTTTGCGCAGATTCCCACACCGGCGTTGGTGCTCGACGCGGCCGCGCTCGATGCCAATATCGCGCGGATGGCAGCGTTCGCCGCCACTCGCGGCATTCAACTCCGGCCGCATATGAAATCGCATAAGTCTGTCGCAATCGCCCAGCGGCAATGTGCGGCAGGTGCAGTTGGCATCGCTTGTGCGACGCTTGCGGAAGCAGAGGATCTCAGTGCCGCGGATATTCGGAATATCCTTCTGACGTCACCGCCCGCCGGCGAGGAAAAGTGCGTTCGGTTTGTTGCGTTGAGCCGGCGCGGGTCGATCGCGACGGTGGTAGATGATGCCGATCAGGTCAATATGCTTCGCGCCATCGCGGGCAACGTGGCGCTGGAGTTGGCCGTCGATATCGATGTCGGTCAAGAGCGAACCGGTGTGGTCGGTCCACGCGAGGCAGTCGCGTTGGCGAGGTTGATTGCGTCGTTGCCAAACACACGATTCGCCGGAATCCAGGGCTATGCTGGCCATGCGCAACATGTCGTGGGATTCGACGAACGACAGCGTGTCGCCCGCGGCGCAGCGCAACGGCTACGAGATGTCGTATCCGCGTTGTCAGAAGCGGGATTGAAGCCGGGTTTCGTCTCGGGAAGTGGTACCGGCACGAGCGATATCGATATGCGGGAAGGCCCGTACACCGAAATTCAAGCCGGATCGTATCTGTTGATGGATGCTGAATATCGCACCGTGCGCGGAGCCGATGACAGCGCGCTACCGTTCGAGCAATCGCTTTATGTGCTGGCGACAGTGGTATCGAACCGCCGTTGCGGCGAGATTACGGTCGATGCCGGCACCAAGGCGTTGGCCGTCAACGGTCCGGTTCCGGACGTCCTGATCGGCGTTCCGAAACGTGCGCGTTATCGCTTCTGGGGGGATGAACATGGCATCATCGCCCTGCCGCCGGGGGCGGCGACGCTTCCGACAGGCCGTCGAATCCTGATTGCCGCAACCCATTGCGATCCGACGGTCAACTTGCATTCGGCTTACCATGTCATCATGGACGATGGTTCCTTGAACGTCTGGCCGATAGGTGGACGCTATCGGCCGTTGAGAGCGGCAGGCAGTTGATACGCGGGCGAACGCTATTCGCAGAACAAGCGAGTCGGAGGTGGGGATGGTTTACGATCTCGTTTTGAGCGGGGGTCGTGTGATCGATCCCTCGCAGCAGCTCGATATGTTTGCGGATGTAGCGTTCCGCGACGGCAAGGTGGCGAAAGTTGCCGCCAAGCTCGATACGGCCGGTTGTCCCGACGTGCGCGACGTGACGGGGCTGCTGGTCGTTCCCGGGTTGATCGACCTCCATACGCATGTTTATTGGGGCGGTACCTCGCTCGGGATCGACGCCGAGGCTTTTGCACGCACAAGCGGCGTCACCACGGCGATCGATACAGGTTCGGCTGGGCCGGGTAATTTCGCCGGTTTTCGCAAACACGTCATCGAGCCCTCGCAAACCCGCATCCTCGTCTACCTTCACGTCTCTTTCGCCGGGATCTACGCGTATTCGAGGACCGTCATGGTCGGCGAAAGTGAAGAAATGCGACTAATGGCGCCGGCCGATGCCGTGCGCGTCGCCGAGGCCAATCGCGATCTGATCGTTGGAATCAAGGTGAGGGTTGGCAAATTTTCATCCGGCACGTCCGGTCTGCATCCGTTGAATGCGGCAATGCAGGTTGCCGAGGAAACCGGCCTGCCGATAATGGCCCATATCGACGATCCGCCACCGTCCTACGAGGACGTGCTTGCGCAATTGCGCGCAGGCGACGTGTTGACACATGCTTTTCGGCCATTCCCTAACGCGCCGACAACGCGTCAAGGCAAAGTGAAGCAGGCCGTGCTGGATGCGCGTCGCCGTGGCGTCTTGTTCGATATCGGCCATGGCAAAGGTTCCTTCGCCTTCGCGACGGCGCGTGCAATGCTCGCCAATGGCTTTCTGCCCGACACGATCTCGTCGGATATTCATGCGCTCTGCATCGACGGACCAGTTTTTGACCAGGTGACAACCTTGTCGAAATTTCTCTGCCTCGGCATGTCGCTCCCGGACGTCATCGCCGCGACGACGGTCAATGCCGCGTCCGCCATCAAGCGCCCGGAACTTGGGAGCCTGAAGCCGGGCTCGGTCGGCGATGCGACAGTCCTGGCGCTTCGCGAAGGAGGTTTCGATTATGTCGACGTGGTCGGCGAGCATCTCGAGGGCAATCAGCGATTGACCAGCGAAGGCGTCGTCGTCGCTGGCCGGTGGTGGCATCCATGAACTGACCGAACGAGACGGATGATCGCGTCCTCCAATCATCGATTCGGTTTCGCTTACATCGAATCCGATCTCGGACAGGCTCTCGGCGCTTTGCTCGCTACGCCGCGGCGCCAGCGTCGACGGCCTGCAAGTGCAGATCATCCAGGAGACGGAAAACGTTCTTGACCATTTGGTCTGGCGTCCGTTACATTCAAAACAGCGGCTTTGTTCGAACGTCATGCCCCGTGTTGGGCTGTATCCGTCGCATTCGTGCACGGGATGTCAGTTGAACTAGCTGCTCTCACCAGAACAAAAATGATGGACCCGTTGTGCCTGTGCACGACCTGCGTCCGTTTGGCTTGAGTTTACCGCGCGCTGGATATCTGGCGATTCCGCGAACGAGGAGGCGTGCCTGGATCATGACGCAACGCTGCAACGGAGCTGCCGAGATCGAGCGGAGCGAGCGTTATGAGTGAGCGCCCTGCAGCACGGGATGAATGGAATGCGGGCGATATGGGCTGTGGCGAACTGGTCATCGAACTGCGCAAGAAGCTGCGCCAAATGCCCGGCGAAATTCTCAAGATCATCGCTTACGACCCGGCGGCGTCGATCGACCTCGCGGCATGGTGTCGCATGACCAATAACGAACTCGTTGCGAGCGACATCCCCAACAAGAGTTTCTGGATCAAATCGCGAATGGTCTGGAATTGAGCGAACCACGGCGCGAGGGCGTGCGCTCTCGTGCGGTCAGTTGAATGAATGTGGGGATCGTCCCCATCATCAGGAGGAAGTTAGAATGCCCGGTAAGTTTGTTGTCAGCCTGACCTGCGCCAAAAACGATACCGACAAGGCGACCGTCGCATTTGTCGTGGCCAATGCTGCTGTCGCCTCGGACAAGGAGACCGTGGTGTTTCTCTCCACCGAGGGAACGCGGATCGGCGTGAAGGGGTATGCCGACGGCATTCACGAAGCAGGCTTTGCGGCTCTGAACGATCTCATCAAGAATTTCGCGGAAGCAGGCGGCAAGATTTACGTCTGCTCGCCCTGCTTCAAGAAGCGCGGTCTCGACGAGAACAATCTCGTCGCTGGTGCCGTCATCGTTGGCGGGGCCAAGCTGGTCGAGTTCATGAGCGATGGTGCTCCGAGCGTTTGCTACTAGGCCATTCTAGCTGAGCGCGTGCCTCGTATGTGGGCGCGTGCTCAGTCGCATCATTGTGGATGGGCAGCCAGCCGAAGGGCCTGCCCTGCCGTCATCGGCTAGAGGGGAAAAGCCTGCATGATTCCGTTTCGGAGAATGGCTCTGCTATTTGTCGTCGGCGCGGTCGGTTACGTCGTGTTGAGTTACCTTAGTTTCAAGGTGCCGACGACGCTTGCCGATGGCGAGTTGTGCGGTTTCGTCGAAGGCGACTTCAATGCGGCCGGGCAGTTCAGCCATCCGCCTGTCGCGGCGTGGTGGATTAGCTTCAGCCGTCTGCAGGAATACTGGACCGCGATCTCGGTCGGCCTGTCGGTGGCCTTCATTGGTTTCGCGTTGACGGCTGGGCGCCGCGCCGGAGGTGGTGCGGCAGCAGGAGCTGCAATGGGCGGTGGCGCACTGGCACTTTCGGCGTTGTGCATCAGTTGTCTGGCACCGGCGTTGTCGGTGGTCGGTCTCGGCATCGCCGGAACGCTGCTTGCTGGCGTGCCGAAATGGCTGATCGCACTCAATACTCTGCTGCTGACCGGTTGGGGCACGATGTTTCTATCGCGGCGCCTGTCGAGTTGCGAACTGTCGCGACGGGCCAATGGTGAAGTCAGTGAAAGCAGCTTTGCCTAGATGAGCCGTGTTGCGCGCGATGATGTGCGCGACGCATCCACGCCGGCAAGTCCGAAACCAAACAATATTGCGACATTGGAGGGAGACGCCCATGGCACGACAAATTCTGCTCGGCATTGCAGCTGCAGCATTGCTGATCGCCGCGCCACAAGCGCACGCGACCGATTATTCGAAAATTCTGCAACCGGCCAAGCCGGGTATGCCGCTAGCTCACCCGATTGCAACCAACGATATCGCGCCGCCGCCGCTCTCGTTGATTGCCGATCGTCCGGTGCGTCCAGCCTATGTACCCGGTCTGCCGGGATTGCGTGAAGGAACCATCGTCAAAGACGACTTCGGCCGCAAGACGCCGAAATATGATGGCGTGTTCATTCGCAAGAGCAAGGTCGAGAATGGTGAGGTCGTCATTCCTCCCGGCGGTCTCGTCTACCACGAGGATACCTGGGGCGGTGAAGTCGCGTTACGCGGCGAGACGCTGCCGTTGCTCGGCCGCACACCGACCTATGTCGATTACGACATGACCGTGGTGGTGAAGGAGAACGTCACCATTCCCGCAGGGCAGAGCGTCGTCGTCGGTGGGCAGGTCTATCAGTATTACGCGACCGTCGTGCACAACAAGACGGCCAACCACGCGCTGCACGTCAAGACCATCGCTGGCACCGATTGGGAATGGGCGTTCGGCGCGCCGGTGCTCTCGAGCACGCAGACCGACTGGTGGGGCGGCATGCAATTCAACCAGCTCTATAATCAGGGCAAGGCGCGCGAAGCCAATCCCAAGCAGTTGGTGTTCGACTGGATCTCCGGCGTGCGGATGGATCGCGTCGTGCTTGCCGATGAGAAAATCTTCGCCGGTCTCGCCGGCACAGGCGATCAGTGGAAGGCGGGCAATCGCACCGTGAAAGTCGCGTCGGTCGATGCGGCGTCCGGGACTGTCAATGTCGAGGTGATCGAGAACGGCAATGTCGTGCTCGCCAAGACGCTCGGGCCCGTGCAGAACGAGCTGCTGATCGAGGATACCGGTGCACGCAAGGCACTGGTATTCGAACACGGCGATGTCATCGGCTTTCTTTCGCCATGGCCGGAGGCCTTCAAGGATGGCAAGGCCAACCTGAAGATCTACGACAAGGCCTTCAGCCTGCGCTACGGCGATACCTATGCCGGAGACCAGCGCTTCGCGGTGTATCCGGTTGGCTGTCCGACGGGGCACAATTTCGGATTCATGCTGGTCAACAAGGAAGAGATCCGGCTGAAACCGGGAGCTTCGGTCGACGGGCCCGAAGGCTATTTCAAGATCGCGGTCGAGCGCATTGACGGCGATAAGGTGCTCGCCTGGCATGTTGCCGACAAGCAGGGCAACCGTTCGGCAAATCTCGGTGGTCCCACCATCACCAACGTCGATCTGGTGCTTGGTCAGGGGCGTGTGGCGGGGCAAGCGATCCTCAAGGACGTCGGCCGCCAGATGCTGGAACGGACCTACAGCAACATGAGCGCGAACCTTCCGTCGGGTGCCGCGTCGACGCCAGCTTCAGTCGCACCGCAACAAGTATTGTCGCATGCACCGGGCGCGCCGCTGTCACCGGGTCTGATTGCTGCGTCGGGCGTGTTCGCTCTAGGTATCGGTGCTGTCGGATACGAAGTCGGGCGCCGGCGCAGGAAATCCTGAGCGCATTTCAACACACGGGTGGCGAAGCATAGAGCTTCGCTGCCTGCCGTACATCTCGAGGGGAGGGGCATTATGAACAGGATCAAGCGTCGGACTTTGCTAGTCGGTGCCGGTGCGATGGGCGTATCGCTCGCCATGCCGGCTATCGCACAAGCCAAGAAGATGCGCTTTGGTGTTGGACCGTTGCTGCCGAGCGCGGAGGACACCAAGCGCGCTTATACGCCGGTGTTCACCCATCTCGCCAAGGAGCTTGGCGTCGATTTCGAGTTGTTCGCGACCACCGATTGGGCGGGCATGGCGGTCGGGATGGGATCCGGCCAACTCGATGTCGCCTGGATGGGACCTTGGGGTTACATCATCGCCAACAACGCCACCAACTGCCAGGCCGTGGCTACCGTCAAGTATGACGGCAAGCCGATCTATTACGGCATCGTCATCGGGAAACCCGACATGCAGGTCTCGAAATTTCCGGATGACACCAAGGGCCGCTCGATCTCATTTGCCGACGTCGGCTCGACGTCCGGCTGGCTGGTGCCGAGCTACTACGCCAAGGAGGTCTGGAGGATCGATCCACGCACCTATTGGAAATACAGCGAAGGCGCAACGCATGCGGCAAACGAAATCGCCGTGGCGTCAGGCCAGGTCGATATGGCGACCGATTTCGATCGTAACCGCAACGCGATGATTGCCAGTGGCAAGATCAAGGACGGTGATACCAAGGTGATCTGGACATCCGATCCCCTGCCGAACGATGCGATCGCAATTGCGCCGAATGCGCCGAAGGACCTCGGTGCCAAGGTGCAGAAGATCCTCACCGCCATCACCGACGAGCAGGCCAAGACGTTGCTGCCGCCGCGCTACACCGGCTTTGTCGATGCGACGCATGCCTCATATAGCACTATCGAGAAGGCGGGCGTGGCTGTCGGCAAGATCAAACTGAAATCATGACACGCCTCCTCTATCGGGGCGATCTTGCCAATAGGCGTTACCGGATCGGGACAGCGCCAGCGCCATGACGGCCGCGGAGGAGATGCTGAATCAGATCGAGCAGACGCGCCGCGGTTTCTCCGCGATGCGCCTGAGGTTCTGGTTGGTCGCATCGGTCGTGTTCGCGCTCTACGTCGTGTCGTGGAACCTCGCCGCGATCGACCCGGCGAAGCTCGTGACTGGACTGCCGCGATTGTGGGGATGGCTTGTCCACGCATGGCCTCCGAAAACCGATGAGATTCCGCTGTTTCTGTACCGGACCGCGGAAACCATCGCGATGGCGCTGATCGGCACCACCGCCGCCTGCGTGCTCGCCCTGCCAATGGCGATGCTGGCGAGCCGCAACATCACGCCATTCCCGCCGTTGTATTATCCTGCGCGCTGGTTTCTCAATGCCTTGCGCGGCATCGACTCGTTCGTCTTTGCGCTGCTGTTTGTCGCCGCCGTGGGCCTGGGTCCGTTCGCCGGCGTTCTGGGTATCGCGCTGCATACCTGGGGCAGTGCGGCAAAGCTGTTCGCCGATCACATCGAGAATGCCAATCTTGGTCCGTACGAGGCGGTTGGCACCACCGGCGCAACGCACAGCGTGCGTATCATGTACGCACTAATTCCCGATGTGCTTCCTGTGTTGCTGTCGACCGCGTTGTTCTGGTGGGAGTTCAATGTTCGTGCGTCGACGGTGCTCGGCGTCGTCGGCGCCGGAGGCATTGGACAGGAATTGAAGAACAGCATGGACCTGCTGGATTTCTCGCGGCTCTTCACCATCATCGGCATCATCCTGATCGTTGTCACATTGCTCGATCAGCTTTCCGGCTGGCTCCGCAGGAAGCTGATATGAGCTCGGTCGTCAAGGTTCAGGACCATCCAGTGCTGCGCACCGGGACGGCCGCATCGCCAGATACGGTGCCGGTGCGCTTGACAGTGGGCGGTGTCAGCAAGCACTTCGGCGGCATCGCTGCGATCAAGGATGTCGGTTTTGTTGTGCGCGAGCACGAATTCGTCGCGGTGCTGGGGCCGAGCGGATCGGGGAAGACGACGCTATTTCGATGCATCGCCGGACTGCTCAAACCGGACAACGGCGTCATCAAGATCGACGACGACGATATTCAGGCGCTGCACGGTCGGCTGCGCCGCAGAATTGCCGTGGTATTTCAGCAGTTCAATCTCGTGAGCCGCCTCAACGCTTTGGATAACGTGCTCGCCGGGCGACTTGGCTACGTTCCGGCGTGGCGTGGCTTGGTCCGGCGCTTTTCACGGGAAGATCGCTTGTTTGCGCTGGAATGCCTCGAGCGCGTCGGATTGCTCGACAAGGCGCTGCAGCGTGCCGACACGTTGTCCGGGGGACAGCAGCAGCGTGTGGCGATCGCCCGTGCATTGTGCCAGCGGCCGAGCCTGATCATCGCCGACGAGCCGGTGGCGAGTCTCGATCCGAATGCAGGCGCCGGGGTGCTTGAACTGCTGCGCGAAATCGCGCGCTCCGGTAGTGTCGGCGTCATCTGCAGCCTGCATCAGGTTCACTTCGCCCGTAGCTATGCCGATCGCATCGTCGGTCTGTCGCGCGGCAATGCAATCATCGACGTCGCGACGGCACAGTTTGACGATCACGCTTATCAGCGGCTGTACGCGTCCGGCACGAGCAGTCGGCCTGAACAAATAACATGAGATCGAGATCCAGGAGCATGTCATGAATCCCGTCGCTGCCCATAACGAACAACCCGACGTCAGCTTCGACGGCGGCGATCTCGATTGCGGCAACGGGCTGCTGTTGCTGATCCGCAAGCACATCGATCCGTTGCCGCGCGGCGGTTTGCTGGAAATCCGCTCGCGGGAGATCTCGGTCGACGAAGATCTGCCGGCATGGTGCCGATTGACTGGTAACGATCTCATTACCTGGACCAAGCAGGGCAAAGAACGCAGCTTTCTGGTCTGCAAGGGCAAGTTGGCGGAACGCGGCGAGTCAGAAACGCCGAAGGCCCCGTTGCGTCCGGCTGCGGCCGCGCCGATTGAAGCAGTCGTACCGCGCCGTGCAGCGCCGATTGCGGCTCCGACGATTCCCGCACTTGCCGTGATGGGCATCGGCAGCTGGCCGCGGCCGCGGTGGATGATCGAAGCCATGCACGATCATGTGCAGGGCCGGCTCGATGAAGCGGCATTTCATCAGACGGCCGACGATGCCGTACGTCTTGCGGTCAGTGCGCAGGAAAAGGCCGGCGTCGATGTCGTCACCGACGGCGAACAGCGCCGCGACAGCTATGCCAGCTTTGTCGCGACCCGTCTCGAAGGCTGTCAGTTGGTGCCGCTGATCGATTTGTTGCCGCTGGTCGATCATCCGGAGGAGTTCGAGGCCGAGTTGCGCGCGCTCGACGTTCCGGCCGGCGATGTTCGGCATCCGGGGGTGTTCGGTCAGATCAAGCGGGTGCGTCCCATCGTCCGACATGAACTGGATTTCGTACGTGGCATTACCAGCAAGCCGATCAAGATCGCTTTGCCGGGTCCGTATCTGCTGACGCGAACGATGTGGATGGAGTGCATTTCCGAGCAGGTCTATTCGTCACGCGAACAGATCGCCGCGGATATCGTGCGAGCGCTGCGTGAAGAGGTGATCGATCTGCTCGACGGCGGTGCGGCATTGGTGCAGCTCGACGAGCCAGTGCTGTCGGAAGTCGTGTTCAGCGGCGCCAAGAACAAGCGCAGCTTCATGTGTGGCGCGCTGTCGGAATCGCTTGGTCCGGAACATGAATTGGGCTTCGCCAGGGAGTTGATGAACGCCGTCGTCGACGGCCTGCCGAAGGAGCGCATCGCCCTGCATGTTTGCCGTGGCAATTGGACGCCGGACGAAAGCGTGGCGCTGGCCGGCAGCTACGAGCCATTGGTTGAGACGCTCGCCGGCATGAAGGTCGGCGCCTACCTGCTGGAGATGTGCACGCCGCGCGCCGGCGAGATGGAAATCCTGCGCCGGCTCCCCGGCGATACACGGATCGGCGTCGGCGTCGTCAATCAAAAACATGCCGCACCGGAAGCGGTCGATGACGTGGCTGCGAAGATCGGCCATGCCATCGATCTGTTCGGCAGGGACCGCGTTCTGCTGCATCCGGATTGCGGCTTCGCCACGTTTGCCGATAACCCGATCTGCTCGTGTTCGTCGGCCGAGGCCAAGCTCGATATCGTGGCCCGGGCCGCAAAGCGGTTCGCCATTTGAGCGATGATTCCTGTCTGAATCCCTCGGTATGGAAGCTTGATGACTTGCCCATCGATGCCCTAAGTGCGATCTGCGGCAAGAGAGCGCAACGGCCCCGTTTGCCGTGAAAAGTACAATTATCGCCCGAAAACATCTATTCCTGCCCGACGACCTCCTCGCTAGCGTCTCATTCCGCCGGAACCAGCGACCTGAAGAAGTTGCGATACGCCGGATGAGCAATATGCCGCGCGATCGGCATCACAGGGGAGGATCACCATGACGACGTGGCACAAGCGAGCGCGCAGCGCTCTCGGTTTGTCCGCTATCCTGCTTTTCAGCGTCGGCGGCGTTTCTGCAATTGCGCAGGAGCGGACCTCCGTGAAAATCGGTTACGCGGTCTCGAAGACCGGGCCGAACGCCGGCGGGGCCGGCATCACTACCATTCCCAACTACGTGCTGTGGGCCAAGGAAGTGAAGGACGCTGGTGGCCTCGAATTGCCGGATGGCAAGCGGTTGCCGGTCGAGATCATCGAATACGACGATCGTTCGTCCGCCGAGGAGGTGGTGCGCGCGACCGAGCGGCTCGCCACGCAGGACAAGGTCGATTTCATCTTTGCGCCGTGGGGGACGGGCTTCAATCTTGCCGTGGCACCGCTGTTCGATCGCTTCGGCTATCCGCAGCTCGCGGTGTCGGCCGTCACCGACAAGGCGCCGGAGTTTGTCAAGCGCTGGAAGAAGAGCTTCTGGCTGCTCGGCGGCGGCCATGACTACACCGAGGCGCTGGCCGGTGTGTTGAAGCAAGCCAAGGCCGCGGGCACCATCAACGGCAAGATCGCGATGATCTCGGTGGCTGACGGGTTTGGCATTGATCTCGTCACCGCCGCGCGCCCGTCGTTCAAGAAGGCCGGCCTCGAGGTAACTTACGATGTGACCTATCCGGCCGGCACCACCGACTTCACGCCGATGATCAACGAAGCCGCAAAGGGCGGTGCGGATACGTTCGTTGCGTTCTCTTACCCACCGGAAACCTTTGCCATCACGCAACAAGCACAGGTCGCGAAGTTCAACCCTAAGGTGATGTATCTCGGCGTCGGCACCGGCTTTCCGATCTATGGCAAGAACAACGGTGCGAACGCGGAAGGCATCATGAGCCTCGGTGGCATCGACCCGAAAAACGAAGCAAACACCGCCTATCGCAAACGACACGAAGAGGTGACTGGCAAGGCGCCGGATCTCTGGGGCAGCGTCATCACCTATGCGAGCCTGCAGATGTTGCAGGAGGCGATCAAGCGGAAGGGGCTGGATCGCGAGGCGGTGTCGAAGGAATTGTCGACGGGCACTTTCAAGGCCGTGCTCGGCGAAACCAAGCTTGAGAACAACCAGCTTCGCACGCTTTGGTTCGGCGGGCAGTGGCAGAACGGGCAGTTCGTCGCCATCGCGCCGGTTGACCGGCCGGGCGCGGCGAAGCCGATCCTGCCCAAGCCCGTGTGGCAAGCAAAATAGCGGCGACCGAAGACGCGCGCGATGATCGTAACGACATTGATTGCTGGGCTTGTGCTCGGTGGGACCTACGCGCTTGTCGCGATGGGTCTCACCCTGCAATACGGTATTTCCCGCATCATGAACCTTGCTTACGGCGAGACGATCATCGCCGCGTCCTTTCTTGCTTACGTGCTGAGCAGTTCGCTCGGCATCAATCCGCTGGTGAGTTTGCTGGTAGCGGCGCCGCTCGGCTTCGCCTTCAGCTACATGATCTATGCCATCATGTTGCGCCCGCTGGTTGCGCGTTCGAAAACCGCGATGTCGCTGGAGATCGACTCTATCCTCGCCACGTTCGGCCTGCTGTTCGTCATCCAGGGCGTGATGCTGGTGTTCTTCGGCGGCAACTACATCAGCTACAGTTATATGAATTTCGGTGTCGATATCCTCGGTGCCAGCGTTGCCGCCAACCGGCTGCTGGCACTGGTCCTCGCGTTGGCCATCGGTGGCGGCCTTTACCTGCTGCTGACGCGCACGCTATGGGGCACCGCGTTGCGCGCCGTTGCGGTGGCGCCGTCGTCGGCCCCGCTGGTCGGGATCGACGCCAATCGCGCGGTGCGTCTCGCCTTCGCGCTCGGCGGCGCATTGGCGGCATGCGGCGGCGTCGTCATCTCGATGTACCAGACCTTCACCGCGACATCCGGCGTTGTGTTCACCATGAAGGCGCTGATCGTCGTCATCATGGGTGGCGTCGGCAATCTGCTCGGCGCGTTGAGCGCCGGTCTGATCCTCGGCCTCGTTGAAACCTTTGTCGCGACCTATGTCAGTCCCGGACTGACGCTTGCGGCGGTCTACCTGATCTTCCTTGGCATCCTGCTCTGGCGCCCCTCCGGCCTGTTCGGAAAGGCGCGACGATGAAGCGGTTCGCAATCGCAGGCGGTTTCGTGGTTGCCGTGGCGGTGCTTGCGCTGGCGCCGTTGTGTCTCGGCGCTTACGGCCTCGGTCTGCTGATCGGCCTCGCCGGCTATGTGACGCTGGCGACGGCGTGGGCGCTGTTCTCCGGGCCGACCGGCTATATCTCGCTTGCGACGGTCGCTTTCGTCGGCATCGGTGCCTATTGCGTTGCGGCGCTCAGCGAGGTGCTGCCTTATCCGCTGGTGCTGTTGATCGCGGCTGCCATCGGACTGGCGGTCGCATTAATCGTCGGCCTTTCGACGCTGCGGCTGTCCGGCGTCTACTTTGTGATCTTCACGTTCGGCTTGGCCGAATTGATCCGGCAACTCGTCACGTTCTACGAGATCAACGTCACCGGCACGCTGGGACGTTATATCTTCCTCGGCATCACGCCGGAACAGATCTATTGGCAATTGCTGGCGCTCGGCGTCATCACCTTGCTGCTGACGTGGTGGATCGGCCGCTCCCGCATCGGGCTGGCTCTAAAGGTGATCGGCGACGACGAAGTGGTGGCGTCGCATGTCGGCATCGACATCGCACGCACCAAGCTGGCGTTGTTCGCCGTCAGTGCCGTGATCATGACCCTGGTCGGCGCCATCCAGGCGCCGCGCTGGACCTATGTCGAGCCGGCCATCGTCTTCAACCCAACGGTATCGTTTCTGGTGCTGATCATGGCGCTGCTCGGCGGCGCGGCGAGGCTGTGGGGCCCGTTGCTCGGTGCGGTGCCGCTGTTCATGCTGTTCGAGTGGCTGTCGGCGAATTTCCCCAATCACTATTCGATCCTGCTCGGGCTGCTGTTCATCCTCATCGTCTTCGCACTGCCCAAGGGCGTGTTGTCCTTCGTCGAGGATAACTGGATGAAAAGGCGCGGTCCGCGTGCGGCAGACAGGAGCGAGGCTCGCTCATGACGACGCTGCTCGATATATCCGCTCTGACGCGGCGGTTCGGTGGTCTCGTTGCCGTCAATGGTGTTTCGTTTGAGGTCGCGCGCGGTGAGGTCGTCGGGCTACTGGGGCCGAACGGGTCGGGCAAGACTACGGTACTCAACATGATTTCCGGTAGCCTCAAGCCGAGCGGTGGCGATATCCGGCTCAACGGCGAGAAGTTGTCGGGCCTGCCGGCGCATCGCATCGCCCGCAAAGGCGTCGCGCGCACCTTCCAGCTCGTGCGTATCCTGCCGTCGCTGAGCGTGGCGGAGAACATCGTCGCCGCGCTGGCGTTTCGAAGCGCGCCGCTATGGGGCGCCGAGGTTCATGCGGCTGCCGATGATCTGCTTGTGATTGTCGGACTCGGCGGACGTGGCAACGAACGCGCGGAGAACCTCACCTACATCGATCAGAAGCGGATGGAACTGGCGCGCGCGCTGGCCGCGGCTCCGCAATTGCTGCTGCTCGACGAATGGCTGGCGGGACTCAATCCAACCGAATTGCGCGTCGGCATCGAACTGATCGCTTCGTTGCGCGATTCCGGCATCACTATCGTGCTGGTCGAGCACGTCATGGAGGCCGTGCGGGCGTTATGCGGGCGCTGCATCGTGATGACGGCCGGCAGCAAGATCGCGGACGGGCCGACCGCCGACGTTTTGCGCGATCCCGAGGTCATTCGTGCCTATCTCGGAGCCAGCCATGCTTGAGGTGGCAAACCTGTCGGTGCGTTACGGCAAGCATGCGGCATTACATGACGTCTCGTTGTCGGTGGCAGAGGGAGAATCCGTTGTCATCCTCGGCGCCAACGGTGCTGGCAAATCGTCGCTGCTGCGTGCGATTGCTGGTCTCGTGACGCCGGAACCCGGCGGCGAGGTGAAGCTGGCTGGTCGCTCGCTCAACGCTACCCCGGCGCATCTGGTGCTCGAAGCCGGTATCGCGCTGGTGCCGGAAGGGCGCGGCATTTTTGCCGACCTCACAGTGGTCGAAAATCTGCGGCTCGGCGCTTATGCGCAGCGCGCGCGTCGGAGCGCTGCGGCCAATCTGGCATTGGTCTACGATATCTTTCCACGGCTGGCCGAACGCCAACGCCAGCCCGTCGCCACCATGTCCGGCGGAGAGCAGCAGATGGTGGCGATCGGCCGCGCACTGATGTCGTCGCCCCGTCTTCTGATGCTCGATGAACCGAGCCTTGGCCTAGCGCCCATACTTGTGCACGAGTTATTCGAAGTGCTGGCCAATGTCCGCAAAACCGGGGTGAGTCTGCTCATCGTCGAACAAAATGTGCGCGCCAGCCTGTCGATTGCCGATCGCGGCTACCTGCTCGAGGCTGGCTGTATCGTTGGCGAAGGCCTAGCCGCCAGCCTGATCGACGATCCGGCCGTGCAACACGCCTTCCTCGGAACAGTTTCAAATAGCTGAAGAACGGAGATACGTATGAGTGTACTAGGCTTGATGATCGGCGGCGAGGAGCGAGCTGCATCGAATGGAGCGACGTTTGAACGGCGCAATCCGGTGTCCGGCGATGTCGCGACCAAAGCCGCTGCGGCTACGACCGATGATGCCATCGCCGCCGTAGATGCCGCCGCCGCCGCGTTCGCCGGCTGGGCTGTGACCTCACCGCGCGACAAGCGCAATATTCTCTCGAAGGCTGCCGATATCCTGCAATCGAAGTCCGGTGATTTCGTCGCAGCCATGGGCGCGGAGATCGGCGCGACAGCAGGTTGGGCGATGTTCAACGTCGGCCTGGCGTCGGACATGCTGCGCGAGGCGGCGGCGCTCACCACGCAGATCTCGGGCGAAGTCATCCCGTCGAACCGGCCGGGCTCGCTCGCCATGGCCGTGCGGCAGCCGGCCGGCGTCGTGTTGTCGATCGCGCCGTGGAACGCGCCGGTCATTCTCGGCGTGCGTTCGCTGGCGACGCCGCTTGCTTGCGGCAACACCGTCGTGATGAAGACTTCGGAGATCTGCCCGCGCACGCATCGCCTGATTGTCGAATCTCTGAACGAGGCCGGGCTGCCCAAGGGCGTACTCAATGCCATCTCCAATGCACCGGATGCCGCTGCCGAAATCGTCGAAACCTTGATCGCGCAGCCTGCGGTGCGGCGCGTCAACTTCACCGGCTCGACGCGGGTGGGGCGTATCATCGCGGAGTCCGCCGGGCGTCACCTCAAGCCGGCATTGATGGAGCTTGGTGGCAAAGCGCCGCTCGTTGTGCTTGACGACGCGGATATCGATGCTGCCGTCGCCGCCGCCGCGTTCGGAGCCTATATGAATCAAGGCCAGATCTGCATGTCGACCGAACGCATCGTGGTCGATGACAAGATCGCGGATCAGTTCGTCGCGGCGCTGACGGAGAAAGCGAAGAGCCTGAAGGCGGGCGATCCGGTCGCCGGCAAGACGCCGCTCGGCTGCGTTGTCGATCCTACGGCGGCGAGCCGCATCGGTCAGTTGATCAAGGATGCCGTCGATAAGGGAGCGGTGATGACGGCCGGCGGCGGCATTAGCGGCACTATCGTGCAGGCGACGGTGCTGGATCGCGTAAGCTGTTCAATGCGCATCTATGCCGAAGAATCGTTCGGTCCGGTGGTGACCGTCGTGCGTGTCGGCAGTGTCGACGAGGCGGTGCGTGTCGCCAACGATACTGAGTACGGTCTCTCGGCGGCCGTGTTTGGTCGGGATGTCAATCGGGCACTCGCGGTGGCGCGTCGCATCGAGTCCGGTATCTGCCACGTCAACGGGCCGACTGTGCGCGACGAAGCACAGATGCCGTTCGGTGGCGTCAAGGCATCGGGCTATGGCCGTTTCGGCGGCAAAGCCGGTGTTGCCGAGTTCACTGAATTGCGCTGGATCACCATTCAGGATGGTTCGATTCACTATCCGATCTGAGGCATCGGCGTCGTGAGAAAGCTCGAGGGCAAGACCTGCATCATCACAGGTGGTGCAGGCAGTCTGGGATGTGCCAGCGCGCGGCTCTTTCTGGCCGAGGGCGCCCGCGTGCTGCTGGTCGACGTCGATGCGCGCGGGCTCGACCGGGTTGCCGCCGAACTCCACTCCGCGAACGTGGATATCGCGGTTGCCGATGTCTCCTCGGCAGAGGCGACTGAACATTATGTGCAGCAGGCGGTCGCGTGGTTCGGCGCCATCGATGTGCTGGTGTCGAATGCCGGAAACTTCGGGGCCGTAAGTCCGATTGCAAGTTATCCGGACCAAGCATTCGACACTGTGCTTGCGGTTCACGTCAGAGGCGCCTATCTCGCCGCAAAGCATGCCGTGCCGCACATGAATGATGGCGGCTCGATCGTGATCACGTCTAGCGTCGCAGGAATGCGTGGCGACCCCGGTGTCTACGCCTATATCACTGCGAAACATGCACAGGTCGGCCTGATGCGATGTCTCGCCAAGGAGTTGGCGCCACGGCGCATTCGCGTCAACACCATTCATCCAGGGCCCATCGATAATGCATTCCAGCTTGCAGTCGAGCAGGGGCTCGGGGGCGCATTGGGTGTCGATGGAACCGCCTTCTTCAACGCGATGATCCCGCTCGGTCGCCACGGCTCCGCCGACGAAGTCGCCCGTTCGGTGCTCTACCTGGCAAGCGATGACTCAAGCTTCACGACCGGAACAACGCTGATGGTCGATGGCGGCATGAGCATTTGACGATGGCGTCGTTATCAACGGGATCGATACTCTTGCCTCGTCATTGCGAGGAGCGTTAGCGACGAAGCAATCCAGTTCTTGCTTGTGGCCTCTGGATTGCTTGGCTCCGCTCGCAATGACGAAAGTTGCGCGGATATTGGCGAGATTTGACTTCTTACCGGAACAACGTATCGACGTAAGCTGCGCCGATGCCGATCTTGTCGTAATGCGCCCGGCACAGTGCGATGTAGTTATGGACGTCGAAATAGCCGTCCGGTTCGCCGGCTTCGTCGAGCCAGATCAGCGGTCCCGTGACCTGGAAGAACACCTTCATCGGCTGCTCATGATCATAGGCCACCAGCGTATGACCTTCGCCGGGAGTTTCGTACACGAAATCGCCTGCGGTAGCCGTCCAGTCGTGCTCCAGGTAGCCCCATTTGCCGGAGATCGTATACGCGAAGACTTCGTGCGGATGATAATGACGGTTCACCAGTCCCGCCGTTTTCGCCATCAGGATATCGCACCACTTGTTCTGCGAGGGTGAAATCCACAGCGGACGTGAGGAAACCGTTTCGGTGAAAGGCACATAGTAGCGCTCGTCATCGGTCGGCGCGTTACTCATATACACTTCGGGCCGTGCATCGGGCTGGAAGACTTTGGCGATCGGTTTGAGATCGCGCCAGAATTCGGATTGCGGTGCTTCGGGCATATGGCTTTTCCTTCGCCGGCAAGGTGATCGGGTGCGCTTTGGTCCGGCAGCCGAATGCTGCCGTATGCTGTTGTTCCGGCAGTATAGAGGCGGGGGTCAACAGGACGCATAGACATCTGGCGGGAAGAGTTGCACTTTTCACGGCAGTTCAGGAGCGGGAGATAGTGCATGGTCGAGAAGGTTGCTCATCCACCCGTGCGCGCGTTACCGGAAACGGAAGTCCAGATTTTGCGTAGCGAACTGACGGGCGGCGAATGGACGCTTCGCGATGCGCGCTACTATGGATTCGTGTTGCAGGCTGGCGTCGGACGCATCCGCATCGATGGCAACGATCGGCCCGTTGCGGCGCCATGCCTCGTCTGGTTGCCGGCACAGGTGAAGGCGACGCTTTATTTCGAAGCCGGAACGCGCGGCATGGTGCTGGCAGTTTCGGAAATTGGTTTCGCGCGGGTGCTGTCGGGGAGTCTGAACGCAAACCAGATGCGCGCAGCGTTATCACGGCCGTTGTTGCGATCTAAGCTCGATGCCGCTCAGGTACGACGCATGGCGGATACGCTCGATGTTCTGCTTGATGAAGCCTTACACGACAGGCCTGGCTCGCAGGAGACGATGCGCCATCATCTGGCACTGTTCCTGATTGCGGCATGGCGGCTGTCGGGACCCGTGCTGCGCGAGGCTCAGCCGCTTCCACGCACCATCGTGCATAAGTTCCTGTATGCGGTCGAGGTGCACTTGCGGGATCACTGGACTATCGCGCGCTATGCCGCTGAAGTGGGCGTTACGGCAGATCGATTGAATGCAACGGTTCGCCGCGCGACAGGACGCTCGCCATTATCCATTGTCCATGAGCGCCTCATCGCTGAAGCTGATACTTTGCTGGATGACTCCAGCCTGAAGATTGCGGAGGTGGCTGAGACACTCGGCTTCGACGATCCGGCCTATTTCAGTCGCTTCTACAAGCGCGAGACCGGACGGCCACCCAACCAGCAGCGTCTTGACGTCACCGCGCAATCGGGCGGCCAGGCGCGTTCTTTTGCGGCGTGGCCTTGAGCATCGACGCGATAATTTCCGTGGCGCGGATTATGCTGATTTTGCTGACGTGCCGCGGTCTTTAGCGTGCGGACTAATCTGCTGGTGAATTTGCTTTGGTCCGCATGCTGAAAGCTTGTTTGGTGGGCCAGCCAGCTTGAGGTAGAGCCCTTCTGCCCCCGATGTCGCGACATCATGGACACATACACCTGGCTTTTTGCTTCGGCATTGACTTGTCAATGCGACATCGATCGCGCACAATCCCCCCAATCTGCATTCGAATGATGCGCCAGAATAGACGGAAAACGTCTGCCGGCGATCTATCGTCATCGACAGTCTGGGAGGAAGAACGACGATGCGTAAACTGATTTTGGCCGCCGCGGTGGCTCTGCTGCCGGGACTCGGTAGTTCAGCATTCGCGCAAGAGACCATCAAACTCGGTTATATCGACCCGCTATCTGGCGGTGGCGCCAGCGTCGGCGAAGGCGGACTTAAGACGTTCCAGTATCTTGCCGATGAGATCAACGCGAAGGGCGGCATCCTCGGCCATAAGGTCGAAATCATTCCGCTCGACAACAAAACCAATCCGCAAGAGAGCCTGATCCAGGCGCAGAAGGCAATCGACAGCGGCGCTCGCTATATTACCCAAGGTAACGGCTCTGCTGTTGCCGCCGCGCTGGAAGACTTCGTCACCAAGCAGAATTCGCGAAATCCCGGCAAGGAAGTGCTCTACTTCAACTATGCCGCGGTCGATCCGAGCCTGACCAACGACAAGTGCAGCTTCTGGCACTTCCGGTGGGATGCTGGTTCGGACATCAAGATGGAAGCGCTCACCAACTATATGAAGGGCGTTCCCGCCATCAAGAAAGTGTACCTGATCAATCAGGACTATTCGTTCGGTCAGTCGGTCCGCTCAGATGCGCGCAAGATGCTGAATGCCAAGCGGCCTGACGTCGAGATCGTCGGCGATGAACTGCATCCGCTGCTGAAGGTCACGGATTTCTCGCCGTACATTGCCAAGATCAAGGCATCCGGTGCCGATAGCGTCGTGACAGGCAACTGGGGTCAGGACTTCGCGCTGCTGTTGAAGGCCGCCGCCGATGCCGGGCTGAAGGTCAACTGGTACACCTACTACGCCGGTGGCGCCGGTGGTCCGACCGCCATCAAGCAGACCGGGCTGGATCATCAGGTGTTCCAGATCTCCGAAGGTATCCCGAATTCGGGAAATCAGTCGGCGATGGACTTCGAAAAAGCATTCCGCGCCAAGGCCAATATGTCGCTTTGGTATCCCCGCGCGGTCAATCAGATGCGGATGTTCAAGGCCGCTGCCGAAAAGGCCAACTCGATCGATCCGGTCAAGGTTGCGGCGGCGCTCGAAGGCATGGAGTTCGACGTCCTTGACGGCGGCAAGGGAACGATGCGGAAGGACGATCACCAGTTCTTCCAGCCGATCTACATCTCATCGTTTGGCAGCCGGAACGACAAGGAGCCCTTCGACGAGGAAAACACCGGCTGGGGCTGGCGCCCGGTATCCAAGATCGATACCGCCCAGACCACCGTTCCGACGACCTGCAAGATGAAGCGGCCGTAACGATGACCAACATCCCCGTGCCGGAATGTCCGGTGCGGGGATCTCCTCCGCAGCCAGGGCTGCGGCAGATTTGCTGAATGTCTCTATCTTTCGATCGTGTCGAACAGGTAGGCGACCCTGAACAACCAGCGAGCGTGTTGTGCTTGAGCTGATCGTGATTTCGACTCTCAATGGTGTGCTGTTCGGCATGCTGCTGTTCCTGCTGTCGAGCGGCCTCACGGTTATCTTCAGCATGATGGGTGTGCTCAACTTTGCGCATGCCAGCTTCTACATGTTGGGAGCGTTTTTCGGATATCAGCTGACACGATGGATCGGCTTCTGGCCGGCTTTGATCATCGCGCCTCTGCTGGTGGGAGTCGTCGGCATGGCGGTCGAACGCTACGGCCTGCGCGCAACGCACAAGCATGGCCACGTCGCCGAATTGCTCCTGACGTTCGGACTCGCTTTTGCGATCGAGGAAATCGTATCGATGATCTGGGGTAAAAGCCCGATGGATTATCGGGTGCCGGCACTCCTCGACTTCCCGGCTTTCACGATCTTCTCCACCAACTATCCCGCCTACAAACTCTTCATGTTGACGGTGTCGGTTCTGATCTTCCTGGCGCTGTTGGTCGTGCTGAAGCGCACGCGTATCGGCCTCATCGTGCAGGCGGCGCTGACGCACCCCAATATGGTCGCGCATCTGGGGCACAATGTCGGACGCATCTTCATGCTCGTGTTCGGCGTCGGCAGTGCACTCGCGGGAGTGGCCGGAGTGATTGCTGGCCCGGCGTTGGTCACGCAGTCGGACATGGCGGCGTTGCTCGGTCCGATTCTCTTCGTCGTTATCGTGTTCGGCGGGCTCGGCTCGTTGCCGGGCGCGTTCATCGCGTCGCTGGTGATCGGTTTGGTGCAGACCTTTGCGGTTGCCTTGAACGGCTCGCTGGCCAGTGCGTTCGGGCCGCTCGATCCGTCGCTCGGCCCATCGGTCCTGTCCGATATCTGGAATGTCACGATCGCGCAGATCGCACCGATCCTGCCGTATGTCCTCCTTGTGCTGATATTGATTGTCCGCCCTCTGGGTCTGATGGGGACTCGCGAAACATGAGCGATACCGCGACCTCAGCTGTCGATATCAAAGCCCAATCCCGCGGCCAAAATCTGCGTTTCTATGGGATCTGGGTGATCGCCGCGATTGTGCTCATCGTGCTTCCGATGATCTTTTCATCAGGCGGATCGCTCACATCCTTTAGTCTGATCGGTATCTCGATCATCTTTGCCTTGTCGTACAACATTCTGCTGGGGCAGACCGGCCTGCTGTCGTTCGGACACGCGGTGCATTACGGTCTCGGCGGGTTCCTCGCGATCCACGCAATGAATGCCGTGATCGCACGGGGGTGGTCCATACCCCTGCCGTTGATTCCGTTGGTCGGAGGGGTAGGCGGGTTGGCCATCGCGATCGTGGTTGGCTGGGTGATCACCAAGCGCGCCGGCACCGTCTTCGCCATGATCTCGCTCGGGATCGGCGAGCTGGTTGCATCATCATCTCTGATATTGCGAAGCGTGTTCGGCGGAGAGTCCGGCGTCACCACGAATCGTACCGACCTGCCGCAGGTCTTTGGTTGGAATTTCGGACCGCAGATCCAGATCTACTACCTCATCGCATTCTGGCTGATGATTTCAGCCATCGCGATGTACGCGCTGACACGGACGCCACTTGGCCGGATCTGCAATGCGGTTCGCGACAATCCGGAGCGCGTCGAATTCATCGGTTACGACCCTCATGTCGTGCGCTATCTCGCTTACTGTTTCGCCGGTTTCTTCGCCGGTATTGCCGGGGGTCTGTCGGCGATCAACTTCGAGATCGCCAATTCGGCCTATCTCGGCGCGGTGCAATCCGGCATCGTATTGTTTGCGACGTTCATCGGCGGCACGGCCTATTTCTTTGGCCCGATCCTCGGCGCCATTCTGGTGACGTATCTTCAACTCGGGCTGACGAGTGTCACCACGGTCTGGCAGCTCTATTTCGGCGTCATTTTCATCGGCATTGTGATGTTTGCGCCAGGCGGGATCGCTGGGCTGCTGATGATGCATCGCCCGCTGGTTCGGGCCGGTTCGCTCGGTTTGATGATCCCGGCCTATCTGATCGCGCTGGTCCCAACGGTGGCTCTGGCCTGTGGTGTCATTCTCGCCATCGAAATCATTGCCCGCCAGCATCTGCCGGCCGATGCTCAGATTATCAATCTGCTCGGCATACCGTTTAGTGCCACCAGTCCAGCAACCTGGCTCACGTCGGTGATCCTGATCGTAGGTGGTTATTTTGTTGCCCGTCTGACCTGGCAACGAATTGCCGATGCATGGGATCGTGCCACCACGATCGCCCGAGATCGGGGGTATCTGGCATGAGCGCAGCCATTGAAGTTCAAGCGGTTGAAAAACGTTTCGGCAACGTTCGCATCATTCAGGATCTGAACCTGAGCGTTGCAAAGGGTGAGCGCCACGCGGTCATCGGTCCCAACGGGGCGGGCAAATCCACCACCTTCAATCTCATCAGCGGCCATATTGCACCGACATCCGGCGAAATCCGACTGAACGGCGAGGTGATCTCCGGGCTGCGTCCGTTCGAAATCAATCGGCGCGGGCTGTCACGCTCGTTCCAGGTCACCAACGTCTTCGCGCGCATGACGGTCTGGGAAAATGTCCGTTGCGCCGTGTTATGGGCGACCGGCCATCGCTATGCGTTCTGGAAGAACGTCGACGAACTGCCGGAGGTGCGGCGGCGGACCGCCGAAATCCTCGAGGATATTCACCTGTTCCATCGTCGTGACATTCCAGCCGGTCTGCTGACTTATGCCGAGCAGCGTGAACTGGAAATCGGCATCACGATTGCGGGAGGAGCCGACGTTATCCTGCTGGACGAGCCGACCGCGGGCATGAGCCACGCCGAAACCGAACGCGCCGTGGCATTGATCCGTCGTCTCACCGAAGGGCGTACCCTGGTGATCGTCGAACACGACATGAGTGTCGTTTTCGGCCTTGCGGATCGGATTTCGGTTCTCGTGTACGGGCGCGTCATTGCGTCGGGCACGCCTGAGGAAATTCGAGGCAATCCGAAGGTCAAGGAAGCCTATCTCGGCGAGGAGGCTCACTGATGCTCGAGGTCCAGGATCTTCATGCGTACTATGGCAAGAGCCATATCCTGCAGGGCGTGGATATGCATATTGCGGCCGGCGAAGTCGTCAGCCTGCTTGGGCGCAATGGCGTTGGTCGTTCCACCACCGTCAAGGCGATCATGGGAGAAGTGCCGCCGCACGGCACGATCCGCTTCAAAGGACAGGATATTGCAGGCCTGCCGAGTTACAAGATCGCCCATCTCGGTCTGGGTTACGTGCCGGAACATCGCGATATCTTTCCCGGCCTCACGGTGCGGCAGAATCTCCTGCTCGGTATCAAGGATACCCGGCGTCCCGGCAAATGGCGGCTCGATGACATGCTCGGCATGTTTCCCAATCTCGCGGCGCGGGCGGATACGCCCGCGGGGGTGCTGTCCGGCGGCGAGAAACAGATGTTGACGACCTGCCGAACGCTGATGGGCGATCCTGAACTCATCATGATCGACGAGCCGACCGAGGGGTTGGCACCGTTGATCGTGCAGCAGGTCGGCGATCTAATTGCGCACATCGCCAAGGCAGGCGTCGCCATCCTGTTGGTTGAGCAAAAACTTTCGATCGCGCTACGGATTTCACATCGCGTTTATGTCATGGGCCATGGCCGCATCGTCTTTGAGGGTACGCCCGGCGAGATCAAGACAAACGAGACGGTTCGTCGGGAGTGGCTCGAAGTCTGAGAGCCAATGCGCGTTGTCGTCTGCGGTAGATCGGGCCAGACATTCCCCGGTGCAACGGTCCAGACCTGCTCTTGAGCTGAATTAGATCGCTTATGAACCCGGCAATTTTCGATACGGCTTCGGGGAGGGTAGTTTCGTGCTGTAGCTTGCCCTATTGCAGTGCGTTGAAGTGCTGCGAGAACTCTGCTGCTGAGCTGTCCTGCGCCTGGACATCTACATCGCCATTACCCTTGGCGATATACGTGAAGGATATCGCGGGATCTTCGCTCATTGAGATACCCGTATCGAGGTCGAATGCCTTGATGCCTCCGACATTCACCGATAGCCGCTCGAGATAGCGCGCCGGCGTGTAATCGCCGGTGGTCGGATTCTGTTGCATGCCGCTGAAGTTCGGATGACTGATGAGGAGTTGGGTCGGTACCAGCGAGGCATCGGCTGAGCGCTCGCGACGCAGCTGCATCTTGCCGATGCGGGCCATGACATCGGCGGATGCCGTCGCACTCGGAGCCGAGCAGCCTCCGGCGGCCTTCACATAACGTGCGACTGCGTGAAGCTTGCCATCGTCGGTTTCGGCGACCGCGTGTACAAGAGTAAACTCGTTGATGCGCACGCGCATCTTCAGTGCGTCCGGTGCGAAGGCTGGCCCTAGACGGAAAGTGCCTGCCAGCGGACTTGGGTTGTTATCGATTACGACCGACACGGCAACCACTTTGCGATTGCCGATCAATTCGACCGTGATCGGCACCAGCGCCGCATTCATCGTGGTTTCCGGTGTTGTCAATTTGAGAATGCCGCTGCCGTCCTCGATGGGACGTTCGCCGAAGATCGCCGCTGCAACATCGCGCCAGCGTTCCGCAGCTTCAGCGGCATCATCGCTGGCCATTGCTTGCGGCGTATTGGCGAAGACGATCAATGCAGCTGCGATCAGCAATCTCTTCATTGAGTGAACTCCACGTTGCGGTGCTTGGCGTCGTCGAACGTAGAAAAGCCAAGATAGCTGATTTCGGGATACAAAGCATTCATTGTACGCCGGGACCTTCCGGTGTTGCGGTTTCGGTCTGCAGGCCGGCCGCCTGCCACGCCTCGACCCCATCAGGGTACCAGTAGATATGTCGATAACCTTCGGCGATTGCGCGCTTGGCGGCGTTCCAGCTGGCCCAGCAATCAACGCGGCAGTAAAACACGATAGCCTTGCGATGATCCTGATGTGTCAGTTCATTCAGCCGCGTGCGAAAATAGTCGGTCATCGCAGCCGAGATGACGCCGGAGCCAGCACCGGGAATCCAGACGCTTCGCGGAATGTTGCGATGTGGCGGCGGTAGCCAAGGCGACGTCTGTTCCAACGGACGTCGCGGGGCAGGAACGACATCGATCAGCACCGGATTGTCGCGCTGGATGAGCTCTGTGAGCTGATGTGTCGCGATGACTGTGCCGCCGGCAATGGTTGCCGGAACCTTGCCATTCATTGCACCTTGCCAATAGCTATCGGGCTCCGGCAGCGCATCGTCATTTGCGAGAGCGGTCGTCGCGTAAGCGAATGCCGACAGCACGATCAGACCAATTCCGATCCGCCGGAGGGCTATGGTGCCAAGCATTACTCCCATTCCAGCCGCCGATAGGCTTCGATTACATTGCGGCCGTGATAAGCATCGAACAGTTGCCAGTTATTGCGCTCCGATTGTCCGACCGAGGCTGCAGCATCCTCGATGGGAATATTCTTGGCGATTGCAATTCGTGTCTCGTCGAGCAGCACGCGCAGATACCTGGACTGCGCCGCCTCTGCGTCGGACCAGCCGACAAGCGGTGGACCGTGCCCCGGCACGGCACTGGCGATATTCATTGCGCGAAGTTTCGCCGTTTCCGCAAGCCAGCCCTTGAGATCGCCATCGAGCACGGGGATTCGTTCGACGAACAGCAGATCGCCGGCGAGAAGAATGCCAGATTGTTTGTCCATGACGCTGAGATCGCAAACAGTATGTGCCGGTTTGTGCGCGGTCAGAATCAGACCGCGATCACCCACATCCAGCTCGGTTCGATCTCGAATGAGGAGCGTCGGGACAACAGCGCTTTCTGCGTCTCCCTTGCCAAGGATTCGTTCCAATCCTTGCCGATAGAAGTCGCCGCGAGCAGCGAGTTGTCCGGGAAGGTCGATGTGCCCGACGAAGGTTGGCTCATCCTTCTTGAACGCTGCCGCGCCAAAGATGTGATCGGGGTGAACATGTGACAGGATGACATAGCGGATCGGCAGCGCTGTTACCGCGCGGATCGCGAGGCGCAAACTGATGCCGTCGTAGAGACTGCCGCCCGGGTCGATCACCGCGACCGCATCGCGGCCAACGATGAAACTCAGGTTGGCGATGGCATCGCGATTTGTCGCCGTGACATCTTCATGCAGTCCACGCCGGACATGAATGGCGGGGCCAACCTCGACGGTTGCGGCAGGCCCAGGCGCGTCGCCGGCAGCTTCTGCCCGCAACAGGCTTGGCAGGCAGCAAAAACAAGCGCTGCCGAATAAAACGTTCCTGCGAGACAGAAGATTGTCGTATGCCAATGCATCATCCTCGTGTTCGCGATTTTAGCGGTGAGGCATAAAGACGTCACCGTGGCCGGTAACGTGCGCGGGCGTACTTTGGTAGTAGGTTCGCAAGCGGCGAGTTCGCTCGCTTAAGCTCGAAATTCGGCGAGTAGCCGATTGAGTCTCGGACTGGAAGGTCTATCGAAGCGAACGCGCGACGGATCAGCTAAATGAATCAGGTCCAGGTCTGGTCGTGCGGGTAAAATAGATGAATGCCACTGTCCCGACAGCGAGCGTAGCGGCCATGAACAGCATGACGGCAGGCAATCCCCATTTCGCAGCGATCGGATCAGTTGCTGATTGCATCACGGCGGTGCCGAGAAAAAGCGAAAGATTGACTGCGGAGAGCGCCTTGCCGGTATTTTCGACCGTCACCACCTGCCGCGCCATCGCAAAAATCAGTGGTTGCGACGATATGACAAGTCCGAGAGTGACCAGCAGGACACTGTCATATCGTACCGGCATCTGGCTTAAGCCGAACGCATTCGCGATGGCGTAGCCCGGAGCGCCAGCCGCGATCAGCAGCAGTATTGCCGCCGCGCTAAGGTGTGACGCGGCGACGAGTTCACGCCGGCGCCCCAATTTGCGATCGAGTGCACCGGCCAGGAACGGCCCGCCGATCAAAGCCAGCGTAAACAGGAAGAGGATGTTTCCCGCGTCCAGCCGCGACAGGCCCTTGATGTCCATCAGCCAAGGTCCAGCCCACAGGCCGCGGAGCACGAGGACAACGGCGATCGAGACGAAAGCGATGGCAATGATGCCGCGCAACGAGGGCGCCGCCGCTAACCGAACAACCTCGATCATTTCGCGCAGAGGGGCGGAAATCTTCGGTGCCTGTGGGCGGTCAGCCGGAACATATATCATGACGGCGAAGCCGATTGCGCAGCTCAGAACGGCAGCAATCCAGAATCCCGCGCGCCAACCAAAATAATCGACGACCCAGGCCAGCGGACTTGCGGACAGCAACATGCCCGAGTTGCCGAGCGACAGGATGATGCCGGACCACAGCCCGAACTTGACCGGCGAGAGCCGGCGCGCCGCTAAGGTCATGGGACACATCAGCATACCGGATGTCGCTACGCCGAGAAGAATTTGCGCCGCAAGGAAGCTGAGCGGGCCAGAGGAGAGTGCCGCGAAGATCGAGCCTGCCAGTGTCCCGATAAAAAGCGTGATTGCGACAGCGCGGACCGAGAACCGATCCAGTGCGGCGCCGATCGGAAGTTGGCATACTGCAAATGCGAGGTGATAGGCAGCGGTCAACGATGCAATGTCGTGCGAATTCGAGTGCAGGTCCGGTGCCATGACGTCGACGGCCACGGCGGGAAGGGTGCGCACCAGATTGGACAGCATGTGGCCGCAGGCAAGAATCACCAAAGGAACGATCAGCAGGGTGCCAAGGTCTGTGGTGTTCCGCCGAGTATCATGCACTTTCGAAGTCTCGCTTTGGTCTGCGGTCGGTGCACCGGGCAACATTCGCCCTTGAAGAATGCTTAGATTCAAAAAGCGATCCCGCACAACGAGAGGCGTTACGCTGATATGCCGGTGTCCGCAATACTCAGTGCGCGAGGAATGCAGGACATCGATTCAATGCATGGCTGCTATCGCAGCATTGACCAGCGAACCAGTCTGGCGGGATTCTCAGGTGGCGCTGCAATTTCGCTTGAAACCGTGATCGACAGGCATGAATGTCGGTGTCATCGGGCCGCTATCCAAGCATCGTTATGCGAGGTCGTCTTGAAGGCAGTTTATTCCGAGCGCCACCGCAGTCACGATCCGCAATTCTTTCTCGTGCGCGGCGTGGTGACACGCACCACCGAGCAACCGGAGCGGGCTGACCGGCTGCTTAAGGGGCTTGCCATGGGCCGGCACGAGTTGCTTGAGCCGACAGTCTTTGGCCAGGCGCCGCGTGCCCGCGTCCACAGTCCGGATTATCTCAGCTTTCTCGCCGAGGCGTGGGATGCTTGGGTTGCGCTTGGCGATTCCGGTCCGGAGATGATCGCCAACATCCACCCGGTCCGCAACGCGGCGACGTATCCGACGCATATCGTCGGCAAGCTCGGTTGGCACACGGTTGATACGGCATGTCCGATCGGTCCGGGAACCTGGGCGGGTGCCTGCGTGGCGACCGATGTGGCGACGACCGCGGCGCAAATTATCATCGACGGCGAACGGGCCTGCTACGCGCTGTGCCGCCCGCCCGGCCATCATGCCTACCGCGATCTGGCCAGCGGCTTTTGCTTTCTCAATAACTCGGCGATTGCCGCGGCGCACCTGCGGCTGGCGCATGAGCGTGTAGCGATCCTCGATGTCGACGTTCATCACGGCAACGGTACGCAAGGTATTTTCTATGAACGTCCCGATGTGCTGACGATCTCGATCCATGCCGATCCCGCGAATTACTACCCCTTCGTCTGGGGATACGCACACGAGCGTGGCGCTGGCGCGGGTCTCGGCGCAAATCTCAACATTCCGTTGCCGCTTGGCACCGGTGATGACGGTTACATGCAGGCGCTTGCGAAGGCGAAAACCATGCTCGATGCGTTTGCGCCAACCGCATTGGTTGTTGCGCTAGGCCTCGACGCTTCAGAGCATGATCCGCTCGCCGGTCTCGCCGTCACCACTGACGGCTTTCGCCGCATCGGTGCAGCTATCGCTGCGTTAGGTCTTCCCACCGTGTTCGTTCAGGAAGGCGGCTATCTTTCGGATGTTCTGGGCATCAACCTTGCCGCCGTGCTCGGTGGTTTCGAACAGACCTGCTAGCCGACTGAATTGCCAGACGCAGCGACAGGGCTGGGCACGACAGGGGCTCGCTGACGGCCCGTCGTAGAATTGTTGTTCCGCCTCCGTCGCCGGCGTGCGTTACCAGTCTGCTTGGAAATAATTTTTCACGGCAATGTGTCGAGCGATAGGCACAGCAATCTCTGTGCTGTGAAAACGAGCATCCAGAGCATGGAATGTCCCGAAGCGATCCATTGTCGAAACATTAATCTATTTGCTTTTTCGAGCAGAAAAATTGCATTAAGGCGGCAATATCATTCGCTTCTCTGCGGCCTGCAAGCGATGCAATTCCTGTCTGGCGGCGACGCCGCTCGACGAAATTTGGACGGCGCCGATGCGGATTGAGGCCGAGCAAAGAGCGCTACGCCAGCGCCGGGATGCAACGCGATGACGAAACTGGAATTCTCGGGCCCGGGTCTGAGCAACGATCAATGGGAACGGATCAACGGCCTCGCGGTCTCGCTCAAGCCCGGCCAGGGACTGTGGCTGAGCGGATACTTTGCAGGGCTCGACTACAATGCGCGGGCGCTCGGGGGATTTGACGATCTCGCGTTATTGACGCGTGCGCGTGAGGACGCACCGCCGATCGTCGCCGCAACGACGCGGACGCTGACCATCCTGTTCGGAACGGAAACCGGCAACAGCAAAGGACTGGCCAAGGCGCTGGCGGAAGCGGCGCAGCAGCAGGGCATCGTGTCGGTCGTTGCCGACATGTCGGATTACAAGACGCGCAAGCTGAAGGAAGAGCAGGATTTGCTGGTGATCACCAGCACGCACGGCGAGGGCGATCCGCCGCAATCGGCCGTAGCATTCTTTGAATTTCTTGAGGGTCGCAAGGCGCCTAAATTGCCTGATGTGCGGTTTGCGGTGCTGGCGCTGGGCGACTCCACCTACGAGCGCTACTGCGAAGGCGGCAAGCGGATCGATCGTCGGCTCGAAGAACTCGGCGCGACCCGGCTTGAAGCGCGGGTCGATTGCGACGTCGATTATGAAGATGCAGCTGCTGCCTGGATCGCGGCTGTCGTTGCCAGGCTGGCGCCGAAAGCTGCGCAGCAATCTTCGGCGTCTCGCGGAGTGGAGATCGCGGGGCAAGGCGCAACGCTTGCACCTTCGACGCCGGCTTTCGACAAGCAGCATCCGTTCACAGCGACGATCATTGAAAATCTGGTGCTCACCGGTCGCGGATCGAGCAAGGAGACGCGCCATATCGAACTGTCGCTCGAAGGGTCCGGCTTGACCTATGAGCCAGGTGACGCGCTCGGCATCGTGCCGCACAACGATCCCGTGCTGGTCGAGCAATTGCTGGAAGGTCTGTCGTTGCCCGCTGACGCGAGCGTGACAGCCCGGAAGCAAACGCTTCCACTGCACGAGGCCTTGTCGTCGGCTTTCGAGATTACCTCGGCGACGCCACGCTTCATCGATCATTGGGCCGAACTGAGCGGCGCTGCAGAACTGCAGCAGCTGCGTGGCGCTGAGCAGGCTGAGGCACGCGCAGCGTTCATGCGCGACAATCATGTCATCGATATCGTTCGCCGGTTTCCGGTGAAGGGACTCCATGCGGAAAGTTTCGTCAAGGGATTGCGGCCGCTGCAGCCGCGGCTCTATTCGATTTCGTCGAGCCTCGCCGCAGCGTCGGACGAAGCGCACCTCACCGTCAGCACTGTTCGCTATGAGTTGAACGGGCAACAGCGCGCTGGCGTTACGTCCAGTCACCTTGCGACGCGCGCCGAGGTCGATGCGACGTTGCCGGTCTATATTCAGGCCAATACGCACTTCCGCTTGCCACACGATGATGCGCCGATCATCATGATCGGTGCAGGCACCGGCGTTGCGCCGTATCGCGCATTCGTGCAGGAGCGCGAAGCGCGGGGCGCCAAAGGAAAATCGTGGCTGGTTTTCGGTGAGCGTAACTTCCGCAGCGATTTCCTCTATCAGGTCGAATGGCAGAGCTATCTCAAGGATGGCGTTCTGAGCCGGATGGATGTCGCGTTCTCCCGCGACCGGACGCCGAAAGCCTATGTGCAGGATCGTCTGCGGCAAAGCGGACGAGACGTCTATGCCTGGCTGGAAGAGGGCGCGCACATTTATGTCTGCGGCGATGCGGCCCGTCTGGCGCCGGACGTCCATGCCGCATTGACGGATATCGTTGCCGAGCAGGGTGGTCTCGATGTTGTCGCCGCCGGTGAGTATCTCGCCAATCTGCAACGCAACCACCGCTATCAGCGCGACGTATACTGAGGTTTACGACCATGACGACGACCATCGCGCCCGATCGCAGCCGGGACGTTTCGCAGCCGCTCGACAAACTTGGACCGGATGAGACGCTGAAAGCCAACAGCAACCAGTTGCGCGGCACGATCACCAAGAGTCTGTTCGACCCGATCACCGGGGCCGTCACCACCAGCGATACCAAGCTGATGAAGTTTCACGGCATCTATCAGCAGGATGACCGCGATATCCGTGACGAGCGCCGCCGTCAGAAGCTGGAGCCGGCCTTCACCTTCATGGCGCGCGTCCGCTTGCCCGGTGGTGTGCTCAGCCCATCGCAGTGGCTCAAGCTTGATAAACTGGGGCGCGCGCATGGCGGCGAGACGCTGCGGCTGACGACGCGGCAGACCTTCCAGTTCCATCGGGTCGTCAAGGAAGATCTGCAGGCATTGATGCAGGGGTTGCGAGACGTGGTGCTGGATACGCGCGCGGCGTGCGGCGACGACACCCGCGGCGTGATGTGCTCGATCAATCCACAGCTCTCGAAGATTCATGCTGAGGTCTACGCGCTGGCGAAACAAGCCAGCGATCACGCCATTCCCAAGACCGGGGCTTACAACGAAATCTGGTACGGAGAAGAACGCGGCAAGATATCCGAGCCGGAGGAGCCGTTTTACGGGCGCACCTATATGCCCCGTAAGTTCAAGATCGGCTTCGTCATCCCGCCCAGCAACGATATCGACGTCTACGCCCAGGATCTCGGCTTCATCGCTATCGTCGTGCGCGGCAAGCTCAAGGGCTTCAACGTCGCAATTGGTGGCGGGATGGGCCGCACCGATCAGGCGCCGCAGACCTATCCGCGGCTCGCCGATGTCATCGGCTTCATCAAGGTGGAGCAACTGACTGCCGCCATCGATGCGGTGATGTCGGTGCAACGCGACTATGGCGACCGCGTCGATCGACTTCATGCACGGTTCAAATACACCGTCGACGACAAGGGACTGGACTGGATCAAGGCAGAGATCGAGAGCCGGCTTGGAACACCGCTGGCGCCGGCGCAACCTTTCAAATTCACCTCGAATGGCGATGTGTTCGGCTGGGTGAAGGGCGACGATGGCCGCGAGCACTACACCATGTTCATTGAAAATGGCCGTGTCATCAACACGCCGGCGCTGCCGATGATGGATGGCTTGCGCGCCATCGCACGGGTCCATATCGGAACCTTCCGTATCACGCCAAACCAGAGCCTGACGATCGCCGATGTCGCGCCTGCCGCGCGCCCGGATATCGAACGGCTGATCCGCGAATATGGCCTCGACGGTCAGAATAAGCGGAGTGCCTTGCGGCTGAATTCGATGGCTTGCGTCGCGCTGCCGACCTGCGGTCTGGCCATGGCCGAGAGTGAGCGCTATCTGCCCACATTGATCTCCAAGATCGAGCCGATCCTCGCGGCCAATGGGCTGACCGACGAGCCGATCACGCTCCGCATGACCGGATGCCCCAACGGTTGCGCGCGGCCATACGTCGCCGAGATTGCGCTGACCGGCCGCGCACCCGGAAAGTATAATCTCTATTTCGGTGGCGGGTTTCACGGTCAACGCTTGAACAAGATGTATCTCGAAAATGTCGGCGAGGCGGCCATCCTCAATGCGTTGGAGGAAATCCTGGGGCGCTATGCCCGGGAGCGTCAGGCGGGAGAACGGTTTGGCGATTTCGCGATCCGCGCCGGCTATGTTGCCGAGGTCAAGGAAGGCCGGCATTTTAACGATTGACCGCCGGCATTTCTGACCGTTTCGGTTCCTTTTTGCGGGGAAAGCCTCTAAACCTGCGCCGGCGACGGCGCCGCCACCCGGGCGGCGACCGGAGCAATGGTCAATGCGACCGTTTGCGCAGGATTTGAATTGCTATGCCCAAACCCAAGGATCCCCACACCATCGCGGTCGCGAATGGCATCGCAACGGACAAGACATTCCGTGCGGTGACGCCGCCAATCTATCTGTCCAGCACGTTCGCCTTCGACGGTTACGAGAAGAGCGGTGCGTACGAATACACCCGCACCGCCAATCCGAGCCGCGACATGCTGGCGGATACGCTTGCGAAGCTGGAAGGCGGAGCAGGCGCTGCCGTGGTGTGTTCCGGCATGGCCGCAGTCGATGTCGTGCTGGCGCAGGTCAGCAAAGGCGGGCTCGTTGTTGCGCCGCATGATTGTTATGGCGGCACCTATCGCTTGCTGGAAACACGGCAACGCTCCGGTCAGATCGATCTGGTTTTTGTCGATCAGGGTGACAAGACGGCACTGTCAGCGGCTCTTGCGCGTTCGCCGGCGCTGGTGCTGATCGAAACGCCGAGCAATCCATTGATGCGCGTGGTGGATATCAAGGCGATCGCGACACAGGCCAAGAAGGCTGGCGCCAAGGTAGCGGTCGATAACACCTTCCTGTCGCCAGCGTTGCAGCGCCCGATCGCGCTGGGGGCCGATTTTGTCATTCACTCCACCACCAAGTATCTCAACGGCCACTCCGATGTCGTTGGCGGCGCGGTGATCGCCGCTGCCGCAGCCGATGCCGAAGCCATTGCCGAATGGGTCAACATCGTTGGCGTGACTGGCGCACCGTTCGATGCTTACCTGACCCTTCGCGGTCTGCGTACGCTGTTTGCGCGCATCGAGCGGCAGCAGGCGAATGCGGTTTCCATCGCCGACTTCCTGCAAAACCACAAGCTGGTCCGCGTGGTGCATTACCCTGGTTTGCCATCGCATCCGGGCTATGCGATCGCGCGAGCCCAACAGGCTGGGTCCGGCGCGATGTTGAGCTTCGAATTGGCCGGTGACACCGAAGCCGTGCGGGCTTTTGTCGAGGCGATCGAAGTATTCACGCTGGCGGAGTCGCTTGGCGGCGTGGAAAGCCTCATCGCGCATCCGGCAACCATGACCCATGCCAAGATGGGCGTCGAGGCGCGCCGTGTGGCCGGCATCAGCGACAGTCTGTTGCGCCTCTCCGTTGGACTCGAGGCAGAGAGCGATCTGTTGGCCGGGCTCGAAGCGGGCTTCACGGCCATATCCAATCGGCGCTAGACTCGTCGCGGAATCGAACGAGACGGAAGCGACTGCTTGGCCTGAGCAGCGCGGACGGTCGGGATCAAATTCATGGATGTCGAACTCGCCCGGACGTTTCTCGAAATCGTCGCCACGCGCAGCTTCGTTCGATCGGCCGAACATCTCAACGTGAGCCAGACGACAGTGAGCGCACGCATTCGTTCGCTCGAAGAACGGCTCGGCCGTCCGCTGTTTTTCCGCAACAAGAACGGGGCGACACTGACGCCGGCCGGCGAGCAGTTTTTGCGCTACGCACCGATGTTCGTGCAACTCTGGGAGCGAGCCCGGCATCAGGTCGCGGTGCCTTCCGGCAGCCGTGCCATTCTCGCCATCGGCGGCGAGCTCAGTCTGTGGCAGCCTTGGCTGCCGAACTGGCTGCGGTGGATGCGGCGGACGGCGCCTGATATCGCGTTGCGGGTCCAGGTCGGTTTGCCCGACGGCTTGAGCGGTCAGGTGGCCGATGGCGTGCTCGATATCGCTGTGATGTACGCTCCGCAACAGCGCCCCGGCTCGCGTGTCGAATTGTTACTCGAGGAAAAGCTGGTGTTGGTTTCGACCGATCCCAGCGCGCAACCGTCCAATCCGCCCGGTTATGTCTATGTCGATTGGGGCCAGGACTTTGCGTTGCATCACGGCCTGAGCTTCCCGGACGCGATGAATCCCGGCCTCGCCATCGGCCACGGGCCGCTGGCGCTCGACTTCATCCTTGAAGTCGGTGGCTCGGGCTATTTCCGTCAGCGTTCCATCGCGGCCCATCTGGCGAGCGGGAAGTTGCACCTGGTGCCGGGAGCGCCGAGCTTTTTCCATCCCATTTACGCCGTGTGCTCGTCGCAAGCGGACGAGGCGCTGATTGGATTGGCGCTGGAGGGCCTTCGCGCGGTCGCGGCGGCGGATCACAACGGGTAGCCATGGCCGTCAAGGTCGCGAAACGGTGAGAATGTCAATTCGCCCGGGTTCTTGACGAAGGTCGGCTGTTTGTCTCAAACATCTACCATGAACCAATTTCATGGCGTTTTCCCTTATCTTGTTTCGCCTGTTGATCCGGCCGGAAACGTTCGCACCGACGTGCTGGGTCGGCTCTGCGATGATCTCATCGAATCCGGCGTACATGGATTGACACCGCTCGGCTCGACCGGCGAGTTTGCCTATCTCAACCAACGGCAGCGGACTGCAGTGGCGCAGGCGACGATCGAGGCCGCGCAACGGCGCGTGCCGGTGATCGTCGGTGTCAGCTCGACGTCGACGGCGGATGCGGTCGAGCAGGCGCGCTCCTATCAGCGTCTCGGCGCCGATGGGATCCTGGCTATCCTGGAGGCATATTTCCCGCTCAAGGATGCGCAGATCGAATCGTACTTCCGCGCCATCGCTGACGCCGTCGATATTCCGGTGGTCATATACACCAACCCGCAATTCCAGCGCGCGGACTTGACGCTCGATGTCATTACCCGGCTCGCGCAGCATCCGCGCATCGGCTACATCAAGGATGCGTCGACCAATACCGGCCGCCTGCTATCGATCATCAACCGCTGCGGCGATCGCATGAGCGTCTTTTCGGCGTCGGCGCATATTCCGGCAGCGGTGATGCTAATCGGCGGCGTCGGCTGGATGGCCGGTCCGGCTTGCGTTGCGCCCCGGCAAAGCGTCGCGCTTTATGACCTCTGCAAGGCGGGACGCTGGGACGAGGCGCTTACCTTGCAGCGTCGATTGTGGCGGCTCAATGAAGCCTTTGCGCGTTTCAATCTCGCCGCGTGCATCAAGGCCGGTCTCGCCATGCAAGGCTACAATGTCGGCGATCCGATCGCACCGCAAGCCGCATTGACGCTCGACGAGCGCAAGGTTGTCGAGGCGATCTTGCAGGAGGTTGGCGAGGTTTCGTAGTCCCGCTGTCATCGCATAGTCGTCAAAGCCAAATTCTGCCAAACAAATTGCTGAAGGAAGTTTCATGAATATCCTACCGAGCAATCTGCGCTTCGGCGCCGGACAGCCCGTCAAGCGTCTCGAAGATCAGCGCCTGGTGACGGGACGTGGCAGATACATCGACGACAAGCCGGCCGACGGTGCGTTGTGGCTGGTGCTGTTGCGTTCGCCGCATGCCCACGCGCGCATTCGCGCCATCGACACCGAAGCTGCGCGCGCGATGCCCGGCGTAGCCGCAGTGTTCACCGGTGCCGATCTCGTTGCGGATGATATCGGTACGCTTCCGACGCTGGCGATATTCAAGCGGCCCGACGGGGCCGACATGAATGTCCCGCCACGCCGGCTGTTGGCGCACGACGTCGTCCGCTTCGCTGGCGAAGCTGTCGCCGCTGTGATTGCGCCGACGCAGTCTGCGGCACAGGCCGCGGCCGAAGCTATCGCGGTAGACTATGAGGTGTTGCCGTCGGTGACCGATCCCGTTGCCGCCGTTGCGCCCGGTGCGCCTGTCGTGTGGTCCGGCGCGCCGGACAACATCGCCGCTGCGATGAACTATGGCGATGCCGCCGCGGTTGAAAAGGCGTTTGCTGCTGCCAAGCATGTTGTTTCGCTCGATGTCGCCAGCCAACGGCTGGTGCCATCGGCCATGGAGCCGCGCAGCACGATTGCCGAAATCGAAAAGGCGACCGGCCGCCTGATCCTGCATGTGCAATCGCAGACCCCGACATCGACGCGCGACCTGCTTGCCGAGGCTATCCTCAAGCGCCCCAAGGAAAGCATTCAAGTTCGCGTTGGCGATCTCGGAGGCGGCTTCGGGCAGAAGACCAGTCTTTATCCGGAGGACGGTATCGTTGCCTATGCCGCTGCCAAGCTCGGCCGCAAGGTGCGCTGGCGCGGTGAACGCACCGATGAATTCGTCGGCGGCACGCATGGCCGCGACCTGACTTCGACGGCCGAATTCGCATTGAACGAAAAGGGTCGCGTCCTGGCGTTTCGTGTCCGCTCGATCGGCGGCACCGGCGCGTATCTGAGCGGCACCGGTGCGATCATCCCGCTGGTGCTCGGTCCGTTCGTGGCTACCGGTGTCTACGATCTGCCGTTGATCCACTTCGACATCAAGGCGGTGATGACCAACACCGCGCCGGTCGGCGCTTATCGCGGCGCCGGCCGCCCCGAAGCTGTCTTTGTCGTCGAGCGTCTGATGGATGCTGCGGCACGCCAACTCGGCATGGACCCGCGTGCCATTCGCAAGGTCAACTTCATCAAGCCCAGCCAGCTACCTTACACCAACGCGGCCGGGCAGGTTTACGATAGCGGAGCCTTCGCGCATCTGCTCGACCGTGCGACGGAGCTTGCGGATTGGGATGGCTATGCCGCGCGCAAGAAGGCCGCGAAGAAGAAGGGCCTGCTCTACGGTCGGGGCCTGACCAGCTATATCGAATGGACCGGTGGTCGCGCGCATACCGAGAAGGTCAGCCTTCACGCCACCGCTGAAGGCCGCATTGTGTTGCATTCAGGAACGCAAGCGATGGGGCAGGGCCTCGAGACCAGTTATGCGCAGATGATTTCCGCGTCGCTCGGCGTCGCCATCGACAAGATCGACGTGGTGCAGGGCGACACCGATCTGGCGCAAGGTTTCGGCAGCGTCGGTTCGCGCTCGCTGTTTGTCGGCGGCACGGCGGTTGCCGTGTCCGCGACCGACCTGATCGCCAAAGCGCGCGAGAAAGCCTCGCATGTGCTGGAGACCTCGGTCGAAGACATCGACTACAGCGACGGCTGGCTCACCGTTGTCGGCACCGACCGCCGCGTCTCGCTGTTCGAGATCGCCAAGGACGAGAAGGGCGCCCGCTTGAGCGTCGACAGCACCGGCGAAGTCGATGGCCCGAGCTGGCCGAACGGCGTGCATATCTGCGAGGTCGAGATCGATCCTGAAACCGGCGTCACCAACGTGGTGCGGTATACGACGGTCGACGACGTCGGCGTCGCGGTCAATCCGATGCTGGTCGCCGGTCAGGTTCACGGCGGCGTGGCGCAAGGTATCGGCCAGGCGTTGTATGAAGGCGTGACCTACAGTCCGGAAGGCCAGCTGCTGACTGCGAGCTATCAGGACTATTGCGTCCCGCGTGCCAGCGATCTGCCCCCCATCTCGGTGACGCTGGATGATTCCGCATCCTGCCGAACCAATCCGCTCGGCGCCAAGGGTTGCGGCGAATCCGGCGCGATCGGCGGACCGCCATGCATCGCCAATGGCGTGATGGATGCACTGAGTCCGCTCGGCATCAAGACCATCAATACGCCGCTGTCGCCGATCAAGGTCTGGCAAGCCATTCAGAACGCAGGTTCCTCGGCAGCGTAGTTCGCCGAAATCGGCGGGCGGCAAGTTATACCACCTGTTCGCGAAGCAATTATGCGTGGCTTGCGGCGTGGCAACGGCGCGCAATTGGGATATGGTCGCCACATTGATGCGTGCGCGTCGCCAGATGCGCACTGCAACGCAGCTTTATTGCGATCGTGTGACAGGAGATACCGATGCGTCGCTTTCTGACGATCTTGGCAGCTCTCGCGACATTAAGTCTGACCAATTGCGGGTATAACGTCATCCAGACCAATGACGAGCAGGTGAAATCGAGTTGGTCGGAAGTCGTCAATCAATATCAGCGCCGCGCCGATCTGGTGCCCAATCTCGTCAACTCGGTGAAGGGATTTGCGCAGCAGGAAAAGGATGTCCTGCTTGGTGTGACCAACGCCCGCGCCAAGGTCGGCAGCATTCAGGCCACACCGGAGACGCTCAACGATCCCGGCGCGTTCAACAAGTTCCAGCAGGCACAAGGCGAACTCTCCAGCGCTTTGTCGCGTTTGCTTGTGGTGACGGAGAACTATCCGCAATTGAAATCCGATGCGCTGTTTCGCGATCTGATGTCGCAACTCGAAGGCACCGAGAACCGCATCACCGTGGCGCGCAATCGCTACATCAGGGCGGTGCAGGATTATAACGTGACGGTGCGTTCGTTCCCGTCGAACCTCACCGCCATGCTGTTCGGCTACAAGGAGAAGCCGAACTTCACCGTCGACAACGAGAAGGCGATTTCCACGGCGCCGAAAGTCGACTTCAATCCGACGCCGGCGCCTGCCAAATAGGCCGGGTGCGGGCGTGGCCGCGATCCGCATGGTGACGGCGGCGTTTGTCGCGCTGCTGATGTGCTGGAGCTGGACGGCGGCGGCCGATGTCGCCGTTCCGGCGCTGACCGGCCGCGTCGTCGACCAGACCGCAACACTGACGCCGGACCAGATCGCCTCGCTCGATCAGACCTTGAAGGCGTTCGAGCAGCGCAAGGGCACGCAGATCGCCGTGCTCATCGTGCCGACCACGGAGCCGGAAAGCATCGAGCAGTTTTCAATCCGCGTTGCCGAGGCGTGGAAGATCGGGCGCAAGAAGATCGATGATGGTGCGCTGCTGGTGGTTGCGAAGAACGACCGCCGGCTGCGCATCGAAGTTGGCTACGGCCTCGAAGGTGCGCTCACCGATGTCACCGCTAGACGCATCATCGACGAAATTATTACGCCGAAATTCCGTAGCGGCGATTTTGCCGGCGGGATTTCCGATGGCGTCGCCCGCATGATTGCGGTTGCCGATGGCGAGGCACTGCCGCCGCCGGAGCGTTCGCAGCGCGAGCCGGTCACGCTCGACAATATCGAATCGATGATCCCGTTTGCCTTCATCGCCGGATTGATCCTTGGCGGAATCCTGCGGGCCTTGTTCGGCAGGCTGCTCGGAGCGCTCGTCACCGGCGGCCTGGTCGGCGTGATCGCGTGGTTCCTCGTCGGCACCCTGACCGTCTCGATGGTGACAGCCATCGTTGCGTTTTTCATCACGCTGGTGAGCGATAGCGTCGGATCGTTCGGCGGCGGGCGAGGTGGCTGGTCGGGCGGCAGCGGCGGCGGATTTTCGGGCGGTTCAGGCGGAGGCTTCAGCGGTGGCGGCGGCAGCTTCGGCGGCGGCGGCGCATCGGGGAGGTGGTGAGGATGAAACTCACGCGCATCGGCAAGCATCTCATCGCCAACCGGCTGCGGGTACGCAAGGCGTTTCCGTATCCGGCGCTCGCTAGAATCGAGCGCGCCATCAAGGCGAGCGAGGCCCAGCATGCCGGACAGATTCGCTTCGTCGTCGAGGGCGCGCTCGATGGCGTGCCGCTGTTTCGCGATCAATCCGCGCGCGGCCGAGCGCTCGATGTTTTTTCGCAGCTACGCATTTGGGATACCGCGCAGAACAGCGGCGTGCTGATCTATGTGCTGCTGGCCGACCGCAAGGTCGAGATCATTGCCGACCGTGGCATCGACATGGCGGTCGGTCACGCCATGTGGGAGCGGATCTGCACCGCAATGGAAGTCGAATTCGGTCATGCCAATTTCGAGCAGGGGGTGATTGCCGGCATCCAGTCAGTCACGGCCTATTTGACGCAGCATTTCCCGCGGGGTCCGCACGGCGTCAACGAATTGCCGGACAAGCCGGTGGTGCTGTGAGCGGGCTGCATGTCCGCGTCGCGTCTCGGTTTCGATTTGATTGTCAAACAGCCACGAGCAATCGATCCCGCGCCGCCGCGCAGGTTGGTGTCGGTCGTTTCTCCCTCGCTTGGTGAGGGA
>ERZ778023.98-NODE-98-length-236722-cov-18.181348_pt1 | contig 236722 bp, 205 predicted proteins | sample MGYA00375753_ERZ778023 | MGnify/ENA primary metagenome ERZ778023 (study PRJEB29350, sample SAMN05389822) | bioreactor metagenome | isolation source: Ammonium sulfate bioreactor | place: South Africa: University of Cape Town | collected 2014-04-04 ... | reverse complement strand
CGTTGATGGTTGTTGTCTGTTATGTTGTTATGCTCTGAGGTAGAATAGGGTATGCTTTAATGGTGCAATTAGTCGGCAGTGCCTATATCTTTTTTAGTCATTTTGCTTACCTGGTCGGTGTTGGTTACTACGGGTGTATTTTCCTCTTTAGGTGTAGTTGTAGCGGTGGTGTCTTTATGCATAAGGGCATTTGCTGACACGATTCCTGTTGATAAAACTACTGCTGCTGCTATGATAAATTTTTTCATGATTAGGGATATTTAAATGTCTTTTTTACTAATTGATATGGGTATATGAGCTAAGATCAGTCTGCAGTGCCGATGTCTTTTCTGGCTGCTGATGTGCTGTATTCTACCCTTGCTACAGGTTTAATTTCAGCCTGTTTGGTACATGAAGGCAAAACGCCGGAAATAACTATCAATGAAACTGCTGTGAATATGATCTTCTTCATAATGCTTTAAACTTTTTTGATGTAACGATGAACTGATATTAGTCGGCAGTGCCTATGTCTTTTCTAAAAACAGATGCCGCTTGTTCTACTTTTGCCATTTTGGCCGCTTTAACAGCATGATTTTGTGTTGTTGATGCTGACAGGCTTCCTGCAACAAGTAATACCAGGGTTAATACCTTTTTCATATGCGTTTTATTTAATGTCTTTTTTATTGTAGTTCAGCTTTTATTATCAATTATTAATCGGCAGTACCGATATCTTTCCTCATGCCAACGCCTGCTTTTAGCAGTGCAACCATGCTGCTGTGTAAGTTATTCTGCTTTATGCATGATGAAAACAACAGCCCACCCACCAGTAACAGATATCCAAGTACTATTTTTTTCATTTTATTATTGATTAAGTAATTGTTTTTATTAACTTGCACCATGTTAAAAAATTATATTGGTATAATATGCTCTAAATTTTTTAAGCGTAACTATTGCTCAATAAAATACATAATAAAGAACAAATTTTTCGTGGCGTAAAAATACGCCTATGTATAATCTAATTTATTATAAATCAATATATTAACAGTACAAATATAAATATGTTTTTTAATTCACAAGCAATTGTGTGAAAAAAATTTCTTGTTTTTTAGTTTTTAAACCGCCATATATTTCTTTAAATTTATTTTATAACTTTCGCCCTATAATTACCGTATATACAGCTAAATGAATAAAGCTTTTATTCTTCTTATTTTCTTCTTATATGCCTTTACAGTATACGCTAAGAGTAATGATGAAGTTGCAGCTAATGATACTACCGAGGTTATAAAGCTGAACAAGCAGGCATACACCAACCGCCTTACCAGCCCCGAGCAAACCATTGCCGATGCTACCAAAGCGCTTGACATAGCCATTAAGCTGGATTACAAGGCTGGTATAGGCGAGGCATACCGCGTGCGTGGCATCGGTAAATATTACCTGAACCAGGCCAGTGCCGCTATTAATGATTATTTGAATGCTTTGAGCACGTTTGAAAGCATAAAAGATTTACGCAGCCAGGCAAAAGTTGATAATAACATAGGTAACCTGTACCTGGATAATAACCTTACCAAAGCGCTGGAATATTTTAAAAAGGCTTTAACTATTACCGAGCGCTTAAATGACCAGAGTCTGATGGCGTCGTTATACATGAATATTGGTAACGTTTATTATCGAAAAAATAGTTTTAACCAGGCTCTTAGTTATTATGATAAAAGTAATGTGATCTTCACCGAGCTAAAAGACTCGGCTAACTTGGTGCAATGCCTGCAGAACAGAGGGGTTATTTATTATAAACTTAACCAATATGATGTTGCCGAAAAACTGCTGCTTAAAGCCAACCAGTCTGCCAAGCAGTTGGATTTGAATAAGCCGGTAGCGAGTACCAACCTTACCCTTGCTTCGTTATATATAGATAAAGGCGATTTTAACGCGGCGGAGAAAGTGGTGCAGGAGGGGGAAGCTTACGCACGGGCGCTTAAGGATGAAAAACTTACCAATGATTACAACTACACCATTTATCAGTTGGAATCAAAGCGAAAAAATTATGAAAGGGCGCTGTACTATTTGCAAATGATTTTCAGGCAGGATAGTTCAATCCATATTTCTAACGAGTCTACACAGATTAACCTGATACAGGAGCAGTTTAAACAGGAAGCTAAACAACGCGATACGGAGCTACTTTTAGTGAACCAGCAAAACGACCGAATAAAGTTTTGGGCGGTAACCGTTGTGGCCGGCCTTTTATTGGTAGTGGTAGGTTTGCTGGTAAGCAACGTGAAACGCAAGAATGCTACTAACAGCCAGCTGACAGAACTGAACGAAGAGGTATCGAGACAAAAGGATAACCTTGACAGGGTGAACCATCACCTCGAAGAGATCATTGATGAACGTACAAAAGACCTGCAGATAAAAAATAAGAAGCTTTCTGATTACTCCTCCTATCTTTCTCACCAGATAAGGGGGCCTATCGCTACGCTTCGCGGATTAATGAACCTGGAAAGAGAAGGACTGGTTGATGAGAAAGAATGTATCCATATGATGGACAAATGTGTATCTGATATTGATCAAAAGATCATAGAGATGAGCGACTTGCTCAACGATACCAGGAAAACAACTGCATAACCATTCTAAATTCCATTAGATAGGATAGCTGCTATGTATCTGCGCTTCCATCAAGCCCAGGTAAACGCAGTACCTGGATATCATCTGTAATATAAGTAACTGCCTGTGGCGCTTATAACCTTCTGTTTCAAAGGCCAATAATTGGTTGCCGGCTGTAACAAAGTATCTTACTTCACCTTCCCGTTGTTTGGCGCGCGATTTAAAAAGGTCAAAGGCCTTTACTTTTAACTTCGTTCGGCGATCATGGATAGTACCGTTTGCCTGTTGCCCGGCATTAGGGATAGATATCATGTAATTACACATATAAGCCATAGTTTGATGCTATACGGTTACTACAATAATAAAACCAAAAGTGCTAAACCGATTTTTTTGCATAACATATAGGCAAAAAAAAGCGGTAACAAATACCGCATTTTTCACTACATGCAATAATTTGAGGATTTTTTAAATAATTGCACAATAGTAAACCGGGGGCGGCTTTGTTACCGAACTAAAAACAGTTTACCTGTTTTGTATTTTGAACAGTAGGGGTAAATTTCTTATTGGTTGGTGCCGTTTTTACTTAGCAGCTCTTCATAAAGTAAAATCACTTTACGTTGCAGGTTAGTGATCTCGGTTTCGCGGTCAAGCAATTTTTTTTGTACGATACTTAAGTTTTGGTCTTGCACGGCCGGCTGCTCGGTATGCTCGAGCGAAAGCAGGTTTACGACGCTTACTTCAAAGATATTGGCAATTTGCTCCAGCCTTGACAGGTTAATATCTGTTACGCCTGTTTCAATCTTTGAAAACGCTGGTATAGATATACCTAAACGGTTAGCAACATCTTCCTGGCTCCAGCCATGCTCGTGGCGCAGGGTACGTATGTTTTTACCGGCCGATTTGTTGGTTTTCTTTTTAATGGATTCGCTCATCATGTACATAATAGTTAATTACGGGAATAAGGGTATTAACTATTAACCAATCGTAATGCCAGTTATAAAAATGGCCTTTATAGCTTCCAATTAACACAAAGTTAAGTGTGACTAAACTTTTATGTGGAATATGTTCCCCAAAACTGTGTATTTTTTTTACTTAGTTTTAGGTAACTATACTAAGTTTAGCAAACTTTAACAAAAGCTGTTTTTGGCCAATTTCTTTAAAAAATATAGTGGCTTTAATATCTGGCTTGTTGCCCTCAAGGCTTATTACCTTTCCAAAGCCAAAGCGCTCATGTTCTACCTCCATACCTACTTGCAGGTTTGAGGTATCAGCAGGTTTAAAACCGGCAGATGGTACGTGTGCTTTAGCCAGTATGGATGTTGTTTTTACAGGCGGGGCGGTAGCAGGTTTAGGTTTAGAGAAAGTATCTGCCGGTTTTCTGCTCCAGGCACTGCGCTCATCCCCAAATGAAGAAGATGGTGAAGGGGCAGGCTTGGCCGAAAAATCAAGCTCGAGATATTTGGCGTCTATCTCATCCAGGAAACGGCTGGGTTCGCAGTTGATAAGTGTGCCAAATTTAAAGCGCGATGTGGCGTAACTGATCGTTAATTTATACTCGGCGCGGGTAATGGCTACGTAAAATAAACGTCGCTCCTCCTCCAGATCGCTGCGTGAGTTGAGCGACATTTGCGACGGAAAAAGGTTTTCTTCCAACCCAACAATATGAACCTGAGGGAATTCAAGCCCTTTTGATGAGTGGATGGTCATCAGCGAAACGGTATCAGCATCTTTGTTCTTGTCGTTATCATCATTGGTTAAAAGAGCCACATCCTGCATGAAAACATCAAGGCCTTTTTCCTCAATATCTTCCCTTTCGGAGAATTCTTTGATACCGTTCAGTAACTCCTGTATGTTTTCGTAACGGTTAAGTCCTTCAACAGATTTATCGTCGTAAAGATCTTTCAGTAAGCCAGAGTGTTGCGCAATATGCAATGCTGCATCGTAGGCGCTTAATGTTTTGGTGATCACCTGGAAACTCTGGATCATGGTGGCAAAGGCCGTGAGCGCTGCCGGTGCTTTTTCTACATACCGGGGCGCCTCTAATATAACTTCAAACGGCGTGAGCTGGTGCTTATCGGCGGCTACGATAATGCGATCAACCGTGGTATCGCCAATACCACGTTTTGGGTAATTGATCACCCGTTTTAGCGCTTCTTCGTCATTAGGGTTAAACGTTAGCCTAAAATAAGCAATGAGGTCCTTGATCTCCTTACGCTGGTAGAACGACATGCCACCATATATTTTGTACGGGATGTTGAGCTTACGCAGCGCCTCCTCCATAGAGCGCGATTGCGCGTTGGTGCGGTATAAAATAGCAAAGTCTTTCCACTTTAAACTTTTGGTACTGCGCTGATGCATAATGGCGTCGGCAACCATTTTACCCTCTTCATTATCGCTGAAGGCACGCATCACCTTTATTTTATCGCCAGTGTCTTTCTCAGAAAAAACATTCTTTTTAAGCTGGTCTTTGTTATTGGCAATAATGCTGTTGGCAACGTTTACAATATTTTGGGTAGAGCGGTAGTTCTGCTCCAGCTTAAATACCTTCAGGTCCGGGTAATCCTTCTCAAAGTTGAGGATATTTTGAATGTTAGCCCCACGGAAAGCGTAGATACTCTGTGCATCGTCGCCCACTACACAAAGGTTCTCATTAACTGATGCAAGGCGCTTAACAATGCTGTATTGCGAGTGGTTAGTATCCTGGTACTCATCAACCATGATATACTTAAACTTATGCTGATATTTATTTCTAACATCGGCATGGTCTCTAAGCAGCTCGTTGGTTTTTAGCAACAGGTCGTCAAAATCCATGGCACCGGCGCGGTAACAGCGCTGGGCATAGGTCTCGTATATTTTGCCCAGCAGCGGGCGCCTTTGCGAATCGTCTTCGGCTTGTATCTGCGGGTTGCCCTGGTAAGCAACCGGCGTTAACAACGCACTTTTTGCGGCCGAGATACGGTTAAGCACAAAATTTACAGCATAAAGCTTATCGTCCAACTGCATTTCTTTTAAAATGGCGCGCAGAACGCTTTTGCTGTCGTCAGTATCGTAAATGGTGAAATTACTCGGGTAGCCCAATCTGTCAGCCTCCACACGTAATATCTTGGCAAATACCGAGTGAAAGGTACCCATCCAGATGTTCTTTGCCTCTGGGCCAACAATATGGTTGATACGCTCGCGCATTTCTTTGGCGGCCTTGTTGGTAAAGGTTAATACCAAAATATTAAACGAATCAACACCACTGCGGATGAGGTGCGCCACACGGTAAGTGATCACACGTGTTTTGCCTGATCCCGCGCCGGCAATGATCATTACCGGGCCTTTAATTTGTAAAACGGCAGCTTTTTGTTCGGGGTTTAACCCTTGTAGATAATCCAAATCCGGTTCCTCTTTTCTGTAGCTGCGAAATTAAGATTTTAGCGGCGAAAGCTAACAAAATTGGTAAAGCAATTTTTCAACGCTGTGTGGTTTTACCAACCTATAAGGGGAAAGCCACCCACTGCCCGATTTACTCACCCCGACGTCGCTATCGCTTGTAAACCCTTTCTTCACTGTGTGAAAGAGGAATAAGAAATATTAAAATTTACCATCCTCTTTGCGAAGCGGAGAGGGTAGTCGAGCGAAGGAAAGACCGGGTGAGTAAAATAATGCAACGCCCCTTTTGCATATCCCTAAAACAATTAACAATTTCGGGCTTTGTTTAATAAACCATCTACCGCTTATGAATCGCCTCGCCAACGCCACCTCGCCTTACCTTTTGCAGCATGCCAATAACCCGGTAGACTGGTATCCCTGGGGGACTGAGGCTCTACAAAAAGCCAAAGAAGAGAATAAACTGATATTGGTAAGTATAGGTTATTCTGCTTGCCACTGGTGCCACGTAATGGAGCATGAGAGCTTTGAGGACGAAGGCGTGGCCGCGCTAATGAACGAATACTTTGTGTGCATAAAGGTAGACCGGGAGGAGCGCCCGGACATCGACCAGATATACATGAGCGCCGTTCAATTGATGAGTGGTAGAGGCGGATGGCCGCTTAACTGTATCTGCCTGCCAGATCAGCGACCTATTTATGGCGGCACCTATTTCCGTAAAAACGACTGGGCTTCGTTACTGTTGAACCTGGCCGATTTCTACAAGCAAAAACCCGAGGAAGCTGAAGATTACGCCGTGCGCCTTACTGAAGGCATTAAGCAATATGAATCGGTACCTTTTGTTGAACAGACGGCCGAGTATAGTAAAGACATGCTGGAGCCTGTTATGGCTACCTGGCGCCGGTATATCGACCCGGAAGAAGGCGGCTTTGGCGGAGCTCCCAAATTTCCTATGCCGGCCAACTGGATATTTCTAATGCGATATGCACACCTGATGACAGATGAAGGCATTGCCGAAAATGTAAAGCTAACGCTGAAAAAAATGGCCTATGGCGGCATTTATGACCATGTTGGCGGCGGCTTTGCCCGCTACGCTGTTGATGGCGTGTGGCATGTGCCGCATTTTGAGAAGATGCTGTATGATAATGGTCAGCTTTTGAGCCTTTATTCAGAAGCATATACCTGGAACGCTGACCCGCTTTATGCTGAGGTTGCTGATGAGATCATCAGTTTTGTTCAGCGCGAGCTTACGTCAACAGATAATGGCTTTTACTCAGCCTTGGACGCTGACAGTGAAGGTAAAGAGGGTAAGTTTTACATCTTTACCCGGCAGGAAATTGCCGAAATATTGAGTAATGATGCACCGCTTTTCAATGCCTATTATCATGTAACCGAAGAAGGCAACTGGGAAGAGGAACAGAGCAATGTGTTTTTCAGGAAACATGATGAGCATGATATAGCCTCGCAGTATGGTTTAAGTTTATCCGAACTGCATGAGCGTATTAAACTTGCTAAGCAAAAAGTATTTGATGCTCGCGGAAAGCGCGTTCGGCCAGGTTTGGATAATAAGATCTTAGCATCATGGAATGGCTTAATGCTTAAAGGCTTGTGCGATGCTTACCGTGCTTTCGGGAAGCCGGAGTATTTAGATTTGGCTTTAAAGAACGCGGAATTTATTGTCAAAAATCTGATCTCGGGTGCTAAGATCAATCGAGTTTATAATTCACCGGCTGCAGCAGGTGTAGCCTTTTTGGATGATTACGCAAACGTTGCGGATGCTTTCATTTCATTATACGAAGTAACCTTTAACGAGGACTGGCTGATACAGGCACAAAAGCTTACGGATTACGCCTTGCAACACTTCTATAACGCAGAGGGCGGTATATTTTATTACACTGCTGATAACGACGAACAATTGATCGCGCGTAAATCGGAGATCATGGATGGGGTAATACCGGCATCCAACTCGGTAATGGCACGTGTTCTTAAAAAACTGGGGCTGCTTTTTGATAACGATGGTTACCTGGAAGTATCGGCTCAAATGCTGCGTAACATTGTTCCTCATTTAGCTAAATACGGTACAGCATATCCTAACTGGACCATCCTTTTGCTCGATGAGATCTTTGGTGTTAATGAGGTAGCTATAACAGGGCCGGAGTATGAGAAGATGCGCAATGAATTTGAGCGGTATTATGTACCTAATAAGGTGATGCTGGGCGGGCAAACAGGCACTTTGCCCTTATTGCAAGGCCGGCTGGGTGATATTACAAGGATATTCATCTGTAAAGACCGTACCTGTGGCTTGCCTGCTGCTACTATTGTGGATGCTTTAAAACAAATTTATTCATCATAATCTTTTATAAACATCAGCGTTTGTATTTAATAATAAATTGGCGTGGTTAATAAAAAAATAGCACCTTGCCATAAAATAATCAATAAATGAAAATTCAACCACAACACGTAGTGTCATTAACATATGATCTGTACGTTAACAAAGAGAATGGTGAAGAGGGGTTAGTAGAGAGCGCTACCCAGGAGCAGCCGCTTACGTTTTTATTTGGCGCAGGCCAGATGATCCCAAAGTTTGAGGAGCACCTGAGCACACTTTCAACAGGAGATGCATATGATTTCCGCATATCAGCAGAAGATGGTTACGGAGAATACGACCAGGAAGCGGTAGCTAACCTGCCAAAAGAAATGTTCCAGGGTACAGACCTGCCCCAGGTAGGTGAAATTTTGCCTTTACAGGATAATAACGGTAACCGTTTTCAGGGACAGGTAGTATCTGTTACCGAAGATTCGGTTATGGTTGATCTTAACCACCCAATGGCAGGCCAGGAATTACACTTTAAAGGCGAGATCATTAATGTTCGCCCGGCTACGTCAGAAGAATTGTCACACGGCCATGCACATGGCCCGGATGGTCACCATGGTCATTAATAAACAAACAAAAAGGCGCCTCTGGCGCCTTTTTGTTTGTTTACCTTGCAAAGTCGAGTGTTCCGTTTTTATTTATAATACATTCTATCATTACCCTGCATGCAATGGGTTCGCCATTGAAGGTGGCCGGTACAAAAACCAGGTCGTCAGGGTTTGGGAGTTTCAAGTTCATGGTTATATCATCAACAGCGTAGGCGGTTGGTACATATATTAAATGTACAGTGTAATCGGCCAGCCGGCCACCGGGGCTTACTAAAAGCTCAACTACAGCTTTCATATTACTGTAATCAAAGTCAGATTCTGAAATCCTTTTAGGCATCCTGAATAACGCTACATAAGGTACATAGCCATAATACCTGCCGCCTATGCGTACAGGTTTAGTGATTTTTTGAACAGCAGTTTTGGCGGTATCAAGTGTACGGTCAATAAAATAATGCAGGTTGGAGGTTGTGTCTTCCGGAGCTTCATATAATAACAGTTGCTTGTCAAAATTAAAGCTCTGCACCACTGTACCATTATTGTCGTAAAAGTGCCATATGCCAACCCGTTTACTGCCCAAATAAGAGCCGCTGGCAATAGCTGTTTTCTTTTTATATAAAGCCTGGTAAATCCCCTGCCGGGTAATGCCATCGCTTGCTAATACATGGTAGGTTTCGCTGATGTTATTGGTGAGTTTCCTCGATACGGTACTTAGCTCCTGAGCAAAACCCGGAACAGATATGCATAAGCAAAATAATAAGATGATGTAACGATAACGCATGTATAGTGATGGAGTTTAAAGGTTATAAAATATTGGAGTTACATAGCATTTTTCTTCCCCGAAGGTATATTTTCTATATAGAACACGCATTATTACGAGGTGTTTTAGGAAGTGTAACATGGTTTTACAGCAAAGCTTTAGTATTTGGTTTATATAGTTGTATGACAGTAATTATGCTGTATAGCTTATTTGTTTATTAAAAATGATGTTAATGTGACAAATTATCCTTACCTTACAACTATTATTCTAACAACCCTCCTCAAATACAAATAATCCCTTATTTAATGGCATTTATACACGATGTGCTCGAAGCACCATCTTATGGCTGGAAAAACGCTGAAGGCGAATTATCAAAACCCACGCCCAAACAAATTCTAAAAGAGTTTTTCTCAAGGCTTAATGTATTCAGTAACAAAAAAAACTGGCTTTCTTTTACCAGTTGGTTAATGATAGTTTGTCTTGCGCCGTTTTTAGCATTGTTCCTTTTTAAGTATTTTACAGTTTATGGCCTTATTACTGCCTTTGTGTATAGCATGGTAGTAATGGGAACGCATGGTACTATATGGTATCACCGTTATTGCACTCACCGGGCATACAAGTTTAAAAATAACTTCTGGCGTTTTATCACCCAAAATCTTACCCTTAAAATAATTCCCGAGGAAATATACGCGATATCCCACCACGTGCACCATGCTTTATCAGATACACCTGGTGATCCTTACAACGCGCAAGGTGGTTTTCTCTATTGTTTCCTGGCCGATGCCAACCACCAGCCGGTTAACCGCAATTTAAGCGAAAAGCATTTTAACCGCTGTGTTACCTTAATGAAACATACCGGCGTTACCACTAATACTTATGCGCAGTATCAAAAATGGGGCTCTATTGCTAATCCTTTTTACATGATAGCAGGGGTTATTGTTAACTGGGCATTTTGGTTTGCTGTATTTTATTTAATTGGCGGTATGGCCCTTGCCTGTGCAATTTTCGGCGCTGCCGGTATATGGGCGGTTGGCGTGCGTACATTTAATTATGAAGGCCACGGTAAAGGAAAAGATAAACGCCGTAATGGTGTTGATCATAACCGCAACGATATGTCAATAAACCAGATATGGCCGGGTATAGTAGCAGGTGAGTGGCATAATAACCATCACCTGTATCCTAAAAGTGCCCGTTCGGGTTTCAAGCCTTACCAGGTTGATAGCGCCTGGTATTACATAAAATTTATGAGCCTGATAGGCGCGGTAAGTTGTTATAATGACGCCAAAAAGCAGTTTTATGAGAATTATATGAATTCAACCGCGAAAACCGAAACAGAGCCTCAGCTTTGCCCGGTTGTACTTAACAAAGTAGTACCAGCAAAAATATAACAGCATATCTGTTATATAGAACAATAGCCGCATGATCAAAATCATGTGGCTATTGTTTTAATAAGTCGAAGCTACTTTATAAATTTTAAGCCTTTTTATTGGCTTTTTACAAACGAATATATATCTTAGTGAGCCAGTTAACTAACCAGTATACCACTACCATTTAACGCATCCCCTAAGTGTGAATATGTAGTTTAATTGTTGGATACATTACATGCCGTTCTGTTATAACCGCTTTTTTAGCCTCCTCATTTTAGGTGCCGGTAATAATTGGTTATGTGTTTTTCGTAGCTAAGCAAACTAACTAAACTCAATAATAACATGACATCGTCCAGAAGAACTTTTCTTAAAAGCGGCGCTATGGCCGTAACGGTTGCCGCCTTAATGCCCAAGCATCTTTTTGCTGCGCCGGCCAAGATCCAAAGGGTAGGCCTTCAACTGTACTCGGTACGTGATGCTATGGCCAAAGATCCGGCAGGTACATTAAAAATGCTTTCAGATATGGGCTACAAGTATGTGGAGCATGCTAATTATATCGACAGGAAGTTTTACGGCTGGGATGCTAAAGAATTTAAAAAACGCTTAACCGATCTTGATCTGCAAATGCCCAGCGGCCATACGGTGATGCGCCCCGAGCATTGGGACGCGGCTAAGAACGATTTTACCGATGCCTGGAAGGCTACCGTGGAAGATGCCGCATACATGGGGCAAAAATTTGTGATCAGCCCGTGGATGGATGAGCGGGTAAGGCATGATACCGACCTGTTAAAACGCACCATGGAACAATTTAACAAAAGCGGTGAGTTGTGCCAGAAATATAAGATGAAGTTTGGCTACCATAACCACGATTTTGAGTTTACTACCATGGTAGGCGATATGCGCCTGTTCGATTACATTATGCAGAATACCGACCCCGATAAAGTGGCGCAGCAGTTGGATATTGGTAATATGTATGGTAGAGAAAATAACCCTATTTCGCTTATTGAGAAATACCCGGGCCGTTTTGTATCCATGCACGTAAAAGATGAGATAAAAAGCGCTACCAATACTGAAGGTACAGGGTACGAAAGTACTATCCTGGGCAGGGGAGTGCTCAATGTGAGCAATGTGCTTAAGGCGGCTAAAAAAACCGGTGGTACGGTGTACCTGATCATCGAGCAGGAATCATACCAGGGGATAGACCCGCTTGAGTGTGTAAAAATTGATTTACAAACCATGAAAAAGTGGGGATATTAATAAGTAAAAGTTACCTTAATGCCCTTAAACCTATATTAATTATAAACTTTAACTGTTGATCAATTGAATTTGAACATGAACAGGCGCGCCGCGCTTCGCAACATGGCGCTCATTATGGGAGGTGCCATCATATTGCCTTCATGCCTGCATGATGATAAAGGCAACGCGGTAGTAAAGCTCAATAACCTTACTATCGACGCTGAGCAGGAGAAAATAGTAAATAGCCTTACCGAAACCATTCTGCCAAAAACAGACACCCCCGGTGCCGCTGAACTGGGTATTAATCTTTTTGTCTTTAAAATGATCGATGACTGCGCTGGCAAAGAACAGCAGGCCGATTTCATAACCGGCCTGAATAAGTTTGCCGATGAGGCTAAGCAAAAAATGGGAAAACCATTTGTTGATGGCACGGATAAGCAGCGGGTAGCCTTTGTTTCATCGGTTGAAAAGCTCGGCAAAGACAAAAATTATAAAGACGACGGCAAACTGATGGCCTTTTATCAAATGGTAAAAGGGCAAACGGTTTTTGGCTATACCACCTCAAAATATTTTATGACCAAACAAGTAGTTTACGAACTGGTACCCGGCAGATATAATGCTATGTATCCGGCAAGTAAAGCAACAGTATAATTATGGCAAATCTTAATATTGATAGTGTAAAAGAACGCACGTTTGATGCCATAATTATAGGTTCGGGTATCAGCGGCGGCTGGGCGGCTAAAGAGTTTACCGGTAAAGGCCTTAAAACGCTCGTACTTGAGCGGGGCAGGGATGTTAAGCACCTTAAAGATTATCCCACAACTAATTTATATCCGTGGGAATTTCCGCACCATGGCGTAGTGCCTGACGCGATACAGAAAGCCAACCCTGTAGTTAATCGTTGCTATGCTTTTGGTGAAGATGCCATGCACTTTTTTGTGAAAGATGCCGAGCACCCTTATGTACAGGAAAAACCATTTGACTGGATACGCGGGTACCAAACCGGGGGAAAATCATTACTCTGGGCGCGCCAAACACAGCGCTGGAGCAATTTTGATTTCGAGGGCCCCGCGCGTGACGGCTTCGCTGTTGACTGGCCTATCCGTTATGAAGATATAGCTCCCTGGTATAGTTATGTAGAAAAATTTGCTGGCATATCGGGCAATCGTGATGGACTGGCCGAATTGCCTGATGGTGAGTTTCTGCCGCCCTTTCCACTCAACGCGGTTGAAACTTATTTCAGTAACCACTTAAAAAAGAATTACAAGAACAGGCATGTGATCAGCGCACGTTGCGCGCATTTATCAAAACCCAATCAAATACATCTTGACCAGGGCAGGGGGCAGTGCCAGGAGCGTACCCTGTGCCAGCGCGGGTGCCCATTTGGAGGCTACTTCAGTTCCAATTCATCTACTATCCCTTGGGCGTTAAAAACAGGCTTGTGTACCTTAAGGCCACATTCTGTTGTTGAGTCCATCATTTATGATGATAAAAAAGGTAAAGCAACAGGTGTGCGGGTGATAGATGCCAATACCAAAGAGGCTATAGAATACTATGCGCCGGTGATATTTGTTAACGCGGCGGCCTTAAACAGTAACCTCATATTGCTTAACTCCAAATCGCAGCGCTTCCCAAATGGTTTAGGTAACGATAGTGGCACCCTGGGTAAATACATTGCTTTCCACAATTATTCGGCACATATGAACGCCGAGTATGATGGTGCTAAGGAATGGACCACAGACGGCCGTAATCCGGCAGGCGGTGGTTATATACCACGGTTCCGGAACGTATATAAACAGGAAACAAATTTCCTTAGAGGTTACGCGGCGGGGCTTTACGCTTACAGGGGGCATAAACAAAGCAGCGATGGTATAGGCCAGGAGCTGAAAGATAACCTGGCCAGGAAAGAATTGGGCGGCTGGAGTGTAGGTTCGCATATGATGGGCGAAACCATCCCGAAGGAGAGCAACTTTGTTACACTTGATAACAGCCTGAAAGACCCGTGGGGAATACCGCAACTGAGAATTTCTGTTGATTATGATGATAACGATGAGAAGATGAAGAAGGATTACATTGAGCAAATGACCGAGATGTTCACATCAGCCGGCTTTACCAATATACAAACCTTTACAGACCATCGCGCCCCGGGGCTTGATATTCATGAGATGGGGGGTGTGCGTATGGGTAAAGATCCTAAAACATCTATGCTGGATAAATGGCATCGTTTGCATTCCTGCCCCAATGTATATGTTACAGATGGCGCCAGCATGACGTCAACATCATGCCAGAATCCATCACTTACTTACATGGCTTTTACCGCCCGCGCGGTTGACCATGCTGTAAGCGAATTAAAGAAAGGAAACGTATAGTTTTTGTTATCGGCAGTAGGCTAATTATTAGGCTATTGTGCTGGTAATCATTAACTGTTTAATAAAAAGGATAGTGTGTGAAAAAAACACAATGAAAAGTATTTGCAAGATAAATTTTATTCATACATTAGGCCATATAACCAATTGCTAAGTAAACTATTTTAACGCTACACTTTTATGTCTACAAACACTTATGACGCCATCGTCATTGGTTCAGGTATCTCCGGCGGCTGGGCTGCAAAAGAGCTAACCGAAAAAGGTTTAAAAACCATTATGTTGGAGCGCGGTAAAAACATCGAGCACATTAAAGATTATGTTAATGCCAACAAAGCACCGTGGGAGTTTGAACACCGTGGTGGCCGTACGCAAAAAATGATAGAGGATTATCCTGTGCTTAAACGTGATTATCCACTTAACGAAACCAACCTTGATTACTGGACCAATGAAAAGGAAAGCCCTTATGTTGAAATTAAACGTTTCGACTGGTTTAGGGGTTACCATGTTGGTGGCCGTTCTTTAATGTGGGGCAGGCAATCATACCGCTGGCATGATACCGACTTTGAAGCCAATCTTAAAGATGGTATAGGTACCGACTGGCCTATCCGTTACAAGGACTTGCACGACTGGTATGGTTATGCAGAGCGTTTTGCCGGTATCTCAGGTAACAAGGATGGCGTTCCAATTCTTCCGGACGGCGATTTTATGCCGCCAATGGAAATGAACGTTATTGAGAAAGATGTTCAAAAACGTTTTAAAGAATTTTATAAAGATGCAAGGCACTTTATTATTGGCCGTACCGCTAATATTACTGTACCCCATAATAACCGTACAAACTGCCAGTACCGTAACAAATGCTGGTTAGGTTGTCCGTTCGGTGCTTATTTCAGCACGCAGTCGGCTACATTACCTGCGGCTATGGCAACCGGTAACCTAACTGTTCGTCCGTGGTCAATCGTAACCAAAATATTATACGATAAAGACACCAAGAAGGCAAAAGGCGTTGAAATACTGGATGCGGAAACCAACAAAACTTACCAATATTTTGCGAAGATCGTTTTCGTTAACGCGTCAGCCCTTAACAGTGCTTGGGTATTAATGAACTCTGCTACCGATGTTTGGGAAGGTGGCTTAGGCAGCAGCAGCGGCCAGTTGGGCCATAACCTGATGGACCACCACTTAGGTGTTGGTGCCGGTGGCCGCATCGAAGGCCATGAAGATAAATACTACTTCGGCCGCCGTGCTAATGGTATCTACATCCCTCGTTACCGTAACCTTAACGGCGAGAAACGCGATTATATCCGTGGTTTTGGTTACCAGGGTGGCGGTAGCCGCGAAAGCTGGAGCCGCGATATTGCAGAGCTTAACATCGGTGGTGCATTTAAAGACGCGTTATCAGAACCGGGTAGTTGGACATTTGGTATGGGTGGTTTCGGCGAAACACTACCATATCATGAAAACCGTGTTTACCTGGATAAAGAGAAAAAAGACAAGTGGGGCTTACCGGTACTGGCTATTGACGCGGAGTGTAAAGACAACGAGCGTAAAATGCGTATCGATATGATGAACGACGCGAAAGAAATGCTTGAGAATGCTGGTGTTAAAGATGTGCAGGGATTCACCACAGATCCTGTATTGGGCCGGGGTATACACGAGATGGGTACTGCCCGTATGGGTCGCGATCCAAAATCATCTGTACTAAACGAGTGGAACCAGGTTTGGGATGCGAAAAACGTATTTGTTACCGATGGCGCAGCCATGGCATCGGCTGCCTGCCAAAACCCTTCACTTACCTACATGGCATTAACTGCCCGCGCAGCTAACCATGCGGTTGAAGAGCTTAAAAAAGGTAATTTATAACATACAGTATTGAAATTCGACTACCAATGACTGAGAAAAAAGAAACCACAAACAACGGCACATCCAGGCGCGATTTTATTAAATCGGCTTCAATGGCAGCCGCCGGATTCATGATCGTACCACGCCACGTTTTGGGTGGCAGGGGCTTTACTGCCCCAAGCGATATGCTTAACGTAGCCGGTATTGGCGCGGGCGGTAAAGGAGAGAGCGATATCGCTAATTTTGCAAAAAGCGGGAAAGCTAACATTGCTTTCCTGTGTGACGTCGACGACCGTCAGGCCGCAAGATCACGGGCATCGTTCCCTAAAGCCAAATATGTTAAGGACTGGCGCGAGTTGTTAGAAAAAGATCATAAGAATTTCGATGCGGTATCCGTATCAACTCCGGATCATAACCACGCCATCATCGCTTACCATGCTATGCAATTAGGCAAGCACGTTTATGTGCAAAAACCCCTTACGCATGATATTTGGGAGGCACGCTTACTAACCGATGCTGCCAAAAAATTCAAAGTAGTTACCCAAATGGGTAACCAGGGGGCATCAAACGATGGTACCCGCTTAATGGCAGAGTGGTATGATGCAGGCCTTATAGGCGATGTAGATACTATTTACTGCTGGACAAACCGCCCGGTATGGCCGCAAGGGATCAAATGGCCAGATCCAAGCACCAATATCCCTAAAGAACTTGACTGGGATCTTTGGTTGGGTACCGCTCCCCGTAAAGATTACGTGGAAAAACTGGTACCATTTAACTGGCGCGGCTGGTGGGATTACGGTACAGGCGCCTTAGGCGATATGGGTTGCCACTTAGTTGAGGCACCATTCCGCGTGTTAGGCTTGCAGTATGTTAAAGATGTACAGGCCAGTGTAGGCAGCGTTTATGTTGATTCTTTCAGAAAAGGTAACTTCCCTGAAAGCTGCCCGCCATCAAGCCATATCACGTTAACGTTCCCTAAAACTGCTAAAACTAAAGGTGATATTACCCTTCATTGGATGGACGGAGGTATACAGCCAGAGCGTCCTGAAGAGCTTGGCCCTAATGAAAAATGGGGTGGAGAAGAAGGTAACGGAACTTTATTCATTGGTAGCAAAGGTAAAATGTATGCCAGCACCTATTCTGATGCAGCTACTTTATTACCAAAAGAGCGTACTAAGGATGCCAAAGCGCCGCAGAAATACAAACGTGTTCCGGGTGGTGCAAATGGCCACTACGCGCAATGGGTTGAAGCTTGTATTGCCGGTTATGGTAAAATGGAAGTAAGTTCTCCGTTTGAGGTTGCCGGCCCGCTTACCGAAGCGTTACTGATGGCTAACCTGGCTGTTCGCGGTCATGACCTTAAAGGCGGTGCATTCAAATACACATGGGATAATAAAGCCATGAAAGTGACCAACTTTGATGATGTTAACCAATACGTTAAGCGCCAATACCCTGCAGGTTTTGAGCTAAAAGCATAACAACAATAAAAACTAAAAAATTAACTCATAATTCTATAAAAAGATGAATAGAAGAGATGCTATAAGCAGAGTGGGTTTGATACTGGGCGGTGCTGTAATTGGTGCCGAGTTCTTCGTGTCAGGCTGTAAGTCGGGCGGCTCGGTAAATACCGATGACCTTTTTAGTAAGGAAACTACCGCCTACATGAATGAGATTGGCGAAACCATTTTGCCCGCGACCTCAACCCCCGGCGCTAAGGCGGCAAACGTTGGTGGTTTTATGGCCATAATGGTACGCGACTGCTACACCGATGCCGATCAAAAGGTGTTTAAGAAAGGTTTGGCCCAGTTAGATGAAGCTTGCGACAAGAAGTTCAACAAAAAGTTTATGGATGCCGATGCCAAGCAACGTACCGAACTGCTTACGCAGTTGGATAAGGAAGCTAAGGATTACGCTAAAACCAAGAAGCCCGAAGATCCGAACCATTACTTCAGCATGATAAAGCAACTTACGCTGTTAGGTTACTTTACCTCGGAGGTTGGCGCAACAAAGGCATTGAGGTATGTGCCGGTACCGGGTAAATACATAGGCGATTATCCTTACAAAAAAGGAGATAAAGCCTGGGCATTATCATAAGAAACCCTTAAAATTGCACCGCTCCGTAACCCGGAGCGGTTTTTATACATTTATCTAAATTAAAACAAAGGCATTTCCGGGTTTGTTCCTGGTAATGCTTGCTTATCTATTATGAGTAACAGGAAATTACGCATGGGCATGATAGGCGGTGGCAAGGATGCTTTCATCGGCGCTATTCACCGCATTGCTGCCAATATGGACGGACAGATAGAACTGGTTTGCGGTGCCTTAAGTATGCACCCTGAAGTTGCCCAGGAAAGCGGCCGCATGCTTTTTTTATCGCCCGATCGTATTTACAATAACTATGAAGACATGTTTAAGGCTGAAGCGCAACGCCCTGCCGATGAACGCATGGATTTTGTAACCATTGTTACCCCCAATTTCGCCCACTTTGCCCCGGCAATGATGGCATTGGAAAACGGTTTTAACGTAGTGATCGAAAAGCCGATCACCTTTACGCTTGAAGAAGCGCAACAACTTAAAGCCAAGGTAGAAGAAACCGGGCTGATGTTACTGCTAACGCATACCTACTCGGGTTACCCAATGGTAAAAGAGGCACGCGAAATTGTAAAAGGCGGCGCTTTAGGCAAAGTGCGTAAAATTTATGTTGAGTACTTGCAGGGTTGGTTAAGCCGCCTTTCCGAGCGTGAGGGTAATGCCCAGGCCTCATGGCGTACCGATCCTTCCAAATCAGGCAAGGCAGGCTGTATGGGTGATATTGGTACCCACGCGGCACACCTGGCCGAATACATTTCCGGTTTAAAGATCACGGAGCTTAACGCCTCATTAAACGTTGTGGTTGATGGCCGCATGTTGGATGATGACGGCGCAGTACTGTTACGTTTTGAAGAAGGCGTTACCGGTACACTTACCGCATCGCAAATAGCAGCGGGCGAAGAGAATGCGCTTAAGATTCGGGTTTACGGCGAAAATGGTGGCCTCGAGTGGAACCAAATGGAGCCTAACACACTTACCATTAAATGGTTGGATAAACCTGCCGAAACGCTGCGGGCTGGTAGCGGCTATACCGATCGTTTATCGGCTTATGCTACCTCAAACTGCCGTACACCGGGCGGGCATCCTGAAGGTTATCTGGAAGCATTTGGTAACCTTTATCGCAATTTTGCCATAGCATTAAGCGCTAAAATAGAGGGACGAGAAATTCCTGAATGGGTTGATTTTCCGTCTGTTGATGATGGTATACGCGGTATGGCATTTATCAACAATGTGGTGGCATCCAGCCAGAGTAACGAGAAGTGGACAAAATATACTATTTAAGGCATGAATACCATAAAAGGACCTGCTATATTCTTAGCGCAGTTTGTTGGCGATACAGCGCCTTTTAATGATCTTAAATCCATTTCGCAATGGGCGGCGGGTTTAGGTTATAAAGGTATACAACTGCCTACTAATGACTTGCGTTTTATTGATCTGCAAAAAGCAGCAGACAGTAAAACTTATGCCGATGAGATAAAAGGCATTGTGAACGAAGCCGGCCTCGAAATAACAGAATTATCAACCCACCTGCAAGGGCAGTTGGTAGCGGTTAACCCTGCTTATGATAGTCTTTTTGACGCTTTTGCACCCGATGCCTATAAAAATAACCCGGCTGAACGCCAAAAATGGGCTGTATCGCAATTGAAAGCCGCAGCAAAGGCCTCTCAAAATCTTGGCCTCAACGCGCACGTAACTTTTAGCGGCGCGTTAATTTGGCACATGGTATACCCATGGCCGCAGCGCCCTGCAGGTTTGGTTGATACCGCTTTTGATGAGCTGGCAAAGCGCTGGGAACCTATCTTAAATGTTTTTGATGAGCACGGGGTAGACCTTTGCTACGAGATACATCCGGGCGAAGACCTGCACGATGGCGTGAGCTATGAGCGTTTCCTGGAAAAAGTAAACAATCATAAACGCGCATGCTTGCTGTATGACCCATCGCACTTTGTATTACAGGCTATGGATTACCTGGAATATATTGATATCTACCACGAACGTATTAAAATGTTCCACGTAAAGGATGCTGAGTTTAACCCTACCGGCAGGCAGGGTGTTTACGGAGGTTATTCGGGCTGGGTTGAGCGTGCCGGCAGGTTCCGCTCGCTGGGCGATGGCCAGGTCGACTTTAAATCTGTGTTCAGCAAATTAACCCAGTATGACTATAAGGGGTGGGCAGTATTAGAGTGGGAATGCGCGTTAAAAAATTCTGAGGATGGCGCACGCGAAGGAGCACAGTTCATTAAAGATCATATCATCAGGGTTACTGACAAGGCTTTCGATGATTTTGCCGCATCGGGCAGTAACGAAGCTTTTAACAGATCATTGATTGGACTATAATAGATTAGAATTAATAAAATACAATACAACAGAATAACACATCATGAAAAAACTATTTGTAATATTAGGGATAAGCCTTGCATTAGCAGCTTGTGGGGGAAATAAAGATAAATCGGCAGGTAACAGCGAAACTGATAGCGCGAAAGCAACAGACCAGGCAGCAGTTGCTCAAAACTCTAACGCTGCCAATGATACAGCAGCTAATAACATTGGCACCACTAAAGCCGCTGGTACGCCTGATAATAAAGGCGAAGCATTAATGGCTAATAACGACTGTAATACCTGCCACAACGCGCAAAGCAAAGTAATTGGCCCTGCACTGGTTGATATCGCTAAAAAATACAAAGAAAGCGATGTGGATATGCTGGCTAAAAAGGTAATTTCAGGTGGTAGTGGTAACTGGGGCACTGTACCTATGACCGCGCACCCTGATCTTTCTATAGATGATGCCAAAGCAATGGTAAAGTACATCCTTACCGTAAAATAGTACTAACTAACCAACCTGACTAATTTAAACCAATACCAATTATGACCTTAACTACACGCGTTAAGTTATCAACCATGATGTTCCTGGAGTTTTTTATCTGGGGTGCGTGGTTTGTAACTATGGGAACGTACTTAGGCAAAACGTTGAACGCTACGGGCGTACAAAACGGTAATGCTTATGCAACACAATCATGGGGTGCTATTATAGCGCCATTTGTTATCGGGCTTATTGCCGACAGATTTTTTTCGGCACAAAAAGTACTGGGTATATTGCATTTAACCGGTGCTGCTTTATTATACTACATTACTACCCAAACAAATTTTGAAGGATTTTTTCCGATCATCTTCGCCTACATGGTTGTTTATATGCCTACTCTCGCTTTGGTTAACTCGGTGTCATTCAGGCAAATGCAAAACCCAAGCAAGGAATTTCCGCCCATCCGTGTATTTGGTACATTAGGCTGGATCATCGCCGGCCTGGTAATTGGCTGGTTAGGCTGGGAGCAAAGTAACTCGCTGGTGCTTACCTTTAAAATGGCCGCGGGTGCGTCCCTTATTTTAGGTTTGTTAAGCTTTACATTGCCAGCTACGCCTCCGGCGAAAAAAGGTCAGAAAGCAAGCCTTGGCGATATCCTTGGCTTGGATTCTATTGGCTTATTAAAAAACAGGTCGTACCTGGTATTTTTCCTGGCTTCTGTAGCTATTTGCGTGCCTTTGGCATTCTATTACAACTTTACCAATCCGTTCCTGAACGAGGTAGGTATGAAAGCCGCGGCAGGTGTACAATCACTGGGACAGGTATCTGAGTTCTTATTTATGGCACTGATGCCGCTGTTCTTTGTGCGCTTAGGCGTTAAAAAGATGCTTGCGGTGGGTATGTTAGCCTGGGTGATCCGCTATATTTTCTTTGCTTATGGCAATGTTGGCGGTAATTACTGGATGCTGATAGCCGGTATCGTAATGCACGGTATCTGTTATGACTTCTTCTTCGTAACGGGGCAGATCTACACAGATAACCTCGCAGGTGAGAAATTTAAAAGTGCTGCACAAGGCTTTATCACATTGGCTACTTACGGCGTAGGTATGTTGATGGGGTCATACATATCAGGCCCTGTAGTAGATAAATTCAAGCTATCAGAAACAGCCCATAACTGGACGAATATCTGGTTAATACCAGCAGGTATTGCTGGCTTTGTATTCCTGGTATTTGTTATCTTCTTTAAAGATACCAATCAGATACAGACCAAGCCAGGCTTGGATATTGAAGAACCCGGAACCGGCAGAGCAGACATATAACACAATGGCAACAACAAACAGAAGAACGGCTATAAAAGGCATACTTGCCGGTACAGCCGCCATAAGTGCAGGCAGTGTGCTATCGGCATATAAGGGCAATAACCAGGAACAAATGAGCGGAAAACTCAAAGGTAACATTAACCATGCGGTTTGTCGCTGGTGCTATGGTGACCTATCGGTTGAGGACCTTTGCAAAGCCGCCAAAGAGATAGGCATAAAAGGGATCGATCTGGTTGGCCCTAATGACTGGCCTACCCTTAAAAAGTATGGTCTTACCTCATCTATGTGCAATGGCGCGGAAATTAACCTTACTGATGGTTTCGGCGATACCCGTTTCCATGCGCAATTGCATAAGCAATACAGCGAGATGATACCTAAGGTAGCAGCCGCCGGTTACAAAAACCTGATTTGTTTTAGCGGCAGCCGCCGTGGTAAAACCGATGAGGAAGGTTGGAAGAACTGCGTAGAAGGGCTTAAACCAATGGTTTCGCTTGCCGAAAAGCATAATGTGGTATTGGTAATGGAACTGCTGAACAGTAAAATTGACCATAAGGACTACCAATGCGACCACACCGCCTGGGGAGCCGAACTGTGTAAAAGACTGGGTTCTGAAAACTTTAAGCTGCTTTATGATATTTATCATATGCAGATAGATGAAGGCGACGTGATACGTAATATACGCGATCATCATCAGTACATAGCCCATTACCATACCGGCGGTGTTCCGGGCCGTCATGAGATTGACGATACCCAGGAACTGTTTTATCCGGCCATTATGCGTGCCATTGTTGAAGTGGGACATAAAGGCTTTGTAGCGCAGGAGTTTATACCTACAGCTAAAGACAAACTTGCATCGCTGCGTAAGGCGATACAGATCTGTGATGTTTAAACCATTACTGTTATGGCGGGTCTGTAACAGAAATATCAATTCTAACTAATACATGACTACTACCAGAAGAACTTTCTTAGCGCAGGCCGGTATGGCTGCGGCAGGCCTTATGCTTGCACCACAATTGGCATCGGCTAAAAGCCTTAATGGCATTGGCCTGCAGCTATATTCACTGCGCGATGAACTGCCCAAAGATGTAAAGGGCGTTATTGCTAAAGTGGCTAAAGCCGGTTACAAAGAGGTAGAAACCTTTGGTTACTCCAAACAGAATGGTTTTTGGGGCTTAAGTGCTAAAGAATTTGCCGCCCTGTTAAAGGCTAATGGTTTAAAAAGCCCAAGCGGGCATTACGGCCTGGATGAATATTTTGGTACCGGCAGTATGGACGAGTTTAACAGCTATATTGAAGCTGCTAAAGCCCTCGGCCAAACTTATATTGTTGTACCCAGTCTTAACCACGACCTCATAAAAACTGCCGCGGATTTTAGATCCATCGCGGAGAAAATGAATAAAGCTGCCAGGATTTGCAAAGCGCATGGCTTAAAGTTAGGTTACCATAACCACAATTTTGAGTGGAAAGAAACCGAAGGCACTACTTTTTACGATACCATACTTAACCATACCGATCCTAAACTGGTAGCTATGGAAATGGATATTTATTGGGTAGTACGTGCCGGTAAAGACCCTGTAGAGATATTTAAAAAGCACCCGGGCCGTTTTGCCATGGTTCATATAAAAGATATGGATAAGGCTAACCACGAGTTAAATACCGAGATCGGTAGCGGTGCTATTGATTACAAAGGTATATTGGCTAAAGCTAAACTGGCAGGCATAAAGCATTACATTGTTGAGCAGGAGAATTTTACCAACATTGATCCTTTTGTGAGCATAGCCAAAAGCGCCAAATATCTTAAAACCAAGCTTTATCTATAACACGCCACCAATTAACTAACTGAAATATGAAACATAAATTAATTTTAACAGCTTTACTTTGCGGAGGCTTTTATATGGCGAATGCACAGCAAGCTGCAAAACCCGAAGATACCGAAAAATGGGAACCCGTACCACCGGTTGTTACCCCGGGTAAGGTTATGGGTGACGCACCGTCTGATGCCGTTATACTCTTCAATGGTAAAACAGGCCTTTCTGAATGGGTTGACGTTGCCAGTGGCGATGCTGCGAAATGGGATGTGAAAGGCGATGTGCTAACCGTTAACAAGCAATACGGTAACATCGAAACCAAAAAGAAATTTGGTAACTACCAATTACATATTGAATGGAAAGTACCTGCAAACATTAGCGGCACAGGCCAGGCTCGCGGTAACAGTGGTGTTTTCCTGGCATCTATTGGCAAAGGCGATGACGGTTATGAGCTGCAGGTGTTAGACTCATACAACAACAAAACTTACGTTAACGGCATGGCTGGTAGTATTTACAAACAGTTTATACCCCTGGCCAACCCAACCCGCCCTCCGGGCAGTTGGAATGTTTACGATGTTATCTGGACCGCTCCAACATTTGATGGCGACCAGCTAAAAACCCCCGCACGTGTAACGGTTATTTTTAACGGCGTGTTGGTTGAAAATAATGTGGAACTGCTTGGCCCAACCCAATATATTGGCAAGCCAGGCTACAGAAAAGCCCACGGCGACAGCCCTATTAAATTACAAGCACATGGAGATAAAAGCGAACCGCTTAGTTTCCGTAATATATGGGTGAGAGAAATCAAGTAACGATTTTAAGTATACAGAGAAGCTTGCCTTAGTGCAGGCTTTTTTTGTTTATGATCGGGTTATTTTTTGTCCTCTTTTACTTTAAATGATCAATAAATTTAAATCAATACAAATCAAAATAGTATGTCTACCATTTCTTTTATAACGAGGCGTTTATGTGGGGCTTTTCTATTGGCTGCTTTTATCCTGTTTAATCAGGTATCAATCGCACAAACTATCAAAGGCGATTATTATCAGATAAAGATTTATCACTATAAAACACAGCAGCAGGGGGCAGTGCTGGATGCCTATCTGCAAAAAAGTTTTATACCGGCGTTGCACAAGAAAGGCATTAAAAGCATTGGTGTTTTTAAGCCTGTTGAAACGGATACCGCAGATAGAAAGATCTATATATTGATGTCATATGCATCCTGGAAGGATGTTGAACCTGATAATGTTTCAGCAACTAAACCTGTAACCTCAACGGCTGATAACAAAACCTATAATGATGCTGCTTACAATGATGCTCCTTACACACGCATTGAAACTATATTGCTGAGCCCGTTTGTTACCCGCCCGCATTTGATGCTGCCTAAACTTAGCGGAGAGCGTTCAAAACGTGTTTATGAATTACGCAGCTACGAAAGTCCTACAGAGGCTTACCACCATAACAAGGTGAAGATGTTTAACAGCGGCGAAACTGATATTTTTGAGCGCTTAGGTTTTAACCCGGTTTTTTATGGCAGCGTAATTGCAGGTAGTAGAATGCCTAACCTGATGTATTTGACAACGTTTAATGATAAACAAAGCAGGGATGAGCATTGGAAGGCTTTTGAAGCGGACGCGCAGTGGAAGGGATTGATAGGCGACGCGCAATACAAAAATAACGTATCAAAAGCGGATATTATATTTCTTTATCCAACTGATTACTCTGACTATTGATAACGATATAGCCTATGGCGCTCGAAAAACGCGATTACGATGCCATTGTAGTGGGTAGTGGCCCAAATGGCCTTGCAGCTGCTATCCTGATGCAGCAGCAGGGCTTGTCTGTACTCTTGCTTGAAGCCAAAGACACCATTGGCGGTGGTTTGCGGACCAAAGAACTAACCCTATCAGGCTTTAAGCATGATGTGTGCTCGGCAATTCATCCACTTGGGGTAGCATCGCCGTTTTTTAAAACGCTGCCCCTGGCTGATCACGGTCTGGAATACATTTATCCTGAAATAGACGCCGCGCATCCCTTAGAGCACCATAACTCTGCCATACTGTGCCGTGATATGGAACTGACGGCTAAATATTTGGGCGACGATGAAAACGCGTATCTAAAGCTGGTAGGAACTGTTACTAAAAACTGGCCTTTGATAGATGCTGATGTGCTTGGTCCGTTGCATTTCCCTAAGCATCCCTTGGCATTGGCTTCTTTTGGCTTAGACGCGTTGAAGCCGGTTACTATGCTGGCAAAGCAGTTTAAAACCAAACAGGCTAAGGCTTTACTGGCAGGTATGGCTGCACATAGCATGCAACCACTTACTAACGCGGCTACATCGGCTATAACATTGGTTTTAATGGCTGCGGGGCATTTGCGGGGTTGGCCACTTCCTAAGGGAGGCTCACAAAGTATTGCGGATGCCTTAGCCGGATATTTTACGTCAATTGGCGGCAAGATAGAGACGAATACTTATGTAAAGTCTTTGGAACAATTGCCATCGGCACATGCCGTGTTGTTTGATGTAACACCGAAGCAGTTACTGGAGATAGCCGGGCACAAATTTTCTGTTTTATACAAATGGCAGCTTAGTAGATACCGCTATGGGATGGGTGCTTTTAAGGTTGATTTTGCCTTGAGCGAAAAAATTCCGTTTATATCGGAAGCTTGCCGTAAAGCAGGTACCGTACACCTGGGCAACACCCTTAACGAGATACGCGATGCCGAGCAGCAAACCTGGAATGGCAAGCACCCTGATAAACCCTTTGTGCTGCTGGCACAGCAAAGCTTGTTTGATAGTACCCGTGCACCGGAGGGCAAACATACAGCCTGGGCTTATTGCCATGTTCCCAACGGCTCAACCAAAAACATGACCGATGCCATTGAAAAGCAAATAGAACGCTATGCACCCGGCTTTAGGGATACCATTCTTGCTAAACACACCTTTAATACCGCAGAATTGGAAGAGTACAATCCCAATTACATCGGTGGTGATATTAACGGAGGTGTTATTGATCTTGGGCAGTTATTCACACGCCCGGCCTTGCGCTTGTCGCCATACAAAACGTCAGAGAAAGGTTTATATATCTGTTCTGCGTCCACGCCGCCAGGCGGTGGTGTGCATGGTATGTGTGGTTACAATGCCGCCAAAAAAGCGCTTAAAGATGTCTTTGGCATCAGCGTAAAACTATAACTATTGCCATTGCAAAGCACTGGGCCGTATTGTATCTTTAACTCAAATTGATCACAATATGGGTAAAGGTCGTTTAGAGGCTTTTAGCGATGGCGTTATTGCCATTATTATTACGATTATGGTACTTGAACTTAAGGTACCGCACCATGCCGGCTGGAACGAGTTAAAGCAGCTTTCGCCTGTATTTTTAAGCTATGTGCTGAGTTTTATTTACGTAGGTATCTATTGGAACAACCACCACCATATGCTGCATGCCGTAAAATCTATCAATGGTGGTGTACTATGGGCCAACCTGTTTCTTTTATTCTGGCTATCTTTAGTACCCTTTGTTACCGGTTGGATGGGGGAGAACCATTTTGCACAAGTTCCGGTGATATGCTACGGTATTGTGTTGATTATGTGCGCGCTGGCTTACACTATACTTGCGCGGTTACTGATCAAACATCATGGCGAAAATTCATTACTTGCAAGTGCATTGGGGAATGATACTAAGGGAAAGCTATCACTGATGATATATGCTTCGGCTATTGCTGTTTCTTTCATACACTCCTGGCTTGCAGTAGGTTTGTATGTGCTGGTAGCCTGCATTTGGTTTCTCCCTGACAGGCGTATAGAACGTAAAATGGTACAGCACGGCGGCGAAGCCGTTTAAGACAGCTCCTTCATCAATTTATCAAACGCTTCTTTCAATTGAGCAAAATCAGTTTCCAGTTTGCTTAAACGTTCTTCAAGATCGGTATTTGATGTGCGGTGCTGAGGTTCATCAAACGCATCATCTGCCGGGACTGTCCCGCCTAATAGATGGCGATATCTAACCTCTTTCTGACCTGGTCTTTTCGGCATTTGCTCAATAAAAGGGAGGTCGCCACCGGCCAGTTTCTCGAGCATCTCAGTTACCTCGTCCAGGTTTTCAAACTCGTACAATCGGCCCGAGTTGGTATTGATCTCGCCCGGCGTTTGCGGCCCTCTCAGGATAAGTAAACAGATAACCGCCACTTCTGATGGCATCACCGGGAACACGATGCCAAAGTTGTGTTTGTATTTTACCGCGCGACTGGAGCCGCCCGTAGCCGTTGATACCAACCCCTTGCGTTTTAAAGTGTCTAAAGCCAGCGCGACAGTCTGCTCATCATAGTCTACCACAGGTTTACGCGCAGTTTTTTGGTTGCAGGCTGCGGTAAGGCCGTTGATGGTCATGGGGTAATAATCGGGCGTTATCTTGCTCTTTTCCATTAGTGAGCCTAATACTCTTAATTCGGTATCGTTTAAAACAGGCAAAGTTTGTGGCGTATCCATAGGGCAAATATATTACTTGCTTTTATATTATCTTTAAGCCGGTATGACGATGATAAGTATTTTAGGATGCGGCTGGTACGGGCTGCCATTGGCGAAAGCTTTGGTTAACAGTGGTTATGAGGTTAAGGGTAGCACTACAACGGCAGGTAAGATTGAGCAATTGGCTAATGCAGGAATTGAGCCATACATATTAGACCTTTCTGCTGATCGATCTACTTTTCCTGATGATTTTTTTGATACTGATGTTTTGGTAATTGCTATCCCTCCTAAAACCCGTTCGGGCGAGGGGGAGGAGTATCTTTCTAAAATGGAGAAGGTGGTAGCAAGCGTAAAAAGACATCAAATCAGCAAGGTTATCCTCATTAGTTCTACAGGAGTTTATGCTGATATGAACAAGTTGGTAGATGAAAATACACCGCCTGCACCTGATACCACATCCGGTAAAATATTATTAGCCGCCGAAACGCTGTTTCAACAGCAAAGCGGCTTTAAAACAGCTATCATCCGCTTTGGCGGACTGGTAGGCCCGGGCAGGCACCCGGGTAGGTTTTTTGCAGGTAAACAGGATGTTGCTAACGGATTGGCGCCGGTTAACCTGATACATCTGGATGATTGCATAGGTATTACCAGAGCTATAATTGATAAAAACGCTTATGGGCATATTTTTAATGCCGTAGCACCGCATCATCCAACACGTGCGGATTTTTACACCCAAGCTGCAGAAAAAGGAGGATTGGCTTTACCGGGCTTTATTTTAAAGCTGGATAACTGGAAGATAGTAGAAAGCAAAAACGTGCCGCGAATATTAGCGTACGAGTACCAAACAGATGACTGGTACACAGCCCTTGATCACAAATTTTAAAACTTCAAAAAACTATTAATTAGCTGAGCATGTCACAATACGTTATCCCGCTCAAGTATCGCAAGATGGAAAACCTCCACATTGTATTCTGGCTTTTTAAGGATATTGGCTGGTGCATGATATGGAAACCATTGGGTATTATGATGATCATTCCTACTTTGGTGATATCGGTAGTGATCGCTTATCGTACAAGGCAATTAATGTCTGAACTTTGCCATAACCTGGCGATTACCTTTTGGATCAGTGCAAACTCGTACTGGATGATCAGCGAATTTATGGGTTTTGATCACATCACTATCAGTGGGTGGTTCACTTATAAACATTTGGCATTGATACCTTTCTTGCTGGGTGTACTTTGCCTGGGATTCTATTATGTTATCTGGCAGCCACGCCATCCGGATGAGGTAGAAACGATGTGAGCAGATAGGTATTTAGGTGTAAAGAGCGAGAGCTGGGGCGGGTTTCAATTTAAGGAAATATGTCTTACACGAACAGTGTATTTTCAGATCTTTAAACAATATTAAAAGGATTGTTTTTCAAATAAGCCAGCTTGCTTTGGAACATGGTAGCCATTTTATTGGCGCGCCACTTGGCTTCGACTGCTTTATCACCGGTAAACAGCTCATCAACCGTTTTGGTAAATAAGGCCAGCCATTGATCAAAGTGCTGCTCATCAATAGGCATTTGGGCATGGGGCGGGAAGGGGCGGCCGCCATAAGTATACTCTTCCAGCAAAACGGTTTGCCAGAAACGGTACATTTTATCCAGGTGCTCGGGCCAGTTATCTTTTATACGTTCGTTAAATATTGGGCCTAATAGCCCATCTTTTTGAATACGTTCATAAAAGGTATCTACCAAAAGTTTAATATCTGTAAGCGATAAAATATCGTTTTGTGCCTGCATACAGCAAAATTAATGATACTGCAGGCCAATAAAACTATCCATACGTCAAAAAAATACGTGACTTAAATCATCTATAGAGTTTAGCCTTTCATTGGATGATAAATACATAGCTTCCCGCGGTTATGTGGTACCTGTTGGCTACGGGTTTACCGCTCAAACCGGCTGTTTTACCATTAGGGATAATTACATCAGCGGTAGAGTTAGCAGGTATGGTTACCTGGTATGTTATTACCTTACCATCGCGTTTCCATGCCGCGCTGATCTTTCCGTAGGGGCCAGTGTGGCTGGAGTTATAGCTATCCAGCCCGTTTACGAAATTTGGCTGTAAAATAACATTTCCAAACCCGGGATGCTGCTCGTCCGGCCGGATACCGCCAATACCTTTGTATAGCCATGCACCGATTTCGCCGAACATGATATGGTTAAGCGATATATCGCTTTTAGCGTTAATATCCCAATTTTCGTAGAGTGTAGTAGCGCCATTCACTATCCACCATCCCCATGAAGGATAGGTTTCCTGTGAGGCAATGCGGTAAGCTATATCGGCATAACCGTTATCGCTCAACGCGGTGAGGATGGCTTTAGCGCCAAGGATGCCTACATCCAAATGATAATTGTCTGCTTTTACTCTTTGAGCCAATAATGCGGCTGTGCGCGCCTTGTAATTTTCGGGCACTAAACCCCAGTACAAAGGCACGGCCAGTTCCGTTTGCAAGCCGGTGTTATAATTGCCGGTATTTGGGTTAAGATATTTACGGTTGAAAGCATTCTTAATTTTATCTGCCAGTGCTGTATACAGTGCGTGTTCGTCTTTTTTGCCTAATATGGCCGCTATCTTGGCAGCAATGGTTACATCGGCAAAATAATAGGCTGTTGAGGTCATCTCTACCGGAGATTTGGATTTTACCGGTACCCAATCGCCCAGGCCCCAGGTGGTTAACCCGGTTGGATACAGATCATTGATATGGTTAACATAGCGCTTGATACGTTCATAATTATCGCTTAATATTTTAGTGTCACCATAAAAGAGATAAGTGTTCCAGGGGATCAAGGCAATGGTGCTGGTCCAGTCCGGTCCGTTGGCCCAATCGTAACCCCATCCCGGTGAAGGGATAATAGCAGGCAGCGTTCCATTAGGCTGTTGCTCATCGCGGTGGTCGGCCATCCATTTTTCATAAACGGTAATGCCATCAAAACTGTACAGTCCGGTTTCAATGGCTATGTGCGCGTCACCCGTCCACCCGTTTTTCTCCCGCTGAGGGCAGTCGGTAGGATATCCAAACAAGTTGCTCAGGTAAGAATTGTTGGTAGCGGCCCATATTTTATTGATAACAGGATTTGATGTGTGGAGATAACCTACCGGTTTAACATCGCTATGCATAAAATAGCCGGTAAGGCTATTCTGGCTCAGTTCAATGGGTTCGCTGCTGGTTACTTCCACGTACTGGAAACCTTTATAGTTAAAACGAGGCATAAAGGTTTCGCTACCGCTGCCTTTAAGTATAAATATATCTACCTGAAATGGGTCTTTATCATCAGTGGGGCGGTAATGCATGTCAATGTTTGATTGGTCCACATGCCCATCCTTCTGCAGCCGTTCGCCGTGTTTGAGGCGTATAATGGTACCCTCTTTGCCGCTCACCGTAAGTTTGCTTACGCCCGCGATGTTCCTTCCCAGGTTAAACACATAATCCTTGTCGTTAAATTTGATTAAGGCGACCGTTTGTATCTCCTGTACATTTCTAATTGGCACCATTGCCTGGACAACGATATTTTGTGAGGGCGCCTGGCGGTTAACGGCCGGTTTCCATTTAGTGTCATTAAAATTTATAGTGTTCCACCCGGGTTGTTCTTCGCGTGCATCGTAGTGTTCGCCGGTGTAGATGTTGTTTTTGACAACAGGGCTCAGGTCTGTTTTCCAGTGATCGTTAGAACTGATGGTTTCCACTGTGCCATCGGTATAGGTAATGCGAAGATCGAGGCAGAAAGCGGGTCGCTGGCGCCATGGGGCCAGGTGATAATCCCAAACGGCTGTACTTTGATGGTTGTACCAGCCGTTTCCTAAAAGCACACCTATGGCGTTTTTGCCGGGCTGTATTTGCGGGGTAACATCATAGGTCACATACAAATTGCGCCTGTCAAAACGGGTATACATAGGGTCAAGCCGGTGGTCGCCGATCCGCGAACCGTTCATATATAGTTCATACAGGCCGGCTACGGCAATGTACGCCCTGGCCATTTTTATTTTTTTCCCTGTGCCGAATGTGGTGCGGAAATATGGCGCCGGCCCTGTATTGCGGCTTTCACCATCACTTATCCACATGCCTTTCCAACTGGTCATGTTCATCATGCCCATTTCAAAGCTGTTTACCGCCGATGGTAGGGTAGGCTGGCCTTTAGCATTCCAAAGCTGTACCCGCCAGTAATACCTGCCGAAGGGTTGTAATGCCTTGCCGTTGTATACTGCCCGAATATTCCGCGAATTGATTTTGCCGGTAGACCAAGCATCAGCTTTCCCTTGGCTCACGCCAACAGAGTCTGTACCTACGATGATCTGGTAGGCTGTTTGTGCTGCACCAACGCTGTTATCATCCATCATCCAGGTAAAGCGCGGATGGGTATTATCCAGCCCAATTGGATTAGTAAGGTGTTCGGTTTTTAAATTTACCGGTCTTGCCGCGAATAAAACCGAAGGTAAAATCGCTCCTGCGGTTAATAAGATGCTGTAAAGTAAACGTGACTTCATGATAAGTTTAGAAATACTATAACCGGCCTGCTTTTACCTGCTCCGCAGCGTAGTTAGCAGCCCTGGCGGTTAAGGCCATGTATAAAATTGATGGGCTTTGGTTACCCGTGCTGGTCATACAGGCCCCATCGGTAACAAAAACGTTTTGGCAAAGGTGTAGCTGGTTCCACTGGTTAAGCAGTGAGTTCTTGGGGTCTTTACCCATACGAACGCCACCCATTTCGTGGATATCCAACCCAGGTGCCTGCATGCTGTTGTGTTTGCTAATGTTTTTTACACCGGCTTTTTCAAACATGGCGGCCGTTTCATTCAGGAAGTCCTCGGTCATTTTATCATCGTTAGGATGATAAGCAACCGAGGTTACCAGCAAAGGTATTCCCCACTGGTCTTTTTCGGTATCACTCAAACGGACGTGGTTTTCTTCAACCGGAACGGTTTCACCCTGCAGATAGGCAAACACATTCCAGCCGCCCGGTTCAGATAAATTATCCTTATAAGCGGCACCTATATGTTCACCCGGAAGGTCTTTTGCATGCTGTTCACGATAGGCATTAAGGAAGGTAGTGTAACCGCCAAAATAATCGGTTTCGCGTTTACGCAGGTTTTTGTAGTTCACCAATATCAGATCGGTGGGATTGCGGCCAAAGTAGTATTTATCTTCATAGCCATCCAGCGTTCCGCTTACCGATGCGCGGTAATTATGAAAGGCGATGTATTTGCCCAACAAGCCGTTATCATTACCCAAGCCATTGGGGAAACGTTTGGATTTGGAATTGAGCAGGATAAGATTGGTATTCAACGCCGAGGCGTTCATGAAGATCACCTTCGCCTTAAAATCAATAGTTTCCTTAGTTTGCGCGTCTATCACGCGTACGCCTGATGCTTTGCCTGTTTGCTCATCATAAATGATGGAATGTACCACAGAATGGGGGCGAATGGTTAAATTACCTGTTTTTGCCGCCCAGGGCAGGGTAGAACTTACCGAACTAAAATAACCGCCAAAGGGGCAGCCACGCATGCACATATTACGCGCCTGACATTTACCGCGGCCCTGATCAAGGTGTATTTGCTGAGGTTCGGTAAGGTGCGCCCATCGCGCGTGCACCAAATGCCTGTTAAAGTTTTGCTTAATGTTATCGCGCATAAACTTGAGTGGCGCGCTCATTTCAAAAGGTGGCAGAAATTCGCCGTCTGGCATCGCTTCCAAACCATCTTTATTTCCGCAGATGCCGATGAACTCCTCTACGTGCGAATACCAGGGAGCAACATCGTTATAACCGATGGGCCACTCTATGCCGTAGCCAAAACGATGAGGGGCGGTAAATTCAAAATCGCTCCAGCGTTGTGTGGCGCGCCCCCAGGTGAGTGATTTACCCCCAACCTGGTAACCGCGTATCCAGTCGAACGGTTTTTCCTGTACATAAGGATGGTCGGCATCCTTGATAAAGAAGTGGTCGCAATCATCCCCATACCCGGCAGCCTTGGTGATGAGCGGGTTGTCCTGCATCTGTTTGAGGCTCACCCGGCCGCGGTAGGGGAATTCCCATGGCGCCTTTGTAGCGGTAGGGTAATCCTTGATGTGTTTCACATCCCTACCGCGTTCCAACACCAGCGTTTTAAGGCCCTTTTCGCAAAGTTCTTTTGCGGCCCATCCACCACTAATTCCGGATCCTATAACTATGGCATCGTATGTTTGCGCGGCAGAAGTTGCCGAAGTATTTTCAGGCGTATCGGTAAGCATAATTTATTTGATAATTGGCAACTAAATATGCGATTAAAAATTAACAAGTACTAATTACGTCATGTCGAATTTACAACGGCTCTTCTCTTAACTGATTGCAAGTATCAACGTTAGTCTGCCATCGCCGCAGGAGCTACTTCTTTTGTCTTGAAACAAAAGAAGTAAAAGTTCAAGTCAGTAAAGAGGCTTCTTTGCACACGAGGCTTTTGCCCTGCAAACGAGCAGAACCGCGGGCTGCAAAATCTTGCCGCTACTTTGTTCCCGCAAAGTCACCGCTTCGGCAAGTATTGCTATGCCCTTGCCGCCGCACAGGCCCACCATTGTTCTGCCCATTTTCGCCCGAAGCTTTTTGCTGACGTGTAAATAAAAAAGCACGGAACAGAACGCTAGCAAAAAATGCGGCATAGTGTAACGTGCGGATCGTACAAGCATTGCAGCAGCAGAAACTTTGTAGCGCGTTACCGTAGCCGCGAGTTTTCTTTGGTGACTTTCTTTTGCGGAAAAAGAAAGTCACATCCACTAACAATTATATCACTCACTGCCATTCCTAACGAAGAACCGCCTTTGAGATTGCTTAGTAACCCGCATGACATGGTTGTTAGTTTTTCTTCAATTTTACCGCCACATCTTCATCCAGCAAAACCACCGCATTATCCAGTGTTTGCAGGATGGATGCGGGCACCTGAGTACTAACTTCTCCTTGCAGGCTTTTCGCGATGATTTTCGCTTTTTTGGCCCCCGAGGCTATCAGCACCGCTTTGCCAGCTTCTGCAAGGTGTTGCAGCCCTAAGGTGATGCCTTCGGTAAGTGGCGTAGTTTTGTCAAAATATTTCTGTCCAACTTCAACGGTCACCGGGTCAAGTGCTGATCGGTGAGCGTAAAGATCAAAAGGTGTACCCGGCTCGTTCAAGCCCAAGTGACCATTCATGCCAATACCAACCATCATCACATCAATGCCGCCCTTTGAAGCGATGAATGCGTTCATGCGCTCACACTCCGCTTCCAGGTTATCCGCTTTAGCGTTAAACAGAGTTATGTTGTTGAGCTTGGTATTCAGCTTATTAAAAAAAGTATTTGTAAGGTAATATTTGCAACTGCCTTTATCATTCTCATCCATGCCTACCCATTCATCTAACCCAACAATAAAAGCTTTAGTAAAATCTATAAGGCCTTCATTGGCCCAGCTAACCAAATAATTTAGGGCTCCGGTTGGTGAGTCGCCTGAAGGAAAAACTAATACAGCATCCGGCTTCTCTGCTAATTGCCTTGCAACCAGTTCGGCTGCCGCTTTTGACATTTCGTCGTAGTCGCGATATATTTTTACTTCCATGTTTTAGTCTTTTTAAGGGTTCAACCAAAGGTCAACAGGTTTCTCTACTTTAGCATAATAGGGCAGGGTTATCTTTTTTCCCAGACCCGCGGAAGCATAAGCGGCATAGATCATCTCTAACACTACACGTCCGTCTTCGCCTGTAACAATAGGGGTTTTGTCTTCACGCACGCATTCAATAAAATGCTTTAGCTCCTGCGGGTAGCCCTGGTTAAAGGCCTCCTCAAAAATGGTGAAGGTCCAGCCGGCAGAGCTATCCGCTTTTTCCATCGCGTAGCCGTAGCCATTCTTACTATAAGTAAGCGCGGAGTTGCCCATAAACAGATCAGCGTAAATTACGCCACCAGTACCGTAAATTTCGCAACGATCATCCATGCCGCCGTGCTTGGCCCAACTGCTTTCGGCAACGCAGGTAACACCATTCTCAAATTCCACCACAACCACGGCATTATCTTCGCCTTTGGTGCGGCCTTTATGCAATACGGTACTCATGGTAGCGTATACATCTTTCACTTTTGCGTGTTTGAGCACCCAGCGAAACCAACCTAAGGCATGGCAGCCCATATCCATTAATACGCCACCGCCAGCCAAATTAATATCATAAAACCAGTCGGTATGCGGGCCGGAGTGTTTCTCCGCCTGTTTAAGCATATATACCTCACCAACGGCGCCTTCGTCAACCAAACTGCGCGCACGCTCGTATTTCGGCGCGAAGCAAAGCTCCTCGGCGTACATCAGTTTTACGTTGTTCTCTTTGCAAACCGCAATCATTTCATCAGCTTCCTCAATGGTTACAGCTAATGGCTTTTCTATAATGATGTGTTTTTTGGCTTTGGCGGCTTTGATACAAACTTCGGCGTGCAGGTAATTGGGCACGCAAATATCTATTACCTCAGCATCAGTTTCGGCAAGCAGTTGATCTACATCGTTAAACCAGGTTGGTACATGGTATTTATCGGCAAAGGCTTTTGCTTTATCCGCGTTACGAGCGTAAACGGCCACAACCTCGGCCTCGGGTACAAACCGGTGGTACGATTCCAGGTGAATGTCTGATATAAAGCCCGCGCCAATAATGGCTACTTTGGTTCTGTTCATGTTTTTTCAGGTATTATAAATAGTTCATTTTTTTAAGATAAGCTACCCAAATTTTGTAGGCATCTTTATTAAGGTGCAGGCCTTCAAGGGTATACCGATTATCCAGCAAGCCGCGTTTATTAGTAAAGAGCGGAGCCAGGTTCACCCAGGTGAAGTTCAACTCGTTTGCTTTGGCTTTTAGCAGCTTGTTTACGACCGGGACATGTGCTCCTTTATCATAATGTTGCGGAAATTTCAGGTGCGTAGGGTCTACAGGCAATATACTTTGTATGTAGATACGGGTTTGCGGACTTTGAGCGTGTACACGTTTAATGATATTGAAATAGTTATCGGCAATTACCGCATCGGGAATGTCCTTACCAATATCGTTTATGCCGAACAGGATGAACAGCCTGTTAGGTTGGCGTGCAATGATATCGTCCAGGCGTTTTAAGGCACCAAAGGTGATGTCGCCGCCTATGCCACGGTTAATAACCGTAGTATCACCGGTAAGGCTTCCCCAATCACCCATTTCGGTAATGCTGTCGCCAAAAAAGATAACGTTTGCTTTCTTAACCGGCTGTGCGGCAAATACCTTTAACCTATCTACGGTATGGTCGGGGATAAAAGGGATGGTATCAAATAAATTCTGATTGGTTGGCCGTTGTTGCGCCTTTGCCAAAGCCGGTAAGGCTATCAGCATCAATAAAAACTTTTTCATAAATAAATAATTGGCAGCTAAATGTACAAAATACACTGGTGATATGGCGGGTTTTGAGATAAGTATGATACTCTTTTAGTGAATAGGAAAATAAAACTTTTCTGTTTGAGGGGTGGATAGCGGGAATGAGTTGAGTAATCCTGACAAAAACTAAACAAATCTAAATGTAATTATGTTGCATTTATAATTATCTTTGTAGCATGTTACCTCCACGAAAAGCCATAAAGCTTGATAATATAGGCATGACCGCCTCGGCGCTATGTGCCATACACTGTGCCGCCGTGCCGGTGTTTTTTACAAGCTTACCTCTATTGGGCCTTGGGTTTTTAGCCAACCCCTGGGTGGAGTGGACAATGATCCTGTTTGCGTTGGTGATAGGGGTATGGTCTATTGGCAGTGCTTACCATCAATACCGTAAAAGTTTGCCCTTAGTTATGCTGTGTGCAGGCTTTGCCTTGATCATTGGCGGCCATGTTTTTATTCATAATTGGGCAGAAGCGGTGATAGTACCCATTGGCGGATTAATGATAGCAACGGCGCACTATCTTAATTATAAATTGGCCGGTGCCTGCGATGCAGGTGATAACTTTTTGCACATTAAACACTCACACAAACACGACAATAAACAGGCTGCTTAACTGAATTTTGCTTAAATTTGGACGAATGGCACAAATAAAGAATTTCCGTTTTGAAGAATTGCTGGACAAGCACCATTTAAAGAAAACCGGTGCCCGGCTGCGCGTTCTTTCTATGATGTATTCAAAAAATACGGCTACTTCACAGCCCGATCTGGAGAGCGTGATGAGTGATATTGACAGGGTTACGTTATACCGTATCCTTAACGTGTTTGAGGAGAAGGGTATTATCCATAAAGTTTTTGATTTGAACGGTACGGCCAACTACGCGGTTTGCCATGCTGATTGCGGCGAAAACCATCACCACGATGAGCATCTGCATTTTAATTGCACCAACTGCAAAAACGTTTACTGTCTCGATGAACTGCATATGCCACGTTTAAATTTGCCCGAAGGTTTTAAGGCTGACAGCTTTACACTCTACGCGTCGGGTTTATGCCCTAAGTGCAGCAAGAAGAATGCATCTTCTGTTAACTAAACACTACTTGGCCATTAGTACGTTAATCCATTGCAAAATATCATCGTCAAATTCAACAATAGCAAACCTTTATTTACGTTTGCAGTTTGATAGTGTGGCTGATAAATTTGTGTCCCCTGATTAATTCAATGCAACAAAAATACGCAAGGCTGATCTGTAGCATCAGCATTTTATCTTTATATATTCTCTTCTGTTCTTTTGCCCCGGCTGATACCATTGTTACTACGGGGTATAAAATAAAGAATGTAATTATTGATGCAGGCCATGGTGGTAAGGATGCAGGTGCCCGCGGTCAGTATTCTTTTGAGAAGAATGTTACGCTTGCCATTGCTAAGAAATTAGATGCTGCTATCCACGCCCAAATCCCTGATCTGAATACGGTATTAACACGTAGCGATGATACCTTTATTGAGTTACGCAGGCGGTCGGCCATTGCTAATCAATCAAAGGGCAACCTGTTTATATCCATTCATTGTAACTCGTCTGCTGAGGGGACAGCCTACAGGGCGCATAAGCAAAGCGGGGTAATGGTGCTGGTTTATGGTTTGCACCGCGTACGTGAGCAGGAGGAGGCCATGCGAGAGAATGCTTCTATTTTTGAGGAAAAGAACTATCAGCAAAACTACCAGGCGCTTGACGAAACCGACCCTGCTAATGCCATTATATTGGATGCTTTTACCAAAAAATACCGCAAACAAAGCATCAAATTTGGTGATCTGTTAATGAACGAGTTTACCGATACTGATGGCCGTGTATCATTAGGGGTGCGTGAGCAGGGGGTATATGTACTGGCTAACAGCGCTATGCCATCGGTACTTATTGAAACCGGATTTATCAATAACCCTGACGAAGAAGAATATCTCAACTCAGAAGAAGGGCAAAACGCCATTGTGCAATCTATTATAAGGGCTGTTGTAGCTTATCGTAATGTGCTTAATGCACAATAGTTGCTTTTTGCAGTCCCGAAGATATGCATAGTTTTTTTATTTTAGCATTCGCATAAAACCGTTGCTTTTATTAATAGTTAGCTAAAAGTAGGTACCAAACCATTATTAATGGACATTTTACACACGCTGCTTGGCGAAGACATAAAAGCCGGATTACTTATCATTCTCAATCTCATTGTTATCGAGAGCCTCTTATCGGTAGATAACGCCGCGGTACTGGCCACCATGGTGCTTGATCTGCCAAAGGAGCAACGTGCGAGAGCATTACGCTACGGTATTATTGGCGCATATGTTTTACGTGGCCTATGTTTGCTTTTAGCCACATGGCTGGTAAAGATCTGGTGGTTAAAACCTTTGGGTGGCTTGTATCTGCTTTACCTGGCATTTGATTATTTTAAAGGTAAAGCCTCAAAAAAGAAAAAAGAAGCGGAAGAGGATGCAGAAGAGTCTGTTGATAAGAAAGAGAACTGGTTTTACCGCTCAACCGTTGGTTTAATCGGCACCTTTTGGGCAACCGTTGCTTTGGTAGAGTTGATGGATTTAGCCTTTTCTATTGATAACGTGTTTGCAGCCGTAGCCTTTACTGATCATGTATTTTTGATATATACAGGCGTGTTCATTGGCATACTGGCTATGCGTTTTGTGGCGCAGGCTTTTGTTAAACTGATGGAGAAATTCAGCTTTTTGGAAACTATTGCTTTCATTGTTATCGGTGTTTTGGGTATAAAGCTAACGGCATCATTATTTGTACATTTTTACCCGGACTCTGAAATTGGCAGGTTCCTCGAAAGCGAAGTGGCCGACGCCGCAGTGTCAATTTTCACTGTAGCCGTTTTTATTATTCCGGTGCTTACATCTTTATTTTTTAATTTTCCTAAAAAGAGTGCGAAAGAGCCGGATTTGACAGAGGATGCTGATAAGGTAAGAGGCAAAAAATAAAACACAGTGAACAAATTAATCGCTTCTATTTTCGGTATTGGTTATGTAAAGGGTGGTGGAACATTGGCTGCTTTGGTAACCTGTCCGTTCATTTACCTGCTGTGGCTACAGCCGTGGGCGGCTAATCCTTTGCACTTGGTTTTGGCTACTGTTATTGTTACGCTATTGGGCATTTACGTAGGCAATAAAGTAGAACCTTTTTGGGGAAAGGATAGCTACCGGGTGGTGATAGATGAAGTAGCCGGTATGATGGTGACCATGTTATTTATTCCGGCAAATTTTTACTACCTTATAATAGGTTTTGTGCTATTCCGCTTCTTTGATATCTTGAAACCGCTTGGTGTCCGTAAAATGGAGGCGCTCCCCCGTGGTACCGGTGTTATGATGGATGACGTGCTGGCCGGTGTTTATGGCAACATAGTTTTGCAGGTAATAGTATATTTCTTAAACCTTCATGGAAATGCTGCGTTAGATTTAAACATTAAGTAAAGGTTCAGTTTAAATAACTAACTTAGGTGTTAATTTAAACCCTAAGCATAAGTATGCATTTTTTCCCTTTTTTAGCAGCTTTTCTGCTTGCTTTAAGGCTTAACAAAGCAATTAAATTTACTGCTCTTCGCGCTAAGTGGCGTTGGCCATTATGGGGTATTGCAGCTCTGGCAATTGGCGGCTTTATATTGTGTGATGACAATTTCGAGGATCGTGTTTCTTGCATTATTGCCGCGGCTTATCTTTTAGGAACAATAGAATATCTAAAGCGTCAGGATGACTTTAAGTCTTTTTCAATTTTACTTACTGCGCACTTGCCTTTGGTTGCTGCTGCCTTAATAAATGGTTTAGCCGAATTGTTCGTCAAGAATTTTTATAATAACTACGGAAGCTTTTTTGTTTCGGCTGAGGTCGCCGCTTTTGTCTGGATATTTATACGTGTAGCTACCTCTAAAAAGCAGCAACAGGTTATCAAACGCATCAGCGAGCGTAAGGACGAATTGGAAGCGATGGTTGCCGCCCGCACGGCCGAACTAACCAACCAGCGTAACGCGCTTGAAGAAACGGTTAAAGAGCTTAAGGCTACACAAGCACAATTGATACAGCAGGAAAAATTGGCCTCATTAGGAGAACTTACCGCCGGTATTGCCCACGAGATACAGAACCCATTAAACTTTGTAAATAACTTCTCTGAAGTAAGTATGGAACTTATCGACGAGATGGAGGCCGAGATCGCCAAAGGTGATATGGAAGAGGCTAACGCGATAGCTGCAGACATTAAACAAAACCTGGAGAAGATACGCCACCACGGCAAGCGCGCGGATGGTATTGTAAAGGGCATGTTGCAACATAGTCGCGCCAGTAGTAATGTTAAGGAACCTACTAATCTTAACACTATTGCCGACGAGTATTTCCGCCTGGCTTACCACGGTTTGCGGGCAAAAGACAAATCATTCAACGCTGAGCTGGTGAGCAACTTTGATGAGCATTTGCCTTTGGTGAATATGGTATCGCAGGATGTAGGCCGCGTTTTACTCAACATGTTTACCAATGCGTTCTATGCGGTACACCAGAAGCAAAAAACTATTGGCGGCGATTTCAAACCGAGGGTAGAGGTGTCTACCAAATCCGTTCCTGCTCTTCCTTCAGGGGGCAAGGCGGGCGTCGAGATCATTGTTCGCGATAATGGTACCGGTATACCTGATGCTATAAAAGACAAGATCATGCAGCCTTTCTTTACCACCAAGCCGGCAGGCGAGGGTACCGGACTGGGCCTTTCGCTAAGTTATGACATCATCGTAAAAGCGCATAAAGGTACCATCAACATCAACAGTAAGGAAGGTGAAGGCTCGGAGTTTATCATCACGCTCCCGGTCAATTAGTTTGAGTGGTCTTTATAATTCATTAATCAACATTATTTAAATCAATAATTATTTTCGCATGAAAATATTGGTAGTAGACGACGAGGAGGATGTACAGCCCTTATTTTTACAACGTTTTAGAAAAGAGATACGCAATAACGAAGTAGAACTCGACTTCGCACATTCTGGTGAGGAAGCTTTGGAATATCTGAAAGAGAAACATTCTGAAGTGGTATTGATCCTATCGGATATCAATATGCCGGGTATGAGTGGTATTGAGCTGTTAGGGCATATCCGCGAAGATTTTCCCACGCCGCCACCACCTGTTGTCATGATGGTTACGGCCTACGGCGACGAAGAAAACTATAAGCAGGCGATGGAAAAAGGAGCGAACGATTTCCTGACAAAACCGCTTGACTTCAACCTATTAAAAGAAAAACTTAAAACAATTAGCGAGTGATGGCTAAGATACTGGTAGTAGACGACGAGGCCGACCTGGAAGTACTGGTGAAACAGAAATTCAGGCGCAAGATAAGGGAGAATGAGTATGAGTTTATCTTCGCGCAGAATGGGGCAGAGGCGCTTGAACGTATAAAGGAACACCCTGATCTGGACATCATCCTGTCAGACATTAATATGCCTGTGATGGATGGTCTTACGCTGCTATCGCGACTGCCGGAAGCCAACCCTACATTAAAAGCGGTTGTAGTATCGGCCTACGGCGATATGCAGAACATACGCACGGCAATGAACCGCGGGGCATTTGATTTTATCATGAAGCCGGTGGATTTTGATGATCTGGACCTTACCATGCAAAAGACCATCACCCACGTGCGGCAGTTGCAGGAAACCCTTAAAGCCATCAAAGAAAACAACATCCTGAAGATGTATGTGGACGAGAATGTGCTCAACTTTATGACCCATAAAGAGGCTGAGCACAGCCTAATGAAAAATGAGCTGCTTGAGGCTACTGTAATGTTTGTGGATGTTTGCGGCTTCACTGCCATTACCGAACATGTGGCGGCTAATACCGTGGTTAATTTGTTAAATGGATTGTTTGATAAAATTGTTAAAGAAATCATAGCCCAGGGTGGCCACGTAGATAAGTTTATGGGTGATGCCATTATGGCTGTGTTCCGCGGTGAATACCACTTGGACAGGGCCATTGATACCGCTTTGGCCGTTAAGCAAGAATTAGCTAATGAGCCCGAAATAGATGCCGGCAACGGTAAAATATTTAAGCCGGAAATTTCGGTAGGTATCAACTCCGGCGAAATGATATCCGGCAACATCGGCTCTGCCTCCTTAAAACGATTGGATTATACCGTAATAGGCGACTCTGTTAACCTTGCCCAAAGATTGCAAGGCATTGCTAAGGCCGGCCAGATCATCATCACCGAAGCCGTTTATGAAAAGGCTAAAGAGTCTTTCCACTGCAAAGAGAATGGTCAGTTTACGCTGAAGAACAAGGCACTGCCGGTTAATACTTACGAGGTTGTGGAGTAAGTCAAAATTCAAAAGTTAAAAACACGCTCTTGTCATTCTGAGCGACAGCGAAGAATTTATTACAAGCTATGTAAATTGGCTAATAGATGCTTCACTACGTTCAGCATGACAAAGGAAAATCTGGGGATATCCATTACACACGCTTGTCATTCTGAGCGACAGCGAAGAATCTGTTATCAGCTATGCAAGTTGGCTAATAGATGCTTCACTACGTTCAACATGACAAAAAGGGTGGCTTAATCAATGTCTTGCTCTTCTCTTCAAAACGCCACCGGCAGCCTCTTTAATAATACTGGTGAAGATAAATGCCTTAGGGTCTATCTCGTGTACCATATCTTTCAGGCGGCGCAATTCTAAACGGGTTACAACAGTGAATACAATATCAACCGGGTGATGAACATCAAAGGTCTCCTTTAAAAAGCCGCGCTCGCCTTTGTAAATAGTAATACCGCGGCCCAACTGCATCACCAGCATTTCTTTAATAGCCTGGTTTTGGCCCGAGATAATAGTAACCCCTGTGTATTCTTCCAAGCCTTCTATCACAAAGTTGATCATCCGGGAGGCGGTAAAATAAGTGATAATAGAGTATAAAGAAGTGGTAAAGCCAACCTCAAATGCCGCTATCAGGAAGATAACGATATTGATGCCTAAGATGATCTCGCTAATGGTGAAACTGATACGCTTACCGGTATAAAGTGCCAAAACTTCAATACCATCCAGGGCACAACCACCGCGTATAGCCAAGCCGATACCCGTACCCATAAAAACCCCGCCAAATATGGAAACCAGCAGCTTGTCGGAGGTTATTTTATCCGGATAAGGAATATAAAGCAGGCAAAGGGCCAAACCGATGATAGCCAAAAACGTACGTACAGCAAAGGTTTTATTCACCTGAAACATACCCATAACCACGAACGGAATATTAGCCAGGATGATCACGTAGGCAATATTAACGTGGTACAGCTCATGTATCAACAGCGAAATTCCGGTTACACCGCCATCAAAGAAAGCGTTGGGTATCAAAAAACTTTTTAAAGCAAAGCCACAGAACAGGATACCTGCAATGGTGTAAATGGTATCGGTAATAATTGATTTTGCAGTTGGCGCTGTACTCATTTCGGCAGTAGGTGTTTGTTTTGTAAAGCTCTTAAATTTTCTTGTTTTTTTGGCTCCTTGTTTTCAACAGCCGTTTTAGTAAAATAGCGGTGCTGTGTTAGAAAAGAAATCTGCAACGCATCCCAGGCTTTTTTATCGCTTATGTTACCTAAAGCTTTCATTTCCCGGTAAAGTTTGTCACCCGTGTCGATAAAATCCGCGCGACCTAAATAATCCAGATCGGCATCACAGATAATTTCCTCTAATTTATTTTTAGGCTGTTGCGGGAGTTGGGTTGCCATAATAATGGCGTAAATATGGTCTGTCTGCTCATTTGTATAGCCAAAGTTGGGTAGGGCTTCCCGCGCGATATCACAGGATGCTTTTTCGTGATCTTTAACATGGTTGAGATAGCCGCTATCGTGATATAGTGCAGCAACTAATAATAGTTTTTTGTCTTCTTCGCTGATGTGCTCCTTTTCGGAAATGCTTGCTGCGGCGTGGTATACATCCAGCGTATGGTCAACATTATGATAATAAAAATGCTCCGGCAGCTCCGTTTTGAGCCGGTGTAAAATATACTGTCCTTCCGGGGTATGGATCATGTTGCTAAGATATTAAATACCCGATAAAGTTGGTATCAGGCAGATCGAACCCTTAACAATTTAAAGTACTCTCGTTTGAAAAATTTTATGTGAGGCATCTCACATGCTACTTTGTCACCCCTATGTCCCAGTGTATGTGCAGCGTCATATAACACCAAAGTCGTTCGCAGGGCGCCGTATTCGCCGTAAATTTGTGTTACACCTGTTTAAAACATTCCCAACTGGGAGCATTGATCATGAGCACAAAAAAGTTATCTGATATAAAATATTCCATTCTTGACCTGGCACCCGTTGTACGGGGTGGCACACCCGGCACCAGTTTTAAATCGAGCCTGGAGGTTGCCCAGTTAGCCGAAAAGGTTGGCTATACCCGCTATTGGTTTGCTGAACATCATAACATGGTTAGCGTGGCCAGTTCTGCCACGTCTGTATTAATTGGCTATGTTGCCGGTGGCACATCAAAAATACGTGTAGGTTCAGGCGGTATTATGCTGCCCAACCATGCGCCTTTGATCATAGCCGAACAGTTTGGCACTTTAGAGTCGCTTTACCCCGGCAGGATAGACCTCGGCCTTGGTCGTGCGCCAGGTACCGACCAGCTTACCGCTTTGGCTATTCGTGGTGAAAACTTTAACGTTGTTCAAAATTTTCCAAAGGATATCCTAAGGCTGCAAACCTTTTTCTCTGCCGATAACGCGGGTAGCAAGGTAAGGGCAATCCCCGGCGAAGGTTTGGATATTCCTATCTGGGTGCTGGGTTCAAGTACAGATAGTGCAAAGGTTGCTGCCGCTATGGGTTTGCCTTATGCTTTTGCCAGCCACTTCGCGCCGACGTATTTTAGGGAGGCGATAAAGATCTACCATGATAATTTCCGGCCGTCAGATAAGTTGAAAGAGCCTTACGTAATAGCATGTGTTAATGTTATTGCAGCAGATACTGATATTGAAGCAGAACGCCTGGCTACATCCATGAAGCAGATGTTCCTTGGCGTAGTGACAGGCCGTCGCCAATTGTTGCCGCCGCCGGTAAAAGATATGAGCGAAATTTGGACGCCATACGAAGAGGAGGCCGTTATGCAGATGCTGGCTTACTCTTTTGTTGGCAGTGCCGAAACCATAAAAAATAAGCTGAGCGGTTTTATTGAAGAAACAGGCGTTGATGAAATAATGGCTACTTCGCCCATATTTGATATTCAATCGCGCATGTATTCGGTAAAGCTGCTTGCCGATGTTATACGTAAATCGGCATATGCGCCTTTAAATTAGGCTGCTTTACGAAGATATAATGGCCCGTTGCTTTTTAGAAGCAACGGGCTTTTTTTATGCCATCAGTTCCGCACTAAAAATTATCACAACAAAATGGTGTGGTAAAATGTAGATTAGTCTGTAAATTGCCGTCACCTGTAACGGAAAATATCTACCATGAGCAAAGTTTTTACTATAACCGAAGGACTTGAAAATTTAGGTGCCATGAGCACCGGCGGGCAGGGTTCCGTTTATAAAGGGCGCCGTATGGGGCCGGTGCTTACCGCTATTAAGCTGATGCCCACCCCTATACTCAACGAAAGCGATGACGACCGTAACTACCGCAATTTTAAAAACGAGGTTACTAAACTGCAAAAGGTAAACGAGGAGCCTAACCCTAATGTGGTGAAAATATTGAGCTGGGGGCTTACCGATAGTGGCTCTTTCCCGTTCATTGAAATGGAATACATTGAAGGCCCTGACCTTTGCGAGCTGTTAAAAGAGCCCCATGAAAAAATATTTATGCTTAAGGAGGCCATCCGCGTGGCCGACCAGCTTTCCAGCGCGCTTGCGCACTGCCATAAGGTAGGTGTAAAGCATGGCGATGTTAAAAGCAATAACGTAAAATATAACGTACATACCGGCAACTATGTACTTCTGGATTTTGGCCTTGCCGTGATGACGGAAGAGCAGCGCCGTACAAGCATAAGGCATGCGGGTGCAGTAGAGTTTATGGCTCCGGAACAGCACGAAGGTAAAATGCTGCAGGAAACCGATATTTACAGCTATGGTATTATCCTTTACGAATTACTAACCGGTGAAGTGCCTTTCCCATTAAAAGGACACGGTGACAGCGCCCGCAACCAGGTAATGCTGGCACACATCGAGTCGCCGGTGCCAGATCTGCTTAACGCCCGTCGCGCTGCTTTGCCTGCATCGTGGAGCGATGAAAAGAAAGCGCAGGAAATGCAGGTGCCACAATGGTTTTTAAAAATTATTGATAAGTGCCTGCAAAAAGATCCTGATAAACGGTTCAGGAACGGCACCGAATTGCATGATGCCATCGTGCGCGGTAGCATGGCTGCGGCCGACAGTCATGATTTTAACGGGGGGTTAAGCAATGCGGCCCTGCGCAGCGAGAACGAGCGTTTACATAACCTGTTGCTACAGTATCAGCAAAGCGGCCCGCCGCCGGAGCCTGCTCAAACAGAGCCTGTTGAGGATGAATCGCGCGTGTCGCTTTCCAAGCCTTATTACTATACCATAATGGTGCTGCTGGTACTGTTTATGGGCTTCTCGGTTTACGCCACTTTCCTTAAAAAGCACGGGCAGGATAAACAGGTAAATCAGGATAGTTTACAAAACAAACCTGATACTACCGGAGTTAACTACGGCTCAAAATATCCGCAAGATCAGAATAGCCAGGCAGATAGTATGCCTGTTAAGCGTGATACGCCGGTTGTAAAGAAGCCTGTGGTAGAGCCGCAAAGGCCGGTACAAGATAGCATTAACAATCAGCAGCCGGACACTACTGGTGCGCGGCAGGAACAATAAAACATCTGTTAGCTAAATGTGTTCAATGAGACTACCACAAACATTTAAGGTTGGCAAGGTTTTCAAAGACTTGCTTTTGACTTTTGGATTTTAACTTTTGAATTTACCCGATGGCATCTACACCTAATTTTTGGCAACGCATTGGTTTACAGGATTGGTTTCTCACTAACGAAACTACCGAAAAGGCTAAAGCAAACGCCCTTACACCTGATACTGTTTACAGTTACATCGTCGAAAAATTCAGGGAATCTATCAAGCAATTATCGTTTGCCGATAGGGTGGTTTTCTATCATGAATTCATCATCAGCTTTAACCCGGATGATTACAAGGAATTCATCGCCGATAAGCAGGGCATCTTCGGCTTGATCGTTCAGGAAACGGTAGAGAAGTTTTACGAGATACTGAAAGAGTATCGGGATGCCGGCAAAACGGTTAAACCATCCGGTTCTAAATGGGTTTTCAGGCTGGTGTCGCACCCGGATTATGCCCGTGGTGATAAAGGTTTTATCGGTAAGTTATTACCTGATAATAATGAACCACTAAAAGAGCAGAATCTGCGGGTAACCTTTATACCGCGCCAAACCGGTATCGCGCAAACTTTTGATGTGAGCCAGGATGTATTAAAGGGCTTTAACTATTACAGCGAAGGGTATTTCGAGATACCTTACGAAGATAATCTGCAGGCTGCGGAAGAAGAGAAAAAAGCATCTGCAAAGCCGCCAAAAGATAGCCTTGCCAAACTGGAAACCATCATTCCCGACCAGCAGTTTGCCGGTAAAAAGGTGGAGTACCTGATGAAAGACGATGAGATCATCGTATCAGGCAGTGAGGAAACGCGCGAAGATTCCAACATATTTACCATACCTTCAGATTGGGTTAACGCGCCGCATTTGCAGATCAAGTATAACCGTTCTGATGGTAAATTCTATCTGGCATCTTTCGGTGAGATGACCACATTGAACGAAGTTAAATTAGAGCGCAGCGATATCAACTCGCCTAAATGGGTGGAATTGCCTGTAAACTCGCGCATGCTGCTTAACGGTATTATAGGTTTAAACCTGTTTAAAGCATAATTAATGTCACAAATATTATCTATAGGCTTATTGGTAATTGGCGGGCTAATGTTGCTCACCCACTTTGCTGATATAAAAAGATCGGGTAAACGCAATGGCTGAAAACTACTTTGGACAAACCGATACCGGCAGGGTACGCAGCAACAATGAAGATACTTTTGTTGCCCGCAGAATAATGCATGACAAGTTGGTGCTTGCCGCCGTAATTGATGGTGTCGGCGGATATAATGGCGGAGAGGTAGCTGCCGAAATTGCGCAGACTGTTTTTACGGAGCAGCTCAGTAGGCCCCAAACCAATATCATTGAGGGGATGATTGAAGCTTTTAAGCAAGCCAGCCGGGATATAGCCGCGAAAAAAGCGGAAGATAAAGAGCTGGAAAGCATGGCGTGCGTAGCCACCATGGCCATTGCCGATATTGAGAATAACCGCTTTTATTACGCTCACGTAGGTGATACGCGTTTATACCTGCTGCGCGATCAGTCTTTAGTCAAAATATCCAAAGACCACTCTTTTGTTGGCTTTTTGGAGGATAGCGGACGCTTGACAGAAGATGCCGCCATGAACCACCCTAAGCGTAACGAAATAAACAAAGCCTTAGGCTTCAGCAACCAGATAGAAACAGACGATAGCTTTGTTGAAACCGGTGAATCACCTTTCCTGCCCGGAGATCTTCTGTTGCTTTGCAGTGATGGCCTTACCGATCTGGTTGATAAAGAAGGCATCTTATCCATACTTACCTTAAACGCTTCGTTACAGGAAAAAGCACGCGAGCTGATAGCCGCTGCTAACAATAACGGTGGTCGGGATAACGTGACCGTTGTGCTGGTATATAACGATAAACCCCGGCATCAGCCTCAGGTGGTTGCGCCCATAACTAACCAGGTAAAGAAAGAAGAACCCGAGGAAAGCAAAGAAAGAACCAACCAGGAAGATATAAAACCATCTACAACAAAACCCGACCCCCAGATGCGTAAAAGCGGAAACAGCGGTTTAACCGTCATATTAGGGCTGCTATGCCTGTTGTTTTTAGGAAGTACCGTTTGGCTGTTCATGAAAGGGCAGCCTGCTGTAAAAGTGACAAAACCGGTTGCTGATACGGCAAAGCTGCGCAATAGCAACGAAGTTAAACTACAGGACGCTATAGATGCTTTTAAAGGAGACACCCTCGTTTTAACAGATACGGCTTTTAAGCAGCCGGTATTGTTAACCGATACTTTGCACATCGATCAGGATACGCTTTACCTTAAAACCAAAGGGAACTTTGTTTTGCAGCGTGATACCGCCTATCATGGCCCTGCGCTGGCTTTGGGTGGAAAAGCCAAGGTTATTGTAATTGAAAACCTCAGGTTTAAAGATTTTGACGTGGCGGTTGAATTTGCCAATAATGGCTTGTCGTTAGTCAACGTGCAGTTCAGCAATTGCCGTTTGCCAGTGCGTAACAACTATGTGTTTGCGCAGGATAAAAACATCACGGCGAGTTTCCCTATGATCATTACAAACACTAACACCGCTAAACCCAAAACCACCGCAAAAGTAAATGGAAGCAGATAAAGTGCAACAACCCGGTCGATGGACCGAGCGCATTTTCATAGTACTGTTAACGGCATTGTTTGTATGCCTTTTCCTGCGGCTACACACTGTATTGCAAACCCGTTTTACCGATGTGGATAAACGTTTGCAGGATGGCACCATGATCAACCTCAACGCAGGTCATCCGGCAGGCCAACTTAAGCGCCTCCTTACTAAAGGCTATTATTTTGAGGATAAAAAGGATATCGACCTCATCACCTCAACTGTTGCCAACGCTACTGATAATCACTTACAGATTGATAACATCGGTGAGTTGAACAAACGCAAATATTTTATTGTTGCCGATGAGGCATTCGCGCAGGGTGGCAAGTCGTTCAAAAGCAGGGTAGAAGCTTCACGGGCTTTATTAGGTTACACAGGCGCGGATTCATCGTTGTTTGTGAGCGAGAAAAGTAACCCAAAGCAGGTGCCGCAAAGTACTGACCTCAATATGGGTAGTGGAGTTGTAGCTGTAAATATCTTAAATAAACAGCAACCAGTTGGAGGTGTGTTGGTACGCCTGCAAATGGTACTGCCCCAGGATAGCATTTACAATGATGAGGAGATAGAAGAGGTTAAACGGACGCGTGAGAACGGCAATGGTTTTACCAGGGTATTTACACCGGATAGTGCCGGCCGGCCGCATCTGCAGGAACTAATTGCCTATGCCCGCACTAATGAGCAAGGTGTGGCGCAGTTTACGCATCTGCCAAACGGCAAGGCGTTTAAAGTGTTACCCCTGCAGCCCGGATACCAGTTTGGTACATCGCAAGGGATACAGGAACTGGATGACGATGCCACTTTTACTTTTAACCAGCAGCCACATACAATACGCTTATTCTCCACCCGCGATTTCAATATCCTTAAAAAGGAAAAATCGCTCACCATACGCACCGTTGACGATTTTAACCACTGGTTTTACATTATAGTCGGCAGCTTTTTGGGCGCCTTTCTGTTGGTACACATAGTATTGTCGATAGGTTTCAGAAACGCCGATCAACTGATCCTGCCGGTGATCATGACCTTGACCGGGTTATCATTCATTACCTTACTCAGCTTACAAGATCCTCTCCGCGACCGCTTCCTGGCTAAGGATATGCTCTTTTATTTAGGCATTGGTTTGGTTGCCATGCTGGTGATGCTGTTTTTCAACCTCCGCCGGTTTACACCCGATTCATGGGTGTACCGCATGCTGGTATTTAAACAGAACCGCGCGGCAGCAAACGGTTGGCCCTGGGTGGCTTTAGCAGCAACCTTACTGGCGCTTACCATCAAGTTTGGTACAGGGCCTGAGGGCAGCGGTGTAAAGGTTAACTTATTCGGGTTCCAACCCAGCGAGATCGTGAAATATCTTATCATTTTGTTCCTGGCTGGTTTCTTTGCGGCTAACGAGAAACTCATTAGCGAATATACCAGTTGGAACAAACGCTGGCAGTTTTTCTCGTTCGCGCTGATAGCCATATTGGTAACGTTGTTCCTGTTCCTTATCCTGGGCGACCTTGGGCCGGCAATGGTGGTACTATTTACTTTCATCGTTTTGTTTTCCTTTTCGCGCGGTGATTTCATGTTCATGGCGATAGCCGTAGTACTGTATGTACTGGTAAGCTGGTTTGTCAAAAATGTGTGGCTTGCCGCGCTCATCACCGCGGTTGCCGTTTCATTGATGATGCTGTTCAACCGCCGCTCGTTAAGCGAATCGGCCATTATGGTGCTGGTTATTATGGCAGCGTTTGTTACCATAGACCAAGTGCCTTTATTAGGCAAATTATTCCCGGGGCCGGTGCAGCGTTTAGTAGACCGTAAGGCCATTTGGCAGGATGCCTGGAATAACGAGGTCTATGGCGGCGACCAGGTAGCCAACGGGCTCTGGGCCATGTCCAGCGGTGGCGTTGCGGGGCAAGGCGTCGGTGAAGGCTTTGCCAAAACCATCCCTGAGGCACATACCGATATGATACTGCCTTCGATGAGTGAAGAGTTCGGATGGACGGGTATGACCTGTATTTTTATCCTCTTTCTGCTTTATTTGCACCGTTCTATTATCATAGGGCGGCGAACTGGTACACCATTTCTGTTTTACTTATGTGCGGGTATAGGGATATCAACCTTTGTGCAGTTTTTGCTGATAGCAGGCGGCTCCACAGGGGCGTTACCGCTCTCCGGCGTGTCATTGCCGTTTGAAAGCTATGGTGGTTCATCATTAGTGGCTAACCTGCTGGCTTCCGGCTTTTTGCTGTCAGCATCGAAGGTGAGGGGTACGCCTGTGCAAATGAATTACATTTCGCAGCAGCAGGATAAGAACCTCGTGCCGGCACTCATGGCCGCTTTAAGTGGGGTGGTTCTGCTATCGGTGAGCGTATCCAGGTATTCGTTCAATAATAAAAAATGGGTGGTGAAGCCATCACTGGTGGCTGATAAAAGCGGAGCCCGGATGTTCAGTTACAACCCGCGTATCGCCATATTAATGAACCGCCTTGAGGCTGGTAATCTTTACGATCGAGATGGTGTGTTATTAGCAACAAGCGATCCCAACCTGGTAAAGCAACAACACCGTAAGTTGGTCCTCGCAGGTGCGGCCGATTACAATATCGATTCGGCGATGCACAAACGTTTAGACCGGTATTATCCGTTTGATGATAAAATGTTTTTTTGGATAGGAGATGCCAATACCGGCGTTTTCAACGGTAGCCCTAACGGTTACTTTGCGGAGTACGAACACGCTGCGGAACTGCGGGGTTTCCAAATGCCGACTGAGAAATTCAATGTAACCGCCAACCGATACCGGGAAGACAGGTTCCTGGCGAGAGGCGTTAAGGAAATGACGGTTGTAAAGCGCGATTACAGTGCCATTGCGCCTTTATTGCTTGCAGGTATAAACAGCAAGGAAGTGGAAGACTTCAAAAAACGGAACCGCGATGTAAGGCTCACCATGGATGCCCAACTGCAAACCGAGATACAAAACTCGATAGCACAGGATACATCTTTGTTGGATAACCGTGTATCGGTCGTAGTAATGGAATCCAATACGGGAGATGTGTTAACATCGGCCACTTATCCGCTGCCACCTGTGCATGATTGGGAAAAACTGACCATGAGCTATGCCGACCAAAATCAGCTTTCCGGCTGGATCACCACACAGGATCTTGGTTTTACTCTCGCAACGCAACCCGGTTCAACTGCTAAACTGGCAACTTCCATCGCATCGTTCAATAAACTGGGTATGGCTGCAGCTAACCGCAAGTTTAACGTGGCCAGCTATGAGCGTATCCGCACTAAAGGCCTGGAGCCTGATGAAACCGGTGTAATTACGCTGGAGCGTGCCGTTGCCAAATCAAACAACGTATACTTCATCAAGCTGGCTAACGAGGAACACCTGCAGGAAGATATGGCAACCGTTTACTTAAAAACCGGTATGTTTTTACATGGCGTTGGCGGTTATTACTATGGCCGCGATAAGGAGAATGCACAGCAAGAAGAAAAATGGCGTAAGCTCTGGCGCAAAACGGAGTTCAATACCAGGCCACGTTATAACCCTAACAACATCCGTAAAACAAGGGCCAAAGGTATCTCCGGTATGGCCTGGGGACAGGGCGAACTGATTGCCACACCTGCCGCTGTGGCACGCATGGCCGCCGGTATTGCCAACAATGGTACCATGCCGCAAAACCGTTATGTGCTTAAGGTGAGCGATTCTGCAACGCAGGTGAAACCGGGCATCAAGCTGATGAACGATCCGCGTTATGCAGGGCTGATGCGCCATTATATGATAGAGCAAAGCGCGCCAAAACAATATACACTGGGCCTTGCAGTTGCCGGTAAAACCGGTACACCTGAGCGTATCTGGAAAGGCGAGCAAATAAACGACGGTTGGTATGTATTCTTTGCGCCCAAGGCTAACGGAGTGGGTAATATGGTGGTTTGCGTAAGGATAGAATCAACCAAAGGGTCGTCTGACGCGGTTAAGTTGGCAGGGCGGCATGTAATACCGTTCTTAAAGGGAAAAGGCTACATTAAAAGCATCACAGACCAAACAACTGAATAATGCGTTGGTTTATGGTATAGTGCTATACCGTATGCCAGTGCGGGGCTTAAGGATGTTATAAACAGCATTAAGCCATAATTATTTGAGAGATACTTTTTTAGATTAGGGTCAGTTAAGCACTAAAATTTAGGTAAATTACTTTACTGGATAGGATGTTCAATTTTTTTAAAAACGATAAGGCGGATCGGCCTGCTGATGTTAAGGGTATACGGTACGAGCTGCTTCAATTTATTAAACAGGAGTTACAAAAAGCAGAAGGAGGCGAGGGTGGAAACATCCGCGGCCTCAACCTGTATATTAATGCCCCTGCGGCAGATAAATCTCTTTACGAAGCTGCAGTGCATACCGAAGAGCCGGGAGTTTTTAAAGATGAGGTACAGCGCATTGCAGATGATTATGCAGTTAACCTGCCACAAAACTGGCAATTGGAGGTGATAATCGATGAGGAGCTACCGGCAGAAGCCATACGCGCGAAAAATGTTGATGCAGCGTTTTTTATAAAGACAGCCAGCAATTTTATTAAGCAATCAGCTTCGGCGTACATAAGGGTTTTGGGTGGTGAAACGGAACAGAAGGAATACCATATCCAATCCGGAAAAGATAAGATCAATATCGGCAGGGACAAAAAGGCACAGGCCGATGACGGCTTCTTTCGTAACAACCACATAGCTTTCCCGAGTGATGCAGCCGATGAGGCAAACAAATATGTGAGTCGCCAGCATGCTCACATAGAATGGAGCGATGAGGCAGGCAAATTTTATATCTACGCGGATGAAGGTGGTATCCCGCCGAGAAATAAGATAAAGATCCGTTCAGAAAAAAGTAAGGATGTGATCAAACTAAGCTCTACCCACATTGGTCATCAATTACAGGAAGGCGACCAGATCATTTTAGGGCAGTCGGCAGTTTTAGAGTTCAGCTATCAACCAGCAGGCCATGAGTAAAGTATTTACCATAACCGAAGGATTAGAGAACCTGGGTGCGCTACGCACGGGCGGGCAGGGCTCGGTATACAAAGGCCGGCGCATGGGGCCAATGATCACCGCCGTAAAGATATTGCCTACCCCCGTTTACGCCGAAAACACTGAGGACCGCAACTATCGCAACTTTATTAACGAAGTGGGTAAGCTGCAAAAGGTAAATGAGGTGCCTAATCCCAATGTGGTAAAGATATTAAGTTCGGGTATAACCGAAAGCGGATCGTTGCCATACATTGAGATGGAGTACATTGATGGTCCCGATCTGTGCGACCTGCTCCAACCACCTAATGACCGTGTTTTCACCATCAAAGAAACGATAAGGCTGGCATACCAGTTGGCAGGCGCTTTGGCCCATTGCCATAAAATAGGTATCAAACACGGCGATGTTAAAAGCAATAACGTTAAGTACTATGCCCAAACAGGTAATTATGTACTGATAGATTTTGGCTTAGCCATCCTTACCGATGAGGAGCGCCGTACCAGTATCAGGCATGCCGGGGCGATAGAATTTATGGCACCGGAGCAAACAGATGGCCAGATGCTACCGCAATCTGATGTGTATGCTTACGGTATCATCTTATACGAAATGCTTACCGGCAGCGTGCCATTCCCGCTTACAGGCAATAGCGAAACCGCCCGTAACAACGTGCGAATGGCGCACCTGGAATCACCGGTACCCGACCTGCGCATTATGCGCCAGAATAATCTGCCCCGCACCTGGACCGCAGAAAAGCGCGACCAGGAAATGCAGTTACCGCGCTGGTTGTTAAACATTATAGATAAATGCTTGCAAAAAAACCCTACGCAACGCTATGCAAGTGGTGTTGACTTGCTGGATGCTGTTGTTGAAGCCAATTTCTCGGGCGAAAGTAAAGCCGGTAACGCTGCTGTACTTGCCGAAAACGAACGCTTAAGAAAACTGGTTGAGCAGTTTGAAAAAGAAGATGCCGAAAAGAACCGGCAACTGGCCTCCCTTCAAACACTTGCAAAAGAAATCGGAGCGCATTTCAATGGCAATAAAGGTGTATACGAGAGCAATCGGGCAACTGTTATTATGCCTAAGAAAACGCTTGGTGTCATTATTACCTTAGGGCTGATATTTGTTGCTATATCATTATACGCTTTCTTTAGAAGCCCAGCCAGTACAGGTAATGTGGTTTATGTACCCGCCACTAACTATTTGCGGCCCCCTTACATACCCAAACAATATAATTACGATAGTGTGGCCCGTGCAAAACACGCCGCCCTGCTTGCTGCCAAAAAGAGGGTTTGGAAATCTAAAAAGGTATTGGCCGATTCGGTTACCGTAGCGCCACCGGTTAAGAAGAAAAAGCGCAAAAAGTTCCTGGGGATCTTCTAACGTATTCACTTAAAAATGAGAACGCTGCTTTTGTCATGTTTGCTTTTTGTTGGTTTTAACTGCTTTGCGCAGCGTAAACCTTTCAAGGTGCTGGCTATTTATGAGAATGGCGGCCATCATGTTGAGTATTCCAAAAGAGCAAAAACCTGGTTGAACGGGCTTGCTGCAAACAAAGGCTTTACAATTGATTATATTCAGAATACCGATAATATTGATTCTGCTTATCTAAGCAAATACCAACTTTTTATTCAATTAGACTATCCGCCATACGGATGGAAAGATAAAGCGGTAAAGGCCTTTGAACAATACATCAACAATGGCAGGGGTGGATGGATAGGCTTTCACCATGCGACGCTGCTGGGTGAGTTTGACGGCTTCCCGATGTGGGATTGGTTTTACCACTTTATGGGCGATATCCTGTTCAAAGATTACATCGCGACATTTGCCTCTGCCGAAGTAAAAGTGGAAGACAGGCAACACCCGGTGATGCGTGGCATTCCCGACAAATTTCTGATCAAACAGGAGGAGTGGTATACTTATGATAAAAGCCCGCGACCAAACGTAAAAGTGTTAGCCAGCGTTGATGAGCATACCTACCAGCCAAACGGTACTATTAAAATGGGCGACCACCCTGTGGTATGGACAAACCCAAAGTACAAAGCCCGCAACATTTACATTTTTATGGGGCATTCGCCTAAGCTGTTTGATAATCCGGCTTACACCAAATTGTTCACCAATGCCATTTTCTGGGCGGCGGGTGTTAAGCAGTAATTATTAAGTGCAAGGCCTTCCTTAACAATGCCGTAAGTAAAACTTCAGACTTTCCGACTAAAGACTTTGGACTTATATTTATTTTTCTGTCACAGATGTGTTTAAACTTTTAAACAAGGTAGCAACGGGTTGTTTATCAGTAGTGCCGTAGCCGCCTTGCAAAATGCTTTGGCCGGTTACGCCGGGGTTGTTGCCATGCCCCATAAACCACTTACCTTCCGTATTGCTGATGCTAATACCTGCCATGCCTGCCGCCTGTAATGAAAAATCGGTGCAATTGTTATAGCTGAGGTGGTAATCAACATCATTATATTCTTTGGTAAGCTTGAGTATCTTATCAAAGCTTTTCTTGGATATAAACTTGCCAATGATCTCGTCCCATTTGTGGCCGGCATCATTCTTAAATTGCGACGAAGTTGATGGGAACCAGGGCGTAGCAGAAAATATGTGATCTTTTTTAGGGTAGAAGCCAAATGAACAGGAAACGTAGGTAGAATCTGTATTGTATTTGATCAGGGTGATATAGGTATGCCCGGTATAAGCCAATACATGCACCTTCTTTTTACCCGGAGAAGGCTGTTTTACATGGAACAGCAATGCGTAGGCCACCGCCTGTTTTCCATCATTAAAAGTACCCGAAATATTTTCATAAGTGGTTCTAACGGATTTTTCGCTTCGTACTTGTAAACTCTGAACGTAAGCTAATGAATCATCTTTGGTATTGATAGGCAGGTCGGGGCTTGGGCTGTCATCTATACCCATACTGTCTGATACTGCGACCTCCTCGTTACTATGTTTCTGCTTGTTTTTTTGTAAGGTTTTAAAGAAACACTTCATAGCCAGCGGGTAAAGCTTTAACCGGGCAAAAAGATTGGCAAATTTAAAAAGCGTTTTGTTGCGGGCTTCGTTGCCGGCAGATCCGTTATCACCTACCTCAAGCTGTTTGAGATAATTCATCAACTGCTTGCGGTCGCCTGAGTTATTAAGACTTAGCGATACCTTTTTTTGCAGATCATTCTCACTCACATTGTCAAAAATGCTGACAGAGGGTTTTGTCTTGACTGAGGTAAAATCCTTTTCCTCGATGTACTCACTATTGATTGCTGATGTATCGGCAGCATCTTGCTTGTAGGGTAGCGATGCAGACATTTGTGCATTGGCGCTGAGCGTGCCAAATGTTAAAGCAACTGCGGAGAAGATTTTAAAAAACGGTAAATGTATACGGTTAATCATACTTAATTGCAATTGATCAGGTAACGCGTTTTTTGGGCGAAGGGGAATCCCTATCAGTAACAATAACAAAACGCATTATATCGTACTTCGCGCTTCGTTGAGATAAATATAGCAACTAACCATTGTGAAATACACCAATGTGGAATATTTCACATCTTTTAACATTTCTACGACGATAAAGAGCATTGAGTTTTCAGATCTATTCGTGATGGCTACACAATATTTCTCTAAGATTAAAATAATTCAATAAAAATGTTTTTTAAATTAAATTTATTCTATAACTTTATTTGATTACCGTCAAGTAAGTTCTACTGCTCTCATTTTTAATCAATTAAACCAATTTTATGAAAAGGAATTTTATGTTATCAACGCTGGTAGCTGTATTGCTATTCGCGTTACCATCTTTTACACCGGTTGATACTAAACCGCCGGTAAAGAAAACTACCAAGAAAAATGCAGTTGTGGCACCGCAAAATTTCCCTTCGTGTGGCGCGGTTATCAACATACATGTTACCTCTTTTTCAGCTTATTCAATAACCATAGAGTGGAACACGAGTTCGGCCAGTTCATATGGCATAGGGGGATATTGGAATACTACGGGTGCATCGCTTCCGCCGCCAAGTGGCAGCACATCAGCAAACAGCCTTACGCTCACCATTCCGTCTTCAGCAACAGGCGGGCGTGTAGCCATCCTGGCGAAATGCGCGGACGGCAGCACTTCTACCGCTCCTGATTTTTCGCATGGTATACTATTTGATAAAAACTCGCTTACCTGGAGTACTTTCTAATGGGTTTTGATATGACGGTAAACAATAATGCCCGCATTAGCGGGCATTATCGTTTAATACCCATGCGTGTAGTCAATAGTTTCAATACTGATCACAAATTTACAGCCGTACGCTTGGGCATCAGAAAATGCATCAGCAACCAGGCTGCCACATACGCGCAGGCGCAAATGGTAAACAATATATTATAACCTGCCGTTACATTACCCGCTGCCTTAGCCGAATCAAGCACCCAGCCGATAAAGAAGGGGAACAGAATACCGCCTACCGAACCTGCCATGCCAGCGATACCTATTATGGAGCTAACGGCTTTTTTAGGAAAAATATCTGATGCCGTTGTATAAATGTTAGCGCTCCAGGCCTGGTGGGCAGCCGCGGCTAAACCAATGAGTGCCACAGATTGCCAGATATTGGTAGCATATCTTGCCGTAAAAATAGGCACCACACAAAACGCGAAAATAAACATGGCTGCTTTGCGAGCCTTAAACACCGGCATCCCCCGCTTAATAAACCACGATGACAGGTAGCCGCCGCCAATACTACCAATAGTGGTAGCTGTGTAAATGAGTATCAATGGCAGCGTAGGCTTTTTAAGGTCGAGGTTAAAGGTGCTTGAAAAATAGGAAGGCAGCCAGAATAGGAAGAAGTACCACATAGGGTCTGTTAAAAACTTACCTACTACCAGGGCCCATGTTTGCTTTACCGTAAATAAGCGGCTCCAGGCAATCCTTTCTGTAGTCAGTTCGCTTTCGGCTACTTCTTCTTCAGCATCGCTATTGATATAGTCTAACTCCTCGCTGTTAATTTTTTTGTGGCGGGAAGGTATTTCGTAATAGACCCACCAGAATATCAACCATATAAACCCTATGGCGCCGGTGATGATGAATGCCATTTGCCAGCCGTAAATGCCTAATATCCATGGAACCAGTATAGGTGCTGCAACCGCGCCAATGTTGGCTCCCGAATTAAATATCCCGGTTGCAAAAGCACGCTCTTTTTTAGGAAACCATTCCGCAACAGATTTAATAGCCGCCGGGAAGTTGCCGCTTTCACCAGCTCCTAAAACTGCCCGCACGGCGCCAAAACCAAACGTGCTTTTTACCAAAGCGTGGGCCATTGCAGCAAGGCTCCAGATGATAAGCGACAGGCTGTACCCCAGCTTGGTGCCCAGCTTATCTATAAATGCGCCAAACACCAGTAAACCTAAGGCATACGCTGCCTGGAAGGCCATTACGATGTCGCTGAAATCTTTTTCAGACCAGTTGAATTGCTTTTCAAGGGTAGGTTTAAGCAAGCCTATTACCTGCCTGTCGAGATAATTAATAGTGGTGGCAAAAAATAGCAGCACAACTACCGTCCAGCGGTAGTTGGTTCTTTGTGTTTGGCTCATGATGTAAGGTTGCCGCTACCGCGCCCCTTTAACCAGTTCTAAAGCGAGCAGGGTATTGGTATATAATTGGTTATAATTTTTCTCGTTCAGTACATCAGAGGTGATCAGCTTGCTCCCCATACCAACAGCTACCACACCCGCCTTAAACCAGGCGTTAATGTTTTCAGCGCTCATATCTACACCGCCTGTAGGCATCATCTTAACAGCCGGGAACAAATCTTTTACTGCCGAAACAAAGCCCGGTCCCAAAACATTTGCAGGAAATAATTTTACAAAGGATACATCAAAATGTCTGGCAGCCTTGTCAATTTCTGTAGGTGTCATACATCCCGGTATCCATAAATAGTTGTTGGTAACGGCTAAATGGCCTACTTCTTCTGCCACTATGGGCGATATAAAAAAATCAGCGCCGGCTAAGGCGTAATTATCAAAGTCCTGAGGCGTTTTAATGGTGCCTATACCTAATATCAGGTCGGGCAGTTCGGTTTGCTGTAGCTGTTTTAACGCTTTAAAATTTTCGAGTGCCGCCTCGCCGCGGTTGGTGTATTCTATTACTCGGATGCCGGCTTTGTAAAGCGTTCGGGTTACGTGTAAACTCACTTCCTTATCGGCATGGTAAAAAAGGGGCAGCATGCCTTGGGCAATTATGGCATCAGTAATTCGCTGTTTAGTTTTCATACCGAATAGTTTTTAAAACATCATCAACTTTACTTGTTGTTGCATCGCCTTCAATAAAAAGTTTTGCAAATGCCGCCGCGGTAGCAAAGTCTAAAGTTTCCTTGTAGGATAATTGATTGTATAATCCATATATCAGGCCGGCCATAAAGCAATCGCCGCTGCCAACTTTATCCACTACATTACCGGCGTGGTACTCAGCAGAGTGATGAAACTCATCGTTCGCATATATCGTTGTGTAATAATCAATGCCGTCCTGCGCATCAAACCGGAAGGTGTTGGCTACCACTTTACATTTTGGAAATGCCTTTTTAATGTCTTGTGATGAGCGTTGGGCCTCTTTAAGATAAATACTTTTCTGTCCGGATTCATGAATATCGCCCAAAACGGCAATACCCAATAATTTCTCCGCTGCCCAGATGTTACCCATGATAAGATCACAATATTTAGCGAGCTGCGGCATCACCTCAACAGGTTGTTTGCCATATTGCCAAAGTTTTGCGCGGTAGTTCAGATCAACGGAAATAAATATGGCTCTATCAGATGCAGCTTTAAGCACTTCTTCGCAAATATCGGCAGCCTCCGGGCTTAATGCCGGGCAAATAGCGCTGAAATGAAACCAGCTTATATCATGCAAAACCTCGTCCCAATTAACGGTGCCGGTTTTTAATTTGGCAAATGACGATTCTGCACGGTCGTATATTACGGTATCGTGCTTCATGTCTTTACCCTTTGTTAAATAGAAAGTTCCCAAACGGCCGTCGCTTTTTACAATAGCCGATATGTCGATATTTCTTTTATACAGATAATTGATCAACTGTTCGGTGAGGCCGTTGTCGGGCAGTGCGGTAAAATATTTTACCGGTACTTTCCAATTGGCCAGTGCGGTAGCTACGTTGAGTTCGGCGCCGCCAACGTGGAACGGCATGGCATTATTATTTAGCCAATGGCTATCCGCATCGGGGCAAAACCTAAGCAATAATTCACCAAACGTTAAAACCTTGCCTACCATAACTGCTAATGTAATTAAACCCCGCTGAATATAGAAAAGCCACCATCAACGCATATCATGGAGCCGGTTACAAATGCCGAGGCATCGCTAAGTAGCCATACCAGTGCGCCGATCAATTCGTCAGGGTGCCCAAAGCGTTTAAATGGTGTTTTACGAATCACAGACTCTCCGCGACTGGTGTAACCACCATCAGGTGTGGTCAACAAATTGCGGTTTTGCTCGGTAAGGAAAAAGCCCGGAGCAAGTGCATTCATACGGATGGCATCGCCATAACGGTTAGCCAGCTCAACCGCGAACCATTCGGTATAACAATCAACGGCGGCCTTGCCCATGTTATAGCCTAATACTTTGGTAACGGCCTGTTTAGAGTTCATGGATGATATGTTAACGATGCTTCCTTTGCCGGTTTGCGCTATGGCTTCGCCAAATACCTGTGTAGGCAGGATAGTTCCCCAAAGGTTTACATCCAATACCTTTTTCATGCCGTCGATATTGATCTTAAAAATATCCTCATCAGGCTGTATAACACCCGCGGGCATATTGCCGCCGGCACCGTTCACCAGGCCATCAATACGGCCATATTTATCTAAGATATGGGTTTTAGCTTGTAAAAGTGCCGCTTCGTCAAGAGCGTCGGCAATCAAGGCAATGGCTTTACCGCCTTTTGCATTGATGGCCTCAGCGCGTTCATCTGCTATTTGTTTATTGCGGCCAAGTATACCCACGATACCGCCTGCTTCAACAATGCCGTTAATAAACGCGTTGCCTAAAATGCCGGTGCCACCGGTAACTATGATAACTTTCCCTTCAAGCGAAAATGAGTTGTTCATGAGGAGTGTTTATTATATTTTGCAGTTAAATTTTAGGTCGATAATGGTTTAAATGCTTGGCAATGTAATACAATGCAAGTTGAAAAAGTAATAAATTATGCATGTTTTGCACTATTTATTTGAAATACCGCTAAATACTTGTCAAAACAACGGTTTTTATTTTGTAACCGGTAGCATAAGGTTATGCTAAATTATTTTTGTTATTTACGCTTATGAGTTTAGAACAAACCTGGCGCTGGTTTGGGCCATCTGACCCGGTATCATTAAATGATATTAAGCAGGCAGGGGCTACCGGCATAGTTACCGCGCTGCACCATATTGCCAATGGCGCCGTTTGGCCTGTTGACGAGATCATGCAGCGCAAGCAGCTTATTGAAGCTGCCGGTTTAAAATGGTCTGTGGTAGAAAGCGTTCCTGTGCACGAAGATATTAAAAAGCGCAGCAGCAATTTTGAGCTTTACATTGATAACTACCGCCAAACATTGATCAACCTGGGCCAGTGCGGTATACATACCGTTTGCTATAATTTTATGCCCGTGCTTGATTGGACGCGGACCGATCTGGATTACCCTATGCCTGATGGCTCAACAGCCCTGCATTTCAATATGGTACATTTTGCCGCTTTTGATATGCATATCCTCAGGCGGGCCAACGCGGAGCAGGATTATCCGGAGCATATCCGGCAGCTTGCGGCAGAATATGTCCATTCCCTCAATGTTGAAGGCAAAAAAAAACTCACCGCAAATATCATAGCCGGCTTACCTGGTGCCGAAGAAGGCTATACGCTCGATGAGTTTTTAGCGGTACTGGCTTCCTATAAAAATATAGACGCGACTATCTTAAAGGCTAATCTCGCGCATTTTTTGCGGCAGGTGATACCGGCGGCAGAACAGGCCGGGGTGGTGATGTGCATACATCCGGACGACCCTCCTTATGATATACTGGGTTTGCCGCGAGTGGTAAGCAATGAGCAGGATATATGTGATATTTATAATGCTGTTGATAGCCACAGTAATGGTTTAACTTTTTGTACAGGTTCCTTTGGCGTTATTCCGGGTAATAACCTCCCGGAGATGGTAAAAAACCTTGGTCACCGCATACATTTTGTGCATTTACGCAGTACTAAAAGAGATAATCTGGGCAGTTTTTACGAAGCCGACCACCTGGCCGGTGATGTAGATATGTATGAAGTAATGAAGGCGTTGCTTGAAGAACAGCAAAAGCGGGTTGCTTCAGGAAGAAAAGATACCCAAATACCTTTCAGGCCCGATCATGGGCATAAAATGCTCGACGATCTCAAGAAGAAAACCAATCCAGGCTATTCCGCCATAGGCCGTTTGCGTGGACTTGCGGAATTAAGAGGGCTTGAACTGGGCATTAAAAAAGCCTTTAATTATTAACAGAATATCTTAGCTAACCCGGGTGTACAACGCCCTCATCGGGCTTAGGCGTATCAGGTGTAATTTCAGGTGGCTGGTTGTCCGGCGCTTCAGTAGGTATCTCCCTGATATTAGGGTCTGTGGGTTGTTTAATTTCCGGCCCTTCTATGTGCACAGGCATTTCTTCCGGCTCAGTAGGTATGGTTTTGTGTTGCTTGCTCATGTATATATCAATCATATATCCTGATAATTGTTTGAAAGCAGGAAAGTAACCCTCGTTTATTAATAGCCAATGATTTGCAGTTGTAGCTAATTATATTTGCATTGTGCCTGTTCCTAAAAAGAAAACGACCACTACGGCAAGGAGAAAGCCTACAGGTCGTAAAAAGAAACTCCAAAGCCAGTATCCTTACTTAAGATGGTATCTCATTACGCTTGGCTTTGCCGTGCTTTTTTCTCCTTTCTATTACGGATATGTATTTAAGACCTTTTCTTCAGCCTGGCGCTGGATAGAGGACATTGGCACACCTGCTTCGGGCCGCATTTACAAGAGCTTCGGCATCAGCATACCTGAGGGTTATAGCGTACATGGCATAGACGTTTCTTATGCCCAGGGTAAGATCGACTGGCAAAAGGTGCGTCATATGCATGAAGATAGCGTCCGTATCTCATTCGCCTATATTAAAGCAACGGAGGGCCTGCTCAAGGTTGATCCCTATTTCAAGAGAAACTGGCGCGAGGCCGCTAAAGTGGGAATAAAATGCGGGGCTTACCATTTTTTTAGGCCCAAGAAGAATGGTTTGTGGCAGGCCCGGTTTTTCCTGCAGAATGTGGAGATAGAAAATGGCGACCTGCCTCCGGTGGTAGATATTGAACGGCTTGATGGAAAATTGCCTGCGGCCATGCGTAAGGAATTAAAGGAATTTATACGGCATGTGGAGTCGAAAACAGGGGTTAAGCCGATTATTTATACAGGTATCAGTTTTTATAACGACTACCTGCGGGGCTTTTTTGATGGCTACCCTTTATGGATAGCCCATTACGACCAGCCAAAGCTTAATTTACAAAAGGGCACCGATTGGAAGTTCTGGCAGCACTCGGAAAGGAGCCATGTAAATGGAATAGCCCACACGGTCGACTTTGATGTTTTCAAAGGTGACAGCACCGACCTGGAACGGATAACGATCAGCAGATACAGTAACCGTTAGAGCTTATCACACGGAAGCCTTCTCTTTAGGGAAATTTTTATTAGCCAGTTTGGCAATGATCTCATTACGGCTTTTACCTTCAAGAGCCATCAAAAACTCGATGGGGCCGCCTTCAATTCCGCAGCCAAAGCATTTAAATACATTGCTTGACGGATTCACCATCAATGAGGTGGTTTCATCTTTGTGAAACGGGCACCTCCCTTTTAATGCTTTACGGCTTTGTTGTAAAAGTACATGCTTTGAAACGATATCAACCAGATTCATACTCACAATATATTATCAAAAAATCGGGCCTCAAATATACTAAAGCCCGTTTTTACCGGCAATGAGCTTTGTTAAAAAGCATCATTTAGAAAGGCTAACAGGGTGCTTATCAGCATCATATTTTTATCAAGGCACATAGGTATCTTTTACACAGGTCCTTTTTTTACAAAGTCTTAGCATTATCATAAGCCATTTAATTAGAAATTAATTAGGGTAATTGCAACAGGTATCCGGTGTGTGATGTTCTCATGCTACTGTTAGGATAAGTATACAACATGTAGTTTTATTATACAGTTTTATATGGGGCCATTAAATACAGGCAATGATACTTCTTTTATCATCTATATTGATTTATGGGTAAATAATTAGATATTATTAGTATATAATTTTATTTAGTAGTTAAATTTTTATTTGGCTTTGGGTTTGGTTACTTCTTGGCACAAACAACCACACATGCAAAACCAACTAAAGATATTTACGTGGCATATCCACGGCAGCTATCTGTTCTATCTATCTCAGGGAAACTATGATATTTACATCCCCACAAAGCCTGAAAAAACTGAAGGTTATTATGGCAGGGGGGAAACCTTTCCTTTCGGAGCAAATGTTATCGAGATCCCTGCCGAAGAAGTTAAAGATCATTCGTTTGATTGCATCGTATATCAAACCAACAACAATTATTTAACTGACCAGTACGAGATACTTTCAGAAGAGCAACGCAAATTGCCGCGTATTTACATTGAGCATGACCCGCCACGGCAACATCCAACCGATACAAAACACGTAGTTGATGACCCGGAGGTTACGCTGGTGCATGTTACCCATTTTAACCGCCTCATGTGGGATAGCAACAACACACCAACCCGTGTTATTGAACATGGCGTTACCGATAGCGGTGTTGTTTACAAAGGTGATTTAGATAAAGGCATTGTAGTAATTAATAACCTGCCGGCGCGTGGCCGCCTGCTGGGTTACGATATATTTATGAACGTTCGTAAACATGTGCCGCTTGATCTGGTGGGCATGGGTACAGGAGACCTTGGACTTGGTGAGGTGCTGCATCCGCAGCTGCCCGAATTTCAAAGCCGTTACCGTTTCTTTTTTAATCCGATCAGATATACCAGCCTCGGACTTGCCATTTGCGAAGCCATGATGATGGGTATCCCTGTTGTTGGTTTAGCCACAACAGAACTATCAGCAGTGATAGAAAATGGCGTGTCAGGTTTTATCCATACCGATGTGGATTATCTGGTAGAAAAAATGAAACTTTTAATCAGAGAGCCGCAACTGGCTCTTGAAATAGGTAATAACGGCAGAAAGGTAGCTATGCAGCGCTTTAACATACAGCGTTTTGCCAATGATTGGGAACAACTTTTTAGCGAAGTGACCAACAGGCAGGTACCCGAAGCACTAATCACAGCATCATGAAATATCAAAAGAAAAGAATCGCGATGATCAGCGACCATGCTTCGCCGCTTGCAAACCTTGGCGGCGTTGATACCGGCGGGCAAAACGTATATGTTGCCCAATTAGCCAGGCAACTGGCAACACAAGGTTACCTGGTTGATGTGTTTACCCGAAAAGATGACATCGCTTTGCCCGATGTGGTAAACTGGGTTAGCGGTGTACGCGTCATTAATATAGAAGCTGGTCCGGTGGCTAATGTCCCTAAAGAGGAATTATTACCTTACATGAAAGCATTTAAAGCAAGCATGCTTAAATTTATCAGGCAGGAAGAGATCGAATACACCTTGGTGCATGCCAACTTCTTCATGTCGGCGTTGGTGGCTATGGGCATAAAAGAGCAGTTAGGCATACCTTTAGTAGTTACCTTTCATGCACTTGGCCACGTAAGGCGCATCCATCAGAACGATGCGGATAAGTTTCCTGTTGAACGCCTGGCTATTGAAGAACGAGCCGTGAAAATGGCTGATCATATTATAGCAGAATGTCCGCAGGATAAAGAAGATCTGATTAACTATTACAACGCTGATGAAGACAAAATTTCCATAGTGCCTTGCGGCTTTAGTCATCAAGAGTTTTCGCCGATGGATAAGCAGTGCGCTCGCAGGATATTAGGCTTACCGCAGGATGAGCATATTATTTTGCAGTTGGGCCGTATGGTGCCACGCAAAGGGGTTGATAATGTGATTGAGGCGTTGGCCGGCATTAAAACTAAAACCAAGCAGGTAAGGCTGCTGATTGTTGGTGGCGAGTGCGAACAACTGGAAGAGGAGACCTGCCCTGAATACGCAAGGCTGCTTAACATCGCCCGTAAATATGGCGTTATTGAGCAGGTGATCTTCGCGGGCCGCAAAAACCGCGACAAGCTAAAATACTATTACTCGGCTGCCGATATTTTTATCACCACACCTTGGTATGAGCCTTTTGGGATTACACCTTTAGAAGCCATGGCCTGCGGAACACCGGTAATAGGTTCAAATGTAGGCGGAATTAAACACAGTGTAAAAGACGGAGAAACGGGTGTATTGATTGAACCTCACAACCCGCAGCAATTAGCGCAAGCTATTAACGATTTACTTAGCGATGAAATGTTGCTAAGCGATATGGGTGAGAATGCTATTGAACGCGTTAACCGTTATTTTACCTGGGCAAATGTAGCCAATATGGTTAAGGCAGTTTACCGGAGTATTGCACCGGTTACAAGGTTGGTTCAAAAACAATCCCAGGCTGCTTAATGAGGAACAGGGCAGTTTTCCTGGATAAAGATGGCACATTGATACCCGACATTCCTTATAATGTCGATCCGCAGTTAATAACCCTTCAGGCTGATGCCATTGAGGGGCTAAAGCGCTTACAGGTTGATGGTTATCTTTTTGTCATTGTGTCTAATCAATCGGGCGTGGCGCGGGGCTTTTTTGAGGAGAAGATGTTAGTAGGAGTAGAGCAACGTATTCGTCAGCTATTGCACGAGCACGGTATTGAACTCGCCGGTTTTTATTATTGTCCACATCATCCTGATGGTATTGTAACGGGTTTCAGCAAAGATTGTAATTGTCGCAAGCCCGCGCCTGGTATGCTTTTTACAGCAGCAGAAGAACACGATATTGATTTGGGATCATCCTGGATGATTGGTGATATTCTTAACGATGTAGAAGCAGGTAATCGTGCAGGTTGCAGTACGGTTTTGATAGACAATGGTAATGAAACCGAATGGCTGCCCGGGCAGCATAGAGTACCAACAATTACCGCCAAATCAATCGACGAGGCAGCGATGCTGATGTTAAAATCAAACCAACATGAACTGGCAGGGCTGTAAAAACATCCTCTGCATCCGCCCGGATAACATGGGCGACCTGATCATGTCGGGGCCGGCTATTCGTGCGCTTAAGGAAAGTTTCGGTGCCCGTATAACGTTGCTTACCTCAACAATGGCTAAAAGCATTACACCGATGATACCTGAGATTGACGAAGTGATGATATATGACGTACCTTGGGTGAAGACCGCGGAAGCCGGGGAAACAGAAGCGTTCTATAATATAATTGCCGATATCAAAAGTAAAGATTTTGATGCCGCGGTGATATTTACGGTGTACAGCCAAAACCCACAACCAACGGCCATGCTTGCTTACCTGGCATGCATACCTAATATATTGGCTTATTGCCGGGAAAATCCTTATCAACTCATTAATAATTGGGTGCCAGAAAAAGAGCCCTATGACCTGATAAAGCACCAGGTACAGCGCGATCTTGACCTGGTTGCAACTATAGGCGCCCATACCAACAACAATGATTTAAGCCTTAATGTAAAAGATAATTCATGGCCCGCAATCTCGACCCGGCTTAACCTGCTTGGTGTGGATTTAACGAAGCCATGGTTATTGATCCATCCCGGTGTAAGCGAACAAAAGCGGGAATATCCGTTTAAACTATGGGTTGAGGCTGGTAAAAGATTGATGGACGATGGTTATCAACTTGTAGTGACCGGTGCTGCAAGCGAAAGACTACTTGCCGGGCGCTTAGCAGCCGAAATAGGAGCAGCCTGCTTTTCAACAGCAGGGCTATTTCCTTTAAAGGAGTTTGTTTGTTTGGTTAAAAATTCAGCTCTGCTTGTATCGGTCAACACCGGCACTATTCATATAGCGGCAGCAGTTAATACGCCTGTAGTGGTACTTTACGCGCAAACTAATCCACAGCATACGCCCTGGAAAGTTCCACACGTGGTTTTGCCATTTGCCGTGCCCGCGCACCTGCGCAGCCGTAATGAGGTGATACAGTATGTTAACAGAACGTTGTACAACCAGCCGGTAGCAATGCCTGATGCAGAAGCCATTTCAAATGCCGTTAAGCGCCTGCTTAGCCTGCCAGGCTCATCAATTCAACCGTCTCCCGGAATACCAGATGAAAATCCGGCGATTGCAGCCAGTTGATCGTGCGATGAACGCGCGTATCTAAAGGACCCCATCTTTGCGGCTCGCCATCCATGCTGATCACTATACTTGGCGTTTTAAATGCGGACGCTATGTGCGAAACACCTGTACAGTTTGAGATAAGCATGGCTGCATTTTGTATCAGCACACCAACAGCACCCATCGACGTTTTGCCAGCGGTGTTAATGGGTTCATGCCTCATATGGCTTATAACGGCGTCAATAATGTCACTTTCTTCCTTAGTACCGGTAAGCACGGCTTTATATCCTTCGTCAATGCAGTAATCTGCCAAAGCAGCAAAATATTTTACCGGCCATTGGCGGTAGCTGCCCCTCGAGCCGGGGTGAATGCAAACGTATTTTTTCGGTTCTATGTCAAACTGCAATGCATCCAAAGCATCATAGTCGGAAGTTGTTAAAGGATATTCCAACTCATTACCTTGCGATTCAATACCCAGGAACTCCATCAGGCGGATATGCCGTTCAATCTCGTGCCCCTGATCAGGGTAGGTCATGAATAAGCCGTCATCCGGCGCGTAATGTCCCTCAATTTTATAACCGGCCATATATTTTGCCCCCAATAGTTCAACCATAGGGTTTACCACAGAGCCATTGCCCTGCATTTGTATGCAAAGGTCAAAATGTTCGTCCTGTACCTGTTTTAAAAAATTTGTGAACACAGCTTTATCCAATTCCTGTTCCGGCAGGCCAGGGTAGCCCGGGAAATGGATAAAATTATCAAAATATTGGTCGAATCTTTCTGTAAACGATTTGCCCCAGGGTAATCCAAGTAAAGTTATCTGCGCTTTGGGGTAAGCATGCCGCAATGCCCTTATAGCCGGTATAATACAAAGCATATCGCCCAGTTGGAGGGCTCGGAATATGGCTATCTTTTTTATTTCTGAGGGAGGGATCTTCATGGCTTTCAGATAAATAAAACGCGGTATTTAATGGCACCATACCATTGCCAAAACACTGAGGCAAATGGGATAATAATTGACGTATAGATCATTTCTAAAACATGGCTTGGGGAAAGGCTGGTATTTTTTAACCTTTTATAAGTAAACCATATTGTAAGCGCGGCCCATCCGGCAAACCCTTCTGTTGTAAGCACCGGATGATGACTTATCCAACCGGCTACCATCATGATAAAGGCCGCGATAATGCAATAGTAAAGCAATGGTGTTTTTTGGCAAATGAGCCTGTCATACAGGTCGGGATGCTTTTTATAGAGCAAAGCATTGTACATGGTCTTTTTTTGATCTTTAATGCTCTCACCCCATGCAGATGGCCGTACCGGGTGTACAACAAGGGCGCTTTTTACTTTGGTAATAGGTACGTTATTGTGAATGAATTTGAAATGCAGGTCGCTGTCTTCGCGCCAGGCCATTTCAAATTCTTCATCAAAGCCGCCTGCCTTTATCAGTGCTTTCTTTGTACAGGCGCAGTTCGCTGTAATAAAATCTGCCGTTTGCAAATGCGCTGTGTTCTGCTCATGATCAGTAGGGCGGCCGCTGATGGGTACTATAACCTTGCCGGTTATCGCGATTTCTTTTTCGGGGTCACAATGGGCAACTATCTGCTGCAGCCAATGTGCATCAGGCAGGCAATCATCGTCGGTAAAAGCAATAATGCTGCCCTTTGCATTTAGCCATCCGTAGTTACGTGCACCTGCCGGACCCTTTTTTTGAGGAAGCGGCAGGTACTTTATCTGCGGATGATCGTAAAGCGACCACTTGCTAATGGCAGCTTTAGTTTGTTCATCAGGCCCGTCGCTCACCACAATAATTTCGTACTGATGTTTGTCAAACTTTTGCTGAAGCAGCGCCTTTAAACAATTAGCTAATAGCTTCGGCCGCTGATATGTTGGTATCACTATAGATACGGTTACCATTTTCTTTCTCAATTACAAATGAACCAATGATCAAAGCATCAAAAGGGGAAGACCAGAAACATTCTACCGCGTCTCGTGGTGTGCAAACTATCGGTTTACCCAGTGTATTAAAGGATGTGTTCACCAATACCGGCACACCTGTTTTGCGTTCAAATGCTTTCAGTAAGTCATAGTAATCTTTATGCTGTTGTTCGTTTATGGTTTGGATGCGGGCCGTTCCGTCAGTATGCCTCACCGCAGGTATTTGGTCGGCCTTATCTTCCTTAACGTCGTAAATAAACAGCATAAAAGGAGAGTATTCCGCATTGTTAAACCACTCTCCGGCTTTTTCCTGTAGTACAACAGGTGCTACCGGGCGAAAGTCTTCGCGGTCTTTAACCTCGTTCAACCTTGCCTGCATGGCCGGGTTAATAGGCGAGGCCAGTATAGAGCGGCTACCCAAAGCCCTTGGGCCAAATTCCATGCGTCCCTGGTACCAGCCGATGATCTTATCCTGTATTAGTATGTCCGCTGTTTCTTCGGCAATATTTTCAAGCTTTCTATAGGGTACTTTCCAAAGCTTTAGTTGCTTTTCAATTTCAGCGTCACTGTATTGCGGTCCCCAGTAGCAATGGTCCATTACAAAAGTCTTCTCATCGTTTTTGCGTTGTTGCGCATCAACCCAAAGGGCGGCACCAAGCGCGGTTCCGTCATCACCGGAGGCAGGTTGCACCCAAATGTTTTTAAAGAAGCCTTTGTCGCGAATACGTGCATTAGCTACACAATTAAGCGCTACGCCACCCGCGAGGCAAAGGTTTTCTTCCTTTGTTTCTTCGTGTAACCAGCCGGTAAGCTCCAGCATGGCTTCTTCTAAAACTAATTGCAGGGAGTGTGCTACATTAAAATGATGTTTGGTGAATTCCTCGTGGCTTAAACGTTTAGGGCCAAACCGCTCGGTTAAATTTTGATTGTTGATCGTATACTGGCCGTTAGCGCCAATTTGCACTATCTCCCGGAAATCGTTCACAAACTCCGGTTTACCGTAGGATGCTAAAGCCATTACCTTATATTCATCGCTTGAATGCAGGAACCCTAAATGTGTGGTAACATCCTCGTACAGTAAACCTAAGGAATGCGGCATATTCACCTGGCCTATCCTGTCTAACTGCTGTCCATGGCCAATATTATAGGTGGTAGTCGCTTGCTCACCACGGCCATCAACCGTCATGACAGCTGCATTGCGAAACGGTGAACAATTGAACGCGCTTGCCGCATGCGAAATATGATGCTCAACAAAATGCCAATTTTCGCGGCCGATGTTGCAGCCTATAAAGCGTTGCTGCAGATGATGCGGCCAGCCATCTCTCAATTGGCCGGGTGCGTTAATAATGGATGACAGAAACAAAGGTTCCCAAGGATTGGCGAAATCTTCGTTCAGATGAGACCGGCCCTCTTCAAAAGGGATCTCAATGGTTTCATTACCGCGATACTTTTCACCTACAAGCAAATACGGGTCAAAAGAATATGCCACATGATCTATATCGTTGATATGAATGCCTGCCACTTTAAGGCAATAATCAATTGCATGGTAGGGAAGTTCCCAGGTGGAAAAAGGCACCGGCCTCTTGCCATGTTTGTAATGGGTAAAACGTTCTTCCTCCGTGGCAGCAAGCAAAATGCCGTCTTTTACAATACATGCCGCGGAGTCATGAAAAGCGGCATTTATTCCAAGTGTATACATTCGGGTAGCTTTTATGGTAGATGTAATGCTTTTTAGCGTTCCAGAAAATCATAGTGTATTTGGTACGTCTTGCTTAACAACATGGTGAAATGTGTTAAGTTTTAAATAAATTATTTTTCTTAAAATGATAATAATTAAAACTATGAAGAATTACAAAGTGTTGTAGTTGATAAAAACCAAACAAATATTTATGAAAGCAGCCGTATTTCACAAACCTGGCGATATTAGATATGATACCGTTGAAGACCCGAGAATTGAGGACTCGCGCGATGTGATCCTCCGCGTTACATCTACAGCCATTTGCGGCTCGGACCTGCATATTCTAAGTGGCGGTGTGCCACAGAAAGAGCCAATGGTAATGGGGCATGAGTTTATGGGTATTGTTGAGGAGGTAGGCAGCTCTATTACCAATCTTAAACGCGGCGATAGGGTGGTGGTGCCTTTTCCGATAGCTTGCGGCCATTGCTTTTTTTGCCAGCATGATGCATCTCCCGCCTGCGAAAATTCAAACTACAAACACTATGGTCCCGATGGTGATATGCTCGATCAAAAAGGCGCCGCCTTATTCGGCTATACCGACCTTTACGGCGGCTATTCAGGCGGACAGGCGGAGTATGTACGTGTACCTTACGCAGACATCAGCCCCAGGGTAGTGCCCGATAATCTTACCGACGAACAAGTGCTTTTCCTGACCGATATTTTTCCTACAGGATGGTCAGCAATTGATTGGGCCGGACTAAAGGGCGGCGAGGTTGTGGCCATATTCGGCTCGGGCCCGGTTGGCCTAATGGCTCAAAAAGCAGCGTGGATTAATGGAGCAAGCAGGGTTATCGCTATTGATCCGCTTGATTACCGTTTGGAGCGTGCACGTACAGTTAACAAAGTGGAGACCCTTAATCCGCATAACGTTGATGTGGTTGAAGCCATCCGTGAAATGACAGGTGGCCGCGGTGCCGATGTATGCGTAGATGCCGTAGGCTTTGAACCCGAACGCAGCATTATGGATAAAGCAAAAGCCCTGATCAACTTTGAAGTAGGCAGCATGAAGGTGTTGGATCTTGCCTTTAAAGCGGTACGACGCATGGGAACCGTGTCTGTAGTTGGCGTATACGGCTCTACTTATGACAACTTCCCTTTCCACCGCTTATTTGATAAAGGTATTACACTTAAAATGGGGCAGGCACCGGTTATCAATTATGTTGATCATCTGATCGATCTGGTTAAACAGGAGAAAGTTGTGCTTGATGACATCATCTCGCATACAATGCCTTTGAGCGAGGTTACCAAAGGTTATGATATGTTCCAGAACAAAGAGGACGACTGTGTTAAAGTAGTTTTAAAACCATGCGAATAATAAAATACAACTATCAAATAAATGAAAACAGATGTGAATAATGAGAGCAAAGGCGTAATAACAACCAGCGCGATAAGCGGTATAAGGTATGAGTTGAGTAAACTTTTTTGCCGGGGATATGGCGAGATGCAAAAGCCTGTAGAGGAAAAGTAATTAAAGCTTTATATAATAAAACATGTCTGAAGATAAAAAAATGACCCGGCGACAAGCGGTTGCCGGCTTAGGAACCACATTAGCCGCGGTTGTTGCAGCCCCGGCATTAGCTAATACAACAAATAACACAATGGAAGCAAAACCACTTGAAGATCCTATAACTAAATATCCTAAACCCCCATTTATGGAACAAAGCCAGCCATGGCCGGGCTTGGCCAGCAAAATGAACCCGAAGCCGGATCATGGGGAAACCAGCTATAAAGGATCGGGCAGGTTAAAAGGCCGTAAGGCTTTAATAACCGGCGGTGACTCTGGTATGGGTCGTGCCGCGGCCATTGCTTATGCACGTGAAGGTGCAGATGTAGCCATCAATTACCTGCCTGCCGAAGAGCAGGACGCGCAGGAGGTAATTGCCCTGATGAAAAAGGAAGGGGTGAAAGCAGTTGCCATTCCCGGCGATCTGCGCGACGAAAACTTTTGCAAAAGAATGGTTGATGAGGCCGTGAAACAATTAGGCGGGTTAGACATCTTAGTGAACAACGCAGCCCGCCAGCAAACCCGCAAAACCATTTTGGATGTGAGCAGCGAAGACTTTGACGCTACCATGAAAACAAATATTTACGCGCCATTCTGGACTATCAAAGCTGCGATGCCGCATCTAAAGCCGGGTTCAGCTATAATTGGTACCACATCAGAGCAGGCGTATGATCCGTCGCCAGACCTGTATGATTACGCGCAAACAAAAGCCGCTACCATGAACTATGTAAAATCCCTGGCCAAGCAGTTGGCGCCTAAGGGTATACGTGTAAATGGTGTGGCTCCGGGCCCTATATGGACACCTTTGCAGGTGAGCGGTGGTGCTACTATGGAAAAGTTAAAACAATTTGGTGGACAAACGCCAATGGGTAGGCCGGGCCAACCGGCAGAACTGGCCTCAATATATGTGCAATTGGCCGCGGCCGATGCAAGTTATGCAACCGGGCAGGTTTATGGAGCAGCCGGTGGTGGAGGGCAACCATGATAAACAATAAAGGCGGCCAATTGGCCGCCTTTATTGTTTATTTACCATGCTGATGTCCGTTTTTTCCAGCGAACGCTTTATCAGCCATCAATTTGCCTTATTATTATTCTTAGCTGTAATATGTTTTCATCTACTAGTTGTGCTTTACTGCAAATGAAATTACATGGCTCGTTTTTTAGTATTTATTTGTAATTAATCTAAATAAAGATATTTTTGTTGTGATTTATCATAGGCAATGCGGGTAGCAATACTTATGATGATTTTTCAAAGATGAACTTTAAAAAATTAGTAGGTAAACTACACCTTATACTGGGGCTTGTTAGCGGGCTTGTTGTTTTTATAGTATCGGTTGCTGCTGCTATTTTGGTATTTGAGAACGAGGGGCGGGAGCTTTTTCAGCGCGAATTTTATCATGTGCAAAGGGTAGGCGAGCATAAGGCTGCGTTTAAGCAAATGGCAGACACTATTAAACTGCATTATCCCGATTTTAAATTCAATAGTATACGTTTTAAAGAAACAGCCGATGCCGCTGTAGTTTTTTTCAGTAAAAAGGATCGCGCTATCAGCGTTGACCCTTATACCAGCAAAATTATTTCAGTAAGAAACCTCAATACCGATTTTTTTACGGTGGTATTAAAGCTACATACGCACTTGTTAATGGGCGAGGTAGGGGGCGCTATTGTAAAAGCCAATGTGCTCATATTTTTTGTAATGTGCCTGAGCGGCCTTATATTATGGTTTCCAAAACAGTTTAGGCATTTGAAACAGGCGTTGCGCATAAAAATTAAGGCTAATAAATGGAAACGCCTTAATTATGACCTCCATAGTGTACTGGGCTTTTATGCGGCCATTCCCTTAATTATTATTGCTTTTACCGGGATGTTTTTTGTTTATGACTCTGTTAAAAGCAGCGTTGCGGTAGTAACTAATAGTCCTAAGCCTAAAAAGGATAAGATAAAAATTATAGCAGGTAAAAAAAAGATTTACGGTGTGGATGAGGCTTATCGGTACATGCAGCATAATTATCCGGGAGCTATTGAAACATTTATAGCCCCTCCCGCGGGCAAAGAAGGCGCCATAAGGGTGCAGATGCGTTACCCTTATACCATTGTGAGGCAACAAAATACTTTATATTTTGACCCATATACCGGGCGGGTTATCAAAGCGGATCTGTTTAAGAACTATAATGCTTATGATAAGGTAGCTGCCAGCAACTATAACCTGCATACCGGCCGTTTTACGTTAATTGGTATTTGGGGTAAGATCATTTATTTTCTTGTTTCGCTCATAGCGGCGTCATTACCCGTAACCGGGCTGATCATATGGCTTAACAAACAAAAAAAATCATCTAAAAAGGGCAAGTCGGCGGTATCTTTAAAAAGAGAATTGGTTGCGGGTTAGCGTAATATCAGTTTAAGGCATAAAATAAGAGAGGCCCAACTGGGGCCTCTCTTATTTTAATATGGTCAAAGCTATTAAGCTACCTGGTATCGGCCGGATACATGTAGTATTTGTTTATCTATCTCTTCCCAAACAATGTGCTGATCAAAGTTTTCAGTTACAAAAGCTCTTCCGTTTTTGCCGTGAATGATCCTCATTTCGGGGTTGTCCAGATAAAATTTAATGGCCTTGGCAATGTTTTCAGGAACAAAGTCGATAAATAGACCTGTTTCGTTTTCAATAATAGAGTCCTTGCAGCCAGTGGCTTTTGTAGTAATAACCGGCAATTCCATTGATGAAGCTTCGAGAACCACGGTAGGGAATCCTTCGCGGTAGGATGGAAGTATAAAAATATCCATTATACCATAGTATGGGCTGGTATCGGTGATCATGCCGGTGAAAATGATCCGCTCATCATTTTTTAATGCTTCGCGCACACCTTTGCCTAATATATCACGTTCATCAAAAGGGCCAACAATGAGCAATTTAACATCAGCATATTGCGCCCTGATAATTTTCCAGCTGGCCAATAATTCATTTACACCCTTATCATTAGCCAGGCGGCCTACAAACCCAATAACACGTTCATTATCGCCAATGCCCAGCTTTCTTTTTAGATCGGTAAACAGTGTTGAGTTAAAACGTGACGGATTAAACCTGAATGTAGCGTCTACGCCATTACAGGTACCATGGTTAAGAAGAACATTTTTAAAAGAAGCGTTCAGGCGTTCTTTCTCTGAGATCTTGAGTACCGACGGGCTTACGCAAACCACCTTAGTGGCCAGCAGGCCACTCAACTTTTCGCACGCCTTTAATATCATTTTTTTAAAGCCGGTAGCGGTTTCATAAACCAAGCCATGCCTGAAATAGTTTCTGTGTTTAACACCGGCAAGGTAAGCGGCAATCATGCCGATTAGCCCACCCTTTGGGGTGTGAGCGATAACTACTTCAATACCTTCTTTTTTAATAAAGGCAACCAATTCCTTTATCGCGCGGTAATCTTCAACCAGGTTGATCTCCCTAAGTATGTTAATTTCTTTTTTCTCGAAACCCATTAATTGGGCGTATTGATTTAAATGTTCTGATGGTTGGCAGGCAACATAAAATTTAATGCCTTTATCTGTAAAATGGGTAAACTGTTCGCCAATGAAATAGGGTAACACCATTGATACGGATACAACGTGCAGGACTTTAGTATTTCCAGTCATTGTAATATTATTCTTGTGGGGTATTTTGTGTACAACGCTACTATGCGTAAAAAGTTATTTCCTGGTAAAAAGTTTTACCAGCCGGATAAAAAATTTTAGCATAGAGAATGATGATGATTTAAGCAAATCGTATGCCGAAATTTCTTTTCGCTGACGTAATCTTTTATAATTACTTAACTCACCACGCTCCATCTCCCATATACGTGATGAAAGGCCGCTGCCAGCATAAGGTAAGCGTGTATCTGCTGTCGCAGGCGAATGGATCAATGCCAGCTGGTTTTTAACAGCCAGGCGCAGCCAAAGGTCATAATCTTCAGAGTATTTTTGTTCGATCCTGAAAGGTGCCGCGGGCAGTTGAGCAGCACGTACGATAACTGATGAGGTTTGGAAGTAATTTTTAAATAACAATTTCTTTAATGGAATGGGTGTCCAGCTACCGTCCTGTTTTTTTGCCGCACCTGAAGGGTGGTTCGCACCTATCATAGCAAGTTGCGGTTCTTGGGCAAATAACTTCATTTGTCGGCTTAATTTTCCGGGTAGCCATTGGTCATCAGCATCCAGAAAGGCAATAAATTCTCCGTTAGCCAGTTCAATGCCGGTATTCCGGGCCGAAGATGGCCCCGCGTTTTGAGTGCTATGCAGGATAATCTTGCATGGACAGCTATTTTTATTTATAAAATCTGCTATAACCTCCGCGCTCTTATCTTTTGAGCCATCGTTAACCACAATTATTTCAATAGGCACATAATCTTGCCCGCAAACAGATTCCAGGCAGGGGATGATCGTTTTTTCGGAATTGTAGCACGGTATTACTACACTCACCAGTTGCTCCACACGCTTCTTATTCATGTATCTCAGATAAAATGCCCAACTTTTGAGGCATTATGCTATTCACTAATTTGCCGTTAAGCATATTGTTTGTACTCTTTAAGGTAGATGCCTTTGCCTGTTTAGGCTGCCCGCCATACACCAGTATATTGAGGGGTTTAATGAGGGCCCCAGTCATACGATTATTTTGCAGATTGATTTGCCCGGGTAAGTTGTTAGTGTTTTTAACGGCAAAATCAAACGCTGTACTGTTTTTAGTTGAGGAGATTTGATTTTGCATTAAGCTAAGCTTACTGATGGCAGAACCTGCTTTTTCGTAGCTCAAAACCACCCCGCTTTTGAAATTGCCGTTGATGACGTTACCATTGATCTGCCCGAAAGTGGATGATGGCTCCAACAAGGAAATACCAGCTGTTAGCTGCCTGGAGGTAATGGTGGCGTTGATCTGGTTGTTGTTACAAATAATCTCACCATCCACATCATAAAATCTTATTCCGGATATGATAGCCGAAGCGGAGTTTTTGATATTAACGATGTTTTTTTCTACATCCACGTCTCCAGACTGTTCGCACCAGATACCCGCGGGCGGGTTATTATTAATAACACTGTTATCATTATAGGTAATGGTATTTCCTTGTATAATAGCGCTACGGGTATTGTATTGAAGATCCTTACCCAGATCATGAGTAATGCCGCATCTGCCGGCGTTTATTATAACGTTGTTGTTCGCGGTAAGCTTGTTACATTCCGCTTCTATTCCATCGCCGAACTGTGTTACAGGGTGCTCAATACTGCTTTTATAAACCCTGCCATTTAACCTGTACTGCTCCTGTACATAACCGGTATGGCTTATTCGGTTATTTGAGCTTTGCATCACATTTACCCTGTGGCCATTAATGCCTGAATGTTCCACATCGCTGATGATATTATTGTTAGCGATGAGCGTTGATGTACTGAAAGCCGCTATACCCGTACCATGAAAGTCGCGGATGGTACAATCTACCACCTCCAGCCTTTCTGCATTGTATACATATATGGCATTCACTTCATTATCTATCGCAATAGCTCCTTTCGCAGCACGCTTCCAGGATGTGGGTGCGCTGCTGGCATTTCCGTTAAGCGTTAAGCCGGAGAAATAAATGGTACTGCCGGGTGTTTCACAGAAAAATAAGGCCACATCGCCACCAATCCTTTTTATAACAGACCGGCCTTTTACACCGCTTATTTTAATACTGATGTTTTGTTTTGAAGGAACCACAATGGTACTTGAACAATAGCTACCCGCAGGGAAAAATAATGTTCCGCCGGTTTTAGATAAGCTCGATAAAGCGTTTTGTATGGCCCTGGTATCATCATGCCTTCCATCGCCAACCGCCCCGGTTGTTTTAACATTTATGGTTGGGGTTGTTGGCTCCTGCGTGTGCATGGCTTTGTTTTTAACGTTACAAAACTGCGCAGAGAAAAGAATTAATAACAGCACTAATGGTTTCATACACCTATCTTTTCAAAAAAATCAAGCCACATCCGGTTGATGCGTTCTTTACTGTAGTTGGCTGCCATATGCTGTGCAGCCACGCTTTGTTTTAAAATTAATTCCGGGTTACCGGCCAGCAAGGCCATCGCTTTGGCCAGTTCGCCGGTATCGCCGTTTTTTACCAGTATGCCATTATCGCCGTTAATGAGTTCCGCAGGGCCGGTAGGGCAGTTAAAGGCAACAATGGGTAAGCTAAAGCTCATAGCCTCTATCATTACCATAGGCAGGCCCTCAAACCTTGATGATAACACGTAGAAAGCAGCTTTTCTATAGTAATCATCTACATTATTAACGGAAGGTATGATACTTACATTGTTCATCAGCTCATATTGGTTGATGAGTTGGTTAAGCAAAGGTTTATCGCCGTAATCGTCGCCAATGATCAGCAACTTCCATTCGGGGTATTCCTTAGTAAATGGTGCAAAGGCTTGTAAAAGCAGGTCGAAGCCTTTTTGCGGCGTTAACCTGCCAATAGAAAGGATGAGTTTTTCTTTTCCTTCGGTTAAGTACGGAGTTACCGGAAAAGGGCTGGCATTGGGTATGCAAATACATGCCAACGGGTGGTAGCGTTGCTCAATTTCCTTCCGGTCGTTTTCGGTTAAGGTAACCACGTACATCCTTTTGTAAAATATGGAACGGGCCAATTTTGAAAGGCCCCCGGATACCGCGTGCGCGAAATGCTCGCAAGCGATGATCTTCATATCCATTTTTAGCTTTTTTCTGGCGATATCCATCACCACGCCTAAAAACGGATTGGTGACGATGCATACCGTTTGTTGACGCGGGTTGCAGTTTCGCAAAAAATGAACAGCGGCTTTATAAAGCTTTACATGCGTTTTAAGCAGCGCGAGTTTACCACCCAGTGTAACTCTGTTATGAAGATAGACGATATCATTTACATGATGATGAATATCAAGTGCTAAAGGCGCAGGCTCGCTGGCCAGCAGAAGGGTAATTTTTGAACCTTCCTGTGATGATAAAAGTTCAAGCAAACTGCTGATTACCCGCTCTGTGCCCGCTATCTTGTCAAAGGAATTATGGAATATGATGTAATGGCGATTATTCATCTATTAACCAGGATTTATAGGGGATGTATCTGTTAACAACGGCGAATTGCGTATCCGTATATATAGCTGTAAAAAAGAAGGAAAGACATAGCAGGCCTATGGCCGTGTGTGACAGGATCTTTTCGTAAAAATTTAAAAATATCCGTACGAAAAGTGGGAGTATAACAATATAGCTTACTTTAAAATACATCACAACGCGCCCAAACTCACCAAAGCCAACGGAAACCGCATAAATAGCCAGGCCTATCCAGAAAACATTAAAAAATAGATTAAAATTGGAGTCCAACTGTTCGAGCTTCTGGCGGTAGATAAGGCACAGCATCAGAATGGCCATCCATAAAATAGAAACGGTTCCTAACAAAGAGCCAGTGCCACTTAGATAAAGGTCGATCTTATCTGCCGATAAAAAGCCGATATGGCTGAGTATGGTACCTGCAATTGATTTAAATATGCCCAATATTACGGTGACGAATGCTACCAAACAAATGATGATAATAGTGCGGGTGCTGAAATAAATATTCCCTACAAAAGCGAATATGATGAGTATAAAAGCGGAGGCGTGAAATAAAGATGCTAAAACAATAAATAAGCAGTAAATGAGCCTTTGCCCGCGTATGAGGTACTTTAACGAGTAAAAAAATAAGGCTGCAGCCATTACCTGCCTTACCGCGGAAAACCCTGAGATATAGCCATAGGCCAGGAAAACGGTAAGCGCAATGAGGTAATAGTAACTATACCTTTTTATGGCAACAAAGAAAAGGGTACAAAAGGTGGTACTGAACAGAAACATGAACCACCTGAAATCAATATCATAAGTACGGAAGATGGCGTTAAGCAGCAGGTAAAGCGGCTCAAACCTGGTGATGGCCGTAAATTTGGCCATAGCGTTTATTACCGGGACAAAGCCGGGGTTAATATTATACATTACCCGGTAGGTAACCAGGTCGGGGCCTACAAGCCTGGTGCCGATAAATAGGGTAAGCATAGTGCATAACGCAATATATATGTACAGGCGCAGTTTCGGGTTAATATCAACCAGATCGGCCAGGCCCGATGCAAATACCATAAGCGATATGACGATGTAAGGTATCATGTGCCAACAGTAGCCCTTTTAGTTTTAAAAATATTCCATGGCATAACGTACACCCTTGCCGAGAAATACCATATAAATACCAAATTGATGATATTGGTTAACAGCGACGCGTATGCACCGCCAATAGCTCCCATGTTTTTAACCGCGAAGTAAGAAATAACCAATTGTACAAAGCCGCAGCCGGTAGTTATGGCGGTTAGTATGCCGGTACGTTTAACAAAAAGTATGTATAGGCTTAGCATTAAACACATGCCCTGTACCACTTGGGAGGCTATCACCAGTGGAATAAACCTTTGTGCCGATATAAACTTTACGGAAAGCACATGGCTGATGACAAACTTGCATGCTATGATGAAGAATAAGCTTGCCAGGACCAATGCCAGGAAGTACAAGTAAGTAAATTTTACCAGTTTCTTTTTTTGCACCACCAGTGTGGCCTCATCATCACCGCTTAATATCCGGTACAGGTAAGGCGAAAAGGCATTATTAAGGGCAAGGGTTAGAAAAGATATAATGATGCCAAATTGCGTTGCGGTGGCGTATACACCGGTTTCGCTCTGGCCGCAAAATTTTGTAATATAGATACGATCTATACCAAAACGCAGCCATACACCCAGCGAATAAGGGAGCAGCGGAATACCATAACTCAAGGCATCTTTGATCGCAGCCATGCTGATCTGTTTTTTAAGGTAACCTTTTTTCCAGATCAGGATCAGGCTAAGTATGCCGAAGGTGCTGGCTGTTATTACAGAAGCCAGTATCCTTGATTCCCATTTCATGCGGAAACCAATAAGTAGTATGAGCGATATAATTATGGCAAAAAGGCCCTGCGCTATTTCATACAAGCCAAAAGTAAGCGCCTTATCTTGCAGCCTCCAGAGGTCAAGGTTGATGGCGGTGATGCACTGTCCAAAACTTACCACAGCACCGGCAATAATATAGGTAGTGGCTATAGGAATGAAAGCTTTTATAGAGCCCGACAGCAAAAAGGTGATCCCGCAAAAAGCCAGGAAGGAGAGAAATATCAGCACCATCATGCTGCTCAGATACACAGATGCCTCCTGTTTAGACATTTTGAAGAAGCTTACAGAAAATGCTCCGTTTATACTCAGGCTAACAAAAACCGTTAAAATATTAACGTAAATATTGTAGTTGGTGGTAATACCAAAATCAGCAGGTGTAAGGTAATAGGTAAGAACCGGCAGCAACAAAAAAGGTATAGCCTTATTAATAGCATCGGTTAACGTATAAACAATACTGGCCCGGAATAATGGGTGTTTGATGATTTTTTCCTTAAACCGGTTGGCCATGATTTTTATAGAGATGGTAAAACATAGGGGATAGTAAATAATAGCCTACTAAAGCTCGTCGAGGCTTTTCTTAAGGCTGAAAAACAGGATAGCGACAACAAAAGCTATTATAAAACCTACAATACCACCTACCGGTATCTTTATATCTTTTTTAGGTAATGGGTAAATTGGTGAATCAACCACCTGTATGAGCGGGGTTTCCTTCCTGGTAGTAATTTTAGCCAGTTCAAGGTTCTTTACCAACTCGCTGTACATTTGTTTATTGGCTTCGGCATTTACCTGCGACCGTTGTACCGGAGCACGTAAAATTTGCCGGGTCGGGTTAAGGTTCGGCGTGGCATCGGTAATGGCTGCTGCCTGGTAAATGGCCCCATTAAGTACATTTCTTACAGAATCTGTCTGATGTTGCAGTATCTTCAGGTTTTCGGCAGAGGCTTTTACCTTAGTTTGTATATAAAACCTATTTACGTTACTCACTATTTTATCTGCAAATTCTTTAGCAAACAGTTCATCAACAGCGTTTACTTCAACCTTGATAATGTTGCTGTTATCGTTTAGCTTACCAACTGTAAGATAATGTTTTCTGATATCCTCTGTAAAATCAGATAACAAACTGTCGCGTGTACGTTTGTTGCGGGTAGTATCTATGGAAAATGATATATTTTGTAAATCAGGTTTATTTTTCCATTTATCTTTTAAATTATTAAAAGAGATAAATCTGTCAACCAGTAAGCCATTCTTATCTCCGCCTGTTGTGGGGCTAAGCAATGTTTTCCTGATCATGAAATCTGATTGGTACAGTTCAACAATATTATCTACCTGGAACAAACCTGATTTGCCGCCACCTATATCAATCCCCATCATAGAAGCAATACCCGCGTATTGCGATAAAGCATTGCCATTGCCATTATTTTCTAATACAAAAGTAGTAATAGCTTTATAGGTAGTTTTCTTTACAATGGCATAAGCTACACCTATAAACAAGCCAACTATACTAATGGCAATAATGCTTACCCATTTAGAGAACAGGTATTTTTTTAAAGCTATAAATTTAACTTTCAGGTCTTTTAGCGAAATACGGTCCGTTGAGTTTTGTTGTGTTTGGCCTGTCATCTTATTTTCTGAACAATACAACAATAATTGCAGCTAACGAAGCCAGTGCCGTAGTGATACCAATAAGGCCCTGCACCCCAATTTTTTCTCTTGGAGCACGTTGTGGTACAAATATTTCGGCACCTGGTTTTACGGATGGGTGACTACGGAAGAACAGGAACTTCTTGGTGCCTTTGACAGAGCCGTTTGCGTATTCAATGTAGGCCGCCTTTTTATCAGCGCTGGATGTGTATCCGCCTGCGCGATTAATATACTCGCTCATGCTCATGCCTTTTTCATAAACTACGTTTATTGGCTTTAACACTTCTCCCGAAACTTTTACCGTTTGCAGCTCTGTAGGAATATTAAGTATATCGCCATCTTGTAAGATGAGGTCAGAGCTTCCGCCCGGATGTTTCATGATATCATTAAGGTCGATACCCACCATATCGCTTCTGATAATTTCATTACCTAAAGCTATTTTAGAGGTGTCTGTTACGCCATTTTGCACCTGCAACCTTTTTAAGTTCATGAGCTTCAAACGCTCGCTTTTCTGGTTAAGGGTGTCATTTTTATTGTTGGGGTTGTTAATTAAATTAGACCCCGGCCGTTTTAATGAAGCACCATCAGGGAAGGCCTGTACGGTTAGGCCACCTGCACGCCGAAGTACGTCAGAAATACGTTCATTCTTTTTCTCCAGCGAATAGTTGCCCGGATAGCGCACTTCGCCTTTTATCAGCACGTTAAGTTGAGGGCGGTTCCTGTCGGCAAGCCGTACAGATATTACATCAAAAGGCTGCAAAATAAAAGGCTGGCCATGATAAGTAAGGTCCGGGTCTATGGCTATGGTGAAAAGATCTGCAGTACGCAAAGACCGGCCGGAAGTATCTGCATTGTTTATCCTCCGCGAAACCTCTACACGGGTAAAAGCTGCATCGGGTTTAAGACCACCCGCCATTTGTATGGCCGTTTCAACACTCATGTTATCGGCATATTTATAAGTGCCGGGAAGCCTTACTTCACCTTTAACTTCAAAAGTATATTCATCGCGTAGGTCAAGTAATGAATTGATGCTTACTTTGTCCTCACGCTGTAAAAGAGGATCAGTGGTTCTGCCGGCTAACACATCGTTCAGATCAACAGACAACACCGTGGAGGAGTTGTCCTTGTTTAAGCGCAGTACATAAACCCTATTGGTAAAGGCATCCTCTTTTAAGCCACCTGCACGGGTAATTAACTTACCCAAGGTTAAACCGTTACTTAGTTCATAATCGCCGGGCCTGAAAACAGCGCCGCGTATTTGTACACGGTTTGCAAAGCGGTTGAGTATGGTTTCAACCGTAAATTTATCGCCATTATTAGGTCGATAGGTGCCAAATTCAGCAGCCGGTATATCGGCAATTTGCCTTTCACGGGAAGTATTTTGTACAACTTTTACCGATGCTGTGTAGGCGGTTGAAGAAAAGCCACCGCTGAAATTAATGAGATCTGTTAACGATTCGCCATCCTTCATTTCATAAATGCCGGGGCGTTTAACATCGCCGGTCATCTCTACACGTTTTTTGTAAACAGGCACGCTAATTACATCCTGATCCTGCAGGCGTATATTGCTGTTTTGCAGTCCTTTTAGTAAAAAGTCATAAATATCAACGGTTTGTATAACCCTGTTATTCCTGATTACGTGAATATCCCTGAACGAGCCGTTCTCATTTGGCCCTCCTGAAAGGTATAGGGCATTAAATACTGATGATAAAGATGACACGGTATATGATCCGGGTTTTCTTACCTCTCCAACCAAAGTTACCTTAATGCTTCGGATATTACCAATGTTAACATTAACCGTGGTGCGGCCTGTTCTAAGCGCAGGGTAGGTTTTAGATAGCGCGGCTTTTATCTTGGTTTCGGCACGCTCAATGGTTAAGCCTCCAACGGCTATCACACCGGTATATTGCACTCTTATAGTACCTTCCGGGCTTACTTTGAGCCGGTAACTGGCTTCGTTATCGCCTGTAAGGTCCAGCAATATCTCATCATCAGGCCCTATTACGTAGTTTTTAGGAGTAGCAATCCTAAGGTTGGGTTCAAAAGTTTGAGTCCCATCCCTGAATAAATTTTCACCGAATATTTTAGGCGACAGATCTGCAAATGCGTCAGCCATGCTCTTTTGTTTACTTCGTGAGCTGCTGTCAGCAGCCATACCGTTTATCTTTCTTCCCGATGGTATGGTGTCTGTATCGGTTGATTGGTTGTTATTATTGTTATTGCCTTTATTACGAAGATTGCTTATCCTCACACGTAGTTTAGCAATTTCTTCGGGAGGCATTCCTCTTGAAGCAGCAAGCTGGGCGGCCTGGTCATCGCTATAACCAAGGGCATTGGCTTTTTTTACCAATTCCAGCACTTGTTGGTCATTCAGGTCATCAACTTTAATATTTTGTAAATTTTGGCCATAGCTATTCATGCATAAAAAAACAAGAAACATGACCAAAATGGTATAAAGTGATTTTTTAAAGATCATATGTGATGTGTAGAGACAGAAATAATGATGTTTAGATATTTGCACTATAACCTACGGTTGACACCGTTTATTGCGGCACCTTAATAATTAACTTTTAAGCTGATGCTCAATTTACAATCAAGTAAAATTTTTGTTTGTTAAAAGTTTAGAAAATATAATGCAGACATAATTTTTAATAGACGATTTTTCATAGCTGTTGATGGGTGCAAATATGAAAATAATAATCGGATTTAGCTTTGTAAATGTATGCACGCAAGTTTGTTTGTAAGTGTAATACTATACGCTACGTGGTAAAAGCATTTGTTGTAACACCGTAGCTAAAATTTAAATAATAGTTATTATTCTTCTGGCCGGCATTTTTAACTTTTTTCAATTACGGCTAATAAATGAGCGCATTTAGGATCATGAAGATTTTTTTGAAATCAGTTAAAATGTTTGTAAGACGTTTTAAACCAATAATAACAGTATAGTGGCCTAAATATTTTTTAATATTTGAATATCATAAACGGCTAATTTCCTATATTAATGCCGATTTCAATCTAAACAATAAACTAAAACGCAAGGTTGTAAAACTTTGTGCATATTACTTAATGAGTATTCTTGCCGATAAGAAATATTATGGAATTGCCGAAGGCGAAATGCTGATACAGGATTTGTTTGAGCAACAAGTACAGCAGCATCCGGAGGTAGTAGCCGTGCAATTTGGAGATGAGTGTATCACCTATTCTGAGATGAATAGCAGAGCCATCCAACTGTCTGAAGTAATATGCGCAACCAGTCCCGATGCGCTTGTAATAGGTGTGAGCGCTACCCGCTCTATAGCTACCATGGTAAGCCTGTTTGCCATATTAAAAGCAGGTAAAGCGTATTTACCTTTAGACCCCACTTTTCCCGCCGAACGCCTTCAGGATATTATAGCCGATAGCGGGATGGATACTTGCCTTGCCCCGGCGGCAGATGCGGATGTTTTTGGAAAACTCGTTAAAAAAGTTATCATTTCAGACGGAGATGTACAGGCTCCAGAGGAATTGCCGACAAGGGTTGCCAAAACCGGTATAGCCTATATCATTTACACATCAGGCTCTACTGGTAAGCCAAAGGGCGTTTGCGTGGCCCATGCCGGGCCCATCAATCTGATTAAATGGAACCAACGCATAGCGCCATATCTGGGCATTGGGCATCGTACGCTTCAGTTTTCGCCACTGATATTTGATGCCTCTGTGATGGAAATATTCTGTACCTTATGTACAGGCGGTACCATGGTGCTGGTGCAGGATGAGGTGCGTATTGACCCAATAAGGCTACTTAAGTATATTAACGACCAGCAGGTAAACCGCATCATTGTCACTTTTGTGGCGTTACAGTATTTAACTGAGGCTGCCGATGCCGAACAATTCTTTCCAGCGTCATTGCAGGATGTGATCAGCGCCGGCGAACAATTAAAGGTTACGCCGCAGATACTCCGGTTTTTTAAGGCTTTGCCCGGCTGTATTTTTTATAACATGTATGGCCCTACAGAGGCCAGCGTTTGCAGCACCGCCTTAAAACTGGAAGTTTCGCCTGATGCCTGGCCACTGCTGCCCAATATTGGTAAGCCTATTGAAGGTGTTGATATTGTTGTGTTGGATGAGCACCTACAGCAGGTACCTGATGGCGAACAGGGAGAATTATGCATTAGCGGCATTAGTTTGGCCGAGGGCTATCTTAACCGTGCCGACTTAACCGCGGAAAAATTTGTAGACTGGCAAGACGGCGATGGCAATATTCGTAAAGTATACCGCAGCGGCGACCTTTGCCTTTACCTGCCCGATGGGAACATCGAGTATTTGGGCCGAAAGGATACCCAGGTAAAAATAAGAGGTAACAGGGTTGAGATAGGAGAAATTGAGGTATTGCTTAACCAGATGGACGGCATTCAGCAGTCAGTTGTGGCGGCACGTGAAGATGTACCGGGCCAGAAAAGGCTGGTGGCTTACCTAAAGGCTGCTGAAGGCGAAAAAAAGGACGTATCCTACCTACGCGATAACCTCGAGCAGCACCTCCCGGATTATATGATCCCGTCCGCTTTTGTATGGGTGGATGGTTTTGTGGAAACTACCAGCGGTAAGATCGACCGAAATAAGCTCCCCGCGCCTGATATGCAGCGCCCTGAATTATCGGTGCTGTATCAAGCGCCCGCTAACCCAACAGAAAAACGAATAGCCGATTACTGGGCCGGGTTGCTGCAAATAGACAGGGTAGGCGTTTACGACAATTTTTTTGAGCTGGGTGGTAATTCCATACTGGCACTCAAAACAGTTGCCGCTTTAAAAAAGCAGTACAATTATACTTTACCTATTACTAAACTATACCAATACCCAACAGTAAATGGCATGGCATCCTACATCGATGGTAACAAAACCGTAGCCAGGGTAAATGCTGCCAAGCCGAGAAATAATGGTAACCAGGATATAGCAGTGGTAGGCATGGCGGTGCGTTTTCCGGGTGCTAATAATGTAGATGAGTTATGGAAGCTGCTTACCGAAGGCCGGGAAAGTACCTCTTTCTTCGGCGACGAAGAATTAGATAAAAGCATACCTATCGAAATACGCAATGCGCCTAACTATATAAAAGCACGCGGTATTGTTGAAGGTGCTCAAGGCTTTGATGCCGCTTTTTTTGGCATTAACCCTAAAGTGGCGGAGTTGATGGACCCTCAACAGCGTATTTTTTTGGAGCTAGCCTGGGAGGCGCTTGAAACCAGCGGGCATTTACCCGAACATTATAATGGCGTAATTGGGGTTTACGGCGGTGTAGGTAACAATACCTATTATATTAATAATGTATTAGCGCATCCTGATAAAATAGAGAATATAGGGCGGTTCTTAACTGCTACCATTAATGAGAAAGACTATATAGCTACCCGTAAAGCTTATGAGCTAAACCTTACCGGCCCCGCTGTAAGCGTACACGCGGCCTGTTCTACCTCTTTGCTGGCTATTGCGCAGGCGGCCGATGCCATTCGGAACGGCCAATGTACGGTAGCGCTTGCCGGAGGGGCATCCATCAGTATACCTATCAACAGTGGGCATCTTTATCAACAAGGAACCATGCTTAGCGCCGATGGGCATTGCCGCCCGTTTGATGCCGAGAGTGATGGTACCGTATTTAGCGATGGAGCCGGTATAGTAGTGCTCAAAAATATGGATGATGCCATAAAAGATGGCGATACCATTTATGCCGTTTTAAAAGGAGTAGGGTTGAATAACGACGGTGGCGGAAAAGGTAGCTTCACTGCACCAAGCGCTGACGGGCAGGCAGGGGCTATTGCTATGGCTATCGCCGATGCAGGTGTAGAGGCTGCTAACATTTCCTACATTGAGGCACATGGTACAGCCACCGCTTTAGGCGACCCTATAGAAATAGAAGGCCTAAACCTGGCTTTTGGCAAGCAGGAACATAACCAGTATTGCGCCATAGGCTCTATCAAGAGTAACATGGGGCATTTAGTAGCAGCGGCGGGTGTGGCAGGGTTCATTAAAACTACGCTGGCACTCTATCACCGGCAAATACCGCCTTCACTGCATTACACAAGGCCGAACCCTAATATCGATTTCGGAGACAGCCCATTCTTTGTCAATACATCCTTACGTAACTGGGGTTCTGTAGGCAAACGAATAGCAGGCGTAAGCTCATTTGGTGTAGGCGGAACCAACGTACACACCATACTGGAAGAATATCAGCAAAATGAAGATAAGGAAACCAGTGAGCCACGCCCGTTTGAGCTGATCAGTTGGTCGGCTAAAACCGCTACCAGCGCCTCAAAGTACGCGGATAGATTGTACTATTATATACAGGATCATCCCGAAGCCAGCTTAAGCGATATAGCTTATACCTTGCATACCACACGTGCGGATATGCGCGAGCGTAATTTCATCATAGCTGCCGACCGTGAAGACCTGATGGAAAAGCTGGTGAATTACAAAAGGGATGTAACCAATTCAAAGGGGCTTAACCAGCAGGCGACAGAAGTGGTATTTATGTTTCCCGGCCAGGGGGCGCAGTACCTCAATATGGGCTATGAGCTGTACAAACATGAGCCTGTATTTGCCGAAGCAATAAACGAGTGTGTAGCCATTATGCAAGGTACGGCTCATGCCGGCATCCTTGATGTAATATATGCTGAGGAAACCGCCGAAGCCGCGGAAAAACTGAAAAATACTTTTTATACCCAGCCGGCTATCTTCATCACTTCTTACGCCATGGCAAGGCTATGGATCAGCTGGGGCATTGAGCCGGCCATACTGATGGGGCATAGCATTGGTGAGTTCGTTGCAGCGCATCTCGCGGGGATATTCGGCTTAGAAGATGCGCTTAAACTGATCACTGAACGTGCCCGCCTGGTAAGCGAAGTAGCCGAGGGGGATATGCTATCCGTACGGATAGCTCCTGATGAACTGGAAAATATACTACCTGCAGATCTGTCGATAGCTGCGGTAAACAGCAATAAATTATCCGTAGTAGCAGGCACAAAAGCAGCCGTCGCCGCGTTTGCAGAACAACTGGAGGAGAAAGGTATAGCCGGCCGTATGTTGCAAACCAGCCATGCTTTTCATTCAGCCATGATGGATGATATCATAGCGCCTTTTGAAAGCGTTGTGCGTACAGTACAACTTAACCGGCCGGTAAAACCAGTATTATCTACCGTTACCGGCGATTGGCTTACCGAGGCCGAAGCGACCGATCCGGCTTATTGGGCTAACCATTTACGCAAAACGGTACATTTTGCCCGTGCTGTAGACCGTGTGTCTGAAGAAAAAGGCCGCGTATTATTAGAAGTAGGTCCGGGCCGTACCCTGGCCACCCTTGCCGCTCAGCAGGCACCTGCAGATGTGGTAACTACCATTGCCGGGATAGATAACAATAAGCAGCCCGAGTATGTGTCTGCCCTAAAAGCCATGGGGCAGCTCTGGTTAAACGGAATTACTTCTAACTGGAATAAGTTTTACGGGAATGGGCATAAACGTTTAGCTTTACCTGCTTATGCCTTTGATCATAAAATATACTGGGTAGAACCAGCGCTTGCAACCTCTACCGTAGCGGTAAATTACCAGCCGGGAGAAATAGTGCCCGATTCGCCACCTTTAATTACACAAGAGAATATCATACAAAATACCATGACGAGAAAAGATTTTCTGGCCGGTAAACTCCAGGGCATATTCGCTGATGCAGCGGGTATAGATATTGATAATGCCTCCGCTGATATCAGCTTCCCTGAGATCGGGTTCGACTCGCTTTTGCTTACCCAGATAGCCACCAATCTTAAAAAAACGTTCAATGTAAATATCACTTTCAGGAAACTGTTTGAAGATTATAACTCTATCAACCTGCTGGCAGATTTCCTGGACAAAACCATACCGGCAGGGCAGTTTGAACCTGCTCCGGCCACGAAGACCGCAATAACGGCAGCCAACAAACAGACAGTTTATACCCAGGCGGCTCCGCTGCCGCAAGCCATGCCACTAACTGGTAATGGTAGCGAGGTTGCTCTTAATATGATCAGCCAGCAACTGCAACTATTGGCCGGCCAGATAGCGCAATTACAGGGTTATGATGCTAAAATGGCCAACCATACCCAAACCATACCCCAACCAACTGCCAACGAGCTGCAAAGCGAACCTGTAGCGCCTTTACTGCTCGACCAGGAGCCGGAGGTAACCGCGGAGGAGATGGTAGAGATAAAAAAACCGTTTGGAGCCACCGCCCGCATTGAACGAAAGGTACAGGAACTTGATGATAAGCAAATGGCCTGGCTTGCTGATCTTACCAAAAGCTACAACAATAAAACGCGCAAGAGCAAAGAGCAAACACAGCAGCACAGGGCATACATGGCCGACCCAAGGGTGGTAAGTGGTTTTCGGCCGTTAACCAAAGAGGTGGTATATCCCATAGTGATCAATAAATCAAAAGGTAACCGCTTGTGGGATGTTGATGGCAACGAATACATTGATGCCTTAAACGGCTTCGGTTCAAACATGTTGGGTTACCAGCCCAATGTATTAAAAAAGGCCATACATGAGCAGATAGACCTGGGATATGAGATAGGCCCGCAGCACGAACTCGCGGGTGAGGTATGTAAATTGATGTGTGAGTTTACAGGCCATGACCGTGCGGCATTGTGCAACACAGGGTCGGAAGCGGTGCTTGGGGCCATGCGTATAGCGCGTACGGTGAGCGGAAGATCACTCATCGTAGCTTTTAGCGGTTCATATCATGGTATTATGGATGAGGTAATTGTACGCGGTACCAAAAAACTAAAAACTTTCCCTGCTGCGTCGGGTATTTTGCCGGAAAACGTGCAAAATATGCTTATCCTCGATTATGGTACGGACGAAGCCTTACGTATCATTAGCGAACGTGCCGATGACATAGCGGCGGTATTGGTAGAGCCAGTACAAAGCAGGCGCCCCGAATTTCAACCAATTGAATTTCTTAAGAGTTTGAGGACACTTACTGCCGAAAAGCAGATATGCCTGGTGTTTGACGAGGTGATCAGCGGCTTCCGTTTTCATCCCGGAGGTACGCAGGCATTGTTTGGGATCAAGGCGGATCTGGGTACTTACGGTAAAGTAATAGGAGGAGGCATGCCGGTTGGCGCAATATGCGGTAAAACAGCATACATGGACGCACTTGACGGTGGTTTCTGGCAATACGGTGATGATTCGGTACCGGAAGTTGGTGTAACCTATTTTGCAGGCACCTTTGTACGCCATCCCTTAGCGCTCGCTGCAGCTAAAGCGTCGTTATTATACATGAAAGAGCGCGGGCCTGCTTTACAGGAAAAACTTACCGGCCTGGCTAAACGTTTACGTGAGGGAATGGAAGTTACCTGCCGCAAGCTGGATATACCTGTTTCTACTGTAGGCTTTGGCTCATTATGGCGTATCAAATTTTTGGAAGATATACCTTACAGCGAACTGTTGTTTACGCTTATGCGGCTAAAGGGCATACATATACTGGATGGTTTCCCATGTTTTATGACCGATGCACATACTGAGCAGGATGTCGACTTTATGATAGCGCAATTTAACGAAAGCATACAGGAAATGGTTGATGTTGGCTTTTTTAAACAAAGCCAGCCTGTGAACACCATGGCTGACCTTAGTGCTAAACAGGTTGATCTCCAGGCAATGAATACCCCACCGGTTGCCGGAGCAAGGCTGGGACGAGATAAAGAAGGAAACCCCGCCTGGTTTATTGAAGATAAGGCCAACCCGGGAAAGTATTTGCAATACAACATCAGTAATAATTAAATGCCCGAACAGACAGCTACATATAATCCCCAGGTTAGCACTGAAGCGTTTAACCCGTTTACCGGGCCCGAAATTTTACTAATTGCCCCTGCTACCGAACCCCAGATGGAGATCTGGACATCCTGCCTCATCGGCGGAAACGATGCCAATTGCGCCTATAACGATTTTGCTACCATCACGCTTACCGGGCACGCGTTTAATAAGGATGCAATGTTTGCCGCCATACAGGCGCTTAGCGACAGGCACGAGGCGTTACGAACCGTGTTCAGTGCCAGCGGAGAGCATATTATCATTTATAAGAACTCTCCTGTAAGGGTTGATTATCACGATCTTTCGGGGCACGATGACGAGCAGAACAAATTGTTTATTGAGAATTACAATAAACAACTGGCAATAACACCTTTGGATTTACTTAACGGGCCGCTTTTTAAGACAGCCTTGATCAAACTCAGCGCAGATGAACACGTAGTGGTACTGCTTACCCATCATATTGTTTGCGATGGCTGGTCAATGGGGATAATCATGCAGGAGTTAGGAAAAATTTATTCGGCTTTTGCACAGGGCCAAGAACCCAATTTGCCGCCAGCCCCCCAATTTAGCCAGTACGCTGAAGATGAGGCCAACGCACGCAACAACACCGAAAACAAGGAGACCGAACAATATTGGTTAAACCAATTCAATGGTAGCGACCACTTGTTAGATATACCTACAGACAACCCACGGCCCGTACCACGTACCTTTAAAAGCACACGGGCCGATTACGGGCTGGATACTTTACTGGTAAATGAGTTAAAAGCTTTCGCACGTAAAACAGGGGTAAGTTTGGTAACTACCATACTGGCATCTTTTGAAGTGCTTTTGCATCAAATTACCGGGCAGGATGAAGTTATTGTAGGTTTACCTGCCGCCGGGCAGTCGGCCACGGGCAACTTTAGCCTTGTAGGGCATTGCGTTAACCTGCTGCCGCTGCGAAGTTTTCCGCATGGCAACCAAACTTTTGCCAACTATCTCAAAGAACGGAAAGATACAATTCTGGACGCGTACGATCATCAGCAGTATACCTTTGGCAGCTTACTTAAGCGATTGGCTATTCCTCGCGATCCATCACGGTTACCGCTGGTGCCGGTCATATTCAATATTGACATTGGTATGGATGATGGCATCGCTTTTCACGAGCTTAAACATCGCTATATCAATAACCCGCGTGAGTACGAAACCTTTGAGATATTCTTGAATATCACCGATAATAAAGGCACGCTTACCTTTGAATGGTCGTACAATACTCAGTTATTCCAGTCGGCAACCATTTCGCGTTTCATGCAGGAGTTTGAACACCTGCTGCGGTATGTGATCAAAAACCCGGATGCATTGATAGGTAAAATACCGCTCATGAACGCGCAGCAGGTAAAAGAACTGTTAACCAGGTGGAATAACACAAAAGTGGCATACCCTAAGGATAAGCCGCTGCATCATATCATCAGCGAAACCGCGTCGCAATATCCTGATAGAATAGCGTTAAAATTTAACGGACAGGAATTGAATTATAATCAGCTTAACAAAAAAGCTAACCAGTTAGCTGCTGTGTTGATTGAAAAAGGTGTTAAGCCGGGTGATAAGGTAGCTATCTCCATGGATAGGAATGCTGACCTGGTTGTGGCATTACTGGCCATCATGAAAGCCGGGGCTACTTATCTACCGCTCGACCCGATATTTCCTATCAACCGCATTAATTACATGCTGGAGGATTCGAGTGCAGTTGTGTTGATCACCACTAAGGTTTATAGTCAGCGGTACATATCTAACGCCAAAGAATTATTGCTTGACGAGGTTATGCCGGGCCTGGGCAATTATCCGGAAACAGACCCGGTGGTAGAAGTAAATGGAGATGATCTGCTGTATATCCTTTACACATCCGGGTCAACAGGGCAGCCCAAGGGAGTGCAGATCAAACATCACAACGTTGTGAATTTTCTGTACAGCATGCAAAAGCAGCCCGGGCTTACCAATACCGATAAGTTACTTGCTGTTACTACCATTAGTTTTGATATTGCCGGCCTAGAATTATGGTTGCCGCTTATTACCGGCGCGCAGATTATTTTGGCTGATGCAACAACAGCAAAAGACGGTAATGCCTTACTGGATATCATTCGCAAGGAAAATATTACGGTTATGCAGGCAACGCCATATACCTGGCGTATTATGCTCGAATCCGGCTGGAAAAGCGAGCGGATAAAAGTAATATGCGGGGGAGAGGCCTTGCCTATGGACCTTGCTACCCGTATACTGGAGCGGGCGTCCTCTTTATGGAATGTTTACGGGCCAACCGAAACAACTATATGGTCTACACTAAAGGAAATAAAAGCTACAGACGAATCAATAAATATTGGGCGGCCCATTGATAATACTTATGTATATGTTTTAGATAAGTTTTACAACATGTTGGCGCCCGGGGCCGCGGGAGAAATATTTATTGGCGGGGAAGGTGTTGCTAAAGGCTACCTCAACCGGCCCGAGCTTACGGCCGAAAAGTTTGTTGCCGATCCGTTTGACAGCTCTCCCAACGCCATGATGTACGGGACAGGTGATTTAGGAACCTATACTCCTGATGGTGACCTGGTTTATCTTTCGCGTATAGATGCCCAGGTGAAAATAAGGGGGTACCGTATTGAAACGGGAGAAATTGAATACAACCTTTCAAAGGAGGAGGCGGTAAAGCAGGCTGTTGTAATTGCACGCAACGATAAAAACGGGGTGGCTAAACTGGTAGCCTACATAGTGCTTGACGAGCAGTATAAGAAAATAGAGGATTATACCGATCTGATACATCAATGGCGTGTGGCATTGCGAAATGCCGTACCCGATTATATGGTACCGGATAATTTTGTGGTGACTTACGAAATGCCGCTTACACCCAACGGGAAAGTGGATAAGAAAGCCCTCGCCGCGCAGGATTTGGAAGCCGTTGAAACGGTGCGTTATGTTGCACCCTCAACCGAAAATGAGCAACTGCTTGCAAACATATGGGCAGAAATGCTGGGTATAGAACAGGTTGGCATACACGATAATTTTTTTGAATTAGGTGGCCATTCGTTAATAGCAGTTAAAGTAATGGCACGCATTGAACAGGAAACAGGTGAGCGGTTACCTTTAGCTATACTGTTTGAAAACTCAACCATTGAGAAGCTGGCATCGGTACTGGATAACGACAGTAATGCTATTTCGTGGGACTCATTAGTTCCTATTAAGCCTACAGGTACCAAAGTGCCTATTTACATTGTACATGGTGCAGGGCTTAACGTGTTGTTATTTAATACGCTTGCCAAACACCTTGATGCCGACCAGCCTGTATATGGCTTGCAGGCCAAGGGCCTCAATGGCGTAGATGAACCACTTAATCGTATAGAAGATATGGCTGCTCATTACATATCTTCTATTCTGGCGAAAAATCCTGATGGGCCTTATGCGCTGGCGGGTTTTTCATTCGGTGGGCTTATCGCCTTTGAAATGGCCAGGCAAATGAAAGCGTTGAATAAGGACGTTCGAATGCTTGGTATGTTTGATACCTATGCCTATCGTACGCCACACTATGACCCTATCGCTGTGCAGGTGGTGAAGCGTGGTTTATACTTTGGGCGTAAGATATGGCATTCCGTCACCTTTAAGGATGGTTTCATCAAAACCATTAATAAACGATCAACGGCTGTAAAGCGTGGGTTGACCCGCCTGTTTTGGAAACTGCGCTATGGTAAAGAACAAAATCAGGCCGGCTTTTTCGGGTATTCTCACCGGATAGATGAAATGAATGATATAGCGCAAAAGTATTATCGTATACAGCCATCAGACCTGGAAATTGAGCTCTTTAGGGCTGAAACCCGTTCTTATTATCTGGACGATTATATTTATATGGGTTGGAAACCTTACGCGTTAAAAGGAATAAATATCCATAACGTACCGGGCGAGCATAATACCATGTTTAAAGAGCCTAATGATAAAGTTTTCGCACGGGTATTGCAGGACTGTTTGGATAAAATTAACTATTAATACAAATTGGCTACGCTTACAAACCTGCCGCTGGCTCATGTTAATTTTATGCCGGGCAATATGGCCGGTTATCAATTATCTGCTGACGAAGTACATGTTTGGTGTACGAGTATAAGTGAGGGCGTTGAAATGTTACCGGTTTACAGGGCGCCTCTTAACGCTGATGAATTGGCCCGGGCCGGAAAGTATTTTCAGCTAAAAGACCAGCACCGCTTTGTGATAAGCCGAGGTATGCAGCGTATGGTTTTGGGCAGGTATATGGATACGGCACCAGATAAGCTTAAATTTGTTCTGGGAGAAAACAAGAAGCCGAAAATTGCAAATAATAGCAATAAAGTACTGTTTTACAATCTATCACATGCAGGTGACCGGATATTGTTGGCTGTAGCCAATTCGTCCGTAGGAGTTGATGTGGAGTATCTTGACCCTGATTTTGAATTTAAGGATATTTTGCCGGAAAATTTTAGTGTGGAAGAGGCCGCTTACATCAACGAAACCAATAGCATAGAACGCTTTTATAAGCTGTGGACCCGTAAGGAGGGCTTTCTCAAAACTATAGGGCAGGGGTTAGGTGATCATTTATCTGTTACGCCAGCACTCGATGGGGTGCATAAATTACCACAGCACTTATTAAAGAGTAATGAAGATTGGCTTCAACAAAGTTTCAACATAGCTCCTGATCATATTGCCGCTGTGGCTTACGCAGGTAACCGGCAGCTAAAAGCTTATCAATTCAACTTAATTTAAAGCTCTTAAAGTATCGGCTTGTATGGCCGGTTTAATGGCCATAATTTCCTTTATCCTTAATTCAGTTTCTTTCCACTTCTTTTTATCTCTTATCACCAAAGTGTTGGTATCTGCTTTGGCATAGTAATCAGAAATGTTTCTTTGCAGATCAGTATCTACTGTTTGATAATGCTGTTTTTGTAATTCTTTCAGCAATTTGGCATAGGTATCATCGGCAAGTTTATATTGTCCCGGCAGAGTGGGCGTACCCGTATCAAAATTTATGTCGGGCAGTGTAAGTGATCCGCTTTTTACCTGCTCAACAGCTTCATTGTAATTTTTTAAAATAGACTCAAAGCTTACGGCAAATAGTTTCTGTCCTTCTTCTCCGGGCGATTGATATTTCAATGTCTTAAGCGGGCCGATCTTGGGTAATATCCTTATCAGGAATACAGTAAGTTTAGCAAAAAATTTACTTTCCTTTTGCTCTTTACCAAATTCGAGGTTAAAAGCGCGCCTGCTCATTTTGTACTGGAATTTTTTAGCGGTGGTACCGGGATGCATACGCTCAATTTCGGCTTGGTTGGCTTTGTAGGCAGAGCGTGTTAAGTTAGGGAACAAATTACGCACACCCCAGCGCATCGTATTAATATCCGCATTGATGTTGCCGAATATGGTATTCAACCGTTTCCCGTAAGTTTTATAAAAAGCCCGTTCAAGCACGGGAACTGATATGTTGAAGCCAATAAAATCGTGGTAACCTTCAGAAGTGTAGCCGTTTTGGCCTATTTGCAATACGTCATAAGCGAACTCCATACGGCTATGCGACATATGGTTATCTTCGTAGGTAACTACATCGCCAAATTTTTTGCGGAGCTTAGGATAAACGATGGGCACATTTAAGTTGGTTGACATGGAATGCCCATATTTATCAGCCATATAATGAGACATAGCACCCAGCGCGAAAGCATATTCGTTTAGGTTCTGCGCATCATTAATAAGGTTAATGATAAAATCTCCGCTACGTACATAATGTAAAAGATCTGTGAAAAAACCGTTCCCAAAAGGCATATAACCCATATCCGCCACTATGCTGCCCCCATACGCGTAAGAATGTGCTACCAGGAGTTCTTCGCGGCTCGCTGTGGGGTACTTTTCTTTCAATAAGGGCAACAGCGAAGGCTTCCATGAAGCATCAATTATTGCCTCATGTGCAAGTACCGAATAAGCTTTTACACTTTGCCCTAATAAGGTAAGCAGTACAAACGCCAAAAACGATTTTAGAGCCGATCTGAGAAGCATCTTCAATTACACATAATTTGGTTAGAAAACCACAAATAAGCGCAACGGTTTTTATTGAATGCGGTTAAAGATGCAATTGTTACAAACTGATATGTTAAAATGCTTTAAAGTGGCATTATTTCCCCTTTTCATTGTATATGCCTACTTCCGCAAGGGATGGGGGGAGGGGCGCCTCGTCAACAACCACACGCACTTTGTTGCCCCAGGTTGTTGCAAAACGATGGATTTTAACGCGTTTAGTCGTATTGCCTTTTAAAAGCGTTTTCCAGGTTCCGTTCTGCAAATATTCTACATGATAAGCGGTGATGTTGGCCTTAGGTTCAGTTATGGCAATAGTATTAAATTCGGTATCGCGTCCAAAATCTACCTCCCACCACGGTGCTTTTACCTCGGCGTTTGATGTCCATGAAGTAGTAAAATCATCATCATTAGCGAAATCCATAATGTTCATATCGTCGCTCCAACTGCTGTTTGTTGGTTTACGTTTGGCCAGGTTGGTAGATATGATGGGTTCTCCGGTTGGGGCAAAATTGGTGGCAGGGTAATCATTTTTCCATAGCCGGCCAATCTCCTTTAATGCTGCAAGCGCGTTATCGTCAAACAAGCCATCGCGGTTAGGTGCAACATTTAAAATGAAATTACAGCCTGCTTTGTTAAGGGTAGTTAGTTCGTTAACCATTTTTGCCGCGTCTTTTACAGGCGTTGTTGGAAAATCTGTTTTCCAGAACCAACTTTGCTGCAAAGGCAGGCAGGCAAGTGATGGCATTACATTGGTTTCTTTAGCAAGGCGCTGTCCGGCACCCATTTCATACGTTTTAATATCCGTATAAAATAACCCTTCTGCCGGGTATTTGGCACCGTTAAGGTCCATCAGAACACAATCAGGCTGTAACGATTTTACCAGGCGGTAAACATCTTCAAAAGGGATATCATCATAGCTAATGCGCGACCATGGCGCATCCCAACCATCAATAATTAAAGCCTCAATTTTACCATAATGTGTAAGCAGTTCGGTAAGTTGGGCCTTCACCATTTCAAAATGTTTAGGCGTAATGCTGTTAGGCCTAAGCTGATGATGCGTGTCCAGTATGGAGTAATATAACATTACTTTGAGCCCGTTTTTCCGGAAAGCGTCTACATACTCCTTTACCACATCACGTTTAAGCGGGCTATTCATCACGTTATAATCGGTAGTTTTGGTATCCCATATACAAAAGCCGCTATGGTGTTTGGTAGTAAGGCAACCGTACACCATATTGGCGCTTTTCGCGGCTTTTGCCCATTGGTCTGCGTTAAGCTTTTTGGGGTTAAAGGCACTTGCCGGCGCGTTAGGGTCAGGCCAGTCGGCATTCATGTAAGTAGGCATATTAAAATGGATGAACATGCCAAATTTTAGGTCTACAAATTTTTGCTGTAAGCACGAGAGAGGGGTATTATTCTGTGCCCTGGCCACAGTCAATGTGGCGATAAAGAATAATATAGTTGTTAGCGTTTTTTTCATGAGTGGGAGCGATGATAAGCTCCCAAAATAATTATTTTTTTCTAAATGTGGCCCGCATTAAATGCCAAAAGGCCTGCCGAAGCAAGCCTTTTGATATAAGATATTCGTATTTAAGTAAAGTATTACTTAAGTAATTCAGCTTTTACGGTATCTAATATTTTAAACGACTCGGCTGTAGTAGGCGCTTCCGCGTAAACGCGCAATACAGGCTCTGTACCTGATGGGCGTACCATTACCCAGCTGTCATCGCCAAAGAAGAATTTAAATCCGTCAAGGTCTTCTGTACGCTCCACTTTAAGATTGCCGAACGAAGTGTATTGGCCACCTTTACAAGCACTGATGATGGCTTGTTTCTTTTCTTCGGTAACATGCAGGTCATAGCGCTCAACCGCAAACTGGCCAACAACATCATATATTTCCTGTACCAGTTCTTTAAGGGTACGGCCGCTTTTTGCCATAAACTCCCAAATCATTAAACCTATCCAAACACCGTCGCGCTCAGGGATGTGGCCGTTAACCGCTATACCGCCTGATTCTTCGCCACCTACCATAAATGGTTTGCCGGAGTTAACAATAAGGTCGCAGATATATTTAAAGCCAATTTTGGTAACGGTGTTGTTTAAGCCATAAGCATCGCATAGTTTCTGTATTTTGCTGGTGCAGGAGAAGGTTGAATAAACTTCGCCACGCTCGCCTTTTACCTTATACATGTAATGGATAAGCAGTAAAAGAATATGGTGCGAATCAACAAAGTTGCCGTCAGCATCATACAAACCAATACGATCGGCATCGCCATCTGTAACTAAGCCTGATGCGATCTCGCCTTCAGAAAGTTTTATTAATTGCTCAAACTCCTGCAGGTTACGCTGGATTGGCTCAGGAGCCTGCCCATCAAAACCCGGGTTATAATCGGCATGCAGGAAAGTGATATCCGGGAACAGGCGGCGCATTACATTTTGGCCGGCGCCATACATGGCATCATAAGCCCATTGTAAACCACTATCGCGTATGGCGGGTATGTCAAAGCTTTTTTCAGCATGTTCAACATACATGTCCTCAAGGTTAATGTATTCAACAAGTCCTTCGGTAACATAGTCAGCCACAGTTTTCAGCTGTAGATCTAAGGTATCGGGTATTTGCTTTTCAACCTTCTCAATATCATCCGGTGTTGCCGGCCCGCCATAATAAGCCTTAATTTTGTAGCCATTGTAAGCAGGCGGGTTGTGGCTTGCCGTAATAATAATACCTGCTGATGATTGGGTACGCACAGTTCCCAATGAGATCATGGGGGTTGAAACAAACAAGTTCTCGGCACGGTGAACTTTTATGCCTTGTGATGCCAGTACGCAGGTAGTGGCATCAGCAAACATCGGCCCGGCAAAACGTGGGTCGCAGCCTACCAGTGCGGATGGGTTTTCAAAATTGTCTTTAAGCCACAGTGCGGTAGCGTAAGCTACACGTTTAACATTTTCAAGGGTAAAGTCATCAGCAATGATAGCTCTCCAGCCATCCGTTCCGAATTTTATTTTAATCATTTTAAGAAGATAAGTGGTTTAAAATCCTATTTTTAGCGCCTAAAATATTGATACAAGAATATCAATCATTTGTGGTAAACGGAAATAAAGAATGAAAGTTTTAAAATTTGGCGGAACATCGGTCGGCAGTCCCGCCCGTATGAAAAAGCTGCTGGATATCATTAACCCTCAGGAGCGGCAGATCGTAGTGCTTTCGGCAATGTCGGGCACTACCAATAATTTGGTTGAAATTGGACAGGCATATCTTGCCGGAGATAAACAGAAGGCCGCTAACCTTATTCAAATCCTAAAAGAAAAGTACGAAGGGGTTATAAAGGAACTTTACAGTAAAGATGAATTTTATGAGCAGGCTAAAGGGGTAATAGATCATCATTTTGGTCTTTTAAGCGGTTTGGCCAATGATCTTTTTACAACCATTGAGGATAAAATTATCCTGGCGCAGGGCGAATTGCTATCAACCACTTTATATCACATTTATCTGAAAGAGATCAGTGTACCTTCGGTTTTATTGCCGGCGCTTGATTTTATGAAGACCGATGAGGATAGTGAGCCTATTGTAGATTATATTGCCTCCCACTTAACGCCAATGCTCGATAAGCATCCGGAGGTTAACCTGTTTATTACACAAGGCTTTATCTGCCGTAACTCCTTTGGCGAGATTGATAACTTGCGCCGTGGCGGTAGCGATTACACCGCTTCGTTGATAGGTGCTGGAATCCGAAGCGAAGAAGTACAGATATGGACAGATATAGACGGTATGCACAATAACGACCCGCGTATTGTAAGCAATACCAAGCCAATTGCGCAACTATCATTTGATGAGGCGGCAGAACTGGCGTATTTCGGCGCTAAAATATTACACCCTCAGAGCGTGTTCCCTGCACAGAAATATAAGATACCGGTTAGGTTATTGAACACCATGGACCCGCAGGCTGCCGGTACATTAATTACGAACACCAGCGAAAAAGATAAAATTAAATCTATTGCTGCTAAAGACGATATTACCGCTATTAAAATACACAGTAGCCGTATGTTACTTGCGCACGGGTTTTTACGCCGGGTATTTGAAGTATTTGAAAGATACCGCACGTCTATAGATATGATCACCACTTCGGAGGTGGCTGTATCGCTTACTATTGATGATACTACCTATCTGGGCGAGATCACTAAAGAGCTTGCCGCGTTTGGCACAGTTGAGGTAGATGTTAACCATACCATTATATGTGTTGTAGGTGACTTTGCTGCCGAGAAAAATGGCTATGCAGCCAGGGTGCTGGATGCTATAAAGCATGTGCCTGTACGAATGATATCCTACGGGGGCAGTGATCATAACCTATCTTTACTGGTAAAGACAGAAGAAAAAACGGAAGTTCTGAGAAGCTTGCATAGCAGGTTGTTTTAAAAGTTTATTATAACATAACATTAAGGCGTCATTGCGGGGAACGAAGCACTGACGTGATGGGAAAGGTCAATTTTTAACCTGACTTTTTAATTTTTACTCACAAACATGTTTACTAACAATGCCATACAAGGTTTCGCTAACGTTGAAACCCCTTTTTATTACTATGACCTTAGCGTATTGAGAAACACGCTTGATGCCTGTCGCGATGCCTCGTCAAAATACGGATTTCATGTGCATTATGCTATGAAAGCCAACTTTAACCCCAGGGTTATTGATATGGTGCAATCCTACGGTTTCGGGGCTGATTGTGTAAGTGGTAATGAGGTGAAGGCCGCTATTAACCATGGCTTTAGTAAAAGTAAGGTGGTATTTGCCGGTGTAGGTAAGTCTGATAAAGAAATAAATGAAGCGCTGGATGCTGATATTTTTTGCTTTAACGTAGAATCGGTACAGGAACTGGAGATTATTGATGAACTTGCCGCGGCGAAGGGTAAAGTAGCAGGGGTAGCCATCCGTATTAACCCGAATGTTGATGCCCATACCCATCATTTTATTACTACCGGGCTTGATGAAAATAAGTTTGGCATTAATACCTGGCAGCTTAATGATGTAGCCGATGCCTTACGCAAACTAAGCCATATTAATTTTTTGGGTATTCATTTTCATGTAGGTTCTCAAATAACCGATATGGAGGTTTTCCGTAACCTTTGCAACCGCATTAATGAAATACAGGACTGGTTCGAAGGCAGGGGCTTTAATGTAAAAATTTTGAATGCTGGCGGAGGCTTAGGTGTCGATTATTATCAGCCTGATACCAATGTGCCCGATTTTGAAAGCTATTTTAAAGTCTTCAGTCAGTTTTTAAAGGTAAAACCAGGCCAGGAAGTACATTTTGAGCTTGGAAGGGCATTGGTTGCACAATCGGCTTCGCTTATCGCGAGGGTGCTGTATGTGAAGAATGGCCAAAAGAAAAACTTTTTGATACTGGACGCGGGTATGACGGAACTAATGCGGCCGATGTTGTACCAGGCTTATCATGCTATTGAAAATTTAAGTCAAAGGTCAGAAAAGCATTCACAACCCAACCCTAACCATTCACTGGTAAAATATGATGTAGTGGGCCCTATATGTGAAAGTACCGACTGTTTCCGCAAAGATGTTGAACTGCCTCAATCTTTCCGAGGCGATTTAATTGCTATACGTACTGCAGGGGCATACGGTGAGGTAATGGCTTCAAACTATAACTTGCGCGATAAAGTTCAGAGCGTTTACGCTGATAGCGGTATTTAGCCGGTTAGCAATAATTATTTAAACATTCTAAAAACCTTTAAGAATGTTCAAACATCATTCTGAAACAAAAGGTAGTTTACGGTGTATTATTGAGAAAATATTTGCAATAATCCCCAGTACCTACGCCAAATGAATCAAAATGAGCAGCAACGGCTCACAATAGTGAACAGGTTTAAACAGCTTGACGCAGGTACAACCGCCGATCTTAACGATCTTACTGCACTTGTAGCCGAAATTTGTGATACTCCGATAGCATTGGTTACCCTGGTTGACGACAAGATGCAATGGTTTAAAGCATCAGTTGGAACCGAACTTAACTGTACGACTAAAGAAGTCTCCTTTTGTAAAAAAACCATTCTCCAGGATAGCCTTTATATTGTACCCGATACGCTACAGGATGAGGTTTATAAAAATAATGCTTTAGTTACGGACGACCCACATGTGCGCTTTTACGCCGGGGCTACGCTCATCAGTAAGGAAGGGTACGCCATAGGCAGCCTTTGCGTGATTGATAAAAGGCCGCGCGAACTCTCTGAGCATCAGAAAAAAAGTTTACTCATAATGGCCAAACAAGTAGTTCATATAATGGAATTGAACTGGAGCTTGAAAACTTTGGAGGAAAAACATCATATTGAGCAGGAGCAAAGCCTTGCCATTATTGAGTCGGAACTTAAATTAAAGGCCATCTTTGATAGTTCAACCGATATGCATTTCCTGGTGAACAGCAGTTATAATGTAATTGCTTTTAACAGATCTGCGGCGGTGTTTATCAAAGACAATTACAAGCATGAGCTTACCTGTCAGGATGATATATTACTATACACAGACCCTGGAATACTCAGTCAATTTAAAAAGTGTTTTAAATTGGCCCTTGCTGGAAGGAGTATAAAACGGGAGTGGATGTTGATGAGTGGCACACCTAATGCTTGCTGGAAATTAACCACTTTTATACCGGTGAAGAATAGCGGTGGTGATATTATGGGTGTAGCTTTAAGCTCAACAGATATTACCAGGCATAAACGCCAGGAAGCATACATTAATGCCCAGAATGAGGCCCTGCGTCGTATAGCCTTGATACAATCACATGAGCTGCGCCGCCCGGTTGCTTCTCTTTTAGGTATCATGGATCTTATTAAAATGGAAAATGTACATTTTAATTATTTTGATATCATGGAAACCACTGTTAACGAACTTGATGAAAAGATACGGAGTATAGTAAAAGATTCTGAAGATACGCTTGATAATAGGCATTTGGCAGTTGTTGCTTAAGCTGCCGGCGCTGTTTTTATATTAATATGACAGCAATGCCGATTATTATCCATACCTTGCGCACTTTAATAAATATTATAATGCAAAAACAAGGAACAGTTAAATTTTTTAATGAAACAAAGGGTTTTGGTTTTATCGTACCAGCTGATGGTAGCCAGGAAATATTTGTTCATTCAACAGGCCTTATTGATGAGATCCGTGAGAACGACAAAGTTGAATACGAAGTTGAGAACGGAAGAAAAGGCTTAAATGCAGTAAACGTAAAAGTAGTTTAATATATCTATATAACTAAGATTACAAATTGTATGAACATCCACCCCACAAGGTGGATGTTCTATTTTTTATACCTATCTGTTACCGCTCATCCAAAACGCTACCGCCGCTATGGCTATGACAGCGAAAGTGATCAAGATCAGCGCGTCGAGTACCCATCTCAATAAGCGGTAACCCGGGCTTTCCCATCTGTTAAAATAAGGCAGCAGTTTGTATTTTAAAAAAATTAATATAGCTGCTGTTATGAACACCATCAGGAAAAACATCTTCCTGAAATGTATGTCCTGCATCAAATTTAATACATTGGTCCACGTCATTGTTTAGTTAACAAGGCGGCTATTTTTTTGTGTGGGCACATTTACAAGCAAGAGTTGTGATACGCCTACTAATTAACAAAAAGATAAATAGTACGGTATGGTATTTGTAAGACAAGGACATATTCATCTACAAAAAGTAACAAATATGAAAGATCAAGCAAAAGTTATAGCAGCGCTTTTAATAGGTGCTGCAGCGGGTGCCGCTTTAGGTTTATTATTGGCCCCTGAAAAAGGCGAGGATTTACGCGGCGATATTGCTGATTATGTAAATGACCTTGTGAATAAAGCTAAGGACAAAGCTCAAAACACCGTCGAGAACGTAAAAGATTACAGCAGTAATGTTGTTGATTCTGTAAAATCAAAAATCAATGGCGCTGTAGAACATGCACGTGATGCTTATGACGATGCAAAAGATAAAGCTAAAGATTATGCTGAAAATGGCGCACATGAGGCTAAATCACGAGTAAAGAGCACAGCTAATGACTGGAATAATTCTATCCAGAATAGTTGAAAATATAATTAACTAAAACAAAAAACCAGCCCGCAGGCTGGTTTTTTGTTTTAGTGGATATTTATTTTTTTGCTAACCAGGTGTTGTCTCCAGGTGTAGCATCCATAAATATACCGTTATCCAAAGTGATTGACTTAAGGCTTTTGCCTCTTACGTTTACAAATGTTACTAAGGCTTCTTTCTGATTTTTTTCCCAGATGGATGGTGTTTGATGTATAGTTTTTTTAGTACCGTCGGTATATTCAGCAACCACATCAAACGGAATGGCAAAACCACCAATATTGGCGATAGTTAGGGTATAGCCGTCTTTACCTGTCACTACATTTTTTATAGCCAGATCATCATAACCATTGGTAAAGAACCAGTTATTAAAGAACCACGTAAGGTTTTTGCCCGATACATTGCTCATGGAGTTAAAATAATCCCACGGGATAGGATGTTTGCCGTGCCAGCGATCCATATAACCATGTAAGGCTTTTTTAAATAGTTCGTCACCCAACATATCTTTAAGCGCTAAGTAGCTTAATGATGGCTTTCCATAAGCGTTATTACCATAACCGGTGGTAAGTTCGCTGGTTTGGGTAATGGTAGGTATATCCTGATTGCTTGACCGGTTGTTGATCCAACCGTTAATACGGAATTGTTTATAAAAAGCGTCCGCTTTTTCTTTGCCTTTTTCGGCTGTACCAATCAAATACTCAAGTGTAGTAGCCCATCCTTCGTCCATAAAGGCATAACGGGTTTCATTAATACCCATATAAAAAGGGAACCAGGTATGTGCAATTTCGTGGTCCTGTACCAGTTGTGCAAACCCAGGGTCGCCCATTTGGCTATCATTTACCATCATCGGGTATTCCATGTCTGCAAACCCCTGGAAAGCGGTCATTTTAGGGAAGGGGTAAGGTACTCCCGGCCAGTTGGTACTAAACCAACTTAAGGCGTTGCGGCCAAATTGTACCGATTGCTTGAAATCTGTACCCTGTACAGAGTATGCTGCCTGCATGCTTGCCCTTCTTCCTGTATTTTTATCAACCACTACACTGCCGGCATCCCAAATGTAATGGTTGCTAACACCAACAGCTACATCACTGATGTTACTGGCTGTCCACGTCCAGGTGTTTGTAGCATTTTGCGCTGTAACCTTTCCCGCTGCCATTTCATCGGCCGTGGCTACATGGATGGTACTATCGCTTGTAAATGATTTCTGTAACCGATCGTTGGTCTCCTTTTGCAATACTTTGGGAGCGTTTTGTAAAGTACCGGTAGCCCAAACCACATAATTTTTAGGTACGGTCACATTCAGGGTGTAATCATTAAAATCGTTATAAAACTCTTGCGCGTCTATAAATTCAATCCTGTCCCAGCCATTGTAATCATCATACACCGAAACGCGAGGGTAAAAATAAGCCAGGTAGAAACTGGTAGAATCAATCATACCTTCACGTCCGCTTTGTTTAGAAACATCAAAATGCCAGCTGATGTTAAGCTGCACAGAATCATGCGGCATAAGTGGTTTAGGGAGTGGTACCATCTGGTTGGTAGAGCCCATGGTTGCATTATTCCACTGGCGTGCCTGTCCTGCTATTTTAAAATCATCGATCTGAACACCTTTTGTGAGGTAGTCAGGGCTGGTTGCACCCATCCTTGCAGCCCCGGGGCGGTGCACATTAAGGATAAGTTTCATATTCAGCCTTTTTAAGGTATCAAGGCTGTTATTGTAATAGGTAATGGTTTCAACTCCTTTTACCAACGACTCCGGAGGTGCTGTTGTAATTGAGATATCATATCTTGAATGGTTTTGCCAGTATTTTGGGCCGGGTTTGCCATCCATACTGCGTGTGCCGTTGGCGTAAGCCCTTTTTATATCGCGTGGCATATACAGGGTTTGTGCCTGCAATTGTGAGAGCGTTGCGCTTAACACAGCAACAATAATTAATTTTTTAAACATTTTATGGGTGATTTGATATGTAGAACTGAGATGCAAATTAAAAATATGCAGAATGATTGCTTTATAGTTTAAGTAAACAAATTGTTACATAACTTACTTGTAAGTTGCGTCGTAATTCTTTTCCTTTGTGATAAGTTATTTTAGTAGGGGTATTAAATAACTATACAAAGCCGGTACTTTATGTCCGGCTTTGTTTTTTCAATATCTCTTTGTCCTTGGTAATATACTCCTTAGCAATCAGTACAAACAACTGGTCATTATCCTCAGATTCGTCAAGGTTTTCAGTCAGCAATTGGGTTACATCGTTATACTGTAAAAGTTTAGACAGCATAATTAGCATACGATAAGAGGTAAGATTGATATGCTCAAGTATTTGTACGTAAAGCATAATATCCAGATCGTTTAATACCGGCAGGTCCTGGTTTGTATCAATGCAAAACTCGTCTTTAACAATATTGCGTATAGGGTTACAGCTTTCCGGGGCAGGCTTTTCTTTAACAAGCGCGTAAATTTCTTCCATGCGCTGTATTTGCTTTTTTACATCAGTTGTAAATTCATCAAGCGCTAATTGCAGCCCTTTGAACGAGGCTGATTCTTCCAGGTGTTGCGCATGGTCGCGTAAAAAGCATTTACCATTATAAATGCGGTTAAGATGATGCATAAATATCCTTTTAAGGAAATTAACATCTTTATCAGGGGTAAAAGTCATTGAAATAGGTATCTGAAATTATGTACAACAAATTTATTAAATAGTAGCATAACTGGTCAACCCAAATGCATCTTTAAAATAATAACATTAAACAGGCACAATTGCTGCTTATACTTGCATTATGAAATATAAGTTAGGCGATTTTGTACGGTTTGTTGACGAAAAGATGGAAGGTTACGTAACACGAATTATTGACGACCAAATGATTGGTGTTACGGGCGACGATGATTTTGAAATACCTGTGCTGGCTAATAAAGTAACCTTTGTGCATGGCAGGGGAGAGGAGAGCCATGACGAGGAAGCACCGCAGATAAAAATACCTGAAGGCGAATTTAAAACAACAGGTGTACACATTGCCATAATACCAGATGTTAATGCTAACAGCCTGGTACATTTTTACCTGGTGAACGAAACATCATACCAGTTACTCACTGCTTTACACACTAAACAGCAAAAGCAGCAAAAAGGAGAATATGCGGGAATTATTGAACCACAAGCCGTTGCTAAAATATATTCATCCAAATTATCTGACCTGCAATTGTGGCCTTCATTTGTTTTTCAGATAGTGTTTTATACTAAACAGGCCCAACCTGTTAAAGAACCGCTGCAATATAGTGAGCAGTTTAAAGCAAAAGATTTTGCGGGCGCAAAAAAGACAGTACCCTATCTAAAACAGCAGGGTTGGTTAATTCAACTTGATGAACCGGAAATAATTATAGACCCCGAGCAATTAAAGGAAAGTTTCTTTAGGCCAGCGCAAGAAAAACAGGAAATACAAAAACCGGCCACCGAAATAGACCTGCATATAGAGCAATTACGGGAGGATTACCACTTTCTGGGTAGCAGCGAAATACTCGCTATACAAATTAGCCACTTTAATAAAGCGCTTGAGGCGGCAATAGTACACCAAGTGCATGAGATCACCTTTATACATGGTACCGGTAATGGCATATTACGGCATGAGTTGCATAAGTTATTAGCCAAAAATCAAAAGGTGAAAACTTTTATGGATGCGCAAAAGGAAAAGTTTGGTTATGGTGCTACCAAGGTATTTCTGAAGTAATTTTTAAATAAATAAAATTGAAATTTTTTCTCTTTTGGCATGGTGTGTGTTATTCTATAGTTAATTATATAAACCATTAATAATATACGCTATGAAAAAGATGAGTGTGATGATAGCGACGGCAGTAGCCGCGTTCGGATTAAATTATGCTGTGGCCCATAACCACACCAACAATAATATTAACAAGGCTGCCTTTGGAAATGAGCTGACCACTAATCAGGATACCGTTCCTAAAAGAACTAAAAGCCGTACCACAACACCGGGTACACCAACCAGGCCAATAGTGCCAAACACTCCGGGTAAACCAACAATGCCTGGTACACCTACTACTCCTAATACACCAACAAACCCTACCAATCCTTCGTATCCAACAACGCCAACAAATCCCGGAAGCCCAACTACACCGGCTCCTGTGCCCGCAACGCCAACTATGCCCGCACCAACAAGCCCGGGCGTACCAAGTACAACACCAGGAACTACACCGGCTACTCCAACACCAATGCCGTCAACATCACCAACAGCGCCGTCAACAACACCCGTGGGCGCGCCAACAGTACCGCGTACAGGTATGTAAATCATTAATTCTATTATATACAGCAAATGGCCCGGGTAAACCGGGCCTTTGTTTTACATAAAAATGATGTGGTTAAGCCTGAATGGCCGGTATGTCAAATTTAAATACAGAGCCTTTGCCGGCATTGCTCGTAACTGAAAGGCTGCCTTTATGGCGTTTAATAATCTCATTACTAATGTATAGCCCTATACCTAAGCCGGATATATGCGAAGCAATATCATCTACCCTGTAAAAACGGGAAAAAATACGTTGCTGTTGGTCTTTGCTGATACCTATACCAAAGTCTTGCACTTCAACGCTCACAGTATCATCGTTTTTAGATACGGTGATATTGACATGGCCAGACTCCGGCGAATATTTAATAGCGTTTGATAGCAGATTAATGATCACCTGTTCAATACGTTGCTTATCAGCGTTTACATTAATGTTTCCGGCCTCCGAACAAATTATTATCCTGTGCGATTTGGTAGAGTACTGCATTATCTCGGTAACATCGTCAACTAACTGTGCAATATCAAATTGGGTATAATTTAAAGGCAACTGGCCCGATTCGATCTTTGAGACATCGAGTAAATCAGAAATGAGGTCGGAGAGTTTACCGATCTGCGCTATCGCCTTTTTAACAAATGTTTTATTTCTGTCGCCATCAAATAAATTACGGTCAATAATTTGCAGATAGCCATTAAGGCTGGTTACCGGCGTTTTTAGCTCGTGGCTTGCCAAGCCAATAAATTCATCTTTCTTGGCATTTAAACGCCGTACCTCTTCATATAGTTTGGCATTATCGAGTGCTATGCTGGCCTGTGAGGCTACACCTGCTACAAGGTTCTCATGTTCTTCATTGAATATAGCAGCCTCCGGATGTCCCAGGAAAAGTGCCCCTATCACGTCGCCATTTTTCGATACTACAGGTGCAGCCAGATAGCTCACTACAGATAAATGACCTAATGGCATACCGTAATGCGGGCTGTTTTGGCCATATCGAGGGTCTTTAGTGATATCATCAACACGCACAATGCCTGTACCGCTGAAAGTTGGGCTAAATAACTTGGTTTTGCGTGGCACGCCTAAATGCTCAAAAGCCTCGCGCGGGGCCCCTGATAGGGTATAAAGCGTATAAAATTCGCCGTTTTCATCAATGTTATTGTAAAAGAAAGCACCGTACGCGGCTCCGGTCAATAGCGTAGTGGCATCGGTTACCTTCTGCAATATTTCTTGCACATCCAGATTTTCTGAAACAACTTTACCTACGTAATTGAAAATCTCCAAATTTTCTGCATAACGCTGCAGCCTGTTTTCGGCTTCCAATTGCCTGGTAATATTTCGGGCTATCTTTGATGCTCCTATTATGTTCCCCTTGCCATCTTTGATAGGCGATATGGCTAATGAAACGGGTATTTCGTGGCCGTTTTTATGTAACCTGTAGGTAGAGAAGTGGTCAACTTTTTCACCTTTTTTTATTTTGCTGATAATGTCTGTTTCTTCGCTTAGCCGGTTAGCCGGGATAACGGTAGTAATAGATTTGCCAATTATTTCATCGGATGTATAGCCAAACAGCTCTTGTGCGCCATTGTTCCAACTGGTGATTGTACCATCAAGTGTTTTACTCACGATAGCGTCTTCGGAAGTTTCAATGATAGCGGCAAGTATATTTTGTTTACGTTCTCCGCTACGTTGTTCGGTAATATCAAGCAGTGTATTTACTGCGCCTGTGATGATCTGTACTTCGTTTAAAACGGGTACACAGTAGGCCATAACATTTGCAATACTTCCATCAGGGCGTTCAAGAATTAGTTCTTCTCCGTTAACATGTACACCCGTACGAAGGGTGCGGGCTACTGGGTGGTCCTCCAAAGCCAACGTTTGCCCGGCAGCGTTATACATGGCATATGCCCCGGTGTAACGATTATTTTTATCCGGTAGCCGCCCCCAAAGTTTAGTTGCGGCCTGGTTATAAGAGATGATATTTCCCGCTGTATCGCACTGATATATCGCTATCGGTAAATGTTCCGATAACTGGTAGGTTAGAGATATGTTACTGGTAGTTGATGGCATTTTTTAGACTTAGTGATACTATTTGAATGCTCATGATTTCCCACATTTATAAACAGAAAATATTATACAATGCCGGAGAAATTTAATAGAAGGAACGGCGAGTATGCAACAAATATAATATCCGGATAAACCATTGCAAAGCGGAAATGTTATAAAGCTACAACTAAAACATGTATGGCTGATATTGCTAAACGTTTCCCCGAAAATCCGCTGCTATCACCTGATGATCTTGCACCAAGCGCGGAGGGGCTGTTGATAGCCTGTTTATTAAATCCAGGTGTGTTCAGATACGATGGGAAAACCTGGCTATTAGTGAGGGTTGCCGAAAGACCCAGGCAAAACGAAGTACATATCTCTTTTCCTGTATTGACTGAGACAGGCGAAACAAAGGTAATGGAAATAGCCCTTGATGATGCTGATCTGATCGCCACGGATGCCAGGGTAGTGCGTTATAAGGGAGTAGATTATCTTACTACTCTTTCGCATTTGCGTTTGCTGTGCAGCGATGATGGTAAAAAATTTTATGAGCCAGAGGGTTATCCCAAACTTTTTGGAGCAGGCCCTTTGCAAACCTTTGGTATTGAAGATTGCAGGGTTACGGCGCTTGAAGGCAAATTCTATTTAACTTTTACTGCGGTGAGTGATAGCGGAGTTGGAGTAGGTATGCGTACAACAACCGACTGGAAGTCTTTTACCAGCCACGGCATGATATTGCCGCCTCATAATAAGGATGTAGCCATATTTGAGGAAAAAATAAACGGGAAATATTACGCCCTGCATCGCCCAAGCAGTGTTGACATTGGCGGAAATTATATTTGGCTGGCCGAATCGCCCGACGCAGTACATTGGGGAAACCACAAATGCATATTAAAAACGCGTGAAGGAATGTGGGATAGCGGAAGGGTAGGTGCCGGTGCCGCTCCCATAAAAACAGAAAAGGGATGGCTGGAGATATATCACGGCGCTACGCGTGAACACCGTTATTGCCTTGGGGCTGTATTGCTTGATCTTAACGATCCTTCTAAAGTACTGGCGCGTTCAGCAGAGCCAATCATGGAGCCGTTTGCCTCTTACGAAATGACGGGCTTTTTTGGACATGTGGTGTTTACTAACGGGCATGTTTTGCAGGACGATGGTGATACGCTCACCATTTACTACGGAGCGGCTGATGAGCATGTTTGCGGCGCTGACTTTTCTATCAGGGAAATATTTGCTAATCTCGGTGTATAAAGCACAAGTTAAATTAACAGGAGATTTTTTCAATCATTATCAAGCAGAGTAACGGCATGTTAAAAATTTTAATACATTGCCTTTACATTGATCTTGTATGAAAAATTTTTTGGATGATGACTTTCTGCTGCACTCTGATACCGCCCGCAGGCTGTATCATGATTATGCCAAGGATATGCCTATCATTGATTATCACTGCCATTTATCGCCAGAGCAAATTGCCCGTAATATCAATTTTAATAACCTTACACAGGCATGGCTTTATGGCGACCATTATAAGTGGCGTGCCATGCGTGCTAACGGCATAAGTGAAGAATACATCACAGGTGGAAAGCCTGATTTTGAGAAGTTTGAAAAATGGGCGGAAACCGTACCATACACCCTCCGCAATCCATTATACCATTGGACGCACCTCGAACTGAGGCGTTATTTTAATATTGATTCCCGGTTAATGCCCGGTACGGCCGACTTTATTTATGACGACGCATCTGAGAAATTAAAGCAGCCCGATTATGCTGTACAGCAATTGCTCGAGAAGATGAATGTAGAAGTGGTATGTACTACTGATGATCCGTTGGATGATCTCACATATCATGAGCAGTTAAAAAAAGAGGGGGGAACAGTAAGAATGTTTCCAACTTTCAGGCCGGATAAAGCCATGTACATTGAAGATGTAGCGGCACTCAACGCCTACATTACCAGGCTTGAAGAAGTAGCTAATACGCCTATCGTAAAATTTGACGATTACCTGTACGCGCTTAAAAACCGCCATCATTATTTTGCCGCAAACGGATGTGTATTGGCCGACCATGGCCTGGAGCACATTTACGCGGAAGATTATACAGATGAGGAAATACGTTTAATTTTTGAGAAGGTGCGAAGCGAAAAGCCGGTGACTAATGCTGAAAAGGTAAAGTTTAAGTCGGCTATGTTGTATAACCTGGCTTTATGGCACCATGAAAAGGGTTGGGTACAGCAATATCATCTGGGCGCGCTGCGAAATAATAACTCAAGGCTACTGGCTAAACTGGGACCCGATACTGGATTTGATTCGATAGGTGATTTTAGCCAGGCACGGGCGTTATCGCGTTTTCTTAACCGCCTGGATAAGGACGACCGTTTAGCTAAAACCATTATTTATAACCTCAACCCGGCCGACAACGAGGTGATGGCTGCCATGACAGGTAATTTTAATGACGGTTCTGTTGCCGGTAAGGTGCAGTTTGGTTCGGCGTGGTGGTTCCAGGATCAGAAGGATGGTATGACAAAGCAAATCAACGCGCTTTCAAACATGGGCTTACTGAGCCGGTTTGTAGGCATGCTTACAGATTCACGTAGTTTCCTGTCGTTCCCCCGCCATGAGTATTTCCGCAGGATACTTTGTAACCTGTTTGGTGATGATATAGAGAATGGAGAACTACCTAACGACATTGAATGGACAGGCAAGATCATCGCGGATATCTGTTACCATAATGCCAGGCGATATTTTGAATTTAAGATATGATCTCGCTATCTTCATAGTGATAAACCTCAATAAACTCAATATACCGCTATGGCCAATCCTACAGATATCCCTGCATCTTCAGATGTTAATACCTCACCATTTACCTATGAAAGGTTGTATTCTTTAGATGCGCTGCGTGGGTTTGACATGTTTTGGATAATTGGTGGCGAAGAAATATTCCATACGCTTGCCAAGGTAACAGGTTCGCCCTTCTGGAAGTCACTCTCCGTACAGTTTACTCATCCCGATTGGAACGGATTTCATGCATATGATCTCATATTCCCGCTTTTCCTTTTTCTTGCAGGTGTGGCAACGCCATACTCAGTAGGTCGCGAATTAGAGAAGGGCGCAACTAAGGGTCAACTGGTTTGGCGGGTAGTTAAACGTGCCATTATACTTATATTGCTGGGCTTACTGGTAAATAACAGCCTGAAAGAATTAAAACCAATTTCAGAAATACGTTTTGCGTCAGTATTAGGCCGGATAGGGGTGGCTTACATGTTTGCTAACTTTATTTACTTGTTTGCCAACCGTAAATGGCAATTTGCCTGGTTCTGGATCTTTATAATTGGTTATTGGATTATTTTGAAATTTGCATCAGCCCCAGGTTTTGCTCCCGGCGATTTAACCATGCAAGGAAATTTTGCCTCCTACGTAGACAGGTTATTGCTGCCCGGTCGGCTTTATTTGAAAATTCATGATCCTGAAGGCCTCTTTTCTACTATACCGGCTATAAGCACGGGCTTACTTGGCATACTTGCGGGTAGTTTACTGAAAACCGGGCATCAGCATAAAGGGCGTAAAGCGTTTATCTTAGCGGCTGCAGGTGTAATATTTATTGTAATAGCGCAAATATGGAACCTTGATTTCCCTATCAATAAGAACTTGTGGACAAGTTCATTTGTGATGCAGGTAGGTGGCCTCAGCCTGCTGTTGCTTGCACTATTTTATTATATCATTGACGTTTTAGGATACAAGAGCTGGGCCTTTTATTTCAAGGTAATTGGCATGAATTCCATCCTGATTTACATCTCCAGTAAGTTTATTAACTGGAATTATGCTACAGCGGGCTTTTTTGGCTGGCTGGGCCAGTTAGTGGGCGGCCCTTGGGATATAGTAGTAATGGCTATTTGTTTTGTAATGGTCAAGTGGGCTATGCTTTATTTCCTTTACAGGAAAAAAGCGTTTTTAAAAATTTAATCAGTAGGATAATCACTTATTTACTTTGATGAGGTTTCGGCTTTACTAAGCAGTACGATAATGAGTGCCAGCATACCCCAAAGCAGCATTTGCCAGGTACTCATTTCCCAGCCGCCCATTTTCCATGATAGTAGTCCAAAATAAGTACCAATAGATCCACCAATAAAATAGGTGGTCATGTATATGGTATTTAAACGGCTGTGCGCATGCTCATCAAGGCTGTATATGCGGGCAAAATTGGTGATTTGCGTGGCCTGTACGCCTATGTCCAGGAAAAAGATAGCCACCACAAGTGCTATGATGGAATAAGGCAGTACTTTTATCAATATAATACTTGCAATGATCATACCTACGGTAAATATCAGGGAACGATAACTATTGCCTTTATCAGCCAATTTACCAAACCAAGGGGCAACAAGCGCTCCTCCAATAGCGATTAACCCAAACAGGCCAATAGTGCCAGGCGAATAATTGAGTGGCGCATTGCTCAAGTGGAAGGTAAGCGTTGTCCAGAATGAGCAAAATATGCCAAATGTAAAAAAGCCCAGTAAAGCTGCCTGCCTTAAAATTTTAAATTCAGGGATGAGTGAAAGGGCTGATTTAAGCAACCCCGCGTAGTTACCTTTAAATTTTGGCGGAACGTTAGGCAAAAATATCTTTAAAAGGATAATGATCACCAAAACCATCATCGCCGATACACCATAAACCCAGCGCCATCCCAGCCAACCGGCAATTAACCCGCTAATAACACGCGCGCCGAGTATGCCAACCAGTATGCCGCTGAACACCTTGCCTACCGTTTTTCCGCGATTGACACTATCTAAAGTAGCGGCCATAGGCATCAGTATCTGGGCTGAGGTGGCTAACAAACCTACCAGCAGGCTTAAGGCATATACCTGGTATATTTTAGTGGCAAAACTAAAACCCACCAGCGCTACCATCAGCAAGGTGCTCAACAAAAGTATGAGTTTCTTGCGGTTGACCTTATCGCCAAGTGGTATAAGAAAAAACATTCCTAAACCGTAACCAAGCTGCGCAAACATGGAAACTTTACCTATCTCTGCACCAGAAGCGTGTACAGAACTCCCTATCTCTTTTAAAATAGGCTGGTTATAGTAAATATTGGCGACTGTAACACCGGCAGCCACAGCCATAACAGCAATTACAAGGGAGTTTATTTTTTGATTTTCAGTGGTGTTTGTGTTTACCATTATGGCGGCAAACCTAAACAAATGTATAATGCCATCAAAACAAGGTCTACTTATATGTTGTCAACACGTATATTTGTTAAAATAAACTGACAAAAGCACATTTACATGGCCAGGATCTGCGTTGTTGAAGACGAGGAAAAGGTATCTGCCTTTATAAAAAAGGGGCTCGCCGAGCATAATTATGAAGTGGACATCGCCGCTACAGGTGAGGCCGCATTTCATTTGTTTGATAATAACGAGTACGACTTGCTGATACTGGACGTAATGCTGCCTGATATGACAGGTATTGAATTGTGCCGGCAGTTGCGTATGGATGAACCCCAGATCCCTGTATTAATGCTTAGCGCATTGGGTACTATTGATGATAAAGTGGGTGGCTTGCATTCAGGTGCCGACGATTACCTGGTGAAACCTTTTCATTTCAGCGAACTTTTGGCGCGTATTGAAGCCTTACTGCGCCGCCGTAAAATGGCTGATGCGGATAATCATGTATTAAGTTTCGCCGACCTGAGGCTGAATACATGGGATAAAACAGCTGAGCGTGATGGTAAACAGATTAATCTTACGGCCAAGGAATATAGCTTGCTGGAGTTGTTTATTAAAAATCCGAACAAGTTACTTTCACGCGAGTATATCATGGAAAGGGTGTGGGGAATTAACTTTGATACCGGCACCAACATGGTAGATGTTTACGTAAACTATCTTCGTAACAAGATACAAAAAGGATTTGATAAAAAACTGATACATACGGTAATAGGTATGGGATATATCCTTAAGGATTAACCACTGGGGAGAGAACTTCTTAATTTATTTGAAATTGAAAATAAAGACCCGCTTATCACTAATTTTTACACTCATCAGTTCGGGCGCTTTGCTGCTGGTATTGGTGGCGTTATATATTGCGGTGTACTCTTTTTTTGTGGCCGATTTCTACAGCAGGCTTACTGACCGTACCAATCTGGCTTCTCAATTATATTTAAAAGCAGATGAGCTTGATGCCGACTCAATGGTGCAGGTGCAGGAGCAATATCTGGAAAAATTACCCGATGAGGCCATAAGGGTTTACGATAAAAATAACCTGTCGGCGTTTAAAGTAAACCACAATATTTACTGGACCAAAAATATAATTGAGCAGGTCCGGCGCGATGGGTTTATCCAGTATCAGGAAGGCAAGCGGCAGGTAGTAGGCAAGTTCTACCACGATAACCAGGGCGATTTTGTGATACTTGCCGCGGCCATCGATGAGAATACTCCCAGGCGCATGGCGGTATTAGGAAAAATCGCCAGCGTGTTGTTTGTAGTTTCGGGAGTTATTTTATTCTTTGCCGGGCGATGGTTTGCGCAAAGAGCCCTTTCCCCAGTAGATAATATTATTACGCAAATACGGCGTATACGATCAAGCAACCTGCACTTGCGTGTTAAACAAGTGAAAAACAAAGATGAAATTGCCGAACTCATTGATAATTTTAACAGGCTATTAGAGCATTTGCAGAATGCCTTTGAGCTGCAGCAAACCTTTGTTGCCAATGCTTCTCACGAATTAAGAACACCACTCACGAGTATAATGGGCGAAGTAGACGTGGCGCTCGAAAAAGTTCGCGACCCACAGGAGTACCAACGCATATTATCATCTATAGCGAGTGACGGGGCAAGGTTACAGGAAACCATTAGCAGCTTAATGGAGCTTGCCCAGGTCGACCTCAATTATACCCGTGCTAAATTATCACCGGTTAGGGTAGATGAACTGGTATGGGAACTGGAGGAGCAATGGGCAATGCGCAAGGGTCCCGGTAATCTACGCATAAGATTAGCAGACCTGCCCGAAAACGAAGAATGGCTAACTATACCGGCTAACAAACAAATGCTTTATATAGCGCTCAATAATATTATTGATAATGCGTTCAAATATTCTAACTCTCAGCCCGTAAGTATGGCTTTTGAAGCCACTGAAAAATCTATCCGCATAGCTGTTTCTGATAGTGGCCCAGGCATCAGCGCAGAAAATATTGAGCGTATATTTGAACCTTTCGTAAGGGTAAATAAAGATAGCTCAGTGGGTGGCAGTGGAATTGGCTTGTACATCACCAGCAAAATAATAGAACTTTTTAAAGGGACCATCAGCGTCTTATCTGACGGTGTATCAGGCAGCACATTTTTAGTAGAATTCAGCCATAATTCGCAACATTAAAACTATGTTAATAATTCTAATCCTTTTTTAATGCCACTTTAATGTGGCTCTAATATATGTGCGATAGTTTTGGTAGTATCAAACAAAAGCACTAATGTTAACCAAATACTACAAGGTATCCGCTTTGCTGGTGTTGGGCCTTATTACAGGTCATGCCGCATCAGCCCAAACAGATACATTAAAAATCAGTACACAGGAAGCCGAAAAGCTATTCCTCACAAATAACTTACAACTTATTGCGCAAAAGTATAATGTTGATGCAGCCCAGGCTTTGGTGAAGCAGGCAAAACTCTGGGATAACCCCACATTAAGTACCGATCAGAATATTACTGATGCTAATAAAAAGTTTTTTAACCATAGCAATGGCACAGGGCAGATAATGGTGCAATTGAGCCAGGTTTTTAAAACTGCCGGCAAACGTGGGAAAGAGGTGCAGGTAGCCCAGGATGGTGTGCAGATACAGCAGGCCCAGTTTAATGACCTGATGCGCAACCTTCGTTACAACCTGCTACTTGATCTTTCTCAGATAGCTAATCTGGTTGATCAGCGTAAGGTTTATGAGGTGGAGATAGCGTCAGCCACTAACATGGTTAAGGCGATTGATAAATCATACCAGAACGGTAATAATTCATTGAAAGATCTGGTGCGTTTAAAGGCTTTGTTATTTGGCTTGCAAAATGACCTGGTTGAAATTGACAGGCAGATAAACGATCTGCAAAGCGAACTGAAAACCCTTTTGGTTACCGACCAATCAAAGTTCCTGTCTCCGCAAATCACTTTTAGTGTGCGAGACACGGTGATAAATACTACCGATCTTATTGCACAGGCTAAAGCTAACCGTGGCGATTATCTGGCCAACCGTTACCTGTTAGATCAGAGCAACCACAACCTTGCGCTTCAAAAAGCCATGGCTGTGCCTGATATTACCATAGGAAGTACCTATGACCAAAATAGCAGTTACGCGCGTAACTATGTTGGTTTGGAGATAAGCCTGCCGCTTCCCTTATTAAACCGCAACCAGGGAAATATAAAGAATGCACGTTTGGCGGCTCAAAGTCAGGAATACACGCTTAAAAATAGTGAGATACAGCTCAATAACGATGTTTATACGGCCGTGCAGCAATTTAAATTGAGCCAGCAAATGTTAGGCAGGCAGGAAACGGATTTTTATGATAAATATGACCAGCTTTATCGGGGGATGGCCAAAGCTTACCAGATAAAACAGATTAGCCTGCAGGAGTTTATCGACTTTTTTGACTCTTATCGCGAAACCAAGCTTAAGATTTTACAGCAGCAGTTAAATCTGCAAAAAGCTATAGCTGATCTTAACCTGGCTGTCGGCGCAACAGTAATAACTCCACTATAATCAACCAATAAACTAACAAACAATAACACTTTCTAAAGATAAATGAAAAAGCAAATCATATATATGGGCCTGGTTACGTTAGGCCTAACCGCCTGCCACGAAAAGAAAACCGGCACAATGGAAACCAAACAGGTTTGTATAAGTGATTCACTGGCCAAGATGGTGGAGATAGATACGGCTAAAAGCACCCCAATGCAGGATGAACTTACTCTTTCAGGAGAGGTATCATTTGATGAAAATAAAGTAGTAAAAATATTTCCTACAACCAGTGGCCAGGTAATGGAGGTAAAGGTATCATTAGGTGATAAAGTAGTAAAGGGACAAACGCTGGCTGTACTACGCAGCGCCGACGTAGCCGGTAATTATACCGATCTGGATGCTACACGTTCAGATCTAAGTATAGCCAAAAGGCAATTAGACCAGGCCGAGTACCTTTTTAAGAACGGTATATCAAGCGAACGCGATTATACCGAGGCAAAAGAGAACTATAATAAAGCCACTGCTGCTAACAGGAAAATTAAGCAACAAATAGCTATCAATGGCGGTGGTAATACCAGCGCCAGCGGAACCCTGGTAATAAAATCGCCGGGTAATGGGTTTATAGTAGAAAAAAATGTTTCGGCAGGTAACTTTATACGCCCCGATAATAATAACAGCCTGTTCACCATATCAGATATGAAAGATGTATGGATATGGGCTAATGTTTTTGAAACGGATATTGCCAAGGTTAAAAAAGGGTATGATGCTAAAATAACTACCCTTGCATATCCAGATAAGGTTTTTAACGGCAAAATAGATGAGGTAAGTTCTGTACTTGACCCTGATAACAAGGTGATGAAGGTGCGTATTGCCCTTAACAATAGCGATATGTTATTGAAACCTGAAATGTTCACCAATGTAATAGTAACTAATAAAGAAGCTACCACATCGGTAGCGGTTCCGGCATCGGCGGTGATATTTGATAATAGCAAAAATTTTGTGGTGTTGTATAACAGCAAATGCGATTTGCAGGTGAGAGAGGTTAATGTGATCAAGACGGTTGATAACGTAACCTATATAGCATCTGGCTTAAAGCCTGGCGATAAGGTGGTTTCTAAAAGTCAGCTATTGCTGTACAATGCTTTAACACAGGAATAATAGAAGCAAGATGCTAAGAATCAAGATCCAGAATAGAACGAAATAAAGAATATTAGAAATGAGGATTGGAAAGACAAGATAGAAAAGGGCTGATGTCCTGACTCTTGACTTCCTGATTCCTGACTCTCGCAACAATGAACAAGCTAATTAAAAATATCATATACTTTTCGCTACGGCACCGGGCGATGGTATTTTTCATGACCGCTGTACTGGCCGTTATAGGCGTATGGAGTTACATGAATACCCCAATTGAAACGTTTCCTGATGTTACCAATACGCAGATCATTATTATAGCGCAATGGCCGGGCCGCAGTGCCGAGGAAATAGAAAAAATGGTAACCATACCCATGGAGACCGTTCTAAACTCTGTGCAAAAAAAGGCTAATCTGCGTACAACCTCATCATTTGGTTTATCATATGTACGTATCATTTTTGATGATGATGTAGACGATGCCTTCGCGCGCCAGCAGGTGATGAGCCGTATTATGAATGTTGAGCTTCCTGATGGTGTAAAACCCGAAATTGAACCGCCTTATGGCCCAACTGGCGAGATATACAGATATACCCTTAAGAGTAAAACCGCTTCTTTACACGAACTTACCGCAATACAGGATTGGGTGTTGGACCGCCAGTTTAAAGCTATTCCTGGTGTTGCAGATGTAAATAGCTTTGGTGGAGAGGAGAAAACATACGAGGTTAGCGTAAACCCTGCTTTACTGCGCAAATATGAGCTTACATCGCTTGATGTTTATAACGCGGTTAACCGTAGTAATATCAACGTGGGTGGCGATGTGATCGAAAAGAACAACCAGGCATTTGTAGTACGTGGTATAGGTTTGATCAACAATATTGGAGAGATAGAGAACATCATCGTTAAGAACGTTAACAATGTACCCATACTGGTTAAGAACGTAGCAGATATTAAAGAAAGTGGCTTGCCTCGCCTTGGTCAGGTAGGTCGTGATAAGAACAACGACGTTCTGGAGGGTATTGTAGTAATGCGTAAAGGAGAGAATCCTGCCGATGTGTTAACCCGTATCCGTGCAAAGGTTACCGAGCTTAATGATAATATTTTGCCTAAAGGCGTTAAGATAGATACGTTTTATGACCGTACCACCCTGATGGATTTTTGTACGGAAACAGTAATACATAACCTGTTGGAAGGTATTGTGTTGGTTACCGTTATCGTATTCCTGTTTATGGCCGACTGGCGCACAACGCTTACCGTAGCTATTATTATACCGCTGGCCTTGTTATTCGCTTTTATGTGTATGCGTATAAAAGGCATGACGGCTAACCTGCTATCAATGGGCGCGGTAGACTTTGGTATCATCATAGATGGTGCCGTGGTGATGGTCGAAGGAATATTTGTTGCCTTAGACCACCGTGCCAAGGAGCTCGGGATGGAGAAATTTAATAAAATAGCCAAGCTGGGACTGTTTAAAAACGTAGGAGCAGAGATGGGTAAGGCGATCTTTTTCTCTAAATTGATTATCATCACCTGTTTGATCCCGATCTTCGCTTTCCAAAAGGTTGAGGGTAAAATGTTCTCACCTTTGGCTTACACGCTGGCGTTTGCATTATTGGGTGCATTGATATTTACGCTAACTTTAGTGCCTGCGCTTTCGAGCATTTTGCTTAAAAAGAATGTTAAAGAGAAGCATAACCCGGTGGTGTTGTTCTTTGAGAACGGCATCCGTAAAATGTTCACCTTTACTTACAAGAACCAAAAGCTTAGCCTCATTTGTGCTACTGCCTTTATGGCCTTAACGTTTGTATCGGCTAAATTTTTGGGTACCGAGTTCCTCCCTCAACTTAACGAGGGGGCGCTTTGGGTAACCGCGCAATTGCCTATGAGCACCTCGCTTGATGCATCTGTTAACGTTACCAATAAAATGAGGCAGATACTGGGTTCGTTCCCTGAGGTAAGACAAACCATGTCGCAAGTGGGCCGTACCAATGACGGTACCGATCCGAAAGGGTTCTTTAACGTGCAGATACAGGTTGACTTATTACCGAAGAAAGAGTGGAAACGCCACATTACGCAGGAAGAGCTTATAGCCGAAATGGATAAGAAGCTTAGCCAGTTCCCCGGCATTGTGTTTAACTACTCGCAGCCTATTATAGATAACGTTGCTGAAGCCGTGGCGGGGGTACCCGCGTCAATGGCTGTAAAAATATTTGGCCCCGACTTTACAACGCTTGACAAAAAAGCAAATGAAGTTATGGCTACTCTTAAACAAATAAAAGGTGTTGAGGACCTTGGCGTGTTGCGTAACCTTGGCCAACCTGAATTCAGGATAGAGCTTGACCAGCAGAAAATGGCGCGTTACGGCGTAGCTACGGCCGATGCAAACTCTGTGATAGAAATGGCAATTGGCGGTAAGGCCGCCACACAGCTTTATGAGGGCGAGCGTAAATTTGATATCCGGATTCGGTATCAAAAGCAATATCGTGATACCCAGGAGAAAATAGAGAACCTGATGGTTCCTACTTTGAATGGCTCAAAAATATCCATTAAAGAAATAGCTACTATTAAGCAGCTTACCGGCCCGGCTTTTATTTACAGAGATAATAACACCCGTTATATCGCCGTTAAGTTCTCGGTTCGTGGTCGTGATTTGGGTAGTACAATTGCCGAAGCACAGCAAAAAGTAGGTAAAGCGGTTAAGCTTGATAAAGGTTACACCTTTACCTGGAACGGGGAGTTTGAGAACCAGATACGTGCATCTAATACTTTAGCCCGTGTAGTGCCGATATGTTTACTGGTAATATTCTTGATATTGTATATGACCTTCGGTAACGCTAAAGACGCCATACTGGTTATCCTGAATGTGCCATTTGCACTAATTGGCGGTATTTTGGCGCTCCACATTACACAGATCAACTTCAGTATATCTGCAGGTATTGGTTTCATTGCGTTATTTGGTGTGTGTATCCAAAATGGTGTGATCCTGATATCGGTATTTAAGAAAAACCTTGAAGAAAAAATGCCGCTTAATGAGGCCATATTAGAAGGCGTGATATCGCGCGTTCGCCCGGTGGTAATGACCGCCCTCATGGCTGCCATTGGTTTAATGCCTGCTGCAATATCAACCGGTATTGGCAGCGAAACTCAAAAACCCCTTGCCATTGTGGTGATTGGTGGTTTGGTAACTTCTACTATACTTACCCTATTAATATTGCCGGTGATATACGCAATGGTATATCGCCTGATACACCGTCGCGAGAACCGCAAATTGTTAAAAAGGATGGGTGTAGTGAGTGCTTAGTTTATTGTTTGAAATTGCATATCCACAAAGCTGCGCGCGAGGCGAAGCGAGGATATGCAATTTTTTTACTGGTGTTATAGTTTGCTTATAGCCTTATCCTGTTTACGGCTCATTAAAATAACCATGGTGATAGCGCCGATAGTGGCGAATAACATGTCAGACTGTGTGTCCCAAACATAGCCTTGTGTGCCCAAAAATGAATCTCCCGACGAGCCTGACAGCACCGACACTAACCATTCTATAAATTCATAAGTTACGCTAATGCTCATACAAACGCATACCGTTAAAAATGCCAGCCATCCTTTTTTATTGATGACATGTTTGCGTATAAATAATTCCCTAACGATCATTGCAGGTACAAAGCCCTGCGCAAAATGCCCAACCTTATCATAGTTATTGCGTGATTGATGCAAAACATCGCGCAACCAGTTAAAAGCAGGTACTTCTGCATAAGTATAATGCCCGCCAACAAAAAGGATGTAGCAATGTAAAAGGATAAACCAATAAGTGAGGTTGGTAAACCTGAATTTCTGGTAGGTAGCCACCAATATAATAAACCCGATTATCGCCGGAAAAACCTCAAGCACCCAGGTAAAGTAATCGTGCGGATAAACGGCTGATGCAACAAGGCCTATGATGAATAATAAGATAAGGATATAGTGATTTTTCATTTTTGTAAGGTATAAAAACCAATGCAATGACTACAAAATCTTTTAATTTAAATAACTGTAAACCAGTTTGTAAAACCCTTCTATCACTGTAAAAGAGCGTTGCAGGGCAATCTTACAAACATTTTTTGCGTTTAAACAGTTGTCTATACAATAATTACGCGCAGCCTATAGAAGAGAAAAAATACGCATTAACCAAACATTAGATTAGTTTATGAATTACGCGAAAAAATCAATTTTAGCTTTGGGTGCGGTTTTATTTATAGGTGTTGCTGCTAATACAGCATCGGCACAAACCACGCCTGATACCGCCAGGAAAACTACAAATACCACTACAACCCCTGCACCTACTGATGCAGCAAATGTTGTACAGGCTTTGCAAAGCAACTCAGATTACTCAACCGCTTTTGAGCTGGTAAAAACGGCAAAGCTTGATTCTGCCTTATCGGTGGGTGGCCCTTATACTATTTTTGCACCAAGCAACAACGCGTTTAGCGCTCTGCCAGCAGGAACACTTGATGCTTTAAAAAGCGATCCTGCAAAACTGGCTACAGTGTTAAAAGGCCACGTGGTGAATGGTACGTACGATAAGGCCGGTTTAATTAAGGCGCTTAGTGCCGGTAAAGGCAAAGCCACAGTTACTACATTGGATGGACAAACGCTAACACTTTCTGTAACCGCTGATAAAAAGCTGCAGATCACCAATGCAGCCGGTAAAAGCGCCCAGGTAATATTATATGACCTTAAAGGCGGCACCGGTGTTGTGAACGGTATCAACGCGGTATTACAATAAAATAAATAAGTCAAATTTTAATTATAGCATAAGGCCTGTTGCGTAGCAACAGGCTCTTTGCTTTTAAGGGCAGTTTTTTAAACAACCATGATATTTATGTAGCTTTACGTACTACCAATTACTACATTTTATGCAGCACAACGCAAAAGGCATCAGACCGTTTATAGGCGCGAGGGACTATGATCTTTCACGCGCTTTTTACCGTGAATGGGGTTTCGAAGAATTTGTGATCTCGCCCGATATGTCGGTTTTTAAATTGGGCGATACTGCATTTTATCTGCAAAAGTATTATAATAAAGACTGGGTTGACAACACCATGGTTTTTATGGAAGTAGATAATGCCCAGCGTTATTACGAAGAGCTAAAGGCACTTGATCTGCCGACAAAATACCCCGGCTCGCGGGTATCGCCGGTACGTATTGATACCTGGGGCGATGAATGTTTCGTGCACGATCCATCGGGAGTGCTGTGGCACATAGGGCATTTTAAGGGATAGCTTTTTTAGTTGGCAGTTTTTAGTGTGCTTAGGCAACAAAATTCTCGGTAACAAGTGGCTTAGTATATCAAGCCTGTCATTCTGAGCGATAGCGAAGAATCTATTTTGCATTATGCAATGTAGTAGATAGCTGCTTCCTTCCACAGCATGACATTTTTGCTTTCTCTTTAATCATGTCATGGAGCCTGTTGAACCACTTTATGCACTTTTCACCATCTCTACGTGTGGGATGCCATCCTCATCATAAACATCACCCTGCTCCACAAAGCCAAATGACTGATAGAATTGGAGCAAATATAATTGCGCGCCAATGCGTATCGGCCGGCGGCTGAATAGCTCATAGCAAGCCTGAATGGATGCCTCTACTAATTTCTTGCCCAAGCCGGTTCCCCGGTGCGCAGGGGAGGTGATCACTCTTCCAATAGATACCTCATCAAAAGATAATCCCGCAGGCAGCAAACGTGTATAAGCTGCAAGCTGGTCACCGGCATAGTATAGCAGGTGGTGGCTTTGCTGGTCTTTATTGTCCGGGTCAAGATAGGGGCAGTTTTGTTCCACTACAAAAACCTCGGAACGCAAACGCAGCAGGGCGTAAAGTTCATGCGTGGTTAGCTCGTTAAAATGTTTGATGGTGTAATGGTATTCCATAGTGTTGATTGACAAAAGTAGTATTATCACCAATTCTTATTTAATATCATTGAAGTAAAAAAAATGTAATCACAATTTTTTGATTCCCATATTAATCGTAATATTGCGATTGATATGGGAATTACTAAATCAGAGATATACACAGAGGAGCAGAACAAGCTGGCTATGCAGTTGAAGGCTATTGCGCATCCCGCACGTATTGCCATTCTGCAGGAACTCATTAAAGCCAACGCCTGCATCTGCGGCGACCTGGTTACTGAACTCGGCCTGGCGCAGGCAACCATCTCACAGCACTTAAAAGAACTTAAGAATGCAGGTTTGATACAAGGCACCATAGAGGGCGTGAGTATTTGTTACTGTATTGAGCCAAAAGCCTGGAAGAACCTGCAAGCCGAATTGAACGGGCTTTTCACTTCTTATAAAGATATTAATAACTGCTGCTAAAAAAATTTACAAAATTTAATCGCAATATTACGATGGAGACCAACGAACAACTAAAGGAAATTGTAAGGCAAAAGTACAGCGAGATAGCCTTGCAGGATAAGGATGTTAACGCATCATCATGCTGTGGGGCTACGGGCTGCTCAACCGAGATCTATAACATCATGAGTGACGATTACACCCAGATGGAAGGCTATAACGCCGATGCCGACCTCGGCCTGGGATGCGGCTTGCCTACCCAATTTGCCAAAATTAAAAAGGGCGATGTGGTGATAGACCTGGGCAGCGGTGCCGGTAACGACTGCTTTATAGCCCGTGCCGAAACCGGCGAGACCGGCAAGGTGATAGGCATCGATTTTACACCGGCTATGATAGATAAGGCGCGGGCTAACGCCGAAAAGCTGGGCTTTAACAATGTGGAATTCAGGCAGGGCGATATTGAGCACATGCCGGTTACCGCCAACATTGCCGATGTGATTGTAAGCAACTGCGTACTTAACCTGGTGCCCGATAAGGATGCCGTTATCAAGGATATTTACAGGGTACTGAAACCCGGCGGGCACTTCAGTATATCTGACGTGGTATTGGTTGGCGACCTGCCTGATGCTTTGCGCAAGGATGCCGAAATGTACGCGGGCTGTGTGGCCGGTGCTATCCAGAAAGATGTTTACCTGGGCCTGATAAAAAGCAATGGCTTTACCAACGTCACCGTACAAAAAGAGAAAGTTATTGTGGTGCCCGATGATATCCTGAACAAGTACCTGGGCACTGCCGAACTGGAAAGCTTTAAAGCCGGTAGCACAGGCATTTTCAGCGTTACCGTTTATGCAGAGAAACCTGTGGCTGTTTGCTGCCCGCCGGGATGCTGTTAATATCAAAATTATTTAAATGAAGAATATATTAGTGCTTTGCACCGGCAACAGTTGCCGCAGCCAGATAGCCGAGGGCTATCTGCGCCATTTTTCCGAAGGGAAAGCCAATATTTACAGCGCAGGTATCGAAACACACGGCGTAAATCCGCGGGCCATTGCTACCATGCAGGAGGACGGCATTGATATCTCCGCTCACACCTCAAATAATGTGGACGAGTACGCCAGTATACCTTTTGATTATGTGATCACCGTTTGTGATAACGCCAAAGAGAACTGCCCATATTTCCCAACCAACGCTATTAAACTGCACCACAACTTCCCCGACCCGGCCAAAGCGAAAGGCACAGAAGAGGAGATACTGGCAGAGTTTCGCAAGGTGCGGGAGATGATAAAGGATTACTGTAAAGCGTTTACCGACAAATATTTAAGCTAATGCCAAACCACTGTGCGCCGGTTGCAGAGCGCAAAAAATTAAGCTTTCTTGACAGGTATTTAACCGTTTGGATCTTTAGCGCCATGGTAATTGGCCTGGCTATAGGATATTTTGTACCGTCCTCGTCAGGTTTTGTAGGTTCGTTCTCAAACGGAACAACCAACATACCTTTAGCCATTGGTTTGATACTGATGATGTACCCGCCGCTGGTAAAGGTTGATTACACCAAAATAGGAGAGGTTTTCAAAGACCTGAAGGTGTTAAGCGTTTCCCTGGTTTTAAACTGGATCATCGGCCCGGTGCTGATGTTCTTGCTGGCCATCGTTTTTTTGCGCGATCATCCGCACTATATGGTGGGGCTTATTTTAATTGGTTTAGCCCGGTGCATTGCCATGGTGGTGGTATGGAATGAGTTGGCCGAAGGTAACCGCGAATACGCCGCCGGACTCATCACCTTGAACAGCATCTTCCAGATCTTGCTTTACAGCGTACTGGCTTACCTGTTCATCACCGTGCTGCCGCCAATGTTCGGGCTTAAGGGATTTAGCATCAACGTTACCATAAAAGATATTGCCAAAAGCGTTGGTATCTATTTAGGTGTACCGTTTTTAGCTGCAGTAGTGAGCCGGTTTGTTCTAATTAAAGTCAAAGGAAAATTCTGGTTTACAGATAGCTTTGTGCCCCTAGTATCGCCGGTTACATTAATTGCGCTGCTGTTCACCATTGTGCTGATGTTTACGTTGAAGGGCGAACTGATCTTGAAAATTCCGCTGGATGTGTTGCGGATAAGCATACCGCTGATGATCTACTTTGCGGTGATGTTTGTGTGCAGCTTTTTTATCGGCAAATGGTTTGGGGCCGATTATTCGCGCTCTGCAGCGATAGCCTTTACCGCAACTGGCAATAACTTTGAACTGGCCATAGCCGTAGCCATAGGAGTGTTCGGCATCAACTCCGGCGAAGCGTTTACAGGCGTAGTTGGTCCGCTGGTAGAAGTGCCCGCGTTAATTGGCCTGGTGAAACTGGCTTTTTGGTTTCGGGAGCGGTTGGGGTTTAAGGGGGGTGTGAGTCGCATGCCGCAAACATGTGCTAGCAGGGGCAGGCATACACTCGAGTAACATATGCTTGATAAGCTTATAGTTTGACAATGTAAGGCATCTATATGCATCGTGCATGTGTATGATAGCAAGACTTTTGCCATACATTTTGAATAACGAAATGAATATTTTATCTTTAGGAAACCTACCTTTAATCTTAATTATGAACGAGAGTCAAAACGAAACTTCACCAGCTAATATCCCACCTAAAAACAAGGTACCTAAAAAAGTGGCTGCTTCGACGTCGAAGGAAAATAAAAAGGCCGCTGAAAAGGAAAAGAAAGGTAAGCCGCAAGTTGTTCCGAATTCTAATTTTCCAAGACATTCATTACTAAAGGCGCTTAGGATTCCCAAAGCTATTTTAGAAAAAAACGCTGGACGGGAATGTTCCGAAAAGGATGCCTCGGAATTTTTAGGAGTGGGTTTGAATGGCCCTTTTAGAGTCGAAATTAGCTCGTCAATAAAATTTGGTTTATTAGAGCGCCCGACCGCTGGTATGGTTAAGCCTACAGAACTCTCGAAAAGAATTATAAGGCCTCAATCTGCCGATGATGAACTTGCTGCAATTAGAGAAGCCGTTTTAAACGCTCCAGTAATTTCTGACGTCTATAAGCATTATCGTGGAGAAAACCTTCCTGACAATAAGTTTTTCGAAAACGCGCTAACTGATACATTTAAAATACCTATAGAAAAAATATTCGAGTTTAACGAAATATTTAAGGAAACTTTGACAAGTGCTAAATTAATTGAAAAGGTTGGAGAAAAGTTTCGTATTTTGGATATAAATTCGGACCACGACAGGTCTTTGATTGATTCTTCATCAGAGCTGAAAAAGCTGAGTAAAGGTACAAGCATATCATCTGGCGATTCTTGCTTTGTCATGATGCCGTTTGCGCCTCCATTAGGCGACTATTATTCAAAAATTTATGAACCAGCAATTACAAAAGCTTGATTGAGGCCAGTACGTGCGGATAATGACATATTTGGAACAGGAAAAATTATCGATCAAATTTGGGACGGTATCATAAAAGCCAAAGTCTTAATTGCTGAATTAACAACAAGAAATCCTAATGTTTATTATGAACTGGGTCTAGCTCATGCACTCAGGAAGCCTGTCGTGCTGATTTCTTCTAATGAAGAAGATGTGCCTTTCGACCTACAACATATCAGAGTGATTTATTACGATGTTCATGACCCATTTTGGGGAAACAAACTTATCGAAAAGGTTGCAGAGAATATATTATCAGCAATCAAAAATCCTGAAGAAGCCATCCTTTTCAAGTTCAATTCTTAAGGCATTAAAGGTCATGTTACAGCACGCTACAATTTAAGCCCGCCACTACCAAAACCCTATCAGCGTTCATGGCGTAAACGCAATCACCTCAATTTTCCTCCACCATCGGCAGGTTCATGATATGTTGGCGGCTCCAGTTGGATAGTTGCGTGAGTATTGGCCGCAGTGTCTCGCCCTTTGGGCTTAGCGAGTACTCCACCCGTGGCGGTACTTCGGGGTAGGCCTTGCGGATGATAATGCCGTCGGCTTCCAACTCCTTCAGCGTGCGCGAAAGTACCTTGAGCGCCATACCGGGTATGAGCTTATGCAGTCCGCCAAAACGTAAAGGGCCTTTCATTAGCAACCACAAAACAGGTGGTTTCCACTTGCCGCCTATCACATCTATGGTAGCGGTAATGGGGCAATCTTCGGCTCCGTGATATTTTTGTAAATTATTTTCGGCCATAGCTTTACGTACAAACAATTACTACCAAATTGTTATTAGTAGACAAAAAGGTAACTACTTGACAAAAGTACAGTATCGGGATACATTTGTCAAAAACAAAAGAGATAACCATATGAAAATTATAGTGATAGGTGCATCGGGCACCATTGGTAAACACGTAGTAAACGCACTGGCAGAGGGTAACGAGATCATCAGGGTAGGCTCAAAATCCGGCGACTACCAGGTAAACATTGCAGACGCGGCCTCCATCAAAAACCTGTTTGAGCAGGTTGGTCCGTTCGATGCCCTGGTAAGCACCACCGGCGATGCCCACTTTGGTCCGCTAAAAGACATGACCGAAGCTAACATGCGCGTAGGTATCGATAGCAAGCTGATGGGGCAGGTGAACCTGGTACTCATCGGTCAGCACTACATTAACCCAAAAGGCTCGTTCACCCTAACCTCCGGCAGCTTAGCCGACGACCCCGTACCATTGGCCGCCGCAGCGGGCACGGCAAACGGCGCCTTAGACTCATTTGTTAAAGGTGCCGCCATAGAGCTGGAGAATGGTGTCCGCATCAATACCGTTGCCCCGGGCGTTGTAGAAGAGTCGCCCGCTTATTTCCCATACTTTAAAGGCCACATCCCGGTAAGTATGCACCGCGTAGCGCAGGCTTATGTGAAAAGTGTGCTTGGAGGGCAAACCGGCCAGGTGTATAAGGTGTTGTAAAAAAAAGCCGCCTCTCTAAGCAAGTTGAGAGGCGGCTTTTTTTTCTTCTAACGATCAGGCGGGGACTTATTCTTCCATCAATAACCTGGAGATAACTACTTTTTGTATCTCCGAAGTGCCTTCGCCTATGGTGCAGAGCTTGGCATCGCGGTAATATTTTTCGGCGGGGTAGTCTTTGGTATAGCCATAACCACCATGTATCTGCACGCCTTCGTTAGCTACCTCTACACAAATTTCTGATGCATAATATTTAGCCATAGCCGATAACTTGGTAGATTTTTGTCCGCTGTCTTTCAGGTTTCCGGCCTTGCGTATCAATAGTTCGGCTGCTTCAATTTTAGTAGCCATATCTGCCAGTTTAAATGCTATGGCCTGGAATTGGGCAATAGGCTTACCAAATTGTTCGCGTTCCTTAGCATAAGCAATGGCTGCTTTGTAGGCGCCTTTGGCAATGCCCAATGATAACGCGGCGATAGAGATGCGGCCGCCATCCAATACTTTTAAGGATTGGATAAAGCCATCGCCCACTTCACCTAAAACATTGGCTGCGGGTACCCGGCAATTATCAAAGAAAAGGCATGCGGTTTCAGACGCACGCATCCCCATTTTATTCTCTTTTTTTCCGGCGGTAAAACCCGGCGTTCCTTTTTCAACAACAAAGGCGGTCATGCCGTGTGAGTCGCCCTTTTCGCCGGTACGTACAATTACAACGGCAACATCACCGCTTATGGCGTGGGTAATAAAATTTTTAGAACCGTTAAGTACCCAATGGTCGCCATCTTTTACGGCGATGGTGCTCATGCCGCCGGCATCAGAGCCGGTGCCTGTTTCTGTTAAGCCCCAGGCACCTATCCACTGCCCGCTGGCCAGTTTAGGCAGGTATTTATGTTTTTGCTCCTCATTGCCAAACATCAGTATATGGTTGGTGCAGAGGGAGTTATGAGCGGCTAAAGAAAGGCCGATAGAGCCGCATACCTGCGAAATTTCGTCAATAACGGTAACGTAGGTTTGGTAATCTAACCCGCTGCCACCATATTGCTCGGGTACCAATATGCCCATAAATCCGTATTCACCAAGTTGGTGAAACAAGTCGGCAGGGAAGTACTGGCGTTCGTCCCAGTCCATTACATGGGGGCGTATGTATTGTTCAGCAAACTCTTTAGCGCTTTGCTTTATCATGGCCAACTGTTCGCCGGCTGTTATATCAAAATTCATCATTGGTTATATAATTGGTTGGTCAGTAAAATCAGGTTTGTATCACACCTACATTGTAGCGTTCGGTAATAGGAGCGTGGTTAGCCGCTTCAATACCCATAGAGATGATCTTGCGCGTTTCCTGCGGATCTATCACACCATCTGTCCACAAACGGGCGGCGGCATAGTAGGGGCTTAATTCGTTATTATATTTACGGGTGATATCTTCAAGAAGTTCCTGCTCTTTCTGCGGGTCAACTTCAATGCCTTTGCTTTTTAAAGCGGCTTCCTGTATCTGCAATAGGGTTTTAGCGGCTGAAGCGCCGCTCATTACAGCCATTTGCCCTGTTACCCAGGAGTAGATCAACCGCGGATCATAAGCTTTGCCGCACATGGCATAGTTTCCGGCACCGTATGAATTGCCAATAATAAAGGTGAATTTTGGCACAACCGAATTAGCCATTGCAGATACCATTTTAGCGCCATCTTTAATAATGCCGCCATGCTCAGAACGGCTGCCCACCATAAAGCCGCTTACATCCTGCAGAAAAACCAGGGGTATCTTTTGCTGGTTACAATTCATAATAAAGCGCGCCGCTTTATCTGCCGAATCGGAATAGATGACACCGCCCATTTGCATTTCGCCTTGTTTGGATTTCACCATTTTGCGTTGATTGGCTACAATACCAACGGCCCAGCCGTTTATACGCCCTAAGCCGCATATGATGGTTTTGCCATACAGTTCTTTGTATTGTTCAAACTCAGAATTGTCTACAAGCCGCTCAATAATGTCGAGCATGTCATATGGTTTGGTACGGTCAAGCGGAAGGATGCTGTATATTTCAGTTGGCTTCTTTTTTGGTAGGATGGGTTCAACGCGGTCGAATCCTGCTTTATCATTGTGCCCCGCTTTGTCGAATATTTTTTTGATGGCGTCGAGGCAGGATGCGTCGTCGGGATACTTATTATCCGTAACGCCTGAAATTTCCGAATGGGTACTGGCCCCGCCAAGCGTTTCGTTATCCACGGTTTCGCCAATGGCCGATTTAACGAGGTAGGAGCCGGCCAGGAAAACAGAGCCTGTACCTTCAACTATAAAAGCATAGTCTGACATGATGGGTAAATAGGCACCACCTGCAACACAGCTCCCCATAATAGCAGATATTTGTATCACACCTATTGACGACATGCGTGCATTGTTCCTGAAAATGCGGCCGAAATGTTCTTTATCAGGAAAAACCTCATCCTGCATGGGCAGGTAAACCCCGGCGCTATCAACCAGATAAATGATCGGTAGCCGGTTTTCCATGGCTATTTCCTGCGCTCGCAGAATTTTCTTGGTAGTGATTGGAAACCAGGCACCTGCCTTTACCGTTGCATCGTTAGACACGATTATGCAAAGGCGGCCTTTTACATAGCCCATTACTGTAACTACTCCACCACCCGGGCATCCGCCATCTTCTGCGTACATGTTATCGCCTGCAAAAGCACCGATCTCCAGTTGTTCAGACGCGTCATCAACCAGGTAGTCAATACGTTCCCTGGCCGTCATTTTACCTTTAGATTTATGCGCAGCCATTTTTTTGGCCCCGCCGCCAAGCTTTACCTGGCTAAGCCGTTCCGAAAGTTCCTTTAGTAAGTTTTCCATTGGTTACCATGAGTGGATGTGTAAATATAGGAAAATACTATGCATGCATAGTATTTTTGGACAAAAAAATATTGCTATTGTTTTGATGATAGCTATAAGACTGAATTTACTGGCGGGTCCAAACCAGGTCTTTGACATTATATCCTAAAGCAGCCGCTTTTTTAAGGTATTGATCAATTACCGATTTTGGCATTGTTTTATCTCTTGATAGCAGCCATAAGTATTTGAGGTTGTTCCCGGCAACGAGAGCGTATTGATAGTCCGGGTCAATAGCGATTACGTTATAACCGGCATAAAAGGGGCCAAAGAAAGAAACTTTTAGCCGGGCTTCTGTGGTATCTCCAACTAATTTAGCTTTTCCCACGCTTTCTTTCCACTCACCCTTTTTAGGATTATATCCACGGTTCACCACTTTAATTACGTCATCGTCTTTTAAAGAGTAATTGGCCGTAACTTTTTCCAGGTCACGTTCAAACTTAAAATCCATGCGGGCAATCTCATACCAGGTGCCTAAATACTTGTACTTTTTAAACGGACGGACAGCCCGGGCGCCTTTTGGTATAGATACACAAGATGACATGCTTAAACAAATAGCTGCAACGGCCAAGCCTGCAATACCGGCAAATAAGTTTTTATTTCTCATGGTGTGGAGTTATGATCCTAAAAACGTGTATCCGCTGAATTGGTTTTATAGCCTTTATTTAATACTAAGCTTAATTTCCTAAGATTTTATGCCTGATCCTTTCAATAGATTTTATGTTTACAAATGAATATTTAAACGATGTGTGTTCCAAACAGATGACCTATCAATGCCGTTGTAGCCATTGCAATAGTTCCCCATAGGCATACTTTAATTACCCCCTTGGCAACAGGTGCTCCGCCTGTCTTTGCAGAAATACCACCTAATACCATTAGAAATAGGATAGAACAAACGTATTGCCACAAGACCATGGCTTTCAATGGCGCCAGAAAGGCTACAAGCAAAGGCAATATTGCCCCTATAATAAAGGAAACGAAAGAAGCCAAAGCAGCTTGTAATGGATTGGCCGCTGAAATCTCTGTCATGCCGAGTTCGTCGCGCAGGTGAGTCTCTAAAGCATTATGTTTGGTAAGTGCAACAGCAACTTCTTCAGCGAGAGCAGCATTTAAACCTCTACCTTTATAAATCTCAATAATTTCCTGTAGTTCTTGCTCTGGCATATCCCGAAGTTCAGCCTTTTCACGGGCAATGTCAGCTTTTTCGGTTTCTTCCTGTGAGCTTACAGAAACATACTCACCTGCCGCCATAGACATAGCGCCCGCAATTAAACCCGATAATGCGGTTAAAGCAATAGTGCCTCTGTCTGATGTGGCCGCCGCAACACCAATCACCAAACTTGTAGTTGATAATATGCCATCATTGGCACCCAACACCCCTGCGCGTAACCAGCCAATTCTGTATATGAAATGATCTTCTATTTTTTGTATCTTATTTGCAGACATATTCTTGATGTTTCAGCTAATGTGAGTGCTTAAAGCTATAAAGATAATTCGTTTTCAAAAGCAAATATATTTTTAACAGTTTTTACCAATAGTAGCTAAGGAAAAATAAATATATCCTGCCACCTATCGATTAACATTAAGTAATGTTGTGAAAAATTATATTGTGCAAAACATTTTTTGATATATAACGTTAAATGGATATGGAAAATTTGTTAAAGCTTGAAGATCAGATCTGTTTCCCGGCATACGCATTCTCCAGGAACCTGACCAATCTTTACAGGCCGTTGCTTGCTCAACTGGATATTACCTATCCACAATATCTGGTATTAATGGTTCTTTGGGAGCACAGAGAGCAAACGGTAAATCAATTAGGCGAGAAACTATATCTGGACACCGGCACGCTTACGCCATTATTAAAAAGATTAGAACAAAAAGGCCTTGTAAACAGAACACGTGGCAAACTCGATGAACGGATAGTTATGATCTCTTTGACAGCCTCAGGAATTAAATTGAAAGAAAGCGCAAAGCACATCCCAATGGAATTGATTCGATGTTCGAATATATCCGTAGATGAATTGAGTCAACTTAAGGTACTGTTAAATAAAGCTTTAGCAAAATAAATGCGCACAGTAAAAACACAAAATATTGCCCGCATTATTCTGGGTGCCTTTTTGACTTTCGCCGGTGTAAGTCACCTTACGTTTAACCGGTCAGAGTTTTTAGCACAGGTGCCCGGGTGGCTCCCTGTTGATCCGGATTTGACGGTTATCCTATCCGGAATAATAGAGATCAGTTTGGGTTTAGCACTCATTTTCGAGGTTCGGTATAAAAAGTGGGTAGGCATCACCGCGGCCGTTTTCTTTATACTGATCTTTCCTGGCAATATATCGCAGTACGTTAATAAAGCTGATGCTTTCGGCCTTAATACCGACAAGGCAAGGTTTATAAGGCTTTTTTTTCAGCCGATCCTTATCCTATGGGCGCTATGGAGTACCAATGCGCTCACCAAGAAAAATCATTAATTATATCATTAAAAAAATCCACCAATGAAAATTTTATTTGTAGTTACTTCACATGACAAACTTGGCGATACCGGCCACAAAACAGGTTTTTGGGTAGAAGAATTCGCTGCACCTTATTACAAATTTACCGACGCTGGATACGAGGTTACAGTAGCCACCCCTAAAGGTGGGCAGGCACCTATTGATCCTAACAGCGAAGCGCCATCTGCACAAACTGATGCTACCAAACGCTATTATAGTGATGCTAAAGTGCAGGATGTTATTACTCATACCCATAAGCTTCATGAAATGAATGCGTCAGATTTTGATGCTATCTTTTATCCGGGTGGTCATGGTCCGCTTTGGGATTTGGCCAATGATACAAAATCGGCTCAGTTGATACTCGATTTTTATAACAGCGGCAAATTAGTAGGGGCGGTTTGCCATGCACCCGGGGCTTTCAAAAATGTGAAGTTTGAAAACGGAGAGCCGTTTGTAAAAGGTAAAAATGTTACCGGTTTTTCTAATACAGAAGAAGCGGCCGTTAAACTTACCGATGTGGTGCCTTTTTTAGTTGAAAATGAACTGAAAAACCTGGGTGGAAACTATAGCAAAGTAGATGACTGGGGTGTACATGTGGTTGAAGACGGGTTACTGATCACCGGCCAAAATCCGGCATCTTCAGAAAGTGTTGCTGAAAAAATGATCGACCGTTTAAAATAACAGTTGCTTTATATAAAAACAGAAAAATGAAAACATTATATACCGCGGATGCAACCGCGACCGGAGGCCGTAATGGCCATGTACAAAGTAGTAACGGTGTGTTAAATCTGGAGGTCAGGATGCCTAAAGCGCTTGGCGGTGCTAATGACGACTATACCAACCCCGAGCAATTGTTCGCGGCAGGTTATGCCGCCTGTTTTGATAGTGCACTAAACTTAGTGATCAAACAGGAAAAAGTTACTACTGGCGGTACCATAGTAACCGCGAAAGTAAGTATCGGACAAAACGACGCCGGTGGTTTTGGACTGGCGGTAGAGCTTGATGTAAACATCAAAGAAATTGATTTGGATAAGGCTAACGAACTGGTAGCTAAAGCACACCAGGTGTGCCCATACTCTAACGCTACACGTGGTAACGTTGAAGTTAAATTAGCAGTTACAAATCAATAAAATTTCTACAGCTGGCTTGAAATTATTCAAGTCAGCTGTTTCTAAAATTTATAAAAATGTCATTAATAGATGATTTAAAGTGGCGATATGCCACTAAAAAATATGACCCGACTAAAAAAGTGAGTCAGGAAGATGTTGATAAAATTATAGAAGCCGCCCGATTGGCGCCAACCTCTTCAGGTTTGCAGCAGTTTCGGGTGCTTGTGGTATCCAATCAGGATATTAAAGAAAAGCTTGCACCAAGTTCGCTTAATCCCGAGGTAATGGTCGATTGCTCGCACGTACTTGTATTTGCGGCTTGGGACAGATATACCGCAGAACGGATAGATACGATTTATGACCGCATTACCGACGAAAGAGATTTGCCACGCGGAAGATTTGGCAGCTACACGGATAAGATTAAAAACCTTTATCTGAATGAAACTGCAGAGGAAAACTTTGTGCACACCGCAAGGCAATCATACATCGCCTTCGCAATGGCTATTGCACAAGCTGCAGAACTTAAGGTAGACAGCACTCCCGCGGAAGGTTTTAACAATGCGCTTGTTGATGAATTGCTGAACCTTAAGCAAAAAGGACTCAAAAGCGTAACCTTGTTATATTTAGGCTACCGCGACGAGAACGATTGGCTTGCGTCAATGAAAAAAGTACGCAACCCGGTTGAAGAGTTTGTGATCGAATATAAGTGATCGCCGTTAGAACCTAAACGTAACTATCCTTAAGCCCCGCGTAAATCACAAGGGAAAAAGGCTTGGCTTTGTTTGGGTAAGAGTAGATAATAAAAAACCCTCTAAATAAGTTATTAGAGGGTTTTTACGTGTAGATACTGTCTACTCAGTGCGCCCACTTGGGCTACACTCATATCTCTATTTATAACTGTATATCAATTACTTATGAGGCACACAAAAGGCATGGTGCCCGTTTTTGGGGATTCACCTCTCTGACTTTACAAAAGTAGTTAAAATCAGCCAATTACAAATATTTAAAAATCATGGTCCCAGGTTCGAGCCCAACTAGGGCTACCGAATCGGACAAGCTTGAAAAATCAAGTTTTGTGCGTTTTTTTGACATATATCTCATTGTTTGTAAAAAAATTAGCCATAGAAATTTAGCAGAAACCTATACCTGCGGGGGGGGGGGGGGGGGATGAGTATCAATATTTTATATATTTCCGCAACAACGTTTTCGGAACGTCTGAAACTTATTCCTAATTTTATTAAAAATCACTTTACAATTACATGGCCGACCTGCAATTTCCACCATTAAATAACCCTAAACAGTTTGAACTACTTACCTGCGATCTGTTTAACGGAATGCTTGATACGGTAACTTTCAAAACCTTCGGCAAGAACGGGCACCGGCAGAAAGGCATAGATGTGTTTTCTGCAGCCAAAACCGTCGCGGTACAATGCAAGTGGAAAGATCTCAGTAGAAGCGCCATCCTGATCAAGAAGGAGTTATTTGCGGATATAGACGATACAGTTAGCAAGTTGCTGAAAAATCCTCTATCTGTACCATTTGTTGATCTTTTTATACTGACAAGTGCAAGCGAGCACCCGGATTTTGATGAGTATTGTAATGAATTGAAGCGGGAAAAAGGCTGCTACTTCAATATTACCTTTTGGGGCTGGGAAACGATACAGAGAAAACTGGGAGGTTACCCGAGCATATTAAAAACCTATTATCCTGACTATAGCCCCAAGCAATCAGATAGCGAGCAGCTTGTCAAAACCAGGCTTTCAATGAAAAAAAGACTGGAAAGTGATTTTGCGGACTGGCTCAACTACGCGGTCGAGAATCGTAAACGCCGCTCAAGGATGATCATTCATTCGATTGACGATACCCATTATCCAGTACACGTTAAAAACGCGCACGATGAATACCAGTGGTATGCCGCGGAGATCAACCGGTTAAGTAAGAACGGGCTCGGGTTCTTCCGACAGTTGACTGATATTTATGTGACCAACGGTGGATGGTGGACAGAGAAAAAGCCGGAAAACGTTGTCGAATTTAAAACGATTCGTGTAGCACGCGTTGATGTTGTTGCATTTGAAGACATCGTTGATTACGACCTTCGCGGTGATGAGCATTATTTGTGCCCGCATTTTTACCTGCGTTTTCGCCATAATGGGCAACCGTTTATTGAAACCTATTATCAAAATATGGAGAAAGAAAAAGGCGGCTTTCTTTTCTTCGACGACACCTCTAAGATCGATTTATTGTGAATACATGTAAGCTATACAGGAAACGACCGGCAGATAAAAAGAACACACACTATCTTATCGATGGTATCATCCGAAGCGCGCTGAATGAAGATGGTGTAAATACAATAGAGGTAGCCTTCTAGATTTAATTGAATTTAAACGATTAATGTTTTAACGATGCCTAAAGCTACCTATGGACATTGGGGCCAATATTTAATTCGGAAAATTTTGAAATCTATACTTTCTGCCAAGGACGGAAGTGATCTAACAGTAGAAGAATTTATGCGCCTAAAATCACCAACCATTGCCGTAGTCAATGCAGATCAACAAAAAATAACCGCCCGCGAACGGCGGTTATTTTTGTTGCAATACCCTCCACTAACCATTAAGAAGATAGGTGATGTCAAAAAGATTGAGTACGAGCTAAGCTCACTGCATCATGTGTTACAAAACGTGTAATCACTGCGTTGTTCCTCTATCATTACTCGTTTTCCCTATCAACAGTTATCAAACTACAACTTTGTGCCACAATCTGTGGAATTATATTAAAATAGTTGCATCACCGATTTTGGCCAGATTGCGGTTAAAACATTTGCGATGTAATAGATTCAAATCTTGGTTAATTGAGACTTCGGTAAAGTTTGTTGTTAACTTATCACTTTATTTCAGGAAACATATAGAGTAAATGGAAAGACAGAGAGGGTTTTAAAGAGATATCCCAATTAGTCAACTTGGAGTATTTTCGTTGGAAAGTAGCAATTGCAGCCTATTCATGTTCGCTTTTATTATTGTATACCAACTATTTGTCATTTAGATAGCTTGTGACCAGTAGTATCAGTTCTTTTGTTAGGCCTCTCAACCATTGTAAATGGTTTATTCCAGATTTGACTTACACTCCTTATTTCTCGTTGTTGTTATCAGGCGATTTGCCAAAAAATTAGTAAAATGTACTTTATAACGTTCACCTATTGCAATAGAAAGGTTATTAGTCATTTTGATCGTATTACCTTCAATATAACTTATATAATCCGTGGATATTATAAATGCGCGATGAAATTGTTGAAAGTTACGTCGGTGCTTTACAAGATCCAAAATGTCCTTAAGCCCCAGGTAGGCTATCAATACTTTATCCGTATTAAGGTGTATTTTTATATAATTATGGAGGCTTTCAAAAGCAACCACCTCAGCGTATTTAACTTTTACAATGCGTAAATCTTCCTGCTTATTTTTAACAAGGAAATATTCTGATTTCAATTCGGAATTTTCCGAGCCTATGTTAGGGAAAAGTTTTGCGATGGTCGTGGAAAATTTACCAAATGAGAAAGGTTTTAAAAGAAAGGCGTCCGCTTCGACCTCAAAAGCTTCAAAAGCATATTTTGAATGTGAAGTAGTAAAGATGATCTTTTTGACTTTATTCCTGAATATCCTCGCCAGTTCAATTCCTGAAATTAAGGGCATATCAACGTCGAGAAAAAGGATATCAAATGGATCTGTATTTACCAGATCGGTTAGGGCTATTTGCGGATCAGTATAAACGCCTGCAATAGATAAGTTAGGCAATAGATCTATATACCTTTTCAGCGCGTCAACAGAAAAGTCTTCATCATCAATTATGACACAATTCAGCATAATTATTTGCTTAAAATTTGATCAATTATTTAAAACCTCATTACAGATGCAATAACCCGATACTATATAAGCATTTAAAAAAATTTTAGCAATATTATGTTAAAAATTGGCAGATTTTCTACACAAATGGTTGCATTTCCTTCAAAAGAATTATTTGATGTTTGTAAAGCCCAAACTAAACCTTGAAGTCTTTTTAATCCCCAAATCTAAACATCAACAATATATGGAAAAATTTAAATGTGTGATTATCGACGACGACAGGTATGCTATTGAAGGATTAACAAGCTATATCAAAGCTGTGCCGAACCTCGAATTGATTAGAAGCTATGAAGATCCCATTGAAGCTTTGATAGCTATTTCGACTATGCCAATGGTTGACCTGATTCTACTGGACATTCATATGCCCAAAATGACCGGCTTACAACTCTCTAAAGAAATCAGGGCAAAAACACATAAACTCATATTTACCACCTCTTACACCCAGTTCGCTTATGAGGCATTCGAAGCTGAAGCAGATGGATATTTATTGAAACCGTTTTCACTTCCAAAATTTGCTGCTACAGTTTCCAAGATGCTCTCAAATGTAACCACGGGCGTCAGAAATTATGAAAATGATCACTTTTTCTTTGTTAAAAACAAAATAGAGGACCTGAAAATAATCAAGGTGTGGTACAGAGATATTGTAGCGGTAGAAAGTCAGCAAAATTATGTATTAATACATACGACAAATAAAAAGATACTCACTTACATCTCTTTAAAAGAAGTAGGAAAAATGTTAGCGGCTTTTCCAGATTTTGTACAATTTCAAAGAAGTTTTATTATTGCCAAAAGTCATATTCACTCAATCACAGGAAATAACATAAAAATGGATAATCAATTAGAATTTACGGTTGGGGATTTGTACCGCAGCTCTTTTCAAAGATTTGTCCAATATAATTTATTAAAGACAGGGATGTAACTCCCTGTCTTCTACCGTTTCATTTCAATGACTAAAAACCCCGGTCTTTGTTAGAGTTATGACTGTAGTCGTTGGATTAGTTGGGGGATCGGTATCCTGTAAAAATTTCAAATTTTTGGGTGCGTTGTAATAGAATAACGGTTTTGCCGTGATTTTGATTTTAGGACGTTTCATATCTTTTTTTTTAAGAAATTTAAATGTTGTGACTTGGTAAATAAATTCTCTTATTTAGAACGTGTGAAATTCTATACCAAAGACCTATCCTATGCAAAAAGAGATTTACAAATGGTATAAAGAATACAGGCTGCATTTGTTGGTCTGGTTACTTTATATTCTTTATGAAACTGTTGTAATTGGATTGGTTTTCCATGTATATGGGCATCCTATGACCTATTTGGGACATTATGTTGTAGAAATCAGCCTTTTTTATATTCATGCAAATGTTATTTTGCCTTGGGCATTAAAGGGAGGATTTAAACTGTTTTGGCGATTACCAATTGTGCTGATTATAGAAGTTTGGTTGTATATTTTTTTAAATTATGCCATAGACTCTATTTTGATCCGAAATGGTATTATAAAATACAACGCACCTTTCGTTTTGACCATTACTTACCAGTTGAAAACCCTTTATAGAGAGTTGTTGTTTATTGGTTTTAGCACGGGTTACTATTATCTAAAGAGATATAACAGGGAAAAAGAAAAAACCAATGATCTTGAAAAACAACAATTAAAAGAAATAATTAATCGGCAAAAATTTGAACAACAATTAGCCAAAACCGAAAATGATTTTCTTAAAGCACAGATTAATCCACATTTTCTTTTTAATACCCTGGACTTTATATATCACAAAATATTATTGGAATCACCGGCGGCAGCCAATACCATTATTGCTCTTTCAGAAATGATGAGGTTCGCAATTGATGCCGACAAAATCGACGGTTACGTGTTATTAGGAGACGAAATTGAGCAGGTAAATAATTTAATTCATCTGAATCAATTGAAGAAAAAAGAATCGCTGAATTTTGCAACCCAAATAGAGGATGAAGCTCGAGGCCTATTTTTGATACCGCTGGTACTTTTAACCTTAACTGAAAATATGATCAAGCATGGTAATTTAAGTGCATCTTCAAAGCCTTCTTTACTATCAATTTCCATAAAACATGATCAACTTATCATAAATACGCTTAACCCTATTGGTTTGTCATATGCCGTTGAAAAACCTGTAGGGAACGGTATAAAAAACATTACAAATCGACTACATTATGCTTACGGGCAAACGGTTGTGTTCATTCACCGGGTTTTAGAAAATGGATATTTTGAAACTTTCATTTCAATTCAGGTAGAACTTTTAAGAGAGCGGCGTTCATTCTCAAATAATTAACTAAGAGCTGATATATATAAGCTTCATGTGTTCTTTGTTGATCGGTGAATAACCGATTGATGTGCATGTGAATAAGATCAACTAATAGTTTATCCGATTGAATTTCACTGAGCGAACTGATTGCGTCATTTATCAAGTTTGTAATTTCAATTAGCTCCAATTCTGTTGATTCATGTTCTATCATTAATGAGTTTTTGATCGCTTTAAAGTTAGCATTGATGACTTTAAATTTTGACTTATCTAAATTTAATTCCTTGGCAAACCCATCGGCAACACGACGTGCAAAATGAATTCTGTCTTCGTGGTCAGCATAATAACATTCCAAAACTTTGCTCATAAAATAGATGGTTTTGGCATACTGTTGCTCTATTGAAAAATTCGATCTTAATAACTTCAGTACATACTGTGAGTCGATATGAAAAATGGTTTCGATAAGGTTTATGTCAGCAAAACCATACCTGTTCAATTCCTGGAAATAGGTTTTAATCTGAATGTCTGAAACGGTCATTTTTTCCAGCGGTTCACGCATAATTTGCTCAAATCTTGAAATCATAATTCCAAAATTTTCCTTCTCGTTCAATTTAATTCTTAATCTTATATGATGGGAAGGCTTATTGTATCTTACAAAGAACCATTTTTCGACAAGCTGTTGAAAATCTTCAAATAAGATTGCCAGGTCGTGCATCAAAATCTGATCACTTCTTATTGGATGACAATATATTTCAAAGTATAGCCAATTGCTGCCTGGCATGAAATAACCTTTATTCTGATAATCTCCTATTTGGGAAGCAAGTAACGAAAAAGTCGATGGTGTTTTAAAGATGTTCTTCGTGTGATAGTAAGTCAAAATAAGTTGAGCGTTGAAATCATTACCAAATTCATCGGTGATACATTGGGAGCCAATCGAGGTTTCCGATATCGTGATATTGTTTCCTTTTTTTGAAGCGGCCAATGATAGGAACATCTTTATATCTGTCTCATTTTTTGAATCGACTAATAATTGCTGGTCCTGAAAACCAAATTTAAAATAGCGGCTAACCCTGTTCGCGCTCATCCATTTATTTAATTTGTGTAGGTTGTCCTCAATGTTTCCTTTCCGACTTGTAAGATAGTCAGGCAACGACCACATTGCGGGGGATGTAATGACGCTTTTATAATAAACTCTCGGATAATAGTTACAACCCGGTAATATTTCATTTAACTTAAAGCTTAATTGCGTAGTTAAGTTTTGATATTGTAAATCGCATAGAAACCTGAAGAGAGCAAGATTGGACCGATTAAAATTATAAGCAGAGCTTAGGCGGGGCATCATCCTTTTTTGATGTAATTTTGACCATAATATAACTTCATTGCTTTGAACAGTAATATGAATATCTGAAAGCATAATGGGTTCAGAACTTTCCGACCATGTCAAAATTGGCATTTCGTGCGAATAACTGTTTAACCTCCGATTTATATTATCTACATCTTTTTCGTTACTATATGCTATTTCGAAAAATAAGACATTTGTGTTGGAGCTTTGTTCAATGGAAGCTATTTCCTTCCCAAGCTCTTCTAAACATGGATTTGAAACTGTAAATCGTCCTATTAAGGCATTTGCAGTACATCCTCCTGCGCTTTCAATGACAGGTGTTTTTTCTAAAAAGGACAAAATGACTGAAAATGTATTAGGAAAAACGTCATTTGTCAATTCAACCGGCATTTTGAAGTTTTCCAGCCTAATTACTTCTTTTTCAGTTAAGGCATTCATTAAGAAAGAGTATAAGCTTTTGTTAACTAGTTCAAAGCTATTTCTTTGATTATCATCGGATACCAATTGTCTAAGGGGGATGCTAAATGGCTCAGATGCTGTCGCCTGTTCCTCCAAGCATCCATAACCGACTCCAATTTCCGGATCTAAGGCATATGCAAGCGGTACAACATCGTCACCAAATTTCGCACGAAATGCTGCTGCAAACTTAGTTAAGCTTAGCGGTTGTGGCTGAGATTGAACCTTTCCCCAAAATTGAAGATAAGTCTGAATATCTTTAAAGTCTGTCGAGGATAACTGTCCGTGAATGGTTGGCCGATAATCTATACGGTATGTACTATTTTCGATCGCTGTCTTGAGGTTCAAACGTTCAAAATAATCCAAACCTGTAATGTTGGCACGTAAATCCGTAAAAATTACCTCTAAGGTGAGCAGTTGCTCAAGCAACTCTGTAATCGTTTCATCGTCTTGTTCAAACTGTTGTATAAGAAGTTTGACAAGGATGTCCGCTTTTATCTGAACTTTGCAATAATTTATAACGGTTGTGATCATTTCATTATCTTCTATTGAAGTTAATTGACACTTCCCATTTATTGAACGTATATATCGGATCTGCCCACCGAACCTGTATAAGGTACTGTTGGCCTGAAAAAAAGTTGCTTGTCCAATTGAAGTCCTTAAATCACTGTGTTCTATTATTTTCCGCCAATCTGGTAATAACAATGTTTGAGGCGTCTTGCTGAGCTGGATACTGTGAAAATCGGTATTGGAAGTTTGCAACAAAGAAACGGATGCAAAACCACCAAATGGGGTAGCTCGATATTTTGCCCTGTTAAAATATTTCCAGATGGTTATTTGTACTCGCTCAGGTAAAGAGTCAATCTTTGATATCTCAATATCTTTAATCAAATTGTAAAATTCCGGAGAAGCCTCTGCAATTAAGTTTTTCAACTCATTCCATTTGTCATGGAATATATCGTTGATCGTAAAGACTGGAGTTCTGCAGATAGCCTTATTGTGTAATTTGACATCCATTAGTTAAACACCGAAAAAGCGGCATATTCAAAAGAATGGATAATGGATTGTTATAAGTACTGTTTTACATATAAAACTAGTATTTCGATACAGAAAGTTAAGTTTTCTATATCCGAAATTTTAAACATGCAACTATGCACAGGTCATAATTGCCAACCTAATACTAAAGCAAACAGATGCATAAGCATGTGAATGTTTATTGTCTGAAAGGTCAGGTTACACCTTTGTTTAAAAAACGGTTATCAGTGCTGATAAACCATTAATTTTTCTCCAAAAAGCGGCGAGTTAAAAAACACTTTTCTTTTCGGGATAAACAGCCACATATTCGGGATATAAAGACATGGTATTTAGCCTATTATAACAACAGGATCATATAGATTTGATATTAAGAAAAGTACGACCTTATATCAATTTTCTTGTGTTACGTTTTTTGAAAATTCAACAGCGCTATTATTTAAAGATATCCTTTCGTAAAAGAAGCTTACAGATAGCTTATTTGTTAATCGAAATACATCAACTTACACAGTTTGATTTAAATTTCATTCAGTTGAAGGCAGACTTCAATGTCCGCCGGAAGATCTAAAGCAACTAAGTTATTTGTCTAAAATATTGTATGGCCAACAATTATGGTTACCTCCCATAAAAAAAGGGGTTAGGCAAATCCAAAGCCTTTAAAAGAGGAATTACAATTTTTTAACCTTAAAGACAAATCATTATGAACACGAAAATTAAAATTGCTCTACTTTCATTTGTATTTGCTGTAAGTACATACGCTGCTTTTGCTAATACTGCTTCTCAAACTGCAACCTGTGATGCATCAAATTCTAACCCTTGTAAAATTGATGGCGTTGGTTCAGGTACAGGAAAATTAATTTCCAACCCGGGATCAAATTAATAACCCGAATTTAGGTTTAAGCAGATCCTCAGGCTCTGCTTAAACTTATTAGTTAGATTTCTTCCGTTGGTCAATCTTTTGATTTACAAGAGTAATTTACTCTTTAAGTATTTATTTATGCTTTTTAAATTCAAGTTTCATAAATATATTCTCATCGGCCCACTTTTTATCGCTTTAGCCATAAGCCATGGTTGTCTTAATAAACCGGATGAGCCGACGGGACTTGGAATACCATTAGGAACAATTAGAAATCATTATCAAACAAGCTACGGTTACAAGTACGACTTTATTAGAGTATTTCGTCATAGATTGAGATTTATAAAAAATTACAAAACAGAGGAAAAGAACTTAATTTATCTTCAAAAAGACTCCAATTTAATTGTCGGCTTGAATTACAAAGAATCTAAGCTGATATTTTACGATAAAGATATCGTTCCAAAATGGACTTTCGGAAACAAAGAAACTAATCCCTTTAGACAGATTGCAGGAATCATGTATTTTGAATTTAAAGGTGACAATGTTACTTTATTTGATTTCCAACAACAGGCGTTAAAAACGTTTAAAAAAAAGGGGGCTTTGATATCATCCTATCAAATTCAGTCAGATTCAAAAATTTACCGAATAGCAGGTATCTCTGATACAGATTTTCTTTATACCGACTTTTCAGACAGCGTCAAAGATTTAAAATTTATAGATTATAATATTTCAAGCAAACGCTCTGTACCGAAATATACCTTGAAACCCTTTTTCCATAACAAGTCAATAGATTATGCAGGAATGGTTTTCGATGGACGGTTTGTATTTGAGAATAACAGCAAATATCTGGTTTTTTACTGTTCTTTCACCGGGTTATTTACTGTATTTGATAAAAATACTGGCAAATTACTTTTTACTACCAAGACCGTTGATCAAACCCCATATCCTAAAGCTGCCTACAATGCTATTGCACCAGGCTATAGATCACTAGACATAAAGCCTAATATTATTTTTTTTAACGATGGCTGTATTGAGAATAATAAATTTTACCTCTTGAACAGCGTTACAAAAGAAAATTACTTCGTAGTGGATAAATATAACCTTGATAAAAACGGCAAATACGAAGATAGTTTGATTATACCTAACATGAAAAAAGGCGGAAAGCCAGTAAGTGTCCGATTGATTAACAAATTTATTTATGTTCTATATGAAAACCGTTCAATTACCTTATTTAAAATTGTTTAAAACAGAACACCTGTTGACAGGCATTAATATCATTATATCTTCCGTCTTCTTTTTTTTAGGTATCTACCAACTTGTACATCGGGACTTATTTATGATTAAGATTGGTATGAGTCATTTTTTTTCGATAAGAATGATAGGAATATTGTCTTATTTAATTCCTGCCGTTCTTCTCGGAGCACCCTTGTTTTTATTATTCATTAACAAAAGGGGATTAACTTTCGCTTTTGAAGTTATTATTTTTCTTTTTTATGCCGTTTATAACTCTGTATTAATTGCAACAACAGGTGAAACCTGTGGCTGTGCCAATATTTTTGTTAATATCGATTTACGTTACCAGATTTGCGGGAGCATCCTATTAATCTGTCTTTCAATGATTTCTTTTTTTATTGACCCGAAGTCCAAAACCATCACTTCAGTTGATTAAGTAGGAGATTAAGCAAAACGATTATGTTAAAATTACACCTCAGGATTGCATTCAGGAAATTTTGGAAAGATAGCGTTAACTCCATAGTTAATTTGATTGGCTTAACCGTTGGGTTAACAAGTGTTCTGCTCATATTTTCTTACACCGTTTATGAATTTTCCTATGACAAAAGTTACAGTAATGCAAAAAATATTTATAGAGTAATTTTGAGTCAAAATCATCAGGAATCCGTTTATGTGCCATTATCTCTCGGCCCCCTTTTAACGAAGGAGTATCCAGAAGTTGAAACATACACTAATTGCCAAAAAGGCAAACAACAATTCACCATCGGATCAGAAACATATGAAATTCCGGTTATGCTGGCTGACAGCAATTTTTTTAAAGTGTTCAATTTAAAATTCAAATATGGCGACCCGCGAACAGCACTTGAAAATCTGAACTCAATTGTAATTGACGAGTCAACTGCAAACTTCTATTTTCCCCATAAGAATCCCGTTGGTGAGTTACTGGTTGATCGTAGTGGAACCAAACCTGTTGTTATGCAAATTACAGGCGTGATCAACGATATCCCAAAGAATACCCATTTTTCTATAAATGGGATCACTTCTGCGTTAAACGAAGACCCGGTAATGTCTTTAGACTGGACTGGATTTGCCGGCCGAGTGGAGTATCTAAAATTTAAAGATGCCAAATCGATTGTAAGTTTTAAATCGAAATTACCCGGGCTTTATTTACAAACAAAAGCTCCGAAGTACACCGAGATACAATTGCAACCCGTCCAGTCAATACATTTATATACAACTGCTGCGGATGATCAGTTTGTGAATGGTAAAATTTCAAATGTTATCATTTTGAACACTGTAGGATTATTGATCTTGATTATAGCATGTATTAATTATGTTAATCTCTTTACAGCAAGTTCATTGAAGAAAGTGTTGGAAGTCGGTATAAGAAAAGTTCTGGGCGCTACGAGAAGTACGCTGATCTATCAGTTTATCAGGGAATCAACTTTATTCTTTATCATAGTCATCCCATTTGTCTTGATGTTCGCCTATTTCCTTTGGCCATTATTTATGGCCAAATTGGGCCATACTGATGCTGTGCCATCCGTTCTGTCTTTACGTAATATTGCATTCCTTATTTTTATTAGTTTAATGACAGGCCTAATATCAGGCATCTATCCTGCATTATTTATTTCAAATTTGAAACCTGTTTTGTTGATAAAGAATTTTGAAAAAGGAGGATTTATTAATCTGAACATCCGCAAATTGTTACTAGTTCTACAATTTGTGATGTCATCATTCCTGATAATCTCTACTTTATTTGTTTTAAAGCAACTACGCCTGATCAGCAATATTGATTTAGGATTTAACAAAGAAAATCTAGTCATACTTCCTATTCAGCGCTATGACCGCGGAGAAGGCTTTTTATTTGATTTAAAGCGTAATAATAATATAAAGCAACTAGCAGTGGCTGATTTTAATTTGGGGGATTATTATAGTAACACTCCCAAAATTAAAGATAGGCGTGATACTACGATTTCTTTTGATTTCGCCATTATAAATGCGGATGTCGATATTGTTAAAACGCTTGGTTTTAAATTGAAAGAAGGTCGACTTTTTTCTAAAAGTTTTTCCCTGGACAATGCGGATGTCGATTCAATCGCCAAAGATCTTAAATCGAAAGGCAAAGTGGAACAGCTCAATTCTCTTTTAAATTCAAGGCCATTAATAATCACAGATAAGGTGGCCGCAGTGTTAAAAATAAAGAAGCCTTTGGGACAAGTTATCAATCTTAATGACAATGTAAGGGGGACAATAGTTGGAATTGTAACTGATATAAAAGGATTGTCCGTTCATTCTGAAAGCCCTTTAACGATATTGAAGCCCAAAAACAACCACAAATATTATGGGTATATGTATATCAGAATGTCAGGGAAAAATACTCTGCAAACTATAAATTTCATTAAAGATAAATGGAAACAATATTTCCCTGGAAGCACATTTAGTGCAGATTTTGCAGATGAAAGACTGCAAAATTTATATGACGTGGAATACAGGCAAGCTGGATTATTTACAATAATTAGTTTTTTTGCTATCGGCATTGCATGTTCCGGATTATTTAGTTTAGTGTCACTAATACTTCAGCAGCGAAGAAAAGAAATCGGGGTTAGGAGAATACTTGGCTCAAGTATTTTTGGAATTGTGAGATTGATTTCGAGTGACTTTATGAAACTTATTTTCATTTCAATTTTAGTTTCTGTCCCATTATCATGGCTTGTAATAAACAAGTGGTTAGAAGGATTTGCTTACAGAACCCCTGAAAGTTGGTGGATCTTTGCCATTGGAGGTTGCATGATTTCTGTAATCGCGTTAGCTACTGTTAGCATTCAATCAATTTTTACAGCTTCCGCGAAACCCGTAAGCAACATGAAAGGCTAATTATTTCGAATATTTTCATTGATTTTAAGGGCTTATATTATATGTCAATAGAAAATTCATGGCGCGTTAATCTTAATTAAGCCTAAATCATAAAGCAGTAAGCAAAAATAAGCTGGGATACTATTTGGAATAATTTACTGATTGATCCGAGTTAATAAACAACTAGTGCCTATGTCAAATAAGTTACGGAACTATAAGCTATACGACCATAGTCTATAATATAAAAGAATTACTAAAAAGATTAAAGTCCCTAACAGCAAGAGTTCAGGGGCTTTTGTTTTTTTAGTTCGTCCAGTTTACCAGCAATCGTCCGTAACAGACCGGCGTAGTCCAAGGTTTTAAAAACGTATAACAAGAAAGGTGACCTTAATAGTCACCTTTCTTGCTGTTAATGTTGGTTTCCTGTACCGTTTAACTGATAACAGCCCAGATCTGCGCCTGGGGGCGTCGGATCTGATAAGCCATAGATTTTATTTATTGGCACCGTTACTAAAGGTAGTATAGCTGTATTACCTTTCCCTATTAAAGGTGAATTTGCCTGTAGCCTGAAATTAAAACTACCCACTGCAGTATAATCCGCCAGGGCATGACCAGAAGTCGGTAACGGAAAATTCAGGAACATCGGATTATTAAGCCTTACAACATCGCTGCCATCATAGATGTTTCCGGGCTTGTATGTAGCAGGCAGGTACTTAGCCGAGGATGTGATTGAAGGAATGTCTGTAGACTGTGGTTGGGTGATGTAACCGGTAGGATAAAATTGGTTGGCAACACTTACCGAGTCAGCATATTGAAAATTATTCCCATAAGTAAGGTGTGCAACATCTGCTGCAGGGCTGCCCACTACACGGAAACCATATTTACAGTTAATCGCCACATTATTGTAAAATGCCCCCGCGGCTCCTTCCTCAAAATTGATACATCCGCCCCTGCCGCTTTGTACCTGGCGGTATCCACCACTGATAAACGTGTTATTATACATCACTACATTGGTCTGCGGTGCACCTGTCGCCTGCCCTTTATTGGATGCTTTTTGCCCGTTTGTAGCTGTGCCAATGAAAAGGTTGTAAGCCATAGTTCCTGTTGTACCTCCCTTTACGTTCAAGCAGTCGCCGCCATGCACACCGTTCTTTTCAAATGTATTGCGGAAAATGGCAATTTTTCCGGCTGATACCCTGACAGGGTCATCCACCCCGCCATAAAGCCAAGAGTCTTCCATTACAAAATTGCCTTTATAATTGGCAAAAAGTATACTGTATTGGTTGTTGGCACCTGAACTGGCAATGGCTGAGGTTGCACTGCCTTCTGCATACCCGGCATATTCAACATGTGTCCAGCGTAAAACCATCAGGTTACAGTTTGGGCCACCAATAATACCCTTCCAGTGGCCGGCATAAGCAGAGTCTGCTGAAGCAGCAACACCTCCGGGCACATCATTCTTAATCATACCAGGCGCCGTAATATAATTCGGCTGATTTTTTGAGCCATTGCTGACCAGGGTGCCCAACACGATGATGCTGCTGCGAGAGCCCATATTAAGCGTTACACCGGGCTGTAAAAACAAAGTATCAGCAGGGTTAATAACCAGATCGCAACCTGCGCTTACGTTATAAGTCTTGCCTGATAACATGGTACCCTTAACAGGAACAACCGAACTGCCGCCGCTGCACGATAAAGGTTGCTTATCACTTACCGGGTTTGCTGCCGGTGGGGTGTACGTATATATATCGGTATGTTCACCTTTCCATTTCTGGCAGGAGGTAACAGAAAAAGCAATGGTGATGCTGAAGATAAATGTCAAAAATCTTTTCATTTGATCGGAGATTAAAGTTTGTAACGAAGCCCGCCCAGGAACAGGGTTTTGTAATAGTCGCTTTGAACCAGCGTTTGAGCAGAAATGTCCTGTTTTCCTAAAAACTGTTGCAGTTTAGCGTCGATGTTTCCGTGTGGATACTTTAAGTAGATTTTGCTGGCGGCATTAGTGATATTGTTGATCTTTCCGTAAAGCGACAGATGCTTTACAATGGTTTTTTCAAAAGAAAAGTCCAGTTGGCCATAAGCGTGCTGATAGAAATCCAGGTTGTAATAAGGCGAAACCTGCGCTAAACGCTCACCAGTGTAAACAAAAGCTAATTGCGCGTCCAGGCCGATGCCTGTGCTTTTATACAGGATGGAAGCGTTCCCCACATGATCGGCCTGTCCTTGAAGCGGCCTTGTTTCGTTTACAAAATTTTGCTGTAAGCCTGCGGTCGGATCGCTGTAGTAGTTCAGTTTCGCCGTAGTAATACGTGAGTGTGTATAGGTATAGTTCAAAGAAAAACCTATGTTGCCAAAGAATTTGGTTGCCAGCGCTTCAAAACCTAAATTGGTGGCAGCGCCATCGTCATTTTGTGGTTTGATCACCTGGTTACTTGGGCCCCCGTCACGAACAACGAAGTATTCAATAGGGTTGTATATCTTTTTGTAAAAGCCACCTACTAATACCTGGTCGGCACCGCCAGGGAATAATTCATAGCGTAAATCGTAGTTATCTGCTGTGATATGCTTCAAGTACGGGTTACCTTCCAGGTCAAAATATTCGCCGCTAACCTTATAAGGTACCATCTCACCAAAGCCCGGACGGCTGATAGATGCGAAGTATGAAGCCCGGATATCCTGGTTACTGCTTAGGTCGTATTTTAAGTGCAGGCTGGGTAATACATCAGTGTACAACACACGCCCGCTACGCTGTGTAACGGTCATAGGCGACTGTGTGGCATAGCGCATATCTGTATTTTCTAAACGAACCCCACCTAATACCTGTAGCTTCTCGAACAGGTGAAATTTAAATTGAGCGTATTCGGCATTATCGTTCTCTGTAACTGTGTAATTATTATTCAGATCCGGGTTGTTGCTGCCGATGCCATCGCTTGCTGTGTTGAATGCAAAAGGAATCGCTTCGAAGTTATTATTGAACAACGTTGATTTACCACCCGTTAAACTATAAGTGATATAATCTGCATTACGGTTCTTATGCCTGTATAAACCACCAACAGAAAGTTCTACCACCTGACCTGCTATTTTAGGCGTGTAAATCAGGTTGGCATAACCCGCTAAGTCGCGGTCGCGGTTATTTTCCCAATGATGGCTCAATTTGGTGTTATTATCTACCTCAGCAGTAATAGCTCCGGAGCTGTTTAATGATCTGTTGGCGTCATAGTCAAACTGGGTGCGGTCCGGCATATGACGAGTTGCAATAGAATAAACGCCGTTCCAGTTGAAATGCAAGTTATCAGCAAGCAAGTGTTCGCCACGTAATGTGCTGTTATAAATATTTTGCTGTATCAACTGGCTACGGTTCTGTAGTGTTATTTGCTTATTTAAGGCTGTTGAATTAAGCCCTAAACCTAAAGTATCTGACGTGATACGCGACTCATACTCATTCTGGTGGATGTATAAGTTATAAAGCGATATTTTATTTTTGCTGTCAATCAGGTAATCGATCTTATTATGCAAACCTAAACGTTGAGTTTGAGTGGAATAAATACGATCATAAGCATCTGAGAACACCGGCGTATTAGGCGCTGGGGTTGCAGCCGGCTGCGCATTGGGCGTCAGCTCTTTTGAGTTAGACCCTCTGTATATGTTCTGGTAACTTCCTGATAAGATAACGCCCAGCCGGTGGTTCAAAAATCGGTCACCAATGGTTAAGCCGGCAGTGGTGCTAAAAGGAGCGTTCAGGTTTTTCTCGCTTGTTATCGCTTTATTGTTGAAATCCGCATAAGTGGCGGCATAGTTGTTACCGTTAACCATTGCGGGTGACTGCCTGTTGGGGGAAGCACTAAAGCTTATAAACGGACGGCTTTTTGAGAACAGCGTGGAGAGACCGCCGGAAACATTGGCGCTTAACACGAAATGATCCGGTGCACTTTTCATCGCCAGATTCATAGCCCCGCCAATGGCATCACCTTCCATATTTGGTGTCAATGCTTTTATCACCTCAAGGCGCTCCAGCATTTCGGAAGGAAATATATCCATTGGTACAAAGCGGTATGCATTGTCAGGGCTTGGGATTTTAATGCCGTTCACCAGTGTGGTATTGTAGCGTTGGTCCATACCACGAATGATAGCGTAACGCCCTTCACCGTTAGACGACCTTTGTATGGTTACCCCGCTTACTCTTTGCAATGCATTGCCTACCGTAACATCCGGTAGTAATTGGATGGTATTAGCCGAAAGCATATTAACTACACTTGGTGCCATTTGTTCAAGATGGCGTGCATTATGGTCAGACTCGTGGTTACCCTGCGTCTTCACTACCACTTCGGTCATCTGCGTGGTTGAAGCTTGGAGATACAAATTTACCTGCTGGTCGGCATGGCCGTTTACATTAATTGCTTTGACTGCCGGTTGCAGGTATCCGGTAAAATTCGCGCTGATCGTGTAGGCGCCAGGGGAAGGTTCCCTGAAGATAAAAGAACCGTCAAGACGGGTTGCGGTAAAAGCTGTTTTACTATTATGTGTAAGTACTACCGTTGCACCTGCCAGTGTTTCTCCGGTTTTCTGATCGAAAACCTTACCGCGTATGGTCTGCGAAAAGGCAAATTGCGAAAACAAGGAAAGCAGAATAAGCATGGTAAACTGCTTATATAGCAGATAGTAATTTACCGTGCGATAAAGGAAATTAGTTAGGGGTTTCGTCATAGCCATTGAAATTTAGCGCAAAGAAACCCGCTCAAATCTGAAGAAAATTTGAAATTTCAACCCACTGACAATTAGGTAATAAAATCATAATAATCGCTTAACACAGATACATGCATAAAATTGCTTTTGTGCAGATTCTCTACAAAATTCAAGTTGATTTTTGAGCAAATTTCCAATTCATGCATAAAATCGCTTTTGCACTGCTCATTTGCTTATTACCTTTTTCGCTTAAAAGCCAAAGTAAAAAAGCCATTAACATCATCTATTCTTCTGATGCCCACTATGGCATATTCCGTGAGCATTTCCGCAATGATACCAATGTGGCTGCCTACGTGGTAAACGGTGTTATGATTGATAAAATGAACACGCTTCCCGGAACCAAGCTTCCGGCTGATGAGGGTGTTGAAGCTGGACAGCGGATTGCATATATTGACTATTTGGTACAATCCGGAGATATAGCTAACCGAATGGAACCGCCCTATCAATCCTCATCAAAGTCATGGCAACAATTTGAAAACGATTATAAAGATCATTTATATTTAAAGGATCAGCATGGAAAGCGCACCCAATTGCTGCTGATACCCGGCAATCATGATATTTCCAACGCTATTGGTTTCAGCAAGAAAATGATCCCTGCTACCGATCCGGCAGTGATGGTTGGTGTTTATAATATGATGCTGCGACCCAAAGTTCCGTTAACTTCAAGCTCTTTCAACTATAAGAACGACAAGATCCATTATTCGCGGGATATTGGCGGCGTACATTTCCTGTTTATTAACCTGTGGCCCGACTCTGCCGAACGCGTTTGGATGGCAAGCGATTTGGCGAAGGTTTCTGCGAAAACTCCTGTAATTATTTTCACGCATGATCCGCCCATCTGCGATGCAAAGCATTTTAATAATCCTGTGGCTCCGGGCCGGTTTGCCGCCGGAAGTAAATTTGAAGACCTCACCGAAGAGTGTTACAAGGAAAGTACTGTGCCGCAAAAGGGCGAGCATTCAACTGATTTAGAACAACGTGGTTGGGTAGCTTTCCTAAAGCAACACCCCAATATAAAAGCCTATTTCCATGGACATAGTAATTGGAACGAATTTTATATGTATCACGGCCCTGATAACGATATTAATCTGCCGGTTTTTCGTGTGGATTCTCCAATGAAAGGTAATGTTTCCGATACGGACGAAACCAGACTATCCTTTCAGTTAATTATGCTGGATCCGGAAAATCAATTGCTTACTGTTCGCGAGTGTTTCTGGAATGCCAGGCCGGGTGATCCAAAATATCCGGTTTTGTTCGGAATGTCTAAGACGATCAATTTGAAATGTTTTTGATTGTTCAATGGATTTGAAAAATTCAGTTTTTTTTCAGAATCAATTTCCTAATTTGTTTAACGTGAAAATATTAGTCATAGAAGACGAACCCGGGCTCAGGGACGGTATCCAGCAATATTTTGCCGGCGGCGGCAATGTTTGTGAGGTTGTTGCAGACTATGCTTCGGCGCTCCAAAAAATTAACATTTACCGTTATGATTGCATCGTCTTGGATATTACCTTGCCTGATGGGTCTGGTTTGGACATTTTAGAGAACCTGAAAATAAATAATTACCCTGATGGCGTATTGATCGTTTCCGCGAAGAATTCACTTGATGATCGTTTAAACGGCTTGGATATGGGTGCGGACGATTACCTCGTAAAACCCTTTCATCTTTCAGAATTAAAAGCAAGGGTAATGTCAATTGTCCGCCGAAAATCTTTTGACGGTAGCCGTACCGTTGCCTTCAATGAAATTAAAATAGATCTCACATCGCAGCAAGTCATAGTTCATGACAGTACGCTGAAGCTAACCAAAAAGGAATATGCGTTATTACTTTATTTTATTGCGAACAAAGCAAAGGTAATTTCAAAAAATGCGATAGCGGAACATCTTTGGGGAGACGCGGTAGATCTTTGCGATAACTTTGATTTCCTGTACTCGCATATCAAAAACCTGCGAAAGAAAATCATGGATGCTGGCGGAAAAGATTACATCCAGTCGGCCTATGGAATGGGTTATAAATTTACAGAATTGTGAGGCTGCTGGACAAATATAACCGGACCAGCCTGATCGCTACTTGCTTTATCATCATAGTTGCGGGCTTCGTTTATTATTTCACTATCAGCTATATCCTTACCGGAAAGGTTGATAAGGACCTGATGGTAGAGGAAAACGAAATATTTGACTATGTAAAGCTCAACGGACATCTTCCCCAGGTCTTCAAATCAGAAGATCTTAAAATCAAATTTCAAAAAATTGGCAATGAAAAGGTAGTTAGGAAATTTTCAGACACTCAGTATTACAATGATCTTGATAGGGAAATGGAATCAGGGCGCAGTCTTGTTAGCGCTGTAAATGTTGGCAAACAGCCTTACAGGATCATCATCACCGAGTCGAAAGTAGAAACTGAGGAGTTGATCAGAGTGATCTTTATTATTACACTCGGTATTATACTCGTGCTGTTAGTATTCCTGCTACTGGTTAACCGGCTATTGATGCGTAATTTATGGCAGCCCTTTTATTCCATGCTGCAGCAAATTAAGCAGTTTAATCTGGCCGACCAGCAAGTGATTGCTCCGCTAAATGCCAGTATTGACGAGTTTAACGATATGAACAGGGAGGTTACGGCTATGTCCAAGCGGGTTACGCACGATTATATTGCCCTGAAGAAATTTGTGGAGAATGCGGCGCACGAGTTAATGACCCCTGTAGCGGTATTAAATTCCAAACTGGATAACCTGGCCCAGGATAATGACATCACCGTGCATCAAAGTAAGTTGATCACTGAGTTGTATGGCGTAATCGGAAAAATGACCCGCTTAAACAAATCCATGCTGCTGCTTGCCCGTGTTGAAAATAAGCTGATGCCCGAGCAAGTGGAAATGGAAATTTCTGAAGCATTACGGGAAAAACTTTCAGAATTTCAGGGGCTTTACCAGGCCCGGGGTATTGTTGTGGAAGCACATCTGCAGCCCTGCCACGTCAACATGAACCGGGATCTGCTGACCAATTTATTTAATAATCTGCTCGCAAACGCTATGCGCCATAACCATACCGGCGGGAAAGTTATTGTAGACCTTGATGCAAGCGGTATGCGTATGAGTAATACAGGCAAGGATACCGCTTTAGATGAAGAAGTTATTTTCCAGCGGTTTTATAAATCTTCCGAATCGGAAGGTACCGGGCTGGGGCTTACGCTGGTGAAAGAGATATGCGATCTTTACGGGTTTCAGCTAAGCTATCATTACGCCGGTCAACTTCATTGTTTCACCATTAAATTTAGAGCCTGATTGCCCATTAAATTATTGCAAATTATGAAGCGACTGATTCTCTGTATTGTATTAGCATTTTCTGTGCTTGTAGTGCAAGCACAATCGTCGAAATTAGAAACCTTTGTACAATCAGCCCTGCAGAACAGCCCATTGATCAAAGATCTGAATAATCAGATTTTATCGGCTCAGATTGATAGCGTTCGCCTAAGGGCCGGTTTTAAGCCCCAGGTAACCGCAAGTGGTTTAGGTTTGTATGCGCCAGTAATAAGAGGTTATGGATATGCTAATGCCATTACTAACGGGCAGCAATTAACAGGTTTGCTTACGGTTGATAAGCAATTTATTGGCAGAAGCTATCTGAATGCGCAAATATTGAGCATACTTAATCAAAAAGACTCTCTGCGAAATACAATTAAACTATCTGAGCAGGAATTGAGGAAAACAATTATTGCCCAATACATCACCGCTTATGGGAGCCAGGAGCAGGAACGGTATAACCGCGAAATTACACAGCTATTAAGTGGTGAAGAAAAAGTTTTATTGAAACTCACCCGCAGTAATGTATACAAACAGGCCGACTATCTGGCTTTTTTAGTTACTTACCAGCAAGCGCAATTACAATTAAAGCAGGCACAGCTTCAGTATAAAGCCGATTATTCTACACTAAAATACCTTGCTGGGGTAGGGGATACCAGCCTGGATTCACTTGACAGGCCGAACTTAATACCGGGCTTTATTTCGGACAAAAGCCAAAGCATCTTTTTCAGGCAATTTCAATTGGACAGTATCAGGATACGTAACCAGCAACAGTTGGTAGATTATGCCTACAAGCCTAAGCTTCATATATATATGGATGGTGGTTATAACTCTGACCTTACAGCGGATTACTATAAAAATTGGGGACTCAGCGCTGGTTTTGGCGTAACGGTGCCAATTTACGATGGGGGCCAACGCAAGCTGCTACACAGGAAGATACAACTGGAGGAAGAAACACGGCAACAGTATAAAAACTTTTTTGACCGGCAATACAGTCAGCAAATCTACCAACTTACGGAACAGATAAAAGGTTATGATTCACTGCTTGCAGATATCCGAAACCAATTCAAATACGCCGAATCGCTGATCAAGGTTGACGCGAAACTCATGCAAACCGGCGACCTGAAGATAGCGGATCTTATTCTTGCTGTTAACAATTACCTTTCTGTACGTAACCTGCTTACTACCAATATGGTTAGCCAGCTACAATTGATCAATCAGCTTAATTACTACAACCGATAACATGACCATACAAATCAAACGACTGCTTGCTCACTCTTTGGTACTTTTTACAGTTCCGGTGCTTTTTTCATGCAGTAGTAAACAAGCTGCTGAAGACGAGGAGCATACGCCCGAAGCCGTTACGCCGGTTACCATCACACATATTATTACAGAACCTGTTTCTGACACCATAACGCTAAACGCTACCTCTGTTTTTTTGCAGAAAAATTATGTAAAGGCCAATGCGATAGGTTATGTCGAAAAGGTTAATGTTAAACCGGGCCAATATGTACAAAAAGGCCAGTTGCTGTTTATAATTAAAACAAAAGAAGCGCAAAGCATTGGCAATACCATCAATTCGCTCGATAAAAATTTTCGCTTTACCGGTGTCAACCATATCAGAGCATCTGAAGGAGGCTACATCAGCCAGCTCAATCATCAGCTTGGCGATTATGTGCAGGATGGCGAGCAATTAGCCATTATCAGCGACCATAATAGCTTTGCATTTCTGGTGCAGGTACCTTATGAACTTCACAGGTTAATTGCTCAAAACCAAAATTTGCGTATCGATCTGCCTGACGGTACCAAGCTACCCGGACACATCGCCTCAATTATGCCCACGGTTGACACACTTGCACAAACGCAAGGTTTGGTGGTTAAAGTTAACGGTTCGGCCCCGCTGCCTGAAAATTTGGTTGCTAAAGCACGTTTAATTAAAGCAGCTAAAACCCAGGCACCCACATTGCCAAAATCTGCCGTGCTGGCTAATGAAACCCTAACCGAATTTTGGGTAATGAAGCTGATCAACGACAGCACGGCAGTAAAAACTCCGGTAAAAAAAGGTATTGAAACCGGAAACCGGATTGAAATCGTCGAGCCTGTTTTTAAATCTGCAGACAGAATAATTGAAACAGGTAATTATGGCCTGGCAGATACCGCAAAAATCAAGATCACTAAACTATGAAGTTCGTAAGCGACTTTTTTGTTAAATACAAAACGCCCGTAAGCCTAATGCTGTTCATCCTGCTGTTGGGTGGCGCCTTTGCTTATACCCGACTGCAGACCTCGCTGTTCCCTGAGATCACTTTTCCCAAAATAAAAATAATTGCCGATGCCGGCCTGCAGCCCGTTGACAAGATGATGGTAACAGTGACCAAGCCGCTCGAAAATGCCGTTAAACAGGTACCCGATCTGCAATATGTGCGCAGTACCACCAGCCGGGGTAGCTGCGAAATATCAGCATTCATGAACTGGAATGCTGACATTGATCTTAGCCTGCAACGCATACAAGCAAGTATCGACCAGGTCAAGAACGCGCTTCCGCCGGAAGTGAACATCACGGTGGAAAAGATGAATCCCTCTATTTTACCGGTGAGCGGTTACACGCTGGAAAGCCACAATAAATCAGCCATAGAATTAAAGCAAATCGCTACGTATACGGTAAAGCCATTCCTGTCGCAGGTGAGCGGGGTGTCCGAAATCAGGGTTATTGGGGGTAAAACCAAAGAATACTGGCTGATACTGAACGTGCAAAAAATGAGTAGTTTAGGCATTACGCCGGATATGATCAGCAATACATTGGCTCAAACCAACTTCATCAGGTCTGAGGGGTATCTATCGGCTTATAAGATGCTGTACCTAACGGTTATAGACGCTACAGTAGGCGCAGCCGATAAACTTGGAGAGGTGGTGATCAGTAATGACCGTAAGCGCGTGGTACAATTAAAAGATGTAGCCGAGGTACAAATTAATCCGGGTATTGAATATACCAAAATTAACGCCAACGGGCACGAAGGTGTACTGATAGCGGTGATCAAACAGCCCGGCGCTAACCTGGTTGATCTTTCTGATGCGATGGGCACTAAGATCAGCGCGTTGCAGAAGATCTTGCCGCCGGGGGTTACCATCAAATCCTATTATATACAGGCCGATTTTGTAAAAGACGCTATCCGCAGCGTGAGCGACAGCTTATGGATTGGTTTGGCGCTTGCTATACTGGTAGCCATGATATTCCTGCGCTCGCTAAAGGCAAGCGCGACTATCTTAATTACTATCCCCGTTACGCTTGCCTGCACCTTGCTAATTCTTTACGTGAAGGATTACACCTTCAACATCATGACGCTTGGGGCTATCGCGGCAGCCATAGGCCTCATTATTGATGATGCCATTGTGGTGGTAGAACAGATACACCGTACACACGAAGAGCATCCCGACAGGCCAACCACTATACTGATACATGAAGCCATAGGTTACCTGCTCCCTGCAATGGTCGCATCATCCTTGAGTACTATTGTCATCTTTATACCCTTTGTGCTCATGACCGGAGTTGCCGGGGCTTATTTCAAGATCATGACCAACACCATGATCATTACCCTGGTGTGTTCATTTTTTATCACCTGGATCGGTTTACCAATTGTTTACCTGCTGCTTACCCGCAAAAAGCTCCGGAACGATAGCAGGAAAGAAGAGGAACACCACGTTAAAAAACAACGGTGGGTATCGTTATTCATTCATAAACCTTTGATCAGTGGAGTTTTTGTGCTGATACTGGTCGCCGTGATCATTTTCATTCCCGGTAGGTTGGAGAGCGGCTTTTTACCCGACATGGATGAGGGCAGTATTGTATTAGATTATACCTCACCTCCGGGCACATCGCTTGAAGAAACCGACCGGATGCTACGCGAAATTGAGAAGATCATTATTAAACACCCGGATGTGGCTGCATATTCACGCAGGACAGGCACCCAGATGGGTTTCTTTATCACTGAACCTAATACCGGCGATTATCTTATACAGTTAAAAAAAGGAAGAGACAAATCAACTGAAGAAGTGATCAGTGATTTGCGTACAGCCATAGCATCTACCCAACCCGCGCTCCGGGTAGATTTTGGCCAGGTGATCGGTGACATGTTGGGCGATCTGATGACCTCTACCCAACCAATAGAGATCAAGGTTTTTGGGAACGATCAGCGAATACTACAGGATCTTTCAAAACAGGTTGCGCATGTGATTGGGGGGGTGAAGGGCACTGCCGATGTTTTCGATGGTATTGTAATTGCAGGGCCATCGCTGGAAATACAACCCGACTACGGAAAGCTTGCACAGTACAACCTAACTCCCAACAACCTGCAAATGCAGGTGCAAAATTCGCTCGAAGGTAACATAGCCGGCAACCTGATTGAAAAAGAGCAGCTATCACCTATACGCATGGTTTATCCGGGTAACCGATCACTGGATGTAGCAGGCCTCCAAAAGCAAAGCATTTTTCTGAATAATGGTAAACTACTTCCCCTGGCCGAAGTTGCAAAAACTTATATTCACCCGGGCGACGCTGAAGTGCAGCGCGAAAATCTGCAGTCGATGGGGGTGATCACCGCCCGTCTCGACAATGGAAGTCTTGGAAGTGTGATACCCGTTATCCAAAAACAAATTGCTGCGAAAGTTAACTTGCCGTCGGGGTACCACATCAGTTATGGTGGAGCTTATGCCGAGCAGCAGCAGTCTTTTAAAGAATTGCTGATCATCCTGGTTACGGCCAGCTTGCTGGTGTTCTGTGTAATCCTTTTTCTCTTCCGCGATATCCGTGTTGGATTTGTGATCTTAGGTGTTGCAGTGCTGGGTATAGCAGGCAGTTTCCTGGCTTTATTTATCACACATACTCCTTTGAATGTGGGCAGCTATACCGGCTTGATCATGATTGTTGGCATTATTGGCGAGAACGCCATATTCACCTTCTGGCAATTCAGGGAAAGCGCTCGCGAAAGTACAATAGATGATGCCATTGTATTCTCCATCTCTACACGTTTACGTCCTAAACTCATGACGGCCCTGGGCGCCATTATCGCTTTGATGCCATTAGCACTCGGGATTGGTGCGGGCGCACAATTGCACCAGCCGCTGGCTATAGCGGTTATAGGAGGCTTTATTGTGGCATTACCGCTATTATTGATTGTTTTACCGAGCATGTTACGGGTTATCTTCGGGAAGAAAATGCTGGATGAGCGTTTATTATAAATCCAAAATTTACACAGAATGATGTTTTAAATAGCACTAAAAAAAAGAAAACATGTTAGCATTTAAAAAGATATACCTTTTAATAGGCGCACTTGCACTGGCAGGAACGGCATTAGCCCAGCAAAAATCAGGTTTACGTATTACCAACAATTTCCCTATCAAGAGTAGCGGCGGCTGGGATTACATTACAGTTGATGGCGAAGGTAAACGTATGTTTGTTTCTCACGGAACGCAGGTAAATATCCTAAGTACCGGCGGCGACTCGATAGGCGTGATCAATGGCACAAGTGGTGTACACGGGATAGTGTTGGTGAAATTACTGAATAAAGGCTACACCAGCGATGGGCGTAATAACAGCTGTACCATTTTCGACCTTACTTCTTATAAAACTTTGGGAACTATACCCGTGGGGACTAATCCGGATGCCATATTTTATGATGATTTCTCTAAAAAAATATATGTTTTTAACGGTAAAAGTAAAGATGCCTCGGTGATAGATCCCGTTACAGATAAAGTAGTGGCTACTATTGCTCTCGGCGGGAAACCGGAAACCGGCGTTTCTGACGGTAAAGGTAAAGTGTTTGTAAATTCTGAAACTACAAATGAGGTCGTAGTCATAAATGCCCGAACCTATAAAGTAATTACAAGCTACAAGATCAAGGACGGGGATGAACCATCGGGCCTGGCCATAGATCGCCGTACCAACCGTTTGTTTGTTGGCTGCGGCGGCAACCAAACTTTTGTGGTAATGAATGCTGCTAATGGCAAAAACCTGTCAAAATTTAAGATCGGTGATTGCGATGGCGTTGCTTTTGACCCGGCAACCAAAATGATCTTTACTTCGAACGGCGAAGGTACCTTATCTGTGATCAAGGAGATATCCGCGAACAAGTTTCTGCAGATGGAAAACGTAATTACCGAGCCAAGCGCGCGTACCTTAGGTTTGGACCTGCTCACCCATAAAATTTACTTACCGGCTGCCAAAATAGAGCCTGTGGCTGCTACCGCTGCAAATTCGAAACCACGTCCTAAGCCTGTTGCAGGAACATTCCATGTTATTGAACTGAGCAAATAATATAGTTGCCCTCGTAGTTATAGGTCAAATAGGTTTAAGGCTGCTCCCCGGCAGCCTTAAACATTAAAGCTGGATGCTAAGCTAATACTAAAGCATCGTTTTGAATATAAGGGTAATACAATGTCGCTTGCCGTATTTCTTTTGATTTCTTAAGGGCGCTCCTTTCTTCCTGTCTCTCGTTCCTTATCTTGATCACCAGGTTACGCAAGTATGGATAAATCAAATAAGCAGTTTTAATCGCATGGGTACCAACGCCTGGTCAGCAATTACATCACTTAGCCTGTTATCCTGGCAATAGATTCTGAAGATGCCTGGTTTTGCAAACCCATAACTGAACATGCCTTAAATAACAGATTTCGCTCAGGTTCCTGAAGCATAAACTCTGTCTATGTAAAGCCATTAGCAGTACGACAAGAGCGAAAAGAAGAGCGGTCATATCGTCCTTATATAGTTACCTAAAGCCCACTTCTTTGAAGGCTTCGCCATATTTCCATTCGATCTGTAATGTTAGTCAAGATTATTTTCAGGTCGCTGTACCATTTAGCATGATGATAAAGTGTGCAACTGACTACTTTCATGGAGAGGTGGATATGAATTATTTTACTAAAATTTAATCGGTCTAATAAAACACATAGGGGTCAGCTAATTGCCATCGGGTATTTGCATTTGAACAGGTTGAATTATTACGTTAAAATATTGACCAGAACGGTGGCGATAAACCTGTATTTTGCATACAGATCCCTGGCTTTCATTTTTACAGCCCAATGCTCTGCTACGGATTATTGGATAAGTAGCTAGCGGATCCATTGTTCTATACCTAAGAGGCCGGACTTGATCGTACAAGCGATGATTTTCCTTTTTAGCCGGCAGAATATTTTGTTTGAAACCAAACATAATACTTTCACAAAGGTTAATCTTTAGTTACTTATCTGAATTAGAAATCAAGTTATTTATGGAAAAAGAAACTGGCACGAAACCAAAATTCGCGACCAAAACTTCGGCAAAAGCAGAATCCGCGCTTCAGGAATTATTCCTGGACGGTATCATGGATATTTACTGGGCAGAGAATCACCTGGTTAAAAATCTCCCCAAAATGATTGAAGCTGCGAGCTCCGCAAAGCTCAAAAAAGCCATCGTGGATCATCTCGAACAAACGAAAACACATGTAAACCGTCTTGAGCGGGTTTTCGAACTTCTGGGTGAAAAGGTTCTGGCCAAAAAATGCGATGCGATGGAAGGTTTAGCCAAAGAAGGTGAGGGGATCGTCCAGGGTACGGAGGCCGGTACGGCTACAAGGGACGTGGGTATTATCCTGGCATCGCAAAAAATCGAGCATTATGAGATCGCTACCTACGGCGGCCTGACGCAACTGGACAAAACGCTTGGGCATGATGATGTGGCTGAATTGCTTTACCAAACGTTGAGCGAGGAAAAAGATGCTGACCAGCTGCTGACCGAGGTTGCGGAAAATGAGGTTAATTACAAAGCTGCTGAAGAGGCATAATTCAACTAAAATCCATGGCTACGAAAAAAAATGACACAAAAGGTGCCGATGCTACGGCCGACACCAAAAATTTAAATAAAGGTGCGCAACCGGCCAATCTCAAGACACAGAATTTGTCACCGCATACCGCCGACGCGACGGGGGAATTCATGACGACCAATACCGGCCTCAGGATCAACGATGATCAAAATTCCCTGAAAGCCGGAGAGCGGGGGGCAACGTTGCTGGAAGATTTTATGCTGCGGGAAAAGATCACTCATTTTGACCATGAACGCATCCCTGAACGCGTAGTTCACGCCAGGGGTTCCGGCGCTCATGGCGTTTTTAAAGTTTACGAATCACTCGCGCCGCTGACCAAGGCATTGTTCCTTAACAACACATCGGCTGAAACGCCGGTATTTGTTCGTTTTTCAACGGTTGCCGGCTCGAAGGGCTCAACGGACCTGGCACGGGACGTAAGGGGATTTGCGGTAAGATTCTACACGAAGGAAGGAAATTTCGACTTGGTAGGTAATAATATGCCGGTGTTCTTTATCCAGGATGCCATTAAATTTCCTGATCTGATCCACGCGGTTAAACCGGAGCCTGACAACGAGATACCACAGGCGGCGTCAGCACATGACACTTTCTGGGATTTCATTTCTTTAACGCCCGAATCCGCGCATATGATCATGTGGGCAATGAGTGACCGCGCCATCCCCCGCAGTTACCGGATGATGGAAGGCTTTGGGGTACATACATTCCGCTTTGTCAATGCGGAAGGCAAATCCAGCTTTGTAAAGTTTCACTGGAAACCGCTGCTGGGTGTACATGCCGTTGCCTGGGATGAGGCACAAAACATTTCAGGAAAGGACCCTGACTTTCACCGTCGCGATCTTTGGGATGCCATTGACAGTGGTGCGTTCCCTGAATGGGAACTTGGTGTTCAGGTCGTGCCTGAAGAAGATGAGTTCAAATTTGAATTCGACCTGCTCGATCCTACGAAGCTCATTCCTGAGGAACTGGTACCCGTTCAACGCGTAGGCAAAATGACCCTTAACCGAAACCCGGACAATTTCTTTGCGGAGACCGAGCAGGTAGCTTTTCACCTTGGACACATCGTGCCGGGCATCGATTTCAGTAACGATCCACTGCTCCAGGGAAGGTTGTTTTCCTACACTGATACGCAACTGACCAGGCTGGGCGGCCCGAACTTTCAGGAAATTCCCATCAACCGGCCTGTAGTTCCTGTTCATAACAATCAGCGGGACGGCTTTATGCGACAGACTATTAATAAAGGTAAAACCAGCTATAGCCCGAATGCGCTTGGCCAAAATGATCCAAGACAGGCAAAAGCAAGTGAAGGCGGGTTCACCACTTATCCGGAAAGGATTTCGGCTGGTAAGATCAGGGCCAGAAGCAAAAGCTTTTTCGATCATTTCAGTCAGGCAAGGCTGTTTTTTAACAGCCAATCCGACCCGGAAAAGAACCATATCGTTGATGCCTTATCTTTTGAACTGGGGAAGGTAAAAACTGTTACAGTACGCGAACGTATGCTTTTTTTACTGGCAAACATTGATAAAGGCTTGGCATCAGCAGTTGCTTATGCACTCGGGGTACATATTCCGGCGCAACTTGATAACGAACTCAACCAAAATATCCCGGCGGATGCAAATTCTTCAGATTATGAATCCGTGCAGGTTGAAAGTTCTTTGCTGAGATCAGAGGCCCTTAGTATGGCGAATACAGTAAAAGATTCTATTCAGACCCGTAAGATCGCGATATTGGCGGCTGACGGAGTGAACGAGCAATCCCTGACCGCTGTAAAGGCGGCTATTGAAGAAGCGGGAGGGGTGATCGAGGTGATTGCGCCAAGATTGGGATTTATCACGTCTGCCGGTAACGAGCAGATCCAGGTGGATGAGAGTTTGCTTGGCGCTGCATCGGTACTATTCGATGCCGTTTATATCCCCGGGGGCATAAACAGTGTGGCAGCCTTGGAAGCTGACGCGGATGCAGTCCATTTCCTGAACGAAGCATTCAAACACTGTAAGCCCATTGCTGCGGATGAGCAGGCGCTGCAGGTAATTGAAGCGACTTATTTCAGTAAAAAAATCGAAGGTGACGAAGGTGTCGTTATTGGCAAGAACGAAAAACAACTCGCTAAACTCTTCGTTGCAGCCATTAAAAAACATCGGTTTTGGGAACGTGAGAAAGCCAGAAAAATACCTGCATAATCAACACTTATTTGAGAGAAAATCCTCCTGTTTTAGGGGGATTTTTTATTGCAATAAGCTGATCGCGTCCTCGTTATTTTGCTGCTTGGCCAGATCCAGCGCGGTGAACCCTCTTGCATCCAGGATATTTTTATCTGCTCCCGCTTCAAGCAGCAATTTTACGATCTCGTTACGGCCGAACATCGTTGCAAACATCAGTGCCGTTCCCCCATTACCATGCCGCAGGTCCAGATCCGCCTTTTTACTGATTAAAAGAGCCGCAATATCTTTATAACCTTTAAAAGCAACACCCATAAGCGCTGTATTTCCACCGGCATCAGCTGCATCGACTTCTGCGCCAGACTCTATTAATAGTTTAGCCGCTTCGTATTGATCGTTATAAGCTGCAATGATCAGCGGTGTGTAACCCTTCTCATCCCGTGTATTCAGGTCAGCCTGTTGTCTGAGCAGTTCTTTCAGCACCTCAATATCCCCTTTTCTCGCTGCGGGAATCACTAATTCGTTTATGTGGATCATATTATCTTAACAGTATTTAAGGCCTTTAGTTGAAAAAACCTTTAACGAATAGGTTGCCGCCAGGTATTTAAATCGAATGCCAAGGTTTGCAGCTCTGCATATGGCGACCAATAAAATCAAATCATGAGTTTTCAGGGCAAACAATGTCGTCAATGAATAGTATTTTGGAAAACAGGCGTTCGAGGTATTGGATTTCAGACCCTCATAGGGGCTTGGCTTACAGTGAAGAATTCTCACGTCTAATCATCTAAACTTTAGTAATGCGGCACTTGCTGAGATTGCTCACATGAAGGCTGAATATGTGTATGCTACGATTTCGAACATCGATTACAACACTCGCAATGATTGCAGTTACCCTATCGCACCTGTATGGTCAGATACCAAAGGTTTCCAAAACCATGATCAGCAATTTACAGGCAGCCAAAGTTAATTATAACCAAGGGAATTATGCCCCGGCATTGAAGATTGCCTTCGAAGTGTTAAATAAAGCCACCGCGCTTAAAGATTCGAGTGTCATCGCAGACGCGGACAATTTAATCGGATTGGTCGAATTGTCACAAAATCGTACCATTGAAGCACTTGTCCGGTTCAACAATGCAAAGGTTATCAATCAAAAGTTACGGAATGCAAATCGTTTGTCTGCAAATCTGCTCAATATAGCACTCGCTTATGCTGATCTGCAAAAACTTGACAGTGCAATTGTCATCATGAAGCAGTCACTGAATATCAGCCATTCGAAAAAAATCGCAAAGCTGGTAGCTATGGGGAATAACCACCTTGCCGACTTCTATTTCAGAAAAGGCAATAGTGACACAGCGGCAGTTCTGTACCAACGGGTCATCAATAGTACTGCCTACCAGGACAATTGGGAAAACAGTTTCGCCTACACCGGCCTGGCAAAAATCGATTATGCCGAAAGTCAGTATCCTTCGGCAGCGAATTATGCTGATGCAGGCTACCGTATGGCTATTGCTGCAGAAGCGAAATGGGACGCGGCACAGGCACTTGAACTTTCTCATCGTGCATACGAAAAGATCGGAAACTACAAGACCGCTTATGAGCGTTTATTGCTTTACAAAAAACTTACTGATAGTTTGTTCAACGACGGGAAAGAAAAGCAGATCATCAACCTGGAGCTTAGATCGAAGTCAGCCGATAATCACGTACTCCGGAGCAAAATTCTTCTGCTGGACCAACGGAAAAAAATAGATCGCTTAATTACCATAGGCGCAGTTTTCCTGCTCACCATCGGTATCTTATCGGCATTTATTGTTTACAAAAGAGTAAAACATCAACATCAGTTGTTTGCTAAAGATCTGGCACTTGAGGCTGAAAGAAATAGAAATATTGAGGAATAGAATCTGAGACTTGAACGATTGAACCAAGATAAAGATCGATTGTTATCTATTGTCAGCCATGATCTTAGGAGCCCTTTTGCCACACTGCAAACCACGTTAATGCTGTTCAAAAGAAATGACCTATCCGAGGACGACCTTTCTATTATTGTCAATGATCTTTCAGATCAATTAACTAAATCCTCATTGATGTTGGACAGCCTATTGATCTGGGCGGCAAATCAGCTCAGCGGTGTGGTGACACAGCCTGTTGCGATAGATCTCCCTTTAAAAGTGGAAAAAGTAGTTGGTTTTTTCAGGGCAGCTGCGAAAGCAAAGGAGATTAAAATTGAAATCGAATCCAAAAAACTTCCACCCGTTTACGCCGATGCGGACCAACTAAGGATCATCATTCAGAATTTGGTCTCAAATGCTTTAAAATTTACGCCGACTGGGGGATATATACGGCTCAGTTACACGTTCGACGAAGAATTTATCAATCTATCAATAAAGGATAACGGGGTGGGTATGCAACAAGATACGCTAACTCAAATTTTAAACGGAAATCATGATCATTTATCCAGTCATGGGACATCCAATGAAAAGGGAATCGGACTGGGACTTCAGTTAGTTAAGGAATTCGCCACTAAAAATAATATCACCTTTTCAGGCGCTTCAATCCCTGGAAGTGGTACAACTTTTATGTTATCGTTCCCATATTAGAATAAGAGTCAATATTCCTTGGAAGTAGGGAGTAAACGATAGTAGATTTTATACAAATCGATATTGCGGAACCTGAAATATTTTTGTTATAAATCATCAACCGGAAGGTTTTATCCGGATGTTTTTTGCGTTAGCGGGTAAAATATTAGATTTCCGTATATCAAACTCAAAACAATTTCACTTGCGCTTCACCACCGTCCTTTTGATGCTCGTAAGTTCTGATCATGGTCAGTATTGCTGCGCCGTAGCGGTTCGTCTTCTCGGGACCGATCCCTTTGATGCCGCTGAGGCTTTTGAGTGTTTGAGGGAGTTTTGCTGCCACCGCAGCCAGCGTTTGCTCTGTGAACAGCATACTGCCAAGCATATTTTCCTTTTTAGCGGTCTTTTCCCGCCATTCCATCAGTTGTTCAAATAATGCTTCATTGGGTTTGGCATTGAGCTGCTTGAGCAAAGAGTTGGTCAATTTAACTTTTTTGCGCTGACCTTCCAGGTAAGTTTCGGCACTGAATTCTTCTTTGGTGAACTTTTCTAAGAGGCTGCTTCGATCCACGATCCATTGTAAAAGCTGATCCGCATGTGCGGCCAGTTCTTTTGAAGTGCCGACGAAATTATTGAGTGCCTGATGAAGGGAAACGGTTGCAACCTCAAGCTTTTCTTTGAAGTAGCTCACTGCGCTCCGGATGCGTTCATCAGAATAGGTAGCCAGCGCTTGCGCCATCTTTTCAGCAACCGTTAATACTTCCGCCTCAGCATTAGGAAGCAAATGTTCAAATTTCTTTAAACGTTCCTTAAAACCGCCAAAGTTAAAGAGTTCGGTCAATAGAAATACGCGATAAGCTTCGCGATGCCGCTCGAGCGTTAGCCGGTCAGGCTGATACCTTTCTGCTTCCTGGTTAAACCGCCTAACGGCCGGACCTGAAATGACGTTTAGTGATGAAACCGGGCTGCGCAGCACTAGCCCCTCAAGTGACCGGCAGCGGCTTAATGCCACATAGGCCTGTCCATGCGTGAACGCTTCGCTGACATCAATAATCACCCTGTCAATGGTAAGGCCCTGGCTTTTATGGATGGTGATAGCCCAGGCATGTTTAAGCGGGATCTCGGCGAAGCTACCGGCGTTATCTTCGCTAATATCATCACCACTCATCTCGTATCTCACATTTGTCCATTCGAAGGCCTGTACCGCCAACTCCTGACCATCCGGAGTAAGCACATGGACAGTGTCGCTTTCCAATTTGGTTACGACACCGATCTTACCATTGTAATATCGCTTTTCGGCCGAGTCGTCATTCTTGACGAACATGACCTGTGTGCCGACTTTGAGCCTGAGCATCGTGTGTCATTGGAGGGCATGGACCGCTGGAACTCTACACAGAGCCCAAAGGCAGGATGGGGCGCTTTTTACTTCAAAAGAGATTACAATAACGGACCGTTGCCTTTTGTGAGGCGGAGTATCCAGGCAGCCAACCAGCCATAAGATAAGACGTTGACTTTAATTTTAAAAAAATGAAAAAAATATACAATATTTTGCCGGCAGGGCTACTGGTTGTTACCCTGCTTTTAATCATAGCCGGATGTAAAAGGCAACGGAATATCATGGCGTAATCCTCATCACCGGAACAGAAACAGGAAAGTTAGTGCCTTTTACGGTTGAAAATGCACCAGCTCAATATGCGGTTACGGCAACGGCTACCAGTAAAGTAAGCCAGGACGTAATCGTAAGTTTTGCAGTAGATACTAATCTGGTAACCGCTTATAATGCCGAGGTATCTGGTAAGTATTTCGCGGCGCCCGCTGGAAGTTATCAATTGCTGGCCAATACAGCCACTATAAAGGCAGGCACCAATGTCTCGGCCCCGGTTATGGTTGAGGTGCTTTCTTTAAACAATTTTGTGACCGGGCGAACTTATATTCCCGGTAACTATAAAAAACGCAACCGGGCCTGATGGCGTTTTGGAAGCGTCGCGTACGGTATATTTGAAAATCTCTAGAGTGCTTTATTTTAATTCGATTAATATCTCCAATCCCTCGTTTTACGCACAATATAATTTCCCTAAACCTTATAGCAATCTTAATCAATTTACGTACGAAATAAAATGTCACATCAACTCTTTTCATGATGGCATTAACCGCTTGTGCAATTGGGGGCCGCCGATTAGGCTTATCCCAACCTTAATAATGTTTCAGGGTGCTCCATTTTCAATTCTTCGGTAGAAGTCTCGTTGTGATAGCTTATAAGGTGGCTTAGCGAATAAACTTCTGCATCTTCACCGAGATAAAGGTCTTTGACCGCTTTAGCCGATAACATTTCCCTTTTCAACTGTAGCTCTTTGTAACTGCTCCCAATGGACATCCGCACTTCTTGCAGGTAATTATTAATAGATTTTCATCCTTGTTACCTTAGCTGCTCCCTTACCGCTGTCCCAGTTTTTGGGATCGACATTTTGTTTTAGTGCAATATAAGCACGCTGGCGGTTAACAGTAACGTACGCGTAGATAGGCTCTTTTCCGTCTTTGGCTATGTCCGGACGGGTGGTGAAATGAATACCGAACGACTGTGATGTTTGCATAAAATTTAACTTTTGAGTTTCAATTTTTCATACTTCATCCTATTTTTTGAGGTAGCACACAGGTAACACAAACACAAATCAAAAACAGCTGGCTTAAACAACTTTTTTCGCTGTAACTAAATGAAATTCAATTGCTTGATCCGATTTGTGTTACCTAAGTTAAAAATAAAAAACAGGTAGTCGGATAAGTAACGAGAACCTTGGCTTTACAAAGGGTTGGAAAGGAGATAATTAATGAAAAAAACCCTTAAATCAGCGATTTAAGTGGTTTTCGGTGTCTCCAAGTTTGGAGTTTGTGCGCCCACCTGGGCTCGAATATATTTCTTAAATCAGCTTATAATCAGATATTTGTAAAGAATTCTTGTTTAAGGTAGTTACATAGGTAACACGCTCCATTGACTAAACAAATATAAAAAATATCTTAGCTATTAGCAGATGATAAACACTTCAAAAAGCTGTTCACTGAAAAATTGGTGAATGCCAAAAAGAATGTAAGTGGTGCTTTATCTCCGCCCAATTTTCGCTCTGGGTTAACTGAATATTACTTTATCACAGTCTATTTTTATAACATGATTTGAGCGAATTAAGCTGGTTAGCTTTTACAACAAATAATCGTTCCAAGTAATCAATTACAACTTACAATTGCAGGAGAAAACGTTTGCTTTGCTAACCCATGCTCTCTTAATATTTTAGCAAGCTCGTACCTGCAATTTTTATAAAACTCCGGGTAAAAATTTATTAGTTCGTTGTTATTTACGATCATGCTTAGTGTTAATAAGATTGACAAGGTATGCTGCCCGGCTATTTCCATAAAGGCCTTGGTGTTTTGTATCAGGCGACTATAGTCTTTCTGATTTAAGTCGACTTTTATTCTTAGTGCATAGAAAACAGTTTTCATGTAATCTGTAAAGTTTTCAGGGCTTTGCCTGTAAAGCATATGATAGTGCTGATAGGTCAAAGCGAATTGCTCTTTGCGGGCAAGCTTGTAATAACTATCGGCTTTTATCATTTCCATAAAATACCCGTAACCATGTTGTGCACAAAGTTTTGGCAACTTGTAGTTTTTTTCGAGGGCGTTGATGTATCTTAATGTTTTTAGCGGTTTTTGAAACAATATAAGCGTATAGGCACCTAATAAAAACAACATATCGTGTGAGGCGGTATCTGTAAAGTAGTTTCCCTCCTTAGGAGGGTTAAAGTAAAACTTTGTCAAATCGTGAGCAACCTCACGTTTGATTTCGCCGTTTTTCAAATAACTGTAAATCGCATCAAGGCATTTAATTGGATTTATCGCAAACCGGCTAAAGCTTTCAGGCGGCAAGCTTCTGAGCTTTGATATGCCATTTTCCAGTTCGCTTAAATCAAGGCGTAAGGTAGCTATTAAAGCCAAAGCAGTGTATAAAAACGCTCTTTTGCGGTCGCTTAAATTAAATTTAAGTAAACTTTGCAGCGTTCGTTTGTATTTGATACTTACAAACTCGGCCCCAAAAAAGTAATTAAACAGTTCAGGGCTGCAGTCATGCTGGAAAAATGAACTCAATAATTCGTTCCGATTCGGCGTAGCGCTTTGCTCTGTGAACATATCGCCCATGAAATTTATCAGATCAGCTTTTTCAGTAGGGCTTAACCAGGCATGGGTTAGCAGGTTAAAATTGTACTGCTGGCCTGCTTTAAAGGCATACATCACACACCATTGTAAAACAGCTACTTTTTGGCCGTTTGTTTCAAATAGTCTGTTAATGTCTTCTATAAGGAATTCATTGAAAACAAAATCGTTTTTATACAGCAATAATTCAGCTAAGGCATTATTTTGAAAATGCAGGTTTATAAATTCAATATATACGTTGTAATGCAAACCTGTGCTCTTATTGGTTTCAATCAAATAGCCAACACTTAAAAGGTCATGATACGCTTGAGAATAATGCTTAACCAAGCTATTGACTTTTGCACGCAAAACCGTAAAGTTTCCATTTTCGATATCCATTTCTTCAGTTAAACCTCGGATGAGCTGTATTTTATCTGCCGCGTTTTGACCCGTATATACCTTGTTAAGCTTGAATGCAGCAACCATTTCATATGTAGATGCCTTGCTTATGTTGCTAAGTGTGAAATTTCCGGGGTTTTGCTTGTAGTAAAATTGAAAATAAAGCGGATGACTAAACTGAAGTGAAGTATCTGCAGATGTGTTATAATTTTCATTCTGGTTAATATTTAAGGCAAGTTGCCTTATTTCGGCGGCGTCAAAAACCGGTACGTTTATAGCGCTGTTTGCATCGCCTAGAAATCTGATGAACCACTTCTCTTCAGTGATATTAAACTGGTGCTTCTTATTTATCCATGTAAATGAGCGCATGGTTAGAATTAGCTTGAACCATGAAGAAAAACGATATAAAGCAAGAATATCAACCAGTTGGGCTAATAACAGGTTATATTGCTCCGGCTTATAAACATGCTCATCAAAAGCGTCAATAATCAGATAAAACTTACCACCTTTTTCTTGATACTGGTCTAAAATGGATGGTACATCATCATTTGCAGTATAACCTAATAAAGCCAGTAGCCAGTAGTGGATGTCTTGCCCGCTTAAAAATGCATTCATTAATGCACTGGTACTAAAAAAACAGTACAACGTCTTGATTATTACCTTCACCATTATTCAATAAACGTTCTTCAAGCCAGTGGCAAAGTGCTACGGTTTTACCATAACCAGCTGGTGATGCGAGCACAGTAGCGTTATAATCACCTGTTAAAAAATCATCTAAATGATCTGTTACTGTTTGCCTGCTAATAGTTTGGCTGTATGGGATCACTGATTTATTACGTAAAACCTGTAGGGTAAGATTTGTGATCTTTTGGGCGTTAAGTTTTAGGTTGTCCCAATTAGGGGCGGTCTTCGCAATTGTTTTGCTCAGCTTTGTTTCCTGGCTCAGGCAGAAATCTTCCCAACCCCTATAGCCGCAGTACCTGGCCAATACGTCAATGGTGAATATTGATGGTTTAAATTTACTGTAAGCAAACCCGAAAACCCGTTTAAGTGTGGTTTCGCTTACGCTGTTTTTGGTTTTGCGAAGAATTTCAGCGGCAATTATACGGCAGTCATGCGGGGTAATATTGCTTAAACCGGCTGTTGTAATTACTGCATGCTTAAGTAGTTCATAATACTGAGGTAAAAATGATGTCATAAGTAAAAGGCATAAGGATTTAACTAATTAATTAATACACTTGCATAACTTATTTAAATATCTTCCGCAACAACCTTTCTACTGGTAGCATTTTCATGTAAGTTCAATACTGGTATCGTCAAAAACAGGAGCGGTGTTTTTAACATCGCTTCACAATTTATTATCGGTTGGTTAGTTATTTCGCGGCTATGGCATCTGTGTTTGGCCTTTTTGCTAAGTAGGGGTAGCTTAGTCTTATCCGTAATAAATCTCTCTGACATTTGTAATAATTTTTAGGTTTTAAAACTGTTTAGAATAATCGTATACAGGTAAATATAATAAGCCAGGTCCCTATTTTTCTTATTTGTTAAATTATTAAGGCCAAACTTTGAATATTTAACAGTAGAGTTATATATAAAATATTCCGAATAGGAGTATCTTATTTTTTAGAGTAATTAATAAGTAAGTTGATATTCTGAGGTGGGTGTTAGTGTAGGGGCATTGTTTGGTAACCAAATATTGATAGGCGATTTTGTTTACATCGCAGCTCTTAGTCGTCAAATCTTTTCGTGCTCCAGTATTATCTGATACAGATCATTTACGCCTGGTATGTCATCAATAGCTATGATAATGAACAAAATAAACAGCATAGCCTTTGGGTGAATAAAATGAAAGTTCCCTGGTAAATGAACAAAGTGCTTTAAGGTTATTTGCTTTGCAAGAGCGTACTTAGGAACAAGATCAAACCTAACACTCTATGCATGAAAAGCTCTACCCACTTTAGCAGATTTGTAGCCGTTCTGCTACTACTGCTTTGTACTACTCTCAATGTAATTGCGCAACGCAACTTTGCCACTACACAGCAAAGCGGCCGTAACGACATTTTATGCCTTGGCTGCGTTGTAGACAACGCAGCTCTTGCCGTTGACGGGAAACTGCAAACCAACTCAATAATGAGGGTTGGAGTAGGTGTAGCCGCGTCAACTTATCAGGAATTGATTTTTCCTGGTGCTGCTAAGATTGCTGCCAATACGCCCGTAACCGTTAAACTGGGTACAGGCGATAATCTGCTTGACCTGACGGTATTGGGGCGTATTATTATCCGCGCTTATAATGGCAGCACTCCTGTAGGTGGGGCTATTGCAGCCAACACCCTGTTAACAGCGGTAAGCAACAATAACCAGTTACAGTTAAGCATTACACCAACCGCTACGTATGACAGGATCCGCATTACCCTTGGCGGCGGTTTGGTTGGCGCATTGAGCAGTATTTATGTTTACGATGCCTTTTACAACGGGCCGGCAAACGTAGCCTGTAATAATGCCTTTGACGAATTGCATGGTATATCGGCAGGCTTACTCAACCTGGGTGTTGATGTGGGGGGCGTCGCCAATCCGCAAAATGCTATTGATGGTAATATTAACACAGCATCAACCCTTAACGCAGGCATAGCTGCTGTAGGGGCTTATGCACAGCAAACCGTTATTTACGAAAGATTATCAACCATAGGCGACTCCGTTCGCCTTACTATGGCCTTACCGCCCGCGCTGATAGATGCAGGGGTGCTGTCCAATATTTCCATATCAACTTACAACGGTAACACCTATAATAACGATGCTGTTGTATTCAATTCCGCACTCATCAACCTTCGTTTGCTCGACCTGGTGAATGGTCGCCGCAGGTTTACCGTAACCTACGCGCCTCCAAAAGCATTTGACAGAGTACAATTGCGGCTAGGCGGCGGTATTGCCAATGTATTATCAACTTTAGACCTTTTTGAAGCCGAAAAGCTCATTCCGAGTCCTGTTATCAGGTTTAATAATGTTGTTACTGATAACGCGAACGTTTGTGCCGGGAGCCAGGTAACATTAACGGCTGTTGCAGTACCAAATACCGTATTTAAATGGTACACACAGCCAACAGGCGGTACCGCGGTGTTTACAGGCGCAACATTTTCACCGGGCGTGCTTGCCGCTACAACAAGCTACTACGTTTCTGCAATGCGCAACGGTTGTACCGACGAATCTGATCGTACCAAGGTAACCGTAACGGTTAACCCCATACCGGCAGCACCGGTTATTACTAACAACAACCTATCAGTTTGCCCCGGCGGAACGCTTACTTTTACCGCTACCCCGGTTAACGGCGTAACGGTAAAATGGTATGCAACCGCAACCAGCACTACCGTATTGGCAACGGGTAACAGCTTTACTACGCCTGTAATTAATGCAACAACAACCTACTTTGCGGAGGCTACCACAGGGGGCGCCTGCCCAAGTCCAACACGCACACAAGTTACTGCCACATTAAGTGCGCTGCCTGCGGTGCCAACCTTAACGGCTAATAACGTAACTATCTGTACCGGCGATGTAGCCATACTTTCAATAGCTACGCCGGTTGCAGGGCAAACTTACAACTGGTATACCGTTGCAACAGAGGGAACACCGGTTTATACAGGCGTTAACTTCACAACCCCGGCCTTAACTGCTAATGCAGTTTATTATGCTGCGGCGGTAAATGCTATCGGATGCGAAAGCGGCACCCGTGTGCAGGCAAACGTTACTGTATCGCCTAAACCGGCTAACCCGACATTGGCTGCAAGCAACCAAACCATTACTGCGGGCCAAACCGCAACCATTAGCGTAACTAATGCGCAAACAGGTGTTACCTACAAGTGGTACACATCTGCTAACGCAGCTACCCCTGTATTCACCGGCAACACTTACACTACGCCGGTTTTATTTACTAATACAACCTATTATGTAGCTGCATTTAATACTGCAGGCTGCGAATCAGCAGCGCGTACATCCATCACCATCAGTGTAAACATTAACAACAACTCGCCATGTTCATTTGCCAACGTGCAAACCAGCAATACTAATGGCCTGTGCGTTGGTTGTTTTGTTGAGAACGGCGCGCTTGCTACAGACGCTGATACCACTACTGCTTCAACCCTGCATGTAATAGCAGGCCTTTTAGGTGGTTATCAGGAGCAAAACCTGGTGTTCCAACAACCGGGCCTTGCCGGTGATACAGTAAAACTTGTTTTTCGCTCACCGGTAGGACTGGCCGATGTAAGCTTGCTCGGCCAGATCTCTGTAGCGTTATACAATGGCGCTACACAGGTAGGCAGATATACGCTTGATAATAATTTATTAACGCTACGCCTGTTAGGGCCGGGTAACCGCTACGGCGTTTTCATCCCGGCAACCGGTAATTATGACAGGGTACAGATCCGCTTGAACGCGGGTGCTGCGGGCTTGCTTACCGCGCTTGATGTTTATTATGCCGTACAGCAGTTCCCTAAACCGGTGTTTGGTAATGGCTCGCCGCAAATATGCAGCGGCAGCCCGGCAACGCTAACGGTTACAGCGCCAACCACCGGCACCATCAGCTGGTTTGCCAACCCAACCGGAGGCACTGCGCTTAAAACAGGTTTATCTTATACCACCACTAACTTAACCGCAACTACTACTTACTATGTAGAGTACAGCCGTGGTACCTGCGTTAGCCTGGTGCGGTACCCTATAACAGTAACGGCAAACAATCCTCCTTCCAAACCTACGGTAATACCGCCAACCAGCACTATAACCGCCGGCCAAACCGCTACGTTTAAGGCAACAGGCGCCACCGGTACGGTTATTAAGTGGTACGAATCCGCAACCGGCGGCACACCAGTGTTCACTGGTGCTACGTTCACTACACCGGCGCTATCAGCAAATAAAACTTACTATGCCGAAGCGGTACTGGGCGATTGCCCATCGCCGGACCGTACACCGGCATCGGTAACGGTAACACCGGTTGTGGTGCCTAATGTAACGGTGGTACCGCCAACACAAGCGGTTGACCCGGGTACATCGGCAACATTGGTGGCATCATCAACCACACCTAATGTTACCTTTAACTGGTATACACAGCCAACCGGAGGAACAATTTTGTATACCGGCGCAACATTTAATACACCGTCGGTATTTGCACCCACCACTTACTATGCAGAGGCCGTTACACAAGCCGGCGTGATATCTGCAGCAAGGGCGGCTGGTGCTATTACCCTTAACTCAACATCTACTAACCCGGTACCTTGTGGTTCGGCAATTGCACAAACCAATACAGTTGGCGGCGGCTTGCTATGTGCGCTATGCGGAATATCAAACGGAAACGGCGCCGTTGATAACGATCGTAACACCTTCTCTCAATTAAATGTGCCTGTTGGCATTTTGGGTGGTTATGCTGATCAGACCTTAAGGTTTGCCAACATTGGCCGCAACGGCGATAGCATTATTGTAGAGTTTGGTGTTCCGGGCAGCCTTGCAAGCGTAGGCGTACTATCACAGATAAGTTTAGCAACCTACAACGGTGCTACGTTCAATAACGATAGAACAGCCCTTAATGGCGCCTTGCTTACCGTTACCTTATTAAACAACACCAGCCGTTTCCGCGTGGCATTCAAAGCCACCGCAGACTTCGACAGGGTAGAAGTGAGGTTGAACTCGGGCGTTGCCGGTGTTTTAACAGCATTAAATATTTATGATGCTGCACAATCTGTTGCCGCGCCAACGGTAACCGCGGCAAGTGTTACCGCCTGTACCGGAACGCAAGCAACGCTTAGCGCAACGGCCCCGAGCCACGTTACCATTAAATGGTATACCACTGCAACAGGCGGTACGCCCGTAGCAACAGGAGCAACGTTTAACACACCGGTACTTACATCAAATGTTACCTACTACGCAGAAGCAAGCCGCACAGCTGATGGATGTGCCCAGGCCGTGCGTACCCCGGTAGTGATTACCGTAACGCCGGCTCCTAACGCACCTGTGGTAGCTGTTCCAACTGTTAAGGTCTGCTCTGGTCAGCCGGCAACCTTTACGGCTACCGCTGTAACCGGTGTAACCTTTGCATGGTACGCTACCCCAACAGGCGGCGCTCCTTTAGCAACAGGTAACACCTTTACAACCGCCCCGCTTACCGCTAACGCTACATATTACGCAGAAGCGCAGGCTGCGGGGGGCTGCGGTAGTTCGGCCCGTACACAGGTTACAGCTAATGTAACGGCTATACCGCTGGTGCCAACTGTGCAGCAAAGCACCGTACAAACCTGCTCGGGTTCAACAGCTACTCTGACCGCAAGCTCAACCCAACCAGGCGTAACGTTTTATTGGTATACTACCGCAACAGGTGGTAGGCCGGTAGCTACTGGTGCTACGTTTGTAACGCCTGAGCTTACTACAAGCAAATCTTACTTTGTTGAGGCCGCATCTGGTACCTGCGTTAGCGCGACCAGGGCTGAGGTTAAGGTAAATGTTAATCCAACGCCGGCTAACCCAACAGTTACTGTTACCCCGGCCGGCGCGCAGATATCATCGGGCCAAACCGCTACGCTTACTGCTTCATCTACCACTGCGGGTGTTGCCTTTAAATGGTATACCTCCGCTACAGGTGGCACGGCGATATTTACCGGTGCAACTTTCACCACGCCTGTATTAACATCAAACGCTACTTACTATGTAGAGGCGGTGTTAACGGCAACCGGCTGTGCCAGTGCATCGCGTACGCCGGTTACCATTACGGTTAACCCGATATTCTCAACATCATGTGATTTCGCGTCAACTCAACTAACAGATGTAAACGGCGGATTGCTATGTGTAGGATGCTCAATAACCGACCCTAATAATTCGATAGATACAGACACCACAAACTTTGCCCGCCTTAACATGCCGGTAGCTGTGCTTGGCTCATACGTGGCCCAGCAACTCATATTCAGCGATGGCGGTTTAGCAGGCGATAGTGTTACGGTTAAAATAGCTATACCGGCTAATATAGCTTCCGCAACGGTACTTAACCAATTGCAGATAGCTTCTTACAATGGTGCTACTTATAACGGTGACAGGATAAACCTGAGCAGCAGCCTCATCGGTTTACGAGTGCTGGCCGGTGGCCGCACCGCTATCATCAGGTTTGCACCAAAAGCTGCTTTTGATCGTATCGAGATAAGATTAAACAGTGCCGTAGCTGCCTTATTTAATACTGCTGATGTTTACTATGCAAGCAAGCAGGTTGATGCACCTATTGTAAACCTGTCAACTTTAAATATATGCTCAGGCTCAACAGCTACATTTACGGTGAACAATCCTAAGGCAGGTGTTACCTATACCTGGTACACCAGCGCTACCGGCAATACAGTGGCAGGTACGGGCGTAACTTTTACAACCCCGGCATTAAATGCCACTACAACTTATTATGTAGGCAGTAGCCGCACATCAAACGGTTGTGCTAACCCTAACCGTGTGGCGGTAACCGCAAACGTAACGCCATCACCGGTAAACCCAACGCTTAACCAAACAGCGGCAACCATCTGCGCCGGCGAAACCGTAACGTTTACCGTCACTAACGCTGGCACTGCAACGGTACGCTGGTATGATGCTGCCACCAACGGCACATTATTATTCACCGGGCCAAGCTATACCGTAACGCCGCTTACCAACAGCACCTATTATGCCGAGTTAAGCAACGGTACTTGTGCAAGCCCATCGCGCACAACAGCTATAGTTACTGTAAATCCGCGCCCTGCTAAACCGGGTGTAGATGCACCTAACATACAAGTTTGTACAGGCGGCACCGCAACATTAAGCGTTACCAACCCTGATGCAGGGGTTACCTACAATTGGTACACCACAGCAACCGCTGGTACAATAGCTTATACCGGTGCAACCATTACCACTGCGCCGATCAGCCAAAACACAACATTCTATGTAGAGGCGGTGAACAATGCCGGCGGCTGTATTAACAATGGTGGCCGTGCCGCGGTAGCCGTTGCCGTAACAGGGGTTATTAATGCACCTGCGCTTAGCGCAAACAGCACTATAGTTTGTACCGGAGGTTCAGTTACCATTAGCGTTAACAACCCGGTAGCCGGTCAACAATACAATTTCTATACAGATGCCACATCGGCCACACCGGTATTTACAGGTACGAGCTACACACTTAACAATGTAACTTCAAACGTATCGCTGTTTGTTGAGGCCGTACAAGGGAACTGTACAAGCGCAACCCGCGCCCGTGCAGATATAACCGTTGTGCCTGCTCCCAATCCTCCGCAGGTACAGGCACCGGCAGGTGGTTTAGTGGCTTGCAATGGCAGCGACTTCACCATCACGATCGCTAACCCGCAGGCCGATCTGGTTTACAGATGGTACACGGCGGCCACAGGTGGCATGCTCCTGTACACCGGCACGGAATACACGGTGAATATTTCGGCAACAACAACATACTATGTTGAAGCTGCAAGTGCAGGCAACTGTAACCCGTCAACCCGCACTCCGTTTACGGTTACCGTTAGCCCGCTGCCACCCGATCCAACGGTTACTGCAACAAATGTGGCGGTATGCCCTGGCAGCAGTGCTACGCTAAGTGTTGCCGCTCCGCAGAATGGTATTACTTACAAATGGTACAGCTCTCCGGCACAAACCACTGTATTGTTCACCGGGCCAACCTATGTAACAGATGCTGTTACGGCAACTACAAATTTCTATGTAGCTGCATTTAACAGCAACGGTTGCAGCAGCAGTAATCTGGCCATGGTACAGGTTACCACAAGGCCGGCACCCGCGCCGCCGGTTATCGCTAACGATGTGCCGGTGACAACATGTGCCGGCACAAGCGCGGTGCTGAACGTTACCAATGCGCAACCGAACTTTACTTATAAGTTTTACACCGTGGCTACGGGAGGCACAGCCGCCTTCACCGGTACCGCCTACAATACGCCGGTGTTAAATGCCAATACCACTTATTATGTAGAAGCGATTAACGAGGATGGCTGTCCGTCGGCAACCCGTACACAGGTAATAGTTACTGTTAACCAGGGGCCGGCTGTACCAGTAGCATCTACAAGCGGTACAGAAATATGCCCTAACAACACCACCACCATTACTGCGACAGCAGAAGCAGGTACAACCTTAAAGTGGTATGCTAATGCAACCGGCGGAACAGCGCTATTTACAGGTACCAGCTTCGTCACCCCGGTGCTTACTAATACCACTACTTATTATGTAGAGGCGGTAAGTACAGCTACAAGTTGTGTATCTGCAACACGCGCGGCAGTTACCGTTAAGGTGTTAGGCCCGCTGCCTGCACCGGTGGTTACTGTACAAACCACCACCACTTCAAGCGTAACCTTCGCTTACAATTCGGCGCCAGATGCCACAGGCTACGAGGTGAGTTTGGATAATGGTGCTACATACATAGCCCCAAGCTCGGGCGCTAATGGTTTAACGCATACGGTTGGCGGGCTAAACCCTAACCAATCGGTAACCATTGTGGTGCGTGCGTTGGGGGCAAGTGCCTGCCAGTTGAGTGCAAATTCTAACGCGGTTACCGGTACCAGCTCTAATCCGTTCGGTGACGGAATATTTATTCCAAACGCCTTTACACCTAATGGGGATGGTAACAACGATGTGCTGTATGTGTATGGCACCAACATTAAGAGTATAACTTTTGCTGTGTACGATCAGTGGGGCGAGCAGCAGTTCCGCACTACTAATAAAACTGCAGGTTGGGACGGTACTTATAAAGGACATGCGCAACCAGTAGGTGTTTACGTGTACTACGCAGATGTAACTCTCAACAGTGGCCAGGTGGTCAGGAAAAAAGGTACCGTAACACTGATCAGATAATCTCTCTAAATCTATTCACATGAAAAAAAAGATAATAGTTATGATAGCGGTGCTGCTCCTGATAGGAGCAGCCAACCGACTCTTTGCCCAAATAGATCCGCATTTTTCGCAGTATTATGCTTATCCCATGTATCTTAACCCTGCGCTAACAGGCGTTTTTAATGGAGATGCCCGGGTAACCGGAAATTTTAAAAACCAGTATGCCACCATTAATAATGCTTATCAAACCGGTGCCGTTTCTGCCGATTTCAGGCCTACAGACCGTGTGGGTGTAGGCGTTAACATCCTGAATCAAGGTGCCGGCGACATCGGGTATAACTACTTCTCGGCCTATGGCTCGTTCTCATACAACATCGCCATATCAAATGATGGTTACAAAAAGGTAAGCTTTGGCGTGCAGGCAGGGTTGATCAACCGTTTTTTTGATGCTAATAAGGCGCAATACGGCAGTCAGTTTAACCCTGCCAGCGGGTTTGACCCAACCTTACCAAGTAATGAGAACTTCCTGAACACCAACGCCACTGTATTTGATGCCGGTGCGGGTGCTTTCTATTATGACGGCGACCCATCGCACAATGCTAACTTCTTTGGCGGGTTCAGTGTGTCGCATCTGGCTCGTTCAAAAGATCCCATCGCTATGGCATCTAATACCAGTACCGCGCAGCGCCTGCCGATGCGCTATACTGCCCATGCGGGTATTCGCCTAAAGATAAATGAGAGTTTTGACCTGGTGCCGCATGCTATTTACATGAAACAGCAAAAAGCCCAGGAAAAGGCAGCGGGTGCGTACAGCGAGTTTAAGGTTGACGCTGATAAGGGCCTCATTTTAGGCGCTATGTACCGCTTTAAAGACGCTGCCATAGCTAACGTAGGCTACCATTTTAATAATATGATCATTGGCGCCAGCTATGATTTTAATACCACACAAACCCGGTCGGCTTTTGGCCAGGGCGGTATTGAGTTATCTATCAGCTACGTATTCCGCAGGCGTATACAGGAGCCGGAACCTATTTGCCCAAGGCTATAATCTTATGCTTATGAAAAAACTATTAACCATATTATTATTAATTGCGGCAACAGCGCCCGTACATGCACAGTACAGCAAGGATAACCCTCGTGCACTGGCCGATAAAGCCTTTAATAATAAGGATTATTACGAAGCTGCTTACTATTACCGCAAAGCGGCAGAGGGCATGAACCTTGTTATCCAGCAATCTATCCCCTACAGCGGCGGCGGAAAGGTGAGCAAATTAAGGGAGGGTAAGGTAAGCGACAAGTCGTACATCGCCTATCAGTTGGGCGAATCATACCGCGGATATGAAAATTACCTGGAAGCCGAACCATGGTACTATCGTGTACTACAGGAAGGCGATGAAGCTAAATTTCCGCTGAGCCGCCTTTGGTATGGCGTGTGCCTGCGTGCCAACCAGCGTTTTGACGAAGCTATAAAACAGCTTACAGATTTTAATGCGAATTACAAAGGCGATGCAAAATACCGCGCCATTGCTGATAAGGAGATCACCAATTGCCGCTTTGCAAAGGAACAATATAAATACCCGTTGCTGATAGATGTTGCAAAACGTAAAGGCCCTTGGTCTTCTGATGGGTCTGACTATGCCATGTATCTCAAAGATGGCGTCAGCTATTTTACTTCATCAAGGTTTGCCAGGGATGAAAAAACTCATGTGAACAGGCTTTACATGCTGAAGAATGATGGCAGCGGCCAGCCGCAGCAAGTACAGTTTAAAGATGATGGCAGCATGAAAAGTAAAGAGCTGGAATACGGTACGCCGGCCTTCACACCCGATGGGCAGCATATTTATTTTACCCGTTGGTTTAAGGTGGGTAGCAAATCAACCTATGCTATTTATACCAGCCGTAAAGGCATCGATGGTGTTTGGGGTGCCCCCGAAAAATTAAACGCTAATGTAAATGCCGAAGGTTTTAACTCTATACAACCATATATTACTGCCGATGGTAAACAAATGTACTTTGCATCAACCAAGCCTGGTGGCTATGGTGGCGACGATATTTGGGTAGCCGATCTCAATGGCGACGGCAGTCCCATTAATTCAAAAAATCTTGGTTCAATGGTGAACACCAGCCAGAATGAACAGACACCGTATTACGATGTTCAAAACAAGCGCCTGGTTTACAGCTCAAAAGGCTTCACCGGTTTAGGTGGTTTTGATTTTTTTGAAACCATGAACAACAATGGCAATTGGAGCACCCCGGTGAATATGGGTTACCCAATGAATTCTGCCAAAGACGATCTGTACTACGTGCCCGATCCGGCTAACACCAATAAGTTCTACATCAGCTCTGACAGGGAATCTGATTGCTGTTTAAACCTTTTCGAAGCTTATGATAAACGCCATGCGTTAAGCGGCCTGGTGGTTGATTGCGATACCCGTAAAGCACTTGCCGGCGTTAAGGTAAGTTTTGTTGATTCGTTAAGTAAGCAAACCATTAAATCTATGGTAACCGATAAAACCGCGCGGTACAGCTTTAATGTAAAAACCAGCAGGCCTTACAATCTGGTGCTTGAGAAAGAAGGCTACTTTACCAAAGTATTGCCGGTACCTGCAGCGGGCCGCGAGATGCAGGGAGATACCTTGTTTAACCCTGATATATGCCTGCAAGCCTTTAAGAAAGATAAGCCTATTGTGATCAACAATGTGCTTTATGACTACGATAAAGCCACCCTTCGCCCGGAATCAAGAACGGTACTGAATGAACTGGTTACCACAATGAAGGATAATCCTAAAATAAAAGTAGAACTGGCTGCTCATACCGATGCTAAAGGCAGCGACCAGTACAATATGGCCCTGTCGCAGCGCCGCGCGCAAGCTTGTGTAGACTACATCATTAGCATGGGCATTGCCGAAGACCGCATTTATGCAAAAGGGTACGGCGAACGCCGCCCAATTGCACCTAACACGTTACCCAACGGCAAGGATAATCCTGCTGGCCGGCAGCTTAACAGGCGCACTGAGTTTGCTGTGATAAAAGTAGAATAGAAAATGTAAAGGAGAAGTAAAGCAATGAAAACTAACGTAATTTTTTCAACCAGACCAACTTTAAAAACGAAGGGGTTTTCAACCCATCATATCGATATTTTTAACCTGATCTTACTGGGTAAAACTAATCGTGAAATTAACCAGGCATTAGGTTACACCAAACGGTCGCATGCGGTGGTTGATCACTCACGCAGGGTAATGTACAAGTTACTCGCGCTTGAGGAACTTGGCCGCAAAGACCATCACGACAGGGTTGTTTACCCGCGTAATTACCAGTTTTGGTGGAAAAAATTGTTGGATAAGCACATGGGTATATTGCTGTCCGTGGCAATTGCTCCCGGGTTTTATGATGACAGGGAATAGTTAGAGGATTTCATAGTGTGTAAGTAACCCCGCAAAAAGCGGGGTTACTTGTTTATATACAGCGTATTCGGCATAACGTACAAACGGCATACGCTTTAAAGTTTAACTATGTAGACCTGTTACCGTTTTTTTGTTTAGCCGGTTGATCTATGAGCTTTCCGGCCATTCTTTTTGTTCATTCCATCCACTGTATTCACTTTATCCATTGTTGTGTATCCTTAAACTGAACAATCCTATTTAATTAAATTAGTACAAGAGAACACCAGCAATAAGCCTTCCGCCCAGCCGCTATTTGCTATCTAAAATTTGGATGAATATGATTGACAGGGACATATTAGCTGACAAACTGGATTTTACCTACAAAAAACAGGATGATGTAGGCGAGGTAAGGCAACTGCTTGCTGTGATAGGTAATTATTGGTACCTTTTTGCAGGCGGCGTGCTGGTAAGTTTACTAATAGGTTTCCTTTTTATCCAATATACTCCAAAGCAATGGAATGTTACCGGAAAGATCATTATTGAGGATGAGAAAAACTCACCATCCAAACTACTATCCAATGGTGTGAACTCCGACCTGTCGGCCCTTTTCGACATCAAAAGCAATTCATACAATGAGGTAAGGGTGCTCGAGTCGCGCAATCTGTTGCGACGTGTGATCACTGAAATGAATATCAATGTCCATTTGTACGATAAAAGCGGCCTCATGAAAAAGGAGCTTTTTGATAACGCGCCTTTCAATATCGTTCTTTCAAATAATGAAGTAACCCGGTCAAATAATTACAACATCGTGGTGCTTGATAACCAACATTATCAATTAACAGATGCTGATAGTGACCTTGATATTAAAGGGACTTTCGGCTCGCCAACCAAACTGCCTGACTATTCTATCAATCTCGAAAAAACTGCGTATTTCCACCCCAATGGCAATTATAAAATAACGGTAAAATCTATCAAGAAAGCTGAGAATGAACTGGCAGCCAGGTTTGTTGCATCGCTGAGCGATAAGCAATCAACCGTAATAGGTGTGCAGTTAAGCTATGGAAATGCCAAACGCGGCGAACTCATTCTGCAGAAATTTATGGAGCTCTATCTGCAAAACAATCTATCCAATAAGGTACGCATGGCCGATAGCACCATTAAATTTATTGATAGCAGGCTCGCCGTTGTTAGCGCGGAATTGGGCAAAGTAGAAAAGAACCTGGAAAAATATAAGGTCAACAACAAAATATCGGACATTAATGCCCAGGCAAAAGCGCTGGTACAGGGCGCAAGCGACTATCAGCAAAAGCTGAACGAAACCGAAGTGCAGCTTGCCGTAGTTAACGACCTTTACCGTTACGTGAGCAGCGGCAAAAACTCGCAGGTAGTGCCCAGTTCGTTGATCACCAAGGATATGTCTTTCGGTAGTGCAATTAACGCTTACAATGAAATGCTGTTGCGCCGCGAACAATTAAAACTCAACCTGCAGGAGTCGAGTTCGATCATCAAAAATCTGGATCAGCAGATAGAAACAGCGCGCAATATGTTGTTAACCAGTTTAAAGAGTTACAAGCACAGCCTTAACATATCGCAATCTGCTATAGTGAGGCAAAATGCTGCTATCGGTAATAAAATTGCTGATGCACCGGTAAAGGAAAGAGTTTATCTGGATTACTCGCGGCAGCAAAGCTTAAAGCAGGATCTTTACCTCTTTTTACTTCAAAAACGCGAAGAAACCGCCATTTCTCAAAAGGCTACTATCTCTAACTGCCGCATATTGGATAATGCCGAAAGTGATGAGGATCCTTTCGCTCCCAAAAAGTCTTTTATTTATACTATAGCATCCTTATTCGGTTTATTTATACCGGCAGCTGGCCTTGGTATCAGACAGGTCACCAATAACCGTATCAGCAAAAAGGATGACATTGAGAAGCATACTACCGTTGCTGTGCTGGGCCAGATAAGCAAGAATAACCATAAGCAAAAAATGCTGGTTTATAACGAGGCCCGCACCGTGATAAGCGAAGAGATCCGTGCACTGCGGACCAATCTCAAATACATTACAGATGGGGGAAAATCGAACGTTATCATGTTCACATCAAGCATGAGCGGCGAAGGCAAGTCCTTTATCTCTTTAAACCTGGGTAACTCAATTGCACTATCGGGTAAAAAGGTGGTATTGCTGGAGCTTGACCTGCGCAAGCCGAAGTTGTTGAAATACCTGGGAACACAGGCCAGCTATGGCTTTACTGATTACGTGATAACGCCTGATAAGGATTGTATAGATGATCTGATACATCCATCCACCTTTAATGAAAATTTCTATTTTATCTCGTCGGGCACAATACCGCCTAACCCTGCTGAAATATTGATGAGCAGCAGGCTTAAGGAGTTGATTGAGGAATTGCGGGTAAAATTTGATTACGTGATCATTGATACAGCGCCCGTTGGCCAGGTATCGGATGCCCTGGTGATAGAAGAATTTGCCGATGTTACCTGCTATGTAATGCGACAAAATTACACCTACAAGTCGCAACTGAATATCGTAAACGATCTGCAAAAATACCGAAAGGTAAAACAACTGTACCTTATTGTAAATGATATTGAGCTGAGCACCAATAACATCACCGGTTACGGTTATGGCTATGGTAATTACAATTACGCGGAGATAGATGAGGGTAATAAGTTCCTGTCTTTTATGAAAAAGCTTAAGCCTACTGTAAAATAAATAAGTGATGTTGCAGGTAGTTCAAACAAATTTTCGCAGCTTTTTTACCAAAGGCCACGAGCGGTCGTTAAGGGCAAAGAAAAATATTTTTCAATCACTATTGATCAAAAGCGGAGGGGTTGTTTGCTCGTTTGCGCTTATCCCACTCACTATCAGCTACGTTGGTGCAACCAATTATGGCGTTTGGCTAACGCTAAGTTCCATCATTAGCTGGGCGGCGCTGTTTGATATGGGCCTGGGTAACGGCCTTAAAAATAAACTGGCTGAGGATGTTGCTTTGGGTAATTTCTCGGAAGGTCAAAGCCATATCAGTTCTACTTACGCTATGCTTACTGCTATATCCGGTGCTTTACTGGTATTATTTTGCTTTGTTAATCCGTACATCAACTGGCACGGCATATTAAATGTGCCAACTAATGAGTTACCCAATCTTAACCATTTGGTTGCCATCATCTTTATTTTCTTTTGCCTTCAATTTATTGTTCAGTTAATAAACACCGTACTTACCGCCAATCAAAAACCCGCATTGCCTGCTTTAGTTAATGTTTTGGGCCAGGCGGTTACTATCATCAGTGTGGTTATCCTTACCAATTTTACGGCAGGTTCATTAACATATTTGGTGTATGTGGTGACAGGCATTCCGTTAATAGTGTTGCTTTTTGCAAGCTTTTACTTTTATAGCGGCGATTATAGTTCTTTATCGCCCACCTTCAAATCGGTAAAATATAAGTATGCCCGTCAATTACTATCTGCAGGTGGCGCGTTCTTTATTATACAAATAGGTACTTTGGTGTTGTACGAAACAGATAACATTGTTATTAGCCAATTATTCAGCCCGAGAGAGGTAACCACATTCAATATTGCTTATAAGCTGTTTTCGGTTGTACTAATGGTTTTTATCATGATCATTACGCCCTTGTGGAGCGCCTTTACAGAAGCTTATGTAAAGAAAGATATGGATTGGATAAGGCTAACGCTTGGCAAAATGAATAAGCTTTGGCTGGGATTGAGCTTATGTACCGTAATGTTGCTTATATGCTCACCGGTAATTTACAAGCTTTGGCTTGTAGACGGTGTAAGCGTTCCGTTCACTCTTTCGCTGGCTATGTGCATTTATACCATAGCGCTTATCTGGCAGGCTATGTACGTGCAATTTCTAAATGGCATTAGTAAAATACGGCTGCAATTATATCTCAGTATTTTTTGCGCGCTCATCAATATTCCGCTTTCAATACTATTAGGCAAATATTGGGGACTTGCAGGGGTAACAACATCCAACACCATTATTTTTATTGTGATGGGTATAGCATTTTCGGTACAAACTAAAAAGATAATAAACGGCACGGCGGCAGGTTTGCTGGCCAGATAAGTAGCATAGTGTAACATGGCTTTACCATACTACATACGAAAGGCTTACAGGGGCATGCGGGTAGTTTACTATCGTGCTGCACGGGTTTATTCGCATGTTATAACCACATTTAAGTTCAACCTTAACGGTGTCCGGTTCCATAAAGATTTTGTAGGATTTGGCATCCCTATCCTTGATATAAATATGGAAGGTAAGTTCTCTATCGGGAAGGGGTTTTGGTTCAACAGCGGTAAATATCATGCCATGGGCGGCAGGCAGCAACAATGCTATTTCGTAGCAGCCAAAGGGGCGGAAATAAGCATTGGCGATAATGTGGGTGTCACCTCTATCGCTATAATATGCCACAGTAAGATCAGTATCGGTAACAACGTGAAAATAGGCATCAATACGGTGATCTATGATACTGACTTCCATTCGCTTGATGCGCGGATAAGAAACCAAATACCCGAGAGTATTGAGGGTGTACGCTCAAAGCCGGTAACCATAATGGATGGTGCCTTTATTGGCGGCCATACTACTATATTAAAAGGCGTAACTATTGGTAAAAATGCAATTGTGGGCGCAGGTTCGGTAGTTTTTAAAAGCATCCCCGATGAGCAGGTGTGGGCAGGCAACCCGGCGGTTTACATAAAGGATAACACGTATAATTGAAAGCGTATGGCATTGAGAGCGAAGTTTTATTCTGCCTTATTATTGTTGCTGGTTGTGGCGTCCTTTTTCCACATGCAGGCAATTGTTATTGGCGTATCTATCATCATCATCGCTATGCCTTTAGAAAGGCATGTGTCTGCCCTTAGGCTGATAAGGCTGTTCGCTATTCTTATTATTCCGATTGTGTTAGGCATGTTTGCAGGTTTCTCAAACAACAATTACCTCATATTAAAGGATATTTATTATTTCATGCTACCGGTGCTTTTTATACTTACCGGTATTTTGCTTGCCTGCCATTTAAAGATCGATGAGTTTTTAAAAGTATTGGTTTACGCCGGCTTACTAACTTCGCTGCTGGTTACCGGTATTTCGGTATACTACATAGGTTTTGGTTCACTTACCGATCCTTACTCTGCACACTATGCTATTGGCATTGTTGGTACGCCCGGGCCGCCTTTAGCGTTTGCCATATTACTGCTCACTAAGAAGTTCAATATTAAACTGTTTAGCAGGTTTTACTTTAGTTTGTTTCTGGCAGTTAATGCTTTTGGCATTTACATGTGTGCATCACGCACCTATCTTATCATTACGCTTTGTTTTGTAATACTTTTAGTTGCCGATAAACTGAAAAGGCAATGGGTGCTGCCGGCATCATTTATATTGGTAGTGCTATTATCATTTGTACCACTCGATATTTTCAGACCTACCGCGTCGTCAACTTCTTTTATCGACAAACTACTTGGCTCTTTCAACGAATTGAGTGTCGGTGATTACAGCACAGAGGAAGATATCAATACTAAATACCGCGGTTATGAATCTTTCATGGCGCTTAACCAATACATGCAGGGCGATACGAAGGATTGGGTCTTCGGTGGCCTGGGTAAACTGGTAGATCTCAAAACTTTTCTGCGTTTGGGCGAGGATACCGATTACGAATTTATCCCGGTGCTGCATAACGGCTGGCTCTATCTGCTAATAAAAACAGGTATGCTGGGTATTGTAGCCTATGCGTTTGTTTTTATAAGGCTAACTGTTGTTAACTGGCGTAAATATGCCACTACAAACGGCCGGCCGGTGATCAAGTTGTTCGCCGCGCTATCTGTAGGGTGTATCATCAGCCTTTTTCTGACCAATTATATTGTAACAGCTTTTTTCAACGTGGAAATGAGTGTCCTGATGGTAACTCTTGGCTTCAGTTACCTCAACTTTAACCATTTGCTCTTCCTGAGTGAGCAGCGCGAAGCAGCCGGACAGCCTTTAAACCAATTTGCCTACTAATTTGCCATGAATACACAAAATTACACTGCAAACCCCAAAGTAAGTATCATAACAATAGTGCTTAACGCGGTTGATACCATCGAGCAAACTATTTTAAGCGTACTTAACCAAACCTATAAAAATATTGAGTACATCGTGATGGATGGCGGTTCAACAGACGGTACGCTGGACATTATTGAAAAATATCGCGACAGAATAGCTGTAATTGTAAGTGAGCCTGATAAAGGTATTGCCGATGGCTTTAACAAAGGCATTGCCCGCGCTACAGGGCAATGGATTGGCATGATAAACGCCGACGACTGGTATATGCAGGATGCCGTTGAATTGATGATGATAAACACCTACGCCAATGATGATGTGTGCTGCGCTAATTTATTGCTGATAGGTGATAATGGTTTTAAACGAATCAAGAAAAGTAAAATAGGCTGGCTTAATTACGGTATGTACATTATGCATCCTACCTGTTTTGTTAGAAATGGCGTTTACAAGGCGGTTGGTGGGTATGACCCTGCCTATAAGATAGCCATGGACTACGATATGTTTTTGAGGATAAAACATGCCGGTTATAAGATAAAACATATTGACGAGCACATTGCCTGTATGCGCACCTTAGGTGTGAGCAATGATGTGAAAAAAATGCATACCGAAGAACTTGCCGTGATGAAACGGAACCTGTCATGGAGTAGTTTCCTGATATCCGGCTTGTTTAACAAATTGAACAGGTTACGTTGGCGCCTGTGGTATAAAGATCCTTTCCGCTCGGTAAACAAATTTGCAACGCTTTGAAAAAAAAGCTCCTCATATCAGCTTACGCCATATCCCCAACGCGGGGGTCGGAATATGCTGCGGCCTGGAACACCGTGATGCACCTGGCCGGGGAGCATGATCTTTGGGTATTGTATGGCATGTCTGATGACCATATGGGCGATACCCAAACGTTAAGGCAGTATATTGAGAACAACCCGTTGCCGGGAGCCAGGTTTATTGAAGTGGAGGCCGGTTGGGTAGCCAAAACCATTAACCTGTTAAATAAGGCCGGCTTGGGCTGGTTCTTTTATTTGGCTTATTACATATGGCAAAAACAAGCGCTGAAAGTTGCGCAGGATTTAATAAAGGAAGTGAATATAGATGTAGTACACCAGCTCGGGCCAATTGGTTTCCGTGAGCCGGGTTTCCTGAGAAAGCTGGGCAAGCCAATGGTGTGGGGGCCAATTGGAGGAATGAAGATAATAGACAAGCAACTATTAGCAGGGTTACCCTTTGGAACGAGAATAAAATTTACCCTTAAAAATTACATCAACAAATATCAGCTCAAATACTCCATGAGAATAAGGCTTGCGTTTAAGAAGGCTGATGTATTAATAGCGGCTACACGTTTAGGACAGGAAACCATTAAGCAATATTTTAACCGGGAAAGCTACTATCTGCCAGAGCAGGGAATAGCCGGCGATGTGTTCCCGGCAGTGAATAAATTTAATAACATGGCTGATAAGGTGCAACTGGTTTGGAGCGGCACGTTAAATGAACGCAAAAATCTAAAAATGTGCCTGCAGGCATTGGCTGCTGTACCAAGAGATAATTGGGTATTGAATGTTTTGGGTGATGGCCCGCTGCGGGATGAGCTTAAACAATACACCACTGAGAATAAGATGGCAGACAAGGTGATCTTCCATGGGCATTTGCCACGTAAGCAGGCTGTGCGATTGATGGCCGCCGGCCATTTACACATCATGACCAGCATTGCCGAGGATAACCCAGCCGTAATATTTGAAGCCATGAGCAATGGCGTGCCAACACTTACGCCGGACCATTGTGGTATGGGCGATGTTATATGTTCTAAGTGCGGGTTAAAGGTACCTGTTGATACTTACGATAACATGCTCCAACAGTTTACATCTGTTATAAATATTTTGCTCAACAACACCTGGATATTGACAGATATGCACCAAACAACACTGCTGTGTGCCAACGAACATCGCTGGGATAAACGCTTAAAAAAGTTGAACCATATTTATGACGAAGCCATTGCGGTGTACCACCACAGTAACAGCTATTCTACAGAAGGGAGGTTAAATATTGTGCAATGAGTAACACCCCGAACAAAATAAATATTGGTATTGATGCCAAGTGGTTCTTTAGCGGTCCGCCCAGCGGTAATATGGTCGTTAAGAATCTGGTCAGCGAAATGATATTGCATAACAATGGTCGCTTTAACCTGCACCTTTTTATACCATCAAAATTTAAAAGGCAAGCGCGGGCTTTGTTTCCAGCGGATGTTAAACTGATTGGTCTGCCAAGAATACCTAACCTTTTAGTGAACCAGTTTTTGGTTCCCTTTGAGGCTATACGGCATAAATTAAAGGCTGTACTGTTTCAAAATTTTGCAGGTACATGGCCGGGCAAGCTTCATAAAATAGCTTATATACATGATGTGCTGTTCCTGGACTATCCTGAATATTATACAGCTACCGAGAGGGTTTATTTTAACCAGATGAAACGTTTGGCTTTGAGGTCAGATACGGTTATAGCTATATCGGTATCCGAAAAGGAAAGGCTGATAAGTAATAAGATTTCCGGCAGTTTAAATACCCATGTGGTTTACCACGGTATTGATCAAAACTTTAAACCTAGAGGTTTCTACAGTGATACCGAAGTGCGGTCGGTACTTAACAACTATGGACTACCAGCCAGGTATCTGCTTTTTGTAGGCCGGGTAAATATTCGTAAAAACCTGCTAAACCTGGTTAAGGCCATGTTGCATATCGGTGACCAAAACATACGGCTGGTAATAGCTGGGGGGCGTAATAACCTAACAGACGAATTGGAAACCTTGATCGCTATGCATAATATATCAGATCGCATCGTTATTACCGGTCATGTGCCGGAGGCTGATCTGCGGCTGATTTATGCCTGTGCAACTATTTTCTGCTTCCCGTCCTATGCCGAAGGATTTGGGTTGCCACCCCTGGAGGCAATGAAATGCGGCGTGCCGGTCATTGTATCAGACCGAACTGCCATGCCCGAGGTTTGCGGAGAGGCAGCAATATATATAGACCCGGACAATCCCCGTGACATAGCCCTAAAGATAGATACGCTTTTAAATAATGCTGATCTGTATAACGAAAAGGTGGCCAAAGGATTGGCGCACGCAGGGAAGTTTGTGTGGTCACGTTCGGCGCAGCAGATACTAACCATAATGGAAGAAGCCTGTGTTAATTGAGAAATTGATAGCAAAACTAAAGCGCGATCCCAATTATAAATGGGAATGCAGGTACAGCTTGCGCGACCTGATGATCATCTTATCAGGCAGGGCGGGTCAGGTTTTGCGCGGTTGTTGGCTTAAATTGTTTATAAAAACGCAGGGAATAACGTTCGTGGGAACGGGTGTAAAAGTAAAACACGCACACTTGGTAAGGGCTGGCAAAAATTTGATACTGGAAGATGATGTTTACCTCAACGCACTTTCAGAAAGGGGCATCCAAATAGGGGATAACGTGAGCATTTCCCGCGACGGTTCTATAGTTTGTACTGGCGTTGTGGCTAATAAAGGTGTTGGTGTAAGCATCGGTAACAACACGGGTATTAATGCGGGAGCCTTTATCGCGGGGCAAGGCGGAGTAACTATTGGCAAAGACGTGATCATAGGGCCGGGCGTTAAGATTTTTTCAGAGAATCATGTTTTTCAAAACATGGACGTGATCATTAAGAATCAGGGCGTAACCCGGCAAGGTGTTATCATCGGTAATAACTGTTGGATAGGTGCGGCGGTAACTATTTTAGATGGCGTTGAAATTGGTGATGGTTGTGTGATAGCGGCAGGAAGCGTAATTAACAAGTCTATACCTGCAAACTCTGTAGCTGGAGGCGTGCCTGCTAAGGTCATCAAGCGTCGCATCACCAACCAAAATAATGGGGTAGAAGTATCAAGATCAGCCTGAAAATTTTATTAGCGATGGCAAACGAATATCAGAAATTTAAAGGGTCATGCATTTATATGGCTTGTGGATTGATATCCCTCTTACCTTTTCACACACTTAGAGTGGGGTTGTTAAAAATGCTAAGGGCAAAAATAGACCGGAATGTTGGCCTCTACAGAGGGTTTGAAGTACGTTCGCCCTGGAAGATGAGCATCGGGCACGACACCATCATTGGGCACAAGGCTCTGTTAGATGCACGTATGGGTTTGAGTATCGGCAGTAATGTAAACCTCAGTAACGAGGTAATGATATGGACACTACATCATGATTATAATAGCCCGGATTTTGCACAGGCAGGTGCACCGGTGGTTATTGAAGATTATACCTGGATATGCTCAAGGGCCATTATATTACCCGGAGTAACAATTGGCAGGGGCGCGGTGGTAGCTGCGGGAGCCGTGGTTACACGTGATGTTACGCCTTATACGGTAGTGGGTGGCACCCCGGCAAAAAAAATAGCCGACCGCAATCCGAACTTAATTTACAGTTTAGGCGAGTACGTATTACCCATCATTTAATACCACCACGAAATTCCGCTTTTCAGGACCCTTAGCGGGTTGCCGCCAAAGATGTTGTTCTCGCCAGCAAGCGGTTTAGTGATCATCGAATTTGCCGCAACAACACAGCCGTTAGGGATAACAGCACCTTTCAAAATAGTGCATTTGCAGGCCACCCACACATTATCACCAATAATAATTTCTTTTGGGTGATTAAAGACTGTCCCGGTTTCATCAGCTATATGATGGAAATCCGTATCCATCACCAGGCTTTCCCATGAGATGCCGCTGTGGTTACCTATCTCTATTTTCTTAGCAGCCACTATAGCGCACTCGGTGCTCATGTTAAAATCATTACCAAATATCAGTTGTGCCCCCTTGCTTACATTTAGCTTGCAGCCATGCATGATAAATGCACGCCCGTTAAAAATAACATCGCCATGTACCTCCCATATGGCCCGTGAACGTTTAAAATCAGCAATACCTATTTTGCCGTAGCCTATCTGCACCAGTGCAGTTCTGATCGGGCCGTTAATAATTACCCTCCCTTTCATCTGGTGCAAAAAAACGTTGTTTGAGATAAGTACCGGGAATTTGATAGCCGTTTTAAGCGGGAAGTATTTAAAGTTAAAGCGGATGGTTTTCAGGTTTATCCTGGTGACGAATTTTAATAAATTTTTCATGGGTTTGATCTCATTATTCAACTAATTGGGTACGTCGCAAAAACTGTTAAATAATAAGGTATTTCTATCCATTTTCCCAGTTGCTCAACTGTCTTTAATCGTGGTAAGCTAAATTATTCAGCGCTTTGGCTACAGTCTATTTCGTTCACGCTATTCACGCCTGTTCATTTCGTTCATATAGGCCTGGAGAGCAAAATTTCGGGGTTTTTTGATGTAATATAGAGTATTGTTTTAACGCATTTATTACAAATACAGGTCTAATACCTCAGGGTATTAGCAATAAGATATAGCTAATAATATACACTATGCGCATCGCTATCATTGGAACAAGAGGTATCCCTAACAACTACGGCGGGTTTGAACAATGTGCAGAATACTTGTCGGTTGGTTTGGTAAAAAGAGGCTTTGAAGTGACGGTTTACAATTCGCACAACCACCCTTACCAGCAAAAGGAATGGAACGGTGTTGAGATATGCCATCGTTATGATCCCGAATATAAGTTAGGCACAGCCGGGCAGTTTATTTATGACCTTAATTGTATAAAAGACGCCCGCAAAAGAAGCTTTGATGTTATACTGCAATTGGGCTATACCAGTAGCGCTATATGGGGTTGGATGTTACCCACACAATCTGTGATCACTACTAACATGGATGGTATGGAGTGGAACAGGGCTAAGTACTCAAAAAGTGCGAAAGCTTTTTTGCGCATGGCAGAGCGTCTGGCTGTACTCACCAGCGATCACCTTATTGCCGACTCCACTGAGATACAGCGCTATCTTAATAATAAATACGGCAAGGAACCGGTGTTTATACCTTACGGTGCTACTTTATTTAATGATAATGATCCTGCCGTTTTGCTTGAGTATGGTTTGATGCCCTACCAATACAACATGCTGATCGCGCGTATGGAACCCGAGAACAGCATAGAAACGATATTGGATGGTTATTGCCTAACCGGTTCGGTACACAAATTCCTGGTAGTAGGTAGTACAGATAATGTGTTTGGTAATTACCTGGTTAAAAAATTCAAGTTTAACCCTAACATCATTTTCTGCGGGGGAATATTCAGTGGCGATAAGCTTAATAATCTCAGGTATTACTCAAACCTCTATTTCCACGGCCATACAGTAGGCGGCACGAACCCATCTTTGTTAGAAGCCATGGCATCCAACGCGCTTATCTGCGCCAGCGATAATGTATTTAACCGCGCTGTGCTTAACGAAAATGCCTGGTATTTCAACACCTCAAATGATGTAGCACAATACATCAACAGCATTGATAAAGGCACCGGTGAGTACAACGCTATGGTGCTGAACAACCGCGATAGGATAAAGAATTTTTACAATATCGATAATGTTGTTGATTCTTATGCTGCTCATTTTGAGCAGATAGTGAACGAAAAAGCAGAAAAGAGACAGGCGAAGGTTAGCGAAGGTCAGATCACATTTAACTAAAAACAATTAAGATGATGCACAAAAAACCTATACGCCTTTTGTGTTATACCCTAACCGCATTAGCCTACTTGTTAGTAGGCATATCCTGTTCATACAAGCAAAATCAATTGCTTTTTGAAACGCACTTAGCGGCTACAAATTCCCCTTCAATTGCAGGCGCTGCCCCTTATGAATACAAGATACAAACGCAGGACATACTGCAAATGCGCAACCTGCAGGATATTAACTATGTGGTTACGGTTCCGAGTGGTGGTAGTACATCAAACGCTTCTTCAAATGCGCCGCAACCCCAAACCTACCAGGTAGAAAACGATAGTACAGTTGCTCTGCCGGTGTTGGGTAAAGTAAAAGTAGCCGGATTAACCAAGTTAGAGGCTGCCAAAAAAATACAGGGGCTTTACGCCCGCACCGTACTTAAAAACCCCATTATCGACCTGCGAATAATGAACCTGAAGGTGTCCGTATTTGGCGAAGTGCGTTCACCTGGCAGCTACATGCTAACAAGCGATAAAACTAACCTGATCGATGTACTGGCGCAAGCCGGCGGCTTAACAGAAAAAGGCGACGAAAAGAAAATAAAAATAGTGCGGGGCGGCATGACAGATCCGCAGGTTTTATTTTTCGACCTGAATGATTTTCGTACGGTATCAAACCCGGCCATTATCCTGCAAAGTCAGGACATTATTTACGTTGCACAAAACCGGAGGGCAATAAAGAACGAGAAGATGCAGGACTTCTCAACCATAGTGCAGCCGGGACTGCTTTTTTTAAATACAGCGCTGCTAATATTCACTATAGCACGCAAGTAAAACAACAAAACGGATTATTGAAACAAGTTTAATAGATAGTAAATAAGTTATGGAAAGAGTTACATCCCTTAGCCGTATCATCTCCATTTTGATCCAGGATGGGTTTTCAAACAGCTATCATCAATTGTTTAAACCGGCCTTGCGTGCAGCTTACTACAAAGAACTTACCCGGTATATGGCGCAACCATACGCCCGCATAACTTTTCCTGCCCGAGCCAATCTGTTCATAAATAATGCATTAACCTTTAACGGATTACTAATAGAGGCTGAAAATGAAAATATATTTTACAAAAATAATTACTGGTTTCGCGCCAGTAAAAGGATTTTTGACATTGTTTTTTCGTTGGCTGTTATCATTTTCATTTTAAGCTGGCTACTACCTATTATAGCCCTGCTCATCAGGCTTGAATCTAAGGGCCCGGTGATTTTTTCACAGGAACGTTCATCGCGCGATAACCGAAGTTTCGCCTGCTATAAGTTTCGTAGCATGTACATGAATGATGATTGTGATAAGCTGCAAACCGCCAAAGGCGACCCCCGTATAACCAGGATAGGCGCTTTTCTACGGCGCACCAATCTTGATGAGCTACCGCAATTTTTTAACGTGCTGATGGGTGATATGTCTGTAGTTGGTCCGCGGCCGCACATGCTTTCTCAAACACGCGAGTATTCTGAACTGATAGAACATTTCATGATACGCCACCTCGTAAAGCCGGGTATTACCGGTTGGGCACAAGCCAACGGTTTGCGTGGCCGAACGGCTACAGTAGGTGAAATGCTGAATCGCGTGGATGCCGATGTATGGTACTTAAAGAACTGGACCTTTTTGCTGGATATGTACATCATTTTTTTAACCGTGGTGTATACTCTGGCCGGCAATAAAAACGCCTACTGATATATGAAGTTGATAAACTCAAATAGCTAATAGATCTGTCACATATAAGATTCTTCAAAAATGAAAACATTAAAAAACTGGTGCCTTATCGCTTGCCTGTCGGCGATCTCTGCACAAGGTATTGCCCAAACAAGCAGCACCGACACAACAAAATTGCCTACTGATGACCTGCGCCGCTGGTCAATAGGTGCTAATGGCGGCTTTTTAACCCATTGGACGCCCTTCAACCGTAAAACCAATGGCGATTACGGCACACCGCATGAAAAATTTGGCTATTCTTTTTTTGTGAAAAGGCAGATCTTGTCCAGTCTTGGTGTACAGGCTGATGTGCTTTTTGGAAAGGTAAATGCATCCAAGCTAAACAATTTCCCCGAGGGCGTGGCCGGGCAGGACCAGAGCGGTTATGAAACCAATATTAACTGGGCTGCGGATCTGCGGGGCTATTTCACCGTACCTAATTTAAGTTTATCAATAAAACCCGCCGTGATAGTACCTTACCTTACAGCAGGCGTGGGTTATATGTCTTATTCAACAACGGTGCGCAACCCACCACCGCCAATGGCTAATGTACCACAGCCCACAAGCGGCGATGGCAAAAGCTGGTTCTTGCCAATTGGTATCGGTTTTAAGATAGGTGTTTCGCGGGCTGTTAATATCGATTTGGGTTACACTGTTTATTCTATAAGAACAAACAACTTTGACGGTTATAAAAGCGGCTTAAATGATCACATGTCCTACGCGCACTTGGGTATAGAATACAGTTTTGGTAAGAAAAATTCACGCCCGCTGCAAAACTTTAGTACAGTAGCGGTTGTGCACGAAGAAGTTAAGGAAACTGCCGCGCAGTTACAAGCCAGGTTAGCGGCCGAAGAACAAAAGCGCCTTCAAAACGAAAAAGATATGGCTGATGATGATAACGATGGCGTAGCAAACAAGTACGACAAATGCCCGGGTACGCCCGTTAACACTAAGGTAGATGGCGGAGGCTGTCCACTGCCGGCAATGACTATGGTTAAGGAAAAGGAAATAGTTACCCAGCAAGACCGCCGTGTAATTGGCGATGCCATTAAGAACCTGGAGTTTGCATACGGCAAGGCCGAGATCAAAGAGCGTTCATATCCAACTTTAGACCGCGTAGCAGAATTGCTCATCCAAAAAGATTTTAGCCTAAAACTGGCAGGCCATACAGATAGCAAGGGCAGCATGAAAGCAAATATGGCTTTGTCTAAAGCGCGCGCGCAGGCTGTGAAGAATTACCTGGTATCAAAAGGCGCCAATGCCTCACGAATTGAGGCAACAGGTTATGGTTCGCTACAACCTATTGCAACTAATAAAACAGCTAAGGGAAGGCAAATGAACAGAAGAGTAGAGTTTACGCTGTTTTAAAACTATTTATAAACAAATTCCAATATACTACTCGGGCCGTATCTGAAAAGAGCGGCCCTTTTCTATTCGATATTGCGGAACCTGAATATTTTGTTATAAATCATCAACCGGAAGGTTTTATCCGGATGTTTTTGCGTTAGCGGGTAAAATATTAGATTTCCGTCTATCAAACTCAAAACAATGTCACTTGCGCTTCAACACCGCCCTTTTGATGCTCGTAAGTTCTGATCATGGTCAGTATCGCTGCGCCGTAGCGGTTCGTCTTCTCAGGACCGATCCCTTTGATGCCGCTGAGGTTTTTGGGTGTTTGAGGGAATTTTGCTGCCACCGCAGCGAGCGTTTGCTCTGTGAACAGCATACTGCCAAGCATATTTATCAAGCTGATGCAGGTATATGTCGCTGGCGTTATACTGTTGCTCCAGAAACTTCACTAAATAACGCTGGGTTACATAATAATGCTTCAGGGTACTCCACTTCAGATCAGTTGTGGATATTTCATTGTGATAGCTGAAAAGACGGCTCATGGAATAAACTTCTTGTTCCGCTCCAAGATAGAGATCCTTAACCGCCTTTGCTGAAAGCATCCTTCTCTTTAATTGTAGTTCTTTATAACTGCTGCCAATGGCCAACCTTACTTCCTCAAGGTAATTATTAATAGATTTAACTTCATCTTTATTACCCTTGGGCCATAGGCTGCCTGGTAACTAATGGGCTGTTGATCCGTAACGATCTCCGATAAGTTACCTGTGCGCACATTGGGATCAAAACTGATCCCGTAACCGGGTTGTAGGCATCCAATGGATACAGGGTTTAGTTGTCCGTTGGATCTTTAGATCCTGAATAGGATAGAAAATGCTTACGGTTTACATGGATACCTTTTAAAAATGATAACTGATTGATCCCGTGTTAAACTCGCCGCTGATGTAAGGCTGGCTGGCCGGCACATCGATATCCAGCCGCTTATCGGTAGCCCGGCACATAATGAGGTTTAGCTGTTGCGCATTGTGCTTTGAAACGAAGAAATTAGTGCCCTCCAATGGTCTTTGGCGTAGGCCGCCTTAACCGTAAGCCGCCAATGGCTGTTAAATTCATTATAGTAACTCAGGAAACCGTTATTTTCTGTTGACTGATAAGGCATCTTGTCAGGGTCGTTTATGGTAAAATCGCGGGGAAGCGAAGCAAATCCATCAGGCGAAAACACCATAAAAACACTGCTGGAACGCTGGGTCTGGAAGATCTACTCTGCCGAAATGAATGAGCGCTTATTGATATTGTATTTCAATACCGATTCCGCCGCTATTTAAAAAGCATGTAGGGAGATTTTTAGAGTAAGCACTTATCTCCATCCTCTCGGATTTCCCAAATAAGTGATAGTTGTCATGAATATTGCTGTCGCTCATCATTGGCTGTTCCCCTTCTTAAATTAATATTTGTCCTGCTAACCTGCAGGGCTATGAAAAAAATAAGCGCGGTATTTGATGGATTAAAATTCGCGGACAGCACGTTGGCATACGCGGTCAAACTGGCTGAAAGCAGCAAGGCATTACTATCGGGTGTTTTCCTGGAGTCATTTCTCTATAACAGCTACCGGCTGGATGATCTCATCGGGAGCCATGGCCTCTCCCAGGTAAAAATGAAGCATCTTTTGGAGAAGGATAAAGCAAGCAGGTTAAAATTAGCCGGTATTTTTGAGCAGGCGTGCAAAAAAGCGCAACTCAGCTATTCGATACATCATGACCCCAGCTTTTCTGTACCGGAAGTGCTCAGGGAAAGTATCTATAGTGACCTGCTGCTGGTCTGCGCAGGTGAAACATTCAGTCCTATACCAGGTCAGCCACCAACCCATTTTATACGTGAGTTGCTGGCAGGCACACAGTGCCCCGTGCTGATCATTACGGCGGAATACCAGGATATCGAAAAAGTCGTGCTGCTCTATGACGGAAAACCGGCCTGCGTACATGCGATAAAAATGTTCAACTATATGATGCCCTGGTTACGCGGCAAAGCGACCGAAGTGGTTTCAGTGGCAGATAGCCAGGATACAGCAGAACTTCCCGACGAAATACTGGTAAGGGAATTCATCGCCTGTCATTACCCTGCGGCAACTTACACATTATTAATAGGTTATACTGAAGAGGAGCTTTTAACTTCCCTTAAAAACAGCAGCAAAAACAGCCTTGTCGTTTTAGGAGCCTATCAGCGCAGCGGAGTCTCGCGCTGGTTTAAATCAAGTATGGCCGACCGGCTAATGAAAGCTATTGATGCGCCCTTATTTATTGCTCACCATTAACCTTAAACTTATGGAAAAGATCCTTGTGACCACCGACCAGTCCGTTAATTCAAAACCGGCGATCCGTTTTGCCATTAAATTGGCCAAACAACGCAAAGCGGAATTAATTATTCTGCATGTTTACCATCTCTTAAAACCTTTTAAATGGAGCGAACACGCCTTTGCGGAGTATACTGATACTTTTAGAAAAAAAACGGCAGAAGAATTAACTTCATTCATCGCCGGCATCTATCACGATATCCATGAATCCGAAATTAACCATCAATTGGTACTGGTATCCAATATCGATGTAGTGGATGGGATCATGGATTATGCTAATAAGCATAACTGTTCTTATATCTGTATCAGCACCCGTGGTGCCGGTACCCTTAAAAAAATATTCGGTACACATACCGCTAAACTGATCAGCAGTTCTGCCGTGCCGGTTTTATGTATACCAAGTTCTTACCATTTAAAGGAACTAACACACATCCTTTATGCGTCGGACATGACCGATTATGAAAACGAACTCAAAAAGGTCGTTGATTTTGCGCGGCCTATCCATGCCAGTGTGGCGATGATGCATATTTCATACCCCTACGAATTGGCACTGGATAAGGAACTGGCGGAAGCCACATTACAGGAAAAAGCGGATTTTAAAGTGAGGCTGCTGACCCCACGGCGGGATATATCCCATACATTGCTGGAGGATATTGAACATGCGATAAAATCGGATAAACCCTCCGTACTGGTCCTGTTTACTCACCAGTCAAGATCTACATTTGAAAAGTTGTTCTTCCCTTCTAATGCGGAGGAATATTCTTTTTACGGCAAGATCCCTTTACTTACTTTTAATAAAACGGAAGGGAAATAAAATTCCCCGGTAAATAAACCCCACATCCTTACGATAATGAAATACCCTTTAGCACACCCTTTTTCATTATCTGCAGTAGAGGTGCTCACGCTGTCTCAAACAGACGGTCATAAAGGAATTTCGCAAAGTGAGGCTGCGAAGCGCAGTAAAGCCTATGGGCTGAATTCCTACAAAATGCAAAAGCATAAAAGCCTTTGGCTGATCCTTCTTTCCCAGTTCAGGAGCCCCATTATTTACCTGCTGGTTTTTGGCGCAGCCGTTTCACTATATTTCAAAGATATTTTGGAGACGATAGCTATTGCGGCTGTTATCTTGATCAACGCGCTGATCGGCTTTATTATGGAAATACAGGCCCGAAGTTCAATGAACGCGCTCAAAAAAATGGACGTGATCCTGGCTAAAGTGATCCGCGACGGGGAGACGAAATTGATCCCATCTGAATCATTGGTGCCGGGCGATCTTGTTCCGCTGGAAGCCGGCGATATTATCCCGGCAGACGGGCGTTTAATAACCGTCAACCGCTTACAATGTGATGAATCGTCGCTTACCGGCGAATCCCTTCCGTCGGATAAAATGACCGGGGCGCTGCCTAAGGATACCGTTATTGGAGACCAGCAGAATATGGTTTTTAAAGGGACTTCCGTAATTAATGGGGACGGAGAAATGTTGATCACCGGCATTGCGGCAAATACGCAGTTGGGCACCATCACCGCGCTGGTTGAAAGTTCTGCCGATACGATCACACCGCTGGATAAAAAGCTGAACCGGTTAAGCAGGAAGCTGATCTGGATCACCCTGGCCATGACCGCAATTTTTGCGGTAACTGGATTTATACAAGGCAAGGCGCTCTTAACCATCATAGAGACCTCGATCGCCCTGGCCGTGGCCGCTATCCCCGAGGGTTTGCCGGTAGTTGCTACGGTGGCTTTATCCTATGGCATGCTGCTGATGGCCAGGCGCAATGCTATTGTTAAGAAATTATCTGCCGTGGAAACGCTGGGCAGTACCGGGGTGATCCTGACGGACAAAACCGGCACCCTGACCGAAAATAAGATATGTGCCGACACTTTCGCATTCCCGGAGGAAAGTGTTAAGGTCCATATCGAAAATAATCTCCTGAAATTCCCTCACGGGGCAATTAAAGTAAGTGCCGGAAACTTAGATAAACTGTTATTAACCGGCATTTTATGCAATAATGCCGATGAAAATACCGGAGATCCGGTGGAAGTTTCCTTAATACAAATAGCCATCGCTGCAGGCCTGGACAGGGCGAGTTTATTAAAGCAATACGAACGTATTGCGGAGGTGCCTTTCAGTTCGGAGATCATGATGATGGGTACCTTACACCAGACGGCCAATGGTTATTTTGCGGCTGCCAAAGGCTCTGTTGAACGATTACTGGAGAAATGTGCCAAGATACAATCGGGCACGGTCATCAATGATCTTGACAGCGAGTCGGGTAGCGCCATACTTTTAAGATCGGAAAAAATGGCGGCCAGCGGGCTGCGGGTGCTGGCTTTTGCCTACCGGTCAGATAACCTGCTTGACCCGTATAATTATTTGACTGACCTGGTTTATATCGGGATGGCGGGTTTTCTTGACCCGCCCCGCACAGATATTAAAGGCGCTATCCTGAGTTGCAGGAATGCTGGCATTAAAGTAGTGATGCTCACCGGCGACCATCCGCAAACCGCGCTGAACATTGCCCGGAAGGTGGGTCTGATCGATGAGGACGACAAAGCGGTGATGACCGGGAAAGAACTGCCGAAGGCCGAACTATTAACCAAAGAATGGCGGCAGCGTATCCTGGCTACGGCGGTTTTTGCCAGGGCCTCTCCTAAACAAAAACTGGAAATCGCGGATGTTTTTCAGGGGGCAGGGTTTATCGTGGCCATGACCGGCGATGGCGTAAACGATGCCCCTGCCTTAAAAAAAGCGGACGTAGGTATTGCTATGGGCATCCGGGGAACCCAGGTCGCTAAAGAAACGGCGAGTATCATTCTGAAAGATGATTCTTTTACTTCGATTGCCCAGGCGGTGGCGCATGGCCGGGAGATCTTTCAAAACATTCAGAAATTCGTGGTCTACCTGGTATCCTGTAACCTGAGCGAGATCTTCATTGTGACCATTTTAGGCGTAGTGATACCCGGCGCAACCTTGCTGCCGCTACAGATCCTATTCCTGAACATGGTGACTGACGTCTTTCCGGCGTTAGCGCTCGGTTTAGGTACGGGAGACAGGACTGTGATGTCGAGGCCGCCAAGGGAACCTAATAAGAATATCATTACTAATCAAAAATGGCTGGTTATCGCTTTATATTCAGCTTCCATCACCTCGGCTGTGATCATTGCGGTATTTTATTGTAAAGAAGTGCTGCATAATGATGACCGCACCTGTAACAATGTTGCATTTATCACCCTGACTTTCGCCCAGTTATTTCATGTGTTCAATATGTCCTCCGATGGCGCGCGCATTTTGAATAATGAAATTACCAGAAACAAATTTGTTTGGATCGCACTCTTCATTTGTATTGGCCTCACCTTGATGGTTTTCGCAATACCTGGCCTGCGTTTAGTGTTAGGACTTTCAGTACTTTCGATGAAATTATGGGCCGCCGCTTTAACTGTTAGCCTGCTGCCGTTGATTATTTTCCAGGTTTACAAGACTATCCAAAAAGTAAAGCACTAATCTTTCATAAGGATTTTTACGGGCCGTTCATCCCCGAGCAGCACGCCCCATTGCTTATACTTTTCGGTGCGGTCAAATATGATCTTTAGAATGGACAGCAGCGGCATTGCCAGGAACATACCCGAAAGGCCCGCCATGACACCGCCGATGATGATTCCCACAATGGAAACCAGCGGGTTGATCTTGACCTGCGAACCAACGATACGCGGCATTAATATGTTATTATCCAGGAATTGTACCACCGTGATGGCTCCCAATACGATCAGCACATCCGCAAGACTATCCGAGGAAGCCAGGGTGAGCAGGACGCCCAGAATATTGCCGATCAGGGCGCCCAGATACGGGATCAGGTTCAGGAAAGCGAAGAGGATCCCGATCAGTAAGGCATTCTGGATACCGAAAAGCCATAATGAACCACCCAAAATAATGATGATATAGGTAATCTGTATCAGCAGTCCCACGAGGTAACTTTTAACCATTTTTTCTGTCTGGCGGACAGCTTCTTCCACATTTTTGTATTCTTCTTTTTTAAACCACATCAGCAGGAACTTTAAAAAGAGGTTCCGGTATAGGATGATCAGGTAAATGTAGATCGGCAATAACCCTATAAAAATGATGATGCCGGACAAAGATCCTGCCGCGCCGCTCAATACCCCGCCCAGGGAACTGAATAGCTTTTTGCTTTGCACGTTAATGAATTTCACTTGTTCTGCCGGGGAGTAGCCAAATGAATTGCTGATCCAAATACTTAAATTATCCAGGTGTTTGGCTACGGTACGCTGGATCTGCGGGAAATCATCCAGCAAAGCACCCACCTGGCTGGAAAACAGCCAAATGATCAGCGCCACAACGATGGTTAGTAATAAGATCGGTAAAAAAACAGCGATTACTTCAGGCACTTTTAATTTCCTGAAAAAACGGAATACCGGTAACAGCATAAGGCTAAAGAAAAATGCCATTAACAAGGGCATAATGATCGTGTTTCCTGCAACTATGATAGTTCCTAAAACGAACAAGCCTATGAGTTCAATGGCCCGTTTTACGGTCACCGGCATTTCTTTTACCATGGGGTACGGTTTTTTACGCTTTTTGCAGTGTGCGCTTTTTTATGGCCCAATATAAGCCTTTTATATCGGTTTCCCATTTGGGCGTAATGGCAACAAGAATGATCTCCTCTAGCAAGTCGAGGATGGTCAAGGCTGACACGCCATAAAACAGCATATAAACCGGTTCAGGCAGCCAGTAGAAAAGTATCAGGAATATGCCCTGGAACACCGTAACGAATTTTGCCAGGTAGGTATGGAAACTACTGATCTTACGATAACGGATCAGCGCAAAACAGATCTGGGTTAGAAAAAGCAATACTTGTACTGCTACCAGCGCCAACTCTTTTCTCAGAAACTCCGGGTTCACCAGGACTATACCGACGATCGCCACTGCGATAGTCAGGTCATCTGAAACAGAATCCAGGACAGAACCAAATATGCTGGTTACTTTGTACTTGCGGGCGAGGTAGCCGTCGATCGCATCTGTAAGGAAACTAACAGCCAACAGCCATTTAAACAGAATGAACTGCCCATTGAACAATAATAACAACAGTAGCGGAGCCGCTAACAACCTGTAAAAGGTGATCGCATTGACCATATAATAGCTAAGTTTATGCATAGGGATGTTCTGCATGCATGCTTAATCATTATCCTTGCCATTCTCCTCTTTTACCGGCGAAGCCGTGTTCGTTCCAATTTCTGTATGCCTGATCTGTCCGCCTAAATAGCCGGTCCTCGCGATCAGCCCGAAGCCCACTAATGATGCCGCAAGCGCAAGCAGTGCTAAAGGCCTGGTTAGAGAAGTGCTTTTGAGTGTTACAAAAAGGCCAATCAAAGCTATGGCGCCGACAGCGATCAAGCCGATAAGAGAAGTCAGTGCAGATTCTGCATGTTCTTCGATAACATTTTTGGATATGCCCTGTAAATGTTCAACCGTTTCTTCGGCACCTTCGCCGGTTGCATAAGCTATGCCGGCTCCAATGGCGGAGACGATCAAAAGGTTATAGGCGGCGATCAATGTAGAATTGCTTTTCCTCCATATCCCATGGATCAAAACAAATGCACCCAGCGCAGCGCCGATGATCGGCAGGTGGGTGATCAGCAGGTGGATGTGCGTCTGGTTCATAACTTTTTTATCGAAGATCAGTATTTATTGATGGTATTTAAGTAATTGTCATCAAGCGAATTAATAACCTTCATCATTTATTTTTCAGCGGTAAAACGACAACTTTACGCTATAAAATAACGCTGTCATGAAGACAATCCTGATGCTTACTGACTTTTCGGAAAATGCGGATCGTGCCGCGAAAGCTGCTGCGAAGATTGTTCCTCAGTTAAACGCTGATATTTTAATTTATAATACCTATTATGATCATCCGATACTTCCGACCTACGCTGGCGGCCCCTTGGTGGTTGAAGAATTCGTATTTCGCAAGGATGAAAGCACCGCGAAACTCAGTCAGTTAGCTATTCAGCTGCGACATATCATGGCAGGCGTATCCCAAGGCGGGTTTAAACCTCAAGCAAATTATCAATGCGGGGAAGGCTCGCTGGGTAAAAATACCGCAGCGCTCATTCAGGAAAATACCATCGGCCTCGTAGTGATCGGGGGCCGAACGGATAATGCTATCGACCATTTCATATTCGGCAGCGACACCATGGACGTGATCGATCATGCATCCTGCCCTGTTTTTATCATTCCGCCGAAAGCTGATATGAATGCGCTGAAGAAAGTAACGCTGGCTATTCCGTTTGAATTGGCAGACATTAACGCCATCAACTATTTGACGGGCTTAGGTAAACAACTTAACTTCCATCTGGAGATCGTCCATGTTTCGCTCCTGGAAAAAAGCGAAGACACCATAAAGAAAAATGCCATCGTTAGTCATATTAACGCGATCAAGCAGGATAATATAACCTACCTTGAGATCAGGGGAAAAAATGTTGTGAAACGACTAAACCGGTTATGCAAAGATAAGAATTCTGATCTGCTAGCCCTGGTTCATTACCAGCAAGGTTTCCTGTCGGGCCCGTTCGACCGGTCTACAACCGTGGCGGCTTTAGATAACCAGCGTATACCACTATTGGTTATTCCGTCGGAACTGAATTAATCTGGTCCGCAAATTCATCTTTGATCAATCAACAAATGGCAATAAATAAATTTAACATTCCCGGACTAACTGACGGGGATGTACTTGCCGCAAGGTCAAAGTACGGGACAAATAGTTTGTCATTTAAAAAGGAAAATGGATTTACTGACGCCTTGAGAGGATTGGCGAAAGAGCCGATGGTGATCTTATTGTTGGTTACCTCTTGTATCTACTTTATTAACGGAAAAACGGGTGACGGTATTTTCCTGGCATCAGCAATAGTGCTGGTTGCAGGTATTTCTTTATACCAGGACTCCCGAAGCCGGAACGCGCTCGAAAAACTGAAGGATTTTTCACAACCTAAATGTAAGGTGATTAGGGGCGGAGAAGTTTTAGAAATAAAAAGTGAAGAACTTGTGGTTGGCGACAGCCTGATGGCGGAAGAAGGAACTTCCATTACTGCAGATGGCATTATCGTACAGTCCAATGACTTTTCTGTCAATGAAAGCATTCTTACCGGCGAATCATTAGCTGTTTACAAAGATAAAACCGCCATCGATAATTTAATCTTTCATGGAACCACGGTAGCAAGCGGGTTAGCTATCGCCACCATAACGGCCATAGGCAATCAAACCCGGTTAGGAAAGATCGGTAAAAGCCTGGAATCTATTGTTGAGGAAAAGACTCCATTGGAATTACAGATCAACAACTTTGTGAAAAAGATGGTGATAACCGGGGGGATCGTATTCCTGATCGTATGGGGTATCAATTATTTTCATTCAGCTAATGTCTTAGACAGCCTGATCAAAGCGCTTACCCTCGCTATGAGTATCCTGCCGGAGGAAATCCCCGTTGCCTTTACCACTTTTATGGCCCTGGGTGCCTGGCGGTTGATGAAAATGGGCATCGTAGTCAAACAGATGAAAACGGTGGAGACGCTCGGAAGTGCCTCTGTCATATGTACCGATAAAACCGGGACGATAACGGAAAATAAAATGAGCCTGACGAGGGTTTATCTGCTAAAAGAAAATAAAATCTTAAAAGCCGAAATCATTGCAGGTGAACCTGAAAAGGAACTGATCAGGATCGCGATGTGGGCCAGCGAACCGATACCATTTGATCCGATGGAGATTGCCTTACACGAGGCCTATATCAAAAGCCACAAAATTGATGAAAGGCTGGAATATAAAATGATCCATGAATATCCCCTGGGGGGGAAACCGCCGATGATGACCCACCTGTTCGAGAATACAGCGGGACAGCGCATTATTGCGGCAAAAGGGGCCCCCGAAGCGCTGATTAAAATCAGCGATCTCTACGATATTGAAAAAGACCGGATAAGCGCTGCAATTCAGCAACTCGCGGTGGGGGGATACCGTGTACTGGCCGTAGGGCAAGCCATTTTTAACGGCGATCAATTCCCTGCGACCCAGCAGGAGTTCAAGTTTGCATTTAAAGGCCTGGTTGCGTTTTACGATCCGCCAAAGAAAAACAGCAGTGCAGTAATGCAGGATTTTTATAAAGCCGGTATCGCGGTTAAGATCATTACGGGCGATAATGCGGAGACCACCGGAGCTATTGCACGTCAAATTAATTTCCATGGTTTTGATCAATGCATGAGTGGAGACGCGCTGATGCAGTTGTCTGACAAAGAACTTGGGGAAAAGGTAGGAGCCGTTAATATTTTCACCCGTATGTTCCCGGATGCCAAGCTCAGGATCATTAACGCCTTGAAAGCTAAAAGCGAGATCGTCGCCATGACCGGCGACGGCGTGAACGATGGCCCTGCACTCAAGGCCGCAAACATTGGCATAGCCATGGGTAAAAAGGGCACAGAGATTGCCAAACAGGCGGCATCGTTGATCCTGCTGGAAGATGATCTCTCCAAAATGGTGGATGCCATAGCCATGGGCAGGCGCATTTATACTAACTTGAAAAAGGCCATCCAGTATATTATTTCCATCCATATCCCTATCGTGTTAACGGTATTTATTCCTTTAGCTCTGGGCTGGGCCTATCCCAACATATTCTCGCCGGTACATATCATTTTCCTGGAATTGATCATGGGGCCAACCTGTTCCATTATTTATGAGAATGAGCCGATGGAAAAGAATACCATGCTGCAGAAACCACGACCGTTCAGCACCACTTTTTTTAACCGGAAAGAATTAACCACCAGTGTTATACAAGGTTTGGTAATCACCATCGGCACACTGGCAACCTACCAATATGCAGTGAGCAAAAGCGCAGACGAACAATTGACCCGTACCATGGTGTTTACTTGCCTTATCGCTGCTAACATATTTTTGACGCTGGTGAACCGCTCTTTCTTTTATTCCGTATTAACGACCATCAGGTATAAAAACAATCTCGTACTGCTGATCATCGGGGTCACCCTGCTTATTTCCGGATCTTTAATTTACGTTGGCCCATTGGCAAAATTCTTTGGTTTTGAGCCTTTAGGCCTGATACAGCTTTCCGTCAGTATAGGGACTGGCTTTCTGTCGGTCATATGGTTTGAACTTTTTAAATGGCGGAAACGGCTGCCTATCGGAAAAACTTCTGCAAAAAGACCCTCGTTATGAACCGAAGGAGATTTTTAGGCATAACAGGGGGATCGGCAGTTGTTGCCTGCGCAACATACTATGCCTACAGCGATAAAAGCAATTTTGTGAGGGCCAGTCTGAAGCCTGATACCCCAGTTATAACTGAACTGACCACAGATGAACGGCACATATTATTCCTTGCTTCACTGGCTCCGAGCGGCCATAATACGCAACCCTGGCTAATCAAATATATGGAGCCGCTGCACTGGATCATCTGCAACGACAAAACTAAATGGTTAACTGCTGTCGATCCTGCACAAAGGGAAACGATACTATCCATCGGAGCGTTTATTCAAAACCTGGAATACGCCGCCAATAATCTGGGCTATCGTTGCCAATTTAGTTTGTTGGCTAATACTAACCAGGACGAAAAGGTAATGGAAGTAAAACTGATCAGGTCGGGAAACCTCTTCAGGTATGATACCAGAACTATCATACAACGCAGGACGGTAAGATCAAACATGCTCTCCGAAGCATTGAAAACTGAAGATGTCAGGCTGCTAATGGCCAATGAACCTGATTTTATTCGCTTTGTACCCCGTACAACTAAAGCTTATCATTATCTGAACGAACAAACCATCGAAGCCAATAAGATCCAGTCCTATCGTAACGCAGCGCAGAAAGAACTGGCTGACTGGATCAGGTTTTCCAATAAGGATGCAGAAAAATACCGGGACGGTTTAACTCCCGGAAGTATGGAAATCGAGGGTATTTCCGGCTGGGTGGTGCGAAACTTTTATGGGAAAACGAACGTGATGGGTAACAGCTTCAGAGATCAGAATATTAAACAGGCAGAGCAGCAAGTAGCATCTTCAGCCGGCTGGTTTTTAATTACAAGTAAGGACGCTTCTGTAAAGAGCCTGATCGAAACAGGACAGCGGATGCAGCGGCTGTTCCTGAAAGTAAGGGATAAAAATATCGCCATACACCCGATGACCCAAATACTGGAGGAGCCCGCTATTCACCAAAATTTTAACTCCGCTATCGGTATTAACGAACCTGTGCAGTTTATTTTACGAACAGGCTATGTAAAGAATTACCCGGAACCGGTTTCATTAAGGCGACCCGTGGACTGGTTTATTTGTCCGTAACGAAGGAGCAAATCCATCCTACTACCAGTTAAGTATTTTGAACACTGAACAACACCTACTTTACAATGAAATGAAAACAACAATGGGGCGAAACTGCCTGATCTTATTATTGGGTTTTCTCGGTTTAGGGGCTCTTGGCGGAGGTGGCGCGTTGGTTATTTCGCCCGGCGGTCGTTTGATAGGCATGCCATTATCCCTATTAAAAAAATCACCGTTTCACGATTTTTTAATACCTGGAACCGTTTTATTTCTTCTGCTTGGCATTGCGCCATGCCTTTTGATTTTTGCACTGATCAGAAAACCAGCTTGCACATTTGCCGAAAAACTAAACTGTTATCGCGACATGCACTGGTCCTGGACCTTTAGTATTTATACGGCATTTATATTGATTGCATGGATACAGCTGGAAATGGTGTTTTTACAGGCGGTAAGCTGGCTGCATACTTTCTATATGGTTCTTGCCATCGCTATATTATTTGTCGCCTTACTTCCGGCAGTAAGAAGTTTATATCAAAAATCAATTTAAATAAATAGAAAGAATCATGCTTATTACAGCAATACTCATTATAACGCTTTTAACAACACTCATCATTGGCAGGATCAACCTTTCTGTACGGTTCGGTAAAACTGTGAAAAGCCTTTTTGTTTCCGCAAAACCAGTTTCAGATAAAGCGTTTCATTACACGCAGCTAATAGGTTTACCAGAACCTGTGCGGCGCTATTTTAAACAGGTTTTAAGCAACGGGCAACCTTACATCAGTTACGTCAGTCTTTTACACGACGGTCAATTTAAAACGGGCCTGGATAAGAGATGGACAGCTATTGAAGGCGAACAGTATTTCACCGTCGAAAAGCCTGGCTTTATCTGGAAAGGTATAACCTCCCTTTTCACTGCACGTGATATGTATGTTGCCGATAAAGGACGGTTGATCGTATCCATTTTATCACTCTACAATATCGTAGATGGACAGGGTGAAAGTTTTGACCAGGGCGAGTTATTGCGATGGCTGGCTGAAGGGGTCTGGTTTCCCACCAACCTGCTGCCAGGGGATCGGCTGAAATGGATAGCCATTGATGAAAATACAGCAAAACTTACCTTTAGCCATAACGGAATGTCGCTATACTACATTGTAAAATTTGACAGCGAAGGGTTGATTACCCAAATGGAAACCAGACGCTATATGGAAAAAGGAAGGCTTGAAACCTGGATCGGTAAAATGGCCGGTTATAAGCAGATCAACGGCGTATTCGTACCAACAGACATAGAAGCCATATGGCGTTTAGAAAAAGGCGATTTCTGCTATGCTAAATTTCGGGTAACCAAAATAGTTTACGACCGGCCCCGAATGTTTTAATTGGTGATAGCTATTTAACATCAATAACATATTCTTAACCTATATTGTAAAAATTAATAAGTTCATGATGAGATACTTACTGTGCTTATTAATCATCCTGTTGGTTTCGTGTAGCGACGCAGGCAAATTTATCAAAGTAAAGGGCTCTGATACGGAGGTTAATTTAGCGGTTAGCCTGGCCGAAAACTTTTACAAGGTACACGCCGATTTCAGTGTGGCGATCTCGGGCGGCGGATCGGGGCTTGGCATTGCTTCATTGCTTAACGGGCAGACCGATATAGCCAATTCATCCCGGCCACTGAACCCAGAAGAAATTTTGCTACTGAAGGCAAAAGGCATTCCTGTAAGGACAGTGATTTTTGCAGAGGATGCAACAGCTTTTATAGTACGTAAAGATTTTCCCCTGGATTCTATTGATGTGATATCGTTGAGCAAGATATTGAACGGGCAATATAAAACCTGGAAACCGCTTACCGGTGAGAACCTACAGATCAATATTTATGGCAGGCAAAGTAATTCGGGAACACAGTCCTTCATTAAGAGTAAATTAGAGATCGAATTTAGCCGGGATGCCAAGGAAATGAATGGTAATGCCCAGATTTTAGAGGGCATTAAGCACGACAAATCCGGAATTGGTTATGTTGGTGCCGGTTATATACGCAATAAAGCAAATCAACAGGCCATTAAAGTATTAAACATCATTGGTAAACCGGGAAGTATTGCGGTGTCGCCTTTAGATATCAAAGCAATTGCCGCGCACCGGTATTATTTTCAGCGGCCATTATACCAGTTTATACCCCTTACATCCTGGAATAAAGTGTCTGCATTTATTGATTTTGAAAAAAGCGTTGCAGGCCAAAAGATCATCACCACCTCCGGTTACTATATTATCCCAAAATAAGATATGAAATTAGCGCTTAGAGAAAAAACTGATCAAACTGCCAAATTACTGTTCAGAATGACCGGTCTGATGGTAATTGCGATACTGGCGGATATATTCTTTATGCTGCTGTGGAATACCGTTGCCTTTTTTTTGAAAGTAAAGCCCTGGGATTTTATTAGCGGCACCCAATGGAACCCATCGGGAAACCCCGCTAATTATGGTATTCTGCCGTTATTGGTGAGCACCAGCCTCGTTACGCTTGGAGCCATGTGTATAGCCATTCCTTTAGGCATTGGAACCGCGTCTTTCCTGTCCGACTATGCGGGCAGAAAGCTAAAAAGTGTATTGAAACCAACCATAGAGATGTTGGCTTCAATTCCATCAGTGGCTATCGGATTTTTAGGTATCGTCGTATTAGGACCTGGCATTGCCCGTATAACGGGTCAATCAAACGGGTTAAATGCGCTTAATGGCGCTGCATTATTAGCTATCATGTCATTACCTACTATTATCACCGTTGCCCAGGATGCACTGGAGGGAGTGCCGAACGCTTACAAAGAGGCCAGTTACAGCGTTGGTGCCAACCGATGGCAAACCTTGCTACAAGTAACGATACCAGCCGCGTCACCAGGTATTTTAGCCGCAGTTATGCTTGGTGTCGGACGCGCTATGGGTGAAACCATGACCGTACTGATGGCTACCGGCAACGCATCAGCCTTTCCCAAGGGCTTTTTTCATTCGGTTCGTACCATGACGGCTACTATCGCCATTGAGATGGGCGAGGTGCCTTATCAAACCACGCATTATTACGCGTTGTTCGCCATTGCGGCAGTACTTTTTTTAATGACCTTATTAGTGAATATTGTTGGCGAACACTTTGTAAACAAATACCGAAAATACCAGGCAGCATGACGAAAAAGCTCACACCACTTATTGAATGGGGAACTTTGCTTTTAACTACAGGGTTGGTTTGTTTTTTCCTGTTAGCCATTTTGTGGGATCTGATCAGTAAAGGGTCTTCGTCCTTATCCTGGGCATTCATCAGCACTTCGCCTACAGATGGCATGACCAAAGGTGGTATATTACCTGCCATTATCGGTACGGTGTTACTTACCTTGATCACAGCCCTGATAGCGGCACCCTTTGGTATTTGCTGCGCTATTTACCTGAATGAGTATGCCGCGGATAGTTGGCTTACGCGGATCATCAGGGCCTCTATACGTAATTTAGCAGGTGTACCTTCTATTATTTATGGCTTGTTCGGGCTGGCGCTGTTTGTACAAGGCCTCCAAATGGGTACTTCGCTTTTTGCAGCGGGTTTAACACTGGGGCTTTTATCGATGCCTTATATTATCATCACTACCGAAGAAGCGCTGAGGCGCGTTCCGAATAGTATGCGCGAGGCGGCGTTAGCAGTTGGAGCTACACAATTTGAGTCTATCCGCGATGTGGTGTTGCCTTCTGCAGTTCCGGGCATGTTAACAGGCCTGGTACTTACGCTGTCACGTGCAGCCGGAGAAACAGCGCCCATTTTATTTACCGGTGTAGCTTTTTACATCAATAAACCGGCTGGATATTTAAATCAGGAATTTATGGCGCTGCCTTACCATTTGTATATGCTATCTACCCAGCACCAGGCTACTGAACAAGTAAGGCCTTTAGCTTACGGCACGGCATTGGTATTAATCATTGTGGTATTCTTTTTAAACCTTTCGGCTTTTTATATCCGTTATCAACACAGTAAACATGAGTAAAACCCACATCAAACTATCGGCCACGGCAGCTAAATTATGGTTTGGCAACAAGCAGGTGTTAAAAAGCGTAAACGTGGCTTTTCCTCAAAATAAGATCACGGCACTTATCGGCCCTTCGGGTTGTGGTAAAAGCACCCTGCTCAGATGCTTTAACAGGATGCATGATCTTTCGGCAGATGTGATGATCGAAGGTGATTTTTTACTGGAAGACCAGACACTTTATAATGGGAAACTTTCTGCCACAGAAGTGCGGCGGCGTATCGGGATGGTTTTTCAGCAGGCTAACCCCTTTCCAAAAAGTATCTATGATAACATCAACTACGGTTTACAAATCAATAATATCCCTAAAGACCAGCGCCCCGGTATCATTGAAAATGCATTGAAAGAAAGTTATATATGGGATGAGGTTAAAGACGACTTACAAAAACCGGCTACCAGGTTATCCGGCGGTCAGCAGCAGCGATTGTGCATCGCAAGAGCGGTTGCCCTGCGTCCTGAGGTGATCTTAATGGATGAACCCTGCTCTGCGTTGGACCCGATAAGTACGGCGAAGATAGAAGAGCTGATATTGAGACTGAAAAAAGATTATACCATTGTAATTGTGACGCATAATATGCAGCAGGCGCAGCGCATAGCCGACCAAACTATTTTTATGTACCTGGGTGAAATTATTGAGTCGGGCAATACGAAACAGATTTTTAAAAAGCCCGTTAACGAATTGACAAAGAACTATGTGAAGGGTCATTTCGGGTAGTAAAACCGTTTTCGTGATCACTAAATCTTCAACCGTCATAAGCAATCATATCTGCAGCAATGAAAAAAAATTGAAAAAGACATACCAGAAATTTTCTTTACACCGTGAAATAACAAATCATTTCGGCGGCCGGAAAGCAAAGAATTATTAGCCTCATCCATTTCGGTTTTAAATTTCAATTACCTGTCAATCAATTTGATTGACGCTGCAGTGTCATTTCCTACGATGATGACAGTCACTTCTTTGACCCTTTATTAAGGCCACCTTTAGAAAAAAGATTTACCATGAAAAAATCATCGTTTGCAATGGCGTTACTAACAGTAACATTAATATTTACGAGTGGCCTAAGAGCCGCAGGCGGACCGTCAGGATCGACGCTGGTAACGGAAATTATCCTAAAGGCTAAACTAAATAAGAAAACCCAGATGAAAGGATTTAAAACAGACATCCAGAGGGATGCCACCGATAACAAGAACTTCAGAAAAGTACTTTATACCGCCAAGCATCTTCAGTTAGTGCTGATGAGCCTGAAGCCGGGCGAGGAAATCGGCTCAGAAACACACGCCAAAAGTGATCAGTTCTTTCGATTTGAAGGGGGTACCGGCAAATGCATCATCAATTCAACTTCTTATACGGTAAAGGATGGCGATGTCATTATTATACCTGCGGGATCAAAACACAATGTTATTAATACCGATGCGCACACGGACCCCAAGCTTTATACAATTTACGCCATACCGCAGCACAAAGACGGCATTATACGTGCCACAAAAAAAGATGCAGAACAGCATGAAGCTAAATTTTATGGTAAAACAACGGAATAAGTTTTTCAACTGGAAACTTCTAACCCGGCTATAAATAAAGTGTAGCCGGGGTTTTACCATTTAGAAATAGCCTTAAATTTTTTCGAACCCTACCTTATGAAATTCTTGCGATTTAATTTTTGTCACCCAGTTAAAGGGAATGCTCATCTGACGCTTTTAACTAAAAATGCCCCTAAAAGCATGCATTTTAAATTCGATAGCAAGGAAACAAACCTCATCGAAGTGCCGATTGACCATTGTGAGGATGGAAGATGGAAAATTGAATTAGACTGGGAATATGAGAATAAATTCTTTACGCATAAAAAGGAGTTTGAAATCAAAGCACATAGAAAGATTTATTAGTTAACTAGTACCACATGGATGAACTTCAAATGCATCGTATTGGAATAATTATGAGGTCTGAACCCGGAAACGACATGGAAGTTGAAGGCGTATTGAATCCGGCCGTCATTCGCGGACCTGACGGCGAACTTTATTTGTTCCCGCGACTGGTAGCTAAGGGTAACTACTCCCGTATTGGTATAGCAAAAGTAATATTCGATGCTAAAGGTAACCCTGTTGATGTAAAGCGGCTTGGTGTCGTATTAGAACCAGAGGCCGATTATGAAAAAAGGCCCGAAGGCGGTGGGTGTGAAGATCCGAGAATTACCTATTTTGAGCCGATACAGCAGTACATCATGACGTACACTGCCTTCTCTTCAAAGGGGCCGCGTATTGCTTTAGCTATTTCAAAAGATCTACTTCACTGGGAACGTTTGGGGCTCGCGGATTTTGCGAATTATAAGCTGATCACCTTTAATGATGTGTATAATAAAGATGCCTGTATTTTTCCCAAGTCGATAACAAGTCCGCATGGCGATACTTCCATGGTGATGCTGCATCGCCCGTTATTTCCCGGCACTACTCCTGAAGACATCATGTGTGACAACGAAGACCGAAGAATCAGGGACCACCATGAATGTATCTGGATATCCTACAGTGACATGATGTTAAATGGCAATAAAGCAGAACACTTGCAAGAGTTTGAATCAAATAGTCCGCTTGCCCTGCCTGAGGCGGATTGGGAAAAGATCAAGATAGGTGCGGGAACGCCGCCGGTAATGTGCAGACATGGCTGGCTGGTGATTTATCATGGTGTCCACCAAACCTTGCCTGTTAACAATGAGCCTCATCACTTGGTTTACTCGGCCGGACTGATGATTTTAGATAAAGATCATCCTGACAAAATCCTCTATCGTTCGGCCAGTCCTGTATTAAAGCCCGAGTTATTGGAAGAGCGTGTAGGTATTGTTCAAAGCGTAGTTTTTCCTACGGGAATTGACAGGCGGGATGATTTGGGAACGCCTAACAGATTTGATGTTTACTATGGCATGGCGGATAATTGCATCGGGGTGGCCCAATTGGATATACCAGACGTATTGCCGCGAATGTGAATTCAATATGTAAGTAACAAAAGATTTTCTTTTTGGTCCATAGCCGCCTGATAACCAATCTCAAAAATCTCGTCGGCATATTTCATTTCGAACATATTATAGGGCGTAAGGACCGGCTCGATGAGTACATCACAAAGCCTGGCCTGGGAGGTGACCTTTTCCGCAGCCGCCAGATGGAAACAGCGTTCCAGCACCTGAAGCCGGGTTAAATTCATCCCTTCGCTGCTTAGCAATTTATTAACGTGTGAGCCGATGATCTTCCTGCATTGCCCGGACAGGCAATCTACCGGAAAATCATTAAGCACACCGCCATCTACCAGGAGGTAATGCTGATGGAGGATCGGCTCAAATACCGCCGGGACCGCAGATGAGCCCACGATCACGTCATTTAGCAATCCTTTAGAAAAAGTTACACTGCTGCAACTGTTCAGATCGGTAGCCGTAACGTATAATGGGATCTTCAGGAATTCGAAACCGTCATGCGGCAGCGCTTTGGCCAGCACTTTTTTTAAAATTTCCGGCGAGAATAACCCGCCCGAAGTAATGACCGCAGCCACGACACTCATCGGAGAGTGTTCTTTAGCAATATGCAATATTTGCGCGGGCTTGTAGCCGCCTGCATAAAGCGCGCCGATCACTGCACCGGCGCTAACGCCGGAAATGACCTGCGGCTTGATCTGCAATTCATCCAGCGCCTGTAACAGGCCCAGATGGGCTACACCTCTTGCGCCGCCGCCGGAAAGCACCAATCCGATATCTGCCATGAATACTAACGGTCTTCGAAACGTCCGGTTTTTTTATGAAGAACGATCTTGTACATGATCAGCTCTTTTATTGTGCCGATATCGCTTTCTTCGTCCACGAAACCATGCTCACGGGTAACAGAATCATCCATAATGAACGGGCTGATCCGGTCCGTCAGCTTTTGCAGTACCTTTTGCTGCTCGTCCATTTCGGTGATCTCTTCAAACTTACCCCAGGCAATGACGCTCTGCCAGGTGGTGATGTCTTTGATCTTATCCACCTCGAAACAAACTTCAGGGTTCTCCCGCATCACATCGATCTTCATCCCTTTAGCCGAATGGCCATAGATATTCGTGCCGTCGTAAACGTAATTTACGGGCACAATATAAACTACCCCGGCGGCCTGGCAACCGATCCGGCCCGTTAGTTCAGCTTTTAATAAGGCGTCTATTTGTGTATCGTTGAGTTCTCCTAACATTTTGTTGTATTATATTTGATAATTGGTGTTGATCGTATTAATGATCACTTAGGCTAACAGGAATTTATTTTCGCGCATAACGCTTTCAGTCAGTTTGAACAGTTCCTTTTTAACGGTATAATAATCCTGGGTCAGGGCGTTGATCTGGTCGGCTAAGGAATAGTTCTCGACGGCCAGGTAATTGATATCTTCCGTAGATTTATTTTCCGCGATCAAAGTCAGCCGGTCCAGTTGCATACTGCATTCCATGTGGGCGGCTTTCATATCTAACTGCAGTTTTAAAAGCCTGTTCCCGACGTCTTTCAGTTGTTCCACATCTGTCGGCTCAAACAAGCGGATAAAGTAGTCATATTGCAGGTGGCGCAGAAAATCGGTTTCAATTTGAAAGAATTCCAAGTCAGATACCCAGCGTTTAGTGCTGATATAGTATTGTTCAGCGCGGTCGGACATTTCAGTTACGTTTTCCATAATTTTTTTTTGAAGCTACCGGCTGGTTGTCGGCACCTGGTGAATTGATGGTGTAAAGTTCGGGAAAGGCGGTCGGAGCGCCGATGATGCCGGTCAGGGAATAAAATGTTCTTCAACACAAAAAAGGAATCTGCCTGGGCAACTTCCTTTCCGAAAAGGTTTCAGCTTTTCCGTTTCGCGCTACCTCACTAAAACGGATCGGCATATTCACTAAACCTGATCAGTTTTTTATTGACGAATTCTTCCACGCCCAGCGCCGATAATTCGCGGCCGTAGCCGGAACGTTTGGTGCCGCCGAAAGGCAGGTCCGACTGTGTCCAGGTAGGGTGATTGATAAATACCATGCCGGTATCGATCATCGCCGCAACATTTTCGCCTCTTTCTTTATTCGCTGTAAATACCGTGCCTCCAAGGCCGAAAGGCGAATCGTTGGCAAGCCTGATAGCATGAGCCTCGTCTTTAACGCGGTAAAATGATGCCACGGGGCCGAATAGCTCCTCATGGTAGGCAGCCATGCCAGGTTCAATGTCGGTCAATATCGTGGCTTCCATGAAAGCGCCGGGGCGATCCACCCGTTTGCCGCCAAGGATAACCTTCGCACCGGCATCTACGGAACGCTGTACCTGATCGGCAAGCTGTACCGCTGCACCTTCACTGCTTAATGGGCCAAGTTCGGTTGTGCTATCCATCGGATCGCCTACCTTCAAACCCGTTAATTTTGCTTTGAATTTGGTCAGGAACTCGTCCGCGACCGCCTCTACCACGATAAACCTTTTGGCTGCCACGCAACATTGACCGGTGTTATTCATCCGTCCGATAACGCCCCAGGCTACCGCCTGATCAATATCCGCATCTTCCAGAACGATGAAAGCATCGCTGCCGCCCAATTCCAGTACAGATTTCTTCAACGCCTTTCCGGCAGCAGCGGCCAGGCTTGCACCCGCCAGTTCACTTCCGGTAAGGGAAACGCCTTTTATGCGTTCGTCTGCGATGTAGTTGGAAACATTGGAACCGGAGATAAACAGGTTCGTATACAATCCTTTCGGCGCACCGGCTGCAATGAATATATCTTCGATGGCTTGTGCACATTGCGGTACGTTTGAGGCATGCTTGACCAGGACCACGTTACCGATCATGATATTGGGTGCCGCAAACCGGGCGACCTGATAGAAGGGAAAATTCCACGGCTCTACGCCAAGCAGTACACCTATCGGGCTTTTCTTAATGTAGGCCTCGCCAAATTCCGGCTTTAAATGTTCGTCAGCTAAAAATTGCTCTGCATTGGTCGCGTAATAATCGATAATATCCGCGCTTAAGGCGATCTCACCCAGGCTTTGCGCATACAATTTACCCATCTCTAAAGTGATCAGCTTAGACAGCTTATCCGATCCTTCCCGCATCAGCTCCGCGACGCGATGCAATAATTCTGATCTGCGGGAGAAAGGCTGGGTCCGCCAGGTCTTAAAAGTATCTTCGGCCTGCGTGATGGCGGCGTCAACGGCTTCCGGCGTCATCTCTTCAAATGTTTTAACAACTTTGTTGTCAAAGGGATTAATGGTTGCTATAAGCATAATGAGTTATTTATGCGAATCAAGGGTTAAAAGACAAGATAAATAAAAGCGGCAGCAATTTTACCAA